>Ga0315336_1000077_pt1 | contig 505104 bp, 450 predicted proteins | sample ASW5metaG_FD_204512 | JGI IMG/M metagenome (GOLD analysis project Ga0315336, IMG submission 204512) | Ammonia-oxidizing marine archaeal communities from Monterey Bay, California, United States - ASW #5 | ecosystem: Environmental > Aquatic > Marine > Intertidal zone | place: USA: California...
CCGCCTTAGCCAGGGCGCTCCAAGCGCGTGCTTTTGACTGGGACCCGACCCCGCAGATCGCATTAGGGCCAGCGGCCATGCGTGCCGCATCAACAGGCCGGACACATGGCAGCACCCGACCGCATTGCAGCAACGTCAAATCAACCCTTGCCAACAGGGAGCCGTCCACACATGGCTATGAGCGGACGTTCTAGGCGGAAGGATCGATGTCCGCTTTCCGGTGCAAAGCGGACATGCTCGGTAGCCGTGTCGATGTCTGCAATTGACCCAGAGCGGAAGTCGCACGCGCTTCGACAGCTTGGGCCGCCTGATTTCATGTCACTGTGTTAGGTTCCAGCCAGGCCATCCACTTCTGAGGGGCAAATGAGCGAAACCAAAAATCTTGTGTGCAACAAAGTTGCGCATAGTGCCGTGATTGGTGCTCTGGTGTTATTGCTTGCTGGCTGTGGTGATGCTGATGGCAAGACAAAGTTTGTCGCCAGCTGCACGGCGAAGATAACCAGCGCTGTAAGCCCAGAATCCAAAAGCCGGTTGGTCTGTAGCTGCATGTACGACCGGGTGGTAGTCGCAAAGAATCTCTCGGATGAGGACAAGATGCGATTTCTGGCCTTTGGAAAAGGGCCGCGCCCGAGCCAGAAGGCGCGTGTTTTCTTCTCGAAGGTATTGCTCGCTTGCCAAAACGCTGGCTGACCGTCCGGAAAAGGCGGAATCAAAGCAAATCGGGTTACGCTCAAGAGCACGGTCGGTCCATCCCAATAGCGGACACTTGGCAGCCCCGTGGCCGGCCATCTTGTTCTTTGGCTTTCGCGGACGTGTGCCGACCAATACGCGGTAGCCATTGAACTCGAGTGAAATCCGAGGCAGCATTTGCGTCTTATCCGCGCCCGACACAAGTCCAGACGCCGATCCAAGCCGGCGCTGGCGAACAAAGTGGGGGACAGAATGCGCCGGCTATTTGCGTTTGTTGTCATTGCAGTACTCTCAGCAACCAATGTGACCCATGCCGAGCAAAGGACCGTCCTCGGAGTCCATTTGGGGGCGTCGGCCCTTGATGTCCTGCGCCAATGGGACTTCCGATTTCAACCGGCGCCCGTGATGCTGATGACCGTAAAGAACCAGACCTATTTCCATTTGCGGTGCCCTGACGGATGGAAGCGACAGGGCGGCTTGTTTAGCGGCGCGGATTTACGCAGACTAAAAGACGATCAGGAAATGCTGCTGCATCATTTCCGCGAATGCGCGCGCGGCGGAAAATACGTAATGACGAGTGCGACGGCTCTGCATTCGCGATGTCGCGGAAAGAATCACATTGTTCTTGTGGTATTCGGTGTGTCGACCAATGCTAACGGTTTCAAGGCAATAATCGCGGCGCCGTTCGGCATTCAGGACGAAGCGGCCTCATTCGATGCGGCACGCATGAAGGTCGTATCCATCCAAGGCCGGCACGACAAAGTCCCGAATGCGGACGCTTTTGTGCGAGCGAAATACGCCGGAATGTTCCCCCAACTAAAGTCGACCAAATTGGCCGGCACGACAACGTGGGTCTGGACGCGCTCCTCTTCGATCGGAAAGGACGTTTCCGAAAATCTCAAACTGGCGGCGAAGGGCGACAAGATTGAAGCGCAATACGGGCTACAAAATAAAAATGACAATTTTGATTGGTATGATGGTGCAATATTGCAGAAAAAGCTAATACAAAAATGGAATTGTAAGAATATGAAGCGTATTAAATCTTAGTAAGGTAAGAATTCAGAATTGACAAAATTTGAATACTGAATATTATAAGTAAACGACTTCGCTTTGTTTACACTCGAGGTTTTTCTGAACTGGAGACCGGCCTGTAATATGTCCGCTTGTGGCTACAAGCGGACATTCTGGGCGGAAGAATCGATGTCCGCTTTCGGCCCAAGAGCGGACATAGAAATGCGCGCCATCAATGTCCGCTGGTAGCTATAACCGGACATAGCACGCTCCGGCTTTGTTCCGGAAATCCCAGCTTGCGCAGGGCTCGAAATTGGCGCTCCAGATCGTCCGGGTTCTTGATCGGCAGCTGGCGCCTGAGGAAACTGATCGAGATTCTTGGATTGAGCCGCAGGGCTTCCTTGATTGCTGCGCGCGTCTCTTTCATCCGGCCCATTTCCACGTAGACGACCGCCAGGAACCGATGCACGGGAAATATTTTTGGGTCGCGTGCAATTGACGCTTTCAGCTCTCTGACCGCGTCCTCACGGCGGTTGAGATAGAAGTAGCACTCGCCTGCCCAGAACGCGTACTGCCACGGCTCGTATGTGATCCGTCCGCCAATCACTTGGAGAGTGACTGTATGGCGCTTGCAAAGCGGGTAACCATCTCAGCTTGCCCGCACCTTCAGCCCGATCCGATAGCCGGTACAAGGCCGCCAATGGGGAGGCGCATACTCTGTTGTCCAGTCCCCGCCCGCTTCGAGATCAAACCCCGTAGCAAGCTCAGTCACGAATATACGGGCGATCGCCGTCGCGAACTCAGCGCCGATACAGTTGTGACGATAGAGCCCAAAAGGCGCGAATTCAGTCAGAGTGTACTCACGATCCAAAAACCGATCGGGATCGAAGTCGGCCGGCCTATCAAATATATCGGGATTGCGATTCCCCTCGCGAATTCCAATCCGAATCGTCCAACCTTTGGGAATGCGATAGCCCTCAAACCAAATATCCCGCGTCGCCTTGCGCGTTAGAAACTCGCTTCGTTCGAGTCTCAGCGTTTCTTTCACGATGCGCTCCACAACCGACGTGCCAGCCGGTTCGGAGTGTTCGGGGCCCGTGTTCGGCCCTCCGCGCACTCGATTGACCCAAGCTGGGTGATCAATAAGCATCTTCAATAACCACCGCAAAAGGCCAACGACATCAATTGTGGCGAATTCGACCATGGCGACCCAATTGCCAAGAACGGTCGCGTCGATCGAAGCGGCCTCATTCCGCTCGGCCATGGCCTTCAGAAAACACGGCGGGGAAGCCACCGGTTCCTTTGGGTATGTATCGAACTGCTTTCGCAAGACCGACATCATCTCCGACATAGCCCCATGCCTCTTGGCTTCAGCCCCGCAATTGTCGGTGCGGGTATCAATATCGGCGTGTAAGGCGCACATACGATCGAATAGGGGTGTGTCGCGGCGAACCCCGAAGAATGCTTGCAACACGATCGAAAATATCGAATCGCGGAGATAGCCGTCGAAATCCACCTTGCCTCCTGATGTCTCGCGGCAGTCGGTGGAAATCTTCTCCAGCGCATTCCGTATCGTCGCGGCGATAAAAGGAAGCGCCTCGTTAATCGAATCGGTCGTAAACCCCGATTGCAAAATCCTTCGGTAACCGGAGTGAATCGACGCCGGCATATACCGGAGAAATCCGTTGGGTATCGTCGCGCTGATCGGCTGCGCGGCGCCCACCAGCGCGTCGTCGTTTTCTCGAAGAAACATAATCGCGCGCTCGTGACCGCCAATGTAGATGTAAGGTCGAAAATCGCGGCTCAGCTTGAATATTGGCCCGTATTTGGTGATCAGCGTTTCATAATATGAGGCGTTGCGCTCGTGGCCCCGTGACATGAGCGCAAGAGATCCCGGCGGCAGCCCGGATGATCGGCCGTAGTTGGGCCGCGCGCGCCACCGCTCAAACAGGAGGAGGAGACCCGCGGGAAACGCAGCAAAATGGAGTACCACCGGAGCAACGACAGCGGCGCCACCGACAGATGCGATGTATCCCGTCAGCAGTACCGCTCGTTGCGCAGCCTTGCATCGGGATCTGTAGCGAAATGGTGCAAATGACAACTGAAGGACCAGTGGCCAGGTCACCGCCACCAAAACAATAACCTCGACAACAGTAATTGCGCTGGTCAGCTCCAGTGACCTGCCCCCGGATTGATTTCAACGGGTTAGTATACAGTTATCGGGTTCTGGCGGAAGGCAAGATCGGCTCGTAACCCGTCGAGTATAAAGGGCGGGCCGGCCCGCTAGGCGTTCAATAGCCTACGGACACACTAACCTCGCGAAGCGCCGCAATGTCCGCTCTACCCTCAAAAGCGGACATCGTCCTGAGTGTTGAGAATGTCCGTTTATAGCCAGAAACAGACATCGGCGTTGCGTCAACATCAACCATGATTAGTGGCATCGCGAAGCTGTCGACAGGATCCGGTCACGGCATCTAAAGCCAAGCTTCGCGCTGGCGGCGAGGCGGTATCCGAGGGTCGCGGGGCGGCCCATCCAGCCAGCTTAGAGCAGGCAGCCGAGGAACCGCTCGAGATTCTCCGCAGGCGTGAGCGGAGCCATCGTACGGACCTGCCCCATGCTTTGGTGTCCCACGAGACGGAGCAACACGTAAATGGCCGTTCGCGCTGCCTCAGGGTGGCCGAGGTGAGCGGTTCCCACTGCAAGATTTCTCCAGCCGTCAAGAAATTCCGGGAAGAATACCGTCAAACTGCGGGCCTATTTCGCTTGATCTTCATAGTGGCCGGTTACGAGCGCCGCGACAGCTCGGACATGCTGGCATTTGATCCCGGTCGCCGAGTCACACGGGCTCGCGCGTGCCGCCTTGTCGGCGTGGACGAATGCCTCCTCCTCATCGCCCTACCTGGCGCATTGCAGATAGCAGTAGCCCTAGACATAGAAGCCGGAATATTCGACGGTGTCGTTTCATTCTGGACAATTTGTTAGGCCTGTAGCCGCATGGAGAGGAACGCGGAAAGAGCTGGCACCCGGCGGAAATACGTCGAAGCAGAAGTGTCACCATAGCAATGCGGACACATTTTTCTCGCTTTTGGTCGATGCGCGGCTCGGGGTATGGGATCCCGCTGGAACGGATCACAACCAGTCATATAGCGGCGGTGTTGGCTTTCGTCTTAGCGCGGCTTGGTCTTACGCCGAACCAAGTTTCGGTACTGTCTTGCCTTGCTGCCTTGACCGCATTTCTTATCGCGTATCTGTTGCCCGTGGAGCGGCCAGTGTTGTCGATTCTCGTAATCTGGGGTTTGGCGCAGGCGTCCTATTTGCTCGACTGCGCCGACGGCTTGCTGGCTCGGGCCACGGGTACCGAAACCCGCTTCGGCGAGATCCTAGATCACACCCTCGACATCGTCAGCTATGCGTTCGGTCTGGCGGCATTCTTTGTCTATGTCTACCGAGGCGCGCTGGCCAAAGACGAAGACGGACTTGCGCACGCAGCGCTGACTGTCGGGTTTATCTTTGTCGTGGCCCGAAGCGCCCGCTATTTCGCTTGGCAGAAATGGGGCAGCGCACACAGGCCGCCAGCCCAATACCCTTGGCACATTGAGATGGTCCTGAAAGCTCTGATGGAGTTTCAGGTCTCGATGCTTGGCGTGCTCGCGTTTCTGCTGTCACCGGTCGCCGGTCTTCTGATATTTGCAATTCAGACAATGCTCCATACAGCGGCCTATATTCGCTATATCGTGCGCAGGGAACCCACCAATCCCAAGACCGACGATTCGGCCGTCCCCCGTACAAAAATTGGGACCAATGAGCCATGAGGGCGACCGCTTGGCGCCAGGTCATGCGGGTGCGAAGTCCAGGGAGCAAGTCCCAGAATAGCCGTGCCGGGACGACCTTGATGGCGCCGGCCACATATTGGGCTCGGATGACGGATTTTGGTTCGCCTGGCCCGCCGGCCTCCACACTCCGGCCGGCGAGCTTTGCGGAATGACGGCGCCGAGGGCAAAGGCACGCACGCCCTCCATTGCGGTGCGCGATCTTATTCTTGCGGCAATGCTTCCTGGTTTTGCGGTGATAGCCTGGACCATTCCCGAACGCCACTGGGAACGCCTCGCCAAAAGGCTCGTCGACCTCAGAGAACGGATTGGGATGGACGATGCGGCGGAGGGCCTTCACATTCAGGCGCTCACCCAAGGCACGCCTCTGGCAAGCGCCGCAACCCAGATCGCCCGGTCGCGACTAGCCAACGATTATCTCGAGCGGCTTCAGCTGCTTCGTGTCCATAGCCCTGGCGGGTGGAATGCCAAGATCCGGCTCGAAGGGCAGAGGCATATCGACCGCGCATTGGCCGAAGGCCGGGGCGCCATTCTGTGGGTCGCGAACCTATCGTATCACAGGCAAGTAACGAAGATGGCGCTGCATCAGGCAGGCTATCGCGTCTGCCATCTCAGCAGCATCATTCACGGCTTTTCCGAAACCCGGTTCGGCATGCGCGTCCTGAACCCCATACGGACAAGCGCCGAACTTCGCTTCCTTGAGGAACGGCTGGTACTAGAAACCAGTGGCACGTTGACGGCCTTGCGCGAACTCATGCAGCGACTAAGACGTAACAGCCTCATTTCGATCACAGCGTCCGCCGCAGCACCAAACGCTCAGGCCGTGCCGTTCCTCGGCGGTTTGGTCCATCTATCCGTTGGCCCGGCCAAACTGTCGGCCCAAACTAAGGCGCCGATTCTGCCAATATTTGCGCTACGCGAGTCGGATGGCGGTTTCGTAGTCGAGGTCGAGCCCCCTCTCGTCGGGTCAGTTCACCTGCGAACAGGTACGGCCACGAGTGCCGCCCTGGAGCGGTACAAAAGCTTGCTGGAGTCTCGGGTGCGCCGATTCCCCGATCAATTCCGTTGGCACGAGGTGACTTGCGCATCGTAGCGAGATCCAGATACCTCAATGTCCGTTTAGGGTCAAAACCGGACATCACCGATGACGTTGCGAACGTCCGCTTTGGCCCCGAAAGCAGACATTGTTGCTGGCGCCCGGAATGTCCGCTTATAGCCATTAGCGGACATCATTGGTAGTTGGTCGGCAACCGTGATTTGGCGCATGTCGATGTCGTGCTAGCGCTGCTGTCCGGGCTACCGCTGACAATACCCAGAGCCCTTGCCTTTGCCGCCGCGCTTCCAGCGGATCAGTCTGGGGCGGCTGTTGAAAGACATCTACACGATCACGCGCTCGGTTCCTTTTCCACGACGGGCCGGTATGTGGTGGGGGTGTCGGCGGCTTGGGCCAGCGAGGCCAGGAAGTCGTCGCCGCTCATCAGCGGAATCGCCTTGCAGTATTTTGCCAGACCGTAGGAATCCACGAGGTGCAGGTTGGCGGCGAGCGCCTTGTCGTCGGGCATCTCGTAGATATAGACCATGTCCCATTCACCGTAGCTGCCATAGGCGGCGATCGGCGTGCCGCCAAAATCGGCAATCGCCTTTCGGTGCGCGGCCACTCGGTCGCGGCCGGTGGGGCCGGCCACCATGCCGGCCTTTTGATCGTTCTCGTACTTCACCAGATAGAGCGTCAGAACCCCCATTATCGTCCCTCCGATTGGCCGCTAGTCGGCGGCGGTCACATAGCCCATCGCCCGGTCGCTCTGCGTTTGTTGCGGCGCCCGCTCGGCCGGATCTCCGTAGCCGCCCCCGCCGCCGGTGCGGAAGATCAACCTGTCGCCGGCTTGCAGCGCAAATTTCTGTTTCGAGCCCAGGCGGATCGTCTTGTTTCCACGTTCGACCAAGGTCTCCGCGCTAGCGCCGGACTTGCCGCCGAATATGCCCTCGGCCCGCTTGGTGAAGCGGTCGCCATAGGTGGCAAGGGTGACGCCGTCTTTCAGGATCAAATACATGCGCTGGAACCCGAGGCCCCCACGATGGCGTCCGGCTCCCCCTGAATCAGGTATCAGGCTGTAATCCTCGACGCGGAAGAAGTTGTAATCCATATCCATCGATTCCAGCGGGATGTTGGCGCAGTTCGAGAGCGGGCTGTCGACGCCGTCACAGCCGTCGTTGCCCGCCCCCGCGCCGTTTCCGCCGCCGAAGATCTCGATGTAGATGTTGTAACCGGCCTCGCCCAGATGACTGAGGCAGATGACGGAGGTGGTGTCAAAGCCAGCGGCGACGGTCCGGTCCGGTACCGCTTGGGCCAGCGCGCTCATCACCGCGTTATAGGCGCGGTAGCTTGGCAGCAGCCGCGCCCGCACCGGGGCCGGGGGATTGGGATTGAGGATCGAGCCTTGGGGCGCCTCTACACCGATGGCGCGCGCCGCCCCGTCGTTGAACGGGATGTCGGGGCTGGTCATGACCGACTTCACGCAGGCGACGGCCGCAGCCACGGTGGAGGCGAAGGGGCAGTTGATGTTGGTGTCAACTTGGGCGTCCGTGCCGCTGAAATCGACCGTGACGCTGTCGCCGGCGATGGTGACGTCGGCGCGGATGGCGACCGGCTCGTCGCCGCGGCCATCATCGTCGATCATCGCTTCGCCGTGATAGGTGCCGTCGGGCACGGCCCGGATCGCGGTACGCATGCGCCGCTCGGAATAGTCCAGCATCGCGTCCATCGCCTCGGCGACGGTATCGCCGCCAAACTTGCGGCACAGGTCTTTGATGCGTTCGCCGCCGACGGTGTTCGCGGCCAACTGGGCATTGATGTCGCCGATGGTGGCGTCGGGCATGCGCACATTGGCGCGGATCAGGCGCTCGAAGGCGCCGCCTTGCCAGTCGCGCGAAAGGCTGTAGCGGCTGGGCGGGAAGATCAGCCCCTCCTGATGCACGTCGCCAGCATCGGGGTTGAGCCCCGGCGCACCGCCACCGAGGTCGATGTGGTGCACCACCGAGGCACTGTAGCCGATCAGCGTGCCGTCGAGGAAGACCGGCGAGAAAATGAAGATGTCGGGCAAGTGCTGGCCGCCGTGATAAGGGTCGTTGTTGATCAGAAAATCGTCCTCGGCCAGCGTCTCGGGCGGGTGACGGTCGATGCAGGGCCGGAAGGTGTGGCTGACCGAGCCGAGTTGGATCGGCGTTAGCTCTGCCTGCGCCACGACATTGCCATGAGCATCCATTAGCGCCGCGGAGCAGTCCTGCGCCTCGCGCACGATGGGCGAATGGGCGGAGCGGATCAGTTTTGCGCCCATCTCGTGCGCCGCGGCGACGAGCGCCCGGGTGATCACGGCTTGGTCGACGGGTGAGACGGCCATCGCTCAGCTCTCCTCGGCCTGCAGAATGACATTGCCATGGCGATCCGGCGCGGCACGCCAGCTGGCCGGCGCATATATCGTCGAGGTTCCGTCCTCGATCAGCAAGGGCCCGTCCACGGGTTCGCGGGGCAGCCGGCCGCGTGCCAGGACAATGCAGTTGCGCCGCGCCCCGCGGTCGAGCAGGTCGATCTCACGCGACTCCAATCCAACCGCCTTGGTCTGCACCACTGCCTCGGGCATCGGTGGCGGCGGCGTACGCGCTCCAACCCGTACCGAGACGATTTCCGCCGGGTTTTCCGGGGGCTTGGAGAATTCGAAGATACGATGATGCTGGTCGGCGAACATCGCGGTGAGACGGGCCGCGTCAAGGGCGGCAAGGTCGGCCTCGGTGACAGGGACCGAGACCTCGAAGGCCTGACCCACATATCGCATCTCCAAGACGCGTTCGAAGCCTCGCTCGCCGGGGACCCCGATTTCGTCGAAATAGGCGGCAATCTCTGCTTCCAACTCGGCCATTATCGCCCTGACCTCACCGACTGCATCGTCGTCGAGGCGCAGCTTTCGCGAGCGCACCCGGTGGTGGACATAATCCGAGCGCAGCAGGCCCGCGGCCGACAACACGCCGGCATGGGGCGGCACCACGACGGTGGTGATGCCGAGTTCCTCGGCCACGCGCGCGGCATGCAACGGACCCGCGCCGCCATATGGCACGACGCTGTAGCCGCGCGGATCACGGCCGCGTTCGGTCGAGATCTGTTGGATGGCGCGCACGATGTTGGCCTCAGCGACACGGATGGCGCTATCGGCGAGCTCTTCGATCGACATGCCGAGATCGCCCGCCAGGCCGGACAGGGCGCGCTCCGATGCGGCGCGGTCGACCGCCATGGTGCCGCCCAGGAAAGACTCGGCCTGCAAACTACCGCGGATCAAATGTGCATCGGTCACGGTGGGCAGTTTGCCGCCGCGACTGTAGCATGCCGGCCCGGGGTCGGCGCCGGCGGACTCCGGCCCGACCCGCAATAACCCACCGTCGTCGCGCCAGACGATCGAGCCGCCGCCAGCACCCACAGTTACGATATCGACAACCGGGGTCTTGACCGGCAGGCCGTCGATTTCGGTCATCGGCGCCAGCTCCGGCTTGCCGTCCGCAATCAGCGAGATGTCGGTGCTGGTGCCGCCCATGTCGAGCGTGATCAAATTGCGGTAGCCGGCGGCGGCAACCTGATGTATGGCCCCCACCACACCTGCGGCGGGGCCCGAAAACAAGGCAGCGATCGCGTTACGGGCCATGGCCTCGGCCGGCATGCGCCCACCGTTCGACTGCATGATTCCGAAGCGCCCGGCAAATTTCCTCTCTCCCAGCGTTTGGGTGAGACGATTGAGATAACGCTCGATCACCGGTTGCACATAGGAGGAGAGCACGGTGGTCGAAGTGCGCTCGTATTCGCGAAACTCACGGGTGATGTCTACCGAGCTGGTGACCACTAGATTCGGATGGCGCGCGCCGATCAGTCGCGCCAGGACCCGTTCGTGTTCGGGGTTCACATAGCTGTTCAACAGGCAAATGGCCGCGGCATCGAAGTCGGCGGATGCGAGAGCCCGGTCGATCAGCCCCGCCGCCAGCGCTTCGTCCAGCGGTTCGATCACCGTGCCGTCGCCGGCCACCCGCTCGCTCACCTCGAAGATCGCCTGGCGCGCCACCACGTGTTCGGGTTTGCTGTAGTGGACGTCGTAGATCGAATTCCGCGTATGGCGTTGCAGTAGCAGTATGTCGCGGGTGCCGCGGGTCACGAACAGGCACACTGCCGCCCCTTTGCGTTCGAGCACGGCGTTGGTGGCCACGGTTGAGCCGTGCACCAGATCCTGGGCTTGCGCCAGGTCGATCCCCGCCGCGTCAATAGCGTCGAGCGCTCCAATATCGGGACTGGCCGGCGTGCTCGGCACCTTGGCGATGCGCACCTCCGATCCGTCCACCACGACGAGATCGGTAAAGGTGCCGCCTACCTCGACGCCGACGCGCATGCGATGTCCTCTCGCTCGGTATCAGGCGCGCAGGCGCGCATTGGCGGGGTCGTACATCGGCCGCAGAGAGGCCGTGGCCGCGACGCGTTCGCAGGCGATCTCGATTTCGTACGCCCCAGCGTCGACAAAATCGGCATCGACCATGCCGCCGGCCGGATCGGTGACGTAGCCGAGGCCGACCGCGCCGCCAAGCGTATGGCCGAACATGCCCGAGGTGACATGGCCCGCGATTGTGCCGTCTCGCCAGATCGGCTCGTTGTGATATAGAAATTTTTCCTCATTTTCTATCAGGAATTGGACGAGACGGCGGGTGACGCCGTGCTGTCGCTGACGCAGCATCGCCTCGCGGCCGATGAAGTCGCCATCCCAGTCGAGCGCGAAACCAAGCCCGGCCTCCAGCGGCGTATCCTCGTCGCCGATGTCGTGACCCCAATGGCGATAGGCTTTTTCGATACGCAGCGAATTGAGCGCGTGGTAACCGGCATGTGCGAGCCCGAAGTCGCCGCCGGCCTCGACCAATACGTCATAGATATGCCTGGCCATGTCGGTCGGTACATAAAGCTCCCAGCCGAGCTCGCCGACATAGGAAATACGCGTGGCGCGGATGCGGCCAAAGCCGACGTCGATCTCACGGCTGGTGCCGAAGGGGAAGGCCTCGTTCGAGAGATCGTCTTCGGTCACCGCTTGCAAGAAATCGCGTGATTGCGGACCCATCACGCTCAGCACGGCCTGAGACGATGTGACGTCTGCGGCGGTGGCCCGGGCATTGTCAGGGATGTGTTGCTTCAGCCAGTGGAAATCCCGCGTCTGGGTTGCCGCGGCCGTCACGACCATGAACTCGTCGCCGCTCAGCCGCGTCACCGTGAGGTCGGCCTCGATTCCGCCCCGCTCATTGAGCCATTGGGTATAGACAACCCGTCCCGGCTCGACCGCCACGTTGTTGGCGCAAATCGTGTTCAGAACACGTTCGGCGTCGGCGCCGTGGACCAGGAACTTGGCGAACGAGGAAAGATCGAACAGGCCAACTCCTTCGCGTACGGCGCAGTGCTCGGCCGCCGAATGCTCGAACCAATTCTGCCGGCCATAGGAATACTGATAGCGCGGCTCCACGCCCTCCGGCGCGAACCAATTGGCCCGCTCCCAGCCGGCGGTCTCGCCGAAGCAGGCGCCTGCCTCGGCCAACCGCTCGTGCAACGCAGATGTGCGCACGCCTCGCGCGGTACGGTATTGGTAGAACGGCCAATGGATGGCGTAGAGCAGACCGAGGCCCTCGCTGACGCGCTCGCGCAGATAGCCGCGATTGGTTTGAAACGGCAGGTTGCGGCGGATATCGACGTCCCATAGGTCCATCGGCGGGTGGCCGTCGTTGATCCAGTCGGCCAGCACCTTGCCGACCCCACCGGCGGACTGGATGCCGATCGAGTTGAAGCCGCAGGCGACGAAGAAGCCTTTCAGCTCGGGGGCCTCGCCCAAGTGATAGCGGTCGTCGGGGGTGAAGCTCTCGGGCCCGCAAAACCAGGTGTGAATGCCAGCGGTTTCGAGCGCCGGCATTCTGGTCACCGCACGTTGCAGCACCGGCATGAAATGGTCTATGTCCTCGGGCAGTTGGTCGAACTCGAAGTCCTCGGGGATACCGTCCATGCCCCACGGTTTGGCAACGGGCTCGAAGGCGCCCAGCAGGATCTTGCCGGCATCTTCCTTGTAATAGGCGAAGTTGTCCTGGTCCCGCAGTACGGGAAGATCGGGGGTCACGCCCTCGAAAGGCTCGGTCACGACGTAGAAATGCTCGCAAGCGTGCAATGGTACGTGGACCCCCGCCAGCGAGCCGACCTCGCGGCCCCACATGCCTGCCGCGTTGACGACGACATCGCAGAGCACCTTGCCGCGATCGGTGTTCACGCCGCACACTCGGCCGTTTTCCGCAAGAATTGCAGTGATCTTAGTGTTCTCGTAGATCGTGGCGCCGCCGCTGCGGGCGCCCTTGGCTAGTGCCTGAGTGACGTCCGACGGGTTGATCTGGCCGTCCTTGGCAAGGAACACCGCGCCGACCACGTCGTCGACATTTATCAGCGGGTACATGGTCTGGGCGTCGGACGGACTGATCACTTCCACTTCGAGGCCGAAGACGCGCGCCATTGAGGCGCCGCGCTTCCACTCTTCGAAGCGCTCCCCAGTAGTGGCTAGGCTGATCGAGCCGTTCTGCTTGAAGCCCGTGGCCTGGCCGGTCTCGGCCTCCAGGTCAGCGTAGAGTTCGGCTGTATACTTGGCGAGGTTGGTGAGGTTCTGCGTAGCGCGCAGCTGGCCGATGAGGCCTGCGGCGTGCCAGGTGGTGCCGCACGAGAGCTGCTTGCGCTCCAGCAGCGCCACGTCGGTGATGCCAAGCTTGGTTAGATGATAGGCAATCGAACAGCCCACGACCCCGCCGCCGATGATCACCACGTTTGCGTGTTGCGGCAGCGGCTTGGCCACCTTGCTCCTCCCGGTGCAATCAGATTGTCGTCGCTTTAGATTAGGCGGGCGTCTGCCGTTCGTCAGCATCCAATTCCATTTGGACACGCGTGCATGGTCGAGTTGGGCATCATGTGGCGACCCGGATTCACTGGCCCCAGATAGTTCACTGTCCCTCGCCTCCTGGCCACCGCTCCCCGACCACATTTTTTACCGTCACACGCCGCAGGATATCAACGGCATCTCGGTTTGCGGAGTTATGGGCGGCCAGGGTTTCGTCCGACATAAGCCTCGCCGGGCTGGCAGATATTTGGGTAGCGGGCCTAGCACACTGCTGCAGCTTAGGCGCGAGCAAGCAGTAAACAAGTCGGCCTATTGGGGCCGCCATTCGTATGCCTTCGATTGTCCGCTTTGGGTCATGTGTGGACGGCTCCCTTTTGGCAAGAGATTGTGTGACGTTGCTGCAAGTTGGTCGGGTGCAGTCATGTGTCCGGCCTGTTGATGCGGTCTGTCGAGACCGCTGGCCCTAATGCGATACGCGGGATCGGGTCCCAATCAAAAGCACGCGCTTGAAGCGCTGTGACCCAAACGGGTTTTCCCGATCCCCGGTACGACCGTTCTTGCATTACCTCACGTTCACCCTGCCAAGCTCTTCGCTCCTTTAGACCGTCTGCGCGCTCAAGCCGCCGCAGCCATGGGCGTTTGATAGGTTCCGCCGTGCTGGAGCAGCGCCCAGGCGATGCGGGCGAGCTTGTTGGCCAGCGCCACCGCGGCAACCTTGGTCGGCTTGCGGGCGATGAGTTCGGCAAGCCACGGGTTCGCGGTGCCGCGCCGCTTGGCGTGGCGGATCACCGTCATGGCGCCGACAACGAGCAGCCAGCGCAGGTAGGGATCGCCCTGCTTGGAGATGCGCCCGAGCCGCTCCTTGCCGCCGCTCGAGTTCTGCCTGGGCACCAGACCGATCCAGGCGGCCAGCTCACGCCCCGATCTGAACAGCGACGGGTCGGTGATCGTTGCCGCCAGTGCGCTCGCCGTAATCGGCCCGATGCCGGGAATGCTCTCCAGTTGCCGGCTGACCTCGTTCGATCGGTGCCAGGCGTGGATACGTTCGCCGGCGGCGGCGATCTCGTGCTCAAGCGACATCAACTGAACTGCCAACCCCTGCAGGCAGCTTCGCGCCAGCGGCGGAAGGCGCCCGTCCGCCTCATCGGCGATCACGGCGAGAAGCGCCTTGACCTGAGGCAGGCCGACCCGGGCGACAATGCCCAACTCCGCCATGTGCGCCCGGATCGCGTTGACCAGCATGGTCCGCTGCCGGACCAGGAGCGCACGCGTTCGATGCAGCATCAGCACGCTCTGCTGCTCAGCCGACTTCACCGCGACGAAGCGCATCGTCGGCCGGGTCACCGCCTCGCAGATCGCTGCGGCATCCGCCGCGTCGTTCTTGTTCCGCTTCACGTAAGGCTTCACATAGCGCGGCGGCATCAGACGCACCTCGTGCCCAAGCGCTTCAAGCTGCCGCGCCCAGTGATGTGCCGTGGCGCAGGCCTCCATGCCAACCAAACATGGCGGTTGCTTCCTGAAGAAGGGCAAGACCTGCCGGCGTCGTAGCTGCTTGCGGATCACCGTCTCACCCGACCCATCGACACCGTGGACCCCGGATCAGGTCCGGGGCAGGCTCTGAAATACGCTCTTCGCGAGATCAAAACCGATCGTGGTAACGTCCATCTTGGGCGGCTCCCCCTATTAGCGCAGTCGCAATCACAAACCACTCTATGGCACCTGGATGCCGGCGGTGGGAGCCGTCCACCGCATCAAAAGCGGACGTAAGACCTAGGCCCGCGACATGTCCGCTTAGCGCCCGAAAGCGGACTCGGGCTCATGAGCCGCTCAACGCGTTTCGGGCGTGTGGCGAAGCGCACTCAATTCGACTGTGCAGGGGGTCATCAACCCAAATATCAACAAATCAAGCGTTGAAAATCAAAAGTGTCACGCATGCGTCGCGCTGCCGCCCCGCATATGTCAATTGGGCATCCAGAAGGACCCGCGTTGCAAATGCGAACACCCGGCATCCATGCCCGCGCGGTGGCGTGACTAGACCGTACACCGCGCGCCGGGCGCCGCATCCCCCGGACCCGCGCGCCAACCGCGTTTGGACGGTACACGGACAGCACATGGACGGCACACGCCCACCGTAAGCCATTGATTTACAGAGGTTCGGACAGGTTGGACGGCAAGGATGGGTGCTCGTATTACTCTACCCTTCCCCCAATCCCCGTATTCGACGATTCGATATCTCGCCGGGGCATCCCGGGCGCCTCACGAGCCGTCGCCGCGGCGACGAGCGGGCAATGGCACGAGCTCGCCGCGGGGCGCGCCGCGCATGGCAGCATCGAGCACGGCGGCAACGGTCTCAACGGCCTGCTTGACAGGATCGGCGGCCAGGTGGGCGTACCGTTCGGTGGTCGCGGACTGCGAGTGGCCCAACATCTTGCCTATGATCAACAGCGGTACCCCGGCGGCGGCGCCGACGCTGGCGAAGGAGTGACGCAGATCGTGCAAACGCACGTCGGACAAGTCGGCGAGATTGCAGACCCGCGCCCACGGTTTCTTGAGCCCCGACAACCCGGCACCATCGCTTGCCCCCGGCAGGACGTGAGGGTTGCCCTCGACCCTGGGGAGCGCCGCCAGCACGTCCAGCGCCGGTGCGGCCAAGTAGACGACCTTAGCCCCCGTCTTGGACTCCCGCAAACGAAGACAGACGCGCTCGAAATCCACATCAGCCCAGTGTAGCGTCAGTATTTCCCCGACCCGGCACCCTGTGAACACCAGCAGCCGTATAGCGGCCGCCGCGGCCGGCGAGACGCCGGCGTCAGCTTCGGCAGCGGCCAGCGCTTCGCCCAGGCGCCCCACTTCCTCCTGAGTCAAGAACCGCTCGCGCCGCCGTTCGGGATATTTCCGCGCGTGCAGACAGGGGTTGGAGTACCCCGGTCGCAGCCCCCAGCGTTCGGCAAGATTGAACATTTTGCTCAGCAACGCCAGCGTCCGATTCGCCGCGATGGGGCCGCCGCGCACAATGGCTCGGCCGTGCTTCCGGGTTTTCACGTCCTTGGCGGTGCGGCCGGCCTTGATGGCGGCCAGGGTTCGGTCGATATCAGCACGCGTGACATCGGTGACCTTCTTTGCGCCTAAGCGCGGCTTGATATGGTTGGCGATCATGCGTTCGTCTTCATGCGCACTGCGAGCTTTCTTGTGCGGCCGGGCGTGTTCCTCAAGGTATCGCTCGCACAGCTCGGTGACGGTCGGCGCCTCGCGCCCCGCCTGAATATCGCCACCCGGATCGCCGCCTTGTGCCACTTCGGCCAGCCATTGTCGCGCCTTCGCGCGCGCCTGCTCAACGGTGAGCACGCCATGCACGCCGATTTTCGGCTTGCGAGCGGTCCCACCCCGGCCGCCACCAACGCGATATTTCAGTATGTAGGTCCGTTTGCCCTTCGGGCTTACCCGCACGCCGAAGCCGGGGAGATCGCTATCCCAAACGATGACTTCACGTTCGCCGGGATTGATGCCTTCAACGACCCGCTTAGTGAGTTTTGCCACCATCAATGCCTCGCATACCGTGGTACCAGACCGATTTTGGGACCACTTTGGTACCACGCAAAATCATATTTGGTCCAACTCGGTGGCACAAGGGGCAAGAAATACCGTTGATAATCTCTTGAAACTACAAGATTGTCCAATTTGTGGAAACAGGAGACAATCCCTAAGTTACAGATTTGTAATCAGGGGGTCGGGGGTTCGAATCCCTCAGCCGGCACCAATCTTTTCACCATCGTCCGAAGCGCCCCCGAATAGCCTGCCGTTGTCTCTCTTGTCTCGTTTTAGCTGTCTTGCGCGTGCTCTTTGTCCAGGCCGTCCAGTCGGCCAATCTTTGCCATTCAATCGAGCACGAGCCCACCTGAGATGTTGAGCACTGCACCGGTGATCGAGGCGGCGTCGGGCGAGCAGAGATAGGCGACGGCACCGGCAATTTCACCGGCCGTCGCGAAGCGGCCGAGCGGGATGCCGGCGGTGAGGCTCTCGCGCTCCTCGTCGCCGAGCCGCCCGAGCATCGGCGTGTCGACCGGCCCCGGGGCGAGGCAATTGACGCGGATGCCTTCGCCTGCCCATTCGCGTGCCAAGTAGCGCGTGAGGTTGATGACGCCCGCCTTGGCCGCACCATAGGCCGGACCGGAAAACGGCGTGCCGCCGATGCGGCCGTTGGTCGAGCCGATCAGGATCAAAACGCCGCCCGGTTTGCGGAGCCGAGTATAAGCCTGCTTGGCCACCAGGAAGGCCGAGGTCAGGTTCACCTCGATCAGCGCCCGCCAGTCCTCCAGCGCCACATCGGCGAGCGGGCCAGACCCGGTGCGCCCTGCGGCATTGACCACGCAATCGAGCGGCCCGTAGCGGTCGGCCGCCGAGCCGATCGCGGCAGTGACCTGGCGCTCGTCCGTGGCATCCATCGGCAGAAAAAATGCGTCCGGGTTCGGCTTGGGGGGTTTGGCGATATCGGCGGCGGCGACCCGCCAGTCCTCGCCAAGCAACCGGGAAACGATGGCGCCGCCAATGCCCCCTGCCCCGCCGGCGACGAAGGCCGCGCGGCGCTCGGGATCGTGTCGGCCGGTATCGCTCTCAGGCAACTTTTCGCTGGCTCAGTTGCGCCCAGATACCGTCGAGCAGTTGCCAGCGCATGGCAGCCGAAGACCGCACGGCGGCAATCGCCTTCTCCTGAAGCTCCGGCGTCGTGGCGTAGCGCGCGGTCAGCTCAAGGCCGATGCCGGCGTGCTCCTCATCGCCCTCGATATGCACCCAGAAGAATTCGAGCGCCTTGCGATCGAAACCCATCTTCTCCATCGCCGTCACGTATTTCGGATAGAGTGTCGGCAACTGGCCCTCCAGCGCTACCATGATCCCAGCGGACGCTTCCGCCAGATGCCGCACATTGGTCAGCTCCCAGATCCAGGCGCGCATGGCGCGGGTGGAGGGCAGGATGAGGCCGCGCTCGTCAGCGGCCAGCACGTCGGCGCGCTCGATCCCGCAGGCTTCGGCGAAGTCGACCAGCAACGTCGGATGGCGGGCCTCGGGTTTGGCCGGATTCTCCTCGCCCAACAGGTTCTCTAACAGGTGCTGGCGCGCGTCGAGGTCGGGATAGCGGCTGAAGAGATGGCCGAATTGCTGCGGCACCGCATCGATGTAATAAAAATGCTGGATCGCCCATTGACCGAGTTGGGCTCGGCTCAGCTTGCCCTCGGCCCAGGCCTGGCTGAAGGGATGCGCGCCGCCATGCTGTGGCTTGCGGGCGTCTTCCAGGGCTTTGAAGAAGTCACGCTCTGACATGAGCTTGGCCATGGTGTCGCCTCCGTATTCGAGATCTGTCACGGCGTCAGGATGCCGCCATTGATATAGAGCACCTGGCCGGTCATGAAGCGCGAAGCCTCGCCGGCCAGGAAAAGGATGGGGGCCGCAATATCGTCGGGCACCGCGATGCGGCCGAGCGGCGTCACCATGTTGGCGGCGGCGTTATCCATCTCCGGCTCGTCGGCAGTGCCTGCCAAACGCCCGGTTCCGCCGCGAAGGAACTCCGTGTCGACCGGGCCCGGCGCGACTGCGTTGGCGCGCACGATCGGTGCGTTCTCCGCCGCCAGCGCCTTGGTCAACGCCACCGTCCCGGCCTTGGAAGCGCCATAGGCGCCGAAGCCGGGCAGCAGCCGGGTGGCAAGGCCGGAAGCGGTGTTGACGATGGCGCCGCCCCCTTTCGCCCTCAAGAGTGGCAGCGCGTGCTTGCAGCTGAGGAAAGCGGAACGGAGGTTGCCCTCGAGGACCTCGTCGAAGGTGTCGGCGTCCATATCCGCCAGCTTGACATCGCGCGCGTTGAAGCCGGCGAGGTTGACCAGGGCGTCGAGTGCCCCCCAACGTTCGCCGATATCCGCCATTGCCGCTTGCATCGCGGCCTCGTCGGTCGCATCGAGCGGATAGCTCAAGACGTCGTTGCCGGGCGGATGGGCCTCGATCGAGGCCGGCAGGTCGAGCACCGCAACTTCGAGCCCGGTCGTCCGCGCCGCCGCCACCACCTGGCGGCCAATCCCGCCGCAGCCGCCGACGACGGCGATGCGGCTGCCCGGCGGCGGGCCGAGGCGGGAGAAATCGGGGGACGGAATTTCGGTCATCTAGGTCTCGCTCGCTCTCATCTTGCTCTGGCAACACGCTTGGCATCGCCCGCGGTGAATTCATGGTGACAGGCCGGACAATGCATGCGCATCGCCGGGTCGTCCAGCATCGCATCGGAGACGTGGAACCAGCCATCGCATTGGCCGCATTGGACCCAGGAAGTGTTGCCCGACTTCTCCCACGGGCTGACAGGGCGGCTCGGCGGGCTGCCTGACGGTGGGCTGGCGGCGCTCATCCGCTGGGCCATCCGTTGTCGATATCGCCGCCGACGATCTCGCGTGCGCGCGCCAGCGCCTCGGCCGGGACGTCGGCGCGCGGCGGCACCGGCGCCGGCGCGCCGGGCTCGCTCGCCGAGGGCAAGGTCGCGTCGATGGCCATGCGGCCGGTGGTGCGTGCGCCGGCGGCCATCGAGGGGTCGAGCATCGAGGGCGAAATGCCGGGGACGGTGAAGGCGTCGCGGTGCCACTGCACGCGGGTGGCGACGGCCCACAACACCTCTTTTTCATTGAAGATGTCGATATCGGTATCGAGGGCGATGGCGGCCTTGACCCGGCGATAGGCGAGCACCGCCATCAACGCCGCACGCGCCTCGCCGGGTGGGGGATTCTCAAGCTGCAGATAGGCGTGGAAGCGGCGGCCGGAGACGGGCATATGCACGGTGCGGATCGACGGTGTGACGGCCCGCGCGAGACTGTAGAGCTTGGCCTCGTGGTTGAAATTGTCGGGCACCAGCGCGTCGGCAAGATGGGCGGCGTAGTCGTGATAGATCGCGTTCGACCGGCGGGTCACACAGGTCACCTCGCAGACCGCCGCCGGCACTTGCGGACCCATATAGCCGGTGTACTCACCGAACGGGCCATCGGCCTCCAGGCGGTTTGGTGGCAGCCAGCCCTCGATCACGATCTCCGTGTCCGCCGGCACCAAAATGAGCTTGCCATGGGTCACCGTCGGCACCAGGCGAATCGCCTCGCCCGCGACCCCGCCGGCGACTTCCCAGTGGGTTTGGGGATAGTCGAGCTTGGCCTGAGCGCCAACCAGGATCTTGGGATGATGCCCGATCCAATAGGCGACAGGACAGGGCTCGCCGCGGGCCCAGTATTTCTTGATGTTGGCTTGGTTGTGCGACGAGGCATACGCCATGTGCGACATGAGGCGCGGCCCCTTGACCCAGCAACGCTGGATCGCGGTGTTGTCGATGCCGCTCTCCGGATCGCGTGTCGTCGCATGGGCGGCCGTCAAATAGGGGCCCGGGTCGCGGTCGTGCTGCACCAGGGCCGGCAGGCGCGTGAGGTCGACCGCGTCGCCCTGCTCCACCACTTCGCGGACCGGCGCATCGCCGGGGTCGACCATGACGGGCTCGATCCCCGACCCGGCACGTTCAGCCGTGGCGCGCGCAGCATAGCGGTGGTCCTCGATGCCGACCGCCGCTGCGGTCAATGTGCGGCTGGCATTGAGGTTCGTGACCAGGCTGAGCTCGCTCGTGCTGCCGTCGGCCAGTATAGGCGCCGGCACGTGGATGATCGGATAGCGCCCGCGCTCCTCGAATGCGTGCTGCAGCGCCGTAATCTCGTGCACGGTCGAGACCGGGCGGTTCGGCCGGTATACGGCTTCCGGCACGCTATCGAGATATGATCTGAGGTCGAGCACGCCTTAACTCCCCGTTCGCCGTATGGCGAGCTTAGCGCAGCCGGGCAGCGTAGCGCGAGCGCAGTTCGGACATCCCCTAGAATAGCCCCTCGACCTGGCCCGAATTGCCGATATGGATGGCGTTCGCCGCCGGCACGCGGGGCAGGCCCGGCATCGTCATGATATCGCCGCACACCACCACGACGAACTCCGCGCCGTTCGAGATCCGAATCTCGCGGATCGGCACGACGTGATTCTGGGGGGCGCCCTTGAGATCGGGATCGGTGGAAAAGCTGTACTGGGTCTTGGCCATGCAGATCGGATAGCTGCCCAAACCTTGATCCTGGAACTGCGCGAACTGATCGCGCACCCGCTTGTCGGCGATGATGTCGTCCGCGCCGTAGATCGAGCGCGCGATTGTACGGGTCTTCTCCCAGAGACTGAGGGCGTCGTCGTATAGCGGGCGGAACTGGCTGCGACCGGCATCGGCCATGTCCGCAACCGCCGTCGCGAGGCTTTCGGTGCCCGCGCCGCCATCGGCCCAATGCGTGCAATCATGCGCCTCGACACCGAGTTCGGCGCAGAAGTCGCGCACGGCCTTGACCTCTGCGTCGCTGTCAGCGGTGAACCGGTTGACCGCGACGAGGGCCGGCACGCCGAACTGGCCGACATTGCGAATGTGGCGGCCGAGATTCTCCAGGCCCTTTTTCACCGCTCCAACATCCTCATCGCTGAGCGCGTCGCGGGCCACGCCGCCATGCATCTTCAGTGCCCGGATGGTGGCCACGATGACGGCTGCATCGGGTTTGAGGCCGGCTTTGCGGCACTTGATGTCGAAGAACTTCTCCGCCCCGAGATCGGCGCCGAAACCGGCTTCGGTTACAACGTAGTCGGCGAGCTTAAGCGCGGTCTTGGTGGCGATCACCGAATTGCAGCCATGGGCGATGTTGGCGAACGGCCCGCCATGGATGATCGCCGCGTTGTTCTCCAGGGTCTGAACAAGATTGGGCGCGATCGCGTCCTTCAACAGCACCGCCATCGCCCCGTCTGCGTCAAGGTCGCGGGCATAGACCGGCTCGCGGTCGCGGGTATAGCCGACGATGATCTTGCCGAGCCGCGCCTGCAGGTCGTCCAGGTCCTCCGCGAGACAGAAGATCGCCATGACCTCCGAGGCCACGGTGATGTCGAAACCCGACTGCCGCGGAAAGCCATTGGCGACCCCGCCCAGCGACAGCACCACGTCGCGCAGCGCCCGGTCGTTCATGTCGACCACCCGGCGCCAGGCCATGCGCCTAGCGTCCAGCGCCTTGGCATTACCCCAATGGATATGGTTGTCGATGAGCGCGGAGAGCAGGTTGTGCGCGGCGCCGATGGCGTGGAAATCACCGGTGAAGTGAAGGTTGATATCCTCCATCGGCACGACCTGGGCGTAGCCGCCGCCTGCCGCACCGCCCTTGATGCCGAAGCAGGGGCCAAGGCTTGGTTCGCGCAGGCAGATCATGGCCTTCTTGCCGATCCGGTTGAGGCCGTCGCCGAGGCCGACGGTGGTCGTGGTCTTGCCTTCGCCGGCCGGCGTTGGCGTCATCGCCGTGACCAGGATCAATTTGCCGTCGGGGCGGTCGGCAAGCCCGGAACGGAATTCGGCGCCGATTTTGGCCTTGAAGCGGCCGTGCGGGTCGAGCGCGTCCTCGGGAATACCGAGATCGGCGCCGATCTCCCAAATTGGCTTCATCGTGGCGGCGCGGGCGATCTCAATGTCGCTCTTGGGCTTGGTGGCCATGGCTTGTTCCCCCGGGGCTGTAGGTCACGTCGTATTTGCTGCGCGCTCTCTTACGGCCCGCAGCCCGCATGCGATAGCAAATAAGCGACGCAATTTGCTCCCCAAATGGCATCGCGATCGCGTTATGAGCGAATTTTTTCGGGAATGCATGGATTAAAGGACCGGTCCGACAGCGGGCCGCCGCACTGCGCCTGGGAGGTTACGACGCCAGGCGCTCCTGAACGCGCTCCAGAAGCGCATAAAGCCGCTCCAAATCGCCCTCGCCCAGCAAAGCCGCGATTTCCGCATATTCGCGTTCGGACTTTGGCCCGACCTCGGCAATGAGCCGCCGTCCGGCCTCGGTGAGCGATATCTCCGAGACACGCTGGTCTTCGGTGCTGTTGGCCCGGGCGATCAGGGCGCGCCCAACCAGGTCTCTGACAATCCGGCTCAGGCTGGGCGGCAGCAGGCAGCATATCGCTGCCAGCCGGCCAGCATCGATCGGGCCGGACGCAGACAGGGCGCGCAACACACGCCATTGCTGTTCGGTGACGCCGTGGGAGCGCAACACGGGGCGGAAGCGGTCCATCACCGCCTCGCGGGCGCGCAGCAGCGACATGGGCAGCGACCGCTCGAAACCGCGAATCGGTTCGTCCCGAAGGCCTTCGGCCGGGCGCTCGGTCGCGTTGCGTATTCTGTTTGCCATGGTCGACGGTCCGCTCATGTCTCTTCGTCGACAATGGTGTTGGAGAGCACGCCGACCCCGGACACCTCGACCTCGACAGCATCGCCCGGCTTGAGCCACACCGGTGGATCGAGGCGGACCCCTGCCCCCGTGGGCGTGCCCGTCGAGATCACATCGCCCGGCGCAAGCTCGGTGAACGTTGATACGTAGCTGATCAAATGGCGGAAGGGAAACATCAGGCTGGCGGTGGTGTCATCCTGGCGCAGTTCACCATTGACGCGGGTACTGACCCGTAGATCGTCGTAGCTCTCGAACTCGTCCGCCGTGACGATCCACGGCCCCACCGAACCGGAGCGCTCGAAATTCTTGCCTTGGGTTACGTTGAACTTCCCGTGACGCAGCCAATCGCGGATCGTGCCTTCGTTGAGGCAGGTGAGCCCACCGATATGCGCCTCGGCCTGGTCCTCAGGTATCCGTCGGCCACCCTTACCGATCACAATGGCGATCTCGCCTTCATAATCGAGCTGTTCCGATTCCGGAGGACGCACGAGCGGCTCGCCATGCGCCACCAGAGAGCCCGGCGTACGCATGAAGATGCTGGGATAGGCCGGGGCATCGGAGCCATCACGGTACTCGGCGTTGCGGTCCTGATAGTTGACGCCGATGCAGATGATCTTTTCCGGGAACAGGATCGGCTTGGCATATCGAATGTCGTCGAGACTGAAATCGGGCTCGGCCCCCTTGGCGGCCGTCTCGGCTTCCTCAACCATGCCGGCCGCGAACAGCATGCCGAGGTCCGACACGTCAGGCATGCGCGGCGCCAAGTCGACAACACCACCGTCGATCACTGCGCCGAAGGAGATCCAGTCATCCTTCTCGAAGCTCAGAAGTTTCATCCAATCGCTCCCATCATGTCCGGCTGCCGAAAGAGACCGCGCTTGACAGCGTGACTGCATCCGATATTATTTAACATGTTAATTGATTTGTTGAACGCCGTCAATCCGGAGGCAGGTGATGCCCCATTTCCTGGTGGAATATTCGAGCAATCTTGAAGAGGCACTGGAACTGCCGGTGCTCTTTGAGAGGCTGCACGAGGTCGCCGCGCTCGGTGATGTATTTCCGCTCGCCGGTATGCGCAGCCGCGCCCTGCCGCGTGAGCAAGTCCGCATCGCCGACGGGCATCCCGAAAATGGCTTTGTTCATATCACACTAAGGGTGGGCGCCGGGCGCGAAGTGGCGACCCTGCGCGGCGAGGGAGAGACAATATTTGCCGCGATCAAAGACCATGTGGCGGCGCTGATGGCCGATCGGCCGCTCGCGCTGTCCTTTGAGATCTCCGAAATCCATCCCGATCTCAATTTCAAAACCGGTAACATCCGCGAATATCTGAAAGCCCGCGCGGGCGAGGAGACCACCGCATGACGGCGATGCTCGACGATCATCTGAAAAAATCGGAATCCTATCTCAGCCGGTTTCGGAAGGGCGCGCTGGGTCACTTCATCTACGGAGCGGCCGACGAAGGGCGCTCCGGGGAGAGCTTCGAAAACGCATCGCCGATCGACAACACGGCGATCTGCCGCGTCGCGAAGGGCAACGCCGCCGATATCGACGCTGCCGCGCGCGCCGCTGCGGCCGCCTTCTCCGACTGGCGCAAGACTTCGGGCAAGGTGCGCAAAGGCCTGCTGCACAGGATCGCCGATCTGATCGAGGCGCGCGCCGAGGAAATCGCGCTGGTGGAGAGCATCGATACGGGCCAGCCGATCCGTTTCATGAGCGGCGCTGCCCAGCGCGCCGCGGTCAACTACCGTTTCTATGCCGACAAGGCACCGGAGGCCGCCGACGGACTTTCGCTGCCGACCGACGAGCATATCAACTACACGATCCGACAGCCCTTGGGCCCGATCGGCGTGATCACCCCGTGGAACACGCCGTTCATGCTGTCGACCTGGAAGATCGCACCGGCTCTAGCAGCGGGCTGCAGCGTCGTTCACAAGCCGGCAGAGTGGAGCCCGCTGACCGCGATGCTGCTGGCCGAGATCTCCCAAGAGGCTGGTCTGCCTGACGGGGTGCACAACCTGGTCAACGGCATCGGTGAAGAAGCCGGCGTCGCGCTGACCGAGCATCCGGACATCAAGGCGATCGGCTTCGTCGGCGAATCGGCCACGGGCAGCCGCATCATGGCCCAGGGTGCGCCGACGCTGAAGCGCGTCCATTTCGAGCTCGGCGGCAAGAACCCGGTGATTGTCTTCGACGACGCCGACATCGAACGCGCGCTCGATGCGGCGATCTTCATGATCTACAGCTTGAACGGCGAGCGTTGCACCTCGTCGAGCCGGCTGCTGATCCAGCGCGGCATACACGACGTTTTCGTGGAAAAGCTCACTGCGCGGGTCAAGCAGATCAAGGTCGGCCACCCGCTCGATCCGACCACCGAGATCGGGCCGCTCATTCACCCCAGACACTACGAGAAGGTCATGGGCTTCATGGAGATCGCAAGAGCCGACGGTGCAAAGATCGCCGCCGGCGGACAGCGTTCCGCATTCTCAGACAAAGGCAATTTTGTCGATGCTACGTTGTTTGCCCATGCCAGCCCCGATATGCGCATCGCCCAGGAGGAAATCTTCGGACCTGTGCTGACGGCAATCCCATTCGATGATGAAGACGACGCCGTGCGCATCGCAAACGATGTCAAATATGGTCTCGCCGGTTATATCTGGACCAGCGACGTCGGTCGCGCACACCGCATGGCCCACGCATTGGATGCCGGCATGATCTGGGTGAATTCGCAAAACGTACGGCACCTGCCGGCGCCCTTCGGCGGCTCAAAGGCGAGCGGGATCGGCCGGGACGGCGGCGATTACAGTTTCGACTTCTACATGGAAACGAAGAACATATGCATCGCTCTGGGCGAACATCGCATTCCCCAATTGGGCGTGCAATGAACCGAACCGTCTAGCGTACCGTTATCGAGCAGGGAATTTGAAGCATGGGCAAACTGGCTCTCGCCGCAAAGATCACGCATGTGCCGTCGATCTGGCTGTCCGAGACACAGGAAAAGCACAAGGGCATCCGCGATAACGCTATCCGGGGCCTTCAAGAGCTCGGCCGGCGAGCAGAGACGCACAATGTCGATACCTTTGTCGTCATCGACTGTCACTGGATCACCAATCAGGGTTTCCATCTGAATGCATCGCCGCGCTTCGAAGGCGCTTTCACCAGCGGTGAGTTGCCGCATTTCATCCGCGGTATGACCTACGCTTATGATGGCGATCCCGAGCTCGCCCGCATGATGGCCGAAACGGTGGGCGAGGCCGGGTTCCGCGCGCTGGCCCATGACGATAGCAACATTGCCGTCGAGTACGGCACGCTGATCCCAATGCACCATATGAACGGCGAGGGGCGCGCCCGCGTGGTTCCAGTCGCGGCCAACCAGTTCGCAAGCATCGAGGAAGGCCGGCGCATGGGAGCGGCGCTGCGCGCTGCGATCGAGGCAAGCGACCGCACCGTCGCCTTGCTGGCCAGTGGCTCGCTCTCGCACGCCTTCTGGCCGAATGCCGTTTCCGAAGCCGGCATCAACGAAGTCAACGGCGAATTCAATCGCCAGGTTGACCTGCGGGTCCTGGAGCTTTGGCGCGACGGGCGGATCGAGGAGTTTCTGGCGATGCTGCCGGACTACGCCAAGCTCTGTCAGGGCGAGTGCGCGATGATCGATTCCGCGATGCTGTTCGGCGCGCTGGGCTGGGACGACTATACCGGATCGGGCGAGGTGATCGGCGAGTATTTCGGAAGTAGCGGCACCGGCCAGGTCAACGTCGACTTCACTTTGGATTGAAGAGGCCGGTCCGAAGCCTTACGGGGGATGGTGATGACCCAACGAAGCGAGCCACCGTACCGAGCCGAGCATGTCGGCAGCCTTCTGCGCCCGGCCGGGCTCGCCGAGGCGCGTGCAAAACACAAGCGCGGCGAACTCTCCGCGGAGGCCGTGCGGGCCAGTGAGGACGCGGCAATCCGTGACGCGGTCGCCATGCAGGAATCGCTCGGGCTGCAGGCGGTGACCGACGGCGAATTCCGACGCGACTATTGGCACCTCGACTTCCTATCAGCCTTCAGCGGCGCGGAGATGTGGGAGGCCCGCCGGCTGCGCGGCTTTTCCAACGAAGAGCAGCCGCCGGTGGTCAAGATCACGTCCAAAGTCTCGCGGGGCGCGCCGATCTTCGTCGACCATTTCAAGTTCCTGAAGTCGGTCGCGACCGGCACGCCCAAGATCACGATTCCGGGCCCGGCCCTCATTCACCTGCGCCCGGGCAATGAGGCGGTGGATCCCTCTGCCTATCCAGATGTCGAAGAGTTCTGGGCCGATTTCACGGAGGGTTACCGCGAGGAAATCGCCGACCTCTTCGAGGCTGGCTGTCGCTACTTGCAGATTGATGATGTCAGCTTTGCGTATCTTTGCGACGAGGCAATGCGCGACATGGTGAGCGCGCGCGGCGACGACCCTGACGCCACGCTTGCGCTTTATGTTCGACTGATCAACGACGTCCTTAGAGACCGGCCCGACGGGCTCGCGGTCGCCACACATATGTGCCGGGGCAACTTCAAGAGCGCCTGGGTCGCGCAAGGCGGCTATGAGCTGGTCGCTGAAGCCGTGCTGGGTGGGCTCGACGTCGACGGGTTCTTCATGGAATACGACAGCGACCGCGCCGGCGGGTTCGAGCCGCTGCGCTACGTGCCGGACGACAAGTTCGTCGTGCTGGGCCTGGTGACCAGCAAATCGCCAGAGCTGGAAGCCAAGGATGATCTGAAACGGCGCGTCGACGAAGCCGCCCGGTTCGTTCCGCTGGAGCGTCTTTGCCTCAGTCCACAGTGCGGCTTCTCAAGCACTCATCACGGCAACCTGGTGAGCGAGGACGATCAGAGACGAAAACTCTCGCTCGTTGTCGAGACCGCAGCCGAGATTTGGGGTTGAAGGCGTCTACCACTGTCAGAACGTCGCGTCACGAACTATCAACGAAGACGTAATGACGGTTGTATCCCTGACCGCATAACGGGTAGGCTTGGCACATGTAGTGGTTGTGGATGCGCTGAGGCGCATTGGGTGCCACCATGATGAAACCGGTCGAGGACATCCTCAATAGTCTCGAGGGTCCTCACGACGCATCGTCGCTGCAGACGATATTGGATCAGAACGCCGAACGACTCGGCTTCCAACACTATGCCTATGCCACGATAAGAATGCCGCAACGGCTCGACCGGCCCTTCGTGATAACCAACTACCCCGACCCCTGGCATCGGCACTATTCCGACAACGAGTATGTCAGCATCGACCCCGTGATGGCGGGCGCCACAACCAGTGTGCGGCCGATCAAATGGGGCAAGGGGCTGGGTGACGCAAACGATCCGGTCGAGAGCCAGCGCATATTCGATGAGGCGTCGGAGTTTTCCGTTTGCAACGGGATCACCGTTCCGGTGCATGTTCGGATGACCCAAATGGCGACCTTCACGGTGGCCTCCGACTTGAATGTCCGCGAATTTCTGCGGTGCTGGCACGCTCACCGTCATGAGCTTCACTTGCTGGCGCTGCACTTCCACGAAGCGGTCGTCGACCATGTGTTGCGCGACCACGTACCGCCGGCAACGCATCTCTCGCCCCGAGAGCGGGAATGCCTGCTGTGGACCGCCCGCGGCAAAACCGCGTGGGAGGTTTCCGAGATCGTCCACATCTCCGAATCGACTGTCGTCTTCCACTTGAAGAATGCCATGCACAAGCTCGGTGTTTTCACCAAGCACCATGCGGTAGTGAAGGCGATCATGTCCGGGCTGATCATGCCCTGATCACGCGCCGCGGCGGCGCGCATCAACGTCGCGGCACCCGAATCCAACGACCCGGGACGTCCCCTACCCCTCTCAAAGTTGGGAGGCTGCGGATAACGCGCGCGCGCGCTCCAATGGCTTGATCTGAGCCATGCTGGAGCAAGCCAATGATCGACATCGTTACAGCCGCTTCGGAAATCCCACACAGCAAAGCCCTGCGAGAGATGCACCGGATGCGTCACCGCGTCTTCAAGGAGCGGCTGCGCTGGGACGTGAAGTCGGTGAACGGGATGGAGCGGGACGAATTCGACGAACTGGAGCCCTACTACTTGCTCGCCTACGACGACAAGGACGTGCTTCGCGGCACCTGGCGGCTGCTGCCGACTACCGGCTCCTACATGCTGCGCGACGTCTTCACCGAGCTGATGGAAGATCAACCGGTGCCGCAATGCCGTTCGGTTTGGGAGGTTAGCCGTTTCGCAGCCGAACCGGACGGGGCCGACGACAAGGGCCTGGCTTCACTCAATCTGACTTGCAGCGAGCTGTTTTGCGGTATTGCCGAGTTCGGCCTCGCCAACGGCATCCACGAGATCGTGTCAGCCTACGACATTCGCATCGCTCGGTTGCTCAAGCGGATCGACTGCCTGCCGTTCTGGCAGGGCAAGCCGCGCCGGATCGCCAACACTATCGCCGTTGCTGGTCGTTTCGAAATCAGCTGGGAGGCGCTGGCCAAAGTCCGCAAGGTCGCCGGCATCCAGGGCTCAGTTCTACGCCAGACGGCTCAGCTCAGCGTCGCCGACGCCGCCTGATCCAAAGCACCACACGCGCGAAACAGACAAACATGAGGAAGGAGAGGCCACCAATGGCCAAGCCACAAGTGATCCATCAACCGGCCGCTGCTGCGGCAAACGGATCTGAGAGCAGTTTCAACGCCGCCGAAGTGGGCGCGATCTTGGAATGCCTTGAGTACCTCCAGAGCGAGGCGCTCAAGAACGGCTACCGCATGGCAGCGCATCTGATCGGCGCGGCATCCGAGGACATGAAGGATCGATTGCTGCGCGACCAAACCAGGCAACTTCCGAGCTAGCCCTGAGACTCTGGCGGTCGCAACAGATCGCAGTCCGCTCAGTCCGACCCCATTAACGGCTCAATAAGCGAGCCATCAGTATGGCCATGAAACCATGACACTCATTTCAAGCCCGCCGAACGAACCCGCCAGGACCGCCCCCGGCCCGAAAGGCCGCCGCATCGTCGGCGTCCTTCCCGATGTGAAGCGCGATCCGATTCATTATCTGGTCAAACTCGCCCAGCAATATGGTGACGTCGTCTGCCTACCGGTCGGGCCGACCAAGGTCTACATGCTGACAAACCCGCGCCTCGTCGGCCACGTCCTGCACGATAACTACAAGAACTATCGCAAGAGCGATTTCTACAAAAAGGTCCAACCCGTGCTCGGCATGGGTATGATCACCAGCGATGGTGAGCTGTGGCGTTCGCAGCGACAGCTCACCCAGCCAGCTTTCCGGCGCGAACGGATCAACTCGCTGGCCGAGATCATGCTGGACAGCACCAATGAGATGGTGGCGCGCTGGCGGCAACCGGCGGCGCGGCAAACGGAGGTCGATATTTCCGCTGAAATGATGCGGCTGTCATTGCGCATCATCGTGCGCGCCATCTTCGACCGGGACATCGGCAAGGACGGTGACGCGATTGTCGAGAGCGTCACCACCGTGCTGGCGGAGGCCGAGCGCCGGGTGTGGTCGCTCTACGATTTGCCGCTGGCGATCCCGACACCAAATAACCGGCGCGTGAGCAAGGCCCTGCGGACGCTCGATGGCATCGTCCTTCGGCTCATTCGCGAGCGCCGCGCCGAGCCTGGCGAAGCGCATGGCGATCTGCTCTCCTTTTTCCTGGAGGCGCGCGACGAGAATGGCCAGCCCATGAGCGACGGAGAACTCCTCGATCAGGTCAAAACGCTGATCGTTGCCGGGCACGAAACCTCAGGCTCCGCGCTAGCCTCGACCTGGACCCTGCTCTCCCGGCATCCCGAGGTGCGCCAACGGCTGGAGGCCGAGGTCGCCGACACCGCCGGCAAACGGGCGATTTCCTTTGAGGATCTGCCCAAGCTGTCCTACACGAAGATGGTGATCCAAGAGGCGATGCGGCTCTACCCGCCAGCCTGGACGATCTCGCGGGCGGCGATCGACGACGACATTGTCGGCGGATATCGCATTCCGGCGGGCGCCACGGTCATGCTGAGCCCGTTCCTGATCCACCGCAATGTACGGTACTGGGAGAACCCGGAGGGCTTCGATCCGGAGCGTTTCGATACGACGCGAGCAAGCGGCATCGCCGAATTCTCCTACATGCCGTTCGGCGGCGGTCCGCGCAAATGCATCGCCGAGCACTTTGCGATGATGGAGATGGTGCTCGCGGTTGCCACACTCGCGCAACACTATCGTCTGGATTTGGTGCCCGGCCGGCGTATCGAGCCAATGCCGATGATCTCCATGCGGCTGGGTCCGAACGTGCCGATGGTGCTGCATCCGCGCCAGACCGGGCAAGCACAGGTCGCCGCCCCGGCGCGCGCGGCATAATTCTCGTCGCATCGGCGCGCGGTCTGCACGGGTCCGCGCGCCTCGGAGGCACGCGTGCCGCGAATGCAAGGCCAACAGCGCTGCGGTTCACGCACGCCGCCGCCGCGGATACACTTTTCGGTTCTGGCGAACATGGCGCACGGGGGATGGAAAGCGCATGGCCAAATCGGGGATTCCTTATTCCATTGACGACGTCACGCCTGACTGGCTGACCGCATCATTGACCGGCGCCGGGACCATCGGCGGCGCCCGGATCACATCGTTCGACTTGGTCCCCGTGGAAGGTGGATCGGGGCTTTTCGGCACGGTGAAACGGCTGACGCCAACCTACGAACCATTGTCGAACGGTGCGCCGGCATCGATGATCGTCAAGATCCCAACTGCGGAAAAAGCCGCGCGAGACATCGGCGGCGCGTTTCGCCTTTATGAACGCGAGGTCCATTTCTACCGGCATCTGGCCGAACGGATCCCGATGCCGACGCCGCACTGCCTGGCGGCTGAAATGGCGCCTGAGAGCGGCAGATTTGCGTTGCTGTTGGAGGATCTGTCGGACCGGCGACTGGGCGATCAGCTTGCGGGATGGTCGGATGCGGACGCTGACATCGCCGTCGAGCAACTCGCCCGCCTCCATGCCGCTTACTGGGACGAAACCGGGATCGGCGAACAGGATTGGCTGCCGGCCGCCAATGCACCGACGCTGCTGGGGTTGGTTCACGGCGCCTACCAACAAAGCTGGCAGCCTTTCACCGCGCATTTCGGCGACCATCTGCCACCGCGGTTGCTGAGCGCAGGCGAAGCGCTGTGCGAGCGCCTGCCGGACCTCGCCGATAAACTGGCGGCGCCTCCGCGCACTCTTGTCCACGGCGATTACCGCATGGACAACATGATCTTTGGCAACGGACCTGGCGAGGCGCCGCTGACCATCATCGACTGGCAGCTTGTGGCACGGGCGCGAGGCGCTTTCGATCTTGCCTATTTCCTGGCGCAGGGAGGTGACCCGGAACGGCGCAAGGCCTGCGAAATGCGCCTGCTGCGGTCCTATCATGAATTGCTCCAAGCGCACGGGGTGACGGGCTACGACTTCGATCAACTGTTCCTCGACTACCGCGCCTCGATCCTTTACGGGCTCGTCTACATTGTGATCTCGGTCGGTTCGCTTGTTAACGCCGATGAACGTATGCATCAGCTCTTCGCCACCGCGCTGGAGCGCACGGTCACCGCAATCATGGAACTGGATGCGATAGAGTTGCTGCCAGCATGACGCGGCGCCGATCCGGGGAGAGAAACCAGACATGGCCGTGATCAGGATCGGCTTCAATCCGGATTTCGCCCCCTTCGCCGTGTTTGAAAAAGGCCTGCCAACCGGCATCACGATCGAGCGCACCGTGCAGGTGTTAGAAGGGGCCGGGATCGAAGCGACATTCATACCCGAGGCCCTGCCCCACATGGAAAAGCAGCTGCTCGCTGGGGTATTCGACGCCCTGGCCGGCGTCGCCGCCACGCCCGATCGTGCCGACCGCCTGTCCTACTCCAAGCCGCTGATGATCACCGGCGGGGCCTGGTTCGTGTTGGCGGGAACCGAATGGCCGGCCGACGACGCGCTGGCCCAATCCGCGCCTGGCAGACGCCGCGTCGTGACGCCGCTAGCCGGCCCGTTGGCGGCAGTGATCCGAAAACGCTATCCGAACTTGGCCATTGATGCTTGCACCGACTACGGAGATGCGCTGGCGGCGGTTGTGCGCAGCAAGGCGGATGCCGCGGCACTCAATTGGCAGGTCGGCTGCATGCAGGTCGAGCGGGACCACCCGGGCCGCTTCGCCTTACCGGATACGCCTTTCATTCAGATTCCTTTGGCTCTCGCAGTGCCGATTGGCGACCCCACTGGACTGTTGGCCAGCGTCGATCCGCATATTCCCGACGACTGGGGACGGTTGCCGGTTGGCCAATCGAAATAGCCAACGGCTCCGGCCGTATGTGACATGTTGTTGATACTCTGGGCAGATCCGCAAGCATTTGAGTGCTAATCGAAGGAACGCCAAACCAAACGTGCAACACGTTCGTTCTCATCTAAGACGGCGTTGTTCTTGAACCATTGAATTAAAAAAATTTACGCAGCGAAGAAAATTTAGTGGTTTCTTAGATCCAATCACCTCGTTACGCTTCCTTCGCGAAGATCAATAAGGTATCCGGGACATTAGGGTCCATGCATCCCGATCAACAGATTGCGAAGGTCCCAAAACAAAGACCGAATGGGCCGATTGGGTTGTTCAAACAAAACGGAACGGGATAGGGAGTGAGCCGATGAGACAACGTATCCGCGCGATCGGCATTGCAGCAACAGTCACTGGAATGGGGTTGATTTATTCCGCGGTTGCGAGCGCCGAAACTGTGCTGAAGTTCGCCACTTTCGTGCCGCCGAAATACGTGCTGCATAAACCGATCTTCCTGAAAATGGCGAATGACGTTGCAGCCGCGACTGGCGACAAACTGAAGATCCGCATGTATCCTTCCGGTGAACTCGGCAAGGGGCCGGTCCAGCAATATATCCGCGCGGTGCGTGGCGTCGCCGACATCACCATGGGGGTGACGGGCTACACTTCATCGTTGTTTCCGAGAACGTTGCTCATTGAGCTGCCTGGGGTCGCCAAAGACGGCGTCGACGCCACCGCCAAGATGTGGAAGGTGATGGGAAAGCATCTTGCAGCCGAGTACAAAGGCACCCACGTGCTCGCCTCCTACGCGACGGCATCGTCGGTCATATTCACCAACAAGAAGCCGATCCGCACCCTGGCCGACCTCAAGGGCATGAAGATCCGGACACCCTCCCGGCCCGCCGGCGAGGTCTTAAAGGCGTATGGCGCGAGCCCGGTTTCAATGCCCGCGACCAAGATCTACACCGCCATGAGCACGGGCGTGATCGACGGCGTGATGACGGGCCCCTCAAGTCTCTTGATCTTCAAGCTGGTCGAGCCGACAAAATATGTAACCGTTGGCATACCGGAGATGCCATTTGCCCTTTTCATCGTCATGAATAAGCGCGCCTGGACCGCATTGCCTGCATCCCAAAAGGCCGCTTTGACCAAGGCATCCGGGAAAGATCTCAGCATCGCCGCCGCCAAGAAACTTGCCGGATTTGGCAAACTGGCGTTGAAGATTTTCGCCTCCAAAAAGGGAAAGACGATCATCAAGTTGAGCGCTGCGGAACGCGTCAAATTCGACAAGGCCGCCGCGAAAGCCCGGGCGAAGATCGTCGCGGACCTGGAGAAAAAAGGCGTGCCGGCCGGTCAGATCATAAAGGACATGCAGTAGCCGCTCGAGCGATCGCACCGATCGCAGCATTGCAACACAGATACGCCAACTCGCTTCGTCGTCTGGGTGGATGAGGCGGCGCGGTCTGCGAATGTGACTGCCGCTCGGGCCATTGCGCGGGATCGAGAGGCTTCGGGTTGAGGCTGATGAACGATCGTAAATCTGCCTTCGCGGTCATGTGGGAGAGACGCGGTGCGTGATTTCAGACCGGGCACGATCATGAGAGTGAAGTGACCCACCTGGAGATTTCGCTGCGGCAGTTGCAGTACTTTGAAGCGGCTGCCCAACACGGCAACTTGAAAACTGCCGCGGCCACATTGTGCGTTTCCGCATCGTCTCTTTCGCTGGGGGTCGCCCACCTGGAGAAGATTACCGGTCGGCAACTTTTTCATCGGCGCCATGCCCGGGGCATTGTTTTGACCGACGACGGGAAAGAGCTCCTTCTTGAGGCCCGCAATATTCTGCAACAGGTCTATGACCTGCAACGCCCCAGCTTCGCTCGGCCTCACGACATCGTTGCCAACATCAATCTTGGCTGCCTATTCAGTTTGTCGCCGTTCATCCTCCCCACGCTCATAAAGGAATTTGGTAAAAACTATCCGAGCGTCGAAGTGCACATATTCGAATCTCACGGCGAAGAACTGCCGGCGGGGCTTCATTCCGGCATGTACGACCTGATAATTTCCTACGACACGGACATGCCGAATGCCCTGAACATCATGCCGATCAAAGCTTTGCCGGCGCGAGCCCTGCTGTCGGCGAGCCATCCACTGGCAAGCAAAAGCGCGGTTATGTTGAAGCAACTGGCGGATGAACCGTTCATATTCGTCGGCTATGCACACACGCGCGACTATTTTGTGTCGGTTTTCTCCGAATGTGGTGTGCCGCAGCCAACGGTCTATCAGCGGGTGCAATCCTACGAGCTTGTGCGCAATCTTGTGGGCCAGGGATTGGGCTATTCCATCGTCAATATCTGCCCACCGTTCGGCAACGATCCGACGCATGAGGTCGTCGCCGTCCCGATCGCCGACGCGGCGACGGTGCCCCACTTGATTGTCGCAAATCTTCGCGGCTCGCGCATGAATCGGGTGTTGTCCGCTTTTGTCGACACAACCCGAGAGGTCGTCGATTCCGTGCAGTTGCTGCATGAAAATTACTAACGCATTCAACAGAATATAAAATTATCTTCGAACACCGATTCTCGATACGGTCTCCCTTGCCAATCGGATGACGATCAGAAAATCTGAAGCACACTTGACGCAACGCCGCGTCAAAGGACTCAGGTTCGCAGAAGGCAATAAGACTGAGCTGCGGACACGCGCGGTGACATCAGCGAAGTTGATGCCATGCGCGCCAAATATGCGGACAGGACGCGCCGGACGCCAGCCTGCGTTCCGATTGCTCCGGCAACACTCACGTTGGCCTTCGGTTGGGACCAGCGCAACCTACGAAAAGCGAGGCCGACATGGATGTTCCTTTAAAGAAACTGAGAGTGGATCATGTCGGCAGCTTGCTTCGACCCCAGTCGCTGATCGATGCGTTTCTCGCCCGAGGCCGCGATGAGATCGATCAAAGTAAGCTGATTGCCGAGCAGGATGCCGCAATTCGCGATGTTATCTCCAAGCAGGAAGCGATAGGCCTGCCGATTGTCAGCGACGGGGAATATAGGCGACTGAACTGGCAAGTCAGTTTCTCAGAGGTCGATGGCTGGGATTTGTGGAAAGGCTCCTGGAGGATCTTCTTGGCGAGCCCGACACAATTGATGGAGGGCGAAAAGCCCGGCCAGCGCGGCGCCGACGCCGTTGAAGAGTACAAGTCCCCGGCGACGGGAAAATTGGCATTGCGCGAAAATTTCCCGCTGACGGAGTTCGCATTTCTGAACGAACAGGCAAATTTGCCGACCAAGGTCATGCTGATGGGACCGGACCGCGTTTCCCAAATGTGTGACGTTGAGAAATCGGCTCCCTACTATTCCGACCGGCAGACCTTCCTTGCGGACGTCGCTGCAATACACAACAAGATGGTCGCGGAGATCATCGATGCGGGCTGCCAGTATATTCAGCTCGATGAGCCCAGCTACACCGGGTATGTCGACCGGTCGACCCTGGAGCGAATGGCTTCGCGCGGCGAAGACCCGATGCAGAATTTGGCGAACGCCGTCGGAGCCTCCAACGCGGCGATCGCGGGCTATGACGGAAAAGCCTGCTTCAGCCTACATATCTGCCGCGGAAATCGTGCGTCAATGTGGCATCGTGAAGGAACCTACGACGGGATTGCGGAGTATCTGTTCGGAAATTTGAAGTTCGATCGGTTGTTGCTGGAATACGATACCGACCGGGCGGGAGGGTTCGAGCCGCTTCGTTTTGTGCCGAAGGGCGGACCCACAGTCGTGCTCGGTCTGATCACTACGAAAAATGGCGTGGTTGAGAAAGCCGACGATTTAAGATCCAAGATTGAGGAAGCCAGCAAGCATATCGATATCGACCAAATCGCTATAAGTCCTCAATGCGGATTTGCGTCGGGCATCGGCGGCAACTTTCTGACCGAAGACGAGCAATGGCGAAAGCTCGAGGTCATGCTGGAAGTGGCCGACAACGTGTGGGGCTGACGCCAGGCACTGATCCAAGGTCGCGTATGCCGATTGGACCAATCGAGCGAACCATATCTTGTTCATGACCGCTGACAGCTACGAGCAACGGTAGGCGCCTTCGGTCAGCGACATTGCCTTACGCACGCCCGGCGGTAACGGAGTAATGGGTTCTGCAAATGCCCGGTTCTCGTCTTGCTAAGCTCTCATGAATTGTCGTTAGCGGACTATTTCAAAACTGTCTCCAAAACCCGCGAAGAAACTGCGGCGACTAGAGAATTCATTCTGGCTATAGTTACATCTCGACCGCCGAATGCCTCCCTCTGGCTTCATCAGCAGGACCGCTTGCATCGGTGATATTGCTTTACGCATCGGGTAATACCGTTTCGCTGACGACGCGACGCGCTAGTTACGCATGGGCCGTCACCCCACGGGTCCTCCCCCATCTTCTCGCATCTCTCACTAGCTTTCCCAGCTTTTAGTAGGTTGACCCTTCTGCAAGCATGGTGCTTTTTCAGACACTTTTTGACGTGGGTTTTAGGGCACGATTCGGCTACGGGCGTGGCTTTGAGTGACCGGGCGTTTGGCAGCTGTGGATTGCCTTGCTTCGGAGCGAACGCCGCTATCGGGGGGGCCGGCAAAATAAAGGCTAACGCAAGAAGGCCGGCCAGGACGATTTTCATGAAATCTCCTTTGTTATCAAGTCAAAGTGTCAGGGAATTGATGGAAAGCGGAAGGCGCATGGATGGTTGAAATGTCTCTTGAATGAAAAGAGATCAAGGCATCATTGGAACCAACGCATTGTACCAACAACCTTGTTGGTGGGTCATCAATAGAACTAGCTCGACTGCTTCTGACTATGAGCCGCCGGCAGCTTTTGGCACGAAGCGGGACTGCGCTGCGCCAGAAGGTGGACATGGACAGATGTCGGATAAAAGGCGCCTGGTTCCCGCATTGGCAGGTGATCAAAAACGGTGGTTATTGAAGCACGATCCTACTCCGCGGCGACGGCGATGCCTTCCTGCTCGCAGGTCGGGGCCACGTCGAGCGCGGTCGCACGCTGAGCATCGCGCGGCCAGCGCAGATCGTCGAAGGCCAGGCCCCGATGCATGGTGCAGCGATTGTCCCAGACCACCAGATCGTTTGCCCGCCAACGATGGGCGTAGACGAACTGACGTTGGACAGCGTGAATCATCAACTCTTCCAGTAGCGTGCGGGCCTCGTCGTCGGGCATGCCGACGATCTCGCCGGCATGGGAGGCGACATAAAGCGATTTGCGTCCACTGTGCTTGTGGGTTCGGACCAAGGCTTGCGGCACCTTCGGCAACACCTCGTTCTCCGCATCGCTCATCTGGAAGCCCAACTTGGCACGCGAATAGGCGATCGAATGAATGGCCACCCGCCCTTCGATCCTTCGCTTCATGGCGCCCGGTAGGGCGTCATAGGCCGCGCGCATATCGGCAAACTCGGTCTGCCCGCCGACCGGCGGGATCGTTTGCATGTAGAGCAGCGAGGCGTTGGCCGGCACTTTCTTGAACGAGCTGTCGGTATGCCAGAGGCGGTTACCAAGCTGAAATTCCCGAAGGCGATGGCCATCCGGCAAAATCCGGCCTTCGACATCGAGATTGGAAACATCTGCGATCTCGATCGGGACGCGAATGACCTTTTCGTCCATATCGGCGATCATCGACATGTCGATCGGCCCGAAACGCCGCGCAAATTCGACGTGCTGTTCCTGCCCAATTTTCTGATCGGGGAAAACCAGGACGCTATGGGACCGGTAGGCCTCATCGATCGCCTGCCAGTCGGCGTCGCTCAGCGGCTGCGACAGATCGACATCGCCGACCTCCGCTGCGAAGCTCTCCGTGACGGGCCAGATATCGGCGGTCATGACACTCTCCCAGCTGAACGCATGTCGCCACCGATCCTAGGGGAATCACAAAGCCGCCGTCCAGCGTCTTGCGTATGGCCTACTCGCCCTTGTAGACGGCCTTGCGCTTCTCGAAGAACGCCTGGGCGCCCTCGTTGTAATCGTGCGAGTCACGCAGCTTTTCGAAAGCATGCCCTTCCAATTCCAGCCCGACTTCCAGGCTCGTGTCGTAGGCAGTATTGAGCACGCGCTTGACGGTGCGCAGGGCCAGTTCCGACTGGGCCACGAGGCGCTTGGCATATTTCTCGATCATTTCATCGAGCGCCGCTGAATCCTCTGCCATATCGGTCAGGATGCCCCAGTCGAGCGCGGTCTCCGCCCTCACGCGCTCGCCCAGATAGACCATCAGGTTGGCCCGCGTCAGGCCGACGAGGTTGGCCAGGCGGTGAGTACCGCCGCTGCCGGGCATCATGCCGATCGTCACCTCCGGCAGGCCCATCTTGGTTTCCCGCGTGGCCAGGCGGAAGTCGCAAGCCAGTGCCAGCTCGAAGCCGACACCGAAGGCGTGCTTTTCCATGGCGGCGATCACCGGCTTGCCGCAGCGTTGAGGAGCGCCGATGTTCCAAGCAAGATGGGACATCCCGTCGCGCGGCACATCGAAAAAGCCGCGCACGTCGCCGCCAGAGGTGTAGACGCCGTTATCGCCGCGCACCACAACGACCCGAACATCGTCATCCTTGGCGAATTCGCCGAAGATCGCGTTGATCTGTTCCCGCGCCTTGTAGGAAACGATGTTGAGCGGCGGCCGCTTCAGGATCAGCCAACCGATCTTCTTGTCGGCGTCGACCTTCACTTCCAGGCCGTCCAATTCCTCAAGCACGGCGGCGCGCCGTGCGGCATAGTCAGTCATCGTCGTTCCTTTCAAATTGTGCTCTTGAAGTCAGGAAGCAGCGCGTAGTCGCCGTCCCGGAGTTTGCGGCGCAGCAGCTTGCCCGATGCCGAGCGCGGGATGGCCTCGATGAAGGCATAGCCGCGGGGGCGCTTGAAATTGGCCAGTGCACCCTTTTGGCAGGCACCGTCGAGAGCTTCGCTGGAGACCCCGGACTTGGACGGTTCCACGAACGCGACAACGCGCTGGCCCATGCGGTCGTCAGGCAGGCCGATCACGACCACACCGGATACCAGGCCGGAGCGCAACAGCGCGTCCTCGACTTCTTCGGGATGAATGTTTTCGCCGCCGGAGATGATCATGTCGTCCACCCGGCCAAGCACGTAGAGCTCACGGTCATTGTCATACATGCCGAGGTCGCCCGTGAAGTACCAGCCGTCGCGGATCGATTTTGCGTTGGCGTCGGGGCGGTTCCAGTAGCCCTCGAAGGCGTCGATGGATGACATGGAGGCGATGATCTCACCGGTCTCGCCTTGGGGCACGACGTCATCGCCGGTGACAGCGCGATCGGGGTCGGCCACCACAACCCGGAGCTCTTGGTTGGGGCCGGCGCGGCCGGCACAGCCTGGTTTCAGATTTTGCTGCAAGCTTGCACCCAGGCAGTAGATCTCGCTGGACCCATAGAAATTGATGAAGGGGCCGTTGGCGAAGCGTTCAACGCATTGCTCGACCAATGATGGCGCCATGGTCATACCGGCATACCCGGCGCAGACGATCGAGCTTAGGTCGCGCTTGTCGATATCGGGTTGGGCCAGAATGTCGTGATACATGGTCGGCACCAGGAAGATCGAGCCGATCTGTTCGCGCTCGACCAAATCGAGCGCGCCGTCCGGCGTATAGGCCGGCATCATCGCCAGCTTGCCGTTCAACAGCGCAGCCGACAAGAGGGCCCGCTCGCCCATGGTGTGGAAGAGCGGCATCACGCAAAGCTGCGACAATCCGAAGGGATAGAGGTTCACCGCGATGTGGTTCATCGTTGCGGCCAACTCCGCTCTGTGCGAGCGCGGCACACCCTTGGGACGTCCTGTCGTGCCGGAGGTGTAGAGCATGATGCAGGTTGCATCGGGATCGGCGTCTGAGGGCCCGGCGAGCGCGGGGCCGTCATGCAGGGCTTCGAAGCGGAACACTTTGGCCTTGGCGTCGGCCGCGGCGATCATCCGCGCCTCGGCGATGCCCTCCGCTGCGCAGGCCTCGAGCGTCGCCTCCTCGGCGGCACCATCAAAAGCAACCAGCTTGGCGTCGGCGTCTTTCAGGCAATAGCCGATCTCCTCGGCGGTACCGCGCCAGCTGAGCGGCGTGTAAATCACGCCAATCATGTACGAGGCCCAAGCCAAGGTCGCCATCTCATAGCGGTTGCGCATGACCACTGCGAAGTGGTCGCCCGCGCCAAGCCCGCGGGCGGCGAGCCCACCGGCCACCGCACGAATTTCGTCATACCATTCGCCGTAGCTGCGCCGCACCTCGCCATCGACGATGGCTTCCGCGCCCGGCAGGCGGGCAACCGTCCGCATCAATGCGTGTCCCAAATTCATGGACCCAAACATTGCGCGGACGCCCGGCTTGGGCAAGTGGCAAGACTGGGCGGCAGACCGCCCTAGAAACGGACGCGCATCGAGGCCTGAATGCGGTGGAGCTTGCCGTTGGCGCCGTTGATGGTGCCGCGAAATCCGTGGGAATATTCAACGCCGATATCGACCGAATTTCCCACGGGGCTCCAGATCAGATTTACGATCGCGCGCCAGAGATCGCGGTTGAGACCCGCAGCTTCGGGTAGCGCCGCTTTTCCGCCTGCCGCACCGACAATGTCGATGAAGGAGCGCGAATAGATGACGTTGCTGCGCAGCGTCGGCGTCCAGCGCATCTGGGCCCAGACCGATCCACCGACGCCGAAGACCGTGCGGAGTTTCGCGGTCGCCGCCGGGGCCGGCCGCAGCACGGCAGAGGTATCCCAATGGCTGACACCCCGCCCGAAACCCTTGCCGACATAGAAATTGCCGCCAATGGAAAAACGGCGATGGAACGCATGACGGCCGGCAAGCTGGACGATCCATCCGAACGCCGCGTCATCGACGCCGGCGCCATTGTCGATATGCAGCCGGCGCAGGCCCAGTACGATGCCGTATGCCCCCTTGGGATGCCGGTGGTTGAGATGAAGCGCAAAAACCGGCATCGGATCGTTCGCACCCAGGGTGCTCCCGGCCACGAGCGAGCCCGGAATGCCGCCCAGCACCACGATCTCCGCGCCGGGCCCCGTCGTGCTGCCGGTTTCCGGATTCTCCACGGAGATGGCAAGTCTGGTCGCCGACCCGATCCTGTGGGTGTAGCGGACCTGGCCTTGGCGAGCGAAAATCTTGCCGCCCGGCGAGCCCGTTTCCACGGTTTCGGGGTAGCCGTAGCCTTGGAAGAGGTTTGTGTAGGTCTGGCCGGCGAGTAGCGGTCCCAGTCGACCATAGGCATGGCGCAATCGAAAGGAATGGGAATTGGAAATCAACTGGTTACCGCCAGCGCCGAAGAAATCGCCTTCGATGCGGGTGTCGAGCCGGCCCCATTCGGTCGGTGTCCAGGTCCGGATGAAAAAGCGCGACTGGCGCGCATGCAGGCGCACATTACCCTGGCGCCGGGCGGCCGGCGTGCCGTCGATTTGGGCGCGGGCGACACGCGAGCCGTCATCGAGCGACGAACTGGCAGAAATCGCATTCAGGTTGACGATCAAATCGAGCTTCACATAGCCGCCGATCCGCATCGACGTGTTGGTGCCCGGCAGTTTCCACGATCTCGGCTGGCTGCCGCCGGTGAGGGCTGCGGCAGGCGCTGGCGAGCGGCGCCGTGCGGCCAAACGTTCAATGCGCGCTTCGAGGCGTGCAAGTTCCGACTTCAGCGCCCGCACGCGATCGTCTGTCGCAACGGCTGGTCCCGTTATGGCCAAGACGCTGGCGGATGCCAACAGCGCCGGACCAAGGATGGCAGCGCAGCGGCGTCTGGTTCCAAAGCGGCACCTACCCAACATTCATCCCCGCTCGCCAAGGGCTCGGCTGTCCCAATGCGCCGCATTCTGCAGGCTTGTCCCGGCCGCTGTCGAATAACAGTGCCGTCATGACGCCCGCCAAGGGGATTGCCGCACACGGCGCGAGCGACTAGAGGATGGCATCTCCAGATCGAACCGGCCACATCCGTATGACCAAGTCGAAGAACCTTTATCTTGCCCTCGCCGACGGCTTTCCTGCCGATCGCACGACGACTGCACTCGACGTTCCGGGAAACGGGCTCACCAGCTTCGCGGCGCTTGAAGACGCCTCTGCACGGATCGCCGCCCTCCTGCTGGATCTTGGCGTGAAGCCCGGCGACCGGGTGATGGCACAGGTGGAAAAATCGCCTCAGGCCGTCTTCCTCTATCTGGCCTGCCTGCGCGCCGGTGCGATCTACCTGCCCCTCAACACGGCCTACCGCGAGGCCGAACTCGACTACTTCATGGGCGACGCCGAGCCCTCGGTGATCGTGTGCGAGCCAGCGCGCGCCGAAACGATCGGGGCGCTCGCGGCCCGGCATGGGGCGCCGCACGTGCTCACTTTGGGGGGCACGGGCAATGGCACGCTGATCGAGCGTTCCCGCGGATTTGAGCCCTCCAGCAAGATAGTCGAAGTCGGCGCCGACGACATCGCGGCTATTTGCTACACCTCGGGCACGACGGGACGCTCCAAGGGCGCGATGTTGAGCCACGGAAATCTGGAGAGCAACGCGCGAACGCTTCACAAGCTGTGGGGGTTCGTGCCGGGCGACGTGCTGCTCCACGCGCTTCCGATCTTCCACGTCCACGGACTATTCGTGGCCTTGCATTGCGCGCTCTTGAACGGCAGCACGGTGATCTTCCTGCCGCGCTTCGACGCCGACGAGATGGTGCGCCGCATGCCAGACGCCACCGTGATGATGGGCGTGCCGACCTTTTATGTCCGGCTGCTGGCGCATAAAGACTTCACGCGCGACATCTGCCACCGCATGCGGCTCTTCATCGCCGGCTCCGCGCCTTTGCTGGCAGAGACTTTCGCCGAATTCGAGGCGCGCACCGGGCACCGCGTGCTGGAGCGTTACGGCATGACCGAAGCCGGTATGGTGACCTCGAATCCCTATGAAGGCGAACGCCGACCTGGCGCCGTCGGCCCTGCCCTGCCCGGCGTGCAGGTTCGCATTGCCGATGCCGAGGGTAAGATCCTGGCGCCGGGCGAAGTCGGCGTTCTTGAATTTAAGGGCCCTAATGTTTTCAAAGGGTACTGGCGAATGCCTGAGAAAACAGCGGAAGAATTTCGGGGCGACGGCTTTTTCGTTTCGGGCGACCTGGCGACGCTGGACGAGGACGGATACGTCACCATCGTGGGTCGCGCCAAGGACCTCATCATTTCCGGAGGCTTCAACGTCTATCCCAAGGAGGTCGAAGGCTTCATCGACGAGTTGGAGGGGGTCGGCGAATCGGCTGTGATCGGCCTCAGCCATCCCGACTTTGGCGAAGCGGTAACGGCAGTCGTGACGCCGGCCGACCAAGCCGCCAAGCCTGATGAAGCCGTGATCATCGGGACACTAAAGGGCCGTGTGGCGGGCTTCAAAGTGCCCAAGCGCGTCTTTGTGGTCGACGCGCTGCCGCGTAACGCCATGGGCAAAGTGCAGAAAAACCTGCTGCGTGATCGCTACGCGGAGACTTTTTCGGCGACGGCGCCGACCGGGTAAAGCCGCGGCGATTGCGGCACTGCCCCAGCCTCGCCCTTCGACAGGCTCAGGGTGAGGCCCTCTTGCTTTGCCTGCAATGGGCTATTCCTCACTTGGAACGCAATGCGTTCGCCGGGCTGCGCCGGGCATCCACCATGCGACCCTCACCCTGAGCTTGTCGAAGGGCGAGGGGCAAAAAGCTCCGAGCGCGCCCCTCAGTCCTCGTAGAGGTCGTGGTGACGAACCCAGGCCATCGTGAAGTCTAGCGATCCTTCGTCTCGGCCCTTGGGCGCGAGGTCGAGGAAGTTGTAGGTGCCGAGTAGGATGTCGAGGCCGCGCGCGTAGCTGGAATAGGTGTGGAAGACGTTGCCGGCTTGGTCCTTGGCGAAGACGCTGACGCCGGGGGCTTCCTCGCTCGGAAACTCGGTTTTTCGATAATTGTAATAGGCATCGCCTTTGGCGAGCTCGTCCTCGCTGAACGAAACATGATAATCGCTATTGAATTCGCTGCCGTTGGACGAGACCCATTTGAAGCGCCAGCCCATGCGCTTCTGGAACGTCTTGATCTCGGAGAGCGGCGCCCGCGAGGCGACGACGAAGCTGACGTCGCGGTGGGCGAGGTGTATGACGGCGCCGTCGAAGTGATCGGCCAGGAACGAACAGCTCGGACAGCCCTGCTCCCAGCCTGGTCCCATCATGAAGTGATAGACGATGAGCTGGCCACGACCGTCGAAAAGATCGGCCAGCGACTGCTTTCCGTCCGGCCCATCGAAAGCATAATCCTTCTCGACTTTGACCCACGGCAGCTCGCGGCGCGCCGCGGCGATGGCATCGCGCGCCTTGCTGAATTCCTTTTCCTTGGCCAGCAGCGCCTTGCGGGCGGACAGCCATTCGTCTGCAGAGACGGTCGTGTGCGTGGTCATGGGGCGTCCTCCGGGGGTGGATAGAAATTGATGGGGGTTTGATTGCCTTTATTTAACCTAATTGTTAATTACAAAAGACATTCAGTCCTGTCAAGCTCCGATCGACCGGCGCGCAGCACCAATCAACTGCAAGTCGCATGGATTGGCGGAAGCGCAGCGTCACTCGGGGCAGAGCGGAAAACAACTTATGTCGTCGGCTTCCACTCGCCGATGCGGCGCTCGATCTCGCTGACCAGATCGGCGCCGAGGCGGCGGCGCAAGGTTTCCAAATGCGCTTTGGTGGCCTTGGGATAAAAGCGGCTGGCCAGGCGATACCAGAAATAGGCGGCTTCGTCGTCGCGCTCCACGCCATTGCCCCACATATACGCGCCGGCCAGCGCCAACTGGGCATCGGGATTGCCCTTGATCGCCGAGACACGGAAGCGGCGGGCACCCTCCTCCATGTCGCTCGGAGCGCCCTGGCCGCGGAATATCATGTAAGCGAGGTTGACCTCGGCGAAGACATAGCCGCGCGCGGCAAGCGCCCGGTAGATCGTTCGCGCTTCGGCGTAGCGCTTCAGCTTGTGCAGCGCCCGGGCCTGGTTGAAGCGGGGGCGGTCGAGCTTCGGGTTGCGCTTCGCGGCCTCCGCGCAGGCCGCAATCGCCTTATTCCCATCCATCTCGCGGAAACTGACGCCCGGGATCGAGCGCGGCTTGTTCGGATCGAAAGGATGGGCGGCGGCGCGGTCGCACTGGACGACCGAATCCTCGCCCAACACCAAATGCACCCCGAAAGCGACCACAGCGACGGCGGCCAGCGTAGCGCCGGCCCGGGCCAGCCGCCCCGCGCGGCTGCGATGGATCGGCGCAGCGGCCCGCTGGGCGGCCAGCGGAACTTCCGCGCGCATGGGTTCAGCGTGTATGGCTTCGGCGCGTTTGGCTTCAACGCGTGCCTTGCCGGCGCGTCGGTCGTTAGTCGCTTCGCGGGCCGGTTCGTGCGCAAGCTCGGGAGCGGCGCCGGCGAGTATGGTCGGGTCACGGACAGGCTCATCGGCGGCACGGCCCCGAGCGGCCCCTGCCCGCTGGGCCTGCTTGCCTCGGCCCGCCGCCGTGCCCCAAGGGCCCGGCTCAGCGCGTTTATGGCGCCTCTTCCGCGGGGCTGGCCCGACCGGACGGAAGGCTTCGCGCCACTCATCCACCGATTGCGGCCGGTCGTCGGCGATCACCTCAAGTGCCCATTCGATCGCATGCAGAACCGGTTCGGAATATCCACCCCGCCGGGCCGCTTTGCCGATAGGGGTGAGCGGGTCGGGCTGGCGCCGCGCCAGCGCGCCGACCCGGGCGGTCGACTCCACCGGCACCACCCCCGTTGCCGCGTGGTAGAGCGTGGCACCGAACGAATAGATGTCGGTCCAGGGACCCTGGGGCGTCCCGGAATCGTATTGCTCAGGCGGTGCGTAGCCGACGGTAACGAGGCCGGTCAGGTGCTTGCCGTGCTGGCCGGTCGCCAGGCGCGCCGCACCGAAGTCGAGCAGCACCGGCGAGCCGTCTGCGCGAACGTAGATATTCTCCGGTTTGATGTCGCGGTGCAGAAAGCCAACGCGGTGGACCCGGTCGAGCCCGTCGAGCAATGGTTCGAGGATCTCCTCGATCTCATGTTCGGGCAATGTGCCGGCATCATCCAGGATCTCGCCGAGGCTGGAGCCCTCCTCGTAATCCATCACCATGTACGCGGTGTTGTTGGCTTCGAAAAAGCGCAGCACGGCGACGATGTTGGCATGGCGGAAGGAGACCAGCGTCAAGGCTTCGCCGCGGAAACGCTCCAGCCCCCACTCGAAGATCTCGGTATCGTCAGGGCCGACAGGCCGGACAGAATGTCGCTTGGAGTCCCGGGTCGCGACCTGGGCGGGAAGGTATTCTTTGATCGCCACGCGGCGGTCCAGCGAAACCTCCCGCGCCAAATAGGTGATGCCGAAGCCCCCTGTACCGAGGGTGCCCTCTATCCGGTAGCCCTCGATCTCGTAGCCGCGCGGCAAGGCGTGGGCGTGCTGGCTCATCGTGGTGATGCCGCCGCTTGCGAAACCCAGAAGCTTTGATGACGCCGGACGCACATATTGGAAAAGACGGACAATACTCCGCCAACACCAGGATCCACGCGTCGATCATCGAACACAATGATCAGATTGCCGCGTGCATTGGCGTGTAGCGCAACCGGCGAGTGATTGACTGGCAAGGGCATAGAAGATCGGCAGACGGGAAATTTCGAGGTTTATTGTACCCCATTGTATGAGCGATTGGCCGCCAACGTCCTCTATCGCCGGCAAATAATCACGCTGCGACGAACTCCGACGGCCTGACGCCTGTGATCCCGGTCGTACTAAGCCGTCGAAAGCCGCGTTTGCCGCCCATGCGGCCCAACTGTAGACTGGCCCGATAGGCAACTGGAGGTCAAAGCATGGCTGTCGCGGTTGAAAAAGCCTACGAAGCGATCCGCGCAGGGATTCTGAGCCGCGCCTATTCGCCGGGCACGCGGCTGAAAGAGGAGCAACTCGCCGCGGAGATCGGGGTTAGCCGGACGCCCATCCGCGAAGCATTACGTCGTCTCCACATCGAGGGTTGGGTCGAATTCGTGCCCAACCAGGGCGCGGTCGTGCCGGCTTGGACCGAGGCCGATATCGAGGAGATATTCGCGATACGCGCCCTGCTCGAAAGCTACGGCGCGGAAATGGCGGCGCGCCGCGCGACGGAGGCCCAGATCGCGGAGCTGCGCACGATCTGCGACGCATTCGAAGCAGAGATCGCGAACCGGAGAAGCGGCTTTCTGGAGCGCATTGGTGAACTCAACCGAAGCTTCCATCGGATGGTAGCGGCGGCAGCCGGCGGCGTCCGGCTTGGTCCCATGGTCAATCAGGCGATCGAAATGCCGCTGGTGATGGACACATTCTTGAAGTTCACCGAGGCTGAGCTCAAGCGCAGCGCCACCCATCACCGCGAGCTGGCCCAGGCCATCGAGGCCCGCGACCCCGGCCTCGCACGCTCGATCATGCACGCGCATATCCTCTCCGGCCGCGGCAAGCAGCGCGCGACGTCCGTGGAGCCAGCGCTTTCGGTGGTGGCCCCGGAACGAAACGGCGGCCGCAAGATCGCCTGATCCGCTTCCGCCGCCGGGTCCCTTGCCCTAAGCTGCGCCGGCATTTCTGTATACAAATTCGCGTGCAGCGATGACCCCGTCGACCAAACGAGACCACGAATATGGCTGGCGCGCGCGGCTCGGCGTGATCGTGCCGCCGACAAATACCGTCAACGAGGCAGAATGGCAGCGCTTGGCGCCTGAGGGTGTCAGCGTGCACGCCACGCGCATGCCGCTCCACACCGACACGGAGAGCGATGCGGGAAAACAGGCGCTCTACGACGACCTGGAAAAAGCGGTGGACGACCTGAGCGCGGCCGGTATGTCTGTCATTGCCTATGGCTGCACAGCGGGCTCGATGGTGCAGCCACTGACCCAAATCACCGACCACATGACAAACCTGTGCGGCCGTCCCACGGTCGCGACGGCTCCGGCGATCGTGCAAGCGCTGCGGGCTCTTGGCGCCGCCAAAATATCGGTCGCGACGCCCTACCACGAGGCGCTCAACGAGCACGAGCGCGAGTTCCTGGCAGCCAATGGGATCGAGACGCTTTCGATTGCCGGCCTCGGCATAGGCGCAGGCGGCGCTCATGAATACAAACAGATCGCCCGGCATTCGGCAGAGGACGCTTTCGAACTCGCCCGTGCTGTCGCCACCGACGACGCCGACGCGGTCGTGATCAGCTGTACCGACTTCGCAACTCTGCCCATAGTCGAGCGGCTGGAAGAGACGCTCGGCAAGCCGGTGGTAACGAGCAATCAAGCGACGTTCTGGGCCGCCGCCCGCGCGGCCGGGGTTGGTGACAAGATTTCGGGCGCCGGCCGCCTACTGCGCGAGCACTGAAGCCCGCACCCAATCGCTGAGAAGGACAGGATACTATGTCAGGACAGGACGGCGCCGATGCATCGCTGCAGGGCCGGGTCGCGATCATCACCGGCGGAGGCCGCGGGCTCGGCTATGAAATGGCGATGGCGCTGGTCGGCGCTGGCGCCAATGTCACGATTACCAGCGCACGGGAAACAGCAGAGCTCGAGAGCGTCGCGGCCGAAGCGAATGATGTCGCTGGCACCGGCGAACTGATCGCGCTGCAGGCCGATGTCGGCGACTATGCAGCCTGCGAGATGGTGGTCGCCAAGACAATCGAGCGCTTCGGCGCGCTCCATTGCCTGGTGAACAACGCTGGCCGCGGGCTGAAGTCGATCAATCCCGACTACGTGCTCAATCCAACCAAGTTCTACGAGCATCCCGTCGAAGGCTGGCATGAGATCGTCAACACCAACGTGCTGGGCCCCTTCCACATGGCGCGCGCCGCCGCGGCACATATGGTGGAGCAGGGCTTTGGACGGATCATCAATGTCTCGACCAGCGACGTCACCATGGTCCGCAAAGGCTACTCGCCTTACGGTCCCACCAAATCTGCGCTCGAAGCCATGTCGCGGGTCTGGGCACAGGACCTGGCGGGCAGCGGCGTGACCGTCAACGTCTACCTTCCCGGCGGCGCCACCGATACTGCGATCCTGCCGGACATGGTCAACAAGCGCGGCTCCGACGGCAATCTGCTCGATCCCGTCATCATGCGGGCGCCGATCCTTTGGCTGTGTTCCGATGCCTCAAACGATCACACGGGGGAGCGCTATATCGCGCGGCTGTGGGACGATGCCCTGCCGGCCGACGAAGCGGCCGCCAAGGCCCGCGACGCGCATCACGAAAAGCCGGGGATCATGTAGACGCGTACTCGCCGCGCAGGGTGGGTCGGCTAGATTTTGGAGCAGATCAGATAGATGTGGACGTAGTCCATAGCGTGTCCCTTCGGATCCTGCCGAACCCGAGCCTCGTAGGCGTCGAAGTAGCGATCCAGAATTGAGACGCGTTCTTCGATGGGGCGCTCGGGCGACAGTCCGGCCGCAAAGGTGTGCTCGCTCCAAGAGCGGAGCGTGGGTATGTATTCCCGGGCGAAACGGTCGGCGTCGCCGTGGCTGGCAAAATCCGTCTCGTAGGGGCAGCGCACAACACGGGTTTCGACATGATCCAGGCGCAACCCCGCCTTGAAGACCGCGCTGTTCTCGTCTTCCAATGGCGCGCAAAACTGTGCGACGGTCCGGTAGCACTGGGCGAAGTTCGTGTTCCGGTATTCGGCTTGGGTGATGGTGCCGCGGGCCGCGAAGTCGACCCAGATCTCGTTGAAGGTGTCGAACATGCTGACGCCGCCGGTGCTGCCCAGATAGCGGCCTTCTTCGTCAATGCCGAAGTTGAAAAGGGCCAGGCGGCCACCCGGTACGAGCTCCTCGGCGCGGCGGGTCAGGATCGCCTCCCAGTCCCTGGCGCCCTGCGCCTCGTTGGCCGCACGCTCGTCACCTGAGGCGCCCACCATGTGGATATGGCCTGAGATGGGACCTGGTTTTTCGCTGATGTAATGCGAGGCGGTGGCAGAGAATCCCAGATGCAGCGTCTCCGGCGGAAAGATCGAGCGATGGAACGACGTGCCCGAGGCGAAGACATAAAGCCCAGGCATATCGCGCAGCGGGCTCTCGAGCTCCGTCAGACCGTGGGCATTCTGGAAAACCTGGCTGAAATCGTTGCGCGGAAGGTCGGTATAGACCAACTGGATCGGGCGGCCCGGCGCACGTTTGCGAAACGCGCTCACGACGGCCCCCATCATCTCCAAGGACGTGCCGCCATCCGCGCAGCCCATGTCCGCCACCGTGATCGGCTTGCCGTCCTCGGCAATGACAACGGCCTCCGCCGCGTCGAGTACCAGATGTGCGGCAGCGTCGATCACGTCCTTGGCGCCGGTCGTGGCTTTGGAGTAGTAGCCGGCGCCTTTCATGGCGATGTCGCGGGCGGTCTGGGACGTAGTCATCGACGGCTCTTTCTTGCGTGGCAAGGACTATAGGCAGCTCGAGCCCTCGGTGGGCGCAGGCCAGAATGCCCGGCCAACAACCGCTCCATCAATGGTTTGAAGTGGACCGGGCGTCCGGTCAGTGCTCCAGCAAGAGCGAGCCCCAGCCGGGCATCTTGTCCTCGATGCCGGCCTGGCGCAGCGACCACCAATAGGTGGCGGTGTTGATCGCGATCACCGGTTTGTCGAGCCAGAACTCGGCAATGCCGGCGACCCGTCCCATAGCGAGATTGGTGCCGACCTGCACGATCGCCTCAACCGATGGGTCGTCGACCTCGACGATTGCATCGCGCAATACTTTTTCCGAGGTATGGGCGATGAGCTGAGGACTGGCGCATTTCAAACCCTTCAGGTTCACCACCTCAAAACCACAATCGGTGAAGAACTTGCGGACCTGCTCATCGCCAATCGGCATGTAGGGCGTGATCACCGAAATGCGCTTGATATCGCCGTAGCGGCGAAGCGCCTCCTGGCAAGCGTCCGAGCCCATCGAAATCGGCACCCCTGCCCGCTCCTCGCAGTTCTTTTGGAAGATCTTTGAGCCCTCAAGTCCGTCCCAGAATGTCTCCGCCGACATGCCCATGATCACGCGGGCCGGCGAGCAGGTGACGACCCGGTCGATCGACTCCATCAAAGTGGCCCGAATGTCGTGCATCAGTTTGTCGAAATCCTCGTCGCTGCCGATCTCGTTGTCGGGAATGTGGATGCGCGAAAAGTGGTTGGTCACGCCGAACGGCCGCATGGAATCGAATTCCGGCTGAACGGAGGTGTTGGTGGACGGCGCGATGACGCCGAACTTCATACGGTGGCCGAGCGAATCGGTCATGGCTGTTTGGTCCCCTTCACAAAATCCCGTTGCTTTATGCCGCCGTCGCGATGCGGCTCAATTTCTGGACGACCTCGTCGCACGTCATCAGGTCGGCGTATTTCTGACCCATGTCGAACAGGTTCGCCTCGTGTGGGGCGATCGCCCGGTCGCCGACGCAATCGGTGACGACGACGGTCAGGAAGTTGTAGCTCAGCGAATCGATGACGCTGGCGCGCACGCAGCCGCTGGTCGTGCAGCCGGTCACCAGAACGGTATCGACATTGTTCATGTTAAGCCAGCCAAGGAACTCAGTGCCAAAGAAGGCCGAGGCCTGGCGCTTGCGCACGATGCGCTCGCCGGGCAGCGGCGCCAGCTCGGGCACGACCTGCGAAGCTTCGGCATCCTCCGTGAGCGTCTTCAAGGTCGGCGCCTTCAATGTGAACACGCCTGCGTCAGATCCGTCCTCGGCATAAACCACGCGGGTGAAGGCGACCGGCACCTTGTTGGCGCGGCAGGCCGCCAGCAGTTCTCGTGTCTTCTCGATCGCCGGTCCGATATTGCCGCCTCCGAACTGTTCGGGATTGGCAAAGCCGTTGACAAAATCAACGATAAGCAACGCCGGCCGTGCGCCGAATCCTGAACTGTGGCCCAAACCCTGCTTGGCGTAGATATCGAGCTCGCTCATCGTCGCACCCTCCCCGCAATGGTCCGGCCCTTGCCGGATTTGCTTTCCCGGTGCAGATTGTACACAATTTCCGCCGAACGCAATCATCCAATGCGCGGTTGCAGAGCGCCCATCGCGCTGCCGCATGCATGCGGCCCACCGCGCATTCACGACATGGGAGAGACAGCATCATGAAGCCGACCGCGATCAAGTCGCTCAAGGAGCAGCTCAAGGCCAAGGAGCTCGTCGTGGCGCCTGGCATCTTCGACATGATCTCGGTGAAGGTCGCCGACGAGGTCGGCTTTAACGCGCTCTACATGACCGGCTACGGCGTGACCGCCTCCTATCTGGGCCTGCCCGACGCCGGGATCACCACCTATACCGACATGGTCAGCCGCATCCAGGCGACCAAGTCGATCAGTTCTACGCCGCTGGTCGCCGACGGCGATACCGGCTATGGCGGGCTCCTGAATGTCCAACACACGGTGCGCGGCTATGAGGCGGCGGGCGCGTCGGCGATCCAGCTCGAAGACCAGGAGTTCCCCAAAAAATGCGGACACCTGCTCGGCCGCAAGGTAATCCCCTTGGAGGACATGGTGGCCAAGATCAGGGTCGCCGTGGAGAGCCGCGATTCATCCGATTTCCAGATCATCGCGCGCACCGATGCGCGCACCGCGCTCGGCCTCGACGAGGCGCTGCGGCGGGCGGAAGCCTTCGAAAAAGCTGGCGCGGACGTGCTCTTCGTCGAGAGCCCCGAATCGGTCGAGGAGATGGAAAAGATCGGCAAGACCTTCGACAAGCCGCTGTTGGCCAACCTGGTCGAAGGCGGGCGCACGCCCTTGCTCGACAAGAAGACGCTGGAGGAAATCGGCTATTCGATCGCCATCTTCCCTGCGCTGGGTTTCCTGGCCGCCGCGAACGCCATGCGAGATGCCTTCGGGCAGCTTAAACGCGATGGCTCGAGCAACGAGGTCGAAACGCCGCTCTATCCATTCGAAGAGTTCAGCGCGCTGATGGGCTTCGGCGAGGTCACCGCCTTCGACGAGAAATACCGCGAAAGCGCGTGACGCCTACATCGGCTGCACGAAATCTACCGGCGGCACCCGACGCCGAAAATGTGACCCTCGGTTCTATCGCCGGCAACCCGTGGGCGGCTTCCTCACACAACAGATCGACCGTCTATCCAGTTCGGTTTTAAATCGCCCGGTGCTCGTGGATCATTTCCCACCGCTGTGATTCATCATTTGCAGTCGCAGGAACAAGCTCAGCGCTACAGGCGCCCGCGAACCAGAACGATCTTCCTTCCTTCGAGCGACACCTGCTCTTAGGGGCGTATTGGCGGTCAAAACGCTGTCGTTTGCGTTCGACTTCCGCCGTGGGTAGCATTCAAGTGCCAATGTGCGAACCGCGCATATCCAATCAAGGAGACGAGTATGGCTTTCCTTCGATCCATGGTATTGGGCGTTTTCCTGACTGGCTTCTTGGCCGCCGGGGCATGGGGCGCGGAGTCGAGCTCGACCCCGTTGGGGCATTTCTTCGGAAGTTTCAAGGGGACGGCGATCGCATCGCAGAAGTTCCCGAGCGGCTCAGGCAAACTCGACATCCGAGATCTCGACGTCACGATCAAGCCGTTGGAAAAGGGTGGGTTCTCCGTCAGTTGGAGCACCGTGTTTCGCAGCCGTAAAGCCAAGCAAGCGAAGACACGTTCGATGACGTGGAACTTCCAGAGGACGGTTAACCCGAAGGTTTGGCGCGGCGTGCGAAGCGGCGACCCATTGGTTGGCAATGCCCTCATTTGGGCGCGCGTCGATGGCAAGGCGATGCTCGTCTATGTCATCGAACTGAAGCCGAGTGGCGAAAGCGCCATGGCGATCTACCGCAGGACTGTCATCAATGACGTGATGACCCTGGAATTCGAGCGCCGTGACGATGGCAAGGCGGTTCGCCTCGTGAGAGGCCATCTGAAAAGACAGGCCAAATAAAAAAACTCAGCGGCCAGGGAGCACGCCGCGCGTCACCACTGAATGCAGCGAGCGCGGCACCGCGCGCTCGACTCGACGCTCTGTGCCAGCCGCGCTCGCAACCACCAGTATTCGCCGGATGCGTAGACCCGGCACTCGGCCCACTTTTTTGATGAGGCGATATTCTCGAATGAAACTGAGGTCAAAAAGCACGCGCTGCGCGTTCTTCTAGTTAATCGAATTTTTGAAGTCCCCCCGCTGTTGCTGTGCTTAATGAAATACTCCCCGCCAAGTCTGATCTCGGCAGCCGATGCAGCTTGACCGGCGGTGGCGGTCAGCAATAACCCCGCCAATATGCACGCCTGTGCCGCTCGCTTCATGACTGGTCCTGTCATTGATATCCCCCTATCGGTTCCAAACATTCGTGCTCGTTAGCCTCATTTGGCGGGCGATATTTGCACCGGCAAGTGGCTGCAAAGTCCACACTACATCAGCAGCTGGGGCTGGACATTGTGTCTTTATTTTGCCGGCCCACCGGCACTGTAAGAGCAAATTGGCTGGAACGCGGCGAGGGTGAACCAAAGCGCTGAGCGATGCGCAACAGGTGTCTAAATCGCGCGTCTGCAAAGCTGAAGCGCAGGTGAACAGGCGGCTCATGCCCGGTACAGATCGCTCTTCCTAATCTCCTGGCACCCAGCGGAAGCGGCTTAAGCGCCGCTCCCGAACACACAGGTTGATGAAGGAGACCCTCGTTATGATCACGTTGAAGAAAGTCGGCGGCATTGCCGCCATGGCGGTTGCCGCGGCAACCCTGGCGCTCGCCGCCCCCTCGGCCTACAGCAAGCCGCCGGTCCCGGGCGCCTTCAAGGTCAAGAAGCTGAAAAGCTTTGTGTTTATTTGCTCGATCGGCCACAGGCCAAACATTGTCGTGTTGCTCAACCACAACCGCATCAAGATCCCCAAAGGCGCGAAGATTTTCTTCGTATCCAGCAATACCAACCACATCGTAGCCCAGGGCTACAAAACCCTCCACAAGACCATGCGTCCGAGCTCAAGGGTTCGGTACAAGTTCAGCATGCGGCGGGTGAAGTACTACGGCGCGCCGACCGGCTGCCGTGCTTATGTGAAATGGTACGCGTAGGCGTGACCGCACCACATCCCTGCCGGGTCGACGAACAGTCGTGGCGCCGATCCGGCGGGGGCACGTGTGGCAAGTGACTATCATTCAATACAGCAGCGCGGCCGCGCAAGCTGCTCATGGTCAGATCCGAAAGCCGCCGGCCAGCCTGTTCTTATGTCCATTTCTGGCTACAGGCGGCCGTTCTGACGGCGACCGGTCTCGTTCGTTTCTGGAGGCAAATCGGACATTGAGCGTGAGCCAGTGTTACGGCCGCTGCCGACCCCTAGGAGACCTTCGAGGCTCCGGCAGGCACGCCCAGGCACCAATCATGTCCTCAACCCTTCTCACGTCTGTGAAATGGAAAGGTCATCATGGCCGAAGTGCCGGTCCGGAGAAGGCTCGCGGCAATCCCGTGGCGGTCGACGTGATAGTAGCTGGGAATTGGGCGGGTCGTGACGGCAACTGGCGGAGCCGCTAGTCGTCGTAATTGCCGTCATCAACATCGACGGTCCCGATCAAACCGCCCCGAATCCCAAGGGTCAGGCCGAATGCTTCGAAATAGGCGGGCGTTTCGAAATTGCCGTCGCCCAAGGCAAACGGTTCTGCGACCCCATCAGGCTTGGCGTTCAGTAACGCGGAAACCTCGTCCAAGGTCATGCCGATAAGGTTTCTACCTTTGTAGATACATTTGCGGCTTAGGAGGATGCTCTCAACATTGCCATCGTCATCAGCGTCGACAAGAGCGGTTTCATCGGCGTCCGACCAATACTGTCCGAGGTCCAACACGTCCTCGGCGCGTGTGATCAGCCGATCTTTGACGTATGATTCGATGGGGCTCCCGATCTTTATTTGACCGACGGATTTGGTAGGGACCCATGTGTAATCGAGTTTAGCCATCGTTTGCGTATCTACCTTCTAGTGCCAACTTCGATGAGCGTGCCGCTGGAATGCTCTCCCGCCCCGCCACCGCTTTGCGAACGTAAACAGGCGCGGCTCCTGTGGCTAGTACACGGCTGCTATCGGCTACAAACGGAATTTTAGGCGGAAGGATCGAAGTCTGCTTTCAGGGCGAAGCAGACCTATCCAATCGGGGTGCCTAGACTAGCGGCAAAGCAGGAGCAGGATTTGAGTCTCGACCGCTTTCGGGCGTGGCCAAGCGCGTCGTATTGTCCTGGTATGGCCTGGCAGCATCGAAAAGGGGGATGGCGATGTCAAAAAATGACGCAAAGAAGGGACCAAGTCTCGGTCAGTTTCTCGGGATTTCATATGTCGTCGGCTTCCTGGTGACGGCCGGCTACTACGTGATCAGCGGCTTTAGCGGATGCCCCGCGCGCACCGTACGCGGCAGCTGCTTCGATTTCGAGCTGTTCATCGAGGCGTTGGTGTTCTCGCTTATCTGGCCACTGCACTGGCTCCTCGAAATCGTCGAGGCACTTGCCAAGTAGTATTCGGAGTTACTCTACGGGGGCCGCTGGTCGATGTCCGCTTATGGCTGGAAGCGGGCGTTCGGGGCAACGGGTATCGACTCAGCTAACCAGCCAGAAGCGGACGGTCTTGTCCTTGCGCTGAATTGAAGCGGTTGCAAAAAGTTCCGACGCGCGACCCTACGGAATCGCCGCCGCTTTCCGCACGGCGCCGATCATCGAGGCGCGCAGCATCATCTCATAGGCGGCCTTTGGGTCGTCCGCGGCGCGGCGCAGCTCGTCGAGGGAGGCGGCGCGTTTTGCCGGATCCTGCTCGTTCATGAGCTGCTGGTTGCGCATTGTCGCTTCCTTGACGTATTCGATCGCCATCGGCCGGCGTTGGCGCTCGTACTGGTCGAGCAGGTCCGGGTCGCCTCCCCGCCAGACCTTGGCAAGACGTTCGGTGAGGTTGATCCCATCGTGCAGCCCGCCATTGAGCCCCATGCCCCCAAGGGGATTGTTGAGGTGTGCTGCGTCCCCGGCGATGAAGACGCGGCCGAGCCGGTAAGTTTCGGCGACCCGCTGGTGGATCCGGTAGAGCGTCCGATGCGCGATCTCGTAAGGCTTTGGCTGGGCGAGAAGCGCTTGCATGCGGTCCTCAATGAATTCGTCCGACAGCGCCTCGTCCTGCGGCAGGTCCGGGGCAACGGGGAACAGCACCCGCCACAGCGTTTTCACCCTCAGCAACACGAGCCATTCATCGGGGTCGGTGATGTAATTGATGTATGTGAGCTCCGGGAAATGGTCGGCGAGCTCGAAGGGGGTGGAGACTGATAGAAACAGCTCCTCGTAAGTGAAGCCCGTGAAGGGGATGTCGAGGGTCTGCCGGACCGCGCTGTTGGCGCCGTCGGCGCCAATGAGGTAGCGGCCGCTGAACGCGGCCGGACCTTCGGGTCCTTCGACTTCGAGCGTGACCGTGTCCGCGTCCTGGCGCACCCCGATGGCGCGGTGCCCAAACAGAACGGTGGCATTGTCGAACTCGGCCAGATCGGACAGCGCGTAACGGACGAGCTTCCATTGCTCGCACTGGACGCGGTAGGGGTGCCCGGTATCGTCCTTCAGCGCCGACATATCGAGCGTAACCACCGGGCCCGTGCGGCGGTCGCGGATCTGCCAGGTGGGGGCGATCAGCCCGTCGCCGATCAGCCGCTGGGTCAAGCCCAACTCATCCAGCATGTCGAGCGTAGGCGGATGAAAGGTCGAGGCGCGCAAATCCTCGATCGGCTCCGCCTCGGCCTCGAAGACCGTCACCGTGATGCCGGCGCGCGCCAGAACGAGCGCGGACACCAGTCCAACCGGCCCGCCGCCGGCTATCAGAACGCGGTCACTATTGCTCATTTCGTGTTTTCGCCCGCTGGAATGCCCATGGTGGCCTTGCGCCGGCGGTCCAAGACGGCCCGCCGCGGTCATTCGAGCCTTATTGTGTACAAAACCAACGGCCCCGATGTCGAGAGCGCTTGTGACGATCTCTCGCCAAATGCGACGTTTCGACCCTGCCAGACCAGATACTTTGGGTTCGATAGGTCGACTTCGGCAGTGCGTCTGCGGGCCGGGGCCTCGCGTTGACTTTCCCCATGCCTGTATACAGTATTGCCCCTGGGACCTGGAGGATGACGGGAGGGGCCGGTGGCCTACGATTTCGTTCCGATCGCGCATCGGAAGCCACTGAAATGGCCAAACGGCGCCCGCCTGGTGTTGATCGTCACGCTCAATATGGAGTATTGGGACCTCGTCAAGGACACCGAGGCGCCCTATTACGCCGGTGGCCCGCCCGTCCTACCCGATCCATTGCCCGGAAATGTCGCCGATTTTCATAATTTCAGTTGGCGCGAATACGGCCAGCGTGTCGGCATTTGGCGCATGATCGACGCCTTCGACGCGGTCGGTGTCCCGGCGAGCTGCACCATGAACGCCAAAATGGGGCTCGAGCGCCGCGCCGTCATCGACGCCGCCAACGAACGCGGCTGGGAACTGGTCGCCCATAATTTCGAACAGGGCGACCTGCTGACGAACTACAGCTTCGCACCCGACGATGAACGTGCCCTGATCCGCGAGTCACTCAAGGTCTACGAGGACACCGTGGGCCGCAAGGCCAAGGGCTGGCTCTCCTGCTCGCTGCGCGGAACGCAAAACACGCCCCAAATCTGCGCCGAGGAAGGTCTGATCTTCTTCTGCGATTACATGAACGACGATCAGCCTTATCTGATGCGGACCGACGCCGGGCCGATCGTGTCCACACCCTATTCGGTCGAAATGAACGATTTCACGCTCTTTCATCGCCGTGGCATGACGACATCGGCGGTGCTGGAGACCGTGAAAGAGCAATTCGACGTGCTCTATGAGGAGGGCGAGACGAGCGGGCGGCTGATGAACCTCGGCCTGCACCCCCATGTCGCCGGACATCCTTATCGGATCAGGGCATTGCGTGAGTTCCTGCGCTACGCAAAGTCCCACGACGACGTGTGGTGGGCGACCCGCGAGGAGATCGCGGCGTGGTATCTGGAGAACCACGAGAGCCATATCCCGAGCGCCGTGGGCTAAAGCGGAAAAAGGCGCGCGCAGTGAACGTCGACATCCTCCTCCAACAGATCGTCAACGGCCTGATGCTTGGCGGCATCTATGTGATGGTCGCGGTCGCGTTCACGCTGATCATCGGCATGCTCAATTTCCTCAACTTCACCATCCCGGCGCTTTTCATGGTGTCGGCGATGATGATGTGGGCAACCATGTCGGGCGGCTTCGGCGCCGATTTCGATATGGCGTTGACCAGCCTGGTCGGCACCGGTGGCAAATGGGTCGCCGGCATTGTGGTGGCGCTGGTGGTTACAGCGGCCTTGTCGCTTGTGATCGAGCGCTTCACCTATCGCTATATGAAGGCGAAATACGGCGACGCCACCGAGCACGCGATCCCGCTGGTCAGCTCGCTTGGCTTTTTGATCATGTTCGAGCATCTGGTGATCGGGCGCTGGGGCTCCGATGCGCTGACGATCGCCTCGCCCTTCGGCAATGCCAGCTTCCATATCGGCAAGATCCAGTTCAGCGTGCCGCAGCTGACCAGCCTGGTGCTGTCGCTGGCGATTGTCATAGCGCTCAGCATGATGTTGAAGCGGACCCGCTTGGGGCGCGCGTTGCGCAGCATCGCCGAACGGCCGGACACGGCCGTGCTGATGGGCGTGGACGTCCGCCGCATCGTACCGCTGGTCTATGTCATCACCGGGCTTCTTTGCGCCATCGCCGGCGTGCTCTTCACCATCAACTACACCACTGTCGAGGCTTATGTCGGCGACAAGGTGGCGACGGTCGCCATCGCCGGCATGGTTCTGGGTGGGCTCGGCAATGTCTGGGGCGCGGTTGTAGGTGGGCTCTTCGTCGGTGTGCTGGAGGTCCTGTCGATCTATCTCTTCGGTTCCTCGGTCGAGAAAGTGCCGATCTGGGGCCTGTTGCTGCTGCTCCTCATCGTGCGGCCCACGGGTCTGTTCGGCCACAGCGCCATCGGAAAGGGTAAGTTCTAGGATGGGCGAGCTCTCCACGATCCTGGCGATCCTTTGCATCAACGTGATTTACGCTTACGGCGTCTATCTGCCCGCGGCGTCGGGCCAGCTCAACCTGGGCGCTGCCGGTTTCATCATGATCGGCGCCTATTCAGGAGCCTGGCTCAACAGCGCCGAGGGGCTGGGCTTGCCGGCGCTCGTCTCGGTGCCGATCGCGGTGCTCTATACCGCCCTGATCGGGTTCGTCATCTCTTTCCCGATCCTGCGCACCCGCGGCGTCTACATGGTGCTTGCGACATTCGCCTTTGCGGAGGTGGTCGGCGGCATATTCATCAATCTGGAGTTCGTCGGCGGTGCGGCAGGAAGCCCGGTCGACGCCCATGTCGATCTGGTGGAGCTGGTGCCGGCGACGATTGGCGTAATTGGGATCTGTTATCTCCTGATGTCCACACGCCTGGGCCTGGCGATGCGGTCGATCCATGACGACGAGAACGTCGCGACCCTGTTCGGCGTCAACGCCCTGATGACGCGGGTTGCCGCCTTCACGATGGGGGCGGCCATCATGGGCTTCGGCGGCGCCCTTTACGGCCACTACTTCAATTACATCGAGGCCCAGCAGTTCAACGTGCTGCTCAGCATCTACATCCTGCTCTACGTGCTTTTGGGCGGAACCCAGACGCCCTGGGGGCCGGTCGTCGGCGCGATCTTTTTCACCGCGGTGCCAGAGTTGATCAAACAATTCGGCAAGGTGGTCGAGATGAAGTGGATTGAGGATAGCCGCTTCGTGGCTTTCGGGGCGTTGATCATCTTGATGATGGTGTTTCGTCCCGAGGGGGTCGTCACTCGAACCCTGCTCGAACGGATCTCCTTTCGGCGGCGCTCGCGTGAGGCCATGCTGTCGGCGGAGGCAAGCTAATGCGCGGTCCAGTAGTCGAACTGGCGGGGAACGACGATGCCTAGGCCGGGCCTCCAGATCGTCGCCAACGGCCTCCTCCTGTTGGTGGTGGGCCTTTCTGCGCTGGGCATCACGATGCTGGAAGACGGCACGCCATTTGGCTGGCGCATCGCGTCGTTCGTGGCCATCGCTGCCGGGGCGATGATGCTCGCGGCAGGAACCGTAATCATGCGGAGCGCGACCGATCCCGGTTCTGCCCCCCTGCCCGCCGCCCCCGACGCCGACGACGTGCTGACCATCCATCGCCTGGAAAAGAGCTTCGGTGGCTTGAAGGTCATCGACGACGTTTCCTTCACCGTGCGCCGCGGCAGCCGAACGGCCCTGATCGGGCCGAACGGCGCCGGCAAGACGACCATTTTCAACCTTTTGACCGGTGTCTACGAGATCGATGGCGGCACGATCGCCATCGACGACGCCAACGTGACGGCGATACCGGCCAAGGACCGGGTGACCAAGGGCATGTCGCGCAGCTTCCAGAACATCCGCCTGATGCCGCATCTCTCCACAGTCGAGAACGTCATGCTGGGGCAGCATGCGCGGGCGCGAAGTCTTGGCGCCCAGCTCTTTCCGGTTGGGCTTACTCGTGGCAATCGCTGGGCCGAAGAAGCGAAGGCAGCGTTGGAGGCGGCAGGCTTGGGGACCTATCCGGGTCAGGTTGTCGCCGACCTTCCCTACGGCATCCAGAAGCGCATCGAGGTCGTACGCGCGCTGGTCTCCGAGCCCAAGCTCTTGTTACTGGATGAGCCGGCGGCGGGTCTGAACGCGAGCGAGACGGACGAACTTCAGAAATTGCTGCGGCGCGTTTCGGAGCGCGGTACGACTTTGCTCGTGGTCGAGCACGACATGCATTTCGTCCGGAACCTGTGCGAACATGTTGTGGTGCTCAATTTCGGCCGCAAGATATTTGAGGGCACGCCGGAGGCGGTCCACAAGGACCGCGCCGTGCTGGAGGCGTATCTGGGCGGCGATGCAATCGAGGGGGCGCGCGGTGCTGCTTGAGGTCGAAGGGCTCGATGTGCGCTATGGCCGCAACCATGCCGTCAAGTCGATGGACCTGACCATCGGCGAGGGTGAGATCGTGACCGTGCTGGGCGCCAACGGCGCAGGCAAAAGCTCGCTCTTGAAGGCGATCCAGGGAACGGTCAAGACTGCGGCGGGTCGGCTGCGTTTCGACGGCGCCCCGATCAATGGCTGGAGCGCTCCCAAGCGGGTCAATAATGGGATGGCTCTGGTGCCCGAGGGCCGGCAGATCTTCGTCAGCCTGACGGTGCACGAGAACCTGCAAATGGGCGCCTATACCCGGCGCGACAGTTTTGACGGCGAGATTGACGAAATCTACGACCGCTTCCCGAATCTGGCCGAGCGGCGCGGCATGCCAGCCTCAGTGTTGTCGGGCGGCGAGCAGCAGATGCTGGCGATCGGCCGGGCGCTGCTGGCCAAGCCCCGCCTCATGATGCTCGACGAGCCCTCGCTGGGCTTGTCGCCGCTGCTGGTCGTCGACCTGTTCCGGCTGATTGAGCAACTCAACCGCGACGGGCTCTCGATCCTGCTGGTCGAGCAGAACACCCATATGGCGCTGCAATGCGCTCACCGCGCCTATGTTCTGGAGCTGGGCGCAACGGTCATGAACGGAACGCCGGCGGAACTCAAGGAACAGGAAAGCGAACTGGAGGCCGCCTATCTCGGCGCATCGTAAGCAACGCGCCAAATGGGCCGCCACGCGATGTCGCGGAGGCGGCCGACGCAAGCCAAGTCATTCTAGAAGGGTAACCTGAGGGAGACGTGACCATGAAGAAACGATTGATTATAAGCGTCACCGCTATGGCGGCGGCGGCGATGATGACGCTGGAGGCGAGCGCCAGAGAGCTCGTCCTTGGCCTCAGTTTTGACAAGACCGGGCGTTATTCGTCGATCGGCAAGACCACCGAAGCCGCCGTCGATATCGCGGTACGCGAGATCAACGCTCGCGGCGGCGTCAACGGCATGAAGATCAAACTGGTGAAGTTCGACACCGCGGGCGATCCCAAGCAGGCCGTGGTCGCGGTGCGCAAGTTCGCGCAGGACGACAAGGCCCTGGCGGTGATCGGGCCGTTCGCGTCGTCGGCGGCACGCGTCGCCTTCCCGGCTGGCGAGCGGCTCGGTATCGTGCAGATCCCGAATGCGAGCTCCGCGCCCAAGCTGGCGGACAAGTTCTCCTACGCCTTCCGGGCCACGGAATCGGAGTACGTGCAGTTCATCCGCGTGGTCAAGACGCTGAAGAAAAAGGGCATGCTGAAGAAGAACGTCGCCATCCTCTATGCTCCGGACGACGTCGTCTCCAAGGCGGTAGGCCTGTTCATCATGAAACCGATCTTCAAGAAATTCGGCGTCAAGCTGGCGACCAAACCGATCGGCTTCCGCACCGAAGCCTTCGATCTATCGCCGCAGGTCTCGCAGCTCAAGGGCCTGAAGCTCGACTACGTCGGCGTCGCCGGCATCACCCCGATCGCCATCCGGGTACTCAAGGAGATGCGCCGCCAGGGCATCAATACACCGATGATCGGCGGACAGATCTGGGCCGATCCGGAGATCATCAAGCGTATGGGCAAGGCTGCCGACGGGTCCGTATTCGTTGTCGGATTCTGGTACAAGCGCGATGCCCGCTCGCTCGACTTCTCGCGTAAGTTCGTGGCCGAAGTGAAGAAGATGGGGCTCGACAAGCCCTTCCCGCACCATGTCGACGCGGCCGCCTACGACATCGTCTACATCCTCGCCGCGGCGATGAAGAAGGCGGGGACCACGGGCGATCCGTCCAAGCTCAAGGCCGAGCGAACGGCGATCCGCGACACGCTGAGGAATATTACGGTGCCTGGCGTGACCGGCAACATCTGCTTCGACAAGCACGGCGATGCCCAGATGCCGGGGTACGTCGTTACCATGAAGAACGGTCAATGGGAGCTGCTTGAGGCGCACAAGCCGTTGCCCTGCAAGTAGTAGGAAACTAGCTGCCGGAACGACCAACCGGCCAAACTCGACGCGAAGGCGGGGCCCAGGCTCCGCCTTCGTTCTTTTGGGCGGCCCGAGCCGATCAGGTGCGGAATCGGCGCTGCCGGTCTATACTTTGGACGGTTGAATGACGGCTCTGGCGGCGCTGGCGTCCGGATAGGGCGCAGATCGATTGAGGAGAGGCTCAGAATGCACAAATTCGAGATGCCGAAGCACGCCCGTGAGCGCGTCCTGAAACGCCGTCCAAACGAGCACGCCTATGAGCGCATCGATCCAGCAGCAACGGCCCTCGTCGTCGTGGACATGCAGAACTATTTCATGAAAGAGGGCATGCAGGCGTGCTGCGACACCGCGCGCGATATCGTACCCTACGTCAACCGCCTTGCCGCTGCGGTGCGAGGCGCCGGTGGCACCGTCGTCTGGATCGTCACCGAAGCGCTCGAAGGCGCCGTGAAGGATTGGCCGAACTTCTACGAGTTGGGCGGCGACAAGGGCCGCGAAACTCGCCTGCGGGATCTGGCTCGGGGCTCCGAAGGCCACGCGCTATGGCCGGCATTGCAGCGCGAAGACGGCGACCTCGTCGTTACGAAACTGCGCTACAGCGCCTTTATCGAGGGCTCATCGAATTTGGAGGCCCAGTTGCGCGAGCGCGGCATCGATACGGTCGTGATCACCGGCGTGGCGACCAATGTGTGCTGCGAATCGACCGCCCGCGACGCCATGATGCGCGACTTCCGCACTATCATGGTGTCAGATGGAAATGCCGCGATGAGCGACGAGGAGCACGCCGCCACGCTGATCTCCTTCCACATCTATTTCGGCGACGTGCAAACCACCGATGACGTGATCGGGAAAATTGGCCGTTCGGCCGGGCTCGGCGCCGCCGCGCAGTAATCCGGCCGCGGAACTAAGGGGGAAACCCCCGATCTCGCCGGCTAAATCCCTTTGGCGCATGCCGCCAGGGCCATGGCGATGGCCGCTTCGCGGGCCGTTGCCTCGGGGTCACCCGAACCAGACGGCGGCGCCGCATCCCCTGCCTGCAGTATGAATGTGGTCCCGTCGGCATGCCCCATGACGGGGTCTGCGCCTCCCGGGATGTGGATACGGGCGCGCCCGCGCCGGGTCTTGTCGTGATCGATTTCGCCGACCGTGAGGCGGACCCAGACCATGACATCGTCACCGTCGCGGCGCGTATCGACCACGTCGCAGCGCCAACGGTCAGCGAAACGGTTGGCAAGCATGCGACCGATCTCGGTCTCACGAATATCGAGGGAGTCCGCGGAATCTGGGCTATCGGAGGGTGCAGGCGGGCGGGTCTGCGGCGACCCGGACGCCGATCCCTGCGAGGGCTCGGCGGCCAGCGCTTCATTTGATACCGCCGGCGGGGCGGACCCGCGTTTCGGGACGCGATAGAGCGCCTCGAATTCCCGGCGACTCTCCTCGAGCATGCGATCGAGGGACGAAGGCCGGCCGCTATTTGAATTGGTTGCCATCGCGATTATGACCCTGCCCCGGCTGGCCGGTCCCACCAACGCTGAAATTCATCGCGCGCTTCCACTGCCATGCCGCCGAACGCCAAAAGTCCGTTCAGGTAGTCCAGCACTTCATTGCTCATGACGACGTCGCCATACTTCGCCTCGATATCGAACAGGTTGCTTTCATGCGGACCCTCGGCGCGATCTCCAACAGCATCCCGCACGACGATGCTGAAATAGCCGCTCTGGATCGCATCGATGGCCGACGAGCGGATGCAGCCGCTGGTCGTGCACCCGGCCATGACGACGGTATCGGCGCCGATCCCCTTCAAGTGAGCGTCGAGATCGGTGCCGAAGAACGCGCTGGCGAACTTTTTCTCGAATACGCGCTCGCCGCCGGCCGGGCGGACACGATCGTCAATCTCAACCATCAACGATCCTCTCTTGAGGATCGCCAGCGACGGGACCTTCTTCACCCACATGCCGGCGTCGCGCAGGTCGGGCTCGTAGGCGATAGTCGTGTAACAGACCGGCAAATTCAAAGCGCGGAACGCGCCCAAGAGGCGGATGGTCACGGAGATCTGGTTGGAGACATCGGCGCCGAGCGGCGTGCCTGGATCGGTGAACCCATTGATGAAATCGACCACCAATAGCGCGGGGTTTCGCCCGAACCCCATGCGCCCGGCCAAGCCTTTGCGCCGATAGTCCTCGTGCGTCCGTCGCTGCCCTTCGTCCATCGTCACGCGCTCCGCCAGCCTGGATGCCTTGGCCCATCTTGGTCCTCGAACCGGGAAAACGATAGTCGCTCGGCGGACCGGAGGCAAACGCGTGAGGCGCTTGCCAATGATTTACCGAACCTGCCGGGGATTGCGTCGGCGGCGAAAAATCGACACTCTTTGAGCCTTAGCGGACGACCCGTCCCGGCGGCGCGCGACCAGGCACCTAATCCATCGTTTCGCATCGACGTCGGCAGTGCGCGGCCATCCGATATTTGTGTGTGTCACAGAGCTTTGGCTGGAGACGATGTAATGAGCGACGATACACCGCGCGATCCCCGCAGACACGGCCCCGGCGGGCGCTATAGCGGAAGCGAGATTGGCCCCCGCTATCAACCGCGCTCGCTGTTGGGGTCGGGTGGCAACAACCAGCGTTTGCCTTCGACCCCACCTGCGGCCCGCGCACGACCCGGCGGCGGCGGCGGCAAGAAGGACATCCTCTGCGCCTTTGGGATCGACGTCGATGCCGTCGCGGGCTGGCTCGGCTCCTATGGGGGCGAGAACTCGCCCTGCGATATCTCGCGGGGGCTTTTCTCCGGCGAGATCGGCACGCCCCGGCTGGTGCGGCTGTTCGAGCGCTTTGGCATCAAGACGACCTGGTTCATCCCCGGCCACTCGATCGAGACTTTCCCCGAGCAGAGCAAGATGGTGGTGGATGCCGGCCACGAGATCGGCATGCACGGCTATTCCCACGAGAACCCGATTTCCATGACCCCCGAACAGGAAGAGGCGGTCATGGACAAGTGCATCGAGCTGATCGAGCGGCTCTGCGGCCGCCGGCCGACCGGATACGTGGCGCCGTGGTGGGAGTTCAGCCCGATCACCAACGAGCTGCTCCTGAAGAAAGGCATCAAGTACGACCACAGCTTGATGAACAACGACTTTCATCCCTTCTATGTGCGGGTCGGCGACAGCTGGACGCCGATCGACTACTCCAAGCGCGCCGATGAGTGGATGAAGCCGTTGGTGCGCGGCGAGGAGACCGACCTGATCGATATTCCGGGCAGCTGGTATCTCGATGATTTGCCGCCGATGATGTTCATAAAATCCGCGCCGAACAGCTTCGGTTTCGTCAACCCCCACGATATCGAGCAGCTCTGGTGCGATCAGTTCGACTGGGTCTACCGCGAGTACGACTACGCCACTTTCACCATGACCATCCATCCTGACGTTTCCGGGCGCCCCCAGGTGCTGTTGATGCTGGAACGCGTCTTCGAGCACATCGCCAGCCATACCGGCGTTCGCTTCGTGACCTTCGATGAGATGGCCGACGATTTCCGTCAGCGCTTCCCGCGCGAAGAGGCGGCACGGCCCGAAAACGTCTACGTCCGCTGACACCCAGCGAGCGCTAATAGGAGCGTCTGACATGTGCAGCCTGTGCGGCGTGCTCGGAGGTCGCGGCCACTGGACGGAAAGCGGCAGCACGCCCGAGGCTTTCGCCAGCCGCCTCGACGCCACCACGCGGCGCCGCGAACGCCAGCAGCGCACCCAGATCGCCAACCGTATTCTGCGACATTACGGGCTCAATCTGCGGGACTGGAGCGGCGCCTCTTACATCCTGTCCAACAAGACCGGCCGTACCGCCATCGTGAACAATCTGAGCGAGGTCTGGATCGCCGCCGAGGGCCTAGTCAAAGACCCCTGCGATCCGCTCGACGAGGCGCTGATCGCCGATCTTGGGCGCTGAGCTGGCGCCCGTCACATGGCCCAGTACGACAGCCTCATCCCGATCAATGTGATCACCGGCTTTCTCGGCAGCGGCAAGACCACTGTGCTGGCGCGGCTGTTGCGGGCGCCCGACCTTAGCGACACAGCGGTCCTGATTAACGAGTTCGGCGAGGTCGGTCTCGACCATCATCTGATCGAGCACGCAGCGGAAAGCACTCTGCTGCTGGAAAACGGCTGCCTCTGTTGCGCCATCCGGGGCGATCTCAAAACCTCCCTCCGCGACCTCTTCTCGCGGCGCGAACGCGGTGAAATTCCGCGCTTCAAGCGTGTCGCCATCGAGACGTCGGGCCTCGCCGATCCGGTGCCCATTGCCTATACGGTCCTGGCCGAACCGGTGATTCAGCACCATTTCCGGCTCGGCAATATCGTGACCGTGGTCGATGCCGTGAACGGCGCCGAGCAGCTGAAGCGCTACCCTGAATCAGTGAAACAGGCGGCCATCGCCGACCGCATCGTGCTGACCAAGACCGATTTGTGCGAGGCTGGGACAGACGCGAAATTGCGCGCCGCATTGGCAAAGATCAACGGCGCCGCGCCAATCCTTGATCCTGAGCACGATGGGCTCGATCCCGAACACTTGCTCTCACACGACCTTTACAGCGCCGAGGGCAAGAAGGCCGAGATCGATAGCTGGATTGCGGGGTTCGACGGGGCGGAGCGCGGTGCGCCAGATCTCGACCACGACCATACGGGCGGCGTGTCCTCGTTCTGCCTGTGGTTCGAGGGACCGCTCGACTGGACGGCCTTCGGGGTCTGGATGACTATGCTGCTGCACCGTCACGGCGACCAGGTACTCCGTATCAAGGGCATGCTGAACGTCGACGGCGTGGCCGACCCTGTGCTGGTCAATGGGGTCCAGCATGTGGTCCATCCGCCGAGCCATCTCCCTGGCTGGCCCGATGGCGACCGGCGCTCGCGCATCGTCTTCATCACCCGGGACATTTCCCAGAGCCGGATTGAGGCCTCGCTGGCCGCCTTCAATGCGCTGGCCAATCCGACCGAGCTAGACAGCTATCGCCAGTCGACGACGATCGGGGATGGAGATCGAGCGGTTGTATCCGGCTGGAGGCCGCGGGACGCTATCTGACGTTGTGTTGGCCCGCCCCAGAGGACGAAGAACCGGGGGAAGATCCCGCCGATCGGGGCGGCGCCTTGCCCGGCCGCCAGCCGACGCGGAACGAGCGCACCACCCGGTGCAGCAGATAGAAGCCGATGGCCAAGATCACCAGTAGGACAATGGAGAGGAGCTTGCGCCCGAAGGTTCCGTCGACGATCGTGCCGCGATTGATCAGATGCGCGCTCAGCATCTCTATCACTTGCAGGATTCCGCCGGCGCACAGGATCAGCGCGACCAGAATGGCAATCTGCAAGCTGTCGTAGACAAGCGCTTGGGCGTCCAGGTCCTTTACGTCGCGGAACACGTTCTGCCGGAAGGACTGCCAGTGCGAGATCGCGTAGGCCACCACGCCGACTGCCACGGCGAACCAGAAAATGATTGTCGAGGCAGCGAGCCCACGGATGCTCTCGCTGATCAGGTTTTCGAAGGGCTTGTAGAAGTACAAGAACACCAGCAGGATGATGAAGCCGACCAGGACCATCCAATATTTGTGAGGGTGCGAGCCGCCGTTTTCCTGAGCCATTATGGATGCCGGTTTGTTGCAATCGCCAAACCGCAGTACAGCACACCCGGCGCGCCTGCAAAAGAGTCGAGATATCAGAGAGCCTTTGGCGTTTTCCTAGTGTCGAGCTTATTGACGCTCGCGCGGCGGGATGGGAATTATCCGGCGTATCGAATACGATGCTCGCCACAGGTCGGCGGATTAGCAAAATCTCGGTTCGCGAACGGTCGAAGGGCCGGAGAATCGCCCGGACGGCAGCTTGGGAGGAACACGGACGCGACATGGTTGGTCGTCTAGGCATCGACGTTGGAGGCACCTTCACGGATCTGCTCCTGTTTGACGAAGACTCAGGGGCGATCCACCTTGTGAAGACGCCGTCCACGCCGGAGGACCAGTCAGTCGGCATCCTGGCCGGCATCCGCCGGATCGTTGCCGATGCCGGGGTAACGCCTTCCGATATTGGCGCCATCCTTCACGGCACCACGGTCTCCACCAACATCGTGTTGGAGGAAAAAGGCGCCAAAGTCGGCCTGCTGGTCACCGAGAATTTCGAGCAAGTTCTGCATCTGGCGCGCTCGCAGACGCCAGGGCCGCTGGCCGGCTGGATCACAATGATCAAGCCCGAGCCGCTGGCCGATTTGGAAATGACCCGGGGCGTCCCCGAGCGCATCAATGCGCGCGGTGATATCGTGACGCCGCTCGACGAGGCTCGCGCCAGAAAAGCCATCCAGGAGTTGATCGCGGCCGGGGTCGAATCGATCACCGTGTCGCTGCTGCATGCCTACGCCAATCCGGCTCACGAACGACGCATCAAGGAATTGATCCTGGAGGTCGATGCCCGCCTGCCGATATCGCTTTCGTCGGAGATCCTGCCGGAATTTCGAGAATACGAGCGTACCCTGGTCGCGGTCATGAACGCTTATGTCCGGCCGCGCATGCGCAGTTACCTCAACAGCTTTCAGGACAAACTGGCAGGGATCGAGTTTTCGCCCCAGGTCAATATCATCCGCTCCGACGGCGGAGTGATGAGCGTGGAGCGGGCCGCCGATTTTCCGGTGCACACCATGCTGTCCGGGCCAGCCGGCGGTGTTTCGGGCGCCGCCTTCACGGCTTCGCTCGCCGGGCACCCCAACGCGCTCGGCTTCGACATGGGGGGCACCTCGACCGACGTGTCCTTGATCCAGGACGGCGCACCGATGATCTCGCGCCAGACCGAGCTCGGCCCCTACCCGATCAAGGTGCCTTCGGTGGAGGTTCACAGCGTCGGCGCCGGCGGCGGCTCGATCGCGCATGTGCCGATGACGGGCGCGCTTCGGGTCGGACCGGAAAGCGCCGGCGCGGATCCGGGACCGGCCTGCTATGGCCGGGGCGGCAGCGCACCGACCGTGACCGATGCCAATGTGGTGCTCGGGCATTTGCCGCCCAGCCTGCTCGGGGGCGAGATGTTGCTCCATACGGATGCGGCGGAAGAAGCGGTCGGTCGGATCGCCAGCGCGCTTGGCCTCAATCTCCACCAGGCGGCCCAGGGCATCATCGACATCGTCAACGAGAACATGTTCGGCGCGCTCCGCCTGGTATCTGTCCAGAAGGGCCTCGACCCGCGCGACTTCGCGCTCGTGGCTTTCGGCGGCGCGGGGCCCCTGCATGGGAACGCACTTGCCGTATTGGCTGGCAGCTACCCGGTGATCGTGCCGCCGACCCCTGGCGTTCTGTCTGCCCTTGGATTTCTTTATTCCGACGTCAAGAACGAGTTCGCGCAGACTTTCATCCGAAATATCGATGAGATTCAGCCGAACCATGTGAGCGACATACTGGGGCGGCTGGGCAAGGACGCCAAATCCTGGCTCGAAGAGGAAGGCATCGAAGAGGGACGCCAAGATCTCCACTACGAAGCCGACATCCGCTATTTCCGCCAGGGCTACGAATTCTCACTCGATGTCGCACCGGAAGCGCTGCTGAACGGCGGCCTGCGAGATCTTGAGGACCGGTTCGGCGCCGCGCATGAGAGGCTCTATGGCTTTCGGCTCTCCGCACCGGTCGAGCTGGTGAACCTGCGCGCGGTCGGCACCGGTCGCGTCACCAAGATGGCCTATCCCAAGCAAGAGAAGGCCGGCGAAGACCCGTCCGCTGCAATTGCCGACGAGCACCGGGTCTATATCGAAGGCAATTTCCTGACGTCCAAGATCTACGACCGCGCGCTCCTGGAGGCCGGCAACCGGGTGCGCGGGCCGGCGATCGTGATGCAGAAGGACTCAACGACCGTGATCCATCCGGGCCATGTTGGCGAGGTGGACGAATACTTGAATATCCTTATCCTTCCAGAGGGTGCCGGCGGGTAACCCCGCCGCCGCGCGACCGGAGAGACATCGAATAATGGCCGACCCTAATCAGCGCTCAAGACCGGGCTCGCTCGACGATCTGCTCAAAGCCAACAAAGAGCAGTTCGACCGCGTGTTCGCCGGCCAATCGCGCGATTGGGGTGTCACCCGCACCACCCACCGCCCCGCCACCGCAGAGGATCTGGCGTCGGCCAGCGTAGCGGCCCAAGACGCTGCGGCGAGCGGCGACCTCGAGACCGAACTCAACGCGCTTTTCGGGAGCGAATGGACGTCTGAGCTGGTCGAGAAGAAGGCCACCAACGGCACCATGACGGCGCTCTGCCGGCTCAAGGTAAACGGGTCGTCCTCGATGCATTTCGGTTCCGCCGCGATCGAGGGCGATGAGACGGCGGCGCTCCAACTGGCCAGCGCGGAGGCCTTGCGCAAATGCGCGAATGAGTTGGTCGAGGCGGAGCAAGCCAAGCAGACTCCGGCAAAGGGCGCCCCTGCCCTCCATAATGCGCCGCCGGCCGCCCCTTCTCAGAGATCTAAGTCGCGCGGACGACTCGATACGATCACCCTCGATCTGATCGAGAACGCATTGCGCAATGCCAGGCACGAGATGGACGCGGTGCTGTTTCGCTCGGCCATGTCGCCGGTGATCCGCGAGCAGCACGACGAATTTCCGATGATCACCGACGCCAAAGGCCGCATGATCGTCGGGCAATTCGGATCTTACGTCACGGAGATGCTGCGCGAGGAGAATTTCGAGCTGCATCCGGGCGACGTCATTCTGCAAAGCGATCCTTACAAATGCGGCGGCGCGATCAGTCACATCAACGACTGGATGGTGCTGGTACCGATCTTTTTCGACAACGAGATCGTCGGTTTCAGCTCCATGTTCGGGCACATGATGGATGTCGGCGGCCCGGTCCCAGGCAGCATGCCGACCGCGGCGACTTCGATTTTCGGCGAAGGCATCAAGATCCCGCCGATCAAGATCTACGAAAAGGGCGCACCGAACAAAGCCGCCCTCGACGTGATCATGAACAACACCCGCACGCCGGAGATGAATTACAGCGACCTGATGGCGATCATCGCCGGCAGCCGCGCTGGTGAGAAGCGGGTCATCGAGATTTGCGAGCGCTTCGGCAAGGAGACCTACAAACGCGCGTGCGGAGCACTGCTGGAACGCACCGAACGCGCCATGCGCAAGCTGATTGTCCAGAACCTGCCCGAGGAGCCGCAATCCTTCGAGGACTATGTCGACGACGACGGTTGCGGAAACGGCCCTTTCAAGATGCGGCTGACCGTCTGGCGCGAGGGCGAACATGCCTATTTCGATTGGACGGGCACCGATGCGCAGGCGCCGGGGCCGATCAACTTCTATCTCCACGAGGGCATGTTCAAGATGTTCATCGGGGTCTACATGATCATGATCTTCGACCCCCAGATCCTCTTCAACGACGGTTTCTACGACCTGATCCACGTGACCCTGCCCAAGGGCTCGCTCTTGCACCCGGATTTCCCGGCGGCGCTGGGCAGCCGAACCCACGCCTTGGCGCGGCAGTTCGATGTACTGGGCGGGGCGCTTTCCAAGAACGCACCGGAGATGGCGACCGCCGCCGGTTATGGCTCGAGCCCGCATTTCCTCTTCTCGGGGACCGACGCCAAGGGTCGACCCTTCCAGCTTATGGAGATCCTATACGGCGGCATTCCCGGCCGGCCTGTTGGCGACGGCATGGACGGGCACTCATGGTGGCCGCTCTTTGAGAACATTCCAACAGAATATCTGGAGAGCTACTATCCGATGCTGGTGGAGAGCTATGCCAGCGTCGCGGATACCGGTGGGCCCGGCAAGCACCGCGGCGGCAACGGGGTGGAGAAAGTTTATCTGCTGCTCGAAGACGGGGAGGTCTCGATCCACGACGACCGGCATGCGAGCCAGCCCTGGGGCATTCTAGGAGGCAAGCCCGGAGCTTGTTCCGATAAGACGCTGGTCCGGGAGGACGGATCGCGCGAGGCCCTGCCCTCCAAGGTCGACAACGTCAAGGTGGGTAACGGCGACCGGATTATCTTCAGAACCGCCGGCGGTGGCGGCTGGGGCGATCCGCTGGAGCGCGACCCGCACCGCGTACGCAACGACGTTGCCCGCCGGCTGATGTCGGCCGAAGCGGCGCGCGAGCATTACGGGGTCGTACTTAGCGGCGCTGGGCATGAACTCGATCAACGGGCGACTGAGGATTTGCGCGGGAGCCTAACAAATACGCGCGGCAATCTGCCGGTGTTCGATTTCGGCGAACGGCCGACGAGCAACGGCGCCGCGAGGGACAGTTGAACGGAAACTAGACGACCGGCAGGCGCTTAGGCGGGAGGCCATGATCTCCTCCGCGCATGACCGGCCCGGAGCAGCACGAAGGGAGGGGCGGCACCATGGTCGAGAACATTGTAATAGGCCTCGTTCTCGCGGTCATCGTCATCGCGATCATCTACATTCTGTCGATCTGGATATACAAGCGCGCGCCCTCGAATATGGGCTTTATCCGGACCGGCTTCCTCGGCACGAAGGTATGCCTGGGACGCGGCGCCATCGTGCTGCCGGTGTTCCACGAAGTCACATGGGTCTCGCTTGAAACCATCAAGCTGATCGTCGGCCGGTCGCGCGAACAGGCGATACTGACCTCCGACAAGATCCGCATCGACGTGACGACCGAGCTTTATACCCATGTCGGGCGCACCGTGAACGATCTGCTCACCGCCAGCCGCAGCCTCGGCGACAAGACCTTCGATTCCGACAAGGTGCGCAACCTACTGGAAGCCAAGATCGTCAGCGCGCTGCGCAGCTACGCCGCCACCAAGTCGCTGAGCGAACTGCACGAAAACCGCGACGCGCTGGCGGAAGCGATCAAGGCCAACGCGATGGAGAGCTTCAAGGCCAACGGCCTGGTGCTGGAAGAGGTCACGATTGTGGCCCTGGAACAGACCGGCAAGGAGCACTTCAAGGCGGACAACGTATTCGACGCAGAAGGCCTCAAGATCATCACGGAAATCACCAGCGACGCCCGGCGCAAGGTCCACGACACCGAAAAGCGCACCACCGTCGCGATCCGCCAAAAGGATCTGGACACCCAGCTGGAGCTGCTGGAGATCGAGAAGCAGGAAGCCTACGCCCGCGCCAACCAGGACAAATCCGTCTCTAACGAAGAAGCGCTGCAAATGCGCGAGAAGCAGGTCTTCATCTTGAACCAGCGCATGGCCGTGGAAGAGAAGGAGCTTGAGAACGAGGTCCAGCTCGAACGTTTGCGCACCGACCGCGAGGTCGCCGTTACGGAGGAGGCCAAGAAGCGCGAGGCGACGGAAATCCAGAAGGCCTTGGCGCTGGAACAGGAGCGCCGGGACAAGGAAATTGCCATCATCGCCAAGGCCAAGGAGGAAGAACTGGCCGAGATCGACCGCGGTCTGGCCCGCGAACAGGCGGAGAAGGACAAGCAGATCAAGCTGATCAACAAGGAAATCGACCGTCAGAAAGCCGAGATCGAACGGGTCACGAAAGTGACCGCGCAGGAGGAAGTCGCGCGCATCGACCGTCACAAGGCGCAGGAAGAGGCAGCGATTGCGACACGAAAACGCAGCCTGGAAACCAAACTCTCGCTGCTCGATATGGATAAAGCCGAAGCCTTCGCGGCAGCCAACCAGGAAGTCGAAGTTTCCAACGAAAGGGCGCGTGCTCTCAGCGAGACCCAGCGCTTCATCCTCGACCAGCGTTGGTCGGTCCAGCAGGAGGAGATCCAGAAGGCGCAATCCTTCGAGACCGCCCAGATCGACAAGGAAGCCGCGGTCATCAGCGAGAGCACCAAACGCGAAGCGGCGGAGATCCAACGCGGCCTAGCGCTGGAACTGGAAGAACGCCAGCGCGAAATCGCCCTGATCGGCAAGGAGCAGGAACGCGAAAAGGCTGACATTCAACGCTTCCTCGCGCGCGAAAGCGAAGAGCGCGACCGGCAGATCGCCCTGGAGGGGAAAACCCGCGAACTGCAAGCGGTCGAGGCCGACCGCCTTGCTACCACGGCAACCAAACGCCAGGCAGAACATGCAGCCGATTCGGTTCGCCATCTGGCCGATGCCGAGCGGGCGAAGGAGATCGAGCGCATCGAGGCGGAGAAACTGGCAGAAGCCCAGCGCATTGCCGAAGACGCCAAGGCCCAGGTCAACAAAATGCACATGATCACCCAGTCCGAGGCCCGCAAGCAGTCCGCCGAGCAGGAAGCCCAGGCGACGCTGGTCCGCGCCCAGGCCACCAGCGAGGCGCAGAAAATCTCCGCGGAGGGGATCGAACGTGAAGCAGGCGCGCGCGGCCGAGCAGAAATGGAGATCGAGGGCCTCAAGGTCGAGAACACCGAAAACCTGCTGAAAGCCGAGGCATCAGGCCTGGAAGCCAAGGCCGACGCACTCAAGAAGTACAACGAGGCCGCCACCTTCCTGGAACTCGCCAAGCAGTTCATCGAGGCCGAGCGCGACGTGCATATCGACCAGGCCAAGGCCATGGGCAATGCGCTGGAAGGCGCCCAGATCCGCATGTATGGCGGCAGCGGCGACGGCACGATGGATACAATCCGCGGGCTGTTCAATTCAGGCTTCGGCCTGGGCGAGGCCATGGAGGGGCTCGCCCAGTCCCTGCCCGACGGTCTGCGCGACCGCTTCACGGCGAATGGGTTGCGCGGTCTCTTCGGCCGGCCCTACGGAACTGGCAGCATGCAGCAAACGGTTGGCCAGCTGAACGTGCTGGTCGACCAGAACCTGGCCAGTCCCGAAGCGCGCGACATCCCCATGAGCGAAGCGGTTGCGACGCTGGAGAATGCGGCCGGAGACGATGAAGCCATGGGCAAAGCCGTTGCGGTACTGCGGGACCTTATCCGCCGGGGCGGCTTCGAGGACGTGACTTTCGAGAAGGTGTGGACGCTGCTGCGCACCGTCACCGCCTCGAACGAGTAGCGTTTAGCGCCGGCGCGCCGCCATGGCCGAGTTCGACGTCGTCCTTGCGGGCGTCAACAAGACCTTTCCGGGCGGGGTTCGCGCGGTTATCGATTTCAATGCCGAAATCAAGCGCGGCGAGTTCGTCGCCATGCTCGGTCCCAGCGGCTGCGGCAAGACCACGATGTTGCGCATGGTCGGCGGCCTCGAGGAAGTGACTTCGGGCAAGATATTCATATCCGGCCAGGACGTAACCGACCTGCCGCCCTCGCACCGAGACACCTCGATGATGTTCCAGAGTTTCGCGCTCTTCCCGCATCGCTCGGTCTCGCAAAATGTCGAGTTCAGCCTCAAGATGCAGGGCGTCTCCAAGGAGGAGCGAACCGAGCGGGTGGCCAAGATGGTGTCGATGGTAGGGCTGGCCCAACTCGCCGACCGGCGTCCACACGACCTCAGCGGCGGGCAGCAGCAACGCGTGGCCCTGGCCCGCGCGCTGATCAGCGAGCCAACGGTGCTGCTGCTCGACGAGCCGCTGGGCGCGCTCGACTACAACCTGCGCCAATCGATGATCATAGAGCTGAAGAAGATCCAGCGCGACTTGGGCATCACTTTCATCATGGTCACGCACAGCCAGGAAGAAGCAATGTCGATGGCCGATAAGGTGATCGTGATGAGCGATGCGCTGATCCAGCAGACCGGCACCTCGCGCGAAATCTACGAGTCGCCGCGGACCCGCTTCGTCGCCTCCTTCATAGGCAACAACAACCTGTTCAAAGGCGTGATCAAATCGCGCAGCGGCTCAATGGTTTTCGTGGAATCCGCCGATCAGCTTTTTTATGTGCGCATCCCCGACTACGTAAATCAGGTGCAGATCGGCCGCGAGGCCGATTTTTCCGTGCGCGCCGACGTCATGCATACCGGTGAACGCCCGGGCATGGCCAACCGGATCGAGGGCACCTACATGACGACGGAATTCAAAGGCTCACTGGAAACAGACGTGTTTGAGATCGCACCGAACATGTTCATCAATGTCGAACAGCATCGCGGCCTCTCCGACCGGGTCTACGAAATGGGCGAGCGCGAGGTGATCTGCTGGGCGGCCGAATCAGGGGTGCTGCTGGAGCAGCAACCGTAGGGCGTTTGTGAATTACGCGGATCGTGAGCCCGGAGCAGCATTTCTGCTTTCGAGCCGGGCGCGGCCGCGGCGGAGACGGCGTTTGATGTCGCCGACTTGCCACAAGCAGACTTCGGTATAGCCGGTTTGCAGACTAGCCTCTTCCAAAAGCAATCTAGTACTGTGGTGAAACCTTTCTGCATCTGAGCCGTTGGCAAGTACGGTTTATATGCCCAACCCTCGCGGGACCCTAATGCTCGAACTCTACTTTTTGGAGGAAGCCGATTCCATCTGTTCAAACCGGGTCGTGATGACTTTGGCAGAAAAAGGGATCGACAACTGGGTTCGCCGAAATCTGGTGCTGTTGAACCGGGACCAGTTCAAACCGGAATACCTCAAACTCAATCCGAAAGCCCAAGTGCCGACACTGGTGCACGACGGCAAGGTCATTCGCGAATCCTCCATCATCTGCGACTATCTGGACGACCTGATTGCGGAGCCCGCGCTTAAACCCGGCGACGCTGCGGACCGGGCGCATATGCAGGAATGGATCAAGGAGTCAGACGAGTCCGGGTATCAGGCGACAGCGTCGCTCAACTTCGTCACCAAGTTCCGACTCGAGATCCCTCGGGAACAAATGGAAGAGCGCTGGAAAAAAGTGCCTGACATCGATCGCCTCCACCGTCAGCAATCCTGTGTCTATGAGGGGCTGGATTCTCCTTACGTGCTACGTGCCATAGGAGCCTGGGAGAGAACATTCAAGAAGATGGAAGAGACCCTGGCAGATGGTCGGCCGTGGATCATGGGCGACCAGTTCACGCTGGTCGAGACCACGCATGCGCCCTTCATCAAAGTACTGGAGATGCTGAGGCTGCTAGAGCTGTGGCTGGATGGCCGTCCCAACGTTGGACGCTGGTGGGAAAGCATCACAAACCGTCAAAGCTACAAAGATCTGGAAGAGTATCCTGGTCAGGGTGAGGACGACGCCGCACCGCACGCCAAGGCCGGTGCTGCGGTGTCTTCCAAGATCGGTGAACTTCTTGAACACTATCGAGCAACCATTCCACAATTGTAGGCCCGGACGGCGAATATAAGTTGCAGAGAGACGAACCGCGTTGATCGACAGCGCCGCCGATTGCAGCTTTGGGTCATTTCCGGACATGAGACGATGCCAGCGGCACGTCCGCTTCCCGCTCGGAGGCCTCCGTGCGACACGCTCCGCAATCGGTTTGCGAGACTGTTCGGTACAGGCGAAGCCAGAAAGCGTCAGGCCGTTGACCTGCTTGCGCATGGAGCGACCGGCGACATCACAGACACCGTCACCGAGCCTAGACCCTAGACCAGCAGTTTGCCGGCCAACCGGGACAGTTTTGCCTGAAGGTCCGCTCGGTCGGTGACCGCCGCGTAGACATAGCGGTCCGGCCTGACCAGCACGGCGGAAACCCCGGTCCTTTCCCGCCACCGGGCCATTGTGCCATCGACTTCCGACAGGACTTCGGTTGCGCCCGAAGTCCGCGCGGGCTGAGGCGTGTCGCCCGTTGCGATGACTAGGCGGCGGCCGCCGATCGTGGTCCAGACGTCATCCGACCCCTCCATCCAGGACTGCTGCTCGAGGTCCTTGGTGACAAATAGAAACTCCATCGGGACGTGGTCGTCGAGCAACCGGGCCTCGCCTTCGGGATTCAGGATTTTGGGCTGCGCCATCAGCGTGCCGGCGATCTGGTTGAGGTCGCCTGGTGCGGGCACGGGGTCGATAATCCCGGTTTCCAGGTTCGGGATAAAGCCCTGGCGCTTGGTTTTCGTCTGGCCGGCAGCCAGCTGCGCGCTCAGCTCGGCATCGCGTTGGCGGGCGCGGACCTCGTCCAGCTCGCCGATGATCACGCCGAAGTCCTTGGCATGTTCGATCAGCTTGCCGACATGCGGGCGCCGTTCGTCCTGGTAGCTGTCCAGCAAGGCATCGTTGAAGCCGGACCGCTGAACGTGGACGATCTTCCAGGCCAGGTTGGCCGCGTCACGGACGCCGGCGCAGAGCCCCTGGCCGAGGAACGGCGGCGTCTGGTGCACGGCGTCGCCGGCCAGCAGCACGCGGCCCTTGCGCCACTCGATCCCGACCCGGGCGTTGAACCGGTAGGTGGCGCTGCGCCAGATCTCGAAGGCGTCCATGTCGACATAGGCCGACATCGCTTCGCGCACTCGGGCGGGGTCGTCGAACTCTGCCGGTGTCTCGTGCGGCATGATCTTCAGCTCCCACCTGCGCAAGGTGCCCGGGCCGACCAGGTACGTGGCCGGCCGCGACGGCCAGCAATATTGCGTGGTCTTAGCCGGCAGGGGGGTCTCCTTCAGCTGATGTGCATCGACCACGAGCCAGTTCTCGTCGAAGCCATAATCCTCCATGCCGAACCCCAGCGCCGTGCGGATCTCGCTGTTTGCCCCGTCGCAACCGATCAGAAAATCACCGACGATGGTCTGCTTGGCGTCGGACTCCGTCTCGCGCATCGTCACCGACACCTCGTCTCCGGTGTCCTCGAAGCCCTCGACCGTCCAACCCATGAGCACGGTGACATTGGCGCGCCGGGCCAAGGCCGCGCGCAAGATACGCTCCATTTCCGGTTGGACGAAATTCAGCGTCGGGGGCCAGCCCAGATCCCAAGGCGGCGGGAGCGGATCGAAGATCTTGATCAACTGCCCATCGACGCCGCGGAAGTCGGTGCCGGGATGGGGTCTGGTGCCAGGGCTCAACTCATGCGCGACGCCGCAGAACTGGAGGACGCGCATGCCTTCCCAGTCGAAGGTGATCGCCCGCGGCTTGTCGTAGATCTCGCGGTACTTTTCGACGATGCAGACTTGTAGGCCTTGGGCCGCCAGCAGGTTCGCGAATGTCGCGCCGACCGGCCCGCAACCGGAGATTACGACATCGAAGCGGTTCACGACTTGAGCCCGGTCGCAGCCGACTTAGGTGAACCCATTCGACGCTCCGCGCGCGTTCTCGCCCGGCGCAAACCTGGCATGCTAGTCGTCGCCGTGGCCATGATCCGTGCCATGCATGTGGCGGTAATGCTGCTTCAGGAGATCGACGCCGTAGTCGTTTCCGTTGGGCGTGCGCACGATCGTGTGGATGTGGAATTTGGCGGGTGTCTTGTTCGTTAGGAAAACGCCGGCATGCTGATCAAACTCTATGAAGACGACCGGACTTTGAACGCGGTAGTAGAACGGGTCATCCGCGCCGGTGCCGCCGATCCAGCAGAAGTGCGTGTCTTCGACGTGCCGTTCGAAATCTTCCAGACGGGCGTTTCGTGGCCCGTCTGGAAGGGTACTGACATATTCACCGACCAGCTCCATCAGGGCCAGGCGCTGGCTCGCGCTGAGCCGGCTCGCCTCCAGTCCCTCGTAGGGTACGACACGGTTGTCCTGGAAGGCGCCGCCGAGGTGGAGGTGGTCGGCGAAGTGCCGGCGGCCCTCCGGCAGATCCTCGCCGGTGATCGAATGGCCGACGATGGCGCGGTCCTTGAGCGCGGGGGCGAGACTGTTCATCAGCTCAAGGCCAAGGCGCTCGTGATCCTGGAACAGGCGCACGCCGGCGTGGCGGCCCTTGTCGGCTAGGGTGATTTCCGCGCCCATGAAACACGGGGTGAGGATCATCTGGCCGCCAACGGTCAGACAGCTCATAACCAGATGATGGCCGAACAGTTGCCAACCCCAGGGCTCGGCGGTCGAGGGATCGCCGAAGAGGCAGAAGTTGTAGCTCCATTCGTTGAGCACGCCCGGGGCGTGCAGCACCTCACCCAGGAACGCGTTCAATTGCATGACGCCGACGCTGTCTCGGTAGCCCGCTTCGCTGAGGCTCGCCCGCACGACCGCCATCGCGAGCTCGCGCACCCGCTTGGACGCCTTCTCCAGCCGCAGGCCGTGCTTTTCGACGAACATTTCGGTGTTCTGCCACTTCTGCCACAGCGGCGACCCCACCGGGTGCTGGATCCGCTTTCTTTCGTCCGGGGTGAGGTGATCGAGCAGTTGCCAGGCCGCGGCGGCCATCATCTCCACCGGGGCGCCCTCGGGTTTCAACCCGAACAGCCCGTCGATCCTGGTGCCGTCGGTGGTGATCCCGTGAAACGGTTTTTCCGCAAGCTTCGCCCATTCCTCGAAGAGCTGCTGCGGCCGGGGCGAACGAAGGCGCTCGGCGGTGTGGGCCTCCACGGTCTCGCCGGCGATCCGGGTCTCCTCCGGGGTCGGGACAAACGGACGATAGTCCGCTTCGGTCATCTTGGATCTCCCCGCGCTTTGCAGCGTTGCCGCCCGACGGCGCCGCTGGGTGGTTTGGCCAGATACATAGCGGTTGGCGCTGTCGCGGGGAGCATAGCTTGGCCTCAGATGACGCGCCAATCTCCGCTTGAGGTCACAAGCGGTCGTTCACCGTGTTTGCAAGGGATGTCCGGTTTCAGCCAACAGGCAGACATCGGCGCTTGACCGGTTTGTTGCCGAGACCGCTCCCTAGTGCGAACGGCGGTACAAGGCCGTGTAGATCACCAGGAACAGCCCGATCATCATGATCGATAGGATGGTCGAAGCGGTGCCCAGCGCGAACAGCGTCGGTCGTATACGTTGGGTCATCGATGCGTTGATATCGAGCGGCAGCGTGTTGAGTTCGCCGGCCAGCAGCGTCGTCCGGGCAAACTCGTCGTAGGAGAGTGTGAAGCCGAACAACCCCGCCGCGACAATGCCCGGCAGGATGAGCGGCAATGTCACCTCCTTGAAAACCGTCAACTCGCTGGCCCCCATATCGCGGGCCGCCTCCTCCAGGCTTTCGTCGAAGCGGTTGAAGACCGCCATCATCACCAGGAAGCCGAAGGGCAGCGTCCAGACCACATGTACGCCGAGCGCCGAATACCACCAGGCTGGCGGCAGACCGATCTGGCGCAGCAGCGTAGCCAAGCCCAAGCTGAGCAGCACGCCGGGCAACATGAGGCCGGCCATGACCGTGTAGAACAGCACGCCGGACCCAACGAAACGCTTGCGGAACGCCATGGCCAACATGGTCGAGAAAAGGGCGGTAATCACCATCACCACCAGCGCCAGGATAAGCGACCGCCCGAGCGCGCCCTGCAGGTCACCGACCGTCGAAGGCTCAAGAAGCTTGTTCCACCAGTAGAAGCTGAACCCGCGCATCGGGAAACTCGTGCCGCCGCGCCGTCCTTGGAAGGAAAGCACGAACATGGCGATCATCGGCCCGTAAATGAACAACAGGAAAATGACGTAATAGACACCGAACCCGGCCTTGATCCAGGCTGCCTTGGCGCGCCGCTTGGTCCACCTGGCCACCTCAGAGCTCCTTCCGAATATTGACCAGGCGCAAGATGATCACCACCCCGATCATCATGGCCAGCATCAACATGATCGCGTTGACCGCCGCGAAGGGATAGTTCGCGATGCCGTAGTAGTTGAGGATTACGGTGCCGGTGGTCGAAGTCTTGCCACCATAGACGACGACCGCCGTGGCGAACTCGCCCATGATCATGACAAAGATGAAGATCATGCCGATGGCCACACCGGGCAACGACAGCGGGCCAATAATCTCGCGGAATACGTCGAAGGAGTTCGCGCCCATATCCCGTGCGGCTTCCAGGATCGCTTTGTCGATCTTGGCCAGCGAGAAGAAGATCGGCCCCACGCAGAGCACCACGTAGAGCTGCACCAGCGCCATGGTGTAGCCGAATTCCGAATAGAGAAGGAAAGAGGTCGGCTTATCGATTATGCCAAGGTTCACAAGCGCCGTATTGAGCAGCCCGCGCCGGCCCAGCATCGGCAGCCAGGCCACTGCCCGGATCAGGTAACTGGTCCAGAACGGAACCATGCCCAGCAGGAAGAGTGCCATCTGCCATTTGAACGATTTCACCTGCATGGCCAGGAAGAAGGCGATCGGATAGGCGACGATCAGGCAGAGCGCCATCACGGTGATGGTGAAGGTGAACGTGCTCCACAGAGTTCTTGCGAATACGCCCGGCGTCAGGAAATTGCGCGAGGCCGAATCGAAGAAACCGTCCACCACAAAAAATGCGCCGTAATTCTTGAACGTGAAATCGGGCGCCATGCCGCGCCCCGTCGATTCCCAGAAGCTGAACACGACGATACCGATCAGCGGCAGCACCAGGAAGAGCAGCAGCCACAACGACGCCGGCGCGATCAGCCACCCGACGGGAAATCCCGTCTCGCGGCGTATCTTTCGCGTCCGATCGACCGCCTCTGGGGGCTGCTCGGGCTGCTGCCCGATAAGCCCCTGATGTTGGGGCGATATCAGTTTCGGCTGTTCGTTCAAGTATTGCGCTCCCCGGCGAACCTCACAGCTCCGGCGGCGAACGGGCGGAACCGGCCGAAGCCGTCCCGCCCGCGCGTCGGATTGCGGCCTTCCATCGGAAGACCTCAGAGGATCAGGCGCTCAGGAATTCCGTCCAGCGCTTCACCAGATAGTCGTTTTCCTTCATCAGCGAGTTCCAGACCGCGATGTTCTTGAAGCGGTTTTCGTAGGAACCGCCATCACGGATCTCGCCCTTCTTGACGATCTCCGTGCCGAACGGATCGGACAAGGCCTTGCTCGCCGCCTTGCCGCCATACCAGAAGCCCCATTCATCGGCCGAGAGATGCTTCTTCACATTCTCCGGCACTGACATGTAGTAGCCCTGCCGGGCCACGAAGGCACCGGGCCAGCCGCTCAGCCACCAGTTCAGATACTCGTAGGCCATGTCGAGCTTCTTGCCCTTGACCTTGGCGGAAATCGACAATGCGCCGTGCCAGCCGCGCATGCCCTCCTTGGGGAATGCGTAGACGCAGGGTACGCCTTCGGCCTTGACGGCAGTGACGGCCGGCGACCACATGCTCTGGATCGCCACCTCGCCGCTGACCATCAAGTTCACGGACTGACCGAAGGTCTCCCAAAAGGCGCGGAAATGGCCTTCCTTCTTCTTTTTGATCAGGAAAGTGATCAGCTTGTCGATCTCGGGCTTGGTCATGTCGCCCTTGTCCTTGAACTTCATCAGGCCCATGGCCTCGGCGCCCATGGCGGCATCCATCGTACCGATCTGGGGCACGTTCAAAAGCGCAACCTTGCCCTTGAAGTCGGGGCTGAACAGCTCAGCCCAGCTCTCGATCTTCCGCTTGGTCTCCTTGGGGTTGTAGCCCATCGAATCGGCGTTGTGCCAACCCGGCAGAGCGCTGATGTAACGCGACGGGCCTTTGACCCGGTTGCCGTCCTTGTCGAGCCAAAGATGGCGGAACGGGGCATCGCCCTGGCCGAATTTCGATTCCGGGGTCAGCTTGCCGGTCTTGGTCAGGTTCGTGACCTTGTCCCAATCCTTGATCCGGCGGGTATCGATGGGTTGCCAGACCTTGGACGGAACCATGACGTCAAAGTCGTTGAAGTAACCTTCGGCAATCTCGTACTGGTCGTTCTGGTTCAGCATCTTGCCGAACATGGCGCCATAGCCGAGTGCCTGGCCGCGGACCCGGAACTTCAGGTCTTTCGACGCCCGGCCCTGGATCTCATTGATAACGCTGACGCCGAGACCAATGGTGCGTAAAGATTCTGCCGCGCTCGCAACGGACGGGAATCCGGTGACCGCGCCTGCGGCCGCCGTGGCCGCGGCCGTACCGACGAACTTACGGCGGGTCCATGCCCCGCTCTTCGCGCCGGCCGATTGTTTCTTAGGGCTGTCCGTCATTGGCTTCCTCCCATATGCGTTTGGTGTTGCTTCGCTTCGTGTTGTGGGCTCCCGCCGCGACCCGACTTCCGCCCTGGAGTCGCGAGTAACACGACGATTTCCCCGGATTGGCGAATTTGATAGTACCGTAGGGAGTTCAAGGCTGAAAACCGAATTTTCCAGGAGGGGTTCGTGACCGTATTGATCAAGGGCGGTCGAGTGGTGACCGCGGCCGACGATTACCACGCCGATATCTACATCAACGACACCACCGTCACCCTGATCGGACGGAATCTCGACATCGCGGCGGACCGCGTCATCGACGCCTCGGGCAAGCTCGTGATCCCCGGCGGTATCGACCCGCACACCCATCTGGAAATGCCATTCGGCGGCACCACGACGTCCGACACTTTCGAGACCGGAACCCGCGCGGCTGCCTTTGGCGGCACCACCTGCCTTGTCGACTTCGCGATACAGACTAAAGGCACTTCAACGCTGCAAGCGCTCGATGACTGGCATCAGAAGGCCGCTGGAAATACGGCGATCGACTACGGCTTTCACATGATCATCACTGACATGCCGCAGGAACGGGCGCCGGAAATGCGCCGCCTCTCCGATGAGGGGATCACCAGCTACAAGATGTTCATGGCCTATCCAGGCGCCCTGCTCTCCGACGACGGATCAATATTCCGCGCCATGCGCAAGGCCGGAGAGGATGGCACGCTGGTCTGCATGCATGCCGAGAACGGTGTCGTCATCGACGAGCTGGTCAAGATCGCATTGGCCGAAGGCCATATCGAGCCCAAGCAACACGCTCTGACGCGGCCGACGCGCCTCGAAGCGGAAGGCACGCACCGGGCGCTAGCGATTGCCGAAGTCGCTCGCGCGCCGGTCTATATCGTGCATCTGAGCGCCTACGATTCGCTGAAGGAGCTGCGCGACGCTCAGGCGCGAGGCGTAATGGCGCATGCTGAAACCTGCCCGCAATACCTGTTGCTTGACGAGACCGCTTATGACGAACCTGGCTTCGACGGCGCCAAATACGTGCTGACGCCGCCGTTGCGCGAGAAGTGGAACCAGGACGAGCTCTGGAACGGGCTCAGATGCGGCGACCTCAACGTAATTTCCACCGACCACTGCCCATTTTGTCTGAAGGAGCAGAAGGAACTCGGCAAGGACGATTTCTCACAGATCCCCAACGGCGGGCCCGGGGTGGAAAACCGGATGAGCCTGATCTACCACTACGGCGTCAATGCCGGGCGCATCGACCTCAACCGCTTTGTGGAGCTGACCTCCACCGCGCCAGCCAAGATTTTCGGCCTGTTCCCCAAGAAGGGCACGATCGCGGTCGGCAGCGACGCCGACATCGTCATCTTCGACCCCGATCACGAGGAGACGATCAGCTACCACAATTCCAAGACCCACCACATGAACATCGACTACAACGCCTATGAGGGCATGCGGGTGCGGGGCTTCACCGAAACGGTGCTCAGCCGTGGCAAAGTGGTGATCGACAAGGGCGAATATGTCGGCCGGCCCGGAGACGGAATGTTCGTCAAACGGGGTCCATATGGAGGACAGCACGCGGCGACCAGCCGCGCTGCCCATGGAAACGGCGAAGGCTATCTGGATGCAGCGCAGTAGCCGGCGCGTTCAGAAAATCGTGAGACGCTCCGAGGCCGGCATTCAGGATTGCGGCGAGCTGCGCATCACCTTGAGGAGCCAGAAGATGATGCAGAAAACACCGGTCAGTACGACCAACGCCAGCACCGCGGCAACGCGCTTGCCAAATTCAGCCCCCAGCACGACTTCCTCGCGTACGAGATAGACGCAAAGGATCTGAACGGCCTGCAGGGTTGCTCCGCCGCTCAGCAGTATCGCAGTGAAGGTCGAGCCCCTAAGCGAGCTCAACACCATCGCCTCGACGTTGCGCTGCTGGACGATATGGACGCGGTAGGCGCGCCAGTGATAGCCGCAGAAGCCGACGATACCCGTGATCAAGGCGGCCCAGAAGATCACGTTGGCAAAGGTCGTGTCCTTGACAACGAAATTAAAAAGCTCTTCGAAAGGCTTGTAGAAAAACAAAAATATTAAGACGATGATGTAGACAAGAAAGCCGACCAGCGTCCAGAACCATTGCCAACCTGACATTCCCGCACCGCCTTAGTTCACCGTCCCGAGCGGCCGCCGATTTCGGCATGCCACCTCAACTTTGTACCTGATCGGCCATGGCTAGCGCAAATTCGACGTTCACCGCGCCGGCGCCAGCGCGCATTCGCCCTTGCCTCACTGCCCGATCAACAACAGCACGCCGTACCCGACCACAAAGACGCCGTCCTTGAGCGTCGGCAGAACGGATGTTTCCGTGGCCCGACGGGCCGCCAACACGATAATCTCCAGCACAAAGAAGATGATTGCCAAGCCGAAGAACGGCCAGATGCTGCCCCAAAAGCCGGCATCCTTGGCTGCGGGGACGCCTTGCGTCGCCTGCCAAATCAGCAGCAGGATGGGAAGGGCGATCAGATAGACATAGGCCGCAAGGAATCTGAGCCGGCCGGCCTTTCGGTCGAGCAGCCAAAACACCAAGAAGAATGCCGCGATGTGCAGGAGATCCCAGTGCACCGAGGCGTATTTCGCTTCGGCCTTCGATGCCAGAAGATTGAGATATCCCAAGACCAACAAAAAGGCGACCAGGTCGCAGAGCAACCATTCGCGCATGGCGGCAGCGGCCGGCTTGATGCTCCAGGCGCGCGTCGCCTTGTCAAACAACATCACCAGCGCCACAGCGAAGCTCGCCGGATAGATCATATAGAGCATCAATCCATACTGCTGCTCACGGGGCACATAGACCCAACACAGCAAAAGAATTGCGAGCGCCAACAGCAACAGGCCCACCAACCTGGCGGTACTGGGCGTCGGGTGTTGAGCCACCTCCTCCGCACCGGCCTCAACCTCTGCGCTGGCTGATGGTGCGGCATCCGGAGGGTTCTGCTGGCGGGTAAAGAGGTAGACCAGGAATGCAACCAGCGCGACGCCCGCCGTGATCAGCATGACGACGAAAAAGACCGTTGCCCGCGGCGCAGCGCGCCAGCTCTTTGCCGCCGCGGCCTCACCGCCGATGGGCGGGAATTGCCAGACTACGATCAAGGTCACCGCGACCGCGGCCACGACGGCGAGCAACAACTCCGGCCAGCGGGCTCGGATGGTGACGCCGCCAGACTGTTTTGCCTGACCTTGGGGTCCCCGTACCGTGCGACCGATCAGAACAATGAGGAACGCAACGAGCCCCACGACGGCGATGCCGATCATGACCTGAAGGAAGATGGCCGACCTGCTATCCATTCAAACGTGCCTTTAGGGAGCTTAAGGGATCGCGAACCGCGCCGTCGCGCGATGGCCAAGTTAGCCCGATCGCCGGGGCTTGCCAAACCCGAGGCGTTGGGTTTGGGCGGCCTGGCGGCGCGGCGAGCCCGCTTCGCGGGCAGATGCGGCACGTGACCTTCCGGCGGACAAAACGCTGTGATCGCCATTGACCCGGGTTCATGCCATCTGAGACGATGCGGATGGTGGCGGGTGCCAAAGCGGGAGAATGGCGGATGTCAGACGAATCAACGGCGATTTACAGCGAGCGGACCTACGGCGACACCGAGATCGGCTTCGGCGAACGGCCGGGTGTGATCGTGGTCGATTTCCAAACGGCCTTCACCGATCCGAAATACCCCCTCGGCGGCGCACCGCTGATCGAGCGAGCCGTGGACAACACCGCTCGAGTGCTGGAGATGGCGCGGCGCTGCGACGTTCCAGTGGCGACCTGCTATACAGCCTATTCTCCGACCAAGCGCGATATGCCGTATTGGAAGGTCAGCGCGGTCGCCGACAACCTCGTTCACGGCCATCCCGGCACCAGCTTCGAGCCGAAAATCTACGATAAGGACTACGATGTGGGGTTCTGCAAGTCGGGCGCCTCGATCTTCTTCCAGACCCCGCTGGTCTCGTTCTTCTCCAAGGAACGCGTGGATACGGTTATCGTCACGGGTTGCGTGACCTCCGGCTGTATCCGTGCCTCGGTCATCGACAGTTTTCAGTGGGGTTTCCGGACCATCGTGCCCGAGGACTGCGTCGGCGACCACGACGAACGCCCGCATCAGGACAATCTCCGCGACGTCGGGCGTCGCTATTGCGACATCACGGAGGCCGACAACGTGATCGACTGGCTCGAGGGCTGGCGCGGCCGCAACAAACAGTGACGACGAGATCGGCCTTCGGCGCCAGGTGCGCCCTTCAGAACCGGCGGAAAAGAGGCGGATGACCGAAGACAAAGACAACCTGACAAGCTGGTTCGACAGCCAACTGGAGACGCTGAAGCGCCGGGTAGACAGCCTGGGCGACGGCCAAGGGTCCGCGGATGGCGCAACCCCATCGCCTATGGACAGGCAACTCGACACCCTGAAGGACCGTGTCGAAGATTTGGGCAATGGCGGCGGCACCACAGGACGCGCCCAACCGGCATCGCCCGAGCGCTATTCGCCGACGCCGATCGCGCCGTCCCAACCGACCACCCCGCCAGCGCCCGATCGGACCCGCCCGGAGGAAGGGCGCACCGAGATAGAAGCCCGAACGCCGCAAGCACCGCCCCCTGCCCCCTCGCCAACCCCGCGCCCTGCCCCGCCGCCCGCTCCGGCGAGGGACGCGGCGCCGCGCCAGCGACCGGCAGATGACGACGGCTATCAGCTCGGCGTCGATGTCGGCGGCACATTCACCGACTTGCTCCTGATCGAGGAAGCGAGCGGCCACACATTCACGGCCAAGGTTCCCTCCACGCCGGCCGATCCCTCGCAGGGCGTCCTCAACGGCATCGAACGTATCTGCGGGCTCGCCAAGATCGAGCCGACCGCCATCGGCGCGGTCATGCACGGCACCACGGTGGCAACGAACACCGTTTTGACGGGCAGCGGCGCGCGGGTCGGATTGGTGACCACCAAGGGCTACAAACAGGTCCTGCAGATCGCCCGCTCTTATGTTCCGGGCGGTCTCGGCGGCTGGGTGATCTTCAACAAAACCGACCCGCTGGCGCCCCTGGAGCTCACCATCGAGGCGGATGAGCGGCTGGGTGCCAAAGGCGAGATCGTCGACCCACTGAATGAAGCCAAGCTGCGCCAGGACTTGGCCGCCCTGCGCGGCGAAGGGATCGAGGCGCTGACCGTGTCGCTCATGAACGCCTATGCCAACGGCGTGCATGAAATCCGCGTACGCGAGATCGCCGAGGACGTGATGCCCGGCGTCCCTGTCTCGATCTCCTCGGAAGTCGTGCCGGAGATGTACGAGTACGAGCGCACGGAAACGACAGTCGTGAACTCCTATATCCGACCGGTGGTATCGACCTATATCGAAAACCTGTTCGCCGAGCTTGAGCGCCGCATGAAAGGCGTGCAGCTCCATATCCTGCGCTCCGACGGCGGCCTCGCCTCCGCCGATGCCGCCAAGGCGACACCGGTCAACCTGCTCATGAGCGGCCCGGCCGGCGGCGTCTCGGGCGCGATCTGGGTCGCGAAGCAAGGTGGATATGAGAATCTGCTGACCTTCGACATGGGCGGAACCTCGACCGACGTTGCGCTGATCCAGGACGGCGTCGCTCAGACACGAAGAGAAACCCGTGTGGCCGATGTGACCGTACGCGCCTCATCGGTTGACGTGCGCACTGTGGGCGCCGGCGGCGGATCGATTGCTTACGTACCGGAATTGACCAAGGCCCTGCGCGTGGGCCCACAAAGCGCCGGCGCCGAACCAGGACCCGCCGCTTACGGAAAGGGCGGCGAGGAGCCCACGGTCACCGATGCCAATGTGGTGCTTGGTTACCTGCCAGCCGAAGCCAGGCTGGGCGGCGACATGGCGCTCGACCGCCAGGCCGCGGAACGAGCGGTCGGCCGCGTCGCCGAGGCGATGGGCCTGCCGCTCAAGGCCGCGGCGGAAGGTATCGTCAACATCGTCAACGAGAACATGTTCGGTGCGTTGCGGCTGGTTTCGGTCGAACAGGGCTTCGATCCTCGCGATTTCGCGCTGGTCGGCTTCGGCGGCGCCGGTCCGCTGCACGCCAACGCGCTCGGCAAGCTGATGAACTCCTGGCCGGTGATCATACCGCCGGGCCCGGGCGTGCTTTGCGCTTATGGGGACGCCACCACTCGGGTGCGCAACGAGGCCTCGCGGACTTTCGTGCGGCGCTTTTCGGAGACAAGCGATGCCGAAGTCTCGGGCATCCTGGAGGAACTGGCAGCCCAGGCAGCGGCCGCACTCGATGCCGAGGGGGTGCCGCGCGCCGAGCAGTCGACGCTTTACCAGATCGATCTCCGATACGCCGGCCAAGGGATGCGGCTAACGGTAGATGTGTCGCCCGCCGACTTCGTGAGCGGCGGACTGACGGAAACCGGCCGCAAGTTCGATGCAATGCATGAGCAGCTCTTCACTTTCCAGCTCGATACTGCGCACGAGCTTTACAATCTGCGCGCGCTCGTCCAGGGGAGCGAGAGCTACGTCGTCGCCGAACGACTGGACCAAGGCTCCGGCGATCCGGCGCAGGCGGTCTATGAGAACACCACCGTTTTCGTCGACGGCGCCGACCATCCGGCCAAGATCTATGACCGCGCCAAGCTGCGCGCGGGCGACCGGATAAAGGGACCCGCCGTGGTCACCGAAATGGACTCCACGACGCTCATCCTGCCCGGCCATGCCGGCGAGGTGGATGAGGTCGGCAACATCATCATTCGCCCGCTGAACGGGCGCTAAGGGGATCGAAACGCCATGCCAGCCAAGGTGATCCAAACCAACACGACGCCGTTCAGCAATGTCGATGTCGACCCGATCACGCTCGACATCATCGAGAACGCGCTGCGCAACGCCCGCACGGAAATGGACGCCGTGCTGTTTCGCACGGCGATGTCGCCCGGCATCCGCGAGCAGCACGACGCCTTTCCGATGATCGCCAACCCCGAAGGCAAGATGGTGGTCGGGCAGTTCGGCTCGTTCTTCTGGGGCTTCCAGCAAGGCTATGACGGGGATATCGAGGAAGGCGACGTTTTCCTGACCAACGATCCCTATACCTGCAACGGCGCCATCAGCCATCTGAACGACTGGCTGACCATGATGCCGATCTATATCGACGGTCGCATCGTCGCATGGGCGGCGATGTTCGGACACATGACGGATATCGGCGGCAAGGTGCCTGGCAGCCTGCCCACCGACGCGGCGCAGGTTTTCGAGGAAGGCATCCAGATCCCGCCGGTCAAGATCATCCGCAAGGGCAAGCTGAACGAGGAGATCCTCGAGCTCATCCTACGGAACTGCCGGCTGCCGGAATGGAACCGCTCCGATTTTAACGCGATCGTCGCTGCCCTTCGCCTGGCCGAACGCCGCGTGTTGGAGATGGCCGAGCGCTTCGGGGTCGACGAGTTGGTCGCAGCGATGGAAGAAATGCTCGACCGCAACAAGCGCGCCATGAGCTCGATCATCCAGATGGTGATCCCTGAAAAGAAGGCCTATTTCGAGGACTTCATCGACGACGACGGCATGGGCATGGGCCCCTACAAGATCGCCTGCACCATGTGGCGCGAGGGCGAGATGGTCGTCTTCGATTTCGAGGGCACCGACCCGCAATCGATCAGCTCGGTGAACTTCCTCTTGAACGAAGAGATGTTCAAGATGTTCCTGGGCGCCTTTTTCATCAACATCTTCGACCCCCAGATCCTCTTCAATGACGGCTTCTACGACCTCGTGGAGGTGCGCATCCCGCGCGGCTCGATCCTGAAACCGATCCGGCCTGCTGCGCTCAGCTCACGCACCCACATGCTGGCGCGCATCTTCGACATCATGAGCGGGCTCCTGGGTCAGGGCGCGCCCGACGCCTTGTGCGCGGCGGGATTCTCCGACAGCCCGCATTTCATGTATTCCGGCTACAACAAGGACGGCGAGTGGTACCAGCTTTACCAGATCGGCTTCGGCGGCGTACCGGGCCGGCCGGCCGGTGACGGCCCCGACGGCCATTCGCTGTGGCCGGCCTTCACCAACGTGCCGAACGAGTTTCTGGAGGCCTATTTCCCCTTACGCATCGTCAAGTACGAGACCATCGCCGATACCGGCGGTCCGGGCCTGCATCGCGGCGGCAACGGGCTCTCGATGGGCTATCAGTTCCTGGAGCCCGGCGAGATATCAATTCATGACGATCGCTGGCTGACCCATCCCTGGGGCGTCAATGGCGGGTTGCCAGGTCGGCGCAGCAACAAATTGATGGTGCGCGCCGACGGGTCGGAGGAATGGATGGTGTCCAAATGCGACCGGATCAAGGTCGAGCCCGGCGACACGCTCTATTTCAACACCTGGGGCGGCGGCGGCTGGGGCGACCCACTGGAGCGCCCGGCCGACAAGGTCGCGCTCGACGCCAAACGGGGCATCATCACGGCCGAGGGCGCAAATCGCTACGGCGTGGTTCTGACCGGCGACCTCAAGGTCGATGAGGCGGCGACCCAGGCCCTGCGCCGCAAGATGGCGAGCGAGCGTGGCGCGACGCAACTCTTCGATTTCGGCGGCACGGTCGACGAGCTGAAAGCGCGCTGCGTTGCCGATACTCATCTGGAGCCGCCGCGAACACCGGTCTTCCAGAAATGGATGGGCCGGGCGGACCTTGGCCAAGCGGCAGAGTAAAACAGCCACTGTCGGCCGAGCCTCATGATCGCAGGGCGCCGTCAGTCGCTTCCTTAACGGCATATCTTTTCAGCTAATCGGCCAATCGGCTGAACTCGATTGCCGTGCAAGCGGGCATACCCGTCGCGCATTGTCAGCTCTGATCAATATTATTTGGGCGTGTGTTGCCGGTCACTGAAAGCACGAGAGGCGTTCTTTAAAGTCCTTTTCAAATGAGGGCCGACATACAGCGGCCCGATAGCCAAAACTGGAAAGGACCAGCACCATGATTAAATCGATCGTCTTAAGCGGACTTGTCGCTCTTGCCCTGGCCTCGAACGTCTCGGCCGCAACGCCGCAACAGTCGTCAACGGACAGCGCTGAGCTCACGAAGCAGACCAAAATGTCCGGCTTCCAGCGGTTTCGGAAGTGCCAGAAGATCAAGCGCTGCCAAGGCAACCATTGCACCGTGATCCGCCGCTGCAGCTAGGTTGGCGCAGGACCGACAATCGACCTCACCCGGGGTATTCGCCGCCGCGAGCCCCCGGTGAAGCTGCCGTCGGCCCACCGACCTGCTGCCTGGTGTTTGCTGTCCAAACAGCCTCGTCCCGACGCCTTTCAAGCATTTTCGCTCGTTCCATACGCTCTTGTCGTTCGCAAGAGGGCCTTGGGCCTGCCCGCACGTTGACTTAATTTAACAATATGGTTAAGCAAGGGCATCCACAACCCTTCAAATGCGGCGGCCAACCATTATGGACATTACGCTCTACGAATACGAACCAACCCGGTCCGCCCGGGTGCGTTGGACGCTGCAGGAGCTGGAGCTGCCGTTCACGTCGGTCTCGGGCGAACACCTATTCGGCTCCGACGAACTGCGCGCTGTCCATCCCCTGGCCAAGCTGCCGGCTGTTGTGATCGATGGCGAGCCAATGTTCGAGTCGGCGGCCATCTGCACCTACCTCGCCGATTGCTGTCCCGATAAGGAAATGATCCCGAAATCGGGCACGCGGGCACGCGGCCTGCACGAGCAGTGGGTCTCGTTCGTACTCAGTGAAGTCGAGGCCCATAGCTGGAGTACATTCCGCAACACGTTCCTCTATCCCGAGGAGATGCGCGTGCCGGCGATCGTCGAGCAGAACAATATCGAGCAGAGAAAGGGCCTGACCGTGCTGGACGAGGCGCTGGCGGAACAGGATTATCTACTAGGAGAATCGTTCCAAGTCACAGACATCATCGTCGGCTTCGCGGTCAACAGCGCCCGGCGCCGCGAGACCTTCAGCGATGACATGGCGAACCTGCTGACCTATACCGCCCGCCTCAGCAAACGCCCGCACTCGACCTTGATGGAATGAGGGCCGCGGCGGCGGCCCTGGTCACTCGTTCCGAAAATTGACCGTGTTGAGATAGGACACGCATTCGTCGACCGGCACGACGTCGCCGAACTTGGCGTCGATGTCGAAGAGGTTCCATTCGACGGCGCCGGGCACGCGGTCGCCGATGCATTCGCGCACCGCAATTGTCCGGAAGCCCTCCGCCAGCCCGTCGGTGATCGTCGCGCGTACACAGGCCGAGGCCGTGACGCCGGTGACCAGGATGGTATCGACGCCGGCGGCCCTCAGGAAACCCGCCAGATAGGTGCCGTGAAAGGCGGAAGCGCGTTTCTTCACCATCACCTGCTCGCCGTCGACCGGTGCGATCCGCGAATCGATAGCCCAGACCTCCGTGTCCGCCGCATCGACGACCTCGATCGGGATCTTGTGGTGCCATAGCCCCATATCGGTATGGGGATCGTCGCGGTCGGTGACCTGGTAGCAGGTCGTGGTGTGGACCACGGCGTGGTTGTTCTCGCGGCACGCCTTCAGGAGCTGTTGCACGCCCGGGATGATCTGGTCGTCCATCTTCTCGCAGGTGAAGGGGTTGCCCGGCCGGGTCCAGGCATTGGCGAGATCGACATTGATCAGCGCCGGTTTCTTGCCGAAGCCGATACGGCGTTGGAAGCCGCGCGCCTGATAGAGCGCCGTGGCGGCCGCAAACGCCTCCTCCAGCTTTTCCTGCAGCTCCGCATGTTCGTTTGCCATGGCGCCACTCCTGCTTCGAATTGACCGCAAGGTCGGATTGGTACTCTACCGCATGTTTGGCGCAGCTGCGATTGCCACGAAGAGGCGTTCAGGCTTTCGCTGCCATCACACCCTTCAAGTCGATGTCGAAGCGATCTTTCACGATACCGCAGATCTGGTCGTAAACGGCGCCGGCGCGGATCGTTTCCCAGGAGATGAGATCGACAATGGTGCTGCCGAGGCCACCCGACGTTGGATATGGCACTTTGCCGTAATCGACGGTGATGTCGGCGACGTCGCGTACTTGATCCTCGATATCCTCGAACACGAACTTGCTGCCGGTGAGCGAGCGGTTGGCGGACGACCCAACCACGGCGTAGGCGTTCTCGCGGGCGAGGCGCGCGATCTCGTCGTGCAGCGGCCCCGCGTTCAGCAGCATGTCCATGGTGCCGGCCTTGGTGGCGTTCTTGAGCGCGAAGGGCGGCAGGCTCTCGATCACCGGATGGTCGGCGCGAAACGGCGCCACCGTCGAGAACGGCAGGTCGTGGTCGTGAATGATCGTGCTCACCACCTCGCGCGCCCGGTCGGGTACTTCGATCGCCTCGTTGAAGAGCTGCCAGTCACAGAAGTTTCCGCAGGGCTTGTCAAATGACCGTTCCTTGGCTTTGTAGATGCGCGAGACCGCCTCTTCCTCATGGCCGACGATGGCGTAGCCCACGCTGACCGGAAAGATCGCCACACCGCCACCGCGCACAACCTCGAAAATCCGTTTCGCATCCTCCGCGATCGGGTAACCCTCGAACATGCTCAGCCCTCTCCCCTGCCCGCCAAAGCGGTTAGAATAAGGCTCAGACCGAAGCAAACCAAGCGACACCCGAAGAAGGCAGGACCGCCCTCCATGACCATGCTCGACATCGCCGGCGATGCCCGCCGCGCCTTCGACATCCTGAAAGGCGGCGGCATCGCCATCCTGCCGATGGATGTGGGTTACTCGCTGATCGGCGGCGGCGAGGCCGCGCTGGCCCGCATCTTCGACACCAAACAGCGCGCCGCCTCCAAGCTCAATGCCATGGTGGCGGACAACGAGATCCACCGTGAACTGCACGTCCTCGATCAGCGCGGCTATGACATCGTTGAAGCATTGACGCGAGACCACGATCTGCCGCTGGGAGCGATTGCGCCGGCGCGCCTCGATCATCCGCTGATCAAGGCCGTATCGCCGGAAACCCTGAAGCGCAGCCACCGCGACGGCACCATCGCCATGCTGCTCAATGCCGGACCGTTCCACGCCGAAATCTGCCGCCTCAGCCGCGCGGAGGCCCACCCATTGTTCGGCTCATCGGCCAATCTGTCGCTTTCCGGCACCAAATTTCGGGTGGAGGATATTGAGCCGGAGATCCGCGCCATCGCCGAAATCACCATCGATCACGGCCTGCGCAAGTACCACCCATACCGCGCCTCCTCCACCCTGCTCGATCTGGAGAGCCTGGACGTGGTGCGCCACGGCGCCTGCTTCGAGCTGATCGCCGACGTGATCCTGCGCAGCTTTGGGATTGAATTGGCGCCGGCCTCTATCTGAAGGTTCTGGTTCTTAGAAGATCCCCGGAACCCGGAACACCGGCGCACGCCAGATGCCGATCAGTGGCCCGCCGCGGCATATCCGCCATCGACATCGACAATCGAACCGGTGACCCACCCTGCGCGGTCCGACAGCAAAAACTCGGCCATGTGCGCGATGTCGGCCGGATCGCCGGCTCGGCCTAGAGGATAGCCGGCGCCGCGGTCTTCGATCAGCGTCTCATAGACCTCTTCCGCCATGCCCGCGCTTGTCATGATCTCGCTGCGCACCACAGACGGTCGGATGCAATTGACCCGAATGTTTGAGCTTGGCCCCAGCTCAACCGCAAGCGCGCGGGTCAGGGATTCGATAGCGCCCTTCGAGGCGGCATAGGCAGCCGTTCCAGGCTGGCAGCGGTCGGCAAGCGTCGAGCCGATGTTCAGAATGCTGCCGCCTTGACGCGCCAGCAACGGAATGGCGCGATGGGTGATCCGCATGGTCCCGACCAGATTAACTTCGATGAGCCGCACCAGGTCCAGAATATCGGAGTCGGCATATAGGCCCAGTACCGTTTGCCCAGCGTTGTTGACCAGTGCATCCAAACGCCCAAATCGTTCCGTCACCGTTTCCAGCAAGGCATCTACGGATCCCTGGTCGGTGATATCGCAGACGACCCCCGAGATGGCGTCGGCGTCTCGCTCTCCCTCTCGCTTTCCGGCGCCCGCTTCCAATGCGGCGGCTCGACGGCCCGCGCTCACAACTTGCCATCCAGCCGCCGCCAATCGGGCGACGATACCGGCGCCGATGCCCGAGCCTCCCCCTGTCACCAGGACCACGGGTTTCGTCATGCTGACCTGCCTCTTCCAGTGTTAAGCCGGATCGCCGGATCGCAGTCCGGCCGGTTGACCGCCGTTTGCCAAACGGACAAAATAAAAATATAAGTGTATCCACTTTATGAACTGATCGTCTGCGGTTCAATTCCTCACTCGCCGGAAGAACGCAAGGCATAGGGAGCACCACGTCATGCGAAACGAGCCCGACTATGTCTGGCCGCGTTCGGATTTCACCCGCATCCCCTTTGGCATCTACCACGACGCCGATGTTTACACACAGGAGCAGCACCGGGTCTTTCGCGGGCCGACATGGAGCTATCTCTGCTTTGACGTCGAGATCCCCAATCCCGGCGATTTCAAGTGTGTCTACGTGGGCGATACGCCGGTTGTCGTGAACCGCGATCAGGACGGCTCTCTACATGCCTTCATCAATCGCTGCGCTCACCGTGGGTCAACCGTCCGCCGCGAGGAATTCGGCAACGCCAAGGACCACACATGCGTCTATCACCAATGGTGCTACAGCCTCAAAGGCGAGCTCATGGGTGTGCCGTTCCGACGCGGCGTCAAAGGCAAGGGCGGCATGCCCAAGGATTTCCAGATCGCCGATCATGGCCTGCATACCCTCAGGGTCGAGAGTTTCAACGGTGTAATCTTCGCCAGCTTCTCAGACGAAGCGCCGCCGCTTGAGGATTTCCTCGACGAGCCGATCTGCCGGCATCTCAAGCGGCTGACGCACAAGCCAGTGAAAATTCTGGGATATCAGCGGCAATACATTCACGGCAACTGGAAGCTCTACACCGACAATACGCGCGATCCCAATCACGGCGGCCTGCTTCATCCGTTCCAGGTTACATTCGGGATTGCCCGGCTCACCCACGGCGGCGGCGCGGTGCTTGACAAGCGCGGCTGCCACAATATTTCGATGGTCGAAGGCGACAGCGATTCGGAAGAAGACGCCTCCAAAGCCTATGAGGATTCGGGCTCCGGCGCATACATGTCCGACTACCGCCTCAACGACGCTTCGATGCTGGCCACGCAGAAGGAATACGGCGACGAAATCACGCTGTCGATCATGTCGATCTTCCCGAATGTGGTCTTTCAGCAGATCGGCAACAGCCTGGCGACGCGGCAAATCCGTTGCAAGAACGTCGACGAGTTCGAACTCTACTGGACGTATTACGGCTACGAAGACGATGACGAGGCGATGACGGCCCACCGCCTTCGCCAGGCGAACATGGCTGGACCGGGCGGCCTTATATCGATGGAGGATGGCGAGGCCATCGAGATCGTGCATCGCGCCATCAAACGCGAGACGGACCAGCACTCGGTCGCGGAATATGGCGGGCGCGGCAAGATCGAGACCCAGGACACATTGATCACCGAAGTGCCGTTGCGCGGATTTTGGGCCTATTACTGCGAACTGATGGGCATCGAAGCGAATGGCGCCGCGGCATGAGCTTGGCCGCCGCCAAGGAGGCCTGCCACGATCTGCTGGCGGAATACGCCTATCTGATCGACGAGGATCGCCTCGAGGATTGGCTCGAGCTTTTCGCCGAGGAATGCACCTATCAGATCGTACCACGGGAGAACCACGTTCGCGGCCTGCCCTTGCAGCTGATGCTGTGCGAGAACAAGAACATGCTGCGCGACCGGGTGGTCTCGCTGCGCCAGGCCAACATCTACAACATCCATGTCGACCGGCATTTGATCAGCGCCATCCGTTATCGCGGTGAGGACGACGGCGTTCACTCGGTCGAGGCAAACTATGCCGTGTTCCAGACCGATCAGGACGGACAGTCGCGTCTGTTCAGCGTCGGCCGGTACGTCGACAGCATTGTCGTCGTCGATGGCAGTTTCAAATTCAAGGACAAGCTGGTGATTGCCGACACTTCGTCGGTGCCAACTCTCCTCGCGACTCCGTTGTAGGAGGCCGTAAGGATGAGCAGCCGACAGCGCTTTCTCGGAACAACTCAGCAGCACGCTTATCTGTACCTGCGGGATATGATCCTGACTGGCGCTTATGCCGGCGGTCAGAAGATCAATCCCGCAAAGGTTGCCGAAGAACTCGATATCAGCCGGATGCCGGTCCGCGAAGCGCTGCGCCAGCTCGACAGCGAGGGCCTGATCACCATGCGCCCGAACCGCGGCGCGGTGGTCACGATTTTGACCGCTTCTGAGGTTTTGGAGGTCTTTGAGATCCGTGGGGTGCTGGAGGGGCTGGCCGTGCGAACCGCGCTCGCTGGTCTGACGGACGAGGATATCGACGATCTGGACCATCGCCGCCGGCGAATGGACCGAGTGCGGGACGAACCCAAACGCTGGATTTCGCGCCACGACGAGTTCCACGACCATCTCTGCTCGCGCTCCGGGCGACCACGTCTGACACGGGAGATAGCCCGCCTACGGGCATCCGTGCAGCCCTATCTGCAGATCTATATCGCCCATCACGCCAGCCCTGAGATGACCGGCTTCGAGCACGACGGATTGATGGAACTGGTGCGCCAGCGCGACGAAGCGCGCGCGGAAGAATACATGCGCGATCACATCATGAGCGCAGCCCACGGTGTGATCGACTACCTGAAACAACCGGATCACGAGCGCAGCGCCGAGCCGTCAGGATCGGGCGCCGCTGCTGCATGACCAACCCGCCGATTTGGGACTTTTGACGGATAGGCCGGCCAACCGAGCACAAAACGAACCGGCTCTTAGGGAGGCTCACTTGGAAGGTGCAAGCGCAATGCACCCGAAAGACCGCCAGGCGCAGGCCCGGTCGCACGTCGTGCTCGAGCGCGTGAGTAAGACGTTCCACGAAGAAACGACCGGCTCGCCGGTCCTGGCGGTCGACGATGTCTCGCTCGGTGTCGCCAAGTCGGAATTCGTGACCATCGTAGGGCCCAGCGGCTGCGGCAAAAGCACGATCCTGAACATCATTGCGGGACTTGAGCAGGCCAGCGAGGGCCGCATCCTGATAGACGGGGTTGAGGAAAAAGTTCGCCACAGGCACTTCGGCTACATGTTCCAAAAGGACCTGCTGTTTCCATGGCGCCGGGTCCGCGACAATGTGGCGATCGGTCTGGAGGTGCTCGGCACGCCCCGACGCGAGGCGCGTGAACGCGCGCAGGATATTCTGCGACGCTTCGACCTCGATTCCTTCGCCGACAAGTATCCGGGCCAGCTGTCGGGCGGTATGCGTCAGCGTGTGGCGCTGATGCGGACGCTGCTGTGCGACCGGGAGATCCTGCTGCTTGACGAGCCGTTCGGCGCGCTCGACGCACTGACCCGTTCCGTGATGCAGGAATGGCTGCTCGACATTTGGGAGACAGACCACCGCACGATCCTCTTCATCACCCACGACATTGAAGAGGCCATTTTCCTGTCCGACCGGGTTCTGATGATGTCGGCCCGGCCGGGTCGCATTAAAGGCGAAATTGAAATCGACCTGCCGCGACCCCGCGACCACACCTTCGTCACGACAGCAAAATTCACAGAACTCAAGAAAGCCGTCCTCGACCAGATCTACGAGGAAAGCTTGAAAGCGGCACGGCCTGACGAACCGTGACCGAAAACAAGGGTGCAAACCGAGGAGGAGTAATCATGACGACGAGCCTTAGGAGCCTGACGACCGCAGCGGCAATTGGCTGTTTGGCTATTGCCCTGCCCAACGCCGCCAGCGCGTTATCCTGCAGCGGGGCCGCCGAAACAAAAGATCTGACGATCATGGCGGATTGGCTGCCATGGGCGTCCCAGGGGCCGATGATGGCGGCGCAACTCGCCGGCCATTACAAAGCCGAAGGCATCGCGGTGAAGATCATCGCGCCGGCCAATCCGGCGGACCCAATCAAGCTGGTTGCCCGGCAGCGGGTAACATTCAGCCTGACTTATGTGCCGGAGGTGATGATTTCCCAGGAGAAAGGCATTCCGGTGGTCGCCGTCGCTGCGTCCATGCGGGTTTTGGGATCCGGCCTGTTCTATATGGCCAAATCGCCCATCAAGTCGCCGAAGGACTTAAAGGGCATGACCGTCGGCGTCGGCCCGAAACTCGATGCCCAGGCGTTTCTGGCGACCTTGCTCGAGTCCGGCGGCCTGACAAAAAAGGACGTCAAAGTCGTCGATCCGGGCTACGCCCATGTGCCCATGGTGCTCAAGAACAAGGTCCAGGCGGCGCATGGACTGACATTTGGCGAAGGCGTCGTTGCCGACCTGATCCTGCAGAAACAGGGACAGAAGAAGGTCCAGTGGCTGCTCTATCGCGATCACGGCGTGCCGAACTTCTACTACCAGCTGTTCGTCGGCAACAAGAACTGGGTCGCCAAGAACCCGAACACCACATGCCGGTTCCTGCGCGCCACGGCCAAGGGCACCGATACTTGGATGAAATCCCCCGACGCGGCGCTGGCAGTGATCTCAAAAAAGAACAAAGCGTTCAAACCGGATCAGCATCGTGGCATCTACTCGGCGACGATGACCCACTGGAAAGAAAAGGACGGCACGATCTTCAAGCAGGATCTCGCCGTCTGGCAGCGCGCACAGACTTGGGCGTTGAAGAAGGGCTTGCTCAAAAAGAAAGTTGGCGCGCAAGGCTATTTCACCAACGCGCACCTGCCGAAGTAAAACACGAAAATCTGGCGGAGGCCCCGGCTCGTTCCGGGCCCTCTGCCGCTTTGTTCATTTGTTGCGCAATCAATTGCGGGAGGGATCGATGGCACGCAGCGGCCGCGAGGAGTACAGAGTCGAGGGCTTGAATGAACCTATCAGCCATTACACGGACGCGGTTCGCTTTGGCGACTTGCTGTTCATCTCCGGCTGCGCGCCGATAGATGGCGACATGAAACTGGTCGGCGGCGACGATGTCGCCGCGCAGGCGCGAAAGACATTGGAGAACATCGGCGCGATCCTGGATAAGGCCGGTGCGTCATTCGCCGACATACTGAAGGTCACCGTCTATCTGCTCGACGTCAACGATCGTCATGCCATCAACCCGGTGCGCCAGGAGTTTTTTGGTGACGCCAAACCTGCCAGCACGCTCATCGGCATCAACGAGCTGGCCATTCCGGGCATGAAAATCGAAATCGAGGCGGTCGCCGGTATTCCGGGATAACGCCCGAGTGAATTGCTCCGCCGATCTTCGCGGCGGAGTTGGGAGGACACGGTGGCTACGAAAAAGCGCGGAAGACGTCGGTTCATCAAATCGGTTCTTGCCGCAGTTCCGGCGCTGGTCGCGCTCAGCTTTATCATCGTTTTCTGGGAGCTGTTCCTTGTGATAACCGGCGAGGAGGAGTACGTCCTGCCGCCGCTGTCAAAAATCCTCACGGTTTTCGTGAGCGAAGCCAGGGAACAATTCCTGCCCAATGCCTGGGTCACGCTTCAGGAGATGCTGATCGGGTTCGGCATCGGCGTCTCTACCGGCCTTATTCTGGGTGCCCTGATCTTTCACTTCAAACTGATCCGCCAGGCACTACTGCCTCTCGTCATCAGTTCTCAGGCTATTCCGGTCATCGCCATTGCACCGATCCTGATCATCTGGTTCGGGTTCGGCGCCACGCCGAAGATCATTGTGGTTGCCCTGATCACCTTTTTTCCGGTGGCGGTGAATACGATTGCCGGCTTCGAGTCGGTAGAGCGCGATGCCGTCAATCTGATGAATTCGTTTGGCGCCAGCGGCTGGCAGATATTCACAAAAGTCCGGTTGCCGGCCGCCCTGCCCTACATTTTCGCGGGCGTGCGCAACGCGGCGGCAATCAGCGCCATAGGCGCCATCGTGGGCGAATGGGTCGGCGCGCACGAGGGATTGGGCCCGGTCATCATTGCCGCAAACTCCGGCTTCAATACCGACGTGGTGTTCGCCGCCATCTTCTATCTCGCGATCATGGCGGTGGGGATGTTCCTGATTGTCGGTCTGATCGCCCGGTTGGCGATGCCTTGGTACTACTTGTCGCGGTCCAAACCGCGGGTCTGACTGGTCGGCGGGTAGATTCGCGATGAGGAGACTTGGATGATTCTCGAATATCCATTGGGCGCCAACGGCACCCTAACCCGCGTCTTGGAAACCGGTGAGGGCAGCAAAACCGTTGTATTTCTGCATGGATTGGGCGCCCGCGCCGACCGCTGGCGGCGAAACCTCGATGCCGTCGCCGACGCAGGTTATCGCTGTCTGGCGCCCGACTTTCCCGGCCACGGGCTTGCAGACAAACCCCAGGATTTCGACTACAGCGTTCCGGGCTTCGCAGATTTCACGATGGCCATTCTTGAAGCTCTAGAGGTCGACAGGTTTCATATTGTCGGCACCTCGCTCGGCGGCCATGTCGGAGGATGGATTGCCGCTCGCCACCCGGACCGGGTCGCGTCGCTGGTCATGGTCGGTACGCTCGGCCTCGTGCCCATTGGTCGTGAGGCCGGTGCCGCCATTCGAGACAGCGTCAAGGCTACCGAACGCGACGATATCGACAAAAAACTGAAGTTCGTGCTCCACGATGCCGCCGAGGTTACGCCTGGGTGGATCGAAGAGGAGTACCGCGTGAACAACTCACCGGGGGCCGACGCGGCGTTCGCGCGATTGGGGGATTACGTCGCGGAAGAGATCGACCAGCACAATATCGGGGACAAACTGGCCGAGCTGAAAGGACAGATCCCGGTCATGCTGGTCTGGGGCCGCCAGGATGGCGCGGTGCCGCCTTCGGTCGGAGAACAGGGACGCGCCATCTTAGGCGACGTACCGCTCCTGATGATCGATCCTGCCGGCCACGCACCGTATTTCGAGCAACCTCAACAATTCAACGCGCCGGTTATCGAGTTTCTGAAGAACGCCGGCTGAGTCGACAGCCAGATTTACAATCGCGCATCTTACCAGTTGCGGCCGTCCAGTTCCGTGACCCGCTCGCGTGTGTAGAGTTCGTTCCACATGTTGTATGAAAAATCGGTGATGAGCCGCGGGTCCGGCTCGGCCGGGTCCACATCGACGATCTCGCCACCCAGCCAGACCACGTCGATGGCATCCGGATCCTGTAGGACAGCGACGTTTGCCAACGGGTCGCCATTCACAACCACAAGATCTGCCAAACGTCCGACCTCAATGGCGCCCAGCTTGTCGCCGCCTCGCAGGAACTTCGCCGAATGGATGGTGGCGCAGCGCAATGCCTCGCCCGCCGAAAAGCCCAGATGCTTGACGAACAGCTCGATCTCGCGCGCATGCCACTCTCCATATGGCGTGATCGCGAAACCAGAATCCGTGCCCGTCATGAATCTCGCGCCGGCCTTGCGGGCCTTTGTCAGGACCTCGCACGCACTCTCGAACTCCTCTCGGTGAGCGTCGACGAAACCGGGCCAGGCACCGTCCCCGGGCCGTGAGAACTCAATGTTGTTGTAGAGCAGCGTCAGCGTCGGGCAGAGAGCGCAATCGTTCGCCAACACTGCGTCGAGCCCTTCATCGTCCATCCATGACGTATGGAAGATGAGATCAGCCGAGGCGTGGGCGGCATACCGCGTTGCCTCAGCGCCACGCGCATGAACCGCGACGCGTTTGCCAAGACGATGTGCCTCGGTAAACATTGCCGTGGTTTCGTCCTGATTGAAGGCCGCCATCAGCCCACCGAATTCGGTGACGCCGGTGGGATCGAGCGACTTGTCCCCATCCATGGCGAACTTGATGAAATCGACGCCATCCTTGACCTGGACCCGAATCTCCTCGATCGCCTCGGACGGCGCATGTACCAAATGGCCGATTGACGTGACGGGTTGGCCGATCCAGGTCGGATACCAGTCGGTCAATCCCTGGCGGCTGGTGACATAGGGGCCGGCTGTGGTGATGCGTGGACCGACGAAGAGACCGGCATCAATAGCGTTACGGATAGAAAGCGTCACCCGGGACGCATCCCCCGGATTGGCCAGCGATGTGTAACCGTTGCGTAGGCAGCGCTGAGCAAAGTTCAATCCGCGGATCGCCTTGAACTCCACCGCACCGTAGATGTCGATATCTTCTTCGGTCTTGGCGTTGCCGTATGCCAGGTGAGTGTGCACGTCGATGAGCCCGGGCATGACGAAACGATCGCCATAATCCACCACGTTGTCAGATTCTGCGGCCGTTGGTGCATCGCCTGTCGGCCCGACGTAGCTGAACGCGCCGTTTTCAATCACCACGGTGTGATTTGAGAGTGCCTTCTCGTCCAGCGCTGTGAACAAAGTTCCACATTTCAGATGCGTACTCATCCAACTCTCCATCTGGCGGCCGGGCATGGAATTGCATGTCTGGGGAAATTGTCGGGTGCCGAGGGCGCGGCGTCAACAACTGGAGTTTGAACCGCTCAAGTCAGATGATAGACCAAATCATCCAGACGGGAGGTATGAGGTCTCCGCATGGCCATCAGTGGTGTTTGCGGGCTGCATTTGCAGACGTGTGTGCCAATAGCCAGCTCAGATGGAAATCGCGATATATGGGAGCGATCGCCGGCTCCACCTCATGCGGTGGGAATCGAAAAGGCGGCGCCTGCCTACAAGAGCACGGGCGCTCCCGAAATGGCTCGGGAACGTCGCGATTGCCGATTGGTCTAGCCTCCGCCGCTTCAGGCGAATGCTAAAACGCAGCGTACACACCCAGTGCTATCGAGCCCCAAACCGTCAGGTTAAACACGATCAACAACGCAAACCGAGCTAACAACAACCAACGCTTTTCGCGAAGGCGCCCGCGCCGCGATCGGGGACTCGGTAGGCTATCCAGGCGTTCGGTTGAACCGATTCCTGGTCTCATGATCCGCCGACCCATTAATTAACCAAACCCTCAATAAACAAAAAACCCAAAATAGCTAGAAAAAAATATGCGGGCCCGACTACAGAATGAATTCAACCAGGTCGTTGTTGCTTAGACTGTATATTTAATGCTTGAGCATCAATCCATTATGTTGGCGGGTCGCGCGAGTTTGACTTACATAGCCAGTCAATCTCCATCCAATGTTAGATTGCCCCGCAGTGCGGTCTGTCGACGTTCACCCAATTGATTGTTCAAGAGACGGGCCCGAAACAGCGTTCAGAACGACGCCCCGAACGTCCATTTCCGAAACTGCGAGTTCGGAGATCCATCTCATGGGCCGGAGCAGACATCCAAATTGGGGGCCGGCTATTGTCGCGGCGCGGTGGTAGTGGTCTTCTTAATCAGTCGACTTGGCGCTTGAATAGCACCCTGACGGCAATCTCTCTTCGGAGCCCATCAGTGAATTTGCATGTCGGTCGATTTAACAGGGCACAGGTGATCATGAACGGTTGTTACCCAGCCCCAAAACCGGAATGGCGTCCAATAACATCGGCCGGTTCGCTTTTTGGATCTCGATTGCCGCATTGAGGAGAATTGTCGGATGACCGATGTCAAGACCAGCCACGATGTACGCCCCCGCGGCGGGCGCGCCCATGTGATCGGCGCTTCAGAGCCGGCGCTCTGGCGGCGGACGATCCCGAACCTTCTGAAAGACACCGTCGCCTCTTTCGGCGATCGGGAAGCCGCGGTGTTCGTCGAACAAGGCGTGCGCTGGACATGGACCGAATTCGACCGGGAGGTGGATGCGCTTGCCGCAGGGTTTTACGAGCTCGGCCTCCGTACCGGGGACCGTGTCGGCATCTGGTCTCCGAACCGCTACGAATGGTTGCTGACCCAGTTCGCGACCGCGCGCCTCGGACTTGTATTGGTGACCATCAACCCGGCCTACCGATTAACCGAGGTCGAGTATGTACTCAACAAGGTCGCCTGCGTTGCGCTGGTGACCGCCGCGGCCTTCAAGTCCAGCGAATACGTGAATATGGTCCAGACCTTGGCCCCGGAGTTATCGGCTTGCCCGCCGGGCGCGCTTGCTGCAGCCAAGCTGCCACATTTGAAGACCGTCATTCAGATGGGCGGCGTCCCCGCTTCGGGTATGTTCGGCTTCGACCAGGTCGTCGCGCTCGGCCGCGAGGCGACGGTGGATCTCGACACGATCTCCACGGCCCTCGCGCCGGACGACGCAGTCAATGTCCAGTTCACCTCGGGCACCACCGGCGCTCCCAAGGGCGCGACCCTGACCCACACGAACATCGTCAACAACGGCCGCTTCGTCGTAGCCGCGCAGCATTTTACCGAACAAGATCGGCTCTGCATAAACGTGCCGCTCTACCACTGTTTCGGTATGGTCATGGGCACACTTGGTTGCACAACTACCGGTGCTGCCATGGTGTTCCCGGCCGAGGCGTTTGATCCGGGCGCGGCGCTGCGGGCGATCGCGACGGAGAGATGCACCGCAATTTACGGCGTGCCGACGATGTTTGTCGGCATGCTGGAGCACCCCGAATTGGGGTCGTTCGACCTTTCGTCGCTGCGCACCGGCGTGATGGCTGGCGCGCCATGCCCGGTTGAAGTAATGAAACGCTGCGTTTCCGAAATGCATCTGAGCGAAGTCACGATCGCTTACGGCATGACGGAAACGAGCCCCGTGTCGTTCCAGACCGCCGCGGACGATCCGCTGGAGCGGAGGGTCTCGACCGTAGGCCGCATTCTGCCCCATGTGGAATGCATGGTGATCGACGAAAACGGGGAGATGGTGGCGCCCGGCGAGCAAGGTGAACTGTGCACACGCGGGCCGTCCGTCATGAAGGGCTACTGGGATGAACCGGAACGTACCGCCGAGGCGATCGACGCGGAGGGGTGGATGCACACGGGCGACCTCGCGACCATCGACGCCGAAGGCTATTGCAACATAACCGGCCGGGTGAAGGACATGCTGATCCGCGGCGGCGAGAACGTCTATCCGCGCGAGATTGAAGAGTTCCTCTACCGCCACCGGGCGGTTCAGGAAGTCCAGGTATTCGGTGTGCCCGATCCGAAATTTGGCGAGGAAGTCTGCGCATGGATCGTGCTCAAAGCTGGCGAGACGTCGACCGAAGACGAGATCAAGGAATTTTGCAAAGGCCAGATCGCGCACTACAAAATCCCGCGCTATGTGCGGTTTCGCGACGAGCTGCCAATGACTGTCACCGGCAAGGCCCAGAAGTTCAAGATGCGCGACGCCATGTTCGAAGAGCTGGCGCTCGAAACCGAACACACCGCGTGAGAGACGATATCAATGAACAGCCTCACTCTGTTTGGGTTCGGTGAGAATCACTGGCTCTTTTGGGACGCGGCGCCTATCGAAATCAGCCGGCCGCCCGAACTGAAGTTCTGGCAATAGGTAAGCGCGGTCCTGATCACTGTGTCCGCTGTCGCAACTGCGATCGCCGGCTTCGACCCTCTCCAACGTTTGCGTCCATCTGTAGTACTGAGCCGAAGCCGGTCTCTGGTGGAGCCGACGAAACGCCGATGTCTGCTATGGGTCACTTCCGAACTTGGTTTGGCCCCAGCGGCATGTCCTTTTTCCCTCCGACAGCGGACATTGTGCTCAGCGGCCAGAACGTCCGCTCATAGCCATAAGCGGACTTTATAGCGTTCTGTTGGTGGCCGCCCCTATCTGGAGTCGGAGCGTATGTCAGATCCTTGGGTGTAGAGCCTTTCTGGCGCACCTTGACATTTGCCAGATTGCCCAGCTGCAAGCATTCACTCCATTGTTCGAGGCAGCCACAACGTAAGGATTGGGATCAACGTAAGAATCGCGAGTTTGACGATATCCGCGGCAAGAAATGGCAGGATTCCTCGGAAGATTGCGCCCAAGGGCACATCTGGGACAATGCTCTTGATGATGAAAACGTTCATGCCGATGGGCGGCGTGATCAGACCGATCTCGACCACCATGATAGTGATGATACCCCACCAAACCAAATCATAGCCAAGGCCGCTGATCAGCGGCACGACGACCGGTACGGTTATCAGCAACATGGCGAAGGGATCGAGAACCGCCCCAAGGAATAGATACAACGCCAATATTGCGAACACGATCACGAGGGGCGGTAACCCAAGGTCCGTGATGCCGCCGACGAGCGCATCGGGAATTTGCGTGATGCCGATAAGAAACGAAAACATCGCCGCGCCAAAAATGATCAGATAAAGCATAGCCGTGATCGCGGCGGTATCGCCGAGCACATCCCAGAATGCTCCGCGGCCAAGCCTGCCGCGAAGCAAGGCGATCAAGAAAGCGCCGCCGGCGCCGATCCCGGCGGCTTCCGTCGCTGTGAATGCGCCACCATAAATCCCGCCAATAACAACGCCGAACAGGAGCAATACCGCCCAGCATCGCAACAGCGCCGGGCCGATTGGTTCGCTCTCGGGGTCGGTGGTGAGCGGGGCGGCCTCGGGTTTGAAATGGACGTACGCTTTGACGGCCGCAAAGTAAAACACAACGGAGATCAATGCTGGCACGACCGCAGCAATGAACAGCTTGCCAATGGAGGTCTCCGTCAGAACCGCATAGATAACGAGGATCGTCGATGGCGGAATCAGCATGCCCAACGTTCCGCCGGCGGCGATGCTCCCGGTCGCCAGGCTCGCCGAATAGCCACGCTGACGCATTTCCGGTACTGCGATCCGACCCATCGTGATCGCGGTTGCCAGCGACGACCCCGTTACCGCGCCGAAGGCGGCGCAGCCCCCAATCGTGGCAAGCGCCAGCCCGCCGGGCCGACGACCCAACACGGCATGCGCCAGCCTGTAGACGTCCGAGGACAAGCCGGCGGTGGACGCGAACCCCCCCATCATCATGAACAATGGAATGGCTGCGAGATCGAGACGCGCCAGCATGTCCGCGGATCTCGAACCCAGGACATGGAGCGCCGGCGTGTAGCCGACGATCAACACGCTGCCAATCAACCCAACGAGTCCCATCGAAACGGCGAGAGGGATCAGCAAGAAGGATAGCGCAAGCATAGCGACGAATGCCGCAACCGCCAGGATCGCGCCCGACGAGCCGGACGCCAGCATCGCGCCGACCGCCGCGAGCGCCAGCACTACCAGCCCGACCGGAATGGCTCCACGACCCATCAATCGAAACAAACCGTGAGGCGCTCGCCCATTTCCGTCCAAAGCGGTCCGTTGATGCTCGCGTCGGCCGACTGTCGCGAGGTTCCTCAACGCCACAATGACCGACACCGCCTGAAGCGGCAGGCACAACACCACAAACAAACAAACCGCCCACCAGAATGGAGCGACCGACATGGCGATAATTTCCGTGGCAGCACCCTGATCTGTTTTGTCGGCGGCATGCAGAACGAGGCGCCAAGCAAGAAGGATCAAGAAAATGAAAAGTCCGCCCGCGCCAAGGAGCTCCAACACCCCAGTCAAACGTGGACCTAATCGCGAGCGGAACAGATCTACGACTAGGGCTGCGCGCTTCGAAATGGCGGCTGGCAGGCAGGCGGCGATCGCCACCGCAATGATCAATTCGATTACTTCATAGAAGCCGGGGATCGGCATATTTGCCGTACCGCGGAGCATCACATCCAGCGCGGTTAGTCCGGATATGATCAGCATTCCCAGGATCGCGACGAGGGCGATGCGCCGCGATATTGCGACGCATCGCTGGTCTAGCTGATCAACCCACGTCACGGGCGAACCCTGCCAGGCGCGCTATTTTCCGGCGCGGACCGCAGCGATCTCTGCCCGCATGGCCTTCAGAATGGCCGCTCCATTTGGCGTCTTTTTTGCCCAGACATGCGCCACCGGGGTCACGGCTTTCATCCAGCGCGTCCGCTCCGCACCGTCGAGTTTTACGATCGTATGACCAGGCATCTTGCGGACAAGGTCCCTGACACGCTGGCCCTCGGCGTCGGCGGCGCTTCCGATCAACCGGGACAGGGCTTCACCGGCATGCTTCTTAAACGCTGCTTTCGCTTGAGCCGGTAGCCGTTTCCAGGTTGCATTGTTCATCGCGACCATGCCGGCGATACCGGAGAGCGGTGCGTCCATATGGAATTTAGTCACTTCCTGCAGCCGGAACGCCCGCACACCGCCCCAATCGATCATCGCCCCGCCGATCACTCCCTTGCCGAGTGACGTATAGATGTCGGCCACCGCCACGTAGATCGGGGCCGCACCGAGCAACTTAGCGGCAAACCCTGCGTTCCGGCCGCCGATGCGGACTTTCTTGCCTTTCAAGTCCGCAAGTGTTCGGATGGCGAAGTTCGCGTGGATCTGAGCGGGCGGAAAGGTCACGATAGCGAGTGGCTTCACATCGTTGTACTCGGCGGCCGTCAGCCCCTTTGCGTAGAGGCGCCACGCGGCCACTGACCCGGCTTCCGCCTTTTCGAAAAGGAAGGGCAGTTCGACGACACTTGTACGTTTGAATTTGCCGCGAACGGCTGGTTGAATCACCCAGCCAAGGTCGGCAACTCCGTTCTTGATGTTGCCATAAACCGTGCGGGGATTGCCCAGAGTATTCGAGTACACACGAATGCTGATCGTGCCCCCAGACGCTGCGGAGACGCGCTTGGCCCAAGGCACCAACACTTTGGCATTGAGATAGGCTTGCGGCGGCCCCCACAACGCCATCTTGAGTTCCGCGGGCGCCGCCTGCGCCGGTAAGGTCCAAGCAACACCAAGAACCGCCAAGGTCGCCAATGCTCGTTTCGTCATCATCACCCTCCATCTGAAATCAGTGTTATTGCGCTAGCCAATACTGGTTTGGCTTGGCCGTAAGAATCGCGTCATGTTGGGGCTGGTCAGATTTGCCTTCATCCGCATCATTGTGATCACGAAGGTGTCGAGTTCTTCAGCCGAAATGTCCTGCAGGGCGAGCGCTTCGACTTCGCGTATGACCGGGACTAGGACAGCTTTCAGGTCGCGCCCACGTTTGGTCAGATAAACCTGGGTCTTACGATGGTCGTGCTTGTTCTTGACGATCCGGACGTATCCACTTCGCGCCAAGGACTTCATTGCGCTGACAGTGGTGGGCCCTTGGCGACCAACTCGTTCGCTCAATTCGCGCTGGGATATGCCGTCTTGCTCCCAAAGCTCGCGAAGGTAACGCCATTGTCCTTGGGTTACGCCGTGCGCATCGGTTTTGGAGTGGAGTGTTTTGGTCCACGCCTCTGACAACTCGCGGATGTGGTATCCCAAGCTTTTAGCCAGCGGGACGCTTTCGTCAGCGGTTTTCCTAGCCGCAGTTGCCATCACCAGTTCCTCGCCTTTCGCGCTCGCTCCGCCTAGCTGCGCAACTCTGCCACAATCTCTTTCCAACGAACGCCGCTGGTATCGGCTGGCGGATGTATTTCGCCGCAGGTTGCGCAGGTTCGATTGGCTTCGTCGTCATTGAACCACTCGCAAGTTTCCTGATAGCCCTCTTGCGGCAATTTCACAGCGGTATCCCAAGTTCTGCGCGCAACTTCGCTCTGGCACTTGGCGCAGAACCAGGCCGTGCCCTCCAAGCCCGGTTCGCGGGCCTTGAACCGATACTGGATAGAATCGCCGTCTGGAATTATCCGGTGCGGCATCCCGGCCGGGACATAGACGAAATCGCCCGGCTCTACTGGGAAGAAGCGTACGCTTCCCTCACTGAAATCGACGCGCCCTTCGCCGGATACCTGGACGATGACGGAGTCTTTCTGACAGACCAGATAGAACGGTTGCGGCCGGTCGTTGCGGCTCAAGTGGAGTTGCGGGTCGACATCCGTCAGTAGCATCGGGCGTTCATCGAACGGGCCTGAATTAGCAGCTTCAACGAACGTATTGAATGGTTTGGCAGCCATGTCGTTTCTCAAGTTGACTTATTGACGGTGAACTTCGGCGGCAGCGGAAAATGCTCGCCTGGCTTCGGTCGCGGCCTTTGTTTGATTGGTGTAGGTCGCCCAACCCCAGCGCTCGGTCGGGAACGGCGCGTTGACGTGTCCGCAGTGTCGACAGGTGCGGCTCTGCTCGTCCTTGTTGAACCGTTCCGCGACTGCGCCGCTTTGGATAATGGTTTCCAAAGGGAGAAGGTTGTCGGTCTTCCCTTGGCGATCGAGCTCGGGCGGCTTGGCATCGAAGTCGATACGATCGATTTCTTTTTTGCAGGCCTGGCACGGGAACCAGACAGCTTCACGCTGCGTCCGGCCCTCAGATTGTCGAACGGTTATCGATATCAGAACAAAATCATCTGGATCGTCTTCGTTTTTCAAGAACCCGCCAACTGGGTGGGTCTTATTGCCCACGCGCACAATTCCGGTGCCCGAGCGCTCCACCGCGCCGGCCGCACCAAAAATAATGGCAACCTCATCTTCGGTGTTCTCGTGAATAAATTGTCCGTATGTGCCGTTTGGCCGGCCCCAGACCAGCGCCGTCGTCGGTACGATGGATCCTTCCTCGACGTAAGGAAACATCGGAAATAGCGTGCCCCCCGAAGATCGGGCAACGGCAAAGATATTGGCCTTGAGTGGCGGGCGGTTGGGAGCCGGACCCTCTATCGTGGGCTGGTTGGTCTGATTTGTCCCTTGTTTCCGCGGCATTTCAATACCCATGTGAAAAGGCTCAATTCATCTTCGTTCGAGCATGAAATGATATTAAATTGATGTCAAGTAGATATCTATCTAATTGACATGCAATGTGGCTTGCGGCAATTTCCATTGAAGGTCGATGCGACCGTCTGCGGCCGAGGACCTGCACAAACATAGAGGCGAGAACACTTATGTCTGTCGGCAAGGAAATCCATTTGGACCGGCCAATCACTCTCCATATGCAAGGGGATTGGGGACAGGCAAATCTGCATCGGATTTGCGGTTGGATAAGTCAGGAAGTCGGGAAGAGAGTGCCCGTTGGATCCCGCTTTGCGATCTGGAATGGGCGTGGCGGGACCGACGCAATGACGGCATTGCTCAAACGCGAAGTGGATTTGGCGCTGTTCGTACCCGCTGGGTTCGCGGCAACGGCAATCGAGGGGAAAGGTCTATACAAGCGGCCGGGCATGCAACAACTGCGTGCGCTCGCTACCCTGCCCCAAGATGATCGGTTGGTCATTGCGGTCGGCGAGGAATTGGGTGTTCGTAGTCTCGACGATATCCGTCGGAAACGACCTGAATTGCGAGTGGCCATTGCCCCCGACGACGGAGTAAACACCGTCGGATACGCGTCGCATCGACTGCTCGAAGCAGCGCGGATGCCGCGTCCCGATATCGAGCGATGGGGCGGATCGTTCCTTGAGGGGGAGGCGCCGTGGGACGTGATTCCGCTTGCCACAGATGGGACGGTAAACGCAGTCATATTCGAAGCCATCATGACGAAATACTGGCGCGAACTCCTGGCCAGTCGGCGGATGACATTCATACCCATCGAAGACGAAGTGTTGGGCGCACTTGAAGGGAGATTTGGATGGCGGCGGGGCAGTGTTTCCGCCGACAGATTTGCCGGCCAGGACGAGCCCTTTGAAACCCTCGACTTCTCCGACTTTCTCTTGATGGTGCGGGAAGATATGGCCGAAGATCTGGCCTATCTGATCACCTGTTGTCTGTGCGAAACGCGCGATGCGATCGAGCGCCAGTACCGGCATTTCACGCCCCAAGACAGCCCACTGTCTTATCCGTTGGAGCCGAACAAAATGGCCGTAACGTCCATTCCGCTTCATGACGGTGCCGCCCGCTATTACCGGGAATCAAATATTTTGCAGCCAGCGGCCTGACCCATTGAATTTGCGGAATGTCCGCATTGGGTCATGTGTGGACATAGCGCACAGGCCTGCGGCATGTCCGCTTTCCAACCGGAAGTGGACCCAACGGTAAGCCGCTAGATCGTTCGGTTCTCGCCAGCAATGGAATTTGGAGCTCTTTTTCGCTTTTGCCGATCCGATCCCGCGCGGAGGTCGGACTAGACCAGTTGTTCGGTCTTCAGCGTGATGCCGGCGGCCTCGCGATCCCAGGTATCGGGGGTCACTCCATCCTCCCGGAGCGGCGCCTTCTGGATCTTCGTCGTCGGAGTCTTGGGCAGCGCCTCCAGGATGCGGACGTAGCGCGGCACCATGAAATGCGCCATACGCTCGGCGAGGAACGCGATCAGCTCGCCCGGGTCGATCGCGGCCCCGGGCTTGGGCGCCAGCACTACCAGGACCTCATCCTCGCCCCATTCGGACGGCACCGCGACCGCGGCGCTTTCTTGGACGGCGGGGTGTTCGTTGACCTGGGTCTCGAGCTCAATCGAGGAGATGTTCTCGCCGCGACGGCGGATCGCATCCTTGATCCGGTCGACGTAGTAGAACTCGCCTGCTTCGTTCATGCGGAAGGCATCGCCCGTATGGAACCAGCCGTTGCGCCAGGCTTCGGCTGTGGCTTGTGCGTTCTTGTAGTAGCCATGGTTCAAGACCCACGGCTGGTCCGCGCGCACGATCAGCTCGCCGACCTCGCCCGGCGCAAGTTCGATGTCGTCCGGATCGACAACGCGCAGTTCAATCCCCGGCCGCGCTTTGCCGCAGTAGCCTGCCTCGCTCGGGTTGGGCGTCGAGATGATCGGCGTAGAGACCTCGGTCATATTGAAGATCGTGTAGACCGTAACGCCGAAGCGTTCGGCGAAGCGGGTGGCATCCTCGGTGAACGGCACGATGAAGACGGTCTTCAGCCGATGGTCGCGCTCGCCGGCGCTTCTGGGCGCCTTCAGCAGGAAGGCACTCATCACGCCCAGAAGGAAGACAACCGTGCTCCCGGTCTGGCGGGCGGTGCGCCAGAAATCCTCAGTGCGGAAGCCCTCGGTCATCGCGATCGAAGCGCCTCGGCACAGCATCGAATAGACGATGAAGCAGCCGCCGACGTGGAACATCGGCATGTTGATCAGATAGCGGTCGTCGCCGCGCACGCAATACCAGGCGTCGTCGTTCATTGAGGCGAAGTTATGGAGGTAGGACGACAGCACGCCCTTCGACGGACCGGTCGTGCCGGAGGTGTAAATGATCGCCTGGGTGTGCCACGGCTCGATCGGGGTCTTTGGCCCGACCGGCTCGGCCGCGCCGGCATCCGCCAGCACATCATCCCAAGCGCGCAGCTCAAGCCCCGGCACCGGCGTTGCCGCGCTACCGGCGACCACGGCGACCTCAAGCGCTCCGAGGTCGATCTCGGCGAGCCGCGGCACGAGTCCCGCGTGCGCAAGGACGATCCGGGCGCTCGCGTTGTCGATCACGTGCGCCAGGAGCGCGCCCTTGTAGGCGGTGTTGATCGGCACGTAGACTGCGCCGATGTAGTTGACCCCGAAATAGGCCTCCAGCGCCGCCTTGCCGTTGGGCAACCACACGACGACATGGTCGCCCTGGCCCACGCCAAGCCGTTCGAGCGCAGTGGCGAGCGCGCGCGCTCGCGTGCGGGTCTCGGCGAAGCTCCATTCCGAGCCATCCTCGAAGCGCGCGAACGTCGCGTCGGGCTTCGCCGCCGCGAAGCGGTCGAGCACGTAGCGCAGTACACAGTCCTCGCGGGACGGGGTGGCGAGATTGGACACGTTAGCTCCGCAAACGAATCATACGGCGGTCGGGAGTTGCCAAATCATACTTCAAACGGAGCAAACGCCGGAACCCGTGAACTCAAACAGGCCGACGGCCCAATCTCCGAGGGCGGGCCACAGAAGGACCCCCGGGCGGGCGCTTCCAGTTCGGAAGACCGGTCCCGGTCAACCGACCATACCGCGATCGCGACGACGGCCCTCCCAAGGACGGCCGCCGTAATCCGTCGGAACCGGTTTTGCCAGGCGTGCTAAGGAATCTCCGCTAAGGATCTTGTGCTGACATCGGCGAGGCCGGAAGCAACGCCAGCTTTGCTCCCAAAAGCGGACATCGTCGCCTTCCCGTGGAATGTCCGCTAGTGGCCATAAGCGGACATTGGAACACTGACAACGCGTTAGCGATATTCAGTGGGCGGAGTGTCGGCTTTGAGCAACGCCGCGCTGGGAATTTCGAGTGGGGAATTCCACAACCATGCGATCTCTCCTCAACTCGCCCAGTAGAGACGCATTGGATTGTCCACCAGCAGCTTTTTCTGCAGAACCTCGGTCGGGGCAATCTTCGGAACGAAATCGACCAAGTGACCGTCGTCGGGCATGTGATTCTTCATGTTGGGATGGGGCCAGTCGGTGCCCCACAGAACGCGGTCGGGGAACATCTCAACCAGACGCCGCCCGAACGGCACAACATCCTCGTAAGCCGGCGACCTAGACTTCGAAAGACGCTCGGGGCAGGTCACCTTCGACCAAAAGTTTTCGTGCTCGCTCATCAACTTGATGAAAAGTCCAAACTCAGGCCCATCCACCGGCAGCGAAACATCGGGCCGGCCCATGTGATCGACCACCACTTTCGTCGGCAGTGAAACAAAAAAGTCGTACAGATCGCGCAGCTCGGACGCTTCGAAATAGATATCGATATGCCAGCCCAGTGGTTCGATCCGTTTGGCGATGGTCACTAGAGTCTCGCGGGGCAGATCATCGACAAGACGCTTGACGAAATTGAACCGCACTCCGCGCACCCCAGCCGCGTGCAGCGCTTCGAGATCTCCATCGCTGATGTCGGAATTGACAGAGGCGACGCCCCGCGCCGTTCCATTGGCATTTACAAGGGCGTCCACGAGTGCACGGTTATCCGCTCCATGACATGTCGCCTGGACGATCACACTGCGCGCGAACCCCAAGTGATCCCGCAATTCCCACAGTTTTTCCTTTGGGGCGTCGCCAGGCGTGTATTTTCGCTCCGGCGCATAAGGAAACTGATCACCGGGCCCGAAGACGTGGCAATGAGCGTCGATCGCGCCCGGCGGTAGCGTGTAGCCGGGTTTCGACGGGTTGGAATGGAATACCAGCCAATCCGCATCCATCTCGAATTGGCTCATTTGCCGCTCGCCTTCAAGGCCGGGTTCATACGGGGACGGACCTGTCTCGCATTATCCTTGAAGACCTTTTGTTTGTCCGCATCCGGTATGTCGACGGCATCGACATAGCGCTTGGCATCGTTGAAATGACGCTCCGAGCTCCGATAGATGTCATGTACGGCGCCTAACGAATCCGAGGCGATGGCCCGGATCGCTATCGGCGCCCCCGGCCACGGCGACACGGATCACCGCCACCGAGGGTTTGGAGGGGGCTGCGTCCTTGCGCCGATCAGAATGCGACATCGTCCCCGCCTTTCAGCGTGAGCCGCTCACGCGCCTCCTGGGGTGTGGCTATCTCAAGGCCGAGTTCCTCGATGATGCGCTTGATCTTGGCGACCTGTTCGGCGTTGCTGTTGGCAAGCTTGCCCTTGCCGATATAGAGGCTGTCTTCCAGACCGACCCGGACATTGCCACCCATCATTGCGGCTTGCGTTGCGATCGGCATCTGGTTGCGGCCGGCGCCCAATACCGACCAGACGTAGTCGCTGCCGAAAAGCCGGTCGGCGGTCTGCTTCATGAACAGCACATTCTCCATATCGGTTCCAATTCCGCCGAGGATCCCGAATATCGATTGGATGAAGAACGGCGGCTTGATGGCGCCCTTATCGACGAAATGGGCAAGATTGTAGAGATGGCCGATATCGTAGCATTCGTGTTCAAAGCGAGTGCCGCACCCCTCGCCGAGTTCCTTTAGAATCCGTTCGATGTCGCGAAACGTATTGCGAAAAATGTAGTCGTCGGTTTTGCGCAGATAGGGCTCTTCCCAATCGTGCTTCCAATTCGTGTGTTTGTCGGCCAACTGAAAGATGGCGAAGTTGATCGAGCCCATGTTGAGCGAGCACATCTCCGGCTTGGCTTTGAGGGGCGCGGCCATGCGTTCTTCCAGCGTCATGTTGAGGCCGCCGCCTGTGGTGATGTTGACCACGGCGTCGCTCGCCTGCTTGATGCGCGGCAGGAACTGCATGAAGACATCGGGATCGGGCGAGGGCGCGCCGGTTTCCGGATCGCGCGCATGCAGGTGAATAATGGCGGCCCCCGCTTCCGCCGCCTCGATCGACTGCTGGGCAATCTCAGTCGGAGTGATCGGCAGAGCATCCGACATTGTCGGCGTGTGGATACCGCCCGTCACCGCGCAGGAGATGATAACCTTGTCGTTCGCTGCCATTTGTAATCCCCGAATAAGCCAGTTCGTTCTGTCCCGCACATGATTGCCCGGGTTGAACTTCCGAATTGCGTGTGACGGCGTGTCGTTGCGCCTTAAGATCCTTTCTTGGCATATGTCATGCCGCCCAACGCCTGGTCGGTTGAAGTGATCTCGATCCGGTTGATGTCTGCATGTTTGGGCAGGTCGAGCGCGCCGACCAACGCCGTGGCTACGTCCTCGGGCTCAAGCGCGTCGTAGTCAGTGAATAACGTTCTCTCAACGGCTTCCATATCGTCGTCAAATGCCGGACTAAAGAACCTTGTATGAACACGGCCAGGCGCAATTTCCGTCACGCGAATGCGCTTGCCGGCAAGTTCGAGGCGCAAGCAAGAGGCAAATGCTCTAACCCCAGCCTTGGTCGCGGCATAGACGGAGGCGTTGGGCGCCGCGTTGGGTCCGATCATCGATGTGATGAAAAAAAGATGACCACTCTGGCGCTCGACCATGCCCGGAAGCAGGGCGCGCGTGACCGCCAGGGTCCCCTTGAGGTTCACATCGACCGATTGTTGTAATTCCAGAAGGCCGAGCTCGGCGAATGGCGCCGACTGGGTCATAGTCCCGGCATTGTTGATCACAACGTCGGCCTCGATGCCCGACAACGCATCCATGACCGCCGCCATGTCACCGATATCGAGCGGGCACACCGTGCAGCCGATCTCGGCCTTCAAGTCTTCCAATGGACCGGCGGAGCGGCCAATGGCGATCACCTCCATGCCGCGCGCGGAAAGCGCCCTCGCGGTCGCCGCACCAATGCCGCGGGACGCGCCGGTGATGACCGCCGTTCGATAGTCCGACATGGCGTTTGCCCCTTATATTTTTGCTGGAAGTCGCCGAACCGCAGCTGATCGATGGCTGCCGCCGCTCAGCTTGTTTCATTGACCAATACAGCGTTGCTGACTATAGAACATGTGAGGAAATTGAGTCTACGGACTTGTACCCCGCCAGCGCTTGAGGCACCCATGAAAACGCTCATCATCTACGCCCATCCCGAGCCGACTTCGTTCAACGGAGCATTGAAGGACCGGGCCGTCGCATGCCTCCAGCGAACCGGGCATGAAGTCTTGGTATCGGATCTTTATGCGGATTGGTTCGATCCGCGCGCTGGCAGGCACGATTTTGTTGAAGCTTACGATCCAGTTCGCTTCGACTACCAACACGAACAAGAGCATGCGACAAGCAGTTCCCGATTTGCGCCCGATCTGGAGCGGGAGCATGAAAGGCTGCTTTGGTGCGATCTCTTGGTGGTGCAGTTTCCGATGTGGTGGTTTGGAGCGCCAGCGATCCTTAAGGGCTGGATCGACCGTGTTCTCGCCTATCGCCGCATGTACGATCTCAAACACCGTTTCGCGACGGGCGTGCTCATGGGGCGCAGGGGCATACTGTCAGTGACGACCGGTGGAACACCGGAGCGGTTCTCGGCCGAGGGAGTTTTCGGCGAGATCGACCAATACCTGAAGCCGCTTCAGTTCGGCATGCTGGAGTATCTCGGTATGGAAGCGCTCGACCCCTTCATCACCTACGCTGCCTCACGAGTATCCAGGGATGAGCTGACTGGACGGCTGGATGCGTGGGAGCGTCGTCTGACGGAGATAGCGACCGAAATCGACACAGCCGGCACGGCCGCTGGACTAGATTCCACGATTTCCGAAACGGCCTAGAGAACGCGGTCGCCAATGATCCATCATTGCGTTGCATCGGGCCTTCTCAGGCGGCGCTATTATTGACTTCAACAATGGCGTGTGTTGTGAATAAAAGAACAGTGGAACTATCCGTAGAACACATAAATCGATTGGACGATGCTCGCGATAGCCGAGCCATCTCGATAGATCGGCCGCCCGGACGGCGTTCGGCCGGGAGAGAGGCAGGTGTCCGAGTTCCGCAGCGCAACCCCTAAGGGGCGCGACAAGGGAAGGGAAACGGGAATGCCATCAGACAGCAACGTTGACACCGCGGAACGGACTGACATCAAGCAAGATGCCGGCGCGCCTCCCTCGGCGGATATGATCAACCCATTCTCCGAACAGGTGAGCCGCATACTGGTTGGTGCAATCGACCTGCATTGCCACAGCGGCCCTTCGGTAATGCCGCGCAACATCAATCACATCGAGGAAATGCACGACGCGGCGGCCAACGGGCTGCGAGCGGTGCTGGTGAAGGATCACTATTACTCGGCGACACCGATCACCCAGCTGTTGAACGAGCACTACCATCACCTGCCTGTACGGATGTTCTCGGGCGTGCCACTCAACAACACCGTTGGCGGCTTCAATCCTTACGCAGTCGATCATGGCATCAAGCTCGGCGCCAAGCTCGTCTGGATGCCGACATTCTCGTCGGCCAATCACATTGGCCATGGCAACAAGAAGAACTTTCCCAAGACCACCATGCCGATGCTCGAGCCGACACCGCTGACCGTGCTCGACGACGAGGGCAAGCTGATCGACGATGTTCTGCCGATCCTCGACATCATCGCCGAGCACGACGTCATCCTGTCGGGCGGGCACTTGAATATCCGGGAAATCTTCCCGTTGTTTGAGGAAGCCAAGCGTCGCGGCGTCAATCGCCTCCTGTGCAATCATCCGACCTTCCTGATCGATGCCACGCTGGAGGACATCGCCCAGCTGTCGCGCATGGGCGCGTATGTCGAGCACTCGATCTGCATGTTCATCCCCGAGGCGTTCAAGCATTTCGAGCCGGACGAGCTCGACAAGCTGATCAAAGCGGCTGGCGTCGACAAGACGATCCTCGGCTCCGACCTGGGACAGGAGGGCAATTGCTGGCCGGTTAAGGGCTTCCGCAACGTAATTTGCCTGTGTCTCTCGCTTGGCTACAGCGAGGCAGACATCAAGGCGATGATCGGCGGCAACCCCGGCAACTTGCTCGGCCTCGACGCCGCTTAAGGCGCGGGCGGAGCCCGTTTCGCGCCCTCGCTCATAGATTGACAGGAAGGCCCATAGGTCGACCTCATGCCTGATAGCGCGATCCGCCCCCATTACACATCATTCCGCCAGCGCCTGACGGATCGGGAACTTTTGGTCGGCACTTTCATCAAGACGCCAACCAGCCATGCCACGGAAATCCTGGGCGATCTCGGTTTTGATTTCGTCGTGCTGGACGAAGAGCATGCGCCCTTTGACCGAGGGTCGATTGATATAGCGTTACTCGCGGCGCGCGCCGCCAACACTGCGGGCATCGTGCGAGTGCCGAGCGCAAATCCGGCATCGCTGCTGTCGGTGCTCGATTGCGGTGCAGCGGGTGTGCTGGTGCCCCATGTCGACACGGCAGCAAAAGCCCGCAACGTGGTTGCAGCTTGCCGTTACCGCGACGGAAGCCGAGGCTTTTCCGGTTCTCCGCGGGCCGGCGGATACGGCCGGCTTGGCATCTGGGATCATGTCGACCAGTCGGACGCGCGGGTTGCCGTGATCGCCATGATCGAGGATCCACCGGCGATCGATGTGATCGATGCGATCGTCGATGTCGAGGGGTTGGACGCGGTCTTCATCGGCCGAGGCGATCTGACCGTATCGCTCGGCGTTGCGGGTCCCGGCACACCCGAGGTTAAGGCGGCGACCGAGGCGATCACCGCCGCGGCGCTGAAGGCGGGCAAGGCGGTATTGGCCATGTCGGCGGGCGGCGACGACGCGAAACGGCTCAAGGAACTTGGCGTCAGCGGCATGATCGTCGCCTCCGACCAGGGCTTCATGCGCCAGGCCGCGGCCCGTGCCCTGGCTGAGTTCCAGGCGCTCGATACGTGATGCGTGAGACGACATGTGACATTCGCGTTGACGACTAAGACGGGAGATCTGACCATGTACGACGTAAAAGACCCGCGATCCGCCCTTTCAGCATCGCCCGCCGGAGATGGAACGGCTGCGAATATGTTCGCGGCGGCAGAATATGCGCATTTTTATCAGTCCGAGCCGGTTGATAGCGGGCCGGAGGGCGAGACCTGGTATGCGCGCGGCCAGAACTTCGTCGTCGCCTTCACCAAAGCCAAGTCAGGCGCGGAACTGGTTCGCAAGGATCAGCCCGACGAATATGTCGTGGTGATCCGGAACCCCGACACGCCAATCGAAATCTCCGCCAACGGCGAGACGACCAGCGTGCCCGGTTATTCGCTGGCCATCGTTCCACCTGGTGACAGCACGATCACGGTGCCCAATGGCGGCGAACTGGTCCGGCTGTTCACGGTGAGGTCGAAGGATCTTGCGGCGAAATGCCAGAACGCCGATGCCTATGCCCAGGCGCATCCGAACCTTCCGCCTTTCGAGCCCTGGCCGGAGCCGCCGGGCGGCTTCAAGATCCGGCAGTACAGCCTCGACGTGCCAAAGCAGGATGGGCGGTTCGGGCGGATCTTCCGCTGCACCACGTTTATGGTGAACTATCTCGACGAGCAGATCGGGCCGCGCGACATCACCGCGTTGTCGCCTCATTTTCACGACGACTTCGAGCAGTGCTCGCTGGCGCTACATGGGGCTTTCATGCACCACATTCGCTGGCCCTGGACTAAGGATATGAACACTTGGCGCGATGACGACCACGAGCGCTGCGGCTCGCCCTCAATATGCGTGATCCCTCCACCGGCGATCCATACGAGTCGGGCCGTCGACGAGGGCGAGAACCAGCTCGTCGACATCTTCTGTCCGCCGCGGATCGATTTCTCCAATCAACCCGGCTGGGTGTTGAATGCCGACGATTATCCGATGCCATCGGACCGGCCTGCGGAAGGTTAGGCAGGGCCGGGCAAATCTGGTCCGACTGGGCTACCGGGAAGGGCACGCCCCGCAAAACTATGTTGCGGTATACGCAACAGGCATCGTATCAAGAGCCACGCCCTGCCGACTCCCGGCATGACGGCACAAGATAGGCGACCATGCCCCGCATCTCCGGCTCCACGCAAGGCAGCGGTATCCAGGCCGTCCTTCTGGCTCTAGGCACCTTGGAGTATCTCGCCCAGCGCCGGTCCGCCGTCGGCGTGACCGAGCTTGCCCAAACCTTCGATACGACCAAGAGCCGGATGCATCGCCATCTGCAGACCCTGGTCGGTGCGGGATACATTCTGAAAGACGTAAGCAGCGACCGCTACCGCCTGAGCGCGCGGCTCATGGCTCTCGGCGACGCGGTCAGCGAAAACTTCGAGCTTGCCAACGTGGCGCGCCCAAACATGCAGAACCTGCGCGACGCACTGTCACACAGCGTCGCCGTCAGTATTCCCGAAGCCGACGGAGTACGGATTGTCGCTGTGCTGCGGGGCGGATCCAGTGTCGAGATCGGTGTGAAGCCCGGATCGCTGCTGGAGTATCACAATTCGGCGCAGGGAAAACTCGCCCTGGCCTGTGGCGATGCCGCCGTCCGGGAAAAGGTCTTGAAAAAGAAACTGCTCGCCAGTACGCCGCACACAATTACCGACCCGGCCCGCATGTCCGCAGAGATGGAACGGATCCGCAAACAGGGCTGGGCGACTTCCCCCAATGAAACGATGATCGGTTTGAACGCGCTTGCGGCGCCCATTTTCGGTGCGCTTGGCAAATATGTCGGAACGATAGCGATCGTTGATTCGGTGCAATTCATCACGGAGAGGCCGAGCGACAAGCAGATCGCCGCAGTTTGCCAGGCCGCGGCGAGCATCTCCGAACACATGGGTCATCTCGCAGAGAATTAGCCGGCCAATCCCGGGCGCTGCGAGCTCGGGCATATCCCGGTGCCGGTAATCCCGCACTTCCTGAAACGGCCGTGACCCTAGTACAGCCTTTCTGGTAGCGTGGATATCAGAGACTCGCCTTGACATCGTAGTGTCGTTGCTTGAACATAATCGAAACAATGTTCTTATAAACGAAACAGGGAGGGTTCGATGATTTCTCGACGCAAAGTGATTGCCGCCGGGGCCGCCGCCGCGACTGCGACGCTCGCCACGCCCTATATCGCGCGCGGCGCGGGCAAGAAGATCAAGATGCGGCTAGCCCATGCGGCCAACCCAATCCATCCCGGCCACATCGCCACGGTGGAGTTCAAGAAGGAGCTGGAGAAGCGGCTGCCAGGGAGGGTCGACCTGAAGATTTTCCCCAACCGCCAGCTCGGGACCGACAAATCGGTTCTTGAAGGCGCGATCGCGGGATCATTTGAGCTCTGCGCCAGCAGCGGCATTCTGTTTCCGCTCGTGACCGGACGGCCGGCACTCGATGCGTACCAGCTGCCGTTCCTGATCAAGGATTACGACCACTTTGCGAAGGTTGCGGTCAGCCCCGCCGGCCAGAATATCCTGGGCGATCTCCTGCCCGCCGGCCTCGTCGGGCTTCAAGTCGCAGACATCGGCCAGCGACACTTCCTTTCGGTCAAGAAGCCGGTCACCAAGATCTCCGACTTCACCGGTCTGAAGACCCGCATCGTCCCGGTGCCATTGCACAAAGCGATCTGGAACGCGGTCGGCGTATCGCCGGTCGGCCTTGCCTATGGCGAGGTCTACGGCGCGCTGCAGACCAAGGTGATCGATGCGGTCGAGATCAACGTGTCCTCGATGCTGGGCGAGAATCTATGGGAGGTCGGCAAACACTTCACCCTGACCGGACACTATCCCTGGCACAGCGTCATCGCGATGAACCGGAAATTCTTCGAGAGCCAGCCGAAAGATGTGCAGGCGGCGATCCGCGAGGCCGGCCAGGCGTCGACCGCTGCTACCTTGGCCTACACCAAGAAGCAGGATCTCGAAGGCCGCGAACAGCTCAAGAAGAAGGGCGTCAAGATCTACAACCTGGCTGAGCTCGATCAGATGAAGAAGAAGGTCGAGCCGTTGGTCGCCAAGTGGTCGAAGCGCTCACCGTTGATCGCCGACTTCGTCAAGACGGCACAGGGCTGACGAAATATTGCTGCGGCCGGCGCGGCCGGCGCTTAGACTGGCACTCGGCCGAGCATGGCCGGCCGCGGCAAATGGACGATCGACGTGCGGGAAGAAGCACCTTCAGAGACCAGCCGAATAGGTCTTCTCGACTGGTATAATCGGTTGCTGGACAACATCGCGGCTGCGTTGATGGGCGCGATCGTGATTGTCATGACGGCCCAGGTCTTCGCTCGCTACGTCCTCAACGACTCGCTGATCTGGGCTGAGGAGCTGTGCCGCTATTTGCTCATCTGGATCACATTCCTCTTCATCGGAATTGGCTTTCAGCGTGGTCAGTTCATTGCCATCGACGTGGTGCCGAACCTTCTGACTCCGCGCCGTCGGTACTTTCTGCGGCTCGTCGTCACGATTCCGGTGCTTGTCTTTCTTTGGCTCATGGTGACCAACGGTTACGCCCATGCGACGCGTTTCTCGGCGCAGACCATCCCAGCGATTGACTTCATCTGGTCCTCGCTGACGGGGAACCCGGCCAAAGTTCCCATAGTCTGGGTCTACATTTCAGTGCCGATCGGCAGCGCCTTGCTGATGGTGCATATTTTTGTATCGCTCATCTTTCAGGGTCGCGAGGTCCTCGGCAATACGTCCCGGGACATGCGCGCCAAGAACAACGACTAGCCGCATTCAGCGATGGGCACGTTCCTCGGCTTTTTCCTTTTCTTTTTGATGACCGGCGTGCCGATCGCTCTGGCCCTCGGGGTCGGAGCCATCATCTATCTTTTCATAACAGGTAATGGCGCGCTGGTTCTCGCCTTCCCCCAACGCATGCTGGGCGGGGTCGATAACTTTGTGCTGCTGACGATTCCGCTCTTCCTGCTTGCCGGCACGCTTATGAATGTCGGCGGGATCACAGAGCGTATCATCGTCTTTGCGCGGGCGATGGTGGGCCACCGGCGTGGCGGAATGTCCTCGGTGACGGTTCTGTCGAGCATGTTCTTCGCCGGCATCTCAGGCAGCGCCACCGCCGAATCCTCCGCGCTCGGCTCCATCCTGATCCCGACCATGTCGCGCCAGGGCATGCCAACCGCCTTCGCCGCCGCACTGGTTGGTGTCAGCGCCATCATGGGACCGATTATCCCGCCGAGCATCACCATGATTGTCTACGGCGTGCTGTCCGGCGCATCGATCGGGCAGCTCTTTCTGGCCGGAGTGGTGCCGGGCATCCTGATCGCGGGCAGCTTTCTCATTTATGTGTCGTGGCGGGCCAAACGTTCGGGCTTTCCGGTCTCAGATAAGGCGAGCTGGCGTGAGCGCCGCCAATCGATCATCCGCACAATGCCGGCATTGCTCCTGCCGCTCATTATCATCGTCGGCATCAAAGGAGGGATCTTTACGGCGACGGAATCAGCCGCCGTTGCAGTCGTCTATGCGCTGATCATCGGCTTTGCCTACCGCGAGATCAATATGGCGCGCATCTGGAAGGCCCTGACCGCCACTGCGGTTGTGACGTCGGCCCTGATGTTCATCGTCTCAATGGCGAGTATCGTTGCCTTCGTCTTTGCGCTTGAAGGCGTGCCGGCGGCCGTCGCCAAGATGGTGCTTTCGATCAGCGACAACCCATACCTCATCCTGTTGATGCTCAACCTGGTGCTGCTGCTACTAGGCATGTTTCTCGAGCCGATAACGATCCTCATCCTGACCATGCCGATCCTGCTGCAGATGGCGAAGATCTTGCAGATGGACCTCGTGCAGTTCGGTATGATGGCAATCCTCAACGTGGTGATCGGCTTGTCGACGCCGCCGGTCGGCGTTTGCCTTTTTATCGTTTGTGCAATTTCGGGCAAATCGCTGCTTGAGGTCAGCAAGGAGGCCTTGCCGCTGCTCGCGATCGCGATTCTAGTATTAGCGCTCGTCGCGCTCGTACCGGCAGTATCGCTCACCTTGCCCCACGCCTTCGGGACCGCGCAGTAGCGGCGCCGGCTCGTCGGAGCGCTGAGATGGCCAAATCCCCCAATCTCGCCGTCGATATCGGCGGCATACGCCTGAAAAACCCACTTATTTGCGGATCCGGTGAACATCTGATCGAACCGTCAGGCATCGAGGCGGCATTCAATGCCGGTGCGGCCGCCGTCGTGATGAAATCTACAAACGAATCCCAAGCCGCCAAGACCCAACTCGCACGAGCTGAATACGCGATGCTCGACAGCGACTGGCGTCCGCTCGACTGGGACGGGACACCGCCTCGCGACGCCCATCTCTTCTGCCGCTCCGGACTTTCGCCCCTTACCTTTGACGACTGGCTCAAACTTCTGAAGAACAGCAACGCGCTGGCGCGCCACCATAACGCTCTGGTCATCGCCAGCCTGATTCCGGCCGATCCGATCAATGCGGTCGATTACGCAAGGTCTATGGAAGAAGCGGGGGCGCGGGTGATCGAACTCAACATTGGCGCCCCGCACGCGGCCGAAGCCGCGGCGGGTGTGCTGACCCTCGAACGCGACGCTGTGCGCGTCCGTGAGATGACAAAGCGGATCAGCGACGCGATCTCGGTGCCGCTCTGGGTCAAGCTCACGGGCCAAAGCGACGATGTGGCCGGCCTAGTGGCGGCTGCGCGCGAAGGTGGAGCGGACGCAGTCACCATCATGGGGCGGTTCATGGCCTTCGTGCCTGATGTCGCGAGCCGTGCGCCTGTTCTCGGCACTTTTGGAGCTATCGGTGGGGCCTGGGCCTTGCCGCTGACTTGTCGTTGGCTGGCACTGGCGCGCCGAGCCGTCGGGCCCGATTACCCACTGATTGCCACCAACGGCGCCCGCGACGGGCTCGATATCGTCCGGTTTCTGCTGGCCGGAGCGCGTTCTGTCCAGATGACGACGGCGATCATGACAGGTGGCTTCCAGGTGCTCACCGAGGCGCTTCGCACCGTGGAAACATATCTTTCGGATAGCGATGAAACGATCGACAGCTTGATCGGCCAGGCGGCCGATCGATTGGTCGACTACGCCGAGATAAGAACGGAGCGGCAAAGATGGCGCGAACTCTTCGCGACCCTCGGTCCGTGATCGATCTCCGCGCGCCTATGGCCAGTTCAGTCGTAGATCAGGTCGGCGGGGTTGGTATGGAACATGCGTTTGATCGCCGGTTCTTCCAAGCCTTCCTCTAACAGAAGTTGGCAGACGATCCGCAGGCCTTCGACCTCCGGCGGGTTATGGAGTTGCCCGCAATCGCTAGATAGGACCATGCGCTCCGGGCCGACCTGCCGGATGGCGCTGGCGAAATCCGCGATCGAAACGCGCCACCAGCGCGGCAACAACTCGCCGGCCGTGTAGTTCACATAGACCCCATGATCGGCGAGCGTTTGTTGCTGCGCTACGTCGAGCATGGAGAAGAACGGGTGATCGACGACCATCTTCTTCACGTTGTGCTTCTTGGCCTCGTTGATGACCGCCACCATCTCGTCGTACGCGATATGACCGAAATTGAGGATGGTGTTGCTCTGTCCGATAAGATCGAGGATTACCCCCACCTCCGGCATCAACGTGCCGTCCGCGTCGAGTAGGTCGATGCGTGAGTGATTCAACGTGTAGTCGGAGATACCGCCCTTCACCATCAAACCAGTGCCGTGCTGACCGACAACGCCGGTGAGTATTTGGTGGTTCGTGGAGTCGATGGTGGGCAGGTAGATTTGCCGGGCTCCGTATTTAAGCGCCGCCTCCACTGCTATCGGGTTCACGCCTCCGATGTGCAAGTTGCAAACGATGCTGCCGAAGACGTCGATGCCCGTCACCTCCTTGTCGGTCGTCACCGCCAGTTGCGCCGATGGGAAGTTGTGACACTTGAGGCAGATCGCCCGCATCCCGGCGTTCCGAGCGGAACGCGCCAGCTCGTTGTGGTCCTGGATACGTTGATAAAGGTCGGGTCCGTGATGGACATGAATATCCACGCCGCCGTACATGAGTTCCAGATCCTGTCGCATCGCTTTCCTCCACCCATGTTGCCCCGGCGGGGCGCGTGAGCCGGGCCATCTACCGCTTGCGCGACCATGACCGAAACATCAAAAAGCCCGTCGGTCGAGAAGACATCACCCGGCGTCTTCCATTGCCCTGAACCGCCACGTTCCCTTCAGAAGTGCCGATGCCGCAAGCAGGCATATTCTTGTCATTGCAATAGCGTTCTTGTCATTGTAACAAAGCCCGCGCGTCTTCAACAGGGGCGAGATCACGCGTTCCGCTGGATCGGGCCTCATGGCGAAAGTGGAATTCGTGAAAAAGGAACAGATCAATACCGCGAAGGTCAGCGAACCGAGTGGCCATTTCTCGCAAGGCATCACGATCAAGGCCCAAGGAACGCTGGTATTTATATCGGGGATGACCGCACGCAGACCCGATGGGTCGATCGCCGGCATCGGCGACGTCGAGGAACAGACGAGACAGGTTTGCGAGAACCTAAAAGCGGCGGCCGAAGCGGCCGGCGGTTCGCTCGACGACATCTGTCGGGTCGACGTGTATATCCGGAACATGGAACACTTCGACCAGATCCACAAAATCCGCCGTCAATACTTCAATGCGCCGGCGCCAGCGTCCACCATGGTCGAGGTGACGAAGTTCACTTCGCCGGACTATCTGATCGAGATCAACGCAATCGCCGTCCTGACCGACGGCTAAGCGAACAACGCCGCGATTGCCGAGACGCGCCAGCACCAGGGAATTGCCAGCCGTTCAAATAACGGTAATCGAAGGATCGTTGCTCTGACAGGTCCGTCCGGCCTGATCCCGCTTTTCGTCTCCATGGTCACGAGCCCAGACTGGTTGGTTTAGTTCGAGGTCGTGGCGGCTAAGATCTAGTATTGCGGTGTCCGACGCGCTTTCTTGCAAGTCTGACCAAATGGCCGGTTCGGGTCAGCAGCGGACGCAAATTTGACTGTGCCGAAATGTCCGCTTAGCACTCGAAAGTCGACTTTGGTGGCCGCCTAGAGGACGCCTGATGGCACGCGGAGGAAAAAAGATGGATACCGAACGTCTTTTGCGCTTCGGCGAGGTTTGGGCGCAAAAGGATATTGAGGCGTGCATGGATTACTTTACCGAAGATGCGATCTTCCATGCCGCCGCGGGGCCCGAGCCTGGAACGGCGATTTGCGGCAAGGATGCTATCCGCCGGAAGATTGGGACTATCTTTGCCAATCCGAGCATCGCGCCGATGATTCCGGGCCCCTGCTTCGTGTTCGGCGATCGCGGCATGGCGCATTGGGCACTGGTGATCGAAGATGAAAGCGGACAATCCCACCAATACCGCGGGATCGATTTCTATCAGTTCGAAGACGACAAGATTAAGCTGAAGGATTCGTTTCGGAAGGTTTTGATGAAGACAAACTAGTCGGCGGCCAGGACATCCGCCTGTAGCCACAAGCGGACAAACAAGGCGTTCGATGATTTTGCGGTGACACGTCCACGCTCAACGGAACGCTACGTGGGAATCAGTTCCTGTCAATAAGCGCGGCGATACGTTGTGCTTCTTTCCCAATTTGTCGAAGATGCCCGGTTGGCAGGACGTTGAAGCCGCAATAATACAGCCCGTCTCCGCGAGGGTGCAGTTGTCCTCGGGCCGGGCAGTCAGCGCCCTGCAATCTATTGGCATGATCTGGAAGCAGCGAATCGAGCGCCGGCCGATAGCCGGTTGCTAAAACAATAGCGTCAAAGTATTCGCTGCGGCCATCCGCGAAATGCACCCGGCGATCATCGAAACGCGCAATCTCGCCAAACACCCGGATGTCTTCGGATTTGATCTTCTCCACGGTCCCGATATCGATGAGTGGTGTGCGGCCTTTTTCCATGATGGTCGTTAACGGCCCTTCCCGTGCCCACTCGAGACCAAACTTTTCAATTTTTCCAAAACGCTTGCGTAGGAAAGGCGCGTTCATTGTGTCGATCAGCCGATAGGGAAAGTATTGCTGCGCTATGGCAATGCTGACGGTCGGCAGACCAAACATCTCGCGCGGAATGATGTTGACTGGGCTGCGCACTGAGAGGCCGACATATGAACCGGCTTCAGCGCATTCGAGCGCGATCTCGCCAGCAGAATTTCCGAAGCCAACGACTAACACGCGTGTTGCTGAAAGACCTGCTGCATTTCTGAACTCGGAGGAGTGGAGAATTCTTCCCCCAAACTTTTCCTGCCCTTCCCACCTGGGCCGGATGGGCGTATGAGCGAGGCCGGACGCGACAACGACATTCTTCGCCGTGAAGGTTCCGTTGTCCGTTCTGACCGTCCAACTCTCGTCCTTCTGGATAGACGTTACGCTTTCCAGGAACCTTATTTTGACCGCGTTTGAATGCGCATAGTCTTCCAGATATTCGATGACCTGTAGCCGCGACGGGTACTTTGGGAAACTGCGCGGCATCGGTTTTCCGGGCAGTCCAGAGTGCATTTTGTGAGTGTGTAGATGAAGCCTGTCATAGTGCCGATGCCACGGTGCGGCGAGGTGCTTTTCCTTCTCCAGCACCAGCGAGGAATGCCCATGCGCGCCCAGCATGGCGGCACACGCTAATCCGGCTGGCCCCGCTCCGATGATGATCGTTTCGGAATTGCTCATCGGCGCATCCCGATTTTTGATTCGCCGGACGAATGTATATCACAATCCGTCTTTCCGCTCAGTGTCGGGAGACTACCCAGTGAATTCGGCTATCCGGGCCAACAATCCGGATGTCCGCTAAGGGTCACAAGCGGACATCGACGGTACTGAAAGTTACGCCCCAATTGCCCCTAAAAGCGGACGTCGTCGGTAGCCTGCTAAGGCCCCACCGTACGATTCTTCTATCTATTGTGAGCCGATGGAATGGGATCTGCATTTTCTTGAACTTTTTGGGTGAGGATTGGACCCACGAAATCTGTGGCATAGCCTGAGCAGAACCGAGTGCAAGGGTAAGGCCTGCTGGAAGGTCGTTTAGGGGGGTGGGTGGCGGTGATCAGCGGTCGGGCACGAAGGTTATGCCCATGGAGGCTGGCGTGGCGGAACCGGCAGTGCCGCGCGTACGCGAGATCAAGATCAGAACCACGATGCAGGCGAGGTATGGCAGCGACGACATCAGCTGTGACGGGATGCCGACGCCGGCGCTCTGCGCCTGCAGCTGTAGAATGGTCACTGCTCCAAACAGAAAGGCGCCGCCGACCAGCCGGCCCGGCCGCCACGAAGCGAACACCACCAGGGCCAGCGCGATCCAACCTCGCCCCGCGGTCATTTCGGGAATGAAGAACGGCGTGTAGGCGAGCGGCAGATAGGCGCCGCCGAGCCCGGCGCAGCCGCCGCCGAACAACACCGCCAGCCAACGTATCTTGAGAACCGGATAACCGAGCGCGTATGCCGAGGTGTGATTGTCGCCGACCGCCCGGAGCACCAAACCTGCGCGGGTGCGGTGGAGGAACCACCAGATGCCGGCCACGAGTATGACGGCGAAATAGACGAAGGGGTCTTGACCAAACAGGATGCGTCCGAAAAACGGTATATCGGTCAGCAGCGGAATATGAAGGTGTGGGGTTTGCCCGATCCTGACACCGACGAAGCTGGCGCCGATCAGTCCCGACGTTCCAACACCGAGAATGGTCAGCGCAAGGCCGGTCGCAACCTGATTCACAGCGAAGCCGAACGCAAGCAGCGCGAAGACCGCTGAAATCGCCATGCCGCCGACGATGCCCAAAAGTGCGCCGACGAAGATCGAACCTGATAGATAGGCTCCCGCAAAGCCGCAAGCCGCACCCACGATCATCATGCCCTCGATGCCGAGATTGAGCACGCCTGCACGCTCAACCACCAGCTCGCCCGATGCCGCCAAGAGCAATGGCGTCGAGGCCGCGATTATCGACACTATGATGGCCTCAAACAGTTCCATGCGCGACCTTTCGAGCGGAGCGCCGGACACGGATGCGATGGACGATCATCGAATCGCAGGCGAGCACATAGAACAGCAGGAATCCTTGAAACACCTTGGTCAGGTCGAGTGGTACCTTCATCGTTATCTGCGCGCCCTCGCCGCCGATGAAAGTAAGTGCCAGAAACAGCCCGGCGATCATGATGCCGATCGGATTGAGCCGGCCGAGGAAGGCGACGATGATTGCGGTGAAGCCGTAACCCGGTGAAATGCTCGGTTGCAGATGACCGATCGGTCCGGCCACCTCGAGAATGCCGGCGAGCCCGGCGAGCGCGCCCGACACCATGAGGGTGAAGACGGTGATCCGGTTGGCGCTGAAGCCGCCGAATCGGGCTGCCTTTGGCGCGTCGCCGACGACGCGAATCTCGAAACCCTTGATGCTGCGTTTGAGCAAGAAAGCTGCCGCCGCCACCAATACGAGCGTGATGATGACGCCAAGGTTTACCCGGGTCCCTTCGAACAAGATTGGGACAACCGCGCTCGGATCGAAGTCGGCGGTTTTGGGAAAGTTGTAGCCTTTTGGATCGCGCCAAGGGCCGCGAACCAGATAATCGAGGAGCAGTTGGGCGACATAGACCAGCATCAGGCTGGTTAGAATTTCGCTAGCACCGAAGCGTATCTTGCACAGGGCCGGGATCAACGCGTAGAGCGCGCCGCCGAGAGCCCCCATCACCAGCATGGCCGGCAGCACCCAAGGGCCGGCGGCGGTGCCGTGTGTCACCACGGCGAGCCAGCTTCCGCAAACGGCGCCAACGACAAACTGGCCTTCGGCGCCGATGTTCCAGACATTGGCCAGATAGCAGAGCGACAGACCCACGCCGATCATTATCAGCGGCGACGCCTTCACGATGACTTCCGACAGCGAATAGCGGTCGAGAAGCGGTTCTAGGAAGTACACGTCGAGCGCGGCGATCGGGTCCTTGCCGAGGATCGCGAACAGGATGATGGCGCTAAGCAGCGTCAAAGCGATCGCGACAAGCGGCGAGGCGATCGCGATCAGCGTCGAGCTTTCGGCGCGCCGCTCAAGAACTATCTGCATGGCGCGCATTCGATTGTATTGGGAGGTCACTTGAGTCACTGCCGCCCATCAGCAGACCCAGTCTTTCGCGCGTGGCGGTTGCAGCATCGAGAGACTCTGAAAGGCGCCCACGAAATATGACGGCAACGCGGTCGGCGATTTCGATGAGCTCGTCAAGATCCTGACTAATCGCCAAGACGGCCGTGCCGTCTGCCGAAAGATCGAGCAGCGCCTGGCGGATCAAAGCAGCGGCGCCCGCATCGAGGCCCCAGGTCGGCTGGTTCACGACCAAAACGCCGGGCTTAGACAGAATTTCGCGCCCAATCATGAATTTTTGCAAGTTCCCGCCAGAAAGGCTGATCGCCTCCGGGTCGCGTTTGGCCTTGCGCACGTCGAAAGCACTGGTGGTGCGGTCGACGGCAGCGAGCATTGCTGGACGGTCCATGAAGCCGCGCTTGACCATGCCGCCGGCGGCATGGCCGGAGAGTAGGACGTTTTCCGACAGCTTCATGCGCGGCGCGGTACCGTGGCCGTGCCTCTCCTCCGGAACAAAGGCCACGCCGAGCCGACGCCGCGCGGTAACTGTCAGTCGGCCCGCCGCATTGCCATCTACAATGACATTGTCGGCATATGCACAAAACCGTTCGCCCGAAAGAGCGGAGAACAGCTCATCTTGGCCATTACCCGCGACGCCGGCGATACCGAGAATTTCGCCGCCTTTAACCTCGAGCGAGATATTGCGCAAATGAACGCCGTGCGGGTCGTCCGGCTCCAACGACAAGTCGTTGATCACAAGCCGTGGTACCGTTGCACTACGGTCAGCGGCGGCTTTCACTTCGCCGATCTCGGCGCCTACCATCATCCGCGCCAGCGACGCGGCCGTTTCTCCGCGGGGATCGCAGGTTTCGACCTTCTTTCCAAGGCGCAGGATCGTTGCGGTATCGCAGAGCCGCTTCACCTCTTCCAGCTTGTGAGAGATGTAAAGGATGGCGCGGCCTTCGCTCTTGAGCCGCTCCAGCACGGCAAATAGCTGCTCGACCTCCTGCGGAGTGAGCACGGCCGTCGGCTCATCGAGAATGAGCAGCTTGGGATCTTGCATCAGCATGCGTACGACTTCGATGCGCTGGCGCTCGCCGACCGAAAGCCGCCACACCTCTCGCTTGGGATCAAGCGGTAGACCATATTCGCGCGATACCTCCGCCAGCCGCGCCGAGAATGCGGAAAAGTTCTCCTTGCCGTCGAGGCCGAGAGCGACATTCTCCGCGACAGTCAGGTTCTCGAACAGCGAGAAATGCTGGAATACCATGCCAATGCCGAGCGCGCGCGCCTGGAATGGACTGTTCAAAACGACTGGATCGCCCATCCAGCGCAGTTCGCCAGAGTCCGGCTGGATCAGGCCGTCAATGATTTTGACCAAAGTGGATTTGCCGGCACCGTTCTCGCCGAGCAACGCGTGGATTTCGCGCGGGTGCAAGTCGAGATCGATCCCATCGTTTGCAAGGAGGGTGTCGTAGCGTTTCGTAATGCCGATGGCCTGCAGCAGCGGGCTGCCGGCACCAGCGCGATTCGCGGACACCGGATCAGACACCACAGTCACGGCAATCAAATATCATTGGGGCTCGGGGTCCAGCCATTGCGGCGCGGCTTCAGCAGCTTCCACAGGACCGGCAGACGACAAACGTGCCGAGATAAACGGCAATTGAAGGCACGAAATAGCCATGTCCCCCTGCCCCAGTACCCGGCGACGGTGCTCCGTGTATCAGCACGAAGTCAAGCATAACTGCCGTATTGACCTTACAATGACGATCAACTCCATGGTGCCCCATGAATGACTTCCCGCGGCTCGTTCGCCTCAGTTGACGCAGATCCGGAAGTATATTGTTTCATTTCAAAAAGTAGCGATTGTACAATGGTACCGACACACCGTAGCGGGCCTGATTATAGCTGAAGAGCTGGAATAGCCTGTTGACCTTCGAATAACCTGGCGACCAGTCCGGCGGACGTTCGAATGGCCCTAATGCTGCGTTTCCTGCAAACCGGGGAGCAGATCATGAGAAAATGGAACTTCGTGACCATGGCCGCCGCAGTCGCATTTGCCGCCATGACATCCTATGCCCATGCAGCCGACAAGCTGAAAGTCGGGTTTGTCTACGTCGGCCCAATTGGCGACCATGGCTGGACCTACCAGCACAACCGCGCCCGTCTGGAAATGCTGAAGGCGCTCGGCGCCAAGGTCGAAACAACTTATCTGGAGAATGTTCCAGAAAGCGCCGATGCCGAACGCGCTATAGAGCGGCTCGTGCGGAGCGGTCACAAGATGATCTTCGCCACCTCGTTCGGCTATATGGAATCAGTTATTAAAGTCGCTAAGAGGCATCCGAATGTGATTTTCGAGCATGCCGTCGGCTTCAAGCGCGCCAAGAACGTGAGCACCTACATGGTGCGGATGCACGAGGCGGACTTTCTCATGGGCCGGATCGCCGCCAAGGTGTCGAAGTCCGGGACCATCGGTTTCGTCGCCACTTATCCCGTACCGGTGATGATCGCCGGCATCAATTCGTTCATGTTGGGCGCTCAGTCGGTCAATCCGAAGATAAAAATGAAGATCGTCTGGACGAGCTCCTGGTTCAATCCGACCTTGGAAGCAGAGGCTGCCAAGGCTGTGATTACGCAGGGAGCGGATGTGCTGAGAACCTACGCCGACTCGCCTGCCGTCCTGAGTACGGCGAACAAAATGGGGGTTCACGCCTTCCCCCTCGGGTCTAACATGATGAAGTTCGGACCGAAGGCCCAACTTACAGCGGACGTCCTGAATTGGGGTGAGTATTACACCCGGCGCGTCAAAGCTGTTCTCGCAGGCAAGTGGAAGACGACCGACACCTGGGGGGGCCTTGATAACGGAATGTTCAACATGGCGCCTTACACCAACATGCCTGCCGAGGTGCAGACGTTCGCGAAGGCGTCAGAGGCCGCGCTTCGCGCCGGCAAGCTTGTCGCCTTCAAATGTCCCGTGATGAACCAGGCAGGCAAGGCAGTGCCGTGCAAGGGTGGAGACCGCCTCGGCGCGGGCCAGATCCGCGGCATGAACTGGTTCGTCAAGGGCATCGACGCAAAGATGCCTGGAAAATAGTCCTCGTTTCTCCCCGGCGCCTCGTCGGCGTCTCGACCTGGCGGTCAGTTCGCAGCCAAAAGAGCCTTGTCGTCGCCATTTCCGGCGGCAAGGTTCCTTAGCCAACGATGCTGACCGCATTTTTCACGCGGTCAGCAAAATTCGTTGGCTGCACACCCAGGAGGCATCGAGGCGAGGCACCGCACGGCCTCGTGTGCTGTGCGTATGAACCCAGGCGGCTAAGCCCGAAGCAACTTGGGGTTTCGGTGTCATTCGTATGGACGGGTCAGCCCTAAGCGTACCGCCTAGCAACTTGCACTGAGCATACCGAGGATGTCTTCGACGGACGAAACCCAACCGAAGAAAGTCTCGATATTGAACTCAGTCGCATCCTGCATGAATGACGGCCCTACGGCCATGCAGGCATCAGAGACTAGAACGCCAAAATAGCCCAAGTGGTATCCGGCGCGCAGTGTGGATTCCACGCCGACATTGGTCGAGATTCCGCACAGCAACATGGTGTTGATATCGCTGCCCCGCAGCAGATGATCCAGCTCCGTTGCGGCGAAGCCGTCATCGGTTGGCTTCTGGACCACCAGGTCGTTGGCCTGTGGTTGGAGGGCTTCGATGAAGTCATGATCCCAGGTGCCACGGACCAGGATACGGCCACTGTCTTCCGGATGGGCGCGCATATGACGCAGCGCGTTCGATTTGTGCCATAGCGGTGCGTGTGGCCCGGGGGCCTCATGGAGGTCAGGTGAAAAGCCATTCTGTAAGAACACGTTGGTAACGCCGGCCTTACGCGTTGCGGAGATCAGCTCGCCTATTCGGTCGATTACAGCCTGGGCGCCGCTGAGATCAAATCCGATACGGTCGATATATCCGCCGGGCGAGCAAAACGCATTTTGCATGTCGTTGATAACGAACGCAGTACGCGCAAGGTCGATGGCAAGAGGCTCGGGCCTCGCCTGAAGTATAAGCTGTCCCATCTAGAAACTCGCGTCTTTGAGGGGCCAACGATTCTCGGCTGGCAGCCTATATCAACGGGTCCAGTCTGCCGATGGTGGTTAGGGCCACCCGTACCGACGCACCATTAGCGTCCTAGAATAATCGGAGACGGATGACTAGCTCTGCGACGTCGTTCAAGCCGCGGTTTCTTCGAGCACCCCTTTTTCAGCTTCTTCGCGAACAATGTCTCGCACATGGTCACGCAGATCGATGAAGCGCCCACTGGAATGCATCTCGAATTTGCGGGGCCGCGGCAGGTCGATGTTGACGACCTCGCGCACCCGTCCGGGATGCGCTGCCATTACCAACGTCCGGTCGGCGAGGTAGATCGCTTCATCGATGTCTTGGCTAACCAGCAGCACCGTCTTGCGGTTCGCCTCCCAGAGCTCCAGCAAGAAATTCTGCACTCAGCTCGGCCTTAGGGCGCATGTCCGCTTTCGAGCCATAAGCGGACACAAAGTGAGTAAGTGAGTTACCTCCGCTTGTGACCCATTGCGGACATTCGGAAGTTGGCCAATCCGGTCCCTCGTCCCGCTTAGTCAAACCCTGCCGAACAGAGATCCTTTGATTAGACGCGCTCAAAGCCGCCTGTCGGCTGCGCATGCGGTTGCAGCCTTCAATGCCTGAGTGTGAAGATCTCCTGGGGCTCCCGGACGCCGCGCAGCGCGATCGGGCCCAGCGAAACAAGCTCGCTGTGACAGGGGCGGGCGATCTCGTGGAAAGCGCTCGAGATCAAGATGTCGCGTTCGAGCGGCCTGCACAACGCCTGGATGCGGCTCGCCTCGTTGACCGCAGGCCCGATCACCGTGAAATCGAGGCGCTCCTGCGCACCGATATTGCCATAGAGCACGTCGCCCAAATGGAGCGCCAGGCCGAATTCGGTCACTGGCTTGCCGGCCTTGGCGCGCGCCACGTTGAAGGCCGGGAGGGTCTCCCGCAGCTCGGCCGCGGCCTTTAGCGCGTTTCGGCATACCGCCTTGCCGTCGAGCCCGGTCAGATCAAAGGTCGCAAGAAACCCGTCGCCGGTAAACTTCAGGATCTGGCCGTTGTTCCGGCGCACCGGCCCCGCCATCAGATCGAGATAGTCATCCAGCAGCGCGACGATCTCGCCTTGCGGCAAGGTGTCGGAAAGCCGGGTGAAGCCGCGCAGATCGCAGATCCAGATCACCGCCCGGATGGTCTCGACCGAGCCACGGTCAATGGTACCGGTCAGCACACGCCGTCCGGGATCCTGGCCGAGATAGGTCTCGAGCACGGTCGTGGCGACATCGAAGGTCGCGCGCGACTTGATCGCGATTCCCAGATAGAGGAGCGACTTGGTGATCTGCGCGAGGTGGCCGTCATCGAAGCCGTCGGGCTCGTCGGTCGCACAGGAGAAGAACACCCCTGGCGCTATGGTGCCCGTGAGCGCGCCCTCCTCCTCGAACACCACGATTATGGCGGCGTAGTCGAGGAGTCCCTCGTCGCGCAACTCACGGTACACTTCGATGTCGGGCAGGTCATCCGCATCGAGCCGCTGGCGCATCCTCCGCATGCCGGCGTCCCGCATAAGTTTAACTGGGCTGTTCTGGAACGCCGCGCTCTGCCTCGCGCGGCGGTCACGCGGAATGTGCTCGAGCCGGCCTGGGTGCCAGACATAGGTCTGGGCGCCGATCCGCGGGTGGAGCGTGCCCATCGCGAAGCTTGCGCGTTTCACCGGGAAGCCTGCCGCGGCCACGCGTTCACAAAAGCTCTCGAGCTGCTCGGCGAGGGTCAGGCCGCGCAGGCCGCGTACAACGAGCCATTCGTGGAAATCGTCGAGATCGAGCGGCGGCGCCAACTGCTCCGGAATTTGTGCTTGGGTCATGTTCGGCCCACATGTCACGGCCGGCGCAGGGGCGCCTGGCCCGATCCGCCGAAAGATAGCAGACTTCGCGGCCCTCAGCTTCCGCTTGGCAGTCTCCGTGCCACCAAGCGGGTATGTCCGCTTGTGGCTACAAGCGGACATTAAAGCTGGCAGACGCGATTTCCGCTTTCGGGGGCAAGGCGGTCGTTTCAGACGAGGGCCAATACTGTCCGCTTACAGCCAAGAAACGGCTTTGAATGCGTTATCTCCCGCAAGAGCCCGCTGTTTGTCGCCTAGTTAGCCAGCGTGTGTTCAACCTTCGAAACCAGTGCTCACACGCGCAGGCGATGTCGCTTGGGTTGCCGCGACCTAGTGCAAGATGCTACCGCCGAGATAGGCCGAGCGCAGGCGTTGATCGTCGAGCAGAGTTTCGCTGGCTCCCTCGGCAACGATACGGCCGCTGTCTAAAACGTAGCCACGGTCGGCCATCTGCAGGACCGAGAGCGCATTCTGGTCCGCAATCAGGATGGTGATGCCGCGCTCCCGAAGCTTATTCAGCGCGCCGAGCATTTCAAGCACCAGTAGAGGCGCGAGGCCGAGCGACGGTTCATCGCACAACAGGAGGCGCGGCTGCCCCATCAGCGCGCGGGCGATGGCCAGCATCTGCGCTTCGCCGCCAGACAGGCTGCCAGCGCTCTGTCTCTCTCGTTCGCGAAGCCTGGGGAAGAGCGAGAACACTCCCTCGAGGTCTGCATCCAGCGACTTGGGAATCTGTATTCCGATCCGCGCATAAGCGCCGAGGATTAGGTTCTCCCGCACCGTCATATCCGCAAAAAGTTGGCGGCCTTCGGGAATCGTGCCAAGGCCCATACGAATTCGTTCGGCCGCCCCTAGCCTGCCGATGCGCTTTCCGAACAGCGAGATTATTCCGCTTTCCGGCGGATGGACGCCCGCGACGGTCTTGAGCAGCGTACTCTTTCCTGCACCGTTGGGGCCCAGGATCGCGACAAACTCGCCCTCCTTAACCTCAAGGTCGATGGCGTCGAGGACCGCGACCTTGCCATAGCCGGCGTGGAGACCGTTGATCTCCAGCATCAGGCGACCCCCAGATAGGCTTCGACGACATGCGGGTTCTGCGCCACCTCGTCGGGAAGACCTTCTGCAATGAGCCGACCAAATTCGAGCACCACGAGGCGTTCGACGAGGCCCATGACCAAGCCCATATCATGGTCGACCACCAGCAGCGCACAGTTCGTTTTGGCGGCAATGCCGCGCAGGATGTCAGAAAGCTTCTCCTTCTCGACCTTGTTCAGGCCAGCGCCCGGCTCGTCGAGGAGGACAATCTGCGGATTGGCTGCCATGGCGCGCGCAACCTCCGCGACCCGTTGCAGACCGAGCGGCAGCGCCGTGGCAACGGCGTCGGCGTATTCCGTCAGGCCCAAGCGCTCCATCCAGAGTTCGGCGCGCTCCGCGGCCAGGCGTTCCAGCCGCCGATGTTGCGGCAGGCGAAGCATCGCCGCGACCATACCGCAGGTCCCGGCGCTATAGGCGCCCATCATGATGTTCTCGCGCAGCGACAGCTCGCCGAAGAGACGGACATTCTGGAACGTCCGCAGCACGCCCATGGCGCAGGCGCGCTCCGGCGTAAAGGGGTTTACCGGCTGGCCTTGGATCAAGATTTCCCCGTCCGTCGGTGCGATGACGCCCGAGATGCAGTTGAACGTCGTCGTCTTACCGGCGCCGTTCGGGCCGATCAGGCCGACGATCTCAGCCGGCGCCACCGAGAAGGACACCTGATCGACGGCCCGAAGACCACCGAACCGCACCGAAAGATCCTTGACCTGCAAGATCGGAGCGCTCACCGCACCCTCGCCGTCATGCATCGCGATCATGTTTCAACTGCCTTGGAGCCAAATAGACCGCCAAACCAGCGCCGAATTCGGTCGGAGGCCCGACGAGCGGATCCGTTGGACTGCATGATGATGACCACGACCAGCAGCAGGCCGAAGAGCAGGAGTTTGAGACCGGCGCCCGCCTGGGTGTCGGCATCGCCAAACACGGCTGTGATGATAGATGGCAAGGCGACGACGATGGCCGCGCCGAAATAGCTGCCATAGAGCGCCAGAAAGCCGCCGAGCGTTAGGGCGACGATATGCTCGATACTCGACTTGAAGCTGAAAGGCAGAGGGTTGGCGATTCCCAGGTAGTGAACATACAAACTTCCGGCAAGGCTGGCGCAGGCGGCGGCGAAGACGAAGACGCCGATCTTCAGCCAAACAACGTTCACCCCGCAGGCGCGCGCCGCCAACTCGTCGGATCGGATCGCGAGCAGCGCCCGCCCCACCCGTGAGCGGGTGATGCTGAGCGCGGCCACCAGGCAGAGCAGCGTCGCAACCAGGATCACATAGTAGACTTCGTCATCGGTAAAGAACTGCATCCCGAAGACGCTGAACGGCGCGATCCCGGGCAGCCCATTGGGCCCGCCAGTGATAAATTGTAACTCGCGCGCCAGCGTTTGGGTGATCATCAGGAGGCTGAGGCTCGCCATCGCGAGATAATAGCCGCGCAACCGGAAGATGAAGCGGCCGATGATCAGGGCGAGCACCCCCGCGAGCACCATGCCGAAGGCGAGCGCTGCGATCGGCGGCCAGCCTTCCTTCAGAGTAAGGTAGCCGCTGGCGTAGGCGCCGACCATCATGAAGGTCCCCTGCCCCAGAGAGATCTGGCCCGCAAATCCGGTCAGGAGGACCATGCCGATCACCACGATCGCCGTAATGCCGGCAAACAGCGCGGTGGTCTTCCATGATGCTGTCAGGATGGCACCGATCGCGAGCAGAACGATGACAGCGACACCGAACCGGATGAAGTCGTGCCGGCTCAGTCGCGTGGGCATCAGACCCGCGGACAACACCTCCTCTTGGTGGTCGTCGACGCCGCGGTTGATCTTTCCAAGCAGCCCTTGCGGCCGGACGATAAGCACGACCAGAAGTAAGCCGAATGCGATCGCGTCGGTATAAGCTGAGGAGACCAATCCGGCCGCTAAACTCTCGATCAGGCCGAAGATCAGCCCGCCGGCGATCGGGCCGAATGTCGTCCCAAATCCACCGAGCGCGGCCGCTGTGAATCCCTTTAAACCCAACGCGATACCAATGTCGACCTGCGGGAAGGCGATGGGCGCCCAAACCGCGCCGCCGAGGCCGCCAAGCAGGCCTCCCGCCACGAAAGAGTAAGCGCCAAGGCGTTTGTGGTTGATCCCAACAAACTCGGCGCCGAGCGGGTTGGACGCGCCTGCACGCAAGGCGAACCCCAGCACTGTGCGATGGAAGAAGAACCACATCAGCACCGTCACCAACACAAGCGTGCCGACCAGCCACAGTTGCTGCGGCAGAATCGTGACTCCGAATAGGCTCAGCGGCTCGCTGCCGGTGAAGGCAGGGACGCTGATCGGATCGGACCCCCATCCCCAGACCACTGCGCCCTGGATCAAGATCGAGAAGCCGATGGTCATAATGATGAGTTGCGCCATGTTGGCGCGCTCGGCGCGCTGAATGAGGAGGATGTGCAGCCCGCCGCTGACCAGCCCGCACACCAGGACCGCCACCGGCACGGCAAGGACAAGCGGAATATCCGCGGCGACCAAGGACCCCGTCAGTATGGCCCCCAGCATCGCAAAGTCGCCCTGGGCGAAATTGATGATGCCGGTGCTTCGACTGATGAGCGAGAAGCCCAAGCCAATGAAGGCATACAGCGCCCCATTGGCCAGGCCGGAAACAACGATTTGGCCGAGACTGACGAGGTCCACGGTGCCGATCCGCTTATTGGATTAATCCTCTTTATTTGGCAGTCACCCAGCGATTGCCGTGGAACTGTACCAGAATCATTCCTTGCTGGAGGCTCGGGCCATGGTTTGTCGGGCTGAACGTCCAAATGCCTTGGATGCCGGGAACATTCTTCAGACGTTCGATGGCATCGGTAAGCGCGACAGGGTTGAGCGCCTTTTTGCCCATCGATTTACCCGCCCGTTGGGCCAACAGGATCGCGTCGACCAACCAAGGCGACAGCGAGCTTGGCTCGCGCCCGTTGTACATCTTCGCGAAAGCTGCACGGAATCGCGTGATCGATGGACGCAGCGGATCGTCCGCCGGCAGGTCCGCAAGCACAACTTTCGAAGCCGGGAACACGATATTGCCAATGGCATCACCAGCCAGCTTGACGAAACCCCGGTTCTGCAGATTTGAGCCAACCATGATCGGCACGTTCATGCCCAGTTGCTTCATCGTCTTCACGATCAGCGCGCCTGTGGGGGGCGTAATCGCGATGTTCAGAACGGCATCCGGCTTGGCCGCCCGCATGCGGGTTACCTGTGCCGTGACGTTGGTGTCGGTGGGCGCATACAGTTCGGTACCCAGGACTTTTATGCCGGCACCGGCAACCGCGCCTTTGAAGATCTTGCCAATGATCTGCCCCAGCGATCCGTTGTCATGGATGACATAAACCCGGTTCAGCTTCTTGTCCTTGAGGTATTTGACAATGAGGGGTATCTGGTCCCCCAGTCCCTGGATTCCTTTGAAGCTGTACTTCTTCACCGGCTTGTAGGTACGCGGCGAAGACGCGACTGCGAATAGCGGGATTTTCGCCGCCATCACCGTGGGAAGGATCGCGATGGTCTGCGGCGAACTGCCGGTGCCGACCATCAGGTTGACCTTGTCCTGGAAGGCGAGCCTTCGCGCGCAGATGACCGCCTGCTGTTCCGAGGACTTTACATCGCAGATGACCAGTCCGACCTTTGCGCCGCCGATGCCCCCGGTGCTGTTCACCATCTGAATGCCGGCCTTTGCGCCTTCAAGGGTGATCTTGCCGAGGACCCCGCTCCGTCCCGTAAGGGACATAATGAACCCGACCTTGAATTCCTCACTGCTGGCGGCGCCTGGGAAGGTTACGCCGACTGCCAGGGTTGCTGTTGTGGCCAGAACGGCACCAAGCCACCGCATACGTCCCTTGCCAGGGCCAGTGGCAGTAAACGAATTGATCTTTTTAGGCATTTTCCTCTCCTGAAGACGCGAGTTCTTGTGTGAAGCCATCGTCGGACGCCCGCGTCGGGGCGGCTCCGGTCGATCTTCCGGCTGCCTTTTCTATGAATACCTCATCCACAAATTCGACACGCCGGAGAAAGCCCACGGCGTATCGGAGTGTGCGCATGTTTCCTGACCGACTGTTCGTTCAGGACTCAAATACCACTAGTTTGCCTGACCTATGTCAAGGGGCGATCCTAAGTTGGGTATTTTTTCCTTGAGTCAGGTCGAGAACCGGAGAAACCTGCGATTCTCAGCAGACGCGTCAGATCGTCAGGCGTCCAGCCTCGATGAAAGTACCGGATTCAGCCTTCTTCGTAGGGCACGCCGTGCTCGACAAGATCCCAGATTTTCTGGGATGCCGGTAACTGCATTTCTTCTAGCAGATGGCCGACCAGACCAGCCGCTCGGGAGACAATTACCAGGCCGCGCATAATGTCCGGGGGTATGTCCACTCCCGCCATCACCGCCCCCATTGCAGCAGAGGCATTTATCACCAGTTTCTTGCCCGTTGCTGCGTCGACGGCATCGCCCAACATGTACATGGCGTCGACATACTTTCCCTCGACGCCCTGTTCAGTCGCAATCTGGACCAGGCGCGCCACGCGGGGATCGCCGTTCTTGTGAACCGGATGCCCGTAGCCCGGTACGAATTTCCTGGCGTCACGGAACCGTTCCGCAATCGATCGCGCGACCTCTTTTTTCCCATCGCCCGGCGCGGCAACAATTTCGGCCAGCAGGACCGCGCAGTCGCCGGAGGTGCCCGCAAACCGGGAGCCGACTCCAAGAATACCTGCCGCCACCGCGCCTTGGAGTGCCTCCGGCGCGCCAAAATAGGTCTGCCGGGCGGCGATCGCCGAGGGCGTCAGGCCATGCTCCATAATGGTGATGAGGACGGCGTCGACCACTGCCACTTGCTGCGGTGTCGGCTGCGACCCCATTAGGTGGAACAGCATCATCTCTGTGAACGACATTTTGCCGACGAGTTCAGTACAGAGGTCTTTTCCGCGCACCAGAATCTGGTCGATGTCCGTGTAGCAGAGATGCGTCACGGGTCCGGATTTCTGTGCCATGGCGGTAGCGCCTCCCGTTGTGTCCGTTCCAGCCGCTTCAAGCGGCTCTCTGAGATTTCTAGTCTTCGGCCTGGGAGTAGTCGACGAGCTTGGTCTTGTACTCGTCGCGGGGCAAGGAACCGTAAGGAACCAGGGTCACTTCCGTCGTCACCACGAGCTTCGAACGAATTGTCGCTGCGATCCGGTCGGTTAGCCCTTCTGGCGCCGAAGACTTGCCTGGCCCGAGCTCCACTGTGACAGGCAAGGGCGGAGACTGCGCCACACCGCGCTTCTTCGGTAAGATGCGGAAGAAACCGCCGACCTCAGGCAAGAATTCCTCGAGCAACGCGCCCACCGCCGTCGGAAACAGGTTCACGCCGCGAACTATCAGCATGTCGTCTGTCCGTCCTATGCATCGAATGCGGTGGCTTGTCCGGCCGCAGGCGCACGGCTGGGCGTTGACCACCACATGGTCCCGGCTGTTCAGGCGCAGCAGCGGCATGGCGTCACGCTCAAGCGCCGTGTAGACGAGTTCGCCCCGCGCCCCGTCTTCCCAAGGCATGGGCTCGCGCGTCTCCGGATCGACCAATTCGACGAAAGTATTGCCCCGCGCCGAGAAGTGCATGCCGCCGCCGTGTTCGCACTCTCCCCAGATAGAGGTGGAAATGTCGCCAATACCCATCGCTTCGCGCATGACGCACTCGAAGGCCACCTCGACCCGTTCACGGATTAGCGGATCGCCGCCACCCGGCTCACCCGCGACGGAGAGGTTCTTGAGACCGAGCGACTTCGTGTCGACGCCGTGCTCAGCGCACCAGTCTATCAGATGAAGCGCATAAGACGGCGTGCTCGACAGCCCGGCGTTGCCAGCCCCCAGGTTCTGCATGGCAGTGACCAAGCGCTCGGTGTTGCCGAGGCCGATCGGAATGACAGTCGCTCCCAGCTTGTCGAACCCGAAATAGGCGCCGCCCGCGACGAACGGCCCGGCGTTAAAGGTGACCACCAGCCGCTGGCCAGGCCGGAAACCCGAGGCGTAGTAGGAGCGCGCCGTATTCGTCGCCCAGCGGTCGATATCGTTCCTAGTCGCGGCGATGTACGTGGGCGTGCCGGTCGTGCCGCTGGTGGAGAATACCCGCATGATCTCCATCGGATCGGCTGCGAGATGTTCGCCAAACGGCGGCGCGACCTTCTGGGACTCGCGGATCTCGTCCTTGTCCGTGGCAGGCAGATCCGCAATCCTGTCGAGGCCACCAACGCTTTGGGCGTCCTTGAAGCCGGCGTCCTTTAGCTTCCTCGCATAAAATGGCGAGCGCTCGAAGAGATAAGAAATCTGCCGCCCGAAAGCCGCATCGTCCTGCTTGAATTGCTCGTCGAAGGGGCGTCCCTCGACTTCCGGATCGAACATCTCGAACCACCTGTCTTGTCGGTTGAGTAAGCGTTGGCGTTACGCGGTAACATTTTCCTGCCCTGCAGGCGCGTCACTTTTCGGGCGGAAACGTCATGCCGTTTACGAGCACCGCAGCAAGAACGAGTGCATTTAGAGGCTGAGCATTTCCATCGGATCGAATTTTTTCTTGCCTGGATAAGTGAATGCATCGGCGCTCGGGGGGCGCGGTCGCCGGATTACTCGGCCGCCGCTAGTCCCTTGGCCTTCTGCCACTCCTTGAGGGTCTCGTGGGCGTTGTCCACATGCTCGCCCATTATTTCGTCATATTTATCGGTCTTCAGCGTCAATTCGACGACATAGCCGTTCGGGTCATGAGTGTAGATGGACTGGAGGAAACCATGATCCGACGGGCCACGGACCTGATGGCCGGCTTTAGTCAATCGCTCTTTGTAAGAGATGAGCGTCTCCATGTCGGCGACGTTCATCGCCACGTGCAGGTCGAAGTCCGACCGCTCAGGGAACAGTGCGTCGTCGTACTCGTCGGGTACGTCGAAAAACGCGACGAAGGAGTTGTCGGCCATCTCGAAGAAAATATGCAGCAGGTTGACCGGGCGCGCGGTCAACGTCGCTTTGAGCCAAAGCGTCGACGACAATCGCAGGCCCAGAACATCCTCATAAAATTGCCGCGTCTCCTCTGCATCGCGACAACGATAGGCGACGTGGTTTACGCTCTGAATTGCGTTTTCGTAAGTCGTCATTGCTACTCTCCAAGCAAGAAGTACGGGCACGGGAACTTGGACAAAATAGGCAAGCGTCCTACACCTGACCGACTGTTCGTTAAGGAAAAACTCTGCCCTGCGCACCCTTTGATGTCAAGAATTGCCAAGGACGGGCGCTTGACTGCACTCACAAAAAATCTCGAAGAACAAACGGGTTTGCCAAATCTTGCTGCATGCTCCGATCAGGCCGCGGCTTGCGGGTCAAAGGTAATCTTGAGTGACCTCAGACCCCTGAGAATGTAGCTGTCGGAGAAGTCATCGACGTGGTCGGGCGCCAACGCCAGGTTGGGCAGATCGACCAGCGCATTCGTCGCTATGATGCTCTGCGCGCGGGCCAGCCCCGCGCCCAGACAAGCATGCTCACCGCCTCCGAATGACAAGTGCTGGTTCGGATGGCGGGTTATGTCGAACTCATGCGACATGGGGCACCCTGCCGGGTCACGATTGGCGCCAGCGTAGGCGACCCAAACATACTCTCCTTCAGCGATCCTTATGCCGGCGATGTCCGTATCGCAATTGGCCAGGCGGAAGAAGCCAAGTACGGGCGGGTCCAAACGCAGCACTTCTTCGACGAAGCTTGGAATTAGGCTGCGGTCGGCGGCAAGGCGGTCGCGAAGATCAGGGTCGCTTGCGATCCGCTTGCCGATGTTGGCTATATTCGATGCAGTGGTTTCATGCCCGGCAATGACGAATTGCTGGCAGGATTCCAACTTCTCGGCGTCGCTGAGCGGCTCGCCATTGACTTCCGCCGTCGCAATGTCGGAGATCAGATCGTCTTGCGGGACGCGGCCTCGCTCCTCAAGAAGTGGCGTGAAATAGTTCCGGAACTCTTTCTCCGTGAGGATGAGTTCCCGGATCTCCTCCTTGGTGATGTTGGCTCGGCCTATCCTGCCGCCAAGAACATCACTCCAGTGCTTGAACATCACGCCATCCGATTCAGGCACGGCGAAGTTGCGCGCGAGGATCGTGATCGGCATTTGGATAGCATAGTCCGCAACCCAATCGGCTCGGCCGACGGGGCGAACATTGGCCACCAGTTCATCCGAAATCGCCTGAATCTCGGGCGTCATGCTTTGGATGCGTTTGGGCCTGAACAAATCATTGAATGCACGGCGTTGGCGCAAGTGTTCCGGCGGGTCGGCGGTGACGAGCACAGCGCCATTGCGGCGGACGCTGGTGAATTCCTCGACGATAGGTGCCATATCGGGTTCTTGGCGCAATTCGCGCATCAATTTGAAGAAGCGTTGGTTCGCCTTCCGGCTCGAGCCAACCGAACAGTTGGACCAGGTCTTGGTGTCACCGAGAATTTCAATGACGTATTTCCGGCCAGCAACAATCCACGCTTCCAGGTTGTCACTGTAGAAGATCGGCGGGTCCTCATCGATGATTGCGTCGAAGACGTGCCAAGGCGATGCAAGCACGTCAGGTTTGCAATCGACCAGGGGTTTGACCAAAGCCTCGATATTCCGGGCCATCAAACGCTTCCCTCTTTCATTACTCGCTCTATCCGGGCCACGTGAATGCAATTCTCGGAAAGCCGGTCAAACTATGGGGTGATTGGGCTCCAAGCCCAAACGATCCCGGCCCAGCAACTCGCGGCTCGAATCCCATTCACAGAAGACGTGCGTGGCCAGCGTGTTGATATCGCGGAAGTACCTTTGTATCGGCGAATCGAGATGGAAGTTCGACGTTCCCGAATAGTGCATCATATCGTTGACCGCTTGCCGGCAATGCTCGGCAATGAAAGCAGATTGCGCCTTCAACCCGACCCGCTCCGACACGCCGATGCTTCGCTGTTCAATACCTTCCTCGACCTGGGAATATAGGTCGCGGACCAATCGTTCCGCCATCGACGCATTGAGCAAAGCATCGCCCAGCAGAATGTGCGCTCGGGGATTCTCGCTCATTGGCGCATTGGCATAGGCCGCAGTCCGTTTCCGGACGATTGTCTCGAACGCTTGGGCCGCCCCGCGCAGCCCACCGCTGTAGACAGGCATGACCTCGCACAGGATGAAGGACATCATGGGCGCGCTGAACAGTGGGTTTTCGTACAGTTCAGCCGCAAATCGGCCGGTCGCGAAATCAGGCGCCGAGACAGCGCGATGTTCAGGTACGAAGGCATCCTTAACGACTGCGGTGTTGCTGCCGGTGCCGGACATGCCCGCGTAGTGCCAGACATCGTCGATCTCGATGTCGTCGATTGGGAAAGCAAATGTGTAAACGGTATTGGTGTCGTCCTTGCCCGCCAGGCAAACCCAGTCCGCATCCATGATGCCGGAGCCCCAGGCCGATTCCCCTGACACGATCCAGCCACCCGCGACGCGCTTTGCCGACAAGGTCGGCGCATTGGTGATTGGGATGAGCCCGAAAGGCCGGTCGCCGAAGAACTCCTGTTGCGCGGCCTCCGGGAAGCGCAGCGCCAGACAGTTGTGCCCGATGTAGAAGGCCGCGATCCAACCCGTCGACATGCAGGCGGCGCTGATGACCTCCACCACCTCAAGATGGGTTCGCAGGCCCGCCTCGTGTCCGCCCCACCGCCGCGGGACGAAGAGCTGCATGAGTTCGGCGTCGATCAGATCCTGTAGGATATCAGGATCGGGCGCTCTGCGCTCCTCGATCGCACGGGCCTTGCGGGCGATCTTCGGAGCGAGCTCCCTTGCCCGGCCGACGAGTTCCTCGTGCAAAGTTAGGTCATTCGTGGATGAAAGAACGGCAACCAATTGCGACCTACATTTCTTAACCGACCGAACATTCGGTTAGTAATATGCCGTATCCCCGAATTCATTGCAACCGGCGGGCTGCTGTTCGGACCAGACGGCGTAGCACACGGGGGATTCGCCTCCACCGCCGGGGCGGACGCACGCCGGATTGATGCAGATTGTTGAGTCTATCTTCGTCGAACAGGGTGCTGTGTTATTCGTCTGAGCGAACGGCCGGTACTATTGAGTCGCGTCAGAGCTAAACCGTCAATTCGTTGGTACGCAATCTATTTGGTGACGCCAGGCTGACGGATGCCTTCGAAAATCAGGGCAATGGCCGCCTCCACAAGAGCATCCGGCGGGATCGAGTGGCTCTTGCTATACCACTCAGGGATCCAGGTGAGCATGCCGAAGACCAAGCGATCGATCGCGAGCGCATCTATATCGCCCCGGATTTCACCGGCCTCCTGAGCCAGAATGATAAGTTCTTGGACGTGGCGGTCGAACTCGCGGCGTTTCTCGAGCGCCCAGCGTTCCGTCTTGGTGGCACCCCGCACCCGAAGCAGCAGCGCGATCTCCTTCAGATAATCAAACTCGACCTCAACCAGGCGTCGGAAGATATGCTCCAGCCGCGCCAGTGGCGCGCCGTTAACCGCTTCCGGCTCTTTCAGGATTTCAAACAGCTTCTTGACGGCGCTGCTGATCGCCCGGCGCAGGAACTCCTCCTTGTTGGCGACGTGATAGTAAATTGCTGACTTAGTGATTCCGGCATTCTTTGCGATCAACTCGACGGAAGTCGCCTCATATCCGTGCTTCATGAACAGATCGATGCAAACCTGCGTCAAGGACTCGATATTGTGCGTTTTCTGGCCTAGCCGCCGCGATTTTGTTTTCTTGTTCATTTCGATTTCGCGGACATGGGTTTTGACCTGTCACTGGTGTTTTGGCGGCTGCAAAAAATTGTTCACTACGGATGGCAGGGAACCGGTCGAGCGGGCCGGCGGCTGTCTGATGTAGCAGATCTTTTGCCGAGGGCCGAGAAATATAGCAAAGCCAACCGGACCTGTTACGGGCCTCCGGAATTGGACTCCAAGAACGTGAGAATGGCGTTCGCATAGGCACCTTTTGGGTCGCCGGTCACAACGTGGCGGGCGTCAGGGAGCATGGTCACTTGAAGATGGGGCGTCAATTTGAGGAATGCGGCAGTCGCTTCGTCATCGACAAATTCGCTCCCACCTGCGCGAACCAGATGAACGGGAATCGACAGTGCGGCCGCGGCCGATTCGCATTGATGCCGTGTTCGGGCGTCATGATGGATGCGCGCTGCGAATGCGGGGTCCCACCGCCAGCGCCAGCGGCCATCGACGCCCCGACGCAAGATCTGACCCACTTGCGAACTTCCTGGTTTGGCGCCTATCGCGCGCGCGGCCTCAGCTTCCGTGGCGAAGCCCTCCTCAAGTGTCCGGGCGAACAGGGCCCGGGCTTTCGCCAGCGCATCGACCTTATACGTCGGCGTCACGTCCACGAGGGTGAGCGACGCAAATGCTGTCTGATTGAACAATCCGGCGGCAATCAAGCCGGCGATCCCGGAAAGCGACGCGCCAACATAATGCGGCGGCCGCCCGTCCGCCTCCAGGCGCCAACGCGCCGCAGCCTCGAAGTCGCGTGCAAAATCGTCCGGCTCGTATCGCGGCGGGTCCGCCCAGTCGCTGTCCCCGTGTCCGCGGGAATCCAATGTAAATACGCGGTAGCCGGCGGCAGCGAGCCGCGCCGCCGTCTCCGCCCACACGTGCCGGCACTGGCCGCCGCCATGGGCCATAAGGACGACCGGGTTCCCGTTTTCGCCGAACGGTTCTGCGGCAAGAGTGAGCCCGTGCCCGCCCGTGACCGAAACCGTGTTCGCGCTCGTTGCCACGGTGTTCAGCCGGCGCCCCAAATGATCAATTCTGTTCCCATGGCAGGGTCACGTTTTCCCTGAAGTATTCCTGGAGCGCCCGCTTGTGCAACTTGGCGGTTATCGTGCGCGGAAGCTCTGTCAAGATCTCGACATGCTTGGGGCATTCCTGCCGGCTAAGGTTCTTCGCGCAATGCTCCAAAACATCGCGCTTTAGGTCCTCAGGCGCCATGTCAACCTCGGCACGCGGCACAACTGCGACGACGACGGCTTCGCCCCAGTCCGGATGCGGCACGCCGACGACAGCCGATTCGAGCACGTTGGGGTATTCTGAGATCACCGCTTCGACACTCGCCGGAAAGACGTTGACGCCGCCAGTGTTGATCAGGAACTTGCGCCGGTCGAGCACATAGACATAGCCGCTCTCGTCGACCCTGCCGATGTCGTTTGTCTTCAGCCAACCGTCCTCGTCGAGAATTTCGGCGGTCTCCTCCGGCAGGTTGAGGTACCCGAGCATGACCGTCTCCCCCTTGAGGTGGATGATGCCAGTCTCACCTTGGGGCAGAGTATTGCCGTCGTCGTCGCAGATCTTGTGGTCGACCCAGGTGGCGAAGCGACCCGACGCGCGCAGTATGTGCTCCTCCCCCGCCAGGCCGCGCTTATGATCGTCCGGCTGCAGAAAACAGGCCCAAGCAACCACCTCACTCATGCCATAGAGCTGCAGCATCTCGACATTCAGTGTCTCCGACATTTCCCGGATGGCGGCGGGGGTAGACGGGGCGGACCCATACACCACCCGGCGCAGGGCCGAGAGGTCGTAATTCCCGGTTTTGGCCATTTGGATCACCCAAGGAAACATGGCCGGTGCCATCAGGGCGATCGTACAGCGGCGGCGCTCCATGTCCTGCATATAGGCGCTAATCTCGAAGCCACCGTCGGCGATGACCGTCGTGCAGGTGTTGTAGAGCCCGAAGGCGCCACCGACGATCGCGACCCAGGCCGACTGCACCGGCATCAAATAGACATCGTTCGCCGTGATGCCGAAATAGTCGGGCGCGTAGCCAATCTCCAGCCGGATGGACTTGTGCGATAGCACCACGCCCTTGGGCTCGGCGGTGACGCCCGACGTATAAGTGTGGAGCAACGGCAGGTTCTCATCGAATTCCGGCGGATCGAAGGCGTGCCCTGCCGCGATCATGTCGTCATAGTCCAGATCATATTTGTGGCCCTCGCCCAAACCGATGAACGTGCAACCGCCGACTTTTTCATCGTCCTCAATAGCGTCCATCAGCTCTTGGCAATCGCTGGTCACAATGCAGTGTCTGACATCACTGTTGTGGATGACGTGCAGCATTTCGCGAGGGCTATAACGCCAGTTGACGCCGACCCGAACGGCACCCAGCATCATGCAAGCGAAGAAGTGCTCGTAAACCTCGATGCACTCCTTCGACAGCAACGCAATACGATCACCAGGGCCCAGGCCCAATGACTGTAATGCGCCTGACAGGCGTTTCGCACGGTCGTAGATGGCCGACCAGGTGATCAACCGGTCGCCTTGATAAAAGGCCACCTTGTCCGGCGTGTGTTGAGCGCATCGGCGGAGTTGATCGCGCAGCATGATTTAGGTCTCCACGTATGTTTCGACGCTGGTTGAGCTGGCGCTCAATTCATTCGGAAGTGGGGAAGGTGTTTTATTCGCGACACCTCTATGCCCGGACCCAGCATCCGACACCGCCAGCGAAATCAGCGACCAAGTCAATACTGAGACGCCGCCCCACGACCGAGCCTGGACCAAAAGCAGCGGCGATATTCTGTCATCCACTGCCCTTGATGGCGTTGCCTCTTGTGTCAAACCACTGCGAGACGCCCGCATCGGCGCCACCTGCAAGCCGGGTGCGCGGCGCTCCATCTCTGGATCAAACATAGACGATGGCATTAGCGATTGTTTCGCTTGGGAGGAGCGTCATTCTTTCGGCGGGAAGGTCATTCCGTCGACCAGAACAGCTTTGAAAAAGCCTTCGTACACTTCAATGGGCACGCTGAAGACGGTTTGTTCCAACACCGGATTTCTCCGAAGACGATCTGTGTAGGACTTAACGTTTTCGTATGTCTCATATTTCCTTTCTTTGGTGAGATCGGACCAAACAGGCGCGTTGGCCAGCGACGGGGCAAGCATACAATCCACCAGCGAAAGATCATCACCCAGGAAGAGCGCCTTATTTCCCTCCAACTCTCGATCCAAGAGGCTCAACGCGTCAAACAAGGCGCTACAGACCTCGAGCTTTTTTTGCCGGTCGGGCTCGACATGAACAAATTGGGCGTCGCGGTCGAACAATTCTCTGTCGGCGTATTGTATCCATTGTCGCGCATAAGCCCGCTTCATCGGGTCCGAGGGCATCATAGGAGGATTTGGCCATACCTCGTCGATGTATTGAATGATATTGGCGGACTCAAAAATGGCTTGGCCATTGTGTTCCAAGAGCGGCACCTTGCCGTATGGCGATATCTTCTCAAAGCCTTCAGGACGCTCGCGCCGGCTGATATCGATGTCAACGCTATCGTAGTCGACCCCTTTGTTTGCAAACGTCGAAAAAACCCTCTGGCAGGACGGCGATATTGAAAACATGTACAGCCTGGGTTTTGTCATTGGAGCAATTCCATACTATCGGCAGACTTCCCGCGCGTTAGCGCAACAATTGGTGCCGATCAGTTTGACGGGATGTTGTGCTTCGTGTTCTGCCGATCGTCCTGCACTGCACGCGCCTTTTTTGTTCGTTTACCCCCTACTCAATCATGCCAGCCTGCGTTGGGGGCCAGCTCGAGAATACAATCTGACCGACTGTTCGTTCAGTTCAACCATATCGACCATGTAATCGTTGTCAAGGCTTTGGGATGACGGCTATTTGTAATGTACCGCCGCAACCAGACTGGTCTCCTTCCCGAAATAAATGAAGTAACTCAAAAAGTAGACCGGCCCCGACCAATCGGTTGCGGGAGTGCATATGTACGGGCAATTGATGCGGCGTACCGCGCTATCGTCACGACTTAGCTTTCATACTGTTTGCAGCGATGCCGTGCGGAGTCATTTTATCATCTTCGACCAATTGGTCCCCCGACAGCACAGTTTGGGCTCGCAGGATCGAAATTAGTGCGCGGTAAAGCCGTTATCTTGAGGAACTCGGAGCCTTCGCTTTGCCCTTCTTCCGCACGCGTTCGAACTGCGGCACCACCGTCCAACCATTTCGTTTCTCGAAACGAACCCGAACGGGGTCACCTATTGCTACCTTCATCGCGCCTGGGCCGATGATATTCGTGAGCATCGTCGGACCTTCGTCAAGTTGGACAATTGCCAGCACATAAGGCGTGTGGGGGTCAAAAGCTTCGAAAGGCGACTGATGCACGATCGTATATGTAATGACGACGCCAGTGCCGAGCGCGTCGAAATGGTCGAGGACGGTAGACCAGCACTTCGGACACCATCGCCTTGGATAGTGGATTGCCGTGTGACAGTCCCGGCACCGCTGTAGGCGAAGCACGCCTTCACGGGCCGCATTCCAATAGGGGCGACTGATGTCGGTCGCAAAGGGCGCCGGCCTTACTCTACGGCTCGCGTCTAAGGATAACCGTGACATGGTCCGTAAGAATCCCCCCGTAGGTGTGCACTAGAGCAGTATCTACATTGTCGATTTGCCGCTTTCCGGCAAGGCTCATGACCTGTTGAGCAGCTTCTACGAAAAACGATATGCCCGAGGAATCGCCTGTGTGCCCGAACGACAATAGGCCGCCAAACGTATTCACCGGCAACGTGCCGCCTGGCCCGGTAGCGCCGCTCTCGAAAAATTCGCCACCCGCGCCTGGTTCGACGAAGCCGAATTCTTCGACCTGCATTAAAGGCGTAATCGTAAACGCATCGTAGAGCTGCGCGACGCTGATTTGCTTCGGCAAGAGACCAGACATTTTAAAGGCTTGTTGTGCGCACTCCGCCAAACCGGTTTCGGTCGGTTCTGCAATCTCGCTAACGGGCGCATGGTTGTGAGCTTCGCCAATGCCGACGATATAGGCGGCGGGTTTGGAGCCCTGATCAACAGACGCTCCCTTGACGATAAGAAGTGCGCCGCCGCCCTCACAAGGCACCGAACAGTCGAATCTGTGGAACGGTGAAGCGATCGGCCGCGATGCGGGAATGTCCGCTGGCGCCAAGGGGCCCCGTGCATGCATGTATGCATCGGCATTGGTGATAGCCCACTCACGGGCGCTGACCGCCACAGAGCTCAGCTGGTCGCGCGTCGTCCCGCGTTGGTGCATGAACCGCTGCGCAATCATGGCATACATGGCCGGGATCGATGCTCCGTAGCAGATCTCGAACTCCGGATCTCCGACCATTGTCGAAATCGCAGCGCCGTCCGCATGGACAGACGGAAATTTGCCGACCCCAACACACAGCACTGCATTGCACAGGCCCGCTTCGATCGCCAGAACCGCTCTCGAAACCATCGCTCCATAGGTGGCGCCAGCATTAAGCGTTTCAGCAAACCGGGGTTGTATGCCGAGCCGGCCCGCGAGACGCTGGTGAATGTAGGTGTTCGTGGTGCCTGCTCCAGCAACGTACGCAGGAGGGGCCAAGAGGCCATCGATCATCTCAGGGGAAAGGTCAGGCCAATCACCGAGGAAACGCTCCACGATCCGTTCGAGGAGTTGCAGGCCGTCGAGCGTCGGAAATCGGCCTGGAGCAATCTGGCTGGCAGCGACAATCGCCGGAGGGCGCGATCGTTGCCGGGTCACGCCGTTTGAGCCGTTCGCGGCTGAATAGAATCAGTATGGAGCATCTCGGTTTTCAGAAAATCACCGCGACGGAATTTGAACGAACGGACGGTTGGTACTATTGGATAATGATAAGTCGATGTCAAATCGGCCCCGAAGCCCGGCGTCTGGCCGCTCGGCCCTGATATATTGCTATGCGAAAACACTGCATGAAACTGTGGGTCTCCGACCAAATCGATTGCGGACACAGTGCGGACAAAAATGTATTGTGATCAGATTTCCGCTGCCCATTGAGCGGTGGACAAAAGTGTGTGGCGCAGGTGCGAGCAATTCAAACTTTTCGCGCTTGAAAATCGGTTCCACCATATAAGCCGAACCGGTTGTGCGCTGGCAAAAGCGGCAATGGCAAACCATCACCCTTGTCGGATCGCCGTACGTTGCATATCGTATCTGCCCGCACAGGCAGCTGCCCTCATGTCTGCTCTTCGTCATGAAAGGTTGCTCCGCACTAGATGAAGTCGCTGAGCTCGTCCACACCAATTCGGCAGCGGCCGACCATTTCGAAAGATTTCCGGTTTACCGAGACGTGGTGAATGAGGCAACTGGCGTCACGATAGAGCCGTTGCATCACGCCAGCCCTGCGTACGGCACTTGCGCCGGCGACACCATAAGCCGATCGCACGATCTTTTCTCCCTGATGGACAGCAGTCGCACAGGTTAGGCGCGCTCGCAGCCGCAGGTCCGCGCCCAGAACCTCACCCCGCAGCCCGCATTCGTTGATCGCATCGAATGTCTGTTCGACACCGGCGCGGCAGGCAAGAAGAAGTCCTTCTGCTTCCTCCAATGTCTCCAAGACGCTTTGCATTTCGATGAGGGGATTGCCAGTGAATCTATCCTTTTTGCCGTGCAGTTCGTTGCGGGCCTCATCCAGCGCCCGGCGAGCCAGGCCAAGATGGGTTGCCGCCGCGCACATGGAAATGAACCAGGTGCCGGGCGCGTAGACAGACGTCGCAAGTTTCGTAGTAGGTTTGGTTTCCGGCCATTTGAAAATCCGTTCCCATGGCACGAACACATCCTCAAATACCACCTCGTGGCTGCCGGTTCCGGCTAGGCCAATAGGATCCCAGGTCTCATCGATCCGAGCCTCCTCGATCGGCGCAAGTGCCACCACCAATAGCGCCGGGCCGTCGGTTGGGGCGCCTGGATGAGACAGCATACCGCCGACATAATTGGCGGCGGTGCATCCGGTTTCGAATGCCCATCGTCCTGTGATGCGCAGGCCGTCGGCTTCTTCGTTCGCGGTGACGCGTGGCAGATTGCTCCAGGCGGCCGAATTGTTGGGATCGGCAAAAAACCTTTCAACGAAATTCGGGTCGGCGATGTTGGCTATCAAACCGCTGCACACTGCACCATGGCCGCAGGTCCAGCCCGTCGATGCATCAGCTTCGGCAAGTGTCGTGGCCATGTCGAGCCAATCGCGCAATGTGCCGCCTAGCCCGCCCTGCTCGCGGGCAACTAGGATTCTGTAGGCACCGGCCGCCTTCAACTTGGCAACATAATCTAGCGAAATGCGGCGGCCGCGCTCAAATTCCTCCGCCCGTTCGCGGGCTTCGTCCGCAAGCTCTGGCAGCAACGCCTTCAGATGCGCCAAGTGATCGTTGCCTTGAATGTTCATGGATATGACCCCTCAAAATCTCCGCCCAGATTGGCGGCAGCAAATGACGGCGTCTAGTCCAGAAAATGGACCTGTTGCTCACTGGCATGATCGACGCAGGAATCCATGTTGGATCGGTGCCAAACAACTCGGGACCCGATATTGCATCTATTCAGAGCAAGGCATTTCGTTGGGTCACGCAACCCGCTTTTTTTCCACCGCAAAGGGGCTGAGCCCAAGCCAGGTTTGCATGGTGCGTGCCAGCTGGTGATCGCCGATCAGCTCAAGCTTGTCCTGTTCGGCTTCAACCGTTGTGAGGCCCATCCAGATCGATGTCATCGTTCGAAGGTCGGTTTTGATATAAAGATCAATGTCGAAACCAGGGTCCGACCAGCATAAATCGACGCCTCCGGTAGGCTCGATGACCAGCCACCAGAAACGTTTGGAGGCGGGAAGGTCATCATACAATATTTGCACTACGATCCGTTGATTTGGAAGCGGCGCTGGGTTCAGATTTCGGCGCATGTCCCACATCAACAATGAGGGATCGAGGTTTTTCAGGGACAGGCTCGATTCAACCCATTTCTGACCCCAAATCCCCATCGCTTCGACAACCGGTCTCAAGTCATGCCCGGCCGTGGTCAAATGGTACTCAAAAACGCCGCGATGCGCGCCGGGTTTACGCTCCACGACGCCGGCCTGTTCCAGATCCTTCAGCCGTTGCGAAAGCAGCGTCGGCGACATTTTCGGCACGCCGCGCCGCAAGTCGTTGAAGCGCGTGGACCCGGCGATCAATTCCCGCATCAGCACCATCGTCCATCGCGTGCACAAAACCTCCGCCGCCATGGCGACAGGACAAAACTGCTTGTAACCGGGTTGCGCCATTTGCCCCTCCTAATCCCTGTTATGCCGCAATGACTAACGGGCCGGATGTGGCAAGACCAGTACAGTTTTTGTACCCGTCGCTCCAGTGTTGTGACTAGTGGTCCGCGATGTCGCCGTGCCAGGCTCCATCGATCGCCGCCGGATCGTTATGGGCGGCAGTTCCAACCAAAGATACAAGGAGGCAACAGAGTGAGTGTTTTTTTGATCGCCGACATCGAAGTGACGGATGACGCTTGGGTGCCGGATTACGCCGCACATGTCCACAAACTGGTGGACAAACACGGTGGCCGATATCTGGCCCGTAGCGGCAACATCGAGACCCTTGAGGGAGCACCCAGCGATAGCACTTTGATTGCAATTCTACAGTTCCCCTCCGCCGAGGCCGTAAAGGCCTTTGCCAGCGATCCCGACTATGCACCCTATGGCAAGGCGCGCCAGGCGGGCAGCATCAGTCGGTTCCATTTGATCGACGATACCGACCTTGCCGGTACCATCCCCTATCTTGCCAAAACCGACTAACGGCATGTTGCGAGAGGTATACGGACGGGGTGCTCAGTGTGGAAGGAAACTGCCGCCGCCAAATTCATTGATTAGTCTATAGTGGGTCACGAACGGTGCTGTACCCCTGCGGGAGTTAGCCAATTCGCGACATCACCGGCATGTCTCAAAGGGGCTCGGAGCCGTCATTCGACATCTTTGAAATTAATGGGTCCTGACCCTAGTAAGAAGATTTGCAAGGGCGAACGGCAATCCGAAGGGGCAAATCGCGGCCATCGACGTTTATATTAGGGCATACAAAAGTGAGATAGATTCGCTAAGAAAAAACGGCTTTGTCGACAGGCCGGTGAGGCGGGTCGGAGCATCGCCCAAAAGCATGCAAGATTCTCTCAATAGGCTGCGCGCTTGGCGCAAAGATGTACAAGCTTCAATGTCCGAACCCTCTAAGAAGCAGGCTCAAAACAAAGCCTGTCCGCTGAAAAAATCGGTGCGTAAGCAGCCGCCGGTATCAGCAAAGCCGGCACAGAGGAAAGCCGTTCCCAAAAAAACCGCTGGTAAACCGAAAAAGGCTTGCCGTGGCCGTGGCGGCTTGATGGGCCACACGGATTGTGTTGGCAAGCGCATCGAGGGAGCAAACTAACGAGCGTCGAACCGCATTTGGCACGCAAATCAACTTCAGGAATGGTCACAAACAGTGAGTGGTCGGGGGCGCGTCAGGAGCAATACATTTGGCCCCAACGCGCTGTTGTGACGGAAGAGTGTGAGCAGTTGGCGGTTGTGATGGCCAGCTATTTGGCCGGGCGCCGCGACCCGGTGGCTAGGTTGAAGCTACTGGTCTGCCCGTCGATCAAATCGATGCGAAACCGGTTCTCAAATCGAGGGTCCTTTGTCCGCCGAATGATCTGATAATGGGAGACCGACCGTCAAAACATGCCAAGGAAAAAGAACAGCGGCGCAGAATGTGATTGCAGGAACTCTGATCATTGGTTGCCTCCCGCTCGCTTGCCGAACCATTGCGGTCCCGCGGTCCGTTGCGGCCCTAGGGCCGACATGCTCAGTACTCCATACCTGCTCGACATGCACCACATACCTACACCGGGCTTGGCGGGCCTTGTGTTGGGAGACGCTTCGATAGACGACCTCAATAGGTCATAGGGGGACATGGGCAGCTCACACACGTCCGCTTAGGGTCATAAGCAGATATTCGGCAGGGCGCTGGGCATGTCCGCTTTACCCCCGAAGGCGGACGTCATGCAGCATTGCTTCATCGTCCGACCGATCTGCAAAAAGTGGCTCAGTGAAGATCACCGGTGACCACGTACTCCCACCACCCGGTGCGCAAACTCGCCCTCGCCCCCCGGTGCCGAGAATGCGCCACCTTCAGATCGCGACAACGGGACGACAACACGTGCAAGGTCGCCGCCACCCACGGACACCGGTCACTTAGCCAACCCCATCGTCGCGCATTGCTCGCCGCGAGAGCGCAGTTAGATTGCAGAGGGCAATAGGCTGGATTTGGCTCAGCAGAAAAAAACGACACAGATGGTCCCTCTGCAGGGGCTACCGCCAGGCTACCACCAGGCGATCGAACGAAGATGGTCCAATCATCCGTTTCGAGAAATGAATCGGCTCAGGCCCCTTGATACTGGGCAAACGAAAGGGGATCACCTGGATCGGAAAAACTTTGATGCCGAGACATGAAAAAGTAGAGGATGCAGTCGTGATCGAACCGCTTTTGGGGCAAACGCCGGCAACTCTTGCCGCAATTTCCTGGCGGCGTTCACTTGGCGCTACTCGGCCGTTTCACCGAAATCACCTGGATAACGAATTTCTTTTCCCTCGAACCGCCAATATTCTTGTGAAAGTTTTGCTTGACCACGAAGCCGAGCTTCGGCACCAGCCAGCCAACGCGCCGTTCTACGGTTTTAGCGCCACCGTCGTGCCGAATAAACTGGCGGACCCGCTCGATCGCGAAGGCGTCGAAGGTGCCGGCCGGTACGGTGACCTTTTCGCGCCGCAGCACACGGTAGTGGATTTCGCCCGCCTCGGTCTCTTTCCAATTCGCCTTGGCCTGTTCGATCGTCTTGCCTTCGCCATACCCGAAACGCATCTTCACGCGGGTTTCCTTGCCAGGCGCCAACGGCCACAGTTTGCGCAGAGAGACGCGGTCGAACTTGTACTCGACCCAGTGCTGGCCCTCCTTCCAATAGGCATACGAGAAGAGGCTTCGGAACAAATGCACCCGATCGTCCGGCTTGCCCTTGCTTTTAATCAGATAGAGCGCTTCCTCTCCGTCGGCGCGGATCACGCGATAATGATATTTCTCTTTCACCGCCTCACTTGCTGTCTGGCCGCGCGCCCAGGTCAGTTCCAGCCCCGTCGGCGGAGGTGCGTAACCTCCTTGGTTTTCGGCGCGAGCGCCGGCCGCTGCCAGGCCCAATATCATCAGGGCCGCCGCTACTTGGCCTAGCCTGCTGTTCGTCATGCATCGCTTGGTCATCGGGCCTCTCACTTGTCAGGTCATTGCAACGGCGTTGCCCGGAGCTTACCGGACGCAGATCCGGAAATCACTGCCGACCCAGCAAGCCGGGTTTCGGCGCGAACGTACGGCGCGACCCCATCGGGAATTGATCCCCTTGCTGGTTAGTCCCCGCACCTCGGCAATACCGCGCCTCACGATCGTGACGCTGACAGTACCCACAGCTCCGTAGGGCAGCGTCAGAGCAAATCGGCTTGAGCTGGGTAGGCACGTTCCGTAGCCTCCGGCGATGCGCAAACCGTTTCGCTATTTCAACAGCTCACCGGAGATCATCCGCCTCGCGGTGATGATATATGTCCGCTATCCGCTGTCGCTCAGGCAAGTCGAGGATCTCCTGTTCGAGCGCGACGTCGATATCTGTCACGAGACGGTGCGCTTTTGGTGGAACCGTTTCGGTCCGCTGTTCGCCGCAGAGATCCGCAAGCGAAGAATTCAACATCGAAACTATTCGCATTGGCGCTGGCACCTCGATGAAGTGTTTGTCCGGATCAACGGCAAGACGCATTTCCTTTGGCGTGCTGTGGGTCATGAAGGTGAGGTGCTCGAAGTTTTCGCCACGAAGCGCCGGGATCGCAAGGCTGCCCTCAGGTTCTTGAAACGCGCCATGAAGCGCTATGGGAGGCCGGGAGCGATCGTGACGGATCGGCTTCGGTCCTACAGTGCCGCGTTCAAGGTTATCGGAATCTCAGGACGTCAGGAGTGCGGCCGATGGCTCAACAACCGGGCTGAAAATTCACATCAACCGTTCTGAGGACGCGAAAGTGCGATGGCAAAGTTTAGGGACGTAAAGACCCTACAGAAGTTTGCCGCTGTCCATGCCTCGATCCACAATCATTTCAATCGAGACCGTCACCTCAACCGCCGCGACATCTTCAAACAGAACCGATCCGCCGCCCTTGCCGAGTGGCGACAACTGACCGCCTGAATGCCTCAGACTGGCAAATTTCGCAGGACGGTTCAGATTTGTCTGACAGTGCCCTGGCGACCTTGTAGGCATCTAACAGCAACGAAATTGAGGGCGGAGCATCAAGTCCCTAATGGCCCTCTTCGCAATCCGGCGCGACAACGACCTGAGGGTCGCCCCGAAACACGACGGTCTCCTTTCCGCACCCGATCCGAAACCCAACATTCGTTCAAACGATTTCTTATGCTGGTGGTTCTTTGGCGGAAGAATGGATTTCGGATTATTGGATACGCTTTCGGTGCGAGATCACCATACCCGCGAAGCTAGCCTTATTGCCCCCATCGTCGAGCCAAGCCAAACCCACTATCAATCAGGGCCCGTCAAGGCGCTGCCGCATTTGAGATGTGGCAATTCCAGTCAAACCTGCTTGAGGCATGGCTTTGTGCTTGAACCCTTTCCAGGCGCCCAAGCTTCTGGACGACGAAAACCACTTTGAATCACGGATCGCCCCATTCGTCCATCGAAACGGTTGCGGCTGTCCTGTATCTTGAAACCTTCTACTTGGGCTTGAGCGTCATCAGGTAATCGATGATCAGTTTGAGTTCGCTGACACGCATCTTTGCCGCGTAGTCCTTGGGCATCTGGCCTTTCTCGAAACCCTTGGCGATGTCGGCGTCGGGGTCGAGGATGGCTTTTCGGATGCCGGCTCGCCCGAGCCGCTTGCCGGCACCATTCAGCTTCGGGCCGGCATCCGCCTCAGAATCAAACAGGTCGTGGCAGCCGCTGCAGGCAAACTTGTTGATCGCGCCCTCGGCGGTCTTGGCTGGTTTCGTCTCATTTTCATCGCCGTCGCCATCACCGTCGCCGTCCTTCTTGGCCGGCTTGCCCACCCCCGGCTCCGGCAACTTGACCGTCACCTCGACCCCCGCCTTGGACTGAAGGAACGCGATCACCGCGTTGACTTCATTCTCATTGAACCCGACGGGCGGCTTATCGGCCGGCCGCATGGGGCTGACTTTGTCGGCTGTCCCCTTCTTGCCGAAGCCGGAGACCACATACGCGGAAGGCTTGATCAGCGATTCACGAAGATAGATCTCGATCGCCTGCGCCCCCGTCTTGCCCTTCGCCGCCCCCTCGTAACGGGAGTCGGCGATCCGCTTGGGGAGCACGGTCCCCAGTTCGAGCTTAAGCAAGTCCGGCGCGCGCCCCAGATTGTTGTGGCACAGCGTGCAGGTCCCCTTGCCCGCGAACAGTTTCTCGCCCCACGCGATCATCCCTGCGGTATCGAGTTTGCCGACGGGCGCGGCGGCCTCCACGGGCGGCGGGTTAGACTTCAGCTGCGGCAGCATGTTCGAGAACAGCGCGAAACCCAGCAACACGAACAAGCTGAAGCCCAGGACCCTGACCAGACTCATGAGCGCGCCTCCTTGGTTCGCCCGGCGACCCCGCCGGCGCCGCGGATCGAGGAACGCGTTCCCGCCAGATAGGCATCGACCTCTGCCGCGGCCTTCTGGGCCACTTCCACGCAGGCGGAGACCGACGGGCCGGTGAAGTAGTTTCCGGTAACGAACAAACCGGGTTGTCGCTGGCTGGCGCCGCGGATTTGCGCGATGCGTGCTTGATGGCCTCGACGATATTGGGGCAGGCCCATCGGCCAGTGACGCACGCGGGCCACGGCGGGCGCCCCCTTGGCTCCCACAAGATCGCCGAACTCCTCGCGCGCCAGGGCGATCAAGTCCGAGGCCGGCAAGCGCGCGACTTCCGGCGACCTTGTGCCGCCGAAATACCCGGCGATTGCCACATGACCCTCCGGCGCCCGCGCCTCGAACATGGTCGAGCAGAACTGGCTGCCAAGGATCGGGCGGTTTTCGCTCTCGGGCAAAAGGAAGCCGACCCCGTCTAGCGTGTGAGCCACGCTTTCCCGGGCATAGCCGAGGAAGACCACCGCCATGGGCGGCGCGACAATCTCCGCGGCGGCGGCGGCGGCCTGGGGGTCGGCGTCAGCCAGCAGCCCGGCGGCAACATGCGGCTGGGTCGCCAGCACCAATGCCTTGGCTTTGAACGATCCGGCGGTTCCCGCCTGTATGTGAAATCCGCCGCCTGTGGGAACGATGCGGCGGACGGTGACACCGGTCGCCACGCCATCCCCCAACTGATGCGCCAGCGCGCCAGGAAGCGCCGCCACACCGCCGCGGAAGGAAAAGAGCCGGCTGCCGGGCATCTTGCCGCCCTGCCGGCGGCGTCTCAGTACGCCTAGCGAAACCGAACCGTATTGCCGCTCCATGGCGACCAGGGCGGGAAACACCGATGCGACGGACAGCTCCGACGCCCGGCCGGCATAGAGACCCCCGACCAGCGGATCGATGATGCGCTCGGCCACCTCGCGCCCGAAACGTCGTGTGCAGAAATCCAGTACAGATTCGTCCTCAATACCGTCCCGGCGCGGTATCGCCATTTCCGCCATCATGCGCATGCGCGCCCGGGCCGACAGGAATCCCGAGGTGAGGAAACCGAGCGGGCTTACGGGGATGCCGTGCAATCGCCCATCGGCCACGAGGTAGCGGTGCCGAACCCCATCGCCCAATTCGCAACGCTGCCCACCGAGCCCAAGCTCTCCGGACAGATCGACGGTGGCGGCTGACGAGGCCCGCAGCGTGCTGGGCCCGTGCTCCATAAGGAAGCCGCCCGCCAGGCGTTCGGAGATCGCATTGCCGCCGATCGCGGCCTGGCGTTCCAGAACCGCAACGCGATACCCACGCCGCTTCAACGCATAGGCGGTACCCAGGCCCGATACGCCTCCGCCGACAATTGCGACATCGACGTTCATCGCGAAGCCCGCCCGTGCCGCACAGCACCCACCGCATAAAGCAGCGCGCCGCAGACCAGCAGAAACACGTAGAATCCGCTGAAACTCAATCCACCACGCCAAGCGAGCATGCTGTCGAGGACGCCCAGAATGATCAGAACGACACCGAGGATCTTGGTGATGGCTCCCTTGCTGGAAAATTCGGAGGACATCGACCTACCCTCCCTAACTGCGCCGCTTGGCGGCGGTACGACTCCACCAAACCAGGAAACCGGCCAGCACAAACGCCACCAAGATGGCGATCAACAACGGTCTGCTGCCACCGCCCGACGGCTTCAGCAGGAGCCAGTACCAAGTCGTCATGGTGTGCTTGGCGCCAATCTCCCCGTTCGATCCGTCCCAGGCAGCAAAAGCGACTGGAATGAAGCGGCCGGCCTGGAGCTGGATATCGTTCGCGGCATCGCCGGTCTTGAGCGAGCGCCGAATGATCACCTTCCAGGTGCCGTCCTTATAGACGCCCCGGCCCACCAATTTCTGAGCGGCTGTGTCGCGTTTGGTGAGCTTGCCTAACCCACGGCCGATAAGAGCCTGGACGCTTTGCGGCTGCTTGGCCGTCCCGACCTTCCAGTACCAGAGGTTGACCGGCTTTGCAGCATTGCCCATCGCGAAATAGGGCTTTTCCATGCCGGTCGGGATCTTCACCGGCAACTGGACGGCGACCGCGTCGGGACCCATCGGTTTATCGGCGATCTTGGCGGAGTCCGGGTCGCCGGGCACACTGCGCGTGCGGTCGTCCCATTCGAGCAACAGCACCAATGCCTGGTCGGTGTAGAACGCACGAACTGTGATCGTATCGTTGGACGGTGTAAAAAATCGTGGCTTGGCGATGATCTGGGGCACCAGAAAAAACGTCGAAGGCGGCGCCTGGCTCCAGCGCGGATCGTCCGGCCGATCGGGCAGCTTGCCGTCCAACTTGCTCGCGCCGACGACGGTGTTCTTGGCCTGCACGACCTCAACCGACTTGCCCAGCGATGCGACATAGTTGGCGATATGCCAGCGGTCCATGATGGAGAGCTTCTTCTTCGACTTGGGATTGGCGAAGGACGGCATCTGGGTGCCGGGAATGCCGGCCGTTATGCGGGTGAAGATCTCCTTGGGGCTGTTGCCCGCACGAAATGTCCAGGGTTTGGTCAGGTTGCGCGGCCAGGTGCGCGCGCCGTTGTCGTCCTTCAGTTTCTTGACCCCGTCGCCCTTACCGTTCTTCCCATGACACTCCGAACAACGGTCGTCCTTGAGGAATAAGCTCTTGCCCTTTTTGATGCTGGCGGGCGAGCTTTTTACCTGGGTGCCGAAATCGACCTGGTGTTTGGGTTTTTCCTCCAGCTCACCGAACACCTTGATGTAGGCGATCACGTCCCATATCGCCTGCTCGGAAAGCACATCCCGCCAGCCCGGCATCGAGGTCCCCGGCATGCCATCGCGGATCATGCGAAAGAGATCGGCATCATTGGGAACGTCTTCGTTGAAGGCCGACGACTTGAATTTGTACTGGCCGCTGGTGAAGTCGCGTGGCGGCGGGTTCAGACGCTGTGCGGCCGGCCCGAGGCCGTCGCCCTCCACGCCGTGGCAGCCGAGGCAGCGTTTGAGATAGATCGCCTTGCCCCGCTTGGTGTCGCCGCGCTCGGCGCGCGCCGGAACCGCACAGACCATCGCCGCAAGGACGGCCGCAAACAGCACGCGCGCCATGGCTCGGACCGTCATTATTCGTGCTCCCACGACCGCGGCCGGTGGCCGGTATAGTCGTAGAGGAAGAGGATCACCTTCCAGATCTGATCCTCCTTGAGGAAGTTCTGCCAGATCGGCATCGACGATATCCACGGCGACGCCTCCTTCGGCAGGCCCGGACCGCCGGTGGCGATGCGCCAGAACAGGTACGATTCCTGAAGCTGAGCAATGGTGCCGATATCCCGGAAATTGAGCGGTGTGGGGTTGAGCCCGGCCGCATAAGGGCCATTGCCGTCCAACTTGTCGCCGTGGCAGTACTGGCAATTGCGGATGTAGACCGCTGCCCCCTCGGCGACGAGTTTGCGGAACTCTTCTGGTTTCTCCTTTTCCAGCCGCCGGTAGGGGTTTTCGAGCTTTAGGAGATTGACGCGCTTGCCATAGATCTGCGCGGTCGTCGGCGGCGCCGGATGGATCGAGCGGAGCTCCAACGGCGCCTCGAAACTCGGCCGCATCTGCAGGAACGTGAACACGCCGGCGAGTAGCGGAAGCACGATGAAGACGACGTTTCGCAGCATCCGCTTGGAGGGATCCTCGACCAGCGCCTTGATCGGAGCGACCAGCTCAGCGGTCTTTTCCTCATCGTAGGTGAACGCCATGAATACGCCGGCAACCACGAAAAACATGTACATGACCAGCAAGCTCTTTGGAATCAGCTGGCCCAATATGACGTCAAACAGGACGATGAAGCCGATGTAGAATCCGACCAGCACCAGCGCCGCCTGAAGCAGACGGTTGATCCTCATGGCCGCCTCACCGCGGCCGGCCCGGAAAGGCGTCTCGCAGCCGACGGGACAGCGTCAGGCATGGCTCTCCGCCTCCTTCCAATAGCCCGACGGTTGAGCCTTGGAACCACTGACCTGGCTCAGCCAGAAGACGAAGATCACCATCGCCATGAACAGGATCGCGGCCACCGTGACCACGTTCGCTGCGAAGCCGAGCGTCGGCGTGTACGCGTCGGCGGAAGCGTCGCGCATGATATTGACGACATGCCAGTGCTGGCGAATACCCGACCGGATGTAGCCCATCAGACCCATCAGCCAGGTGAACGCGATTGCAAGCAGGAAGAGCGCGTACTGGGCCCGGGCCGGCACGCGGCCCCAATGCAGTTGCCCAACGGGTTTGGCGCCGCGATACATCAGGTAGTCGATGACGAAGCCGGCGATGATGACGATCAATGTCGTCAACACCTGAGGAATCGAGGCCGCGACTTTGTAGACGGTGTTGGTGAAATAGCCGTGGTAGATACCGAGAAAGGCGATATTGACGATGCCGGCGGAGAAGAGCGCCACTTGGGCGGCGTTACCGGCCTTGACCCATGGCACGGTCGCGACCTTGTTGGCGCGCCGGTAGATCAGGAAGCTGAGCGCGGTGAAGATGATCATCACGTTCACCGCCGTGTTTTTGGCAGGCATGATGCCAAGCGGACCCAGGATCTTGTGGTGTGGACCGCCCAGCGCCACGACCTCGGCGTTGGTCAGAATCAGCGTGTGCGGGGTGAACCAAACCAGGAAGGCACCGACCAACACGACGGCGATGTACTTGATGTATTTGTGGTAGCGCTTAGCACCGTCGCTGCGCCCCATGCCGCACCACAGATAATAGTTGGCGGACAGGAAGAGCGTGCCGATCAACACCGCCTGGATGATGAACATCCAGCCGAAGATGCCGCCCATCAGCGTGATCCCCATCTGCTGGCTGAAGGCGTAGATCTCGGCGGCCAGGTAGTAGCCGGCGAAGGGCAGCGGCAATAGCGCGCAAATGGCAATAAAGTTGGCGTTGTAGCCCATCCAGTCGTAGTGGGCCCGCTGCTTGGCATTGCTCGCCGTCAGGAACTTGTAGGCGGCGTAGGCGCCGACGATCGAGCCGCCATAGGCGATATTGGCGATGAAACGGTGTAGATTAATCGGGTTCCAGAGAAAATTGTGGATCGCAGCCCAGCTATCGCCGCTGAACCGTCCGGCCGCGTCGACCCCGGCCGGGCTCATCATGAAGGTGACCCAGGCATTGGCCAGGAACATCAGCGCCGTGCCGGCCGCGTTCAGAACCAGGCCGATGCTGAGATGCACCCATTTGCGGAATGGGCCCTGCAGCCAGTGCCAGCCGTAGTAGTATAGGTAGAGCGCGGCGCTCTCCACGAAGAACAGCAGCGCGTAATAGAACATCGACTCCTTGAAGATGGTCGACATGTACCCGAAGACCTGCGGGTAGAAGAGGATCAGCGAGAACAGCAGTAGACCGCCAAGGATGGCGGTCAGCGAATAGGCCGTGATACTGACCTTGATGAACTCGTAGGCCATGTCGTCGTAGCGCTTGTCGCGCGTGCGCATGCCGATCGCCTCGATGATGAAGACGAAAATCGGCACGGCCAACACGAAGGCTGCGAACCAGAGATGGAGTTGAGCGACAATCCACACTGCGACGCGGCTGTTGACGCCGCTGATGCGGGGATAATCGGCCTTGGTCAGCTTCGGCGCCGCCGGAAAGGTCGATTTGGCCTGCTTGGTGCTGCCGGACACCTCTGCCGCAGCCACGTCCAGTCCGGGCAACTCCAAAGGGATCAGCGCCCAGGCCAAGACCACGACAAGGATCCAACCTACACAGGCCAGGACGCGCCGCTTGTTTACCGCCTGCCTCACCGGACTCCGCCCGTCATCGCTGGAAGATCAGTGTGAGGCCTTGCGCGTTCATGATCGCCCAATCGAGCAGCACGAAGGCGAAGGCGCAGACCACGAACGTGGCGAGGAACGGTAAAACATAGCCTTTCATTCCTGCCTCCCCTGCCCCGGCCGCGCTTAGAGGAGCCACCAGAAGAACGCGATCACGGCCATCAGGACGGCGACGAAGAGCGCCCGTCCGGCCCAAGACAGCTGCGCGTCGTTCATGCCCGCTCTAGCCATCGGAAGGGTTCCGCAAATCCGCACCCGCTGCGCGCCGGCCGATAGACACATGCCGGCCGTTCGCATAGGCTTGCCGCACCATGGCAACCGGAAAACGCATTTCTGACGTCGTCATATTCACGGGCATGGCGATCAACGCGGTCGTCATCATTCTGATCCTGATCTTCTTCGTGTTTTGATCGCCCGGCCGTCGGGCCGTCCCGTCACCCGGTTCATCCCTGCTTGCCCTTGCACTTGCACAAGACGCGCAGATATTTGATCAGCCCGTCGACCTCATCCTTGGTCAAGGTCTTGCCCCAGGGCGGCATCATCGGCGATTTGTCGACCGCCGGGCCGCCGTCCAGGATGACGTTTCGCAGATCGGCGTTGCTCAGCTTGTTCATCTCCTTGGCGCTGGTGAAGTTGCGCGGCGAGACCGGGAAATCCTTGGTCACGTTGGGCCCGTCCCCCTTGCCGGTGAGACCGTGGCATTGGGCGCAATAGAACTTGAAAACCTTTCCGGCTTCGGACGCCGAAGCGGGACCTCCAGCGGTCAGCGCGAGGGCAAAGGTAGCGAGCGCCAATGGCATCAATTTTTTCATGGATGTTCTCCCCTGCTTACTTCTTCGCCTTGAAGCTGGCGACGTATCGCGCGACGTTTTTCATGTCCTTGGCGCTCAGGATGCCGACGAAAACCGGCATCATCTTCACCGGCTTGAAGACCTTGGGATTTTTCAGGTAAGCCAGGATCCAATCAGGCTGAAGCCGCTCGCCCGCTCCAACCAGGGTCGGGCCGCTATGACCGCCTTTGATCTTGCCGCCGCGCGCGGGGTACTGGTGACAGCCGCTGCACGGCATCTTCTTGGTGAAGATGAGCCGTCCCTTGGCGCTTCGTTTGGCCTTGACCTTGCCCGATTTGACCTTGTCGGAGGTCAGGCTCATCAGGTAGTCGGTCACCGAACCGGCGTCGGCGCCAGACAGCTTCGCGTGATCGCCCTTGTTCTTGGCGGTCAGCGAGTTGTATTGCAGCGACCGGATGGGCTTGGGATCCGCCAGCCATTTGGCCAGCCAGGCCTTTTGAAACTTGCTGCCCGCGTACCATAGCTCGGGACCCTTCTTGGCGAGCTGGTCGTCGATCGTCCTCTCTTTCGCCGGACCCTGGGTCGAATGGCAGCCGCCGCATTTCTGCGCTTCGAAGACGTTCTTTCCGGCCGCGGCATCGGCAAGGCCGGTGGAGCTCGCGGCGACCAGCGCCGCGGCGCCCAGCGCGCCTGCCAGCATGCATTTCATATCGTGTCCTCCTTGCCTTCGTTGTCCCTGCGCGGCACCCGATTGATCGCGCTCAATCCTTCGCATCGTTCGCTCTCCCATTGCGTGTCACTCGGCGCGCGAGCCCGATCCCGAGTCCGCCGGCCAGGACGAAACCCAGGACCGGGAACAGGTAGACGGTGAGCGGGGTCGGCGCCTCCAGGAAGACGTAGTGCCAAGTCGACAGGCTCATGATCAGCCCGTGCTCGCCGTTCGAGCCGTCCCAGGCGTTGAGCGCCATCGGAATGAAAACCCCCCGCCTGAACTGCACGTCGCCCGTGTCATCTGTCGTGAGCGGTCGCTTGACCACCACCGTCCAGCGGCCCTGATCCCAAACCGCCTTGGAGACGATCTGCTGCTTGTCCTTGGCCTGGGCGACGATGGGCTGTTTCCAGCCGCGTGCGTTGCCCTCAATGACCCCCCGCTTGCCCTTGGCGTCCAGATCCGCCTGCCAGAGCCAGAGATGGACCGGGTTCGAGGTATCGCCACGGAAGAAGTGCGGTTTGGCAGCGCTTTTGGGCGGTTTGACGGGGAACTGCAGCGCCACCGCATCGCGAAAGGTCTTGAGCTTGCGGGGGATCATGCCGTTGGCTTCAACGAAGGAGTTGAAGACGCCGACGGCGCTGATCTTCTTGGCGTTGAACTCCATTTCCTTCTTGTGATCGACGTCCTTGAACGGATCGTCCCAGGTGATCCGAAAGGCGATTTCCTTATCGTTGAAGACGGCCTGGACGGTGATCATCTCGATGCTCGGATTCTGCCAGCGCGGCGGTGCGACGACCTGGCCCGCGAGGCGCACGTCCATCGGCTCGGCCTGTTTCCAGCGCTTGTCCTTGGGATCGGTCGGCAGGGCCCCGGCGAGAGCCTTGGCCTTTAAAACTTGATGGGTCGTCAGCTTGTGCTGGAAGGATTTGATGAAGGCGGCGAGTTGCCAGCGCTCGTCCTCGTTCAGCGCCTTGACGAAGGACGGCATCGGGGTCCCGCTGATGCCGGTCGAAAAGCGCATGTAGATGTCTTCGACCTCGGTTCCGCCCTTGATCTTCCAAGGATGGGTGACGTTGCGAATGCGGATCGGGAAGCCCCAATCGTCCTTGCGGTCGAACGACTTCTGGCCGTCGCCGCGACCGGATTTGCCGTGGCACTCCCAGCACTTCGCTTTGATGAAGACCTTCTGGCCCTTGGCCACCAGCTCAGGCGAATAGGGCGGCCGCTTGGCCGGCAGCTTGACGACCTTGCCGGTCTTGATCGGGTCGAGGTCGGGATCGGCGAATTCCCGGGCGAAGGTCTTGATATAGGCGATCACCGCCCAGCGATCATTCTCGCCGAGCCCGTTCTTGAGGCGGGCGCCGTCGAAGGATTGCATGCCGGTACCGGGCAGGCCTCGGCTGACCGTGCGGAACAGATCCGTGTCGACCGGCAGCTCGCCGCTTTGGGTGGTGCGGAACTTGTACGTGCCAAGGGTAAAATCGCGCGGCCTGGGATCGAGATACTTTGCGGCCGGCCCGTTGCCGTCGCCGAGTAAGCCATGGCAGAAGCTGCAGCGCCGGAAGTAAATCGCATTGCCTCGCGCCAGCAGAGCCTTGGTCGCCTTGGGCATGGGGTTCGACGGCGTGTCCGCGGCCAGCGCCTGGCGAGGTCCGACCAAACCGCCAAAGATCATTGCGGCAACCGCCACGGCGAGCGCAGCGCCGACAGCAATGCACGCGTCAAAGCCACGTCGACGGCACGGATGTTTGAGATCGCGTTTAGGAGTTCCGGACATCAATGACCCTCCGGAATCCGTGGCGTCTTTCCGGTGAGGTCGTATTCGCCGAGGATGATCTTCCAGCGCTGCGCCTCGGTCAGGCTGAGCTTCCATACCGGCATGGCCGAGGCCCACGGGGTGGCTTCGACCGGCAGCCCTGGACCGCCATTGGTCACCCGCCAGAACGTGTATCCCTCCACGATCGTTTCGATGGTCCCGTTATCGGTGAAGTCGAGCGGGCGCAGCTTGAAGCCGTCGGCCATCGGGCCGTCGCCGGAACCGCTGTCGCCGTGGCATGGCCGGCAATTCATCGCGTAAAGCGCCCGGCCCTCGAACAGGTTCTTGGCCAGGAGCGCCGCCTTCGCGATTTTGGGATCGACCTTGCCGCTCTTGATTTGCACCAGTAAGGCCACGACCGACTTGTCGGGGATGAATTCCAGATCGTGCTCGGGATCTTTCTCCTCGCGCCAGGCCTTGATGTCCTCGCGGACCTGGGGGATGAAGACCACCTTGTTGGCCTTGACCTGCTTGACGAAAGCCTCGATCTGGCCGGCGCTCGGGTTGGCGACCGGGTTCTTCAGCGCTTCGAAGCTCTTCGGGAAGTTCGACGACGGATGCTGGATGCGCAGCGTCGACGGCACCTCGACCTTGGGCACCGCCATCCCGTAGACCTGCCAAGCGACCACCAGTGAGATCGCAACAAGGACGATGGCCCGGGCGGATACTCCGTAGCCGCCGCCCAGAAGCTTCTTGATGGGCGCCAGGAACTCGGCCATGTACTCGTCGGAGAAGGTGACCAGGAGAAAAAGGGCGATTACCACCAAGGTCATGTAGATGAGCATCAATGCGTCGGGCACCGGCAGCGGGAACGGCAGCCCGGTGACCTCGCGCGAGACCAGCGGGATGCCCCATTTCACCGCGACATACGTGACGACCAGGGCCGCCACGATCGGCCAGAACCCGCCCAACCGGAACGACCTTGCGCCCTTTGTCCGGTTTTCGCCCATCGCTACTTCTTCCCCTTCTGCAACATCAGGAACGCCAAGAGGTCCTGATAGTCCTTGACCGTCACGGCTTCGCTCAGATCGTCGGGCATGGTGCTCTTGGTCTTGTCGATCGAGATCGTCTTGATGTCGGCCTTGGCGATGGCCACGGTTTCACCGTTCGCCTTGGTGATCGAGACCTTGGCGCCGTCATCGCCCGTCTTCAGGCCGACGACCTGGCGTCCGTCCTTCTTGATGACGACGTAGGTTTCGAAGCCCTTGGTGATTTTTTTGGCCGGGCGGAGGATGGCCTCTGAGATGAACTTCAAGCCCTTTCCGGCAATCCCGGCCAGATTGGGGCCGCGCTTGTCACCTTTGCCGCCTTTGCCGTCCTTGACCTTCAGTTGGTGGCAGTCGGCGCAGTTTTCCTTGTAGACCTCATCCCCGGCCTCAGGATTGCCGCCGCCGGCGGCCCCAGCTGCGGAAATCTTGCTGTAGAATTTCTGCGTGATCGCGCTCGGCTTGCTGTCGATCGCCACCATGTCGACCTCGCCGCCCTGGGCCATCATGTAGGCGACGACAGCCTTTATTTCTTTCAGACTTAGCGAGATCGGCGGTGCGTAGACGACGGCCATCTCGTTCTTGTAGCCCTCGACCACATAGGCGCCGGGACTGGCGAGGCTTTCGACCATGTAGTCGACCGCCGTATATGTCTGGCCGGTCTTCTTGGAGCGTTCCTTGGCCCGCGACACGGCCCGCGCGCCCATGGGCTGCGGGAACTTGTCGCCGAACTGGCCGTGATTGGGGCCGCGCACCGCGCTGCCCTGCCCACCGACGCTGTGGCAGGTGAAGCAGCGGCCCTTGCCCCAGTAGATCGCCTCGCCGCCTTCCGGGCTGACTGTAACCGCCGCACTCGTCGTGCGCGCACCGCCTGAGAGCTCGGTGATCGAATATCCGATCCACAGGAACACCGCGAGCGACACCAGCAAGAACGCAAGCACCTTCGGCATCACATTGGTCATTGGGCCGCCTCGCCGGGCGCGTCCGCTGAGCTCGCTTCAGCTGTTTCGCCTTCCTTCGGTCCGGCCGCAAGTCCGCCGAGCCAGAACATGAAGGCGCAGCCGATCATGAACAGCAGCACCGCACCGCCGACTTGCTGGGTCATGACGAAGTTGCTCGGCGTATAGGCCCATTCAGAGGTGTCGCGCATGACCCCGAAGATGTGCCAGTCACCACGCAGCCCGGAACGGATGAAGCCCATCAGCCCCATATTCATGGTGATTATGAAGGTCAGCAGCAGGAGCGCGAACTGGCTGCGCACGGTCATTCGCCCCCAACGCAGCGAGCCGGTTTCCTTGGCGCCCCGGAACAGGAAAACGTCGATCACGGTCACGACGATCAAGCAGCTGATGAGCTGCAGGAACTGGGCAACCGCGACATTGCGCAGGACCGGCGACGCCTTCTCCATCACGAAGAAGCCCCAAACACCGAGGAATATGGCCACGTTGAAAGCGGTCGCAGCGAGGTAGATCACCTGCCCAATCTTGCCCCGGTCGATCAGGGCGAGCCCGATCGCCAGCACGCCGATGAGCGACTGGACGACCAGCGCGTAGCCGATGACCCGGATGTAGATCGCCCGGTCGGCCGGCAGATCGAGCGTCGTCGGGTCCATGTTCAGCATGGTCAGCGCATATTGCGCGATGACCAGAACGCCGAGCGCGCCAACCGCGATGATGGTGATGCGAGCGCCGACACCCTGGTCGCGGATCGAGACGGCATCCTTCTTGTTGCCGCGGCGGTACAGCAGGAAGCTAAAGAAGGTCGACAGGATAATCAGGTTGACGACGGCATTCTTGGCCGGCATGAGCCCAAGGAATTTGAGCATCGGATGGTACTGGCTACCGCCCATCTCCCCGACCTCGCGGCCGCTGAGCGGCAAGTTGTGCGGGGTCAGCCAAATCGCGAACGAAACGATGAGTGCGAACAGAATCCACTTGATGTACTTGTAGTACCGCTCGGCGCCCGGAATCCGGGTCATGCCGCTCCAAAGATAGTAGTTGGAGATCAGGAACAACGAGCCGACCAGCATCGCCTGGATGATGAAGGTCCAGGAAAAATCGCCCCCCATCATGTTGTTGCCCATGACGGCGCTGGTCGAATAGACCTCACGGCCGAGGTAGTAGCCGGCGAAGGGCAGCGGGATCAGCGCGGCGATGGCGACGAAGTTGGAGACATAACCCATCCAGTCGTAATGGGCTTTTTCGGCGGCCGTCTTGGCGCCGATGAATTTGACTGCCGCGTAGGATCCCGCGACCAGGCCGCCGAAGGCCAGATTGCCGAGCATACGGTGGATCGCGATCGGCGTCGCCAGCACGTTCTCGAAGAGCTGGAACACGCTGCCGGTGATTGCGCCCTCGGCGTCCACCCCGGCCGGGCTCATCATGAAGCCGGCCCAACTGTTGGCCATCTGCATGATCGCCGTGCCGGCCACATTCAGCATGACGCCGATGAAAATGTGCGACGTCTTCAGATTGCGCACGAACCATAGGCCGAGGCCGGTCGGCAGGATGTAGAGCAGGATCATGAAGGCTTTGGTGTCGACGCGCATTTTCGGTCCGACAAGCCCGAATGCGAAGGCGACGCCAAAGGCCAGAACGATGATCGAAAGCGCGCGACAGACCATCCGCGTGGTCGGCGTGAACGGCTTGTCGCTCTTCATCCGCTTCCAGCCGTAATAGTAGAGATAAAGCAGGAAGGTTTCGGCAAAGAACAACAGCGCATAAAGGAACATGATGTCCTTGAAGGCGCCGGCCATGTAGCCCATGAAAGTCGGGTAGAGCGTGAAGAGCGAGAAGGCGAGCAAGCCGCCAAGCGCAGCCGTCGTGGCGTAGGCGACGCTCAAAAGTCCGGTGAATTCGTAGGCCAGCGCGTCGTATTTGGGGTCCTTGTTGCGCCAGCCAACGATCTCAATCGTGACCGCGAACAGCGGCACGCCGAGCACGAAGGCGCCGAAGAAGAGATGCATCTGGGCAAGCATCCAAACGAGGCGGCGCGAATCCATCCCAAGGAACTGGCGGTAGACGTTCGCTTCCTGCGCCGATGCCTGTCCGGCGGAAAGCATCGCGATGCAAAGAACGATCAGCGCCAGCACGAGAACCGCTGCGCGTCTCGGAACCTGCCACATCGTCAAGCCCCGAACGAATTGGCGACGGTGCAGCATCATCCGTTGCCTTACAGTCCTATCCGGCCTCGACGCCGCCGTTTGGCGCAGCGTCGAAATCGGTTGGACCGAATCCCGGTTGATCATTTTGGTGCTGTGATGCGGCCAGGGACAAACCGCGGTGATGGTCGCCGCCCGTGCCGGCGTAGGTTTCGGCGAGTGCGTCTATGCAGATCCAGTGGAATTCTTCGCGGTCCCCATCCGCCAGCTCGTCAAGCAATGCGTCGATGCCAGCCAGGTCGCCTGTACGTTGCAACGCAGCGCCCCCTTCAACACGCAATTCGCCTCCGAACCTATGCATAGCAGCGACGATGCCCTTCCCCGTTTGATCTTGATCAAGCTGCCGAGTCACCGTTTGTAGCGCGGCCTTGCACACCCCAAGATTCTGATCACCCAGTGCACGCAAGATCCGCGCGCCGGTCGCTGCCTCCCGCACCTCACGAAGGGCCAGGACCGCTCGCTCGCGAATGATCGGTTCAGGGTCTTCGAGCAACCGGTCGAAGTCGGGTTCGGCCACGCCGTCGAGCCGGACAAGGGCGTCCAGCGCCGCCAGCCTGATCTCCATATGCTCCGCATCCAACGCGGTCCGGATCACGGGCTCGGCTTTTCGATCTCCAATCGCGGCAAGAGCATCAACTGCTTCGCACTGCAGGTTCGGCGCGCCGACTTCGACCAATTCGATGAGCGCGGCCACCGCTTGCGAGTCTGGCTCGCCAACCTCACCAAGCATGCGGACCGCCTGGGTGCGGATCGTTGGGTCGAACGCTCGATCCGGCAAGCCTTCGGCCGATAGGCCTTGCGGTCCGACATTGCCCGACGCCCCGGTCGCCGTCTCCCTCACACGGCTCACAAGGATCGAAGCGAGCGTGGACGAGGCAGGATCGCCGTCATCGGGAAGCGAAAGATTTTCAACCCGCAACTCGGCAACGCCGGCGAAATTGTCAACGTCCGGCACATCGTGGCCGGCAGGTTCCAACCGCCCTTCAGCGTCGCAAACCAACTCAATCAAGATGGGTTGAGCCGACAGAGGATCGATCCGCGCAAATGCCGACAAAGCCGCAAGTGCGACCGCCTTGTCATCATCGAAGATCGCTGCGCGAAGGACTGCCAGAGGCGATGTCTCTGCTTGCCCGTCTATGCCATCGTCCGCTTTGCTGGCGGCACCAGGCCCGGAGTTTTGGATCATGGACTCTAGCGCCAGTGCCGCCTGCGTGCGTGTTTGCCATCCGGCACGCGGGTCGGCGAGGATCGCGGCGATCCGGTCTTCCGCTCCGCTCTGCCCGATCCGGGCGATCGCTTCAATCAGGTCGGCGCGCAATCCCTCGTCGGAGGTATCGATCATCGCCACGAGCGGTTCGAATGACGCCGTGTCGGCGATTTCACCCAATACGCGGACCACCCGGCGACGGGTGCCGATGTCCGGATCGTCCAGCGTTTCGTGCAGGCGTTCGACCACCTCCACGCCCTGCATGCGGCCGAGTACGGCGGCGGCCTCGCTACGCACCTCAGGATCGGGATCTCTCAGCAATTCTGCCAAGGGCCCAAGGGCCCGCGGCGCGCAAACCCGGCCAAGAGCCGCCACGGCGGCGGCCCGGACTTCGGCCTCGGCGTCGGCTAGGGTTACCAACAACCCGTCCAACACATCTTCGGGCTGCCCGCCCGCGCCAACTTCGCTTTCTATGAATTCGCCAAGGGCGCGCGCGGCACGCCGCCGCGTTATTGCGCTGGCGCTGACCAGACGATCGAGCAGAAAGTCTTTTGCACGCGGGGCGTCGAGGCCCGCGAGAATACGGTATCCGCCCTGCTGCAAGGCTTCGTGGTCGTCATCCCGCAGGAGCTCTATGATCGGTGCTGCCGCGCGCTGGTCGCCGATCCGGCCCAATCCCTCCAGCGCTTGGCTTTGTACCTCCCAACAGGCGCCAAAGGCGGCATCGTCGGTCATCAGATCGAGTTCGGGATAACCGTCCCGCCGGACGCAATCGATCAGCTGATCCACGGTATCCTCGGTGCCGATGCGCGACAGCGCGATCGCGGCCTGAATTCGAACCTCGCCCTCCGGATCACCGGTCAGCAGCGCCGTCAGCGGCTCGATGGCCTGGAAAACCGCGAAGCGACCCAGCGCGTCCGCCGCATCCGCCCTCACATCTGGATCAGGGTCGGTGAGTAGATCGACCAGCCAGCACCGTTCGCGGTCACCGCATACTTTCAGACGCACCAGCGCCCGGATTGCACAGCACTTCGACAGCGTGTTGTCGCCGGCGAACAGCCGATGGATGGTGCCGAGAAATTTCTGGCGACGCTGCTCGTGTCCAGCGATCACGGACGCCCCCTCAACTTACATTGCTCTTTCATCTGATCCTGAAAGCCCAATAGGGGCGTCTCCTGCTTCTACCGATCCTGCCGTCCTTCAGACGATGTCCCTGCGTTTGAAGGTCATCTGGCTGAACTTGTGCTTGTAGGGGGATTCACCGATTCTCTTGACCTTCCCGGACGCGACCTTGAAGCGATAGTTCTGCGTGATCGGATCGGGCACCTGGGGCGTGATGCTATTGGCCGGCGAATCGAGCTTCAGGAAATCGGTATAGAGCACGCCTTTTTTGATCGCCGGGGTCACGATCGCCACCGCCCCGAATTGACCCGAACCAAGCCGGATGTGGCCGCGCTTCATCAGTCCGGTGAACCACAACTCGCCGCTCTTCACGCCGAGATTGAAGTCGGTCTGAATCGGAACTCGGTGCGATTCGATCGAGACCAGATCCCCGGACTCGATGCCGCGTTTTTTGGCGTCGTCGGGATGGATTTCGACGAAGTTCATGGGCCAGCGCTGCTGCGTGTAGGGCCGGCGCTCGTAGTCGTCGAAACCGGACTCCCAGATCTCGTTGATCCGGCCCATCGAGACCCACAGCTCGTCGCCTTTGGGCTTCATGAACTCGTAGAAGTCCGACCACAGGGCCCAGGGCGATTTCAACAGGTTGAGCTTGCCGGTGTGGGTACTGAAGGCGGTCAGCCGCTTGTTGATGATTGCCGTCTTCTCCGGTCCCGTATCGGGCAGGTCGGTTCGGTTGTAGTCGTGGAGTCGCTTGGTCTCGATGATCTTCTCACCGTCGATCAGCAGCGGCGTCTGCAACCCGGTGGTCCCGTATTGGCGCAAGAAATCGTGGGCCCGCATGCCCTTGCGGCGGGCCATGACGCGGACCGCGTTGAAGTCCTTCCGCGACCCGCGGCTGAACCGGCAACTCTCTTCGAAGACCTCGTTGGAGTCTTTCCAGTCGTAGCCTTCGAACCCCATCTTCTTGGCCAGCATGGAGACGATCTTCCAGTCCGGCTTGGCATCGCCCGGCGGGTCGTAGAACTTTGAGTAGAGCCTGACCCGGCGTTCGGAATTGGCCCGGGCGAAATCCTCTTCGCCCCAGGTCGCTGCCGGCAGCACGATGTCTGCGATCTGATTGCCGATCGGATCGCGGAGATAGATCTCCTGATTGACGACAACCGTGCCGCCGCTATCAACCCGCTTTTTGAGCGTTTCGATGATCGTTTGCTTATCGAGCGACCTGACCTGATGGGGATTGCGCTTGACCAGCCGGACGAAGGCATCCTTGAGTTCCGTTGAGCCTGCCATGGCCTGGATCCAGGTCGTGCCGATGACATAGGCCAGGCGCACATGCCCGTCGCGCAGCCAGCGGTCGAGATCGAGACGATGGCGCCGCCTGCCCGGCACTTTGTAGGGCGACTTGATGCCCGGATAGGGCCCGCCGCTGACGCCGCCGCGCTGGTGGCCGCCCAGCCGGGTTATGATCTGGCCCGGCCTGCCGCCGCAGCCGAGGATCGCGCCAAGGGTGCCGATCGAAACGGTGTTCAAGTAGTTGTTTGACCAGTAGTTGCCCTTTTCGATGCAGATCGAGGTTTTGACCCTCTTCCCGCCGGCCTTGGGCTTGGCCATCATCTCCGCGGCCTTGTAGAGCTTGGCGACGTCGATGCCGGCGATCTTAGCGGCCACCGCGGGCTTGGACTCCTTCTGCTTGAACAGCCACTTCTTGAAGCCCTCGAAACCCTTGACCTGGAACTTGCCCCAGGTCGTGCGCCACTGCCACGGCGTGTTTCGGGTGCCTTGGCCAAAACCGGAGTCGGTCTCCCATTGGTTGTTGACCCATTTCTTGATGAACTCTTTGTCCTCCCAGCCCTTCTCGATGATGATCCTCTGGATCGCCATGTGGACCACGGTGTCGGTGCCGGGATTGAGGTCGATATGCAGCCCGCCGTTCTTTTCCGCGAATGCGACGCCGCTCGAGCGACGCGGATTGATCATGATGACCTTGGTGTTGTTGCCGCGGATGCCATCGAGGATCCAGTGGTTCCACAACACGGTCTTGGTCTCGAACGGGTCGGTGCCGGAGATGATGAGGCAATCGGCGAGCTTGAAGTCCTCGTGGCTGGCGCCGAAGATGTCGTAGCCGACATCGACCCAGCCGGGCACCGAATTGACGAAGGACGGATGGTCGTGATGGGAAATCGCCGGCGTGTTGATGCTCTTTAGCGCCAATTTGGTCAGCGCGTAGGTGTTCTCGAAGTACTGGTAGCTGAAGTACTTCATGGCCCAGGCGTGTTCGCCGTGCTTACGGATGATGTGCTTGGACACTTCCGCGAAAATATCCAGCGCGAAGTCCCAGGTGACAGGCATCAGGATATCGTTGACCCGGATCATCGGGTGTTTGAGACGATCCTGGGTCGGTTTGCGCGGATTGTAGACCTTTTGCGCGATGCAGCCGCCGCGAATGCTGTGCGCACCCTTGGGGTTGACCTCCGAGGCGTCGGGATCGGGGATCACCACGATGTTGTGGAGCCGCCCTTTGTGGAGGGACTGGGTGTACTGGTTCGGCCCGACCCAGCCGCCTTCCAGCGGCTGCAGCGGGAAGTTCCTGCCGATCGCATTCGTTTCCTTCTTCGACCCGCCATTGGCGGCGCCGACCGGCCAGCGATAGACCTTGTAGCCGCACGCCATGACGCAGTAGTCGCAACAGGTTGTCAGCACCTCGGCATTCTTCGGCGGCAGCGGAATCTTGTCCTCGGGCTGATAAAAGGGTGCCGAGTTCTTGCTCATCTTGTCGTCCCCTTATGCCTTGAGGTTGTCGTGCCGGCCGTAGATCAGACCGATCATGCCGACCGCGATGATGCTGTCGCCTTCGAGCTCGAGCAGGATTTGCGGCAGGCTTTCGGTCGCGTGCCCGGCGACAATCATTCCGTGACGGGTCAGGTCGAATGTCGATTGATGGAAGGGGCACGGCCCCAGGACCTGATGTGACGGTTTAAAGATCTGGGTCATGACGCCGCCCATGTGTGTGCACAGCGTATTAAAGGCGACTACGTCGCGATCGGGGCCGATGCCCCCACCCGCCGGCGTGCCGAGCTTGACCAACACGGAATCGGAGTTCTGCTTTTTGTCGGGATAGTTGAACTCCACCGGCTTGTTCGTCCGCAGCGCGCCCAGTTTGCCGACGACCGTGCGTGGATAGCGGGCCATCTCGGCCGCCAATGCTTCGCCCTGCAGTCCCGGAACACCGGTCAAGAGAACGGTGCCACTGGCCGCGGCGGTCCCTTTCAGGAGCGAGCGACGACTTAGACAACCGGGTTTGGGCGATCCGGTTTCATGGTGCTTTTCCACCGACTCTCTCCTCATTTCGACTTCATCGAATTCAAGTAGATTTCAAGCCCGATCCGCTTGGCCTTGGCCTGGGTCAGACCTTTCACGTTGGCCGCAACGCCGTAAGGCGGGATCTTGGGCGCGGCCATCTTGATTTCCTTGCCGCTGATCTCCTCCAGGAAGGCCACCAAAGCCCCCTTCTCCTCGTCGCTCAGATTGAGCGGCTTCAGGATCTTGGTCTTGTTGCCATAGCGCTTGGTGAATTCGTTCTTACCGCCACCCTCGTTATAGAAATCGACGACTTCCTCGAGCGTGAACAACTGGCCGGCATGCATGTAGGGAGCTGTGTATTTCAGATAGCGCAGCGGCGGCGTGCGGAACTTGCCAATGTCCATCGGGCGCTTCGACGTGAAATAGAGGCCTAGATCGTCTTTGTATTCGCGGTAATATTTTTCGTGGACGCCCTTGGCGTAAAGCTCGAAGCGGAAGGTGATGGTATTGAGCCCTGTTTCGGCCCATTCCTCCGGGCGGGGCACGCCGAGATTGTAGTATTTCTCGTCGGTCAGCATCGGGCCGTTGTGGCATTCGATGCAGTTGGCCTTGCCGGTGAAGAGCTTCAGGCCCTGGACGGCCTTCTTGGACAGCGCCTTCTTGTCACCTTTCAGGTAACGGTCGAGCGGCAAATTCCGCTGCGTCAGCACTGCCCGCTCGAATGTCGCGATTGCGAGCCAGGCATCGTTCAGGATCGGCCGTTCGGTGCCGAACACTTCCCTGAAGCGCTTCACGTATTCGGGGGTCTGGCGCAGGCGTTGCTCCATCACGTCCTTTTCGCCGTTGCCGGAGATGCCGCCGGTCGCGGCGGTTCGAGCCTGGCGTTCCAGGCTCTTGGCATTGCCTTGCCAGAAAAATTTGCTCAGAAAGCCGGTATTGACCGCAGTCTGGCAGTTGCGCCAGTGCACGGCGCCCGGATAGCCGCGGCAGATCGGCTCGTTGGTGGCCCAGCCCTGTTTGGGATTATGGCAATCGACGCAGCCGAGGCTGGCGTCTCCCGAAAGCTTGGCATCGAAGAAGAGCAGCTTGCCCAGTTCGACCTTCGCCTTCGTGATCCTGTTGTCAGGGGGCTCCGGCACCTTCGGCAATGGAGCCAGCGGCGGGTCGACGTCGGGATCGCCCGCGGCGGCGGCAATGGAGGGGGCACCTACGACCAACGCGGCAGCAATCACGGCTGAAGCCAGTCGGGACAGGATTTGATTGGGCATCATGTGTCAGTACTCCCCCGACTAATTGCGGGTCTTGAGCCAGTTTTTGGGCGCCGGGTATTTCTGATCGACCTTCACCGGCGTGACGGTCACCGGCTTGGGGCTGCTGAGGCTCAGAAGGAACGCCACCAAATCTTTCGACTCGCGCGCATTTAGCCGGAGCGGCTTGAGTTCACGGGCCAACGGGTCGTCCTTGCCGCCCCCCCGGTTGTAGAAGGCAATGACTTCCGCGAGCGTGGCGAACATGCCGTTGTGCATGTATGGCGCCGTGTATTTCAGCTCGCGCAAAGTCGGCGTGATGAACTTGCCGACGTCGCCGTATTTCTTGCTGACCAGGAAGTAGCCGACATCGCGCCGCCACACGCTCATATTGGGAACGCCGTGGTTGTGCAGAATCGATCGGTAGGTCAGGTGGCGCACGGGGTTCTTGAAGACGTCAAAATTCTCCGGGACCCCCGTGTTATGCGGCTTGCCATCAGAGAAATAGGAACCGCTATGGCAGGCGATGCAGTTGGCCTTGCCGACGAAGAGCGCGCGTCCGCGCCGCGCGGCGGCCGACATGCGTCCGATATCGAACGGAGCGCTTTTGGAAACCAGCGTCGCCATGAAGGCGACCAAGGCCTTGCGCGCCTTGCCCGAAGAGCAATCGCCGCCGAAGTTGACCTTGCACATTTTGACGTAGACCGGATCCTGCTTCATGCGCTCGTGCATGATGCGCATGTCCATGTTCATGATCGCGGTCTCGGTGATCTCGTTGCGCACCACGTCGTTGAGGTTGGCGCCAATATGGCCGTCCCAGCCCCAGCCGACATTCGCGAAACGCGCCTTGTAGACCGTATTGATCAGGGTCGGCGCGTTCCGGAAATGCTCGGTTCCGGGATAGGCTTCGGACAAGCGCTGAAGCTTGCCTTTCTTGTCCTTCGACTTGCCGAAGCCCTGCGCCGGGTCGTGGCAGAAGGCGCAGCTCACGCCGCCGTCGCCGGAAATTCGGGCATCGAAGAACAAGCGCTTGCCCATCTCGACAAGCGATGCTTTGGGCGCTTTCATTTTCGGCAGCGGGCCGATCGGCGGGTATTTCTTCGCCGCCGCGAGGCTTTGCGTCGACGAAACGGAACTCATCATTGCAACGGCCGCCAGCACGAACGCCGCCTTGGCCCAGTTGTTCAGAAGTATGCGCATCCTTGCCGCCCCCAGATCGGACTACTTTGCAGAGAAGCTGAAATCCTGAGTCACGGTTCCGCCGGCCGTGACCGTGATCTTTGCCTTTTTCACGCCAAACCTTGGGTGCCAGGCCTTCAGCCTGTATTTGCCCGGAGGCACACCCGTGATGGTGAACGAACCGTCTTCGCCAACCACTGCGGCGTATGGGTGCTTTGGCGCCAGGATGAAGCCGAACATGAAGTTGTGGGCCTCGCAGTTGATCGAGATGTAAGGCGAGCGCCGCGGCTTCAGCTTCTCCCGAATGTCACCCATCTTGGGTTGGCCGAAATTGAACATCGTGCGCTTGACCGACCGGCCCTTTTCCACGCCGATCATCTCGCGGCTGTTGATGTTGTGAAGGACGCCCTGGTCGCTGTTGCGGATCGTGATCGGGCCCGGCTGGATCACCTGCGCCCAGGGATGGAACCGGCATCCCTTTTGATTGATCAGGTATTTGCCCGCCTTGGGCTTGGGCCACTTCTTGCCGGCCTTGATCTTGTCGATGAACACGAAGGCGCCCCGCAGGGCACCGTCTTTCACGTCCACCCAGACGACCTCGCGGTTACCGGTGCCACAGACATCGGGGTTCTTGGTGATCGCGATTTGCTCGATCGCATCATTCGGCAGCGCGCCCTTGAAGGTCAGCTTGCCGGAGATCATTCCGCCGTTCTTGACCTCGACGACTTTGTACTTGGCCGCCAGGCTCTCGGTGGCGACGCCAGACATCGTCACGGTCACGACAGCGATCGCCAGTACCATTTTGCGGTTCATGCAACCCTCATCTCTGCATTGCCTTGCAATTCCGGCCAACCCGGTCATTCATTGGCTTCTCGCGTCATGGGCGGTGACCATGGCAATGGTATGCCGCCAACACGCTCCAAAAACGCGTCTAGCTGGCCGAGCGTCTGAAAATGCCCCTCTTCCCGGCCCTGGACATGGCGAACATGGCCGCGCCATGCCTGTTCACCGCCTGGGGCTCCCTCCAACCAGATGCGAATCACGAAAGAATCCCCTTTCCCCGGCCCAGCCATGCCCTCATGCCGTTCCATCTGTCGCCACACTGCCTCTGGTTTTGCGTATCACGCACCGGTGACAACGCGGCAACACGGCGGCATGACTGCACAGCACCTGCATTACAGTTAGTACGGGGTGGTTACACGCGGGTAACACGGGGGCCGGCGAGCGGGCCGGAGAGCGGGCCGGCCGTGCCGCCGGACCGGAAAACGCTCTAAGCGTTCTCGTCCAACCGCTCACCGATATCGGGGACAGCCGCCCGGTCAGGCTCATTGTCAGATTGCGAGCCGAGTATTTGCCGGTACAGACGCATGGTCTCCGGCATTGGCTCCAGGCCAAATTCTTCGGCGAGCGTCTGGCGCCAGCTGTGGAACTGCATCTCGGCCCAATCGGACCGGCCAAGATGGACGAGGTGTTGCAGCAGCCGCTGCTGGAAACTTTCGCGGCAAGGGTCCTTATAGAGAGCCGCGCGGCAAACCTGGGCCGCCTCCAGCAGGTTGCCCTGCTCGGCGTGGCTGTCGGCCAGCCCAATCATCGTATCCAGGAAGACCTCGCGCAGCCGCTCGCGCTCTTCGGCGCACCAGTCGACATAGGGGTCATCCTCCAGGTACAGGCCGCGATAGAGGCGCTTGGCGCTCTCAAACCGCGCCACCGCCTCGGTGGACGATCCCTGGCTGGCGAGTTCCGAACCCTCCGCGGCCAGCCGCTCGAAGACATCGGCATCGACCCATACCGCATCGCGTCGGAGCAAATAAGACTGGCCCACCGTCTGGACCACACTGTCATCCTTCAATCCTCCAGCGCGAAGCTGGGCGCGCAGGTAGCTTACCGCCACTTTCAGACGCTCCAGCCCCCGGCTCAACTCGGCGTCGGGCCACAACTGCTCAATCAGAATTTCACGGTGAACAGGCCGGCCGAGATGGACCACCAGGCATTTCAGCAGCGTCAGTGCGTGCTTGCGCTTCCATTTGTCGACCGCCAAGCCGCGACCGGCAACCGTCAGCCCAAAATGCCCAAAGGTGAAGATTCTGAGCGGCAGCGTGGTGGGATGGGCTTCGGGCATGCGCGGCATGTCCTGCAAAAAGATCACCGCCACCGCATCCTCGCGCTCCGGGTCATCGCTCGGCGCCACCAGTGTGCTGATGGCGGCCTGGATCATCGCGCCGTCCTTATGCCGCAGACGGCAGGATCTGACGGCCCAAGCCTCGCCGCGCACAAAGCACGACATACCCTCGCAGAGCGGCGAGCACAGCGGCTCACCCGTCTCATAACTTCCCCGCAGGATATCCGCGCAGGGGCGGCCTATGATGTCATCGGCGGCATATCCGAGCATCCGCTCCGCGCCGGCATTCCAGCTAACGACGCGCATCTCGGCACTGACGGAAAACGCCGCATCGGACGAGAAACTGACCAGATCGGCCGTCCGAACCATATCTAGGGCCTCCCTAACCCTACCGGTTGAATTCGCGATCCTGGATATAGATCGCTGAGCTGCAGAGGCCGGGCGCCTCCATTGTCGCCATCAGTTTTCTGGCGTCCGGCCATGAAGCAGCCCAGCCCATGGCGCCCAACACGACGAGTCGGCGGTTTGCCGCAGGCGATTTGTCGCAGGCAATCATCGGCGTGCGCGATGACCGCGAAGCCCGGCGCGTGGGTCACAAGACCGGCCTTGAGATCCGGCGTCATTTCAAGAACCGCCGGATGTCGGCGGCAATCGCCTTGGACGTCATGCCGTGGGGATAGTGACTGAGCGGCCGGCCCTTCGGCCCCACCAGATAGATCGAGGCCGAATGATCCAACAGGTATGGCGCGCTCTCGCTCGCAGGAAAGAACTTGCGGTAGCGCACCCGATAGACCGCAGCCGCACTGGCGATTTGCGCCGGGGTGCCGGTGAGACCGACCATGCGAGGATGGAAGTTGGGCACATAAGCCGCCAACACCTCGGCAGTGTCTCGCTGGGGGTCGATCGTAACGAAAATCGGTTGAACCCTTCGCGAACGCCCACCGAGATGATCCAGCGCGGCGCCCATGATCTGGAGGTCCGTAGGGCAGATGTCGGGACAATGGGTGTAGCCGAAGAATACCAGCATGAATTTTCCGCGGAATGTCAGGTCCGTCACGGAACGGCCCCGATGGTCGACGAGCGAGAAAGGTCCGCGTTCTCCGGCTTGGGCCGGTTGCTGCGAAACCTGGCCAAAGCCGACCAGCAGCATGACAAGGATGGATCCGATGAACGTCGCGCGGGATCGTGCGACCGATGCGTGAGAGGAAACGCCCATACCCCGTTACTCCGATCTCTCGGCCAGGGACCGGCCCGGCATTCCGGGCCGGCCCGCACGGTTCCACGCGGCAAGGCTGGGTGGGCCATCCGCGCCGAAGCGCTGGCGAGCCATCGCTTCAAGATCGCTCCCAGTCACCTCCGCACGGCCTTGCGCCGCGACATGCGCCTGGGCACGTGTCTTGACCATCTTGCGCAGGAACGCCGGCACCCGTGCGAGCCGCGCTGTTGCCTCCTCGCTCCACCGAACCGTGGGCGCGGCGCCCGTGGCCAGCGGTTCGATGACCGGCCCACCGCGGGGTTCGTAGCCGCACAAGCTGTCCTCGCCCATCAATTCGCCGTCCGCCGCCATCGGCCGGGCACGGCAGCCGCCGCAAAGTTTCTGGTACTCGCAAACCCCGCAGCGCCCTTCAAGAACGGGCGCACGCAACGACTGGAACATCGACGCCTCGCGCCAGATCTCCGCAAACTCCGTCTGACGGACCGAGCCGACCGGCGCCTCGATGTAAGGACATGCGGTGACTTCACCTTCAGGGGTCACGCGACAATAGCGGGTGCCGGCGAGACAGCCGCCGGCCTCGTAGCCCTGCGCAAGCGTTATTGGCCAGTCCGGATCGCGTTCATAGGCGAGGCGCTTGAAATGGGGGGCGCATTTGGCGCGCACGATAAGCTCGCTCTCCTCGTGCGCCGCCTCGGTCACCCGGGCAAGCACACGATCGTACGTTTCGCGGCCGACCCCGGTAAAGCGCTCGCCCCGCCCGGTACAAACAAGAAAGAAGATATTGAGCACCAGCGCGCCGGCGGACCGCGCAAAATCGAGCATGGCGTCAAGCTCACCGGCATTCTCTTCGGTGACCGAGAAATGGATCTGGAAAGCAAGCCCGCCCCGGCGGCAGGCATCGATGCCGGCCATCGTCTTAGCCCAAGCGCCGGGCAAGCCCCGGAAGGCGTCGTGGCGCGCCGGATCGAGCGAATCGACGCTGATGCCCACCCCGGCGACCCCGGCCGCGCGCAACTCGGCGACGCGTGTATCGGTCAGGGCCGTGCCGTTGGTCCCGACCACCATCATCAGCCCTTGATCGGCGCCCGCACGCGCAAGTTCGGCGATATCCGGCCGCAACAGCGGCTCACCGCCGGTCAGGACGACCATGGTCTCGCGGCTGAGCTCCGCGATCTTGTCAATGACTGAGCGCACTTCTTCGGTGGAAAGCTCGCCTGCATCGCCGTCGTCGCGCGTGCCGGCATCGAGGTAGCAATGCGCGCAGGCCAGGTTGCAACGCCTGGTAAGATTGAGCGCGACCAGGAATGGCGGCTCGATGGGCGGCGTGACCACGGTGGCCTACTCCTTGTCCTCGCGTGTCCGGGTATGCCCACCCGATTTCATGGCGTCTTCCATCGCCTTTCGCGCTTCGGCGAGGCCGGCCTCAACGATCTCCATATTGACGCTGTCGACACCGCGCGCGCGGGCAACGTCCTCGATCCGCGCCTTGGTCCTCTCCTGCATCGATTCCGGCACCCGCGCGACCCTCGCCAACGCTTCGGCCGACCAGTCGATGGGCGCCGGTGCGCTTTCTGCCCCGATGAACGGGCGCACATGCTCCGGCAAGACGGTTTCTGCGCCCTCGCGCTTGGCCCGTTTCTCGGCTCGCAGTCGGGCGCTGCCGGCGAGGCTTTGGTCATCCAGCGATGCCAGCATCTGCTCGGCCTCCGGGCTCCAGACCACGACCTTGGTACTGCCCCCGCCACGGCCGGGCATCAACTGGTTCGCAATCTCCTCGACGATCTCGGTCGTTATGAAAGTGTGCCCCTTCTCCTGGGCGAAGCGCAGGACGGCCTTGCGCGCCATGCCACGAGCAAAATCCGGCGCTCGGCCCAAGAGCGCCTCGGCTTCATGGCTCCATTGAATGGTCTCTTCTGCCACCAGATCGAAAGGTGGTTCCGCCTCAAGCTGGGTCAGCCAGACTTGGCACGGCGCCGCGCGTAGCAGGTTCTCCGCATTGCCGCCGATGTCGAGCGTGTCATCGGCATGCACGCCCGTCTTGCCGAGCACGACCAGGCTCGCGCCGACGCTCGTTAGATATTCGCAGATCGCCTTGTGGGGTTTGCCGTCCAGGAGCTTGCTGACGATCTGATCGTCGCCGGTCATTCGCTGGGCAACATCGAGATGCGATTGATAGATTTTTGCGATGCCCTCGTCTATCAGCTCCTCGTGCAGCTTTTCCTGCTCCTTGAAGCGAAACACCTTGCCGGCCTCGTCACTCAGCACGCCCGCGATCTTGTTGAACGCCACGTAGTGATAGTATGGATCGTAAGCGGCGACCACGTGGACCGGTGCGCCGAGGCGGCGGCCGATCATCAGCGCGATCTCCAACGCCCCGAACGATTGAGCGGAGCCATCCAGACAGGCGACGACGGGTCCGTCGCCGATCGCACGCTTGGCGTCGCGGACGACCAGCGTATCGATCGGGCTGCGCCGGACCAGACGCTCGCACACGGTTCCGACGGGGCTTCCCGGCACGGCGCCCAGACCAACCGCGCCAAGTGCCAGCACATCGAAACTTCCGCTGTGCATCGCTTCGAAAATCTTCCGGTAGTTCTTGCCCTCCGGGCTAAGCCTCGCATAGGTCACGTCGGCGGCTTCACACGCCTGGGAGGCTACGTCGTGGTAACTGTCGGAGATGATATTGAGCCCGCGCGTGATCAGGTCGTCATGGACCTCGCGCTGGTACTCCATCTCCTCCTCTTCGCGGTAACGCTCCGGCAGTCCGCCCTCCATCTGGCGAAAGCGCTTGTCGTGCAATTTCGCCGCGTAGGCGTGGATGCCGGTGATCTCGCCCTCAGCGTCAACGATGCGGAGCGCTTCGGTCAGCGCCCGGTTGGCATGGTCGGATGCGTCCAACGCGACCAGAATGCGCCTCGGGGCCGATGACTTGGCAGGCGGCGCCTTGTTGCCGGGTTGTTCAGCGGTCGCCACGGTCTGCATCGCGTTTCCCCTTTGCTGTCGCGTCCCCGGTATCCTGGAAATGACAACAAAAAAGATCTCTTGCGGCCTTGTCTTTGATAAAGATCAAGCCGCATACCTGCCTCGATGCTTGGTTGTCGCCCCAGTAGCGGCCCGACACATCCACAAGCGTTGGTTTGGATAGGCCGGTATCCGCCAAATATCCGTTTCTCTTGGACCGAAGATCACGGGCCGCAATCCCTGCTCAAAGCAAAAATACGGGGTACTCGATTGCAAACCGGTGCGCCTGTTTGGGAGGGAACCCAACAACCCCCGCATCCCGCGGGAGCGCTCCGCCTAAGGCAGATCTTGGGCGCCAACGCCAAGGATAGTCATTCAGCGGGACCACATGTGGAGAACTGGGCGAAACCTTGGCTTTCCAAATGACGCGATATGCTGTGTCCGTCTGATGTCCGTGCTGGCGTGCGGTCCGGCCTTGTAAACGCAAATGCCAAGTGACCCGTTCGGACCTGAATCGGACGCTTACAAGGCGGCGAGCTCACATCTGATTCAGGCATCATTAGCGGACACGACTGACTAGGTACAATTCGGCCGCTGGGATGCCTCGCATGTCTCCATGGAGACTATACTTGGCGTAACTAACGCCGAAGTGACGGTGAGACTACACCCAGAGTCATTTGTCTATATGTTGCGGTTGGATTCCTGATTGGACACCCCATGTACTCGCGGAGTTCGCGCTGCACTTGAAGTCCAGCCAATATTCAAGGACCCTTTGATGACCCCGAACGCCCGTTTCACAGAGCTTATCGCCGACATCAACCCAAGCGACACCACCAATAAACGGTCCAAATCGGCGCATACGGCCATTCGCGGCGCGCTATGGGCAGATGAATCCTATAAGGACAGCGTAATCCGAGATTTCCTAGGCGGTTCTTACCAGCGTCAAACGGCGATCCGCCCCGTGACGAAAGACGGCGATACCGACCGTCCTGATGTCGACATCTATGTTGTCGTCAATGGCGAGACCTAGACGACCACGCCCGAAGACCTAATCGACAATTTGTTCAATGCATTGGATCGGAACCGTAAAACACTCGATATCACCCGCCTGAAGCGAAACCGCTGTTCGATCGCGATCTCCACCAACAAGGCGGACATGGACATCTCGCCGCTTCTGGAGCGCCAGTCGGACGGGTTTTACCGGATCGGCAACCGAACCACCGGCGTGTGGTACAAGACCGATCCGGAAGAACACTCCACCTGGTCGTCTACGCGGAATGACGAATTCTCCGGCCGCTTCAACCGACCGTGAAACTGCTCAAATGGGCCCGGCAGGAAAAACCAACCCAGCACAGGCACCCGAAGAGCTTCACCCTCGAAGCGATTATCGCCGACCCATCGTGCGCCAGCTTCACGATATCCATATGGTCGTAAGGGATGATTTGGTTCAGTTCCTCTGCGACCGCTCGTAGCACCGCGTCGTAGTCCATCTGGCCCGCGATGGCCCTGGAGACGGACAGGAGTTTGGGAAACACATTCTCTGATAGGAGCGGCATCGTCTGTCGTGCCTCAATCAGTGATCGTTGCCCCTACCATATCAAAAATGAATTTGGCCGCGTTAGTCGGATTTGCGGAGGGTCGGAGAACGATACTCCAACTCGCCGCAATTTCGGCCGTCGCGCCTGCCTCGTCACTAAAGCGTCATGCCGCCGTCGACAACAATCTCGGTTCCGGTGGTGAAGCTCGCCTCGTCGGAGGCGAGGTGGGCGATCTCCTCAGCGCTGCCGAAGCGGCCCATGCGCTGGCGAGCGATGAAAGTCTCTCTGGCAGCGGCCGGATCGTCGAAGGCACGTATTCGATCATTTAGCGACGGGGTATCGACCGTGCCAGGACAGATCGCATTGCAGCGGACGCCAGTTGCAACATAATCCGCCGCGACCGATTTGGTGAGCCCAATCACCGCCGCTTTGCTTGCCCCATAGGCACACCGATCGGCCACACCGCTGATCGAGGACGCCACCGAGGCGACATTGACGATTGATCCACCCCCCGCAGCGATCATTCCAGGTAGCACAGCGCTGATCATCAGATACATACTGCGCACGTTGAGCTCAAAGGTGCGGTCCCACTCCTCCTCGCTGCAGTCGAGGATTGGCCCGTGCGGCACATATCCCGCGCAGTTAAATAGGATGTCGACTTCGCCGATTCGCTCGATAAATGCCGTGATGGCCTGTCGATCCCGGACGTCGAGTAGATTGGTATTCAACCCCGCCTTGCCTTTGAGTTCGGCTAGTTTCCTTTTGTCGATGTCCGTTGCCCAGATAGTGGCGCCTTCGGCGACAAAGGCAAGCGCAGTCGCTCTCCCAATACCCCGCGCCGCAGCGGTTACCAGTGCCGTTTTTCCCTCCAGTCGACCAGTCATTTCGGGCATTCCTATCAAGCGCGACAGATCGGTGAGTGTATGAATTTTGGTGCTATTGGAAAGACCGGTGGTGGGAAACGCGTTGTCGGTGCCAGGTCCTTAAAGCATCCAGCCATATCTTGGCGGCAGGTCCAGTCCAGAATGTCCGCTATGGGTCAGAAGCAGACGTTACCGATGTCGAGAGGGATGTCCGCCTTACACCCGAAATCGGACGTAACGGTCAGCCGCTCAATCGTCCGCTTGTAGCCACAAGCAGACATTGGGTTGCGATTTGAGTCCCGACATTGCAATCCGCAGCAAACGATTTGACACAATAAAACGCCGATTAAGGTAACAACTCTGCCTTGTGCAATAACGGCGCCGGCGTAGCTAATCTCCGGGCTGGTAGGTTTGGGGAGCTTTGTTCTCGGTGCTGTGACACAGCAGAAGACGCCCAAATGTCATTTGGCCAAGTGCATGAGGATCAATCTAATATTCACCACAATCAGTGGATATGTGTCCTGACGGCTTGGAAGACCTACAGCGTCATAAAAATCGCGGAGGGTTCCTTTATGGACACAAACGATCTGGTTGCTGCCGTTGCAAATCAATCCGCCCTTTCGATTGGGGAGGCCGCCAACGCCGTGGATTTCGTTTTCCATGTCATGAAGACTGAGCAGAGCTATAGGGATCCAGCGGATCCGACACCGATGGATACAATCGCGCGCGTCGTTCCGGAAGCAGCGCAATTCTCTGAAACGTGCGGGTCAGCACAAACGGAACCAAACGACAGTCTTTAGCAGCCTCAACCAAGAGCCCATGCCGTCCTCGCGGTTTAGCGAATGAGAGCTCGACCGGCTTGCACCGGTTGGCATCGGCCAGGACGCCGCGCCGCGCCGACGTCCGAGGTGAGGGGCGTCTTCGAATCGGTTCGGGACCTCGGGACGACGGATTGAACAGCAGTAGTCACGTATCAACCTCCGGATCCGGCCAGTTTCGAGCCAGGGAGACTGCAAACCTTGCGGGTCCGGGAATATACGGGCCCCGCCCTATGGGCGGGACGCCGCGTCGGCATTTGTCCGCAGGATGGCCATCGGCCCGTGGACTTAAGGATTCGTGAAACCTTGTCACGATCGGGCACACAGGGGGTCCGGCAACAAATCCATTTCAATTGGTTACAAATGAAACTAATATTCCGCTCGCGAGGACGAAGCATCGGGCAATGGAACCGGGCACCGAAGGGTGCGCCGGAAAACGATGTTCAAGCGGAGGAACCCGATGACTGTCAAGGGCGTTCACCACATTGCCTATCGCTGCGCCAATGCGCAGGAGACTGTGGACTTCTACACGAAGCTGCTCGGCATGAACTACGCGATGGCGATCTCAGAAGATCGTGTGCCGTCGACGCACGAACCCGATCCTTATATGCACATCTTTTTCGAGACCGGCGGCGACGGCTATCTGGCCTTCTTTGAGTTGCCCAACAGCCCAGAGATGGGCAAAGACCCCAACACACCCGGCTGGGTTCAGCATCTGGCGCTCCAGGTCGAGGACATGGATACGCTGATGCAATACAAGGCGCGGATCGAGGCGGCCGGTCTTGAGGTCGTTGGCCCCACGGATCACACCGTATTTCAATCGATCTATTTCTTCGATCCCAGCGGCCACCGTATCGAACTGGCCTGCAACACCGCTACCGCCGAGCAATGGGAGCGCCTCAAAAATGAGGCCAAACCGATGCTCGACGAGTGGAACCGCACCCACAGCGTGGTCAAACGCGCCGCCTGGATCCACGAAAAGGAACTTCAGGCGATCGATTAGGTCCGTTGTTTCGGTGGCGGTTGCAAATCAGTGAGGCGGAACCAAACCGAGCCGGCCCGTCCGAACAGCGGACATCTCGAATTTTGTTCAGGCCGATGATTTGGGCCCAATCAGGCACGGCGGCCGGCTGCAACCGCTTTAAGGGCACGAAACAGGCGGCTGTACGCAGTTTGAGCCTGGTTTTGGCGCCGCCCCGCGCAAGCGGACCCTGATTCATTCGGAGCGCCGGATTGATCTATCTCAAGGACGGACCTGATCCCCGACCTTGAGCATTCCGGCCGGGGCAAACGAAACGTCCAATCCAAGCAGATACGAGGGCTGAAACCATGGCGGCGACGATCAAACCGCAACTCACGCACATTGCAATATTTGTCGAGGATCTGAGCAGGATGCGGGAATTCTATACCAAGGCATTCGGACTGACCGTGACAGACGAGGGGCCTCATCCCGCCGCACCGGTCGATATGGTTTTCATGTCGGCCGATCCGACGGAGCACCACCAATTCGTGCTGGTGAGCGGCCGACCCGACCAGGTCGATTTCAACATCGCGCAGCAGATGTCATTTCTGGTTCAGTCGCTCGATGAACTCCGGCAGGTGCGTGACCAAGTTGCCGCCAGCGGTATCGAGGTCAAGCGCACCTGCACGCATGGAAACGCCTGGTCGATCTATTTCGACGATCCGGAGGGCAATCAGGTCGAGGTCTATGTGCATACGCCCTGGTACATCCCCCAACCCCACATTCATCCGATCGATCTTGACATGTCCGACGACGAGATCATGCGCGAGACAGAAGCGCACTGCCGGGCGAGCGAAGTCTTCAAGACGCAAGCCGAACGCGAGGCCGAAATGCGCCTGGCGATGGGCCTCGCCTAGTCCCAGGGGGCAAGCGAGCATTGGAAGGTCTGTTGCGCTGAACTCAAAGCCATCGCAGGCGACGCGAAGCCGGTCGCGCCTGTCCAACAATCGGAAGAACAGGAACCAGTATGTCAGAGGATCAACAAAATCTCGTCACGGCCATCGCCGACATGAAAGAGACCGAAGCCATGGAGCTTGTCCGCAAGCTTATCGACAACGACGTGCCTCCGCTCGACATACTGGCTTCGTGTCGTGCGGCGATGGATATCGTTGGCGCACGCTTTGAAGCCGAGGAATATTTCATTCCTGAACTCGTCCTGGCCGGCGAGATGCTCGACCAGATCGGGTCCGTCGTGAAACCGCTGATCAAGGAACATGCCGGTTCGGCGGTCGAAACCGCGGGCAAGGTGCTGATCGGGACGGTGGCCGGCGACTTGCACGACATCGGCAAGAACATCGTCACCTTCATGCTGGACGTGAACGGCTTTGAGGTCATCGACCTCGGCGTCGACGTGCCCAAGGAGAAATTCGTGGAGGCGATCAGAACCCACGAACCGCAGGTCGCCGGGCTCAGCGGTTTTCTCACGCTCGCTTTCGATTCGATGAAAGACACGGTCGAGGCGATCGAAGCAGCAGGCCTTCGGGAGCAACTGAAGATCTCGATCGGGGGTGGCCAGGTCGACGAGCAGGTCCGTGGCTATACAGGGGCTGACGCGTTCGGCCTCACCGCCATGGATGCCGTCGCACAATGCAAGGATTGGATCGCGACATGACCACAATGACCATCGAACGCGAGCAGAAATCCGGTGAGGATCTCTATGCCGAGCGCGAGAAGCGCGTCGCCGATGCGATTGCCCTGCGCGAGCCCGACCGGGTGCCGTTTTCCTTCTTCACGCATTTCTGGACGGCGAGCTATTGCGGGCACACCTTCGAAGAGCTGATGTACGATGGCGAGAAATACGCCAACTCGCTGCGCAAGGCGCTCGACGATCTACAGCCCGACACCTTCGCCGCCCTCCATGTCAACATCGTCATCGGCCAGACGATGGAAACCATGGGCTACAAGCAGCTCGAATGGCCGGGGCACGGAACCGATCCGAATGTCGGGTATCAGTACATCGACAAGGAGTACATGAAGCCGGAGGAGTACGACGACTATCTGTTCGACCCGACCGGATTTTTCCTGCGCACGTACCTGCCGCGCGTCGCGACCGCCTATGAAGCATTTGCGAAGCTGCCGGATTTCCCGACGCTCTACTATCTGAAGCTGATCCGAGCGACAGGCGCCTTCGCCCGACCCGAATTGATCGAGGCCTTTCAGACGCTGGCCGAGGCCGGCCGGCCAATGGAAGCGATGATGGGCGAGCTCAAGAAATTCGCCGTCGAGTCCAAAGCGGCTGGTTTTCCGCAGAGCATCGGCAGTGGGGCCGCGGCACCATTCGATCATTTCGCGGATTACCTGCGCGGCTCCAAGGGCGCCATGCTCGACATGTTCCGGCATCGCGACAAGTTGCTGGCGTCAATGGACAAGGCGGCGGTTCTGATCGCCCGCGATGCGGTGCGCGCCGGCAAGGCCAATCCGTTCTGCAAGCAGGTCTTCATCCCGCTGCATTGGGGGCTGGACGGCTTCATGTCGCCGGACCAGTTCAAGACCTTCTTCTGGCCGCCGCTTCGCAAGGTGATGATGACACTGATCGAGAACGGCCTGAACCCGCAGGTGCTTTGGGAGGGCGACTGCGAATCGCGGCTGGAAACCATTGCCGACGTGCCTCCGGGCACATGTGTCTACTGGTTCGAGCGCACCGACATGGAGAAGGCAAAGGCGGTGTTGGGCGACGTGGTCTGCTTGCGCGGCAATGTGCCGCCTTCGATCCTCAACCTTGGGACGCCCGACGACACCGACGAGTACGTGAAGAACCTGATCAAAGTCGCCGGCAAGGGCGGCGGGCTGATTGTCGATGGCGCCTTGGGGATTCCCGACGAGGCAAAACCGGAGAACGTGTTCGCCATGGCGAAAGCGGTCCGGAAATACGGCGCCTACGGCTGATTGGCCGGAAACAGCACGGCAAGGCCTCTTAGGATGCCAACGACCCGCGACGTGCCGATCGTGCTCTCAGCGCCGGATGTGATGCGGCGGAACGGTCTGCGCTTTGGCGGCCGATTGCATCCGCGCGTGCGCAGCCTGGTCCCGGAGATGCTCGAGGTGATCGAAACCGAAGAGCTGCTGCAACCGGCGCTTGCCTATACGGAATGGCCGGTCGCCGGCGTGACCCGAACGGCGATGCGGCTCGTAAACGGCGCTTGCATTGAAGACGCACCGCGACTGGCTGGGCGGTTGGGCGGCGCGACTTCGGTACTCACCGCGGCGGGCACACTCGGGCCGCGCTTCGATGCGCATATCTCCGGCCTGTTCGCCGACCGGCAACCGATGCGGGCGCTGGTGCTGGAGGAAATCGGCGTCCTAGCGGTTGCCAGGCTCGGCGATGCGATCCGCGACCATCTTGATGCCGAGATCGGTGTGCGCAGTCTTGAGTGCAGCTCGCCGATGAGCCCTGGAGAGACAGGCTTCGCCCTCGACGCTCAGCCGACTGTCGTTGCGCTGGCCGAGGGTGAGGCGATCGGCATCTCCCTCATCGCGTCAGGTGCGATGAAGCCGGTCAAATCGCTGTCTATGGTGATCGGCGTCGGCAAGACTATGCCGCGCTGGGCGGCGTGGGAGGTCTGCGCCGGTTGTGCCGCACGCGACAACTGCCGCTACCGCACCCGCCCTCAAATGGAGGCGGCAACGTGAATTCGACCGCCGCTGCTGGCATCCAAGTGACCTATGCCCCGATGGGGCAGACATTTGCGGGCACTGCCGGCGACAGCGTCCTGGACATCGCCCGGCGAAACCGGGTGCGTATCGCCAGTTCCTGCGGCGGGCAGGGCCGGTGCATGTCGTGTTCGGTCCAGTTCGTCGAGGGCGAGGTGCCGCTGCCGGCTGATGCCGACCGGCGATCCTTGTCCGAGCGGCGGCTGAGCGAGGGTTGGCGCCGCGCCTGCCTGGCCCGCCCTGCCGGCGACTGCACGGTGTTCGTGCCGCCGCGCTCGACCGCAGCTCCTGTGCGCACCCATGTCGATGGCCGGCCGGTCGAGGTCGAGCTTGATCCGGCCGCGCGCGGCGTCTTCGTCGAGCTGACCCCGCCAACGCTTGAGGATCCGCGCGCCGACGATCTGCGGCTGTTGGACGCCGTCAACACGCAAGTCCCTGGCTTGGCCCATAGGGTGGATATCGAGGTTCTGCGTAGCTTGTCGCCAGATCTGCGGAACTGGGGTTGGCGGGCGTTGGTCTCGGTGCATTCCGGTGACGTCGTGGCGGTCGGGCCGGAATCGAGCCGCACCTTCGGCATCGCCATCGATCTTGGCACCACCAACATATCCGGCGTGCTGGTCGACCTCGCCACCGGCAAGACGCTTGCCGTGCACGGGATGGAGAACCCGCAAACTGCCTATGGCGGCGACGTCATCAGCTATGCGGCTTTCGTGCGGCGCACGCACGATGGCGCGGCGATCCTGCAGCGGACCGTCGTCGATGCGCTCAATGAGCTGGTCGCGGCGCTGACCGGTGAGGTCGGTGATGCGCCGGCCCATGTGGCCGAACTGGTCGTGGCCGGCAACACCATGATGCACCATCTGCTCGCCGGCCTGCCGGTGGCTCAGCTGGCGGCTTCACCGTTCGTCGCGGCGGTCAGCGAGCCGCTCGATCTGCGCGCACGCGATCTGGGGCTGCAGATCGCCCCCGGCGGCTATGTCCACCTGGTGCCCAACATCGCCGGCTTCGTCGGAGGCGACCACACCGCGATGCTGCTCGCAACGGAGGCCGCCGGCGAGGAGGGCCTCGTCCTGGCAATGGATATCGGCACCAACACCGAGATCTCGCTGCTTGAGGGCGGCCGGATCACCAGCGTTTCCTGCCCCTCTGGCCCGGCGCTGGAGGGCGGGCACATAACCAGCGGCATGCGTGCCGCCGTCGGCGCGATTGAGCAGGTTCGCATCTCCGACGACGGGGTGTCGCTGGAAACCATCGACGACGGCGCGCCGGCCGGCATCTGCGGCTCCGGCGTTCTAGACACCGTGGCCCAGCTTTATCTGACCGGCGTGGTCAATCCTCGCGGTCGCCTGCAGGAGGGGCATCCGTTCGTGCGTGTCAATGACGTGACGCGGGAGTTCGTTCTGGCCGGCGAGGCGAAGACGGGCGGACCGCCAGTGGTGTTCGGACAGGACGATGTGCGGGCGGTCCAGCTCGCGAAGGCGGCCATCCGGTCGGCGACCGATCTGCTGCTGCAGCAGACCGGCCACAGCGAAAGTCAGCTCGATCGCGTGATCATCGCGGGCGCCTTCGGAAACTACATCGATATCACCAGCGCGATCGCCATCGGGATGCTGCCGGATCTCCCCTTCAGCCGTTATGCGCAGGTCGGCAATGCCGCCGGCGACGGTGCCCGGCAGATCCTGGTCTCCATGGCGCAGCGTGCCCGGGCGCGGGAGATTGCCGCGAGCGCCCGATATGTCGAACTCGCGGGCGCGGACGGCTTCATGTCCGCCTATGTCAGCCGTATCAATTTCGATCGGGTGCGGGGCGTACGCCACGCGCAGCCCGTCGACGCATAACGGGACGAGCGAATGGCCATTCCGAACCTCACAATCATCGGCGAGCGCATCAACCCGGGCTTCAAGAGCAGCAAGGCGCTGTTCGACAACGAAGATCTGCCCGGGATCCAGGCCCTTGCCAAGCGTCAGGCGGATGCCGGCGCGTCCTACCTGAACGTCAACATCGGCACCAAAGCGCTCGACAACCCCCATTTCATGGAGGCTGTCATCGAGGCGATCCAGGCTGTTGTCTCGATCCCGCTTTCCTTCGACTTTCCGCAAGCCGAGGTCCAGGAAATCTGCCTCAAATGCTTCGATCAGGACAAGGCCGGCGGCCACAAGCCGATCATCAATTCCGTCGCCGAGACCCGAATGGACATGCTCGAGCTGCTGAAGATCCGGCCGTTCAAGCTTGTGGTCATGGCCTCCGAGCGCCTCGAAGGTGGTGTGCCACGACCGAACAAGAAAAGCGATCAGGTTATCGGCGTGGCGCAACGCATGGCCAATCGCCTCACCGGCGCGCCGCACGGGATGGCGCTCGATGACATTTTGATCGACGTGTCGATCAGCCTGCTGGCCTCCGACACCGAAGGGCTGACGCGCATGGCGATCGATGCCATTCGGGCGATCGGGGCCGATCCGTCGTTGAGAGGCATCCACATGATGGGCGGGCTGTCGAACATCTCCGGCCAACTACCGGCTAAGGCGGCGGACGGCTCCAACCTGAAACTGCAACTCGAGGAAGCCTTCCTGACCCTCACCGTGCCGCATGGCTTCGACACCATCCTTGCCACGCCGTGGAAGGATTACAGCCTGCTGCCCGACGACAATCGGGTGCTGTGCACGTTCAAGGACATCGTCGCCCTCGACGGCTTCGACGCCATGCGTCGGGTGCGCACGCTCTATACGCGATGACCGAGACGGCGCGGACAATTCTGGTTGCCAAGTCGTATTTCGACGGCAACCGCCACCAGGACCAGGGGCCATACTCGCTGTTCATCGATGGCGGTCGCATTCTCGATATCATCAAAGGCGACGCCGTTGCCGACCCGACATTGGTGCCTCCCGGGTTCGGTGCTTCGTCTCACGAAACCAAGTCCGTTGGCTTCGTCATGCCGGGGCTCGTCGAAGCCCATTGCCATCTCTTTCTGGATGGTAGCGAGCTCGATTTTGGTCGCCGAAGCCGATATCTGAAGGCGCCCGCGGACGAAATGGCGGCAGTGGCTCGGCGAAATCTGAAGGACGCCGCGGCGGCAGGGATCACGCTCGTCCGCGATGCCGGCGACAAATACGGTATCAATCATCAAATGCGCGCCGAAGCGGCGGACGCTGCCTATTCTGGACCCGTCGTGCGCTCACCGGGGCTCGCTCTGCGCAAACCAAAACGTTACGGCGCATTCATGGCGCGGGCTGTTCGCGACGCGGCGGAAATAGGGGAGGCAATGGCGGAGCTCGTGACCACCGCCGACGACATCAAGATCATCCTGACTGGCATTATCGACTTCGAAGCCGGCGCGGTGACCGACGCGCCCCAGTTCGACGCCAAGGAGCTGGCACTGATCGTAAGCATCGCCCGGGATCACGGCCTACCGACCTTTGCGCACTGCAGCGGTATCGACGGCATTCGCCTGGCAGTCGAGGCCGGCGTCGGATCGATCGAGCATGGTTTTTTCATGGACAGGGATGCTCTGGCGATAATGGCCAACAAGGCGATCGCCTGGGTGCCGACTTTTTCACCTGTTCACTTTCAGCGGGCGCGCCCTGAACTCGGCGGATGGTCGGCGGAAGTGGTCAGACATCTCAGGCGCATCCTCGACAGCCACGCTAACCATCTCATCATGGCGCATGAGTTGGGCGTGCCGATTGTTTGCGGCTCCGATGCCGGTAGCATCGGGGTTTCGCATGGCCGCGCCCTATTCGACGAGTTGAAGTTCTTTGTCTCCGCGGGGATTCCGATGGAGGCCATTCTGAAATCGGCGACCAGCCGACCGCGCCATTTGTGGCGTATGGATCACGCCGACATCCAAATTGGCGCTTCTGCCAACATAGTAATGCTGTCTGCATCGCCTTTTGACGATCCGACAAACCTCGCCCCTTCCCGGATATTGGGAAACTTGGTTCCGTATTCGAATGTCGGATGACCGGCACCGACGAGCTCCGGAGCGGCTTCTCGGGGAAGTCAGTCGGGCTCTGCCAATTTAGCCCGCGCGATAGCTATCACTGATCCTACGCTAAAGTCGGAAATCGTGCCTTGTGAGCATGGTTGGTTGTCGCAAAAAGTCGCGAATGGTTGCATCTGGATTGCGTCTTGGCGTGTTTCGCACATGGTCACAGCGCCTATTCACTTCGTCCTCGGTACAGATCGATAGCGTAGTGTTGCACGAAATATGATGGGAAATTTTGTCAGCGCTGCACAAACACGACGCACACGCGGCACGGCCAAGTTCTGTGAGCATTCCATTCGGATGTTAGCTAAAAGAGCAGGCAAGGCAATGTCCGCTTAGGGTCATTACCGGACATTCGCGAAGCGGTCCGACATGTCCGCTTTTCACCCTAAACCGGACATCGTCGTTAGTCTGCGGCGGCGCCCCGCGAAGTTTCCGTATTTCCTTCGCATCAAAGGAATGGGACCCGAAATTTCTGTGATATTTTTTTTCGTCTACGGATGGGACTCATGAAATATGCGGCATCGCCTGAGCAAACCCGAGTGCAAGGGTAACACCGGATGGATGTTTGTTTAGGGGGGTGGGGGTCGCATATTCGCGTGTCGCGGGGACGGGCCGCCTAGTCGAAATAAGAGATCACGAGCAAAATTCTATCTCTATGTAACCCATTTGTAACCCAATTCAGAACACCGAGCTTGACTGCCACACGAAAAAACCCTTTCATACTATTGATATGAAAGGGTTTTTTGTTGGAGGGCGATCGGGGACTCGAACCCCGGACCCGCTGATTAAGAGTCAGCTGCTCTACCGACTGAGCTAATCGCCCGCAATCGCAACGGTTGCCGATATATCAAAGGCCCCCGCTCTTGTCGATGCTTGGCAGGGCACGCTCAATATGGGGCTCGCGGCCCGCGCGCTCAAGGACCTGGCTCGGCGATGATCGACAGAGACCGAGGAGCCGACGGAGGAGCAGCGAGAGCGGCAGGAACGACGGCGCGTCAGATCTCGTCGTCGAAGCGGCCTATGCGGGCGTCGCGGTGAATATAGACGGAGAGCACCAGCCCAAAGCCGAACATCAGCGTCAGCATCGCCGTGCCGCCGTAGGAGATCAGCGGCAACGGAACGCCGACGACCGGGAAGATGCCGGTCACCATGGCGATGTTGATGAACACATACAGGAAGAAATTGACCGAGAGGCCCAACGCCAAGAGCCGGCCGAACTGGTTGCGGCTGCGCAAGCCGATGACGATGCCGTAGCCGATAATCGAAGCGAAAAGTGCCAGCAGAACGTAGGAGCCCATCATGCCGAACTCCTCGGCGAGCACGGCGAAGGCGAAGTCGGTCTGGCTTTCCGGGATAAAAGAAAGATGGCTTTGGCTACCCTGAAGGAAACCCTTGCCCCAAATACCGCCGGAACCGAGCGCGATTTTCGCCTGCAGCCCGTGGTAGCCGGCGCCGAGCGGATCGCCCTCAGGATTGATGAAGCTGAGGATGCGCCCACGCTGGTAGGAATGCAGGAAGCTCCAGCCGATGGGCAATGCGGCGAGGCCGGCAACGCCCGCAACAACGAATTTCCAAGCCTTCACCCCGCCGGCGAACATCACAGCGAGACCGACCGCGCCCAGAAGCGCCGCCGTGCCGAGATCGGGCTGTTTGAGGACCAGCGCAATCGGCACTGCGATCATCACCAACGGAGCCAATAGTCGGGAGGGCCTGGCAATATCCTCCAGGGCCGATTTGTGGAAGTAGCGGGCCAGCGCAATGATCAAGGCAATCTTCATCACCTCGGAGGGTTGGACGCGCAAGAAGCCCAGATTGATCCAGCGTTGCGCTCCGCCTGAAACGAGGCCGACCAATTCCACCCCGACCAGCATCATCAGGCCGGCGCCGTAAATCAAATAGGCGTGGCGCAGCCAGAAACGCAGATCGACCATGGCCGCCCCAAACATGATGAGCAATCCGAAGGAAAACCGCACGATCTGGCGCGTCGCCCAGGGGTCGAACTTACCGCCGCCCACCGAATAAAGTGTGGCGAAGCCGATTCCGGCCACCATCACAATGAGGAAGACGAGCCCCCAGGTCACTTCGCGCAGGCGCGCCAGGACCGAGATATGCTCACGATATGGGCCGGCGTGTTGCATCCGCGATCAGCCCCCCGTCCCGGGCGGCCGGCGGGTTGCCGCACGGCGCTTCGCCTTGGCATTGGCGGGCTTGCCTGGTTTGCCGGCAGGCTTTTTCTTTTTGTTCTTGTCGTCCTGCTTGGCCGATGGGAGCAATCGTTTCTGGGCCTCGGCCAGTATGTCCTTGGCGATCGGAGCCGCCGCGCGCGACCCGCCGCCGCCGTGTTCGACGATGATGGCACAGGCAAACCGCGGCGCGTCGTGCGGCGCGAAGGCGACGAAAAGCGCGTGGTCGCGCAGCTCCCAGGGCAAATCCTTGTTCTTTCGCACACCGCGGGCACGCTCGGCCTTGGTGATTCTGCGGACCTGGGAGGTTCCGGTCTTGCCGGCCATCCAGTGGCCTTTTTTGGTAATGCGCGTCCAGTAGGCGGTGCCGCCTGGTTCGTTTACGACGGCAATCATCGCCTTCTTGATGATATCCAGCGACTTCTTGGAAACGCCGATCGGCTTGAAGGTTTGCTTGGCGCGAGGTCCGATCTTCCGGCCGCTGATGTCGTCGCGGGCGAGCCGCGGCGTTACCGCATAACCGCCATTGGCGATGCGCGCGACCATGACCGCGAGTTGGAGCGGTGTCGACAGCACATAGCCTTGGCCAATGCCGGCGACCAGGGTCTCGCCGGGATACCACGGCTGTTTCAATGCCTTGCGCTTCCACGCGGTCGTCGGCATCGAACCCTTGCGCTCGCCGGGCAGATCGAGGCCGGTCATCTCACCCAGTCCGAGCTTGGCCGCCATGGCCGCGATCTTGTCGATGCCGACCTTGAGCGCGACGTTGTAGAAGTAAACGTCGCAGCTCTCCTTGATGCCGCGATAAAGGTTTACCGCGCCATGGCCATTCCGCCGCCAGCAATGGAACCGCGCATTTCCGATGGCTTTGAAACCGGGGCAGTTAAAGCCGGTATAGGGTGTGATCACGCCGGCTTCCAACGCCGCCAGCGCGACGACCATCTTGAAGGTCGAACCCGGCGCATACTGGCCGGCGATCGCCTTGTTGGTCATCGGCGCCTTGGGATTGCGGAGATACTCGCGCCACAGTTTGCGGTCGATGCCTTCGCCAAATACGGCCGGATCGAAGCCCGGAGAAGACGCAAGCGCCAACACGTCGCCGGAATGCATATCCATCACGACCGCGGCGCCACTGACCTTCTCCAGCCTCTTTGCAGCAACCTTCTGCAGTTCGACATCGAGCGTGAGTGTGACCTTGGCGCCGGACGTACCGCGCTTGCGGGAAAGCTCTCGGATCACCCGGCCATGGGCGTTGATCTCAACCTGGCGTGCACCGGCGTATCCGCGTAGTGCAAGATCGTAGGACCGCTCGATCCCGTTTTTACCGATGCGGAAGTCGGGGAGTTGCAGGAGCGGCTCGCCGGTCTGCTCCTTTTCTTCGACCGCCGCCACGTAACCGATCACATGGGCCGCCGATGTACCATAGGGGTAGCGGCGAGCGAGGCCCTGCTCGATATGAACGCCCGGCAGGTCGGGGGCGTTGACTTCGATTTGCGCCAATTGCTCCCAACTCAGGCTGCGTCGAATGGCGACCGGCACGAAACGCGGCCGGCGGCGCAATTCCTTCACGATGCGCTGGCGCTCGGGCTTGTCGAACTTGATGATATCGGCGAGCACGTCGAGCGTGTGGCTGATATTCTTGATCCGCTCGCGCACTATGACGGCCCGGTATTCCTGTTGGTTAGAGGCGATTTCGCGGCCGGCCCGGTCGACGATGAGCCCGCGCGGCGGGATCACAAGACGAAGGCTAATGCGATTTTCCTCGGCTAGCGTCTTGAAACGCTTGCCTCGCACGACTTGGAGATCGTAGAGCCGCCAAGCCAGGACCCCGAACATCAGCGCCTGACCGCCGACCAGGATCGTCGCGCGGCGGGAAAATAGTTTGTGGCGCTCAAAATCGGGATGCATCGCGCGCGTCAGGCTTGCTTGAGAAAGGCTTGATCGACCCGCAGAAGAAACCACGAGACGCATGGATAGAGCGCGATCGCCAACAGCACACGCAGCGCAGCCGGCCACAGTGAGTGGAAGCCATGAGCAATAGCGCCCATGAACAGCCACCTGGTCATCTCGAACAAGGCAACTATGACAACAAAGGCGAGCCATTGCGTGAGGAAGCCTCGGGTCCCGACATAGCGGCTCTGCGCACGAACGAAGGCAGAAACAAGGAGAAGCATCAACGCGTTGAAGCCGAGCGTTCCGCCGGTCAGGCTATCAACCAGAAGACCGACCGCAAAAACCGCCCAATAGGGAAGCAAAGCGGGGCGGTGAAGCGACCAATGAAAAACCGCCATCATCGGAAGCATCGGGGCCAGATCGGCAAATCCCGGCACCGGAAGATGCAGCACCGCGAGCAACACCAAAACCATCGTCATGGCCAGGGGCGCTGCGTTGCGCGCCCATTCGTCGAGCATGTGCGTCAGCGGCGCCTTCATTTCAGACGCCGCGCGGCGCTTGGCTGTGCCGGCACCAGACCCTTGGCATCGAAATCGATGACCCGGACGAACTCGACCCGCGACAAAGCCACGTGCGGGCGGACGCGAACATAGCCGCCCTGCGTGCTGGCCACGATACCCACCGGCAGCCCGGCCGGCAGTACGCCGTCATGGCCCGACGTGACGACCCGGTCGCCTGGACGCGCCTGGGCATCTTCGGGAAGATAGAGCAGCCGCGGCAGGGACGTGTTGTCGCCGGCCAGAATGGCGCGGGTTCGGGTCCGTTCGACCCGGACGGAGACGCGTGAGTTGAGATCCACCAGCAGGAGGATCCGCGCCGAGCGCTTACCCACCTCGGTCACCCGTCCAATCAGTCCCTCGGCGTTGACCACGGCGAGGCCGCGGCGCACGCCATGCGCGGAGCCGGCAGCGATCAGGAAGCTGCGTACGAAGCCGCGGCCTGAATCGGCAATTACGCGCGCGGCAATCGGGCGGCCCTCGCTTTTCTGCGGCGCGCCGAGCAGCGCGCGCAGTGAGCGGTTCTCGGATTCCACTTGCACGGCCCGCACGCTGGCAGCACGAAGGGTCTCGATCTCCGCGCGCAACTGACCGTTCTCGAGACGGAGCGAGGAGGCCGAAGCCATGGCGCCCATCCAGTTCGAAACCGAATCGACCGGGCGCGATACAGCAGTGAGGATCGGCGTGAAGGCGTCAACGACTTGAGCGCGGACCCGGCCCGCCAGGGGCGAATTCGCCTCGCTGAAAGCGATCAACGCAATCGCCATCATCGTCAGCGCCATAAAGGCAAAGCGCTGCGACCAGAGCTTAACGGGTTTTGCTACTCGAAGTGCGGAGCCGCGGTTTGTCACGTCGTCGCCTTGTGTCTCTAGCGAACACCGGCCGGATCGCTCGCCCTAGGGTCATCCAACCCCTGAAAATCGGTCGGCGTCCTGTTGGTCCGTCCTGCGGTCTAGTATTGGGTGATGAGCACGTCCTTCAACGCCTTCAATTCTTCAAGACAACGACCGGTGCCCAGCGCCACGCACGACAAGGGGTCGTCCGCGATCGATACCGGCAGGCCGGTATTCTCCCGCAGGGTTCGGTCCAAATTGGTCAGCAGTGCGCCGCCGCCGGTCAGCACGATACCGCGGTCGACGATGTCGGCGGCCAGCTCCGGCGCGGAATGCTCCAGCGCCACCTTCACCGCCTCGACGATCTGGCCAACCGCCTCGGAAAGCGAATCGGTGATCTCGCGCTCTGTGATCAGAAGTTCCTTGGGCACGCCGTTCATCAGATCACGGCCCTTGATCGCCATCAGGCGGCCATCGCCGCGCTCGGGCATCAGCGCCGAGCCAATTTCCTTCTTGACGCGTTCCGCGCTCGACTCGCCGATCAGAACATTATGCTTGCGACGGATGTATCCGATGATCGCTTCGTCGAGCTTGTCACCGCCAACCCGCACGGAGCGCGAATAGACGATGCCGCCCAAGGACAACACCGCAACCTCGGTGGTGCCGCCACCGATATCAACGACCATTGAGCCGGTCGGCTCGGTGACCGGAAGCCCGGCGCCGATCGCGGCGGCCATGGGCTCCTCGACGAGATAGACCCGGCGCGCGCCGGCGCTCTCGGCCGATTCCTGGATCGCCCGCCGCTCTACCGCGGTCGAGCCCGAAGGCACGCAGATAATGACCTGCGGGCTGGCGAAGCTGCGTGAGTTGTGCACTTTGCGAATGAAGTGCTTGATCATCTCTTCGGCGACTTGGAAATCCGCGATCACGCCGTCTCGAAGCGGCCGGATCGCCTGGATATTCCCTGGTGTTCGGCCCAGCATCATCTTGGCTTCGTCGCCAACGGCGAGGACTTGCTTCTTGCCCTTGACCTCGGCCAGCACGACCACCGATGGCTCATTGAGCACGATGCCGCGGCCTTTCACATAAATCAGAGTGTTCGCAGTACCAAGATCGATCGCCATATCGGCGGAAAGCATGCCGAGAAGACCTGAAAACATCGCGTTTACCCTATCCCCGGGGGTTGAACGAAAGTACCGCCAGGCCGCCAGGACTTCGCCCAGGCAATAAGCGAGGCATCTGCGCCCGCCATGCCGACGACAGCCAGTATCACAGCATTGGAAACATTGCAGATCGCACGAAATTCGCGCGGAACGGGGAGATCAGGAAACGGCCCGTCTGCTTTGCTCGCCATGAGCCTCGCTACCGCGAAGTCCTTCCGTCCATAGAGGCCGCAAGAACAACTCAGCCTCATTATCGCGAATGTGCGGTTAAATTGCAGTTAATCTGCCCCCAACCACAACATGTTGTTTTAGGCGCATTCGAGTCGGGACCGCAACCCCCAAATATGGAGGGTCGGTTCCGGACGCCCAGAATTCTTATTGCTGCCACATTTTGGCAGCGAAGGGGGGGACAATTGGGACACTGCGGACCGAACCGGAAGACCGGTTCGGCCGCGTGTTCTGATGGCTTAGTTCTTCGACTTATCGACGAGCGCGCGTTCCTGAATCCAAGGCATCATCGCACGTAGCTTGGCGCCGACTTCCTCCACCGGATGGGCTGCATTGTGGGCCCGGGTGGCCTTGAAGCTCGTCTGGCCGGCCTTGTTCTCGAGCACCCAATCGCGGGCAAATCGGCCGGCTTGGATATCGGCCAGCACACGGCGCATCTCCGCCCGGGTCTCGTCGGTGATGATGCGTGGACCGGTTTTGTATTCGCCGTATTCGGCGGTGTTGGAGATCGAGTAGTTCATGTTGGCGATGCCGCCCTCATACATAAGGTCAACGATCAGCTTGACCTCGTGCAGGCACTCAAAATACGCCATCTCCGGCGCATAACCAGCCTCGACCAATGTCTCGTATCCGCCCTTGATGAGCTCGACCAGACCACCGCACAGCACCACCTGCTCGCCGAAGAGGTCGGTTTCGCATTCTTCCCGGAAGCTGGTCTCGATGACCCCTGCCCGGCCCCCGCCGATGGCCGAGGCGTAGGAAAGACCGATCTCATGGGCATTGCCGCTGGCATCCTGATCGACGGCGATCAGGCAAGGTACGCCTGCGCCACGCTCGTACTCCGAACGCACGGTGTGGCCCGGCCCCTTTGGCGCAACCATGAAGACGTCGAGATCGGGGCGCGCCTCGATCAGATTGAAGTGGACGTTGAAGCCATGCGCGAAGGCGAGGGCCGCGCCCTTCTTCATGTTGTCGGCAAGGTCGTCGCGGTAGATGTCGGCCTGGAGTTCGTCGGGCGTCAGCATCATCACGACGTCGGCCCATTTGGCGGCCTCAACCGGGGTCATGCATTTGAACTTAGCGCCCTCGACCTTCTTGCGCGTGGCCGAGCCCTCGCGCAACGCCACGGCGACCTGCTTCACGCCGGAATCGCGCAGATTCATGGCATGCGCGTGGCCTTGGCTGCCGTAGCCGACGATCACGACTTTCTTGTCTTTGATCAGTGCGACGTCCGCGTCGCGGTCATAATAAACGCGCATGGAATTATCTCCCTCAATACAGTCGGTATGGGCGGCCGCCGTACCGCCGATGTAACGTGCTAGAAGCCTTCCTTGCCGCGGCTGATGGCAACGACGCCGGTGCGCGAAACCTCGATCAGGCCGAGCGGGCCCATCAGGTCGATAAAGCGGTCCAGATGGCGGGTCGTGCCAGTGACCTCGAACACGAAACTTTCCAGCGTCGTGTCGGCCACGCGAGCCTGGAATATGTCGGCGATCCGCAGCGCCTCGACGCGCTTTTCACCAGTACCGGCTACTTTCACCAGCGCCAGCTCACGCTCGACATGGGGGCCCTCGATGGTCAGGTCCTGGACCGCATGCACCGGCACCAGGCGGTCGAGTTGCGCCTTGATCTGCTCAATGACCATCGGCGTACCTGAGGTGACCACGGTGATCCGCGAGAGGTTCTTGGTGTGCTGGACTTCGGCCACCGTCAGGCTCTCGATGTTGTAGCCGCGGCCGGAGAACAGTCCGATCACGCGCGCGAGCACGCCCGGCTCGTTGTCCACCAGGACCGAGATCGTGTGAACCTCTGTTGCCACCTGATCCAATTCGCCTCCCCGCCGGCGCGCCCTTTCCCGGCGCCAAATCCGGCTCCGTCGGGTATTCCGGTAATCCCAGTGATCTATTCCAGCGTCAAGCCGGAAGCAAGCCTTGCCGGCCCCGGCCCCCAACTAGACCAGAACCATCCCCTCCTCGGAGATCGGTTTGTCCGCCTTGTCCGCCGGTCCCAGCAGCATTTCGTTGTGGGCCGCTCCAGATGGGATCATCGGGAAACAGTTCTCAGCCTTGTCGACAAGAACGTCCGCAATGACCGGGCGGTCGACCTTGATCATTTCCTCGATCAGATCGTCGACTTCCGATGGTTTGCTGGCCCGCAGTCCGACCGCGCCGAATGCCTCCGCCAGTTTCACGAAATCCGGCAAGGACTCCATGTAGCTTTCCGAGTACCGTCCGCCATGCAGCAGCTCCTGCCATTGGCGGACCATGCCCATATACTCGTTGTTGAGGATGAACGACTTAACCGGCAGGCGGTATTGGGCGATGGTCGACATCTCCTGGATGTTCATCAGGATCGACGCTTCGCCGGCCACATTGATCACCAAAGCGTCCGGATGCGCCACCTGCACTCCCATCGCCGCCGGCAATCCGTAGCCCATGGTGCCGAGGCCGCCGGAGGTCATCCAGCGGTTCGGTTCGTCGAACTTCAGAAACTGCGCCGCCCACATCTGGTGCTGCCCGACCTCGGTCGTGATGTAGGTGTCCTTGCCCTGCAGGTGCGCACGCAACCGCTCCAGCGCGTATTGCGGCTTGATCGTCTTTTTGCTGGGCTCGTATTTCAGGCAGTCGATCAACCGCCAGGCTTTGATCTCTTCCCACCATGAGGCCAGCGCCTTGTGATCGATTCGGTATTGGCGTGCTTTCCAGATTTTCAGCATATCCTCAAGCACGTGCGCCGCATCGCCGACGATGGCGAGATCAACGGCCACGTTCTTGTTGATCGACGAGGGATCGACATCGACGTGGATCTTCGTCGAGCCAGGCGAGAATGCGGATAACAGCCCGGTCACCCGGTCGTCGAAGCGGGCGCCGATATTGACCATGACGTCGCAATCATGCATCGCCAGATTTGCTTCGTAGGTGCCGTGCATGCCGAGCATGCCGAGAAACTGATCATCGCTCGCCGGAAAAGCGCCGAGGCCCATCAGCGTCAGCGTGCAAGGGGCACCGGTGGCCCGTACCAGCTCGGTCAGCAGCTGCGAGGCCTTCGGTCCGGAATTGACGATGCCGCCGCCGCAATAAAAGAGCGGTCGCCTGGCCTTTGAGATGATCTCGCAAGCAGCCTCAATCTTCGTGATGTCGCCCTTGACCGGGGGCCGATAGCTGCTGCGCTTGAACTTGGCCGGCGGCGTATAGTCCCCCAAGCCCTGCAGGATATCCTTGGGCAGATCGACAACGACGGGCCCAGGCCGGCCGGACCGCGCGACATGAAATGCCTCATGCACGACGCGGGCAAGGTCGCCCATCTCCTTGACCAGATAATTGTGCTTGGTGCAGGGACGGGTAATGCCCGTGGTGTCGGCCTCCTGAAACGCATCGTTGCCGATCAGATGGGTCGGCACCTGCCCTGTCAGGCAGACGACCGGAATCGAATCCATCAGCGCATCGGTCAGCCCTGTCACTGCATTGGTCGCGCCCGGGCCGGAGGTCACCAACACGACCCCCACTTTGCCGCTGGAGCGGGCATAGCCTTCGGCAGCGTGAACCGCCCCACCCTCCTGGCGCACCAGGATATGGCGCAGGGAATTCTGCTTGAACAGAGCATCGTAGATAGGCAGAACGGCGCCACCCGGATAGCCGAAAATGACCTCGACACCCTGGTCCACCAGCGCCTTGAGCACGATTTCCGATCCGGTCAGCTGGTCGATCGCCATGTCTCGAAACTCCGCCTGTAGCCCTCGGAGGCCATCCGCAGGCTACTTCAATTGCAATACCGCGCTGCATATGACCATAAGCCGCCGGGATCGGGAGATTCCGGCGGCTTTGGTGTGCACCCGCGAAGGCTCACTCCTAGCGCGTCGACGCTATCTGGTCAACTGAATAGACGAACTTTGTTAAAGATTTGTACCGATAAACTTTCCGAATATTGCTCAACGATCACATCCGCCGTCCCGCTTTGATGCCGAAACCAAGTGTATTGGCGCTTGGCATAACGCCGGGTCGCACGGCGTCCCTCCTCGATTGCATCTTCCAGAGTGATGTCGCCATCAATATGGCGGCCGAGTTCGCGGAGGCCGACGGCCTTTGTCAGTGGCAATCTGGGATCGATCCCGCGGGTGCGGAACTCGCTCACCTCCTCCAGTGCGCCGCCGGCAACCATCGCGGCGAAACGGGCATCACAGGCTGCGTAGAGCGCCTCGCGCGGCGGCATCATGACGAACATATGCGCCTGCAAACCAGAGTTAGTGGTGCCGCCTTCGCCGCTCTGCCAGTCGCTGAGCGGGCGCCCGGTCGCTTCAAGCACCGAGGCTGCCCGTACCAGACGCTGACGATCAGCTGGCGCCAGGCGGGCCGCAAGCACTGGATCGTGGCGCGCCAGTCCGGCTCGAAATGCCTCGCCGCCTTGGGTATCGTAGCGCGCCTCAATCTCCGCACGCAGATCCACCGGCACGGGCGGGATTTCATCGATGCCTTGGGTCAGAGCTCGCAGGTAGAAACCGGTGCCACCGACCACGATGGCCGGCATGCCGCTGTCACGTGCCTCGGTTATCGCGGCAAGTGCCAATTCACGCCAACGCCCTACAGAGCCCGGATCGTCGGCGGCGAGCACGCCGAACAGCCGGTGCGGGACCCGCTTGAGGTCACTTGCGCTTGGCTGGGCGGTCAGGATTGGCAGTTCACGATAAAGCTGCATGGCGTCGGCGTTGATCACGACGCCGCTCAGGCCTTCCGCCAGTTCCACCGCCAAGGCAGATTTGCCGCTCGCGGTGGGCCCACCGACGACAATGACTGGCGGCAAATCATCATCGTTCGGCCTTCCAGAAGGCGTCGTCACGTCGCGTTCATTCCATGGTTTGAACTTTGCCAACCGATCGAGCTTAGCATTGCCCGCCGGCGCTGCGGGGAGGCCTGCTACGCCACCCCCAGAAACGTGAAAGGGCGCCCCCTAGAGGGCGCCCTTTCGGCATTGCAAACTGGGACGCGCTCAGCCCTTGTCGAGCCTTAACGCCACGAACCGCGGGTCGCCCTTGCGGTTGACCAGCAGCAGCAACGATTTGCGCCCTGCCTTCTTGGCTTTTTGAACTTTATCCAAGATATCCTGCGGACTGGAGACACGGTCCTGGCCCGCCTCGATTACCACGTCGCCAGGGCGGATACCCTTGGTGAAGGCGATTGAGGTGCCATCGACCTTGGTCACGAGCACGCCCTTCATATCGGCACGTATGCGGAATTGGCGCCGCAGCGCCGGGGTGATCGGCGAGAGCGTCAGGCCGAGCGCATCGGCCGTCGCCTTGGTCTTGGGCGTGGCGCGGCCGCGTTTGACACTTGCCTTGATGGCTTTCTCAGCCTTTTCGAGCTCGCCCAGGCGCACTTTGAACTGGTGCTCCTTGCCACCCCGCCAAACCACGACATCGACATCCGTACCGACCTTGGTGTCTGCCACGATGCGCGGCAGCTTGCGCATGGCGGTTACGTCACGGCCGTTGAACTTGAGGATGATGTCACGCGCCTTGATGCCGGCTTTCTCAGCTGGACCGCCCTCGGTTACCTTGACCACCAGAGCGCCCGCGGCCTTCTTCAGCCCCATGCTCTCGGCAATCTCCGGATCGACGGTTTGGATACGCACCCCGAGCCAACCGCGTTTGGTGCGCCCAAAGGCGCGTAGCTGGGCGATGACCGACGATGCGAGGTTCGAGGGAATGGAGAACCCGATGCCAACGGAGCCGCCGCGCGGCGAGATGATCGCGGTGTTGATACCGACGACTTCGCCTTTCATGTTGAAAAGCGGACCGCCTGAGTTGCCCCGGTTTATCGAGGCGTCGGTCTGAATGAAATCGTCGTAGGGTCCGGCGTTGATATCCCGGTGGCGGGCGGAAATGATGCCAGCGGTTACCGAACCGCCGAGTCCAAAAGGATTGCCGATCGCAACCACCCAGTCGCCAACGCGCGCAGTGTCGGAATTGCCCATCGGCACTGTCGGCAGATCCTGCTTGGGATTGACCTTCAGCACGGCGAGGTCCGTCTTTTTGTCACGGCCGACCACCTTCGCAGACAGACGAGTACCGTCCTGCAGTATGACCTTGATCTGTTGGGCGCCGGCGATGACGTGATTGTTGGTGATGACGATGCCCGACTTGTCGATAATGAAGCCCGAGCCCAGAGAGGTCGCGCGGCGGGCGCCTCCCGGCGGGCGGCCACGCTCCATGAAGTCCTTGAAAAACTCCTCGAAGGGCGATCCGGGGGGCAGGTTCGGCCGGCGGCGAGGCCGGCGGCGCTGTGTGGTCTTTCTGACTGAGGATGTCGAAATGTTGACGACGGCCGGCAGCAATTTCGCCGCCAAATCGGCGAAACCTTCCGGCGTGCCACGCGCCTGTGCCGCCGGCGAACCGACGGTGAGCAGCGCGGCGAAAGCCATAACGACCCACACCGCAATACCGCGGATGGCCATCCGGTCAATCGGGACAACGCCGAAAGAAGCACTGTGAGAGATTGCTCGCGTCACTGGGTTACTCCGTTTCGTGATGGCGCGGACCGACTGCCTCGCGGCAGAAGGACGGCGCAGAACGCCCGTGGGACGATAAGATGATGTGATGATCCAGGGGCGATGGAAAACAGATGCTGTGTTCTGCAGCCATTTGGGACGTCCCCAATTGCCGGTCAAGCATATTTCGGGTCGACACCTTGGTTGCGCATAGCGCGGAAACTCGCCTGACAATATGGTCAATTGATGGCGGAAGCGTAAACTCGCCGTTAGCTAGATCAAAATTTATACCAGCCACCTCAACGGAATATCAGCCACAAAGCACCGAGCCCGATTGCGGCTGCTATCATTCCAATATTTCGGATCACGGCGTCAGGCATGCGCAGCACTTCGCCCATCATTCGCTTCATGCCGCCCGGATTGAGAGCGTAAAGCCCGCCCTCGATCACCAAAATGAGGGCTAAGGCGGCGAGAAGCGTCTTCATAGTGACGCAACCGATGCGGTCTCCTTATTCTTTCTTTGCCGCCGGGCGGCGGCGGCCAGCGCTCGTGACATCGGGAAACATTCGGTAAAGGTCGACCTGAGGCGGCCCGACATAGCGTGTCTTCTCGCCGGTCAAGCTCTCTCGCGCCGTATTCATGCGAATCCAGAAATCGTAGAATTCCTTATCCCGGCCGAACGCCTTGTTATAGATGTTCTGGCCTAGGGCATCGCCTTCGCCGCGCAGGATCTGGGAGCGCTTGTTCGCTTCCGCCTTGATGATGCGAACCCTTTTATCGGCATCGGCCCGGATGCGCTGTGCTTCCTTTTGGCCCTCGGCACGAATGCGCCGGGCTTCCTGCTCGCGCTGGGTCTTCATGCGCCGGAAGATCGCTTCGGAGTTTTCTTGCGGCAGGTCGACCCGCTTGATGCGCACGTCGATGACCTTGATACCGAAGTTCTCGCCCTGCTCAGCAACCTTCTTGGCGACCCGTGCCATCAACACCGCGCGTTGTGGCGAGAGGATCGTCGCCATCTCGACCTTGCCGAACTCGGCGCGAAGCTCCGCGCCGACGATTGGATCCAGGCGATCTATCATCCCCTGGAGGTTCCGCGCCGTCTGGAAGAATTTCAGCGGATCGACGATCCGATAGCGCGTGAACGAATCGACGACAACCTGTTTCTGGTCGCGCGTCGGCACTTCAACCGCACGGGCGTCATAATCGAGAACCCGCTTGTCGAACCGCGTGATGCTTTGCCAGGGCAGCTTGAAACTGAGGCCCGGGACACTGACCAATCGTTTGGGCTTGCCGAACTGGAGCACCAGCACCCGTTCGCGTTCGTTGACCGTGAATACGGCGGAGAAGACGACGATGCCGAAGACGATGATGACCCCGGCAATTATCCAGCGCGCGAACCTCATCGTTTTTCTCCTGTCTGCGGCCGCCGCGGACCGGCGCTGCTCGAACCTCCAGCGGGTGGCCGGCGTAGGCTGTCGAGCGGCAGATAGGGCACCACCCCGCTGCCGCCTTTTCGCGTGTCGATAAAGACCTTGTCGATGCTACCCAGGACTTTCTGCAGCGCCTCCATATAGATCCGCCTCTTGGTGACATCCTTATTCTTGAGGTACTGGCCGTAGATCGCCAGGAACCGGCTTGCCGCGCCAGTCGCTTTGGCGATCTGCTCGGCCCGGTAGGCTTCACCCGCCTTGACGATGCGCTCGGCGTCGCCTTCGGCTTTTTGAACGTTCTCGTTCAGATAGGCGGTCGCCTCGTTGACCATCCGCTCCTTGTCGGCCCGCGCCGCCTGGACGTCGCGGAAGGCGTTGAGCACGCTGGCGGGGGGATCGACCTTCTGGACTTGGATCGCCCGCACCTCAATGCCGGCGCCGTATTCGTCGAGGATCTTCTGCAAAAGTTTCTTGGTTTCCTCGGCCAGCTGCACCCGGCCTTGTGTTCGCGCGAAGTCGAATTCCGACTTGCCGATCACTTCACGCATCGCCGCCTCGGCCACCGCCTTGATCGATTCTACCGGGTTGCGAATGTTGAAGAGGAAATTGCGCACGCCCTTGCTGTTCGGCCGAGTGTCGATCTTCCAGTGTACGACGAACTGGATCTCGATGATGTTTTCATCGCCGGTCAGCATCTGGCTTTCGGCCTTGATGTCCGAGCGCGTATCGGTGCGGAAGCCGACGGGCAGCCGCTCGATCTTGGTCACCTTCGGCCGCATAATCTGACCGATTGGCGAGGGCCAGTTGTAGTTGAGGCCAGGATTGGTTGTGGCAACCCATTTGCCGAACACAAGCTCGACGCCTTGCTCGTCGGGCTGGACACGGTAGAAACCGCTGCCCAACCAAATAAGCACGACCGCCAGGCCGATCAGGATGACAGCACGCTTGCTGCCCATGCCGCCCGGCAGGACGCTTTTGAATCGATCCTGGCCGCGTTTTAGCATGTCTTCGAAATTGGGAGGTTGGCCACCGCCACCTGAGCCGCGCCCGCCCCACGGGCCCTGCCCGCCACCGCCGCCGCCGCCGCTGCCGCCGCCATTGCCGCCCCATGGGCCGCCTCGGCCGCCGCCTCCGTCTCCTTGATTGGTCGCCGGCATTCAGATCACCTTCCTTATGGAGATTGACCGTTGGAGATAGCATGGCGGGCGCATCAGCGCCTCGCGCCACCCTTTCCTATATCACTGCCCGTCTTATATGTCTGTCTGCAAGTCCTGCTCGTCCGATCGAACGACTAAGAAGGCTCATTCGATTGCCGGCGGGCAGCGAAGATACGGTTGACACCGATATTGGCAGAAACATGGAGTTGTCAAGCATGGCGGGGTTATCGGAAAAGTCGATTCGCAAGGCGCTCAAGCAAGTTCGCGACCCCGACCGCGGCAAAGACATCGTGGCGCTTGGTATGGTCCAAGGGCTGGTCATCCGCGACGGCAACGTCGGTTTCTCCATCGAGGTCGACCAGGCGCGCGGTCCTACCTTCGAGCCGGTCCGCCAGGCCGCTGAGGCCGCGGTGCTCGGCATCAAGGGTGTCGTATCGGTCACCGCGGTGCTGACAGCAGAGCGCGCCGGCGGAGCCCCGGCGCCAGCCGGCCCGCCAGCGGGCGGCGATCCGCATGCCGGGCACGGCCATGGGAGCGAAGGTCATGGCGGGCAGCCGGCTCCACAACCGCGCAAGGCCCTGGCGCCTGGGGTGAAATCGATCATCGCCGTGGCGTCGGGCAAGGGCGGTGTGGGCAAGTCGACGACGGCGGTAAACCTGGCCCTGGCGCTGCAAGCTTCCGGTCTCAAAGTTGGGTTGCTTGACGCGGACGTCTATGGGCCTTCGATGCCACGCATGCTGGGAATCGAAGGGCAACCGACGGTCAAGGACGAGATTCTGACACCGATGACCGGGCACGGCGTCAAGGCGATGTCGATGGGTTTCCTGGTCGATGAGGAAACGCCGATGATCTGGCGTGGACCGATGGTGATGGGCGCCTTGGAGCAGATGCTGCGCGATGTCGATTGGGGCGAGCTCGATGTGATGGTGGTCGACATGCCGCCGGGCACTGGCGACGCCCAGCTGACGATGGCGCAGCGCGTGCCGCTGGCCGGTGCAGTGATCGTCTCCACCCCGCAGGACATCGCTCTGCTCGATGCCCGCAAAGGACTCAACATGTTTCGCAAGGTTGACGTGCCGGTGCTGGGCATCGTTGAAAATATGAGCACCTTCGTTTGCCCAAACTGCGGACACGAGACCCACATATTCAGCCATGGCGGTGCACGTAAGGAGGCGGAGCGCCTGGGTATAGATTTTCTGGGCGAAATTCCCCTCGACATCGCCATCCGTGAGACGTCGGACAGCGGCCGCCCGATCGTTGCTTCGCAACCCGACAGTCCCCATGCGAAGGCCTACCGGTCGATCGCCGACAAGGTGGCGGCCAAGCTGGAAAGCGGCACAACCGCCCGCGCGGCACCCAAGATCGTCGTGCAATAGACGCAAAGTCAGGTCCACACGAGAAGAGAACTGGCGGCCAGGGTAGCTACGACTGCCACGTCAACAATGGAGGCACCGTGCTACGAGAAGCGCGGTCGCTGCCTCATGGTCCCCTGATCGGCCAGAGAGCCGTGATGCGTGTCCCCTATCGACGGCTCGCGATTGTTCCCTTTCGCGGGCGTTCCGCCGAGCCGGAGACCACCAATCGGCGCCCTTTCCGTCCGTAGCCACAGTAGCTCCGGCGGCCAACATCGAAGTGGAAATGGTGGCGGTGCTGGTAGTCGAAATCCGGTGTCAGGGCGACGGAGAAAATTCCACAGGACGCACCGGCGACCCGATGAACGAACTCGGTAAAGGCGCCCTTTTTTTTCCAGTAGGTCTGGATCCTGATGTGACGCCCGTCGGCGAGCGTGAAACCAGTGATGTCGATGGCGTTGGCAAAGGAATGCTGGCTCAGCACCCGCTTTGAGGCCACCCGCCGGCAGTCGTAGCTAGAGCTGACCTTGATCGAGATCACAGCCTGGCCGAACAGCTTGCGCGCATTCGGCTGCACTTCGGTACGCATCCACTCTTCCATCTTGACCGCGAGCGGCCAGGTCACATTGGCTCTGCCCCTGATCGCTGCCGGCCCAATCCGCGAGACCTTGACCGCGCGCTCGTAGCCGCAGCCGCCCCGCACACCCGGTCGGTCGGGCAGATGCTTGAAGACGACATTCGTCTGTTTCAATCGCTCCAGCCATAGCTTGCTCGGCGTCGGCGGTGGATAGGGATCGTCATACATAAAGAATGCCACCACGCCCTTGAGCTTCCAGTTGGACAGCAACTCGTGGCGAAGTTCGGGCATCAGCGAGAGGATCACGACAAGCGCCAGTGGCGCGGCCAGCAGTGCCGCGAGCACCGCCTCTGCGCCTTTCATGGTCTGATGCCGGAGGATCCGGCGAACGGGACCCGGCGGACGGTCGCGCTTGGCCTTGCGCGCGCGCCGGCGCTTCGGCGGATCAAGCGGCACCAAAGCGCCGGCCCGCAGTGGGGCGGGTGCGCGGGTCGCCGGCAACACGGCGGGCAGGCCGGCGGTCGGCGGTTTCGCTGCGTCGTCCTTGGTGGCGCGCGTACCTGTATCCGGGCTGGCCGGCGCAGTGGCCCCGTCTGGGCGATCGTCTGGTTTCGAAGTATCTGCGCTCATGGCGCGGGCCGCCTTCGATCGGCAATGTCGAGGCCTCGGCGCGACGGCCGAACCTCCATTGAGCAAACGTTCCGGTTGGTTTTACGCGGCGGGGTCAGGCAACGTGCCAAACTCAAAGTGGCACCAAGCGAGGATGCCCGGGCAACCGAGCAGGACTTTGCCAATCTCGGACGCACGGCCGTAGCCTGCAACCCGGCCGGCAGAACTGGACAGGCTGTCAGGTCCGTATTTGAAGCTGTTTGTCGCGTACCGGACATCGAAAAAGTCAGCTCCTTTGGCGGCTCGTTAGATTTTCCCCGGTTCCCTTTCGGCGTCTTTGGGCTTTTGGGCAATGTGCCAAAACCTGCAGCGGACCGAACGATACTATATGTCCAGACCTACCGGCTCCGATAGCAGGCGTCTTAACTTGATCGTCGATTTCACACCCCCCGTGGCCCCGGGAACCGGAGGCTTTACCGACGCGCTGAAATGCGACGTCAACAAGCTCGCGCCCACGAACGCGATAGCGGCCAGAATGAACATCGTCACAAGGAGTGGAATCAGGCGACGAACGGTCATTCGCGGCAAGTCTCAATGGTCAAACGCAACGGGTTAAGCCATGGTTAAAAGCGGTCGACAGAGCAGCGGAAAATTACGGCATCAATGCGGCGGAATGCACCGTAGCGACCAATTTTTCAGGGTCGGGCGCGCGCGGAACTAATTGGTGGATCAGCTGGCGTCGGGACGGTCGAGCGTGGCCAGGAGTTCGCGCCACTCGCGCTTGGAGAGACCTGAGCTTTCCTGCGTCACTGCCTCCCCGGAAAGCATCGCCTTGACTGCGGCGAGGCCTTTTGCTGACAAATTTGCGCTGCCCATCCGGTAGTCCATGAAGGCGGCGTAGACTGCGGGAACCCATCGTTTCACGGTATCCAGCATGACATCTGCGTAGGCTCGAATTTCCCATTGGGCGTGCGGGTCGGCGCGCAAGCTCAGAAAGTGCAATAAATTGTGGAGGTCGGTTTTCCAGTACCACTGGGTATAGAAGTTGAGCGTCAGGTTCATGCGCGCGAGTTCGCGGGCGAGCCCCTTACGGCTTTCGTCAATCACCTCGCCGGCATCGTTCTCGTTCAGCATCTCCTGGTAATGCGCGTAGGTCTGCTCCGCATCGTCGCGCAACATCTCAAAGACCCGCGCAGCCTCGTCGCCTTCCAGGACCGCCCCACGGCCCTGGCGGTTGGAACGCGACTGCACGCCGAGCTGATCCGAAGCGGGGATGTAGAATTCCTTGTCGAGGATCGAATAGCGCGCGGAATATTCATTCACGTTGGCGGTACGATGCCGAATCCACTGGCGCGCAATGAAGATCGGCAGCTTCACATGATACTTGATCTCGCACATCTCGAAGGGCGTGGTGTGCCGGTGGCGCATCAAATAGTTGATGAGCCCCTGGTCCTCGGAGACGCGCCTGGTGCCGCGACCGTATGAGACCCGCGCGGCCTGCACCACCGCGGCGTCGTCACCCATATAGTCGATGACCCGAACAAAACCGTGGTCGAGCACAGGCAGAGAGTCGTAGAGAATTTCCTCCACGGCCGGCACGGTGGCTCGGCGCGTCGGATATGTCTCCGCGCGCAGGGCCTCGATCTCAGCCTGCTGGTCGGCAGTGACGTTCTGTGATTTTTGCGGTGCGGTCGGCTTCATGAGTGGCGAAACCCTATCGTGTCGCGGCCATACGTTCCAGTGACCAGCGCGCCAAAATATCGGATAAATCGACGCATGCAGAATACACAAACCGTTTCGACCGCCACCACCGCAGTGAGGCCACCTCGCACCGACAGTTGGCGACGATGAGCCGCCTGTGGATCCGAGACCCCATGGCGATCCTGGCGGAGGACGCGGCGCGTGGGCTCGTCGTTGATGACGGTCGGATCGTGGAGCTGGTGGCGCCGGGATCCGAACCGCGTCAACCGAGCGATGCCGTGTTTGATGCCTCCGCGCATGTCGTGCTGCCGGGGCTGATCAACACGCATCATCATTTCTATCAGACCCTGACGCGCGCCTTTGGGCCTGCGCTCGACCGGCCACTTTTCCCATGGCTGCAGGCCCTCTACCCGGTTTGGGCACGGCTCACGCCGGAACAGCTCCGCCTCGCCGCTCGGTTGGCGATGTGCGAACTCCTGTTGTCGGGCTGCACGACCACTGCAGACCACCACTATGTTTTCCCCAGGGGTCTGGCCGCGGCGATCGACATCGAGGCGGAGGTAGCCGAGGAGCTGGGCATGCGGGCGGTGCTTACACGCGGCTCGATGAGCCTGTCGGAGGAGGATGGCGGCTTGCCGCCGGTCTCCGTCGTCGAAGACGCGGACACGATACTGCAAGACAGCGAACGATTGGCGAACCGCTGGCACGAGCCGGGGCCGGGCGCGATGGTCCAGATCGCCTTGGCGCCATGCTCGCCGTTTTCGGTCACGCGGGCGCTGATGGAAGAAACCGCCGCGCTGGCGGAGCGGCTCGATCTGCGCTTGCACACCCATCTGGCCGAGACCGCCGATGAGACGGCATTCTGTCTGGAGAGCTTCGGCTGCCGGCCGCTCGACTATTTGGAGGCGGTGGGTTGGCTGGGCGCACGGACCTGGCTGGCGCACGGTATTCATTTCGAAGACGACGAGATCGCGCGGCTCGGTCGGGCCGGTACCGGGATCGCGCATTGCCCCAGCTCGAACATGATCCTGGCCTCCGGCATCGCGCCCGTCCCGGCATTGGAAGCCGCGGGTGCGCCGGTCGGTCTCGGCGTAGACGGCTCCGCCTCGGCCGATGCGTCCAACATGATGCAGGAAGTCCGGACCGCGTTTCAGCTCCAACGCCTCAAGCACGGCGCGGAGGCGGTCGGACACCTGGACGCGCTGCGTTGGGCCACGCAAGGCTCGGCGCGTTGCCTGGGGCGCGGCGACATCGGCGCCATCGCCCCCGGCATGCAGGCTGATCTCGCATTCTTCGATCTCAACGAGCCACGCTTCTCCGGCCACGGCGACCCAATGGCCGCGCTAGTGCTGTGCGGCGCGCATAGGGCCGACCGGGTGATGGTCAAAGGGCGCTGGGTTGTCGAAGACGGGGCGATCCCGGGCGTGGATCTCGACCGGCTCATGGCCGAGCACCGGGATGCGGCGCGAACACTGCAGACCGGTTAACGACGGCCGCTCCTTCAGCGTTTGGTTTTCTTTCCCGCGGCGTCCTCGGCCGCCTGCCGTCGCTTCCACTGGCGCAGGTGATAGTGAAGCTGCTCGGCCGCCAATCCGTGCAGCATCAAGCGCCAGCCCGCACGGAGCGTGGATTGTGGGACGATCGGATGTCCGTTGTTCAAGAAAAATAGATGGTACGGGGTGCCCAATATCTTGGCGATATAGACCCCGATGATCTCGTCGAGCTGGAGCGAATTGGAGGCGCGCCAGAAATCCTTGTTCGACAAAAACAATTGATAGACCGGCGTATAGGCTTCGATCGCGGTCTGGATGTCGATGCCGTTGAGGGCGCCGTCCGGCATTTTAGCGATCGGAAACGGACCGTCTGTGATGGCATCGAAATTGACACGCGTTGGCGGCTCGATTTCCTGGCCGGTCCGACGCAGATGCGCACCCAGAGCGATAACGAAGTTGTAGACGTTGAGATCGTGCTGGAGGAATACGTTATCGAGCAGATCATCCAAATTGCGCGGCCGCAGAGGCACGGTTTCCACTTCGGCTCCGGGCACGTTGTCCTTGATGAACTGGAGAAGCTCGGTGCCAATGTTGAAATGGCGTACGATCAGGGTGTTCGATTCCGGCGAGACGAACGTCTTCAGCCCCCAATGGATGACCCGGTGCAAGGCCCGCGATGAACTGACGGCGCTTGGTAGTACCAGCCGCAACACCGTGAAGATGATGATCCACATCCGCGACAAAGGGCGCATGAATGGCAGCAGCGCCTTGCGCGACAATCGGCGCATCGAGCGGAGAAGCGCGATCTTGGCGCCCTCGTCGAGGGGGATCGACTGGTCGAGATAGAGCGCGAGCCAGGTGTCGGGCTGGCGCGGATCGTGGCCGGCAGGATCGAAGTCCGACGGGAAGTCCTGCTCGGTCGCGGGTTCTTCCGCTTTGCCAGATGCTTTGGTGCGTTTGCCTGCCGGTGTTGTTTTCAACGGCCGGTTCATGTGTTGCCAAGCTCCTCAAGCTGGAGCCGGTAGAGCCGCGCGGTCACTTTGGCGGTCTTGACGATGGCGCGGGCAAGTTCCGGCGACGGATCCAATCGTTCGATTGCCGCCCATAGCCGTTCCAGATGAGCCTCGTCATTCTCCCCGTGATAGAGCAGGAAGCGGACCTGATCGTCGCGCAAGCCCAATTGCGACTGGATGGCACGGCCCCATCTGGTGGCCAGGCGATTGCCCAGCCCCTCGATGATGAACATAGCGCCCAACAGATCGAGCGGGTTCTCACGGCCGGCCTTGTGGAACATCCAGGCCGATAGCGCTTCGGAACCGATGTTTTTCTCCGCCGTCTCGATCGCCGATCGCTCGCCGCCGCAAGCGACGAAGTCGTCCTCCAACATGGTGTAGTCGAGCTGTTCATCGCGCGCGTGTTGCACGAAGGAGGTGCGCAGATCGGCGTGCTCCGTTCCGAGGCTCGAAGCGGCACGGGCGATCCAGCGCGAGCCTTCGACGACCTGTTGGCGCAGATTGAGCAGCAAGGCACGGTAGTCTTCCAGGCGAAGCTTCGCGCGCTCTAGCTTCTCGACGATCGGTACTGTTGAAAGTGCTGTCTCGAACTCGACCCAGACACGGCTCAAGTCGCGCACCAGTTTCTCGCTGCTCGGACGCGCGCTCGTCGCGACAGACATAAGAGGTTTCGCATCTGCATGATCATGTCGTGTCGGATGCGCTGGAATGTTCTTGGCCACCCCCACTACGCTCAGCAGCATGAAAGACACGATGAACCGGCCACTCTCGGGCACCATGCAGAAGATCTTCTGCCCAGGCGCAAGACGGCCACTGGCGAACAACTCTTCGAGCATCACGAAAATCGATGCCGAGCCCGTATTTCCCTTCTCGTAGAGATTGGTGAATATCCGGTTCTGATTGATCGCCGCCCCGGCCCGGTCGGCATGCGCGATCAGTTTCTTGCGAAAGATCTCCGACGAGAAGTGATAGAGCGCCCAGTCGATTTCGTTCGGATCGATGCGGCCGTCGTCGATCAATTCGAAGTATCGCGCCAGACCAAGCGGAATCAGATGGTCGAGCAGCTTGAGATCCTGGCGCAATTGAAACGCGCCCGCTTCAAAGGCCGCAACCGGATTTGGGTAATGGCTCCAGGGTTCGCCGGCCATTCCGTTACCGGTCTTGTTCATGCCGGCATACATGCACACGTCCAGTCGGTCGGCGTACGAGACAAGGTCGATCCACTCGACCTTCAGCGACAGCCCGTGCGTGTTTGGACGATCTTCCAGGACCAATGCGCCGGCGCCGTCGGACAGCATGAAACGCAGGAACTGAGCGTCGGTATCCGGCCGAACGCCGTCAAAAAAACTGGCCCGCAGGAAACGGCTGGCAAACTCGCTGGCGCAGACGAGACCATTGCGCCGGGTGCCGGCGGCTATGCCGTCATGAGCGGCCTTCAAGGCCATCATGCCGCTGGCGCAGAACGAGGAGAACGATGCAACCTCGGCCGGACCGATGCCGAGCGCGCCGTGAACCATGCTGCCCATACCTGGGGCGAGCAGATCACCCTGCGACGCCGCAGCGGCCACATAACCGATATCACCGATTGCAAGCTCGCTCGACTGGACCGCTGCCCGGCCGGCCCGGGCCGCCATTTCGGCATTGCTCATCTGGGGCTTGCCGGTGCGATCAAGGGCGTAGTGGCGGCGCAGAATGCCGTTCTGTTTCAGAGCCTTGCGGCCAATGCGCCGTTCGCGCTCATCAAATGGGCCGAGATAGCTCTCGATCTCGTCGTTACCCACCGGAGGTCCCGGCAAGTAACTCCCCAAACCATTGATGTAGACCGGTTCTGTCATGACAGTCCTTTCAAGTTAGGACTGCAATCGCTATATCAAGAGTGTCGGGAAACCGACTATGGCGATAAACGGCTTGCGTAATAACCGATGCGGACCCGGGGGCAGTACCCGGCGCCTCCACCAAATTTCCCTGTGAGCCAGTGGCAAGCAGGATCGTGAGGGGGGCGAAACAGGATCGACGCGCGGGTAAAGGCATGTTTTTCGCTCGGCATGGTACCACCGTTATCGGGCTGTATTTACAGATGCCAACGACAACACTCGTGTGGCTCTCGCTGCCTAATAGGTAAGCGCGGTCCGGGGGGCACCGGGCAACAGAAGCCCCCCACTTTCACCGCCCCTGAGGCGGCGCAATCCGGCATCAAGACCGGTTCTTGCGGCTGATGACGGGAAACGAGGCGGCGCTGGGATGGGAACGGACACAATGAGCGACGACTTGCTCCGGTACGACAAAATCGTCGAACGAGCCTTGCGCGGCGTTGTCCGTTCCACGCTCGATCAGGTCATCGACCACGGCCTGCCAGGCAACCACAGCCTCTACATCACCTTCCGCACCGGCCATCCGGGCGTGTCAATCCCGCAAACGTTGAGCAACGAATATCCCGAAGAGATGACGATCGTTCTTGAACATCAGTTTTGGGACCTTGAGGCAAACGACAAGAAGTTCGAAGTGACGCTCAGCTTCAACCAAGTTCACGAACGTCTCATTGTACCCTTGGAGGCAATCACAGCCTTCGCCGATCCATCGGTCCAATTCGGGCTGAAGTTCGAGGCCATCGAAGAACTGACCGAAGGCGCCATGGCCGCAATGGCCGACGCTCCGCAATCGGCAGAAACCGAACCCGAACCCGAAGAAAAGACGGACGAGGATGAAACCGAAAAGGTCGTCGCGCTCGACGCGTTCCGCAAGAAGTAGGCGGGAACGATAGTCCGGAGCGAACGGCCGCTCGCCCAAGCACGCAAACATCCCGCCGCACAAATAAAAAGGGCGACCGCATCGCGTGGCCGCCCTTTTGCATTAGGACCCCGACCGGTCAGTCCGTGGGGATTATCAGTACCTGCCCCGGATAGATTTTGTCGGGATGGCTAAGCATCGGCTTGTTGGCCTCAAAGATCTTCTGATACTTCGAGCCATCGCTGTAGGATTTTTGTGCGATGGCCGACAGCGTATCGCCTGGCCGCACCGTGTAGAAATCGGAGGCGGCATCGCCTTCCATGTTGTCTTCCACGGCAGCGATCCCTTCGATGTTCCCGATCGCCGTGATGATCTTTTCGCGCTCGTTCGGATCATCGGGCATGCCTTCAAGAACGACCTTGTCGCCATCCACATTGATGTCGAGGCCGCCGGACTTCAGACCATTGCCCTCGAGCTCTTTCTTGATCGCGTCGTAATCGACGATCCCGAGCGCCTTGCCCGCGGATTTCACAAAATCAATCAGTCCCATATCCCGTCCCTTTCCTCATTTTCCATTTTGTCGTCGGTGTGATCGTCCGTTCGCCGGACGCATCCGTGGCGTGGGCTCTGCCGCTATCGCCCCGAATTCAATATGTTGCCAAAGATCTGCTTGCCGATGCGGGCGATGTCGTCGCTCGTATCGCCGTCGCCATCGCTGTCCAGGAGCCGGCCCAACATGCCGCCCAAACCCGACGGCGCCTGCGCCTCGGCGCTGCGGCGACCGTCGCCGAGGACGCCTGCAAGATCGCCGGCGCCAAGGCCCTGCTTCTGTTTCATGTTACCCAGTGCGCCCAGCACGATTGGGGCGAGCATGGTCAGCAAGCCGCTTACCGAAGAACCGCCGAGGCCAGTCTGATCTCCAACCGCCTGCTCAACATCGCCGCGGGCGCCGCCGAGGATGTGTTTCAGAATACCGTCGCCCGGCGCCGCCTTGGCCGCACGCACCATATCGGTGCCGCCAAGTTCAAGGATCGATCCGTCGTGGTCCCGGGCGAGTGCGCCATCCAAGGAGGCCGCGCCTTCTGTCCCGCCGGCTTGGCGGGCCATCGCGCCGGTCATCAACGCAGTTGCGGCCGGCAGCAATTGACCGAGTGTATCCTGATCGATTCCAAGTTCGCGGCCCATATCGGCGCGCGTGTCCTCGCCGACGCTTTTGTCGATAAGGTCATAAAGTGAATCCATGCCCGTTCTCCTCCCATGCAAAGCAGTGGGCATTGCCATGCGTTACACTCGACACCGATCCGGGACGCGCGATGCGCCGCTCGTGCGATTGACATGTCTCTGAACCGATCGGCGATATTCGTTCGGCCACGCAAAACGCTTGCAAGCCGATGCAATCCAATGCACGCCGACAAGCGATCGCCCGCGCAATCCGGACTATCGCGATCAGAAGACCTCAACCCCCGGGGTCTGCCCACACCCACTCAGAACCGCCGAGCAAATTCGTTCGGTCAGTCGCTGAGTAACCGACTTGCTATACGAAGCAAAGCCGGAGTGCATCTCCAATTCGTTATCAAGCAGCACCAAATATGTGCTGGGGGGTTGCAATTGCAAGAAACGGCCCCCCGCGGATCACGGCAAAGCGCCCTGTGCTTTCGTTTTCGTATGGAAAAATTCGGTCGTCATTCTCGATCTTGAAGAAAATCCCGCGTAATGCGGATCACCTCGTCGGGATACTCATGTATGACCCAATGCGTCGCACCCGTGATGCGGTGAATCCTGAGATCTGGCACAAAGGCATCGAGGCCGATCAGATTTTGCGGCAGAAGATAGCGATCCTTCATGCCCCAAATCACCAGCGTCGGTGCCCGAACCATGAGGCTGCTCGGATCGATCGCCGGGATGCCAGCCGGCCTTTCATCGCGGTGAGACGGTGCGATCTGCATGGCCCGATAATAATTCAGCATGCCGGCCACGGCGCCCGGCTGGCGCCACGCCCGCAAATAGGCGTCGGCATCGGCAGCGTCGAAGTACCCCGCGGCCAACCCCGGCGCTAAAACGGTTTCGCGCAGCACCGCGAAATCGCCGCGGCTGAGATAGTCGTCGGCATCGGCGCCGCGGTACTTTGCGATGTAGCCGCTTGCGCGCACCTGCTCGGCGTCGCCGGCCATCAACTTGGCGAAGACACCGGGATGAGGCGCGTTGGCGATCACCAGCTTCTCGACCAGGTCGGGCCGCGCGATCGCGAAGGCCCAGGCGACCACGCCGCCCCAGTCGTGCCCCATGATGATCGCGCGCTCGCGGTCGAAGTGACCGATCAATGCCGCCAAGTCAGCAACCAAGTGGCTGCTGCGGTACTGCTCGACTGCTGCCGGCTTGTCGGAAAGATTGTAGCCGCGCTGGTCATAGGCGACGGCGCGGAAATCCCTCCCAAAGTCCGCCACCAGATGTCGCCAGGCCCGCCAGTACTCCGGAAAACCATGGACGAAAACGATCAGCGGCCCCTCGCCGGCCGCTGCAAAATGAAGTCGCAATCCGTCGGCGTTGCAGTAGCCGTGTTCGATTCCGCCATTCGCTGAGGCCGCCATCCGTCTGTCTCCCAACCGTCTCAGGACACCGGCCTTACCATCCCGCCAAAACTCATCGAAAGGCAATGGCGGTCAAATCGAATTGAAACATTTGAGCGCCACGGACTTGGTGTCGCCTGCCATTTGTGATGAAACCGCAAATGAAAACCGAACTCACGCGATAAGAGGGAAACCCCGCATCCAGTGACTAAAATCGCTCACATTCGCTGCGGCGACGATATGCGGCCGGCCTTTGAGGCAAGTGGACTGCCCGGACAATTTGTTCGCTGGGCCGATCCACTGTGCGAAGGCCCGACGCCATCGCGCATCTCCGCTGTGCGGTGGCGCTCGGTGCGGGCCGGATACGCCGCCGAGCGTTACGGTGTCAGCTTGGCCGAAGCTAAGGCGTTTCTCGATCGCCAGGACGCCGAATTGGAAGCGGCCACAAAGGCCGACGAAATCGTGCTTTGGTTCGAGCACGATCAGTTCGACCAGATCATCCTGATCAGGCTGCTCGATTGGTTTGCCGCGCACAAGGTCCCGATCGACCGACTATCGCTGATCTGCATCGACGCTTATCCCGGCATCGATCCGTTCTATGGCATCGGCCAGCTAGACGGCGAAGCGCTGAATGCACTTTTCCCCCAGCGGGCGCCTATCACCAAATCGCAGATGGCGCTCGCGCGGCGGGCCTGGAGAGCATATCGCGCACCGGACCCGCAGAACCTGGAGAGGTTGTTGGCCGAGGACACTTCGGCGCTGCCCTTCCTTGCCGGCGCATTGTTGCGGCATTTTGAGGACTTCCCCGCCACGCTGGACGGGCTGGCACGGACAGAACGCCAGGCGCTGCTGGCCACCCACGACGGCGGCCAGAGTGCGGCCGTCGTTTTCGCAGCCAGTCAGGCAATGGAAGAAGCACCATGGTGTGGCGATACGATGTTTTGGGGCTGGCTGCGCGCGATGGCGAGCGCACGCTTGCCAGCACTGGTACTTGACGGCCCGGCCGACTGGTTCCGGCAACCGGATGGTCCTCGCAACACCACTGTTGGACTGACCCGGGCGGGATACGCCTTGTCTCGCGGGGCCGTGGACTGGGCACGAATGGGTGGTGCGGAGCGATGGATGGGCGGAGTGCGCCTGGAAGGCCCAATGCCCGCTTGGCGTTGGGATGGCGCAAAACGGCGGCTCGTTGCGGGAGGTGGGCGTGGTTGAGCTGAACGAATTCCGCTTTGACGGACCAAAGAACGCACCGCTGACCGTCGTGCTGGCACATGGCGCCGGCGCACCGATGGACTCGCCTTTCATGGAGGCGATCGCCGCCGGACTGGCAGGGCACGGCCTGCGAGTGGCCCGCTTTGAGTTTCCCTACATGACCAAGCGCCGCTCCGACGGCAAGCGCCGGCCGCCCGACCGCGCGCCGGTCCTCTTGGAGTATTGGCGGGCGGTGATCGATGAGCTTGGTCGCGAGCGCCTCATCGTGGGCGGCAAGTCGATGGGCGGACGCATGGCCAGCATGGCCGCGGCTGAACTGGAGGCAGAGGGAGCGCCGGTGCGTGGCGTGGCCTGTCTGGGCTATCCGTTCCATCCGCCCGGCAAACCTGAGCGCCTGCGCGTGGCTCATCTCCAGACCATCGAAACGCCGACGCTGATCCTGCAAGGCGAACGCGATACCTTCGGCGGGCGCAGCGAGGTCGACGAGTACGACCTGTCACAATCGGTCCGACTGCATTGGCTGCCCGATGGCGACCACAGCCTGAAGCCGCGCAAGGCCTCCGGTCGCAGCGAGATTGAGAATCTAAATGAGGCCGCGAACGCACTGGCGGAATTCGCGCGCGCGCTCTAAGACGTCGCCAAGCCCGCAATCCGCCAGCTTCACTGAATGGAGGTCGATCCAATGAGCAAGACGCATGAATTGCGCCCGGCCACCATTGCGGCACAAGCCGCGGGTGCGATCGACGAGACGACGCGGGCGATCGTGCCGCCGATCCATGTCGCGACCACTTATCTGCGCGATCCCGACGGCGGCTACGGTTCCGGCCGAGCCTATGCGCGGGCCGACAATCCAAGTTTCGATGCGCCGGAAGCTGTGCTGAACGCGCTGGAAGGTGGGGCGGGTGCGCTCTGCTTCGCTTCGGGTATGGCAGCCGCGGCCGCCGTATTCCAGACGCTGGCTCCGGGCGACCATGTGGTCGCGCCGAAAGTCATGTACTGGGCGCTTCGCAACTGGCTTCTGACGACTGCAACCGACTGGGGCCTTGAAGTCGATTTGGTCGACGCGGCCGACCCTGGCGCCATCGATGCGGCCATACGGGCCGGTAGGACAAAACTCGTCTGGATCGAGACGCCGGCCAACCCGACCTGGGAGATCACCGACATTGCCCGCGTTGCCGAGCTCGCCCATGCGGCCGGCGCCCGCCTCGCCGTCGACAACACGGTGCCGACGCCACTGCTGACGCGGCCGATCGAACACGGCGCCGACTTGGTCATGCATGCCGCCACCAAATACCTGAACGGCCATAGCGATGTGATCGCCGGGGCGTTGGTAACCGCAGCAGCGGACGAACACTGGCAGCGCATCACCGCCCACCGGGCTATGTCCGGCGCCATCCTGGGATCATTCGAAGCCTGGCTTCTGCTGCGCGGCATGCGCACGCTGGCCTTGCGGGTCCGGCAGAGTAGCGAGAGCGCCCAACTGCTTGCTGAGCGCCTGCAAGCCCACCCAAATGTCCGCGCGGTGCTCTACCCCGGGCTCCCCGAGCATCCGGGCCACAGGATCGCAGCGCAGCAGATGACCGGCGGCTTCGGCGGCATGCTCTCTATTCGCGTTGCGGGAAACGCAAAGACGGCCCATGCAGTGGCGGCGGCGACCCGGCTCTGGAAACCTGCGACCTCGCTCGGAGGTGTCGAAAGCCTGATCGAGCACCGCGCCTCGATGGAGGGCGAAGGCAGCCCGGCACCAGACGACATGCTACGGCTGTCGGTGGGGATCGAGAACGCCGACGACCTCACCGATGACCTGTTTCAAGCGCTGGAGCAGGGCTGAACGACGAACGACAGTCATGCGAATTCGCTTGCGCGCCGAATGCCGCCAGGACGAAGATAGACGGCGAGCCTCCACGGAAACGGAGTGCCAATCATGCCGATATCATTCACTGTGTCCGACGTCATCCCGGCCAAGCCCAGCGATATCTACGACGCTTGGCTATCGAGCGACGGCCATACCGCGATGACGGGCGGCACCGCCCATGCGAACTCGGAGCCCGGCGGCCTATTTGATGCCTGGGATGGCTACATCGCCGGATCGAACCTGATCCTTGAGCCTGGAGTGCGCATCGTCCAGTCATGGCGCACGACAGTTTTCAAGGACACGGAACCCGACTCACAGATAGAGGTCACGCTTACACCAGAGGGCGAGGCAACACGGATCGCCCTGGCGCATACCAACGTTCCCGACGGCGGCGAGCACTATCAGAGCGGCTGGCAGACACACTACTTCGATCCGATGAAGTCGTATTTCTCGAGCGCCTGATCAGGGACGTATCGCCTGAGCTTATGGCTTACCGACGAACCGCTTGACGTCCTGATAGACCGGATATCGCCAGCGCTGCGACGGCTCAAATCCCAGCATGACCTGCCAGTGGCCGGCTCCCGGATAGACGCGCACGACAGCCGTTCCGCCCGCTGCTCGATAGGCGCGGCCGAAGCGTCGCGCCTCATGCGGTGGCACCAGCAAGTCAGCGCCGCCATGCATCAGCAGCAACCGCGGCCCGACATTTTTGGCAACGGAGATCGGATTGACCGCCCGCCGTCTATCGGCACCGGCGAAAATTGGTCGCGTGATGGCGCGGCGCAGCGGGTCCTTCGCATATGGCCCGGCCAGGCCGATTGCTCCTAAGATAGCGTGCCGGGGCACACCGACGGCCCTCAGATACTGCGGATCGAGCGCCAGAAGCATCGATATGTGGGCTCCGGCAGAGTGGCCCATCAGGTAAATTCGGTTCGGCGCGATGCCATATTTCTTGGCGTTGTCGCGCGCCCAGCGCACGGCTTTGGCACCGTCTTGAACAAATGTCGGAAAACGCGCAAACGGAAACAGGCGATAGTCTACCAACACAGCGACATACCCCATTTCGGCGAGCGCCCGCCCGACATGGCGTTCCAGCACGCGCGAGCCCAGAGCCCAGGCGCCGCCATGGAAATAGACGATTGTGGTGCGCTGCTTGCCATCGGGCGGAACGGGCATGATGACGTCGATCCGCTGAGCCAGATCGCGCCCGTAGGGAATATCAAAGCGTGCATCGCCTGCGCGCGCGGGTCCTGCCGCCGACATAACCAGAAGTGCCGCAGCGGCAATGAAAAAGCTGACAGCCTCGGGCCGCATCCGAAACAAGGTCATGGGTCTACCTTTTGAATATGAAAGCGAGGGGCGTGCCGCCGCCGTGACAGCGCTATCAATAGGGCTTCGAGCGACACAGTCCTTTGTGTCCCCGCCCTCAACAAAAAAGATCAATGAATTGAGTCAATTCAATGGACAGAATGCGGCGATATTCCATTCTCTTCACGAAGTCAGCTCAACGCGGCTACAAACTGGCCTAGACTTAAAGCCTGGCTCAGGCACAAAAAACCCGCCCAGCGGCAGAAACGCCGGGCGGGGTGTTTTGATGAATCTACGAAGGACTCTAGCTGCGCGGCTTAACGCCGCGGCAGTACTTTCCAATGACGATCCTGGTCTTCTTCTTGAAGACCTGCCCGCCACGGCGAATCAGGCGTACGCGCGTCTTGTAGACAGGCGTGCACTTGGTGACCCGGCGACGGCCTGGCTTGCCGGCCCTGCTTGGATTCGGGCAATGAATGCCGCTGTATTTGTTGCGGCTGCCGTTGGGGTTGCGGTTACAGCTATTGGCCACTTTTGCAATGTTGGGGCTGGCGCCAAAGCCGGTCCCGTCCATTGCACCAATCGAGGTGCCGGCGTTTGCCGCCGGCGTAAGTACAACGACCGCGCCAAGCGAAAGCGCAGCGGCGGAGACCGCTGAGATCACAGTGGTTTTCATTTAGGGTTCCTTGAGATGGGGTTGTCGCCGGCGAAAAACGCTTCCGCGGCCGGCGAATTAACTGTGTTATTCATCACACCTCGAAGCCGAGATGGCTGTGACGGCTATCACAGCGGGCAGTGTTTCTTGCGACAACGTCGACGGGCTGCGTTGATCGCGTTATTGGCATGGATTTCAGGCAGACATAACGTTAGTTTCGCGCCGCCAATCGAAACTCTGTCCAACCGAAAGCCGAAAGCGATGCGCGTCGGTCTGCCCAATCGTTCACGGGACCGCGCGGCAGGCTGGACCACACCGGCATGGTGAGGACACCCGGCGGCACTCCGCCTATCCTGATAGCCGCGTTGTGGATGGTCGGAACCTTGGCCTCCTTCACCGGAATGGCGATTGCGGTACGCGAACTGTCGCCGGAGATTTCGTCCTTCGAGATTCTGTTTTTCCGCAGCCTGGTCGGCCTGATGATCCTGGTGCCGATAATGTTGCGATATCGCGCGGCACTACGAAGCAAGCAATTGGGATTGCAGCTGGCGCGCAACTCACTGCATTTCGCATCGCAATATGGTTGGGTCGTGGCGATCGCCCTACTGCCGCTGGCGCAAGCTTTTGCGCTGGAATTCACCATGCCCATTTGGGCCACGTTGTTGGCCGTCGTGATTTTGGGCGAACGGATGACCATACCGCGCGCCGTTGCGGTTGCAGGCGGTTTCGTCGGCGTATTGGTGGTCTTGCGTCCCGGGATCGCCGAGTTCAACCCGGCGGCGCTTTTCATGCTGGCAGCGGCACTTGGTTTCGCAGGGTCAGTTATCTGCACCAAAGTCCTGATCCGCAGCGACTCAGCACTCACCATCGTTTTCTACATGGCCATCATCCAGCTGCCGATGGGTCTTATTGCAGCCGCCTTCGACTGGACCACGCCGAGGCTCGAACATCTGCCCTGGATCGCGGTGGTCGGCGTGGCAGGACTGAGTTCGCATTTCACCCTGGCACAAGCCCTGAAGCTGGCAGACGCGACGATTATTCTGCCGATTGATTTTCTGCGGCTGCCGCTAATCGCACTGATTGGCGTTCTGTTCTATGGCGAGCTGTTGGACGATTGGGTGATTGTCGGTGCGGCAATCATATTCGGCGCCAATTACTTCGCCGTCTGGCGCGAATCCCGGAGGCAGTGATGGCAGTGAGCCAAGAGTATCTCGACTATCTGCGGGACCAGCTTGAAGGCTTCGGTGACTATGACCAGCGGCGCATGTTCGGCGGCATGGGACTGTTTCGCGAAGGCTTGATGTTCGCCATCGTCGCCAGCGACGCACTCTATCTGAAGGTCGACGACCGCAACCGAGGCGATTTCGAAGCCGCGGGGATGGCGCCGTTCGGCTATGAGCGGCGCGGCAAGCAGGCGGCGCTCAAATCCTACTACGAGGCGCCCCCGGACGTGCTGGAGGACCCAAACGACTTCGCGGAATGGGCCCGGCGGGCCTTCGACGCGGCCGTGGCCGGCGCCAAGGCAAAGTCCTGAGCCGACGCGCAACATCGATCGGCCCTTCCCCGCCGCCTGAGGCCGCGCTAAAAATCCTGCATTCAGTTCCCTACGAGCAAAAGGCTTGAGCGCAATTATGGCAGCCACGGGCAAGACGCGGACCGAAACCGATTCCATGGGGGCCATCGAGGTGCCCGCCGACCGATACTGGGGTGCCCAGACCCAGCGCTCGCTCGGAAACTTCAAGATCGGTGACGAGCGTATGCCGCTGCCGCTGGTGCGCGCGTTTGGCATCCAGAAACGAGCCGCCGTGCTCACCAACATCGCGCTCGAAGAAATCGACAAGACGATCGGCACCGCGATCGCTGAGGCGGCGCAGGAGGTCATCGACGGCAAATTGGACGATCACTTCCCCCTCGTCGTGTGGCAAACCGGCTCCGGCACGCAGACAAACATGAACGCCAATGAGGTGATTTCGAACCGCGCCATCGAGGCCTTGGGTGGCGAGCGCGGCTCCAAAGACCCGGTCCATCCAAACGACCACGTGAACCGCGGCCAATCCTCGAACGACAGCTTCCCGACGGCGATGCACATCGCCGTTGTGGAAGAGATCCATGGCGTCCTGCTGCCGGGTCTCGGCCACCTCGCCAAGGCGCTGGAAGCCAAGGTCAAGGCTTTCGATGCCATCATCAAGATCGGCCGCACCCATACTCAAGACGCCACGCCGCTGACACTGGGTCAGGAGTTCTCCGGCTACGCGACGCAAGTTCGCTATGGCATGGCCCGCATCGAAGGCTGCCTGGATCGGCTCTACCAGCTTGCCCAGGGCGGCACCGCTGTCGGCACAGGGCTTAATTCGACAGCGGGATTTGCCGAACACTTCGCGGGCGAAGTGGAGACTATGACCGGCCATCCCTACCGAACTGCGGAGAACAAGTTCGAGGCGCTGGCGGGCAAGGACGCCATGGTCGAGGTCTCCGGCGCGCTCAACACGATCGCCGCATCGCTGATGAAGGTGGCAAACGATATTCGCCTGCTCGGCTCCGGACCCCGGTCAGGCCTGGGCGAACTGATCCTGCCGGCCAACGAGCCCGGCTCATCAATCATGCCCGGCAAGGTAAACCCGACCCAAGCCGAGGCACTGACCATGGTCTGCGCCCAGGTGATGGGAAACAACGTCGCGGTGACCGTCGGCGGGGCAAGCGGGCATTTCGAACTCAACGTGTTCAAGCCCGTCATCATTTACAATGTGCTGCAGTCAATCCGGCTGATCGCCGATGCCTCGGTCAGCTTCGCCGACAACTGCGTGGCCGGGATCGAGGCCAATGAAACCCGCATTCGCGAGTTGATGGAAAATTCGTTGATGTTGGTCACTGCGCTCAATCCGCACATCGGCTACGACAATGCGGCCAAGGTCGCAAAAAAGGCATACGAGGAGGGCTCTACGCTGAAAGCGGCAGCCATGTCTCTCGGTCTTCTGACCGAAGCACAGTTCGACGAATGGGTGCGGCCGGCGAACATGGTCGGCCCGAAAACATAAGGATCACGAATTTGGCCGCAAACGAACATTCTGCGGTCAAGCGTTCGGTCACCATTGCCGGACACCGAACGAGCGTGTCCCTCGAGCCGGAATTCTGGGAGAGGTTGCGCGAAATCGCCGCCGCAAGGGGTGTCTCGCTCAGTCGTTTGATTGGCCAGGTCGACGCCGACCGGACAACCAACCTTTCAAGCGCACTGCGCGTGTTCGTGCTGGGCGCGCTGAGCGGCCGCGCCGCCGGCGGCAACGGCTAAGAACCGCCATGGAAGGCGCTTTCCACAAACTGTGGGTGGTGGTCGCCGCGGTCGGCGCAATCTCCGTGAGCGCGATTGTCATCAAGCATGTCTTGAACCGGATCGGCGTTCCCCCATTGGTCGGTTATCTGGTGTTGGGCATGGCGCTGTCGGCCGCCAACCGCGAATACGGTTTCTTCAATGGCGATGCGCTGCACGTGTTCGAGTTTCTGGGCGGCATTGGAGTGTTTTGCCTGCTGTTTCGCGTCGGCCTTGAAAGCAATGTGGAGAAACTACTGGCCCAGCTGGGCCGCGCAGTCTGGATTTGGGTGGTCAACGTCTCCGTCAGCGCTTTGGCGGGTTACGTCGTCGCCCGCTATCTTCTGGGCTACGCGCTGGTGCCGAGCCTTTTCGTTGCGGTGGCACTGACCGCGACAAGCCTGGCGGTTTGTCTGGCGATCTGGCGCGACCTTGATGCGTTGGGTACGCCGACGGGCGATTTACTGATCGACGTCGCCGAACTCGACGACATTTCCGCCGTAGCGCTGATGATGATCCTGTTCGCCCTAGCCCCGGTGCTGGTACGCGGCGAAGGAGTGCTGTGGTCGAGCGTCGGTGGCACCGCTGGTTGGCTGGCGCTCAAGGCCGGAGTTTTCGTTGCCTTCTGTATAGTCTTTGCACGCTATTTCGAAGCCCCGATTACTGGGTTCTTCAGCAGGCTCAGGCCGAAACCGGATCCGATGCTGCTGATGGTAGGCTTCGCCGTTGCGATCGCAGCCGCCGCTGATGGTCTGGGATTTTCTTTGCCGGTGGGCGCCCTGTTCGCAGGGCTCGTGTTCAGCCGCGACGCTGATGCGGTCAAGGTCGACGCGTCGTTTTCGTCGCTCTACGACCTTTTTACACCGTTCTTCTTCCTCTGGATCGGCTTGTCGCTCGACTTGGGCACGCTCGGGGGCGGGCTGTTGGCCTCGGTTGCCATTCTCGGCGCCGCTGTGCTCGGCAAGGTCGCCGGCACGATTTTGCCCGCTTGGCCACTTGTCGGTTTTTCGGCAGCTATGGCGCTGGGTATCAGCATGGTGCCGCGTGCGGAGATCGCCATGGTGATCGTCGCTGAAGGCCGCAAGCTGGGCGACTGGGCGATGCCGTCGGAACTTTATGGCGCGATGATCTTGATGACAGCCGCGACCTGCGTCGCGGCGCCCCTGCTGGCTGTGGGTTTCCTACGGCGTGCGGGATTGGCCGGCAGCGCCCTGAAGAACCGCGAAGCGGAAAATCCAGAAACGAAAACAGGTTAGGGCGTTATCTTGCGCTTGCGGGCGAGAAGATGGCGTTGCAATGCGTTGAACCGGAAGACCGCCTTGAGGTCACCCAACTGGCCGGAAATTGCAACCTTGAGCGGCGGGGCCTTTTCGATTGCGGTGAAACGGAATTCGGCGGCGCCTTTGAGCTTCCCTTTTATCAATGCAATCTGGCCTTTGCCCTTGGCCGAACCGCCATCGGCCAACAGCCTCAGATTGTCGACCTGACCGACCCCACCGACGATCTTGACCTGGCCGTTTAGTTCTTTGAAGCGAGTGCTTCCCGTCGACATGCCTTCGGTCAACAGACTGATAAGGGCGATGGCATCGGTCTGACCGGCGATCCGCCGGTTGATGCTTGCCAGATCGAAGCCTGCAACTTCGCCACGGCGAACCTTGAGCGACACGTTGCCGCCGAGGCCCGCGACCAACCCATGTATGCTTGTTCCCTTGGCCTTGAGCGTTGCGTCGAGGGTCAGCTTGCCGCCCTTGAAGGCCGCGCCTGGGAACAGTTTCGACGCCTCCTGGAGGTTGGCGCCGCGCAGGGCAAACGCGGCATCGACAAGTGTCATTTTGCCCGATCGCAGCTTGGCCTGGATCGAGAGAGCACCGCCGAACATGCGCCCAGTCGCGCGCTTCAGATCCAGTTTGCCGTCGACGAGCGTAACCTCGACCAATGGATCCGAGACCTTGTGAGGACCCACTGTAACGCCGGCCGGTCGTACAAGCAGCTGGGCGTCGATCGCCTTCAATCCGTCAAGGTCGAGCGGTGCCTTGGGTAGGCCGCCCGTCCAACGAAGACCGTCGCCCGCCCCAGGGCCCGATGCGATAAGCAAGACTGGTGCGGCCAGCAGTTGCGCCACTGTGATATCCCCGGTCCTGATCTCGCCCGTGATTCGCGGACGTACCCTTGCGATGTCGACATCTAAGGCGGCGGTCATGGCAACATCGCCGATGGAAAGCTTGAGCTTGGGTAGGCTCGCCTTGGCGAGAGTTCCGTTGGCGGTGCCGCTCATGCGTACCGACCCCAGCCGCCGGTCCGCGGCAGCGCCCGATACGCCCAGCCGCGCCAACACCATCTCGGCTCGGGGGTGTTGCAGCGAGAACTTGAACTTGTAACGGGCCTGAAGCAGTTTGGGCACGAATTGACCATCGAGCTGCGCTTCGCCATCCGCCACCGCGATGGCGGCCTTCAGGTGGGCCAAAGCTTTACCGCCGGAGACTGCCCCTTTCGCCCGGATCTCCCCAAGCCGGTCTAGTACTGCCGGTCCGGTCATATCCAGCAGACGGAGCGCATTGGAGAGCCTGCTCGCACGCCCTTCAAATTTCAGGTCGACCTTTGGGTTTTTCTCCGTTCCGCCGATGGTGCCGCTGAGCTGGCCGCTGACCCCGCCCAAATCGGTAACGCTTGCCCGGTCCAGACCCAACACCGTGCGCTCATACTTTCCCTTGACGAAGGCGGCGCTGGCGGTCTGTCCCGCATATGTTAGTTGGCGTATGCGGACCGCGAACTTGCCATCGAGCCCGGCAAGCAATAGCGCCGGCGCAGGCTTCTGCCCTTTCGGCACGGCTCCCGTCTTGGGCTTGGGTTTGGACGGCGGGGGTGCCGTACTAGGCCCCGCTTTCGGGTCCGGCTTTGGCCGTTCGCGTGGCAAATAAGCTCCGATATCGAGGCGATCAATGGTGATGTCAGCGTTAAAGCGCGGGCGGCTCGCGAAGCGAAGACCCCATCGGCCCTTGATTTGCGACGTATCTACGTCGAGACGCGTCTCAAGCAGTTCGAGGCCCTGAGCGGTCATCACCAGGCGTCCCGTCGCGTTCGCCCGGCGCAGCCGCGCCGCTGGAACGCGAGACGTGTCGAGGCCGAGCCAGTCGAGCGTACCCCGCAAATTTCCGGCGCTGAGGCCAAAGCGGCCGTCGAATCTGCGTCCGGACGCTGCCCGTCCATTGCCGCCGGTCAACGTCAGCTCGGCAGCACCCGGAAGTTGGGCAGTCAATGCATGAAGTTGGGCGCCGCCATTCGCCAACCGTCCGCGCAGGTGCAAATCTCGGATGATCTCGTCGCGAAAAATGAGCGCGTTGACTTTGATTTCCACTGTCAGCACCGGGGCCAAAGCCTTGCCCGATGGTGCCGCACCGGGAACGGTCAGTGAGCCGACGCCGCGGAGACGCTCGATCACTTTGTCGAGGTCGAGGCGGTTGAAAGCCAGTGCCACGCGGTATCGCGGCTTAGCAGTTAGGCTTGCGTCGAGCTGACCGCTCGCCTCAATCTTGCCGAGAGCGATCTTGAGCCCACCCACGCTCGCTTCCGTGCCGACGACGGTGAGGTCGGCGCTAACCGCTATCTTGTCCTTAAGCCAGCGCGCAGTTTTTTTGGCCAGACGGGGGTCCGTTGCGAAAGCTCGCACGAACTGGTTTGGACGATCGCTGGACAGCGCAATCTTGCCAGAGAGGCGCGGACCCTTGTCTCCAAGTGAAGCCACGCCCTGATAGCGCAGGCGTGTTCGGCTATCGAGGTGGTTGAGGTCGAGCAGCACGCCATAGAGCTTGTTGGGACGGCGGGTGAACGAACCGCGGGCGCTGATCTTAGAGCGGCCGAAGCGTACGGTGCCCTTGATGAGATGCGGCCCGCTCACTTCGCCGCCGCTGACGCTGAGGTCGGAGCCGACGACCGTAAAGTCCTGGCCGAGGGCCCGATTGCGGTAACGGATGGTACCGCCGCGCACGGTCAAATCGTCGATCAGCTGACGCCGGCCAAAAGAGCTGGGAGCGCCCCGCAGCAACCAATTCGGCTTTCCGTCAGCGCTGATCTCCAGCGAAATCTTGGGCTTTACCAGCACTACCCCGGTGCCGACGATACGTCCGCGCAAGAGCGGCCAGAATGCGAGATCCATTTTCAGGGTGCCGACCGTCGCCAGTTCGGGCGCCGCACCACCCTTGACGTTGGCGATCCGCACGCCATTGGCGCGCAGCGACGGCGCCGGCAGCAGCTGCAGCGAGACATCGCCGTCGATCGCGATACGCCGGCCCGACGCCGTCTCCAGTTCGCGCGCGATATCGGCCTTATAGTCTTCCCAATCGACGAAGCGCGGTCCGACCAGAGCGGCCAGCACCACGATTACGATCAGTGCGACAAAGGCGTAGAGTGCTTTTTTCAATCCAGATTCCTGGCGCTACGTTCCATCGCCTGGTCGGGTCATATGGCCCCTTCACGAGGCGGCAACGCTAGCGCGAGCCACGTATTACCTTAGCATGGTACGCGCCCGCACCCGCCATCCCTCCACAGCAGAAACTGGCACTCATATCGGTGCGCCGGCCTTCGATTAAACCCCTTGCGCCTTGAACGACCCCCCGGCTCTGCGCCATAAGGCGCGGATGCGGCCGTCATCGGCCCCTCCCAAGAAGCTGATTTGCGGTACCAACCATGTCCGCCACCGCGATCGCCAAAGGACTGACCAGCTTCGTCGTGCCGCGGCACTGGCTCAACCGCGCCGAAGGCCGAACGCTGTCCGCGCGCTACTGCTATTCGGTCTTTCTGCGGCATCTGGTGCGCCTGCATAGCGTCGGCGCGGATACCGACCCTCGCACGGTTGCGGAAATCGGGCCAGGCGCCTCGATCGGCACCGGTATTGCGGCTCTGATCGCCGGGGCGGAGCGCTATCACGGCTTCGATATCAAGGCCTACGGTTCGAGCCCGCGCAATCTCACGGTATTCGACGAACTCGTGGATTTGTTTCGCGCCCGCGCGGCGGTACCCGGAACGGGTGAATTCGCCACCATCAAGCCCGCCCTCAACAGCGATGAATTCCCTCACGAGATTCTGAACGTGGCCCGCCTCGGTCGCGTTCTGGCCGATGAGCGATTGGCCAACCTGCGCCGATCCTTGGCGCCGGATGCCATGACCGGTCCCGATCCGGCGGTCTCATACGTGGCGCCTTGGTTCGATGACGGCCGTGTGGCGCGAGGAAGCGTCGACTGGATATTCTCTCAAGCCGTGATGGAGCACGTCGACGATCTGGCTGGAACCTACACCGCCTGCCGGGCCTGGCTGCGCCCGGGAGCAACGATGTCGCACCAGATCGATTTCAAGTCGCACGGCACTGCCGCGGCCTGGAACGGGCATTGGGCCTATTCGGCAACGGCCTGGCGGATGGTGCGCGGGCGACGACGCTACTTGATCAGCCGCGCACCGCACTCCGCCCATCGAAGCGCAATGGAAGCGTCGGGTTTCGAGATCAATGAAGACCTGCTGGTGAAACGCGACGACGGTCTCGCGCGCGAACATCTGGCGCGGCCGTTTCGGGATCTCAGCGACGACGACCTGACTATTGCCGGCACCTTCATCATTGCCAAGGCGCCGGCCTGAACTCGCCGGTCAGCGCTCCAGAACGGCGGGCCAGTTCGCGTGACCGCGGCGAATGTTGCTGCTCTTTTGGAGCGCCCAAAGCCCGCGTATGGCACGGTCGTAGTTGAGATAGAGCTTGCCGTCGACGATCGACCAGGCTTCGGGCTCGATCTTGGCGGTATAGCCGCGACTCACCGCATAGGCGCAGTAGCCGCCGAACTGGGGCGCGTATTTCACCGGGTTCGCCTTGAACTTCGCAAGATTTCCGGCGCTGGAGAAATGCCAGACGCGGTCCTTCCAGCGATGCGAGAACTTGGCCTTGCCGTAGACGGCGCGCCGCTGGGTAAAATAGGCGACGACGTCAGCGCCCTTGACGGCGATCTTGTCGTCGGCGCTGTAGACCGGCGGCTTGGCGGCGAGCGCGGGTTCGGTCGCACCCAGGAACGCGGTGGCAAGAATGCCTGCAAGAACCCGCAGAGCGAGACGTCGAGTTGAGATGGTCATGTTCTGACTACTCCGTTGATCTATTCCCGTTTGGGCCGGGGGGCTGGGTTCTGCGTTTGTCTTGAACTACGTGGAAACGCCGCAGGCCGATATCCAGAGGTCTTCCCATCACAAGGCGTCAAAGGCCCGTGAGGGGTCGGTGAGGCAGATCGCTTGGCACAGCAGTGGCCTTTCGGTTGCCCGCGCCGCCGGCTTCTCTTAAGGAGAGCGTCGCAACAGGAAGAGCGCCGCCGGCGCTCGCGGCCCGATGCAGAGGATCCCACGAGATGGCAGACCACACTCCCCCTTCCGAAGGCGAGACCGTCGGCATTCGCGCCCGCGTGGCTGCGTTCATGGAAACCAAGCGCGTTCAGAACTTCATCATGGGGGTGATCATCTTCAACGCGGTCACGCTTGGGCTGGAGACATCCAAATACGTCACGAACCGCACCGGCGGGGCGCTCGACGTGATCGATGACATCGTCCTCGGGATCTTCGTAGTCGAGCTTTTGCTGAAGATGTTCGGGCAGGGTTGGCGCTTCTTCACCCAGGCCTGGAACCTGTTCGACTTCGTGATCGTCGGCATCTCGCTGGTGCCGTCCTCGGGTGCGCTTTCGGTGTTGCGGGCCTTGCGAGTGCTGCGCGTCTTCCGCCTGGTCTCGGTGGTGCCGGCGATGCGCCGGGTGGTCGGCGCGCTCCTGTCAGCAATCCCGGGCGTATCGTCGGTGGTGCTGCTGATGCTGCTGGTCTTCTACGTCTTCTCGGTGATGGCGACCAAGCTCTTCGGCGAGGCCTTCCCGAAATGGTTCGGCACGGTCGGCGAGTCGATGTATTCGCTCTTCCAGATCATGACCCTGGAAAGCTGGTCGATGGGCATCGTGCGTCCGGTGATGGAGCAGTTTCCGAATGCCTGGGTCCTCTTCGTCGGTTTCATCCTGATCACCAGCTTCGCGGTCCTCAACCTCTTCATCGCGGTGATCGTGAACGCGATGCAGGAGCAACATGCCGCCGAGGCCGAGGAGGAAAGACAAGCAATCGAAGATATCGCCCACAAGGAGCGCGAGATGATCAGCGCCGAGATTGCCGCCCTCCGCAAGGAACTCACCACGATCCGGAAGCTGGCTCAGTCCGGCAAGGGTTGATGGGCCGGCGGCGCGCCCGTACTGGACCAACAATTCATCCAGCTTCAGCCTGGACTTTGCTGCAGGCCGATCAACTTTTGGCCCTAATTCCAGGTTATCTCCGAGTGTATCGCAAAGGTTTCAAAAAGGTTCCGGATTGCACTTTTGCGCAGAATCGGTATTAAGTCGCGTCAGGCTCGCAGGGTTGCGCGCCGCTCGGTCCATAGCCCGCCCGAAGGGCCGCAACGATGCTTACGATGAGACGCCAGGCGGCCGGACCATGCACCGGGCTGGTACTGGCAATGTTATCGGTCATTCCGCAAACGACGCGCGTTGAGGCCGAGAACTCCAAGGCCATAACCGTCTATGCCCGCGATATTGCATTCTGCAAGCGGCTGGTTCGCGAACTCGACCAGGTCAAGGTCATCGAACCCATCCTGACATCGCCGAAGCTTTGGCGGTTTGTCGACACGCGCGACGACAGAAAGCCACAGGGCGAGTGGTATGTGGAGGCCAACCGGTATTACTTCATAGACAAGCGGCTAAGGAACCCCGAACCCGACCTCAACCGGATCCTCCGACGCCCCGGCTGGCGCCAGCGCCTATTCCGGCCTGGCAGCCCGATGCCTCCAACCAAGGCGCAGGCGCGCCTCGGTATGAAGCTGATCTACGATCCGACCGGCCGTTGGCGCGCTTTGGAGCGCCGCTTCCCCGGTTTTCTGCTGACCAAAGTGAAGGATTTCTTTGGCCGCGTGACCCAAGCGCCCAAATGGTTTGCGTTGTATCTGGTCGATTTCAACGGCGACGGTAAGAAGGAACACATCCTCCATCGACAATACGCTGGGCCAGGCGGAATGAAAACCTGGTCGGGCGATCAACTCATTGATCGGATCGATCTCAAGACTGGTAAGACGCGCCGTATCGCCGAGAAAATGGAGATGTACTTTGCCGATTCCCCAGTGCGTATCGTGCGATATCGTGGACGCGTGTATCTCGTGAGCGATTCCACCTTTGCGATATGGTTCGGCGGAACAGTTAGCAAAACGGCGCCGCCACAAATCAATGCGGGGCTCTGCGAGTTTGTAAATGTAAAAAGCCTACAGGACGTCCAACGGCGCAAGCTCATATTCAAATCCCATCGAAACTAACGCAACAGAGCGAACAAAACATGACCATCACACCCAATCGACTGGCCTGGCAACAATATAGAGAGCAACTATGGAAATCGCTGTTGAAGTCAGAAGGCGATATCCGCCGAATTTACAGCGACGGAAAAGGTATACCAACCATCGGTGTCGGTCTCGCGTTAGTCGTTAAGAACGCACGAGGCGTTTGGACGGTGAGCCAACAGGGAAATCCAGAATTTCTGAATGCTAGGATCACCACCGCCGACCGTGCCCTCCTCCAGCGCCAGGCCCGCCTGCTCAACAACCGCCTGACGACTGCCGATCTGCGGTACTACCGCACCACCATGATCACCTTCCGGGGCCGTCAACGCTCGCTGTGGGACGCCGCCGGCCTCGGCGCAATCGGACGCCCGGCCCGGCCTGGTCAGCCGGCGCGGCCAGTTCGGCTGAACGGGAACCAAATCAAACGGCTCGGCCGCATCGCCGTCCCCGATGTCGGCGGACATAGCCGCCATATCCGGGGTGGCCACAATCGCTTCAGCTTCACCTTGCGCGACGGCGAGCCGCGACGAATCTTCAATGCCGTAATTCCCGATTTCGAGAGACGGGTGAAGGGTTTTGTTCGTGCCCGACAGCCCCGAGTTACGGGCGTGAGCCCAGCAGCGGCGCGGAACCTGACGAACGCTCTGCATACCGCGCCAAATGCCCGCGCCGGCATCGCGGGCCAAGACGACGGGATCGCCCGCCGGACTAAGCGAGGCTGCGCGTACAAGCTTCGCACCGCTCTTCGGTCAGGAGAAGCCCGAGGGCACCGCCTTGCAGCAAACGATCAACGAGATCGATGGCTTCACCGGCGGCACAGGCGCGGTGCTGGCTGAGGACGGTGCCGTCGGACCGAAAACCGAAGCCGCCTTCGCGGAAACGATGGACTTCGCCGACGAGAACGAATTCGCCGACGAGTTCGCCTTCAACCACGGCTTACTCTGAGGGTGGATTAGTCCCTGTTCCTCGCCGACCCTGTCTACCCATCCACGCCGGCGTTGCGCGGCTCGGCGCCATTGGCTCTAATACTGCCCTGCCCGGCCAGACCTGGAAGTTACGCATGCGTCTCTCCGAAGCCCAGAATGTGCGCGACCTGCGCACCATCGCCAAGCAACGTTTGCCTGATATTGCCTTCGACTACATCGACGGCGGGGTGGAGGACGAGAAAGGCCTGACGCACAACCGGCGCGCCTTTGACAACATCCGCATCGTGCCGCGCTACCTGATCGACATCTCCGAGCGATCGCTTAGCACCAGCTTCTTCGGGCGAGACTACGATCTGCCTTTTGGCATCGCGCCTACCGGGCTCAACAACCTGGCCTGGCCCGGCGCCGATCTGGCACTGGCACGGACGGCAGCCAAGGCGAACGCGCCCTTCGTGCTCAGCACCGCCTCGACCACGTCAATTGAGAAGATCGCCGCGGCAATCCCCGAACACGCCTGGTTCCAGCTCTACGTGCCGCGCGATCAGCCGGTGCGCGAGGATCTGCTGAAGCGCGTGGAAGCGTCCGGCGCCAAAGGGCTGATGGTCACGGTCGACATTCCGCTCGCCTCCAAGCGCGAGCGCGACAACCGTAATCGCTTTACCTTGCCGCTGCGCCCCAACCTTGCGGTCATGGCGAGCTGTGTGGCGCATCCGGGCTGGGCCATGCAGATCCTGCGCCACGGCTCGCCGCGCTTTGAGAATCTCGCGCCCTACACCGACCCCAAGGCAGGAGCGCAGTCGCTGGCGGGCTATGTGATGGAACAGCTCTCGCCGTCGTTGAGCTGGGAGACCTTCGATTGGGTGCGTGAGGCCTGGAAAGACAAGCCGCTGCTCATCAAGGGGCTCATGTCGGCGGAAGATGCCGAACTGGCCCACAAGCATGGGGCCGACGGCATCGTGCTCTCCAACCACGGGGCCCGCCAGCTCGACAGCGCGCCTTCTCCCATCGAAGTACTACCCGAAGTGCGCGAAGCAATCGGCGACCGGCTCGTGATCGCGCTTGACAGCGGCGTCCGGCGCGGGTCGGACATCGCCAAGGCCTTGGCGCTCGGCGCGGACTTCGTCTTCGTGGGCCGCGCGACGCTTTACGGGGTGGCGGCCGCTGGCCAGAAGGGTGCGGAAATGGCACTCGATTTTCTGCGCGACGAGCTCGACCGCTGCATGGGCCAGATCGGCTGCACCTCGATCGACCAATTGAGCGATGCCGAACTCTGGGTCGATGTGCCGCACCCCGCGCAATAGGCTATGTTGAGAGCCCGTGCCATCATTGGCTGCGCCAGAATTGGTACGCTGTTCGAACCATGCGACCATCGCGGTGTGAGCCGCAAGAACTAGGGAAGCTCCGGAACATGGGCATCGCCAACGTCAATCCCCAGCTTGCTTCCAATCGGCTGGTCTTCGACATTCGCCGCGACAAGACGCTGATGGATGCGTTCCACGCCGACATGGAGAAGGTCTTCGAGCAATACGGCATGACCGATGACGAGAAAGCAGCCTGGCGGGTGATGGACATTCACACGCTGGGCGAACTCGGCGTGCATCCCTACTTCCTACCCCAGGTCAGCCGCATCTTCAAAGGGGCCGCCTACAATCACAACGACAGCGAAGCCGCGCAGCTCTACGCCAAGACTATGGTGGACTAGGGCACAAAATCGCGCGACCCAAGACCGGCATCGAAGGAGCGAATTCCCATGGCGCAAATTGTCGCGAACATCGCCCTCTCCCACGCACCCGGCCTGACCGGCTGGCTCGACCACGCGACCCCGGAGGAGCAGGAGCGCCTGGTCGCCGGCTACGAGGAGATGGGCCGGCTTTTCCGCGCCACCAAGCCTGACGTCATCGTTGGTGTTGCAAACGACCATTGCCTCAACATGCCGGTCCACGACGTCGTCGACTTTTGCGTCGGCACGGCCGACCAATGGGACGGCCCGGCGGACTGGTTCAAGGACTGGCTCAACGTTCCGGACTATCAGGTGAAGGGCAACAGCGCGGTTGCCAAGGTCATTCACCGCAAGACGCACGAAGCTGGTTTCAACGTGCGCACTGCCGATCACCTGCTGTTCGACGACAATTGGTCGGTGCCACTGCTTTATCTCACGCCCGACCACGACGTGCCGCTGGTGCCGATCCACATGAATTGCATCGTGCCGCCGCTGATCGAGCCCACGAAATGCTACGAGGCCGGCACGGCGCTGGCGAAGATCATCGCGCAGGACCTGCCGGCGGAGCTGCGGGTGGCGCTGATGGCCACCGGCGGCCTCAGCCACGATCCCGGCGGGCCCAAATACTTCCAGGTCGACGAGAAATTCGACCGCTGGTTCCTATCGATGATGGAGACCGGCGATCCGGAACGATTTCTGCGCGAAGTCACGTTGGACAAGATGGTCGCCGCCGGCGACGGCGGCACATCGGAACTGCTCGCCTGGATCGTCAGCCTTGGCGCGGCCGGCGGGGCCGCGGCCCGAACGATCTGCTACGAGCCTTCCGTGGCTTTGCGCTGCGGGATGGGCGGCGTGATCTGGGATATGGGCGGCTGACGGGGATCCGTGATGAACAAGCCGCCACCGCTGGCCAAAAACGTTTTCGACACCTATCGCTCTCTCGTGCTGCCGGCGCAGTGCGACCATATCGGGCATATGAACGTGCGCTGGTATGCGCATCATTTCGATGAAGCGGGTTTCCAGATCTGGACGGTAGCCGACGTGCGGCAATCGGAAATGCGCGAGCGGGGCACCCAGGTTGTAGTCGCCCGCACGGCCATAGACTTCCACCGCGAGATGGTCGCAGGCACCTCGATCCTGGTGCGGGCCGGCTTCACCCATGTCGGCTCAAAAAGCGTGAGCCATATCGCCAAGATGTACAACGCCGATACTGGCGACTTATGCGCGACCCAAGAGACGATCGAAGTGTTCTTCGATCCCAAGGCGCGCAAGCCGGCGCCCATGCCCGATGATTTCCGCGAACGGCTGAGCGCGCTGGTCGTCGAGCCCTCGACGATCTGACGAACCGGCGCCGCGCGAGGTCGTCGCTCTCATGGATGATGCAAGTCTCGCCCGAGCGCTGCACGTCTTCGGCGTGGTGTTGTGGATCGGCGGCGTTGGTTTCGTAACCACGGTGCTGCTGCCCGCGGTGCGCAGGTCCGTCGAGCCGGAACAGCGGGTTGCGTTCTTCGAACGCATCGAGGGGCGCTTTGCCTGGCAGGCGCGAGGCACGACGTTGCTGGTCGGCCTATCGGGATTTTACCTCATAGAACGCTTCGACCTCTGGGACCGCTTCAGCCAGATCGGGTTCTGGTGGATGCACGCGATGGTCTTCGTCTGGGCCGTGTTTTCGGTGATGTTGTTTGTCGCCGAGCCGCTGTTCCTGCACCGCTGGTTCCACGCCCGCGCCGAGCGCGATCCGGACGGCACCTTCCGGCTGATCCAGCGACTGCACTGGGCGCTGTTGAGCATCAGCTTGATTACCGTTCTGGGTGCCGTCGCCGGCAGCCACGGCTGATAACGCTCAGCCCGGGAATTGCCTACATGCGCACGATCTTGCCGGGATTCATGATGTTCGCGGGATCGATCGCGTTCTTAAGCGCACGCATCACCGAAATCGCATCGCCGCCATGCTCAGCGACCAGGAAGTCCATTTTGCCCATGCCGACGCCGTGCTCGCCGGTGCAGGTTCCGTCCATCGCCAGCGCGCGCATGACAAGGCGTTCGTTCATCTCCTCGGCGCGTTTCAGCTCTGCGGGGTCGTTCTCGTCGGCGAACAACGTCAAGTGAAAGTTGCCGTCGCCGACATGGCCGACGATCGGCGCAAACACGTTCTGCTCTTTGATGTCCTTCTGGGTCTCCACGATGCATTCGGCGAGCCGCGAGATCGGCACACAAACATCGGTGGCCCAGATGCTTGCACCCGGCCTTAACGCCTTGGCGGCATAAGCCGCATTGTGGCGCGCTTCCCACATCCGCGTCCGCTCCTCGGCCTTGTCGGTCCACTGGAATTCGCCGCCGCCGAAATCGTCGGAGATTGCCTTGACCGTTTCCGCCTGTTCGCGCGCACCGGCTTCGGAGCCGTGGAACTCGATGAAAAGCGTCGGCGCGACGGGAAAATCGGTCTTTGAGTATTTGTTGATGGTGTCGATCTGCAGTTCGTCGGCGAGCTCGATTCGGGCCACCGGGATGCCCATCTGGATCGTGGCGATGACGGTGTTCACTGCACTTTCCAGATCAGGGTAGTTGCACACCGCCGCGGTGATCGCTTCGGGGATGCCGTAAAGCTTGAGAGCCACCTCGGTGATGACCCCCAGGGTGCCTTCCGAACCCACGAAAAGCCGCGTGAGATCGTAGCCGGCAGACGACTTGCGGGCCCGCTTGGATGTTCGGATCACACGCCCGTCGGGCAATACCACTTCCAGCGACAGCACGTTCTCTCGCATGGTGCCATAGCGAACCGCGTTGGTGCCCGAGGCCCGTGTCGCGGTCATTCCGCCCAGCGAGGCATCGGCGCCGGGATCGATCGGGAAGAAGAGCCCGGTATCGCGCAAATGCTCGTTCAACTGCTTGCGCCGCACGCCCGGCTGCACCCGGCAATCGAGGTCCTCGGCATTCACCGCCAGGATCTGGTCCATCTGGCTCGTATCGATGCTGATGCCGCCGTTGAGCGCGCCGACATGGCCTTCGAGCGACGTGCCGGTTCCAAAGGGCACGACGGGTACTTTGTACTCCGCGCAGATCTTGACGATCTCCGACACTTCGTCTGTCGACTGCGCGAAGGCGACGCCGTCAGGCGCCAGGACCGGATGATGATCCTCGCCCTTGCCGTGCTGGTCGCGCACCGCCTGGGCCGTTGAGAACCGGTCGCCGAGGCGCTGCTTGACCGCCTTCAGCGCCGCGTCGATATTGGATTCGGCCCGGTGCTGGACCTTCGCGTCGAGCTGGAGCGCCATGAAACATTGCCTTTCAAGAGAGAAGAGACCGCCGCTGCCGGCGCATGGCCTAAACCTAGGCTGGACCCCGGCAACCGGCAAGCCTGCGCTTGCCCGGATCAATGTGTCCCGGGACCTCTAGCGGAACGCCGGCATCCAAGAATAGATCGCCAGCAACCGGGGAGTTCAATTGATGGCCGACCTTCTGATCGAGATCCTCATCGTGATGGCGGTTGCGTTCGTCGGGGTGATCGGGCTCGCGGTGCTGGCCTTGATCGTCTTGTACATTGCCGATGTCTCGCAATCCAAAAACGCCATCCGCCGGAATTATCCGGTCATCGGCCGACTGCGTGCGTTTTTCGAGCATCTGGGCAAGTTCTTCCGGCAGTACTTCTTCGCCATGGACCGCGAGGAGATGCCGTTTAATCGCGAGCTTCGCAGCTGGGCTTACCGGGCCGCCAAGAACGTCAACAACACAGTCTCATTCGGCTCCACGCGCGGTCTCAATGTGACTGGAACGGTGCTGTTTTCCAATGCGCCCTACCCCACCCTCGACGAACAGGCCCAGGAGACGCCGTCCATGGTGATCGGCCCCGATTGCCCGAAACCCTTCGAGGCCAAGCGCCTGTTCAATATTTCCGCCATGAGCTACGGCGCGATTTCACGGCCCGCCGTGCAGGCCCTGTCACATGGTGCCGCCAAGGCCGGATGCTGGCTCAACACCGGCGAGGGCGGGCTTTCGCCCTACCACCTGGAAGGCGGCTGCGACATCGTGTTTCAGATCGGCACCGCGCTTTACGGCGCGCGCGACGGGGACGGCCGCCTCGATGAGGCGAAACTGCGCGAGGTTGCCACCCACGACCAGGTGCGGATGTTCGAGTTGAAGCTCAGCCAGGGGGCCAAACCCGGCAAGGGCGGGATGCTGCCCGGCGCCAAGGTCACCGAGGAGATCGCCCGCATTCGCGGTATTCCGGAAGGCCAGGATTCGATAAGCCCGAACCGGTTTCGCGATGCCTCAAATGACGGCGAGCTGCTGGACATGATCGAACAGGTTCGGGAGACGACGGGCAAACCAACCGGCATCAAGGCGGTGATTGGCGACGCCGCCTGGCTCGACGAGTTGCTCGGCGAGATCGTCAAACGCGGGCCGAAATCCGCGCCCGACTTCATCAGCGTCGACTCAGCCGACGGCGGCACGGGCGCCGCACCTTTGCCTTTGATCGACTATCTGGGACTGCCGATCCAGGAGAGCCTGCCGCTGCTCGTGGACAAGCTCAACGAATACGGTCTTCGAGAACGGGTACGCGTCAACGCCACCGGCAAGCTGATCACCCCGGGCCCAGTCGCCTGGGCGCTGGCCTGCGGAGCCGATTTCGTCGGGTCGGCACGAGGCTTCATGTTTGCGCTCGGCTGCATCCAGGCTACTCAGTGTAACAGGAACACCTGCCCGACCGGCATCACCACCCATAACCCACGACTGCAAAAAGGCCTTGATCCAACCGACAAGGCCGAACGGGTCGCGCATTACTGCCGCAATCTAATCCACGAAATCGGTATGATCGCCCATTCCTGCGGCGTGCCCGAGCCGCGCCAGCTGGAGCGGCGGCATTGCCGCGTGGTTCAGGGTGATGGGCGCTCGGTCCGTATGAGCGAGCTTTATCCCGACAACGGCAAGCGGCGTCGGGCCGCCTGATCGACTTTCCCAAGCGGAAACCGCGATTGCACCGGCCGTTCGATTGCCGCATCATTTGCCGCAATCACGCTGAGGCCAGTTGATGCAGACAGGGAGCCGTTAGGGATGGAAACGCTCAATATTGCCGACGAAATCGAATACAGCGATGCGCGGCAGGTGCGCAAACGCCTGATCATGGCCGAGAAGGTCGAGGTGGAGTTGGTCTGTTACGAGCCTGGTCAAAGTACAGTCGAGCACCATCATGTTGGCCAGGACGAGATCTACTACTTCACGGAAGGCGAAGGCAGCGTCACGGTCGACGGAGAGACCGCACCGGTCAAGGCCGGTAGCGTCGTATACGTGCCCGCGGACGCGAAGCATTCGGTCCAGGCCGGCGACACGCGCCTGGTGTTGGTGTTCTTCAAATCCCCGGGCCGCACCCGGAAACGCTCGAAGGCGGCATAAAGCCCGCAGCGCAGGCGCTTGCGCCTCCCGCCCAGCCGCCAGGTTGTCGCCGACCATAAACCGTCGAGGAACCCGCCCATGCAGTTCGGCATCCTGTTCATCTCGCAGCCCAACCTGGAGATCGACGAGTACCCCCATCACGCCGTCCATGAACGGGTGACCGGTGAGGTGCTGTTGGCAGACGAACTTGGGTTCGACGTCGCCTGGCTGGCGGAACACCATTTCTCCAACACCTACGGCATCATGCCGGACGTGATGACCTATGGCGCCTATCTGGCCGGGCTGACGAAGTCGATAAAGCTGGGCACCGGGGTGGTCGTGCTGCCGCTCAACAATCCCGTTCGCGTCGTGGAGAACATGTGCTTCATCGACGTGCTGTCAGGCGGGCGGTTCGTCCTCGGCCTCGGCTCGGGCTACCGGGACTACGAGTTCGAGGGCCTGGGCGTCGATTTCAATACGCGGCGCGACACGCAGATCGAGGGACTTGAGCTGCTGATGCAGCTGCTGACCGAGCGCCGCAGCGATTTCCAGGGCAAGACCTGCCGCTCGAGGATCGCCGGCAACCAGGAACTCTTCCCGCACCCGGTTCAGCAACCCTACCCCCCGCTCACGATGGCCGTTGCCTCCGAGCAGTCAATGGCAGCCGCCGCGCGCTACGGCTTCGGCATCATGCTGTCCTCGATCCCCACCGTCGATATCTGCGTGGCCCAGGCGGCCAGCTACCGCGCGATGCTGCCGAATACGGAGGAGAAGTACAAAGCGAACACGGCCTATGGCGACGTCATCCTCAACCGATTCGTCTACGTCTCGGAAAGCGATGCGGCCGCGAAAGCCGAGAGCGAGGACGGCGTGCTGCGCCATCTCAGCCACTATTTCGGCCAAGGCGACTATGTGAACACGGTTCGCAAAGGCACCGACGAAGCGGCGACCTCCCTCGACTACGACAAGTTGCTGGGCGATGTGATCATCCATGGCTCGCCGGACACGGTCGCGGCCATGATCGAGGAGATGGCGGAGAAATCCGGCATGAACGGCCTCATCCTCCACTATCCGCCCTATTACGGGCCGGAGAACATTCGCCGCTCGCTGACGCTGTTTGGCGAAGAAGTCATCCCGCGCTTCCGAAAAGGGTCGAAAAGCGCCGCGGCCGAGTAGCGCCCCCGCGGACATATCCCATGCTTGCGCTGACGGCGGGCAGCGGTCATCCTTCGCGCACAACAAAAAAATGGGAGGGGGACCGGCATGAGCGCTGGCGATGACATTTTGCTTCCGACGAGCCTTGTCGGATCCTATCCGCAGCCGGACTGGCTGGTCGACCGCGAGAATCTGCGCGGCCGGTTTCCACCGCGGGTGCGCGCTCTGGAGCTCTGGCGGGTCGACCCCAAATACCTCGAAGCGGCACAGGACGATGCGACCCTGCTGGCCATTCGCGACCAGGAGCGCGCCGGGATCGACATCCTCACCGACGGCGAAACGCGCCGCGAAAGTTATTCCAACCGCTTCGCCACGGCGCTGGAGGGCGTCGACATCGACAATCCCGGATCGGCGCTCGACCGCTCGGGCCACCCCAATCCAGTGCCGCGCATTGCCGGCAAGATCAAGCGCAAGCACGCTGTCGAAGTTCGCGACGTGGAATTCCTGCGCGCCAATACCGATCGCAAGATCAAGATGACCGTGCCCGGCCCATTCACCATGTCGCAGCAGGCTCAAAACGATCACTACGAACACCTCGCCGAAGCGGCAATGGACTATGCCGCGGCGGTCAACGAGGAGATCAAGGACCTCTTTGCGGCTGGCGCCGACTACGTCCAAATCGACGAACCCTATATGCAAGCACGCCCGGATGCGGCGCGCGAATACGGAGTCGATGCGTTGAACCGAGCGCTCGATGGGGTCAAAGGCACGACGGCGGTTCACATCTGCTTCGGCTACGCGGCGATCATCCACGAGCGCCCGGAGGGTTACTCGTTCCTGCCGGAGTTCGAGCAGTGCTCGTGCAACCAGGTGTCGATCGAAACGGCGCAATCAGGGCTAGACTGCAAGGTTCTGGAGACGCTACCCAACAAGACCGTCATCCTGGGCGTGATCGACTTGGAGGACATGACCGTGGAAACGCCCGAGCAGGTCGCCGAACGGATCCGCCTCGCCCTGCCCTACAAGGATGCGCGCCAGGTGATCGTGGCGCCCGACTGCGGCATGAAGTACCTGCCTCACGATGTCGCCTACGCCAAGATGGAAGCGATGGTTCAGGGGACGGCAATCGTTCGGGCGGAACTGTCATAATTCGACCGGCCGGCACACGCGGCGAACGGTTCTAGGCATGAAGCGAAGCATCGACCGGATTCTGACCACACATACCGGCAGCCTGCCGCGGCCTGACGATCTGATCCAGATGATGTTCGCACGGGAGGAAGGCGTGCCGGTCGATCGGGCCGCACTGGACGCGCGGGTCGCCGCAGCAGTGCGTGAGGTGGTGGATCGGCAAATCGCCGCCGGCGTCAACATCGTCAATGACGGCGAGATGAGCAAGCCGAGCTATGCCACCTACGTCAAGGACCGGCTGGCTGGTTTTGGCGGCGAGAGCCATCCCCTCACCTATCAGGACTTAGTCGAGTTTCCGGAGATGGCCGCGCGGGTTTTCGGCGATCCGGGCCGCAAGCGCCGAAAGACGCCTGGCTGCAATGCGCCGATCAAAGTCGCCGACGGCGAAGCTGCCCGCACCGATGCGCGAAACCTGTCGGAGGTGCTGAAGGACAACGAGGCGGTGGAAGGGTTTATCAGTGCGGCATCACCAGGCGTGATTTCGCTTTTCTTTCACAACGGTCACTATCCGGATCACGAGGCCTACCTTTTCGCTATCGCCGAGGCCATGCGCCACGAATACGAGGCCGTGGTGAAGGCCGGCCATGTGCTTCAACTCGATTGCCCCGACCTCGCCATGGGCCGGCACATCCAGTTCGCCGACTTGCCGCTGGCTGAATTTCGAAAGAACGCCGAGATGCATGTGGAGGCGATCAATCACGCGCTCGCGAATTGCGATCCTGCGCAGGTGCGCCTTCACCTCTGCTGGGGCAACTACGAGGGCCCGCATCACTGCGACGTGCCGCTCGTCGACATCATAGACATCGCTTTCAAGGCCCAGGTCGGCGGCATCTCTTTCGAGGCCGCCAATCCCCGCCACGCCCACGAGTGGACGGTATTCGAAACCGTCAAGGTGCCCGACGATAAAGTGATGATCCCCGGTGTGATCGAGTCCAAGTCAAACTTCATCGAGCATCCGGAATTGATTGCCCAACGCATCTGCCGCATCGCCAACCTTGTCGGGCGCGACCGGGTGATCGCCGGCAGCGATTGCGGCTACGGTACCTGGGTCGGCCAGGCCGCGGTCGTGCCGGAAATCGTCTGGGCGAAGCTGGCCGCGATGGCGGAGGGTGCGAGGCTGGCGTCTAGCGACCTATGGCCCTAAACGTCCTGCGGCCTGCCAATGGCCACAGCCTGACTGTGGGCAGCAGTGTTGTCAGGGGCCGTCAATCAACCCATTGCTCAGCCGTCGGTGCTCGCCACCAGCAAAAATTTGCTCGCATTCGGCCCATTCGCACAACGCGGCCGCAAGCCTGAGCTGAACTCATCGAAATGGGGCTGCGATTGGAAACGCTTCTGCGCCTCCTCGGTGCGAAAGCGCGCGACGTGGGTGAATGAAACCCCGTCTTCGCCTTTGAGGGAGGTGTAGGACGCATCGGGATCGCCAACCCCCTTGATCGCGTCGATGAACTTGCGGACGGCCGCCTCCTGTTCCTCGACGAGCTCGGGCTTGACCGTGTACTGGATCAGGAATTCTGGCATCTCGCATCTCTCCATTACGGGGGGCGGGCTCACCTCTAATTAACAATATTGTTAAGTATAATGGCCGTCAATCGCAAACCGGCGGCGGTCCACCTCCAAAGGCTTCACGGCGCACACCAGGTATGCTAATTCGCCCCCGCCGGCAATCCGCCAACGGCCTCAAGGAACATGATCAAATGGCCGAGCCCGAGTTCGACACCAAGGACCCCGAATGGACGACCGATTTCGGTCCGCCAGCGAGCAAGCGCAAGCGCATTGCGCTGGCGTCTCTCTGTATCGTACTGGTGCTCGGCTTTCTGGGCGTAGCGATTTGGGCCGGCCAGTCATCGCCGTCGAGATTTGCCGAAGCCCGCCCAGGCAAGCTCGACACCGGCATCCCGACCTGGATCCTGTTCATCCCGTTCGCGATATTCCTGGTCGCAATCGGGCTGTACGCGGAACGCATCGCGCTCTGGATTCAGCGAAAGCTCAACTGGAAACCGGACGTTGACTGAACAGTGGCGGCCGCAAGTCAGCCGGTGCGGTGGATCAGCCGGTCCGGTGGATCAGATGATATCCGAAATCGGTTTGCACCACGTCACTGACTTTGCCGGTCTCCAGCGCAAAGGCGGCCGTCTCGAACTCCGGCACCATCATGCCGCGACCGAAGGCGCCGAGATCGCCGCCTTGCATGCGGGATGGGCAATCGGAATGCTCCGCGGCCAGGGCCGCGAAGTCGGCGCCACCGTCGACCTCGGCCTTGATCGTGTCGATCTGCTTCTTGGCGTCTTCCTCGCTGCGGGCGCTGTCGGCGCCGAAACCGACGAGGATGTGCGAGGCCTTTATCTGATCGGACATGAATGATGCTCCTGATTGGGTCTGAGATTTGGGATCTGGGATTAAGGACAGATGATCCGCCTGGGATCGGAAGGCAAGCCCTATTCCGCCGCCTGTTTGCTCCGTGCAGCTTTACCATAGCCCCCGCCCGCGGGGGTTTCGATGACGAAGACGTCGCCGGCATTCATTTCCGTCCCGTCGGTGCCAGACAACTCGGTCCGCGAGCCGTCGGTGCGTTCGACCCAGTTGCGGCCAAGCGAGCCTGGCTCGCCGCCGGCGATGCCGAAGGGCGGCACGCTGCGATGCGATGACAAGATGGCCGCGGTGAGCGGCTCAAGGAAACGCATCCGCCGCGTCGTGCCGTCGCCGCCCTTGAACTGCCCGGCCCCGCCGGAGTCGCGCCGGATCGCGAAGGATTCCAGCAGCACCGGAAAGCGCCATTCCAGAACCTCGGGGTCGGTCAACCGGGCGTTCGTCATATGGGTGTGCACCGCATCGGTGCCATCAAAGTCGGGGCCTGCACCGGAACCGCCGCAGATGGTCTCGTAATACTGATACTGGTCGTTGCCGAAGGTGAAGTTGTTCATCGTGCCCTGCGCCGCGGACAGCACCCCCAATGCTCCGAACAACGCGTCGGTGATGGCCTGGCTGGTCTCCACATTGCCGGCGACGACTGCGGCGGGGTATTGCGGCTTCAGCATCGAGCCGTCGGGGATCACCAGCTTGATCGGCTTCAGGCAACCCTCGTTCATCGGAATTTCATCGTCGACCAACGTGCGGAAGACATAGAGCACGGCCGCCCGGCACACCGCTGAGGGCGCATTGAAGTTGTTCGGCTGCTGTGGCGAGGTGCCGGTGAAATCGACCGTCGCCTCGCGGGCGGCGCGGTCGATGGAAATCGTCACTTTGATCTCAGCACCTTGGTCCATCGGGTAGGTGAAGCTGCCCGGCTCCAGCACACCGATCACGCGGCGGACCTGTTCTTCGGCATTGTCCTGGACGTGGCCCATATAGGCGTGCACGACGTCGAGGCCGAAATGCTCGACCATGCGGCGGAGTTCCTGCACGCCGCGTTCGCAGGCGGCGATCTGTGCCTTTAAGTCGGCTACGTTCTGATAGACGTTGCGCACCGGATAGGCGCCGGATTTCAGCAACTCGGTGATCTCCGCCTCGCGGAAGTGGCCGCGGTCGACCAGCACGAAGTTGTCGATCAGCACCCCCTCCTCCTCCACCGTCTGTGAATTCGGCGGCATGGAGCCGGGCGTGATGCCGCCGATATCGGCGTGATGGCCGCGGCTGGCCACATAGAAAAGAATATCGCTCTCTTCATCATTGAAGACCGGCGTGATGACCGTGACGTCGGGCAGATGCGTGCCGCCGTTATACGGCGCGTTCAACACATAGACGTCGCCGGGGTTCATCGTTCCGGTGCGCTCGCGGATCACGGTCTGCACGCTCTCGCCCATCGAGCCCAGATGCACCGGCATGTGCGGCGCATTGGCGATCAGGTAGCCCCCGCGGTCGAATATCGCGCAAGAGAAATCGAGCCGTTCCTTCATGTTGACGGAATAGCTCGTGTTCTCCAGCACCGAGCCCATCTGCTCGGCGATCGACATGAAGAGGTTGTTGAAAATTTCCAACATCACCGGATCGACCTCGGTGCCGACCGCCGCCGTTCGGGACAGAGGCACGACGCGCGTGAGCACGACATGGTCACGGCTCGTCACCTCCCCACGCCAGCCCGGCTCGACCACGATTGTCGCTGTGTCCTCGCGGATGATCGCAGGGCCATCGATGATGTGGCCCGGCGCCAGCGTATCGCGGTCGTAGAGCGGCGTTTCGTGTTCGGCGCCATCGGTGTGCATGGCGATCCGCGCGACCGGCTCGGCCGGGCCCGCCGCAGTGTCGTGACGCTCGGCGTCCTCCACTTGCTCGGTGATGCCGATGACCTCCACGGAGATCGCTTCCACGATCATCGCCTTGTCGGGCACGACGAAACCATAGCGCTGGCGGTGCGCCGCCTCGAACGCCGCGACAACTTCATCGACCGGCCCAAATTCGACGATCAGCGCAGAGTCCGTCCCGTCGTAACGAAGATGGACCTTGCGCAACACCGACATGTGATCGCCATCGATCCCCTGGCGCGCCATCTCGGCTCGACCGTCGCGGCCGACTTCTTCAAGTCCTACCTCAAGTTCGCCCATCAAGTCCTTTTCAAGCTTGGACTCTACGGCGCGTTCGCGCATCACCCGCATGTCGGCCAAACCCATGCCGTAAGCCGACAGCACGCCGCCGAATGGGTGAAGGAATACCCGCGTCATGCCGAGCGCATCAGCTACCAGGCAGGCATGCTGGCCGCCGGCGCCGCCGAAACAGGCCAGCGTGTATTCCGTCACGTCGTAGCCGCGCTGGATCGAGATTTCCTTGATCGCATTCGCCATGTTTTCAACGGCGATCTTGAGGAACCCTTCGGCGACCTCGACCGGCGCGCGCGCGTCACCCGTCGCTTTTTCGATTTCGGACGCCAGCTCGACGAACTTCGTCCGCACGACACCGACATCGAGCGGCGCATCGGCATTGGGCCCGAAAACCCGAGGAAAATAGTCCGGTTGCAGCTTGCCCAGCATGACGTTGCAGTCGGTCACGGTGAGCGGCCCGCCCCGGCGATAGCAGGCAGGACCCGGATTGGCCCCAGCCGATTCCGGACCCACGCGGTACTTGGAACCATCGAACAGGCAAATCGAGCCACCGCCGGCGGCAACGGTATGGATTTGCATCATCGGCGCGCGCATACGCACGCCCGCCACAAGTGTCTCGAAGGCGCGCTCGTACTCGCCGTCGTAATGCGAAACGTCCGTCGACGTGCCGCCCATATCGAAGCCGATGATCGATTTGAACCCAGCCATCCCGGCCGTTCTGACCGCACCGACGATGCCGCCTGCGGGGCCCGACAGAATACTGTCCTTGCCTTGGAAAAACCGCGCGTCGGTAAGGCCGCCATTCGACTGCATGAACATGAGGCGCGTGCCTTCGCCCAGCTCACCAGCGACCCGGTCGACGTAGCGACGCAGGATCGGCGACAGGTAAGCGTCGACGACGGTCGTATCGCCGCGGCCGACCAACTTCATCAGCGGGCTCGCCTCATGCGACACCGAGATTTGCGTGAAGCCGACCTCGCGGGCCAACTCGGCCACCTCGCGCTCGTGATCATGAAAGCGGTAACCATGCATGAACGCGATCGCCGCAGAGCGGATCCCGGTATCGTAAGCGGCCTGAAGGTCGCGTTTGGCGCGGTCGAGGTCGACCGGCTGCATGACGTCGCCGCGCGCGCCGACCCGTTCGCGCACTTCCACCACGCGCTCGTAGAGCAGTTCGGGCAGCTTGATCTGGCGGTCGAACAAGCGCGGGCGATTCTGATAACCGATCCGAAGCGCGTCGGCGAAGCCCTCGGTGATGACCAGCACGGTGCGTTCGCCCTTGCGTTCGAGGAGGGCGTTGGTGGCCACGGTCGTACCCATCTTCACGGCGTCAACGGCCTCTCCGGGGATACGCCCGCCGCCTTCCACTTCCAGCAGGTCGCGGATTCCCTGCAAGGCAGCGTCGTCATACTGCTCTGGGTTTTCCGACAAGAGCTTGTGCGTGACGAGCCCACCGTCGGGCCGCTTGGCCACGACATCGGTGAAGGTGCCGCCACGGTCGATCCAGAATTGCCAATGATGTCCGGTGTCGCTCATCTTCTCCCGCCTCCGCGACCCATATAGGTCGTCAACCCTCGCCGTTACAGTACCGCCAGTTCCGCGTTCAGCAGTTCCGTGACCAACATATAGCCGGGCTTATGCGTGATGCAGAGCGGCGGCCGGGACTTTTCGACGATGGCTTGCGGCGTAACCCCGCAGGCCCAGAACACCGGAACCTCTCCCTCAAGTACCGGCACTGGCGGTCCGAAATCCGGCCGCTCGATATCGGCAATACCAATCGCTGCGGGATCGCCAAAATGCACCGGTGCGCCATGGACGTTCGGAAAGCGTGACGTCACCTGGACCGCGCGGATGGCGTGCGCCGGCGTGAGCGGCCGCATCGAGACGACCATCGGACCATGATAGCGTCCCGCTGGCTTGGTTTCGATATTGGTTCGGTACATTGGCACTTCGGTGCCGGATTCGATGTGGCGCATCGGCACACCAGCCTGAACCAGCGCCTCCTCAAAAGAGTACGAACAACCAAGCACGAATGCCACCAGATCGTCACGCCAGAGATCGCGTATGTCGGAAACTTCATCCACCGCCTCGCCGTCCCGGAAGACCCGGTACATCGGCACATCGGTGGTGATGTCGATATCCCGGCCAAGTTCCGGCAGTCGTGGGTCGCCGGGCTCGCCCAGACCAATGAGTGGACAGGGCTTGGGGTTGAGGCGGCAAAAGCGCACGAAATCCTCAGCCCAGTCGGCTGGCAGGATCGCCACGTTGCCTTGGACGATACCGGGGCTCGCGCCGGCCGTCTGGTGAGCAAACTCGCCGCGCCGGATAGCCTGGATCAGATCGCGGGCGCGGGTGCGCGCCTGCTCGGGCTCATTCTGTTTCGATCGCATGGGCTCGATATTCATGGCGATTCCCCAGATGCTTTCACAATGCCTGGCTCGGCGAGCGGGTCAGAACAGCGTTCCGACGACCGAGCTATAGGCGCGTTCGATCCAAATGATGATGTCGGGCATATTCCGCGGCAGCCAGAGCGCGATCCCCGGAAATATAATGATGAGCCCCAACATGACGAACATCGTGATCACGAAGGGCAGCGAGCCCACGATCACATCGATGATCGAGCCTTTTGCCCGCACGCCCTGGACCACGTAAAGATTGACCCCGATCGGCGGCGTGATCAATGCCGCTTCCAGGAGAATGATCAGCAGGATGCCGAACCAGATCTTGGTTTCGTGTGCGTCCGCCAATCCGAAATCCAGGCCTGCCACGATCGGCACGATCAGGGGCGCCGTGGTGATCAGCATGGAGAACGTCTCCATGAAGCAGCCGAGCACGATGTAGAACGCCACGATGGCAAGCAGGAGCTGATACGGTCCGAGCCCCAGATCGGTGATGAACTTGGTCAGGAGCGCTGTGACGCCTGTGGTGGCGAGCGTGAAGTTCAGGAAAATCGCGGCGAGAATGATCAGCATGACCATGGCCGTCGTGGTCATTGCGCCTTCGATGGCCTCGCGCAACATCCGCCAGGTCAGCATGCCTCGCGCGGCCGCCAATATCATCGACGCCACGACCCCCAGCGATGCCGCTTCCGTCGGTGTCGCCAGTCCGGCGTAGATGGAGCCGACGACGACAAGGAAGATGAGCAGCGGCGGCAGCAAATCCACCAACACCGCAAAACGTTGCCGCCAAGTCGATCGGATGCGTTCGCCGCCCCAGGCCGGGACCATTATGCAGCTGACGATAACGGTGAGAGCGAACAGGCTGGCCAGCAGGAACCCTGGCAGGAAACCTGCCAGATAGAGCTTGGGTACGGAGGTGTCGGTCAGCAGCCCGTAGACGATCAGGTTGATCGACGGGGGGATGAGGATGCCGAGCGTGCCGCCGGCGGCAAGCGTGCCGACGAAGAGTCGCTCGTTGTAACCGCGGCGCTCGACCTCTGGCAAAGCGACCGTGCTGATCGTTGCCGCCGTTGCCACACTGGAGCCCGAGGTCGCCGCAAAAAGGGCGCAGGCGCCGATGTTCGAATGCATCAGTCCGCCAGGCAACCAGGACAGCCAGCGCGCCATGGCGTCGTACATCCGCTGGGCAATGCCAGAGCGCAGAAGGATTTCGCCCATCAGGACGAACATCGGGATCGCGATCAGGATGAATTCGCGGCCGTTCTGCCAAAAGCTCTCGCCGATCGCGCGGACCAGCGGCATCGGCGACATGAAATTTCCGAGGACGAGGCTGAGGATGCCAAGCGCCGCGGCGACCGGCACTGCGATGGCGAGCAGGCCGAGCAGGATCACCATGATCTTGATCAGCATGTCAGCGATCCTTCCCGTCAGTCGGATCGCCGTTTTGATCGTCAGCCACGGATGGCAAATCGAGGGAAGAAATCTCCTCGACCAACTCTTCTTCCTGGGTGCGCGCGCCGATCAGCCGACCGATGGTGGCAAGATCACCACGGAGAAGAGCGGCGAAGGCGGCCGCCAGAAGCACCAGCGCGGTGATGAGAAATAGGCCAAGACCGGCAATCCAGAATACTTGCGGGATCGCCTGCGGCGTTTGCATCGGCGTGATCGACCGTGTCCAGTTCTCAACGCTGTCGATGAACATTTTCGACCCGTGCCAGAACACCACCGCGACGAATGTCGCCAACAGAATGAGGGCCACGAAGTCGAGCACCACACGGATGCCTCGCGGCAACACGGCGTAAAGCACGTCGATCCGCACATTGGCCCGACGCAGCAGCGCGAACGGCATGGCCCAGACCGTACCGATGGCAAACAGATAACCGGAGACCTCGTCGGCCCCGGCCATGCTCATTCCGAAAAACTTGCGGATGATGACTTCGATAGTGACGAGAACGGCGGAGGCAATGATCCCGGCGCCGCCGATCCACACGGCATAGCGCGATATCCAGGTCAGCCAATGGATCACCAGGCCACCAGGTATCTGACGGGAACCGTCAGGCGACGGCGAAGGCGGGTTCACAGCTAAATCCTTTGAGAAAGCGGTCGGCCGGGCAGCAGGCGCCGCCCGGCCAAGGTTCGCTACTTCTCGATCTTCATGTTCACGACCTTGCCGATGGTCCGGTTCCAGTCGGCGATGCAGTTCGGCCGCTTCTTGCTGCAACGCTGCCCCCAGCGCTTCAGAACGAACTTGTTTAGCACCTCTGTACGGGCCTTCAGATCAGACGCGTCAGGGCGTATGAGCTTCATGGCCCCCGGCTTGCCGAGCGTGCACTTGCCGCCGGTCGCGCATGCCAGACCCATTGCGTCCTCCGCTCCGGTTGCCGCCCACATGCGGTTCTCCAGTGCCTTGAACTGCTTCGTCATGAAGGCTTTGGTCGCTGGGCTGAGCTTGTTCCAACGCTTCAGATTGAACGCGCCGAACGAGATGCCCCATCCAACCCGCATGGCATAGGCATGTGTGGCGACTTCGTACCACTTGGCGCGATAGGCCGGCGTCGTACCGGTGATGCCGCAATCGGCAACCTTCTTCTGCAGGGCGGGTACGACCTCGGCGAATGCGATCGTAACGGACGTGCCGCCGACGCCCTCTACGAAATCGCCAAGCGTGGTGCTGTAAACGCGGATCTTCTTGCCCTTCAAGTCGCCGATCTTCTCCACCTTGGCGTTGCACCAAAGAAGCTGGCTCGGAAACGGATACATGACGACGAGCTTGGCCTTGAAGACTTGCTCGAAAGCCTTGGCCATGATCGGCCGATAGGCGTCGACGATCTTGCGCGCCGTTCCTATGTCTTGGGCCACCGCCGATAGATCGGGCCCCTCGAACACGGGGTCTTCTCCGGCGACATATCCGATCACGCCGAACGCCATATCGTAGACGCCCAGCTTCAGCAGCCGGGTGACTTCAAACCCTTTCAGGCCGACTTCGGTGATCGGCTGAATTTTTGCGGTGATGCGGCCACCCGACGCCTTGGGCAGCACCGAGCGCCAGAACGGGCCTTCATGTTGTTTGAAATTCGCGAGGTTGCCCCATGTTCCCACCGCGTTGAATGTCTGCCGAGGCAGTTCCTCGGCCGCTGCCCCCGTGCTCCATAGCCCCACGCCAATGGAAAGCGCGGCCGCCGCTGCGACTGCCGTTATAGCTTTTTTTGCCGACATCGTGTCCTCCCTGCATTTTCGGGTCCGTTGACCCAGATTGTTTCGTTTCCCGGATGCACGCCCGACACGCCAGCCAATCTGGGACGGGCCCGTCCGCCGGGTTCGCCACATCCACGTTTGAAAAGCTTGTTCCGGTTCTGAGAAATCCGGTACTGCCAAACTCAATAGTAGCAGCCTAGTTCACTTCAACCGATAGATACCAATCGAATGTTTCTTTCACGATTGATTGATTTTTTCGATCACTTGCCAGCAGCGCCAGAAACCGCCGCAACCGTTTCCAGAGCGAGCTTTTCGATCAGTCCTGTCATGGGGTTCGGCGGGCTCATCGGATGGGTCGCGGTGAAGTCCAAACTGGGCAGCGAGAGGTCGGTCTCAAATCGCCGCAGGTGACCGCTCTCGATGTCCGGACGCACGACCTCCCATGGCAAGGCGCTGACACCGAAGCCGTCTTTCACCATCCGGATCATGGTCGCCAACGAACTTGATCCGCTGATCCGAACAGGCGGCAAATCCGGACTGGTGAGCGCTTCGCGGATAAAGGCGTGCGGCCGGGTTTGGCGCAGGAAGGTGACGATCGGCAATTTCGCCAAGTCGCTCAATGAAAGCCGACCACGAGGCAGGTCGAAATCCGGGGCGGACACCCATACCATCTCGTAGCTGCAAAGGGCGGTGTTGCCCATATTCGGCTCCGAGACCGGTCCCAACAGAAACCCGACATCGATCTCACGCGAGACCAGCCGCTCACGCAAATTCACGGTCAGGTCGACCAGGATTTCGACTGCAATGCCGGGATATTCTTCATGAACACGGCGCAGCAAATCGGGGAGCCAGGTATGGACCAGAGTTTCCGATGTCCCGAGCCGGACGACGCCGCGCAGAGATTGCCGGTCGCCGACCACGAGATCGATCTCGCCGGCCAAGTGGAGCATTTTCTCCGCATAGGGCAGCAGTGAGACGCCGGCGGGCGAAAGCGTCGAAGATTTCACGCCGCGATCGAAGAGCGAGACACCAAGGTCGCTTTCAAGTGTGGCAATCCGTGCTGACACCGTCGGCTGCGTCGCGTTCAGGCGCTGTGCGGCGGCGCGAAAATTTCCGAGCTTGGCGACCCATACGAAGGTTTCGAGGTTCTTCAGTTTCATGTCGCGGTGTATGCACCGCCGGACCTACTGGAAGCCATAGAGCCTTGCCGGATTGTCGACCAGAATCTTCTGGCGCACTTTCGGGTCGGGCGCCCAATTCGCCAACATGTCGAGGAGCTCACCATCGTTTGGCATGGCGATCTGGACGAAAGGATGCGGCCAGTCGCTGGCCCACAGCATGCGGTCGGGCGCCGCATCGATCAAGGTCCGTGCGAGGCCGGCCACGTCGGCATAAGGCGTGTGCCCGCGCGCGGTCATTCGGTAGGGACCGGAGAGCTTGACCCAGGCGCCGCCGTCCTTCACCAGCGACAGCAACGAGCGAAAGCCCGGATCGTCCACGCCCTTGCTTGCGGACATATGCCCCATGTGATCGATCACGATGTCGACCGGCAGCTTGTCCGCGATGCGCCAGAACTCCGGGCAATCCGAAACATCGACCAGCAACTGAACATGCCAGTCGAACATCTTGATTTTATTGGCAAGTCTGTCGAGCATTGCCAAGCTAATCCCACCCTTGTACAGCAAGTTCACCCGAACGCCTCGGACACCCGCTCTATGCAGCGCCGTCAGTTGCTTCTCCGAGACCCCGATTTCCACCACGGCAATGCCACGGAACGTGTCGCCGGCCACGCCTAGGGCGTCCAGCATGGCCGTATTGTCCGTGCCATAGACGCTGGGCTGGACGAGGACGGCGCGCTCCACGCCGAGGATCTTCTGAAGACGGCGATAAGTTGCCAGCGGTGCATCGGGCGGGGTGTAGGTGCGATCGTCCATCAGCGGGTAGCGTTCGGACGGCCCGAAGACATGCGCGTGGGTGTCGCAGGCGCCGGCAGGCACCTTGATGCGTGGCCGTCGCGGAGACGGGTCGGGTCCTTGGCACACCGGAGCGAGCGCGTTCGTCATCGCATCCTCGTGTCAGTATCGGCGGGCCACCTGTGGCTTTAGGGCCGCACCTGTCTAAAACTAGCGCATATGCGGGTATCGAAACTAGGGGGGACCGCGTCAATACCCGTTGCCGCGGTGGCGCGCGAAACCAATATCTTGTAGAAGGCCAGAGGGTGCCAAATCGCCAGCTTGCGCCCGTGCAAACAATAAGGCGGTCTCCAATGACAAAATCAATGACATGGGGTGCGACGGCGATGCTCGTTGTGTTGTGCCTGCAACCGACGCCCCCCGCAATTGCGCAAACGGCGGCAGGCAGCGGCATGGTCACCGGAAAAACCTTCGCGCCTGTCGCGCGCGGCTCAGCGGTCAGCGTCGAACCGGAAGACGATACCGACCTCAACCTGCGCCTAAAGCCGGTCATCGCGGCAGCGCTCAAAGCGCGGGGATACCGCATCGTCGCCAATGCGAAAGTCCGTTTCATCTATAATGCGGAATCGCCGGAGACACGGCGCCTTAAGCGGAATCTGCGCCGCTCCGCCGAGCGCGGCAGTGCGGTCAATCGCGATCCGCGCCAGCGCACCGGGCCGATCCGAAACCCGCTGATCCGACAGGGCCTCAACCTGTCCGGCCAGCCGCTCAAGCCGGGCGACGAACGCCACTTGGTCAGCGTCATCGTGCTGAATGATTCCGGCTCGCAATATTGGGTCGGAACCGCCCATGTGGATCGTAACCCGGGCGACAGTTTTGGCATTACCTCGACCCTATCGCGTCAGTTGGTCCGAAACCTTGGTCGAACGGTCAAGGCCGGCCGGTTCAAGGTCAACTAATCCCGTGTGAGCCGCCGTCGCCGCGGCGGAGCTTGGCCTTAGGGTCAATCGATAGACTTGCGGAGGCCACAGTCGGGCCGCTAAACCACGTCGCATGAGTATTTGGGGAAAGATCATCGGCGGCGCTGCGGGTTTCGCGCTCGGGGGACCGCTCGGCGCGTTCGCTGGGGTCTTGGCCGGCCATGCGGTCGACCGCATGTCGGCGCCGCCTGAAGGTGGCGATGCTGCGGCAACCTCGGAGGTCAAGCAGGTCGCCTTCACCATCGCCGTGGTTGCATTGGGCGCCAAGATGGCGAAAGCCGACGGGGTCGTCACCCGCGACGAGGTCGCCGCCTTCCGCGAGGTCTTCCATGTTCCGCCGGAAGAGGTGAAAAATGTCGGCCGGGTCTTTGACCGGGCCAAACGCGACACGATCGGCTTCGAGGCTTACGCCAAACAGGTGTCGCGCATGTTCCGCGACAACCCGGCAGTGCTTCAAGAGTTGCTTGACTGCCTGTTCCATATCGCGAAGGCGGACGGCGTCTATCACCCGCATGAGAAGGACTATCTGCGCAAGGTGGCGGAGATATTCGGTTTTGACGACACCGAATTCCGGCGCATCGAAGCTCGTAACGTGGGCCCCGATCAAGCCGATCCCTACGTGATTTTGGGCGTGGACCCCGAGGCGAGCAACGAGAGCATCAAGGCGGCCTACAGGACGCTCATCAAGGAACACCATCCCGACCGCCTGATCGCCCAAGGCATGCCGGAAGACGTGGTCGAAGTCGCCAATGAGAAACTGGCGGCGATCAACAATGCGTATGACCGGATTGAAAAATTGAGGGGATTGCGCTGAAACAGGTCGCGGCGGTCGCTGAACGTAAGGATCGCGGTGCTTTGGTTAGCCGGCGAAGTAGAAGGCCAGAGCGGTCTGGGCGATCAGCGTGAAGCCGAGGGCGATCGGAACGATGGCGATGGTGTTGATCTTGGACATTTGGGTGCTCCCTCGGTTTGGGTTGTTGGCCTTGGTTTTATCCGCGCCGGGCGACCGGCGAAGTGACGGCGGTCACACGGAACGAAATTTATCGGATATCCGATCATCCGATTGCCCTTCGGCGGAAGCCTGCACGCGTGGCTGAACCGCCCATCATGACTTTGCGCGGTGGGCGCATAGGGTTCGGTGGCGATCCATTGTTCCAGAATGCCGAATTGCGGCTCGGGCGCGGCGACCGCGTCTGTCTGGTGGGGCGCAATGGCAGCGGCAAAACGACGTTGATGAAGGCGTTGGCCGGGCTGATCGAACTCGATGACGGCGAATTGTTCATTCAGCCCGGAATTCGGCCGGCCTATCTGCCCCAGGAGCCGATCTTCGATTCGGCCGCCACCGTCATCGAACATGTCGGCGCCGATGGCCACGCGGCCCATCTGGTGGAGAGCGCCCTCAGCGAAGTCAAGCTGGACGGCGACCGGCCCATGGCCGAGCTCTCCGGTGGCGAAGTGCGGCGCGCTTCTCTCGCCCGCGCGCTGGTCGGTGCCCCCGATATTCTGTTCCTTGACGAACCCACGAACCATCTCGATCTGGCAGCCATCGAATGGCTGGAACGCCTTCTCGTTGCGCGCAAGGGCGCCTTGCTGCTGGTCAGTCATGACCGCACTTTTCTGGAACGCGTCAGCAACCGGACCTATTGGCTCGACCGCCGCCGGATCCGATACCGCGGGCAAGGCTTCGAAGGCTTCGATGCCTGGTCGGAGGAGGTTCTCGCCGAAGAAGCGAGAGCCGCCGAAAAGCTCGACTCCAAGCTCGCCGACGAGGCGCGCTGGCTGCTCAGAGGCGTCACCGCACGCCGACGTCGCAACCAGGGCCGTCTGCGTAAACTGGAGGACATGCGCGAGCGCCGGGCCGCCCTCATTGGCGGTCGCGCCAAGCTGCGCCTCAAGATCGACGAAGGCGAGATCAAGAGCAAGCTGGTCATTGAAGCCAAAACCATCGCCAAGAGCTTTGGCGAAAACGAAACCGCGAACACGATCGTGGACAGCTTCTCAACGCGTATCCTGCGCGGCGACCGCATCGGCATCATCGGCCCGAACGGCGCCGGCAAGACCACGTTGCTGCGCCTGCTGACCGGCGAGCTGGCACCGGACAGCGGTAAAGTTTCGATCGCCAAGCATCTGAACCGCGCATATTTCGACCAGAACCGCGAAACACTTGATCGAAAAAAGACCCTGTGGGAAACGCTCTGCCCCGGTGGTGGCGATCAGGTCTTCGTGCACGGCAAGCCGCGCCATGTCCGCGCCTATCTGAAGGATTTCCTATTCGACCCCAAGTCGGCCGACAGCCCGGTCGGCAGCCTCTCCGGCGGTGAGCGCAACCGGTTGCTGCTCTCCAAGATCCTTGCCACTCCATCAGAGCTGCTGGTGCTCGACGAGCCGACCAATGACCTCGATATGGATACGCTCGACTTGCTTCAGGACGTGCTGGCGGATTACGCGGGGACATTGATCCTGGTCAGCCACGACCGCGATTTCCTGGACCGCATTGTCACCAGCACCATCGCGCTTGAAGGTGATGGGGAGGCCCGCGAATACCCGGGCGGCTACGCCGACTATCTGAAGCAGCGCAAAACGCAGAAGCCCCGGCGTCGAGCCGCGCCTAAAACCGCCGGACCGGCCACCGCACCACAACCAAGCCGCGCCGCCAAGTCGCGCAACCGCCTCACTTACAAAGACCAGCGCGAGCTCGACCTGTTGCCCGACGGCATCGCCGGGTTGGAGACGGAGATTGCGGCTCTTGAGACGGAACTCGGCGACAACACGCTGTTTGAGCGAGACCGGGCGGCATTCGACGCCGCGGTGGCGCGTCTGGAGGCTGCGCGCGCCGAACTTGAAACAGCCGAGACACGCTGGCTGGAGCTCGAGGAGTTGCAGGGCGAACTGGCCGGCCAATGAAGCCTTCGCACATCTTGTTGACCGTGATGGTCATCGTCATCTGGGGCCTCAACTTCGTCGCCGCGAAAATCGGGCTGGAGATCTTTCCCCCACTCTTCATGATGGCAATGCGCTTCGGCGCGGTGGCGCTTGTGCTGGTCTGGTTCGCGCCCCTGCCCAGAGGCATGTGGCGACAGTTCCTGGTGCTTTCATTGACCATGGGCAGTCTGCATTTCAGCTTGATGTTCGTTGCGATGACAGAAGTCGCCGCTTCGGTCGCGTCGATCGCGATCCAGCTTCAGGTGCCTTTTGCGGCAATTTTGGCAGCGGCGATTTTCAAAGATCGCCTGGGCTGGCGCCGTGCGCTCGGTATGGCCCTCGCCTTCGCTGGCGTGGTCACCGTCGCCTTCGACCCGAAAGCCGAGGCGAGCCTGTCGCATCTGCTATTGGTGATTGGCGCCTCATTGATCTGGGCGGTCGGCAATATTCAGGTCAAACAGCTTGAGCGTATCGACGGCATCACTCTGAATGCCTGGATCTCGCTGCTGTCCGCGCCTCAACTCCTTGTGGCATCGTTCGTCCTGGAGAGCGGCCAGTGGAAAGCTGTGCAGGCCGCGGGCACAATGCACTGGGCTGCCATCGTATACATGGCAGTGATGGTAACGCTGGTAGGTTATGGAATCTGGTATTACATGATCGGTAAATACGAAACCAACCAGACCATGCCATTCACCCTGCTGGTTCCGGTGGTGGGCGTGCTGGGGGGCGTCCTGGCACTCGGCGAAACGATCACCTGGCAGATCGGCCTGGGCGGCTTCGTAACTGTGGCGGGGGTCGCTATTATTGTGCTGCGCCGGCCCAAACTCGGCGCGCCGGAGGTTTGAGAGCATGTTCGATTTCCTGAAACGTCTTTGGCGAAGCGGGCAAACCGGCGCCGGGGCCGAAGGACAGGGCGACGACCCGGCACCGTTGCTGGACCTGATCCGAGCTTGGGACGGAAAGAGCGAGCTCGTTCTGCCCGATGACGATCCGCCGGAGTGGGATCTTGGCGACGTCCGTTTTGCCAACGGCGCGCTCGACGGCATATTGCTCAACCACATCTCGCCTCCCGAAGACGAGGAAATCGACGCGCGCGCACGCGCCATCGTGGATGCCGTGGAACAGGTCGCGAGCACGCTGGCCGAAGCCGACATGGAGCGTCTCTATACGGTTGCCCGTGAGGAAGCGCTGATCACGTCAGGCGATGCGATCGTGGAGGAAATGCGCGCCCGTGCGGGAATAGACAGCGAGCGGCTGTGGGCGATCGGCAAGTGGCTGGTCGAAACAGCCGCACACCGCGAGCCGCTCAAGCTCGGCATCATGATCCTCGGCCTGGGCGCAACCGACGACGATATTGCAGTACTCAAGACGCTTGGTCGTCACGACGAGTTCACGCTCTTCGTCGCGGTGGCCATCGGGAACCTTTGTGAAGACGCCGCCGACCACTGGCTGGAGCTGGCCGGCACGGTGCACGGCTGGGGCAAGATCCACCTCGTTGAGCGGCTGACGGAGTCGGCGCCGACAAGACCCGACATCCGCGACTGGCTGTTGCGCGGCGGTTGTCGCAACGAGGTTGAGGACGGCTACCTTGCTTACCTCTGTGCGACCGCGGGCGACCTTGCTGGAACCCTGGCCGCGGAGACGATCGACGACGAACTGCTTGACGGCGCGACAACGGTGTTGCTCGCGCTGATCGAAGGAGGACCGTCGGTCGATATTCAGGGCTACGACGAAGGCGCTGTCGCCGTCGGCCACCTGATTGGGCATCTGGAAGGGCGCAGCACTAACCTTCAGCGGCTCTATACGGTTGTCAAAATCGCCGAATGGCTGCGCTGGCTGCGCCCGACCCGCGACGCCGAATTCCACGGCGGCGCCGAAGCACCCGACGCGGATATGCTCTCAACGCTTGAGACCATGGGATGGAGCGGGCCGGTGCGCCGCGAATTGCTCGGCCGGTGCGAACGTCTGATGAGCGCGCCTGAGTGGCCCGATCGACTGCGCGCCGCCTACAAACGGGGCAAGGAGCCAGCAACCAGCTTGGCCTTTGAATGCGCGCAGGTCTTGCGCGTGGATCTTTGGTCGATAGGCATAAAGCGCCTGGCGAATGCGCCTTACGACCAGGAACTTTATTTCGACCTGCTGCGCACCGGCGACCGGTCGCGGCGGGCGCAAGTGATCGACTTCGCAGAGCGCAATCTACCGCTTGACCGGATCGCGACCGGTCCGGCGCTCGAATTGGGACTGGGCGACGATTGGGAACCACGTGGCGCGCTGGACTGTCTGCTGCAAGAAATGGAGCGCGCCGGGCCGTACAGTGAAGTCCTCGTCGCAGCGGCAATGCGCAGCCCGGTAATCCGCCACCGCCTTCAGGCCTGCACGATTCTGATCGATATCGACCCGGAAAGCTGGGGCTCGCACATAGAGGACGCGCTCCACGATACGCTTGGCGACGAGCCCGACGAAGACGTACGTGAACAGCTGCAATCGCTAGGCCGGCGGCTAACCGCGGGCGAGCCGTGATCGAGCGGCCATCGCCGAACCACAACGAGCGGCCGGCCGGAACGCCGATCGACATCCTGCTACTGCACTATACTGGCATGCAAACAGCGCAGGCGGCGATCGACCGGTTGTGCGACCCGGCGGCGGAGGTCAGCGCGCATTATACGATCGACGAAGACGGCAGTATCTATCGCCATGTGCCCGAGACGCGGCGCGCCTGGCACGCGGGCCGAAGCCACTGGGCCGGCGAGACCGACATCAATGGACGTTCCATCGGGATAGAACTCGTCAATCCCGGTCACGAATTCGGCTACCGGCCGTTTCCCGAGGCGCAGTTATCGGCACTGATCCCACTAGCGGGCGACATCGTGGCGCGACACGAAATACCGGCAGCGCGCGTGCTTGGGCATTCCGATGTGGCGCCTGGTCGCAAGCAAGATCCGGGCGAGCTATTCGACTGGGCCCGGCTCGCCGCGGCGGGAATTGGTCTTTGGCCCGGCGACGCCGAGCCATGTTCAAAGGACGATGCCCGCTCAAGCCTGGCGCGGTTCGGGTACGACATCACGGCTGACGGTGTCGTCGTCGCATTTCAGCGGCATTTTCGCCCGTCCCGGGTCGACGGCGTCCTCGATGACGAAACGCTCGCCTGCCTTGGCGCCGTTGTCGCCAAAAAGCCTTAGCAGGCGGGCGGTGCCCAGCTGCAACTGTTCTCCAAGCCGCGCTCTGCCAAATTAGATTGGCCCAACAGCTTGACCCCCCCTGCCCCTGCGCCTAAGTGAGTCCGCGCCAGACGGCTGGATGGCCGCGCTTCGGGACTTCACGTCTCGGAGTGAGGAAAGTCCGGGCTCCACGGGGACACGGTGCCGGGTAACACCCGGCAGGGGCGACCCTCGGGACAGTGCCACAGAAAGCAAACCGCCTGGGCGCCTTCGGGCGCATGGGTAAGGGTGAAAGGGTGCGGTAAGAGCGCACCGCGCCGGCGGCAACGTCGGTGGCACGGTAAACCCCACCGGGAGCTAGGCCGAATAGGGGTGGCAGGCGTTGGGCTTCGGTTCGGCGCAGGCGGGTTCTCGCGCCGCTGCCCGGGTAGGCTGCACGAGGCGTCCGGCAACGGGCGTCCCAGATGAATGGTCATCCCCTGCTCAGGCAGGGACAGAACCCGGCTTATAGGCCGTCTGGCGTTCTCCCGCAGCATGCCACCGAAATTCTCCCCACCAACACGGGGCAACTCGTCCCCTTCGTCTCATTTGGAGTGCGTCGCCCTGTGCGCCTTTTTTGAGCCAGCCTTGCCATTGCCCTAAATAAATCCCGAAAAGAACAAACCAAAAACAAATATAGATTCGAAGCTGGTTTTGAATTGGCTTAGACTCTGTCGAATGTCCTTTTCGATCGTATCGGTGTGAATCGATTTGCTACTGGATTTTGGCTTCCACCTCTATTGCCTATGTCCTTGATTTACTTTTCTTTAACATTGACGACCATAAAATCCCATGATATCCCATGAATGCCTATCCGCTGTAGTTTGAACACGTTTGCGGTAGGCGCCTGTCGAGAGCCCGAAAACGGGTCCGGCAAACCAGGGGTTGGGTATGGCGACGTTCGTCGGCAGCTACGAGAACAAAGTTGACGCCAAGGGCCGCGTATCCGTGCCCTCGCGTTTTCGCGACGAAATTCGCGAACAAAGCTATCAGGGCATCGTTGTCTCGATGTCGACCGACCCGGGCGCCATCGATGCCTGCGACTACCATCGCATCACCGAAGTTTCGGCCGGCCTCGACGATCCTGACCTCTATTCGCCGGCCGAGCGCCTTCAAGCCGAACGCATCATCGCCCGGTCCACCCTGTTGCCCCTCGATGAGAACGGCCGGGTGTTGTTACCGCAGGCTCTAGTCGCGCATGCCGGCATCGAACGCGCCGCGCTGTTCACCGGCAAAGGCCCGACCTTTCAGATCTGGAACCCCGCCGGTCACGCAGATTTCGAAGCCGCGACCCTCGATCAGGACCAGGCCGCGGGCGCCAGCTTGAGACTCCTCCCGAAAGCGAGGAGACCGTCGACATGATCGCACCGGAGCACACACCCGTTCTCCTCGATGAGGTGATCGACCTCCTCCAACCCCGATCCGGGGCGGTTTATGTCGACGGAACCTTCGGCGGCGGCGGCTACGCAAAAGCGTTGCTTGCCGCCGCCGATTGTTTTGTCTGGGGGCTCGACCGAGACCCCGACGCAATTTCCCGAGGCGAAGCCCTGGTGCGCGAGCATGGCGGCCGCCTCTCGCTGATCCATGGTCGCTTCGGCGACCTGGCCGAGCTCCTGGCCGAGCGCGCGGTGACGGCTGTTGACGGCGTAGCCTTCGACCTCGGCGTCTCATCACCACAAATCGACGACCCCGGGCGTGGTTTCTCTTTCCGTGCCGAAGGCCCGCTCGACATGCGCATGGAACAGAGCGGACCCAGCGCCGCCGATGTGGTCAACGAGATGGAGATGGACGACCTCAAAGGTCTCATCCGAGCCTTCGGCGAGGAGCGCCGCGCCACGGCCGTCGCCCGTGCCATCGTCCACGCCCGCACGTCCGGTCCGATCACCAGCACGAGCCAGCTCGCCCGGATCGTCCGCAGCGCCGTACCCGCAGCACGCGACGGCCTCGACCCGGCGACGCGGACGTTCCAGGCCCTTCGGATCTTCGTGAACAACGAACTGAACGAACTCGACCGCGGGCTTGCCGGCGCCGAGCGTGTGCTTAACGCCGGCGGGCGCCTTGCCGTCGTCTCCTTCCACTCGCTGGAGGACCGGCGGGTCAAGCAGTTCCTGCGCGAGCGCGGCGGGCGGGCGCCCGCGGTTTCACGGCATCTTCCGGAGGCGGTGCCCAAAGCCCCGCCAAGCTTCAATGTCATCACGACGCGCCCGATCAGGCCGCAACCCGCGGAGATCGAACGTAACTCTCGCGCCCGGTCCGCCCGTTTGCGCGCCGGCGAGCGCACCGTCGCGCCGCCCATGACCGATCTTGGGGAGGCCGCATGATGCGCAAGACTACGATTCTCGCGATTGCGCTGATCGGTGTGATGGTTGCAGGGCTCTACCACCTCAAACAAAGGGTGCAGGGCTTGGAGGGGCGTCTTGCCTCGGTTAACGCGGCAATCACCCGTGACCGTCAGGCGATCCATGTATTGCGCGCGGAATGGGCTTACCTGATCCGGCCGACGCGGTTGACGCGCCTTTCCCGCCGTCATCTCAAGCTCAGCCGGGTCCGCCCCGATCAAATCCGCGCCTTCGACGAGCTGCCCGAGCGCTTCGCCAAGCCCCGAAAGCTGGGCGGGCCGGCCAAAGCAGGAGTTTCCCGATGACGATCCGACTGTCAGCGATGTGCCGGCCGTCCGCGGGGGCGCGGCGGCTTTCGGCGCGCCTGCCGCGTCTTGAGGGTTTCGCCACTCAGCGCATGGAGTTCGGCCGGAACCGCCTGTTGGCCGCCGCTTTCATATTCACGATCGCCTTCGCCGGTCTGGGGGTGCGGTTGGTCGACGTGGCGATGTTCAGCGACGGCGTCGGGACGCGCGTTGCGCAGGGCATCGAAGGCCGCGCCTCGCATCAACGCGCCGAAATCGTCGACCGCAATGGCATTATTCTGGCAACGACACTGCCGACCTATTCGCTGTACGCCGACGCCAGCGCAGTTCCCAATCGACATGCGGCTGCCAAGCGCCTCGCGCGCGCCGTTCCCGGTCTCAATCGGGCCAAGATCGCCCGGCTACTGAAGAGCAAGCGCCGATTCGTGTGGCTGCAACGGCATTTGACGCCGCGCCAGTACCAAGCAGTCAATTCGCTCGGCCTTCCGGGGATCTACGTGCGTTCAGACGAGCGCCGCGTTTATCCCCATGGCCGCCTCGCCGCCCACATCGTTGGCTTTACCGACGTCGACAGCCGCGGTCTCGCCGGCATCGAACGGAAATTCGACCGCTTGCTTGCGCACAAGCGCCGCCCGGTTCGACTGACGATCGACGTCCGGCTGCAGCACGCCCTACGGGAAGAAACCAAGACCGCAATCCTGCGCTACCGCGCCAAGAAAGGTGCTGCGCTCCTACTCGATGCGGCCTCGGGGGAGGTGTTGGCGATGGTTTCGCTGCCAGACTTCGATCCCAATCATCCAACACATGCCCCAGCCGGCACCCGCTTCAACATGAACACGCTGGGCGTCTATGAGATGGGCTCGACATTCAAGATCCTGAACACGGCGATGGCGCTTGACGCCGGCATCGCCAGGCTCGGCGACCGCTTCGATGCCCGCCAACCGATCCGCGTGGCATCGCACAAAATCCGCGACTACTCGCCCAAGGGGCGCTGGCTCAGCGTCGACGAAATCTTCGTATTCTCCTCCAATATCGGCTCGGCCAGGATGGCGCTGACCCTGGGCGGAAAGCGGCAGCGCGCGTTCCTCAACCGCCTGGGACTGCTGACACCGTCCACCATTGAATTGCCCGAGATCGGCCTGCCGCTCAAGCCGCGCCGCTGGCGACCGATAAACACAATGACCATTTCGTTTGGGCACGGCGTGGCGGTGACCCCGATCCAGTTCTCCGCTGCGGTGGCGGCGACCATTAACGGCGGCGCACTCTTCACACCGACCCTGATCCGGCGCACGGGCAGCGTCACGGCGAAACCCAAACAAGTGCTCTCCCCGGCTACGTCGTCGCGTATTCGCTACTTGATGCGGCGCAATGTTCTGCGCGGAACCGGACGCCGCGCGGCGGCACCCGGCTACATGGTTGGCGGCAAGACAGGATCCGCCGACAAGTATACCGGCCGTCGCAAAGGTCTGCTTTCGTCTTTCATCGGCGCCTTTCCGATGCATCGGCCACGCTACGTGCTGCTTGTCATGCTCGATGAGCCGAGGGGCAACAAGAAAACAAATTTCAAGGCGACCGGCGGTCTTGTCGCTGCTCCAACATTCGCCCGCATCGTCCAGCGCGTTGCGCCATTGCTCGGCGTACGCCCGGTCGACGAGGAAGTTCACGACCGGCGCTGGGCGCCGTTCAAATCTGGGTCTGGAGTCCACAGGATTGCGTCTTTTAGAGTTAATGGAAAACGCCGCTGAAAACGGAGGGGCGGGGTTGGACCCCGCCTTCCGCGCATTAGAGATTCTTGGTTTGACCGCCGATTCGCGGGCTGTCGAACAGGGCTACCTCTTTGCCGCGATCCCAGGCAGCCAGGTTGACGGACGCGACTTCATCGACACTGCGGTTGGAAGCGGCGCTGTGGCCGTGATGGGCCCCGACGGCCCTCCCCCATCCATCATGCCAAGCGACGTCCCTTATCTGGGCGACGCAAATCCGCGACGCTTGCTGGCGCGCATGGCTGCCGCCTTCCATGGCCGCCAACCGGCGACAGTCGCGGCGGTTACGGGAACCAACGGCAAGACCTCGGTCGCAACCTTTACCAGGCAGATTTGGAGCAAGCTTGGCTTGAAGGCCGCCAGCCTCGGGACGCTCGGCGTGACCGCGCCCGGGTATGAGCGCGCCGCTTCGCTGACTACGCCTGATCCCGTGGCGCTTCATGCGGAGCTTGCCGAATTGGCCGCGGATGGGGTCGACCATCTGGCGATGGAAGCGTCTTCGCACGGTCTGGAGCAATACCGGCTCGACGGGGTTCGCGTCCAAGTCGCCGCTTTCACCAATCTGACCCGCGACCATCTCGACTACCACGGCAGCATGGATGATTACCGCGACGCCAAGCTGCGTCTGTTCTCCGAATTGATGGCGCCCGGCGGCATCGCGGTGCTGAATTGCGACAGCGACGCCTTCGAGGCCTTCGCTGCGGCCGCCAAAGGCAATGGCCATACGATCGTTTCCTACGGCCGGACGGCAAAAACGGACGGCATTCGGCTCGACGAGGCTGTCGCCCGCGCGGACGGGCTCGACCTGCAGTTCACGATGAGCGGCCGCCGTTACGAAACCACCTTGCCGCTCGTCGGCGATTTTCAGGCCATGAACGCACTCGCCGCCTTCGGGCTGGTTGTTGCCGTTGGCGGCGACCCGGATCACGCCGCCGAAGCCCTTTCCCAGCTCGCCGGCGCCCCCGGCCGGGTCGAGCGTGCGGGCGTGAGCGAAACCGGCGGCGCCGTCTATGTCGACTACGCCCATACGCCCGACGCGCTGACCACTGTTTTGCGCGCCATCCGCCCGCATGCACAAGGTCGTCTTTTGGCAATCATCGGCGCCGGCGGCGACCGCGATCCTGGCAAGCGGCCGCTGATGGGCGCAGCCGCGGCGGCCAATGCCGACCTTATATACGTCACCGACGACAACCCCCGCAGCGAGGACCCGTCCGAAATCCGGCGCGCCGTCATGGCCGGCTGCCCCGATGCGGCGGAGTTCGGAGATCGGGCCGAGGCAATCGCCGCCGCCATCACGGAGCTTGCTGCGGGCGATATCCTTCTGATCGCCGGCAAGGGGCACGAGCAGGGCCAAACCATCGGCGAGACGGTGTTGCCATTCGACGACCGCGCCGTGGCGCAAGGCGTGCTTCGCGCAGGCGGAGGGACGGCCGATGGCTGAGCGCCCGGTGCTATGGACGGCCAGCGAGGCCGAGGCCGCGACTGGTGGAATCACGAACAAGGCCTGGTCGGCGACGGGCGTATCGATCGATACCCGGTCTCTCACCATCGGCGATCTCTACCTCGCCATCGAGGGCGAGCGGTTGGACGGCCACGACTTCGTGGACGCCGCCTTCGATGCTCACGCCGCAGCGGCGATGGTCGCCGCCGGCAAGTCCGACCGTTGGACCGGCTTTCCGCTCCTGAAAGTCGGTGACACATTCGAAGCGTTGAACGCGTTGGGAGCGGCGGCCCGAATTCGATCCCATGCCCGCATCGCTGCCATCACCGGCAGCGTTGGCAAGACCAGCACGAAAGAAGCCTTGAGTTTCGTGCTGGCCCGACAGGGCAATACGGCCGCCAGTCTCGGCAATCTCAACAATCACTGGGGCGTGCCGCTCAGCCTCGCCCGGATGCCGGCTGACGCTGCCTACGGCGTATTCGAACTCGGCATGAACAGCCCCGGCGAGATCGCACCGCTCTCCCGTCTGGTGCGGCCCCACGTGGCTATCATCACCACGATCGCACCCGCGCATACGGAATTCTTCTCGTCGCTGGGCGAAGTCGCCGACGCCAAGGCTGAGATCTTTGCCGGGCTGAGCGGCGGCATCGCCATTCTCAATCGCGACAACCCATTCTTTCCCCAACTCGCCGTCGCCGCGCGAACCGCCGGCGTCGGGCGGACCGTCGGTTTCGGCGCGCACAAGGAAGCCACGGCCCGCCTGATCGATGTCAAACTCGATGGCGAAGGCAGCGATGTGAGGGCATTGCTCGACGGACAGGACGTCCGCTACCGCCTCGGCCAGCCCGGTCGACATCTCGTGTTCAACAGCCTCGCGGTTCTCGCCGCCGCCAACGCGCTTGGCGCCGACATGAAGCAAGCTGCGGCCGATATCGCCGAGGTTCCCGCCGCCAAGGGACGCGGCGAACGCATCAAGGGCCCGGTGGCCGGCGGCGAAATTGTCATCATCGACGATAGCTACAATGCCAGCCCCGCCGCGATGCGTGCCGCAATCGAGACGCTTTCTCAGATTACACCCGAGGCTGGGGGCCGGCGCCTATTGGCGCTCGGCGACATGCTTGAGCTCGGAGCCAAGTCCGGAGAATTGCACGCCGGGCTTGCCGAGACGATCACGGCGAACGGCATCGAGCTCGTGTTCACGGCGGGGCCTCAAATGGAGCACCTGCACAACGCGCTGCCGCGCGATGTCCGCGGCGTGCACGCAGCCGATTCGGAGCGCCTGGCAAAGCTGCTGGTCGATCTCGTGCAGGCGGGCGACGTCATCACGGTCAAAGGCTCGTTGGGCAGCCGCATGGCGCGCGTCGTGGATGCGCTACGTGAGCCCCGGCGAGCATCAAACACCGCGGCCAACGGATAGGAGAAGCGGGCATGCTTTATGAGATTTTAAACCCGCTTTCGACCGACATCGGTAGCCTGCGTCTGTTCGGCTTTCTCACGTTTCGGACCGGCGGCGCGGTTGTCACCGCGCTGATCCTTAGTTTCATCCTTGGCGGTCCTCTGATCGGATGGTTGAAATCCAAGCAGGGCGAAGGCCAGCCGATCCGCGACGACGGCCCCGAATCCCACATCGTCCAGAAGGCCGGCACCCCCACCATGGGCGGCGCTTTGATCCTGCTGGCGCTCGTGTTCAGCACCCTCTTGTGGGTTCGGCTCGACAACCAGCTGGTATGGGCCGTTTTGATCGTCACCGTCGGCTTCGGCCTAATCGGCGCCATCGACGATTACCTGAAATTGGCCCGGCGCTCGACTGGCGGTCTGTCGGGCAAGCTGAAATTGGTCGGACAACTTGCGATCAGTATTCTGGTGATCCTCTGGGTGGCGATGCCGGACGACAAGAGCCCCTTCACCACCAGCCTTGCCATCCCGTTCGTCAAGGATCTGCTGGTCAATCTTGGCTGGTTCTTTATCCCGTTCGCCGTGATTGTCATCGTTGGCGCTTCCAACGCGGTCAACCTGACCGACGGCCTCGATGGGCTGGCGATCGTTCCGGTGATGATTGCGGCCGGTGTCTTCGGCTTGATCTCCTATCTCGTCGGCAACGCGAAATTTGCGGAGTACCTGCACGTCCATCACGTCGCCGGCACTGGCGAACTTGCCGTATTCTGCGGCGCACTGGTTGGCGCGAGCCTTGGGTTCCTGTGGTTCAACGCTCCGCCGGCGATGGTGTTCATGGGTGACACGGGGTCGCTCTCAGTGGGCGGTGCGCTCGGCGCCATCAGCGTTGTCACCAAGCACGAGCTCGTGCTCGCCATCGTCGGCGGGTTGTTCGTGCTGGAAGCGGTCTCGGTAATCGCCCAGGTCCTGTCCTTCAAGCTCACCGGGCGGCGCGTCTTTGAGATGGCGCCCCTACATCACCACTACGAGAAGAAGGGTTGGAAGGAAGAAACGATTGTCATCCGTTTTTGGATCATCGCCTCGATCCTGGCGTTGGTCGGCCTCTCAACCCTCAAGCTGAGGTAGCGCTGCGTTGATCCACCTGCGCGACATTTCCGGCGAACGCATCGCCGTTATGGGCCTCGGGGTTTCGGGGCTTGCGACGGCGCGCGCGCTGAGCGCGAGCGACGCGCGAGTGCTCGCCTGGGATGACGAAGAGGGCCGACGCACCGCGGCTGAAGCCGCAGGCGTGACGATGACCGATCTGAACAGCGTCGACTGGAGCACGATCGGCACATTGATCCTCAGTCCCGGGATCCCGCACAGCTTTCCCAAGCCGCACCCCGCCGCCGCGGCTGCGGCCGATGCCGGCACCGAAATCATCTGCGATATCGAGCTTCTGGCTCGCGCTCAGCCGCGAGCAAAATACGTCGGCGTGACCGGAACCAACGGCAAGTCGACCACAACGGCGCTGATCGGCGACATCCTGCGAGCCGGCGGATGCAATGTGGAAATCGGCGGAAATCTTGGACCGCCCGTGCTTGGCCTTGCGCCGCTCGACGCCGATGGCATTTACCTGCTTGAGCTCTCTTCGTTCCAACTGGAACGTATCAACTCGTTGAAGCTCGACGTTGCCGTCCTGCTCAACCTCAGCCCCGACCATCTGGAGCGGCACGGCGGACTGGACGGCTATGTCGATGCGAAACTGAGAATCCTGAACGGCCAAACCGAGCAATCGACGTTCGTGGTCGGCGTGGATGACGAACGCTGCCAGGCCATTTACGAGGAGTACGTCGACGACGGCATCCAGTGCGTTGTTCCGGTATCGAGCACCATGCCGGTCCGCGGCGGCGTCTACGTGCTCGACGGCGTCCTTTACGACGACCAAGACGAGCGCAACGAGATTGTCGCAGACCTGCGCACTGTGGCCAGCCTACCCGGCGAGCACAATTGGCAAAACGCCGCCGCTGCATACGCGGCCGCGACGGCTATGGGCGTGGAACGCAGTGCCATCAAAACGGCACTTGCCAATTTTGGCGGCCTGCCCCACCGCCAGGAAGTCATCCGCAAAATCGACGGCGTGGCTTATGTGAACGACTCCAAGGCGACAAATGCCGAGGCGGCGGGGCGGGCCCTGTCTTGCTATCCGCGCATTTATTGGATCCTGGGCGGCGAGGCCAAATCCGATGGCATTGAACCGTTGCGCGACCGCTTCCCGCGCATCGTCCATGCCTTCCTGATCGGTGCGGCAACCGAGGATTTCGCGGCAACTCTGGACGGCGAAGTCCCGCTTACGCGCGCGCACGATCTGGAAACCGCGGTGTTCCTGGCCGGCAAGATGGCGGCCAATGACAGCGCCTCGCCCAAAGCTATCGTGCTGCTGTCGCCCGCCTGCGCGTCCTACGACCAGTTTCCAAGCTTTGTCGCACGCGGCGAGCGCTTCCGCACCCTGGTCACGGCCCTGCCCGAGGCCAACGGCGACCTTCCGGCCAAGGTTTTCGGAGGGGACGCATGAAGGGCTACTTCAACCGCACCGACAATAGCGTTCTGAGCCGATGGTGGTGGACCGTCGACAAATGGAGCCTCGGCGCACTTGCCGGACTGATTGCGGTCGGCGGCCTGTTGAGCTATGCCGCGAGCCCGGCTTCGGCTGGCCGCATCGGTCTCGACAGTTTCCATTTCGTGCGCCAGCAGGCCGTGCTCTTGCCGGTTGGGCTTGCTCTGTTGCTGGCCGTTTCGGTGATTTCGGTTCGCTCGGTAAAACGGGTCGCGGTCGTTGTCTTCGCCGTTGCATTTTTGGCCACCCTTCTGACCCTCGTCGCCGGCGCGGAGTACAAAGGCGCCAGCCGCTGGCTCAGCCTTTTCGGCCAGTCTCTCCAACCCTCGGAATTGCTCCGCCCGACCCTCGCGGTTTTTTGCGCATGGATGATCGCGCAAACCCGAAAAGAGCCCGGTTTTCCAGGCCTTTGGATCGCGCTGGCCGCCGTGGCGGCGGTGATCTGGATGCTGGTCAGCCAGCCCGACCTTGGTATGGCGACCTTGATCGGAGCGGTGGCGCTGGCCCAAATGTTCGTCGCCGGACTGCCTGTCATCTGGGTCGTGTTGGTGGTCGGGATCGGCCTGGTCGGCCTGGTCTCGGCCTATTTCACGCTGCCTCACGTGGCCGCGCGCATTGACGCATTCCGGGACCCGACCGGTTCGGATACCTATCAGATCGACCGCTCGCTCGAAGCCTTCGTGAATGGCGGACTGTTCGGGCGCGGGCCGGGCGAAGGCACGGTGAAGGCGCTGCTGCCCGACGCCCACAGCGATTTCATCTTCGCGGTTGCCGGCGAGGAGTTCGGACTGATCGCCTGCATCGTGATCGTCGGCCTCTATGCATTCGTGGTCCTGCGCGGCCTGGCCCGCGTTCTGGAGGAAGAGAACCTGTTCGTCGTCCTGGCCGCGACTGGATTGCTCACCGGTTTCGGGCTCCAGGCGCTGGTCAATATGGCGTCCGCGTTACGGCTCATTCCGACCAAAGGTATGACCCTGCCCTTCATTTCATATGGCGGCTCGTCGCTGCTCGCATTGGCGCTTGGCATGGGCATGCTGCTGGCCCTCACGCGCGAGGGCGCCGGCAAGGTGGGACATTCATGAGCGCGCCGGCAAAAACCCTGATCTTGCTCACGGCCGGCGGCACCGGTGGGCATATGTTCCCGGCCGATGCACTCGCCAAAACGCTGCTCGACCGCGGCTGCGATGTGGCGCTCGTAACCGACAAGCGCGGCGGTGCTTACGGAGACACGCTTTCCACGATCACGACGCACCGTATCCGTGCCGGCCAGGTCACCGGCCGCGGCCCGATCGCACGCGCCCTTGGCCTGCTCGATGTGGCATTGGGCACCTGGCAGGCCCGCGGCCTGTTGAAGCGCTTGCGCCCCTCGGCGGTGGTCGGCTTCGGCGGCTATGCATCCTTTCCGGCAGTGGTGGCGGCCGGTTGGCTCGGCATCCCCTCCGCGCTTCATGAACAGAACGCGGTGCTTGGGCGGGCCAATCGTTTCCTGGCCCGGCGTGCGACGCGGATCGCCGTGGCATACGAGAAGGTGCGCGGTGTCCGCGCGAACGACGAGGCCAAGCTCCATGTGACAGGCAACCCGGTGCGCGGCCCGATCGTAGCCCTCGCCAAGGCCAAGTACGCGGCGCCGGCGAAGAACGGTCCGCTCAATATCTTGGTGCTCGGCGGCAGCCAGGGTGCGCGGATCTTCAGCGAAGTGGTTCCGGCCGCGGTGGCGGCTCTCCCGGAAGCCGCGCGCAAAGGTCTGACGATTGCCCAGCAGGCACGGCCCGAAGACCTCCCCGCTGCCGAGAGCGCCTACCGCGAAATCGGCGTGACGCCAGAACTGAAAAGTTTCTTCGACGACGTGCCCGAACGTCTCAAATCCGCCCATCTGCTAATCTGCCGCGCGGGCGCCTCCACCATTGCGGAACTGACCGCAGCCGGACGCCCGGCTGTTTTGGTCCCCTATCCCTTCGCGACCGACGATCATCAGAGCGCCAACGCGGCGTCGATTGACGCGGCCGGCGGAGGCTGGCTGGTTCCGCAACCCGACTTCAAGCCCGATACGCTGGCCGCGCGCCTCTCCGCATTGCTTTCCGATCCCACTGCCTTGGCCGCGGCCGCGAAAATCGCCAAGTCGCTCGGTCACGCGGATGCCGCCGAGCGGCTGGCCGACGTGGTTCTGGGCATGCTGCCGGCGCAATCTCAAACGAAAGCGGGGGCCACATGATTCCCACCCTGCCCCTCAACATCGGCACCATCCATTTCGTCGGGATCGGCGGGATCGGCATGAGCGGGATCGCTGAAATCCTGCACAATCTCGATCACAAGGTTCAGGGCTCCGACCTCGCGGAAAGCGCCAACGTCAAGCGCCTCGCCGGTCTTGGGATCGATGTGAAGATCGGACACGACGAGGACAACATCGGAACCGCCGAAGTCGTCGTGATCTCCTCCGCGGTCAAGCCCGACAATCCTGAAGTCGTCGCCGCGCGGGCGCGCCACCTTCCCGTCGTGCGGCGGGCAGAGATGTTGGCCGAGCTCATGCGCCTCAAATGGGCCATCGCGGTTGGCGGCACGCACGGCAAAACCACGACAACTTCTCTTGTCGCATCGCTGATCGACGCGGCGGAGCTCGATCCGACGGTCATCAATGGCGGCATCATCAATGCCTACGGCACCAATGCGCGGCTCGGCAAAGGCGACTGGATGGTGGTCGAGGCGGATGAGTCCGACGGCACCTTCATGAAACTGCCGGCCACCATCGCCGTCGTGACCAACATCGACCCCGAACATCTCGACCATTACGGTTCCTTCGACGCCTTGCGCGAAGCCTTCGACACATTCGTACACAACATCCCGTTCTACGGGGTCGCCGTGCTGTGCATCGACAATGCCGAGGTGCAGTCGATGGTCGGGCGGATCTCCGACCGGCGCATCGTCACCTACGGGCGCAGCCGGCAGGCCGATATCCGCGTGGTCAACGCCCGGTTTGACCGCGACGGCTCGACATTCGATGTGGTCATCCGCGACCGAGCCACCGGCAAACGCACATCGATGAACGATGTGACCCTGCCAATGCTCGGCGAGTACAACATTCTCAACGCCACCGCGACGATCGCGATTGGGCGCGAGCTTGAGATCGGCGAAGCGGTCATCCGCAAGGCGTTGGCCGAGTTCGAGGGCGTGAAGCGGCGCTTTACCCGAACCGGCGAAGTTGACGGCATCACGATCGTCGACGATTACGCGCACCACCCGGTTGAAATCGCGGCGGTCCTAAAAGCCGCCCGGTCGGCCAGCTCGGACCGCGTCATCGCGGTCGTCCAGCCACATCGCTACTCGCGCCTGGAGGATCTCTTCGAGGGATTCTGCACTTGCTTCAACGATGCCGATACCGTCATCGTCACCGACGTCTATGCCGCCGGCGAGGCTCCGATCCCGGGCATGGACCGGGATGGGCTGGTCGAAGGACTGCAGGCTCACGGCCATCGCCACGTTGTCCCCCTGGAACGTCCAAACGCGCTGGCCGCCACAGTCGACGAATTTGCCGGCCCGGGCGATTTCGTGATTTGCATGGGCGCCGGCAACATCACCGCCTGGGCGCACAGCCTGCCCGACGAGTTGAAATCGAAGCGCGCGAAATCAAAGAAAAAGCGGGGCAAGGCATGACCCCTGCGCGCCAGAAGAACTCCGGCCTGATCGACCGCCTGCCCCCGGTGCGCGGCGAGATGATCGAGAACGAGCCGCTCGACCGCTTCACCTGGTTCCGCGTCGGAGGCCCGGCCGAGGTTCTATTCCATCCGGCCGACCGCGACGACCTCGCCGACTTCCTGACGGCCAAGCCGGCAGACGTGGCGATCACGGTGATCGGCGGCGCGTCCAACCTGTTGATCCGCGATGGAGGGATCTCCGGCGTGGTCGTGAAGTTGGGCCGTGGCTTTCGGGACGTGGAAGTCGGCGCAGTCTTCGAAGAGGTCGATTTCGAACCGGCAAGCGGCGAGGCCGACAACGTCCTGGTCAATGCCGGCGCCGGGGCAGCCAATATCCAGGTCGCACGCGCCTGCCGCGACGCCGGGCTTGGCCCTGCGGGCGACATTGCGGCGGCCGGATTGGAGTTTCTCTCCGGCATTCCCGGCACCATCGGCGGTGCGCTGCGCATGAACGCCGGTGCCTATGGCCGCGAGATGGCCGACGTGGTGGTGCACGCCAAGGCTTTGGATCCAAAGGGTATCCTCCACCGGGTGCCGCTGGTCGAGCTCGGCTACACCTATCGCCACTGTTCGCTGCCCGACAACTGGATATTCACCGGCGCCGCGATCATGGGAACCCGTGCGCCGGCGAGCCTGGTCGCCGAAGAGATCGACCGGATCGCCGATGCCCGCGAGGAAAGCCAGCCTCTGCGCACCCGAACCGGCGGCTCGACGTTCAAGAACCCCGACGGACACAGCGCCTGGAAGCTGGTCGACGCTGCCGGATGTCGCGGACTAAAGCGTGGCGGTGCAATGGTTTCGGAGAAGCACTGCAACTTTCTTATCAACACCGGAAACGCCAGCGCCGCCGATCTGGAGGATCTTGGCGACGAGGTGCGCGACCGCGTCAAGGACGCAACGGGCGTTGAGCTTGTCTGGGAGATCAAGCGTATCGGCCTGCGCGGCGACGGCGACCAGGAGAACGCGGCATGAGTAAGCGTGTTGCAGTGCTAATGGGCGGCTGGTCTGCCGAACGCGAGGTCTCGCTGAACTCCGGCGCGGAATGCGCCAAGGCGTTGCAACGTTGCGGCTACGACGTTGTTGCCATCGATGTCCAACACGATGTGGCGGCGCTGCTGAAATCGCTGGATCCGCGGCCCGATGTTGTTTTCAACGCATTGCACGGCCGGTTTGGCGAGGACGGCACTTTCCAAGGGCTGCTCGACGTGCTGCAGATCCCCTACACCCATTCCGGATTGCTGGCCTCCGCCGTCGCCATGGACAAGGAGATCGCCAAACGCCTCTTCGCGTCCGCCGGGCTGCGCTGCGCGGAAAGCGTGATCGCAACCCGCGACGAGGTACTTGCCGGAGATGTGATCCCGCGGCCCTATGTCGTGAAGCCGGTCAATGAAGGCTCCAGCGTCGGTGTGCGCATCGTCCTGGATGGCGACAACAAGCCGCCATTTGAGAACCAGTCCTGGCCGTATGGCGAGAAGGTTATGGTCGAGCGATACGTGCCCGGGCGCGAGCTCACCGTCGCCGTGATGGACGACCGGGCGATGGCGGTCACCGAAATCCAACCGGCGCAAGGATTTTACGACTACGAAGCCAAATACACCGACGGCAAGGCGATCCATGTGATCCCGGCTCCGGTGCCGAAGGAGATCGCGGACGAATCGATGCGGCTTGCAGTTCTGGCGCACCAGACGCTGGGTTGCCGCGGCGTGAGCCGTGCCGATTTCCGATACGACGACAGCATCGATGGCACCGACGGGATCTACATCCTGGAAGTCAACACTCAGCCAGGCATGACGCCGCTCAGCCTGGTGCCTGAACAGGCGGCGCATATCGGCATGTCCTTCGACGATCTCGTGCGTTGGATGGTCGAGCATGCGGTGTGCGACGGATGAGGCCATTGGAAATCATCAGGCGGGCGCATGAGCCCGAACACGAGATCGGCGGATGCGGTCCCAGGCGGGCCCGCAGACCGCGCCGGCAGGTGGACGATACTGGCCTATATCAAGGCGAGTTGCCGTTGCCGCCGGCGCGGTCTCGCCCCGCGCCGTCCCGCTTCACGCTCCGCCGCCGACGCACCCTAAGCCAACGCAGTATCGCCCGTAGGCGGTGGGGGACCCGCGTCTTGCTGGCCGCAGGGCTGATGGCCTTGCCGGTCTGGTTCTGGCACAGCGGACAGTTTGATCACGCCGGTAGCTGGCTCCGGAACTCCAGCGCACAGACTGCCATGGGCGCGCAGATGAGCGTCGGCGACGTCCTGGTCCAAGGCCGCCGCCGTACCAGCCGAAAAGCCTTGACCCGCGCGTTAGGCGTGCGGCTCGGCACGCCGATCCTGGCACTCGATCTGACAGCGGCGCGGCAGCGGATCGAGGCCCTGCCATGGGTTGCCGCCGCCTCGATCGAACGTCGTCTGCCCGACACGATACACATCCGGATCACCGAACGCCGGCCGATCGCGCGCTGGCACGACGGCAAGCACAGCTATCTGGTCGATCATGACGGGTTTGTCATCCGCCAGCGCAGCCTCAAAGGGTATTCGAGCTTGCCGATGGTGACCGGCCGCGGCGCACCGCAAGCCGTCGGATCGTTGCTGGACCTATTGAAATCGCAACCGAAGCTGGCCACCCGAATTGTCGCCGCGCGCCGGCTGGGCCAGCGTCGCTGGGACTTGATATTCGACAAGGGCGTGGTGGTGATGCTGCCGGAAGACAAACCGCGTGCGGCCTTTGGGCGCCTGGCCCGGCTGGCAACGCGCCACCGGCTACTCGACCGTGGGTTGGTCGCCATTGATATGCGCCTGCCCGGCCGGGTGGTGCTGCGCGCTCCCGGCCGTATCGAACCGCCATTGAAGACCGGTGCGCCGGAACGGAGCACCTGAGCATGCAAGAAAAGAAACAAAGACGCCAAACAATCCCAGGGACGGAGTCGTGACGTGAGCAAAGGACAAAAGGAGATGATCGCAGCGCTCGATATCGGCACCAGCAAGGTCTGCTGTTTGATTGCCGAAGCCGGCGACGACGGCGCACCGAATGTCGTGGGCATCGGTCACCAAGTCGCCAAGGGTATCAAGGCCGGCACCATCGTCGATATGGAAGCCACGCGAAATGCTATCCGGGCCGCAGTTCATGCGGCGGAAGAGATGGCCGACGCAACGATCAAGGACGTGTTCGTCAGTCTTTCCACCGGCACGCCGCGCTCGATCCGGTTCGATGCAGAGGTCACTGTCACGGGCCGCGAAATCGGCCAGGCGGACCTGCGCCGCGTGCTCGATCAGGGTTGCCTTTGGCGCAACGGCGAGGCGCGGGACATCGTCCACGCCATCCCGGTCGCTTACAGCCTCGACGGCAATGGCGGTATCCGCAACCCGCAGGGCATGTTCGCCGAACGCCTCGGTGTCGACATGCATCTTGTGACCGCCACCACTGGTGCCGTCAGCAATCTGAACAATTGCCTCTCGGGCTGCTATCTGAATGTCGAATCTTTGGTTTCAGCCTCTTACGGCGCCGGACTTGCCTCGCTGACCGACGACGAACTGGAACTGGGCGCGGCGGTCATCGATATGGGCGGCGGCACCACGTCTATCGCAACGTTCGAGGAGGGCGAGTTGATCTTCACGGGTGTGGTGCCGGTCGGCGGACACCACGTCACCACCGATATCGCACACGGCCTCTCCGCTCCGCTGGCCGAAGCTGAACGGTTGAAGACACTTCACGGAACCACGATACCGACCTCCTCCGACGCACGCCGCCTGATCGAGGTACCACAGATCTCCGGCGAGTCCGGGACCGATGCCGGCCAGATCTCGCGGACCCAGCTGTCCGACATCATCCGGCCCCGTGTGGAGGAAACCCTTGAGCTCGTTCGCGACCTCGTGGAGCGAGACGGTCCCGGCATCGACGCCGCGCGGCGCCTCGTCCTGACCGGCGGCGCCAGTCAACTCGAAGGCGCACGCGATGTCGCCACAGAAGTATTCGAAGCGCAGGTCCGCCTAGGGCGCCCGGCGCGAATCGCTGGCCTCGCCCAATCCGTTTCCGGGCCGGCCTATTCCGTCGCAGCGGGCCTGCTGCGCTACGCAACAACGCGGCACGACGATCGTGCGATCCGGCGGCCGCGAAAACTGGGAGAGCCGGCCGGCCTGTTTGGCCGGATCGGAGACTGGCTGCATGAGAATTTCTAAACCATAGGGTGAAGCCACAAATGCCGGGACATCGAACGCGACCCGGAGCAACGAAACTGCTAAAATCAAATCGGAGGTTGCCATGGGAATCAACTTAAGCACACCGCGCATACCGTCGGAGCTTCAACCCCGCATCATGGTGTTCGGGGTGGGTGGCGCCGGCGGCAATGCCGTCAACAACATGATCCGCTCCAGCCTTGAAGGCGTGGAGTGCATCGTCGCCAACACCGACGCCCAAGCGTTGGCCCAGTCGTTGGCCGAGCGCCGAATTCAGCTTGGGCTGTCGATCACACAGGGCCTGGGTTCCGGGTCGCGTCCCGAGATCGGGCGCGCGGCCGCCGAAGAGGGCATGCAGGAGATCATCGATCACCTGCAAGGCTGCCACATGGCCTTCGTCACCGCGGGGATGGGCGGCGGCACGGGCACCGGAGCGGCACCTGTGATCGCGCGGCTGGCCCGAGAACAAGGCGTCCTCACCGTGGCGGTCGTCACCAAGCCATTTCAGTTCGAAGGCGCACACCGCATGCGGGTCGCCGAGGACGGATTGGCGGACCTCCAAGAACAGGTCGACACGCTGATCGTCATTCCCAACCAGAACCTGTTCCGGGTTGCGGATGAAAACACGACGTTCACCGATGCCTTCAAGCTTGCGGACGAGGTCTTGTATGCAGGCGTCCGGGGCGTCACCGATCTGATGACAATGCCCGGCCTGATCAACCTCGATTTCGCCGATATTCGAACGGTGATGGGCGAAATGGGCAAGGCCATGATGGGGGCCGGCGAATCCGAAGGCGACGGCCGCGCCGTCAAGGCTGCCGAGTCCGCGATCGCCAATCCATTGCTCGACGACGTGTCGTTGCGCGGTGCACGGGGTGTTTTGATCAACATCACCGGCGGCAGCGACATGACCCTTTACGAGGTCGACGAGGCTGCCAATCGTATCCGCGAGGAAGTCGACGCCGAGGCCAACATCATATTCGGCTCGACCTTCGATGAAGCGATTCAGGGACGTATTCGGGTATCGATCTTCGCAACCGGCATCAACGGCCATCATGCCGTCGCCCAGCCGCAACCGGCCCGGGTCCGCGTGCCCGACGAACGGGCACGACGACCGGCACTGCCGCGTGTGGAAGCACCGGCAGAAGACAGCGACCCGGAGGAGATCTTCGGTGCCAGCACGACGAAGGTAGAAGAGCCGGTGCCGGCGCCCGTGGCAGAAGTAACAGCCGATCCGCTGCCGCGTCCGATCGAACCTGCATTGGCCCGGCCAGAGCCGAAAATCGAGCCCCAGACCGCCCCTGAGCCGATCTTCCAGCCGGCTCCCAAAGTGGTTGCACCGGCACCGGCACCAGCGGCCGTCGCGCCGGAGCCTGACGCAGCCCCTGTACAACCGGAACCGGTCCGCCCCGAACAGGCGAGCCCGGAACCGGGACGCCCTGAGCCGGTACGCCAAGAGCCAGTACGCCCGGAGTCGGTACGCTCTGAGCCAATACGTCCGGAGCCGGCGCAGCAGGATATCCGCACTGCGGCCCATCCTGTTCCAGCAGCCCGGGATTTGGAGCCGGAACCGGAGCTGGTCGCTGAACGTCGCCACGAACCGAGTTTCGGCCCGGCACCGGACGAAGGTCCCCAGCCGCTGGTGGCTTCAGCCGACGTCCCGGAGGACAAGGTTGCGCCGCCGGAACCCTTGGTTCGCGAGGTGCCTCGTCTTGAAGCGTCTGAGACACCGCACAACAAGCCGCGCACCAAGGCCCGCTCACGGCTGCTCGGGCTGTTGATCGACAACAGCGTCTCCGACGACGAACCGGCAAAGATCGACGCCAAGGCCTCCGGCGAGTCCAGGGCGCTCCAAGCACCTGTGCAGACCGAGCCGGCCCGGATCGCCGAACCGCCGGCCCATCACGGACTTGACGCAGAACCCCGTGAAGAAGCGGAACTGCTGGAAATCCCAGCATTTCTGCGGCGTCAAGCCAACTGAGGTTCGTTGTTGCCGAGGCGAACGCAGGCGTTCGCCTCGGCGATAACATTTTGAAACAAAGATTGATTTGAGCGGTTCGGCTGCGCCTGTTAGTGAAACGGGCGTGGCCGATCCCGTTTTGGGGCGGCTGAAGTGGTCGGCAGGATGCCTTCCATTATTCGCGACGGTGGCAGGGACCGGGGGGTCTGAGCACCGTTCAATGGAAGGGGCGTCATCCCCAAAGCGGGAATGACGTCAAATATGAGGGGAGTATCGGCGCATGGCGCCACGCGGACCGCACGGAACCGGTCGACGGCAACGTACATTGAAGGATTCGATCGAGTGCAGCGGTGTCGGACTTCATTCCGGCGCCCGGGTCGTCATGACCCTACGCCCGGCCGATCCTGGCCATGGCATCGTCTTCCGGCGCACTGACATGGCGGGCCGTGGCGCTGAGATCAAGGCGGACTGGGGGTCGGTCGTCGATACCCGCCTCAACACCACAATCGGAAATGCCGACGGCGTCACGGTCAGCACGATCGAACACTTGATGGCCGCGCTTTGCGGCGCCGGCCTGGACAACGTGATCGTGGAGCTGAACGGGCCTGAGGTTCCGATCATGGACGGAAGCTCCGCCCCGTTCGTGTTCCTGATCGAATGCGCTGGTGTTATCCCGCAGGACGCACCGCGGCAACTGATCGAAATTCTGCGCCCGGTCAGCGTCGGCGACCGAGGCCGCTCCGCAATGCTGTCGCCGGGCAAGGGCTTTTCAGTTAGTTTCGAAATTGATTTCGAAGGCACGCTGATCGATCACCAGCAATTTTTCAGCGACTTTTCCAACGGCGCGTTCCGGCATGATATTGCGCGGGCGCGGACGTTCGGTTTCGAGGAAGAGGTCACCCAACTACGTGCTGCGGGATTGGCGCGCGGGGGTTCGCTCGACAATGCCATCGTAGTCAGCGGCGATCGGATCCTGAACGACGATGGCCTGCGCTACGAGAACGAGTTCGTTCGCCACAAGGTCCTCGACTCGATTGGAGATCTCTATCTTGCCGGCGGCCAGCTGTTGGGTCATTTCCACGGGTTCCGCTCGGGCCACGCGTTGAACCATGAACTCTTGCGCGCCGTGTTTTCCGATGAAAGCGCGTGGCGGTTCACCGAGCTCGAAGATGCGCCCGCGGCGATTCACGAACCGGAACCGATCGCGGCAACAGCCTAAAGCCGCCACCAAGCCGGCGATCGGACGTTGGCGGTCATCCGTTGGTCCTGAACGGCCACGGAAAATTGGCGTTCCGCGTTCCTGCCCGATTTGCTAGAAAGGTCGTTGGAATCTGAGGGACAGGCCGTTCCGCTGCGACCTTAGCGACGCGCGCGGCCTCCCAAACGCAAAACATCAGGCGACCATGCAGAACATTATGCGACTTCCCCGGTGCCTCGTGCTCGTATTCCTGCCGCTGGCATTCGCCCTTACGCTTTCGGCGTGCAGCGACAAGAAAAACAAGCCCAACTATGTCCAAGGCTCGGTCGACATCCTCTACAACAAGGCGATGGATCAGCTGCTGGCGCAGAACTACAAGCAAGCCGCCAAGCTCTTCGACGAAGTCGACCGCCAACACCCCTACTCCACTTGGGCGACGCGGGCGCAGCTCATGTCCGCCTACGCCAAGTATCGCAACAAGAAGTACGACGACGCTGTCATTGGGCTGGAGCGCTATATCCAGCTTCACCCCAATGCGCGCGACATCGCCTACGCCTATTACTTGAAGGGCCAGGCCTACTACGAACAGATCAAAGATGTGCGCCGCGACCAAACGGCGGCGCGCCAAGCCGGCGCCAGCTTCAAGGCATTGATCCGACGCCATCCGAACTCGCGTTACGTGCGTGATGCGCGCCGCAAGATCGATTTGGTCAACGACCATGTCGCCGGCAAGGAAATGTCAGTTGGCCGATACTATCTGAAACGCAATCGCCAGCTTGCCGCCATAGGCCGTTTCCGTACCGTTATCTCCAAATACCAGTCGACCAGCCACGTCCCCGAAGCGCTCTATCGCTTGAGCGCCGCCTACACGGCGCTTGGCGTGACCGACGAAGCACGCAAGATCACCGCAGTGCTCGGCTACAATTATCCGGCCAGCGAGTGGTACGTCGACAGCTACCAGCTCGTGACCGGTCGGGATGTCAAACGCACCGGCCCGGTAAAAAAGACGGAAAGTTTCGGCCGGCGGGTCCTGCGCTGGCTCTTCTGATCGCGAGAGGCCGATGCTCGTCGGGCTCTCGATCCGAGATGTCGTCATAATCGACCGGCTGGACCTGGGCTTTGCGTCCGGGCTCAGCGTACTGACCGGCGAGACGGGTGCGGGCAAGTCGATCCTGCTCGACGCGCTTGGGCTGGCTTTGGGCGAGCGCAGCGAACAGGCCCTGATACGGACCGGCGCGGATCGCGCCGTGGTCACCGCATCCTTCGAAATTCCCGACGGTCATCCGCTGCGCAGCAGGCTCACCGAACAGGGTCTGGACGCAGACGGCCCGATCGTCCTCCGGCGAGTTCTGGGCCGCGACGGGCGCTCGCGCGCCTTCGTCAACGACCAGGCCACAAGCATCGGTATGTTGCGCCAGATCGGCGAGACGCTGGTGGAGGTGCAGGGTCAGTTCGAGCAGCGCGGCTTGCTGAACACCGCGACCCATCGCGGTATTCTTGACGCGTTTGCCGGCCATGCGCCGCTGGTCGAGGCGACGCGCATCAGTCATGCCGCATGGCGCAAGGCTGAAAAAGTCCTGGCGGAGGCCGAGGCGGCGATGGCCGAGGCACGGGCCGACGAGGAGTATCTCCGCCACGCCCTTCACGAGCTTGACCGTCTCGCGCCGGTCGCCGGGGAGGAGGCCAAGCTGGCCGAGAGTCGGGCGACTTTGATGAGCCGCGAGAAGCTGGCGGATGCATTGGAACTGGCCCGCGCCGAGGTGGCCGGGAATGACAATGTCGAGGACACGCTGCGCAAGGCCCAGGCCCATCTTGAGCGAGCTGGCGAGGAGGGCACGCGCTTTTTCGCCTCAATCATCGAGATCCTGGAGCGCGCCACCGCTGAAGCCGCCGAAGCGTCCCGCGCACTTCGTTCCGCAAGCATCGCGATCGAAGGCGACGCTGGCAGCCCGGAGGAGATCGAGGAGCGGCTTTTCGCGCTGCGTGATCTGGCCCGGAAGCACCGCACCGATGTCGATAAGCTTCCGGCATTACGCGAGACACTCGCCGAACGGATCGCGGGTCTAGACAACCGCAGAGACAACGTGGGTCGGCTTGAAAAATCCCTCGCCGAGGCACGCGCCGCTTATGTGGCCGCGGCACAGGCGTTGACGGCGAGCCGGCAATATGCGGCCAAGCGCCTCGACCTGGCGGTGAGTAAAGAGCTGGCGCCGCTCAAGCTGGACAAGGCGTCGTTCCGGACCGCGCTCGACCCGCTGGGCGAACTGGATTGGGGTGCGGACGGCGCCGACCGCGTGGCCTTTGAGGTCTCAACCAACCCCGGCGCCGCGATGGGCCCGCTTCGCAAGATCGCTTCCGGGGGCGAGCTTGCGCGCTTCATGTTGGCGCTCAAAGTCGTGTTGGCCCAGTCCAGTCCGGTCCCCACGCTCATATTCGACGAGGTCGATGCCGGCGTCGGCGGCGCCACGGCGGCTGCGGTCGGCGCACGCCTCGACCGCTTGTCGCGCGCTGTGCAGGTCCTGGTGGTAACGCACTCGCCGCAGGTCGCCGCGCGCGGCCAGCACCATTTGCGCGTGACCAAGTCGGAAGCCGGCCCGGCCGTAACAACGCAAGTCGACGCGCTCGTCTCCGCCACGAGGCGTGAGGAAATTGCCCGAATGCTCTCCGGCCACGACGTGACCGACGAAGCGCGCGCCGCCGCCGACCGCCTGATTGCAGGGGAAACCGAGTGACCACGCCAGCGTCGGTCGATCAGATTCCGGTCGAGACGCTGGACGAGGCCCAGGCTGCAATGGAGCTGGAACGGCTTGCCTCCCAGATCGCCGATCACGACGCGCTCTATTACCAGGACGACGCGCCGGCGATCGATGATGCCGAGTACGATGCGCTCCGCCGCCGCAACAACGATATCGAGGCACGTTTTCCCAGGCTGGTCCGTACCGACAGCCCATCCAAACGCGTCGGTGTCGGCCCTGCCGATGGGTTCGCCGAAGTCAGGCACTCGGTGCCGATGCTGTCATTGGACAACGCGTTCGACGACACCGACGTCCACGAATTCGTTGCCGGGATCAGGCGCTTCCTGAAAGAACTGCAGAACGACCCTACGATCCCGGTCGAGCTTGTGGCCGAGCCCAAGATCGATGGGCTATCCGCTGCGGTGCGCTATCAGGAAGGCAAGTTCGTCCTGGGCGCCACGCGCGGCGACGGAGAAGTCGGCGAGGATGTCACAGCCAATCTGGCCACTGTGATCGACCTGCCCAAGCGGTTGGAGGGCAGCGACATTCCGTCCGTGATCGAGGTGCGCGGCGAGGTCTATATGCGAAAGGACGATTTCGCGGCACTCAACGCCTCCCGAGAGGCGGCCGGCGAGCCGGCATATGCAAACCCCCGGAATTCAGCATCGGGCTCCCTCCGTCAGATCGATGCATCCGTCACCGCGTCGCGGAAGCTCCATTTCTTCGCCTATGCCTGGGGCGAGCTCAGCGAGCCGGCCGGAAAGGATTACTGGCATTTCTTGGAGCGGCTACGAGGGTGGGGCTTCTCGGTCAATCCATACGCCAAACTGTGCTCGAACGTCGAGACAGCGCTGGCGCTCTACAGCGAAATCGAGGCCGACCGCGCCGCCCTGCCCTACGATATCGACGGTGTCGTCTACAAGGTGAACCGGCTGGACTGGCAGAACCGTCTTGGCATGGTCAGCCGCGCTCCGCGCTGGGCGATAGCCCACAAATTTCCGGCCGAAAAAGCTGAAACCGTGCTTGAGCGCATCGACATCCAAGTCGGCCGCACCGGCGCCCTCACGCCGGTCGCGCGCCTGAAGCCGGTTACGGTGGGCGGCGTGGTCGTCAGCAACGCGACGCTCCACAACGAGGACGAGATCGCGCGCAAGGACGTGCGTGCCGGTGATGCCGTCGTGGTTCAACGCGCCGGTGACGTGATCCCTCAAGTTGTCCGCGTGATCGAAGAGAAACGCCCGGCCGGCACCATCCCTTATGAATTCCCCAATCGATGCCCTGTTTGCGACAGCCAAGCGGTCCGCGAACCGGGCGAGGCGGTGCGGCGTTGCACGGGCGGGCTCATCTGCTCGGCCCAGGCCGTGGAACGCTTGAAGCATTTCGTCAGCCGCACCGCCTTCGACATCGAGGGGCTCGGCACCAAACACATCGTGAGCTTCTGGGAGGACGGCACGATCGCACGGCCGGGCGATATATTCCGGCTGCACGGGAAACTGGCCGAAATTCAAACCCGCGAGGGTTGGGGCGAACAATCGGCCGCCAAGGTGATGGCAGCCATCGAGGCACGACGCACCATCGCCCTCGATCGGCTCATCTATGCACTGGGCATACGCCAAGTCGGCGACGCCACGGCCAAACTGCTGGCGCGGCGCTACGAGACGCTCGACAAGTTGCGTGCCGCGATGGTCACTGCCGGCAAGGAACGCGCCGCCAATCCAGAAGAGCTCAAGAAATCGGAGCTGGTGGGGGAAGCCTATGCCGAGCTGTGCGACATCGACGGCGTTGGATTCCGTGTGGCTGACGACCTGATCACCTTCTTTCGCGAGCCGCACAATCTGGAGGTGCTCGACGACTTGGCGGGCGAGCTGACGATCGAGGCCACGCCGGCCCCCGCCGCGGGCTCGCCGGTCAGCGGGAAGACCGTCGTTTTTACCGGGTCGCTAGAGACGATGACCCGCCAGGAAGCCAAGGCCAGAGCGGAATCGCTTGGCGCCAAGGTTGCCAGTTCGGTCTCGAAGAAGACAGACTACGTCGTTATAGGCGCGGACGCCGGATCGAAGGCCAAAAAAGCGGCCGAGCTCGGTCTCGCCGTTCTGAGCGAAGCCGATTGGGTGGCGCTCGCCGGCCAGTGACGTCGAATGTTCCGGTCAGTCGAGTGGATATTTGAGGCCGGTCGCACAGTTGAAAAGCACCACCTGTTCATCGGCGGACACGCGGCCATCTGCCAACGCGGTCCTATAGGCAGCCATCGTCGCAGCGCCCTCCGGACAAAGCAGGAGCCCATCCAGCCGTGCGACATCGCGGCGCGCTTTCAAGATCTCTTCATCGGAGACCGCCGCGGCGAAGCCGCCGCTCTCGCGCACCGCGCGCAAGACCAGGAAGTCGCCAACCGCGGCCGGCACCCTGATCCCAGCCGCTATGGTGCGTGCATCCTTCCAGCGTTCGGCATGCTCAGCCCCTTTCTCGTAAGCCCGCACAATAGGCGCGCAGCCCTCGGCCTGGACCGCGACCATGCGCGGCCGAGCAGAACCGATCCAGCCGATCGTCTCCAGTTCGGCAAAGGCTTTCCACATTCCGATCAGCCCCGTGCCGCCGCCAGTGGGATAGAAGATTACGTCGGGTAACGACCAACCGAATTGCTCGGCCAGTTCCAGGCCCATCGTCTTCTTGCCCTCGATCCGGTAAGGCTCCTTTAGCGTCGCGCAATCGAACCACCTGCCCGCCCTGGCACCCTCGGCGACCAGCCGTCCGCAATCGTCGATCAATCCGTCGACGCGGATCACTTCCGCCCCCTGCAGCAGCGTTTCCGCAATGTTGATTTCCGGCGTGTCCGAAGGGCAATAGACGGTCGTTGCCAGCCCCGCGCGCGCGCCATACGCCGCCAGCGCCGCACCCGCATTGCCGTTGGTGGGCATGGCGAGGTGCTTGAGACCTAGCTCCTTCGCCATTGCGACGGCCAGCGCCAGCCCGCGCGCCTTGAATGAACCCGTAGGCAACCGGCCCTCGTCCTTGGCCAAAAGCCGCCCTGCCCTCGGGCCGGTGCGATCCAAACAGATCAGCGGGGTTACGACCTCGCCAAGCGCCACCCTGTTCTCCGCCCGGCGGACCGGCAGGAACTCGCGGTACTTCCAGAATCCGTCGGCGCGCGCGGCGATCCGGTCTCGATCGACCGAGCGGCGAAGCGCCTCCAGATCGTAGCGCACCAGCAGCGGCCGCCCGGCCTCGGAAAGCCCATGGATCTCACCGGCCTCGTACCGCGAGCCGGTTGCCGAGCATTCCAGGTGACTTACAAACGTCTCGCCGTCCTGGCCAATAGGCTCAACGGGTTGGTTCGGCATCGTCGATCGCTTCCCTAAATTGGCAATCGTGGAATGTTTTTAAGCTTTCGTCCGTATCATGGACGATCACCCCCCTCGTTCAGCGACTACGCCGTTGCCCAGCTACAACCCGTCGGCCCAATCCAGCCATCTGCATGGGTATTGATTTGCCCGCAGATCATCATCACGGCAATATGGCGCGGTCCACACCCTCACGACAGCACGGTATCGCAATGGACAGACGTAGCATCCTTCGAATAGGCGCCGCGACTGGCGCCAGCGTCATCGGATCGGCGACGATTCCAGGATTGGTGTTCGCCGCGGAACGCTTCGGCGAACTACAAACCCCGCTTGCCGGCAGCATCTTTTACACAAAAGAGCGGCCCGGACGCTGGGCGAAGAAGGTGGCAGGCCACCTGCCGGTGGTCGAACAACGCGGCGACCGCATCCGGGTGACGACGCGCCACCCCATGACCGGCTACAAGCACTACATCATCAAACACATGCTCCTCGACGAGAATTTCAAATTCGTGCGCGAGAAGGTGTTTGATCCGGGTGCCGACAAGCCGGTGAGCGAATACGACATCAGCGGCCTGAAACGACAGCTCTACGCCGTCAGCATGTGCAACCTGCACGACAACTGGGTCAGCGTGCTGGCGCTCTAGCTCAAGATTGGCCGGGTCGCTGTGTTGAGCCACCCGGCCGTAGCCGCGTCGACCAGGGGCGTCAGCGCCTCGCGTACCCGCTCGTGATAGGTATCGAGCCAGGCAATCTCTTCGGTCGTGAGTAGCGATGGCTCAACCGACGCTCGGTCGATCGGCGCGAGGGTCAGCGTCTCGAAGCCGTACATTTGGCGCTCGGCGCCATCCACTGCCGGCTCCACGCGGACGGCGACCAGATTCTCGATGCGGATGCCGAACGCGCCGGTCTTGTAGTAGCCCGGCTCGTTCGAGCAGATCATTCCGGGTCTGAGGCCAACCGTATTCGGCAATTTCGAAATGCGCTGCGGGCCCTCGTGCACCGACAGATAGCTGCCGACGCCATGCCCAGTGCCGTGATCGAAGTCGAGACCCGCGTCCCAAAGCGGCCGGCGCGCGATGGCGTCGAGCTGGGAGCCGGTGGTGCCCTTGGGGAATTTCACCGTCGCCAACGCGATATGGCCTTTCAGCACCCGCGTGAAGCGGTCCTTCATCTCTCCGGTCGGCATGCCGATGGCCACAGTTCGGGTGACGTCGGTCGTGCCGTCGGGATATTGCGCGCCGGAATCGACCAGATAGAGCTCGCCCGGTTGGAGCGCTCGGTTGGTCGCATCAGAGACCCGGTAGTGCACGATGGCCCCGTTCGGGCCGGATCCGGAGATCGTGTCGAAGCTGAGGTCGCGAAGCTGATTGTTCTCCCGCCGCAACGCTTCGAGGCGTTCCGCCGCTGCGATCTCGGTGATACCGCCCGCCTCGGCCTCCTCAGCGATCCAGGCCAGGAAGCGCGTCAGCGCGACACCGTCGCGCAAATGAGCGGCCCGGGCGCCGTTCAGTTCGGCATCGTTCTTCTGCGCCTTGGGCAAGAGGCAGGGATCCGCCGCCCGTACGATCTCTGCCCCAGCGCCCGCCAGGCGCTTGAAGACCCAGTCGGCCGCGGTGGCGGGATCGGCCATCACCCGCGCCTTGCGGGCGCCCAGCGCATCGATCGCGCCCGCCAGCGCCGCCGGTGGGGCAATCTCAACGGCTTGTCCCAAATGAGTGCGCAACGCGTCATCGGTCTTCGCCGCCTCGATAAACAGCGTTACCGATCCGTCAACCATGAGGATCGCAAATGACAGCGGCAGCGGGGTGCGGGGCACGTCACCGCCCCGGATGTTGAGGAGCCAGGCGATCGATTCCGGCAAGGTCAAGACCACAGCATCGGCCTTGGCGCGCTTTAACGCCGCGCCGATCTCCTTGCGCTTTTCCGACGATCCTAGGCCGGCGTATTCGATATCGTGGGGCACGGTGGCCGCCATGGGCGGGTCCGGCCGCTCCGTCCAGACAGTATCCAGCGGATTGCCGTCGGTGGGGACTAGCTTGGCGCCGACCTTGCTGCACGCCTCGGCAAGCCGGCGTGTGCCCTCCTCGGTATGCAGCCACGGATCATAGCCCAGGGACGCGCCTGGCCCCATGGCATCGGCCAGCCATTCCGCCGGCGGTTCGTCGGTGATGTGACGATATTCGAAGATCTCGCCGTCGACCTGATCGCGGATCTGCAGTGTGTAGCGGCCGTCGACGAATATCGCGGCCCGCTCGCCCAGCACGATCGCAAGCCCGGCGGATCCGTCAAATCCGGTGAGCCAAGCCAGGCGCTCGGCTGATGGCGGCACGTACTCGCCCTGGTGCTCGTCGGCGCGCGGCACGACGAACCCATCGAGCCCGCGGCGCTTCAGCTCCGAGCGTAGGGCCGCAACCCGCCCGGCCGCGGCAAACTTGGGCTTCGCCGGCACACTATCGTTCACGTCAAGCTCGGGGGGCCAAGTTGCTCCATCATAATGTCCAAGCTAGGTGTCATATGAAGGCGGCGCAAGGGCAACGGGTGGGCATGCGAATTCGACAATGCTGCAATGCAACATAAACGGTCGAAATCAACGATTCGGCAACCCATCTGGAATATCAGTGGAAACAGATCAGGAGCACCGATCAACCGACCGGGCATAAGGAGCGAAGCAATGAAACAAGAACAAATGGTCAATCTAGCTAGCCAAGACGATTTCGAGCGCGCGGGCTTCGATTATTTCGAGGTTCTCAAGAGGGCTAACCAGGCGCGCGGCGATGCCTTTGGAAAGGCCGTGGTTCGGGCTTTCAGCGCCATCAAGCGTACCATGCGGGCTGCTGTCGATCGCATCGGCAAGCGCCAGCGCACGGTCGATGAGTTGAACGCGCTCGACGATCGGATGCTGCATGATATCGGGATCACGCGCGGCGATATCCCGTTTGCGGCCAATCAGGCAGACTTGCGCGGAAACCCGGGCAACGACAGCGGCGCCCGCGCCGCTTGACGCCGACCAACACTTCTTTGCCGGTATTTGGGCGGTTCCGATCGGAACCGCCCTTTTCTATCTGCGGGTCATAACCAAGTCGAAGCGGGCTTTCAGGGCGCCGCGCTCAAGCTCCGCGGCGGGACGGAAATCCGCGGCGATGATGGCGCCTGTATCGGCAACGTTCCGGTAGAGGAAATCTCGGGCGTTTTGCGGATGGCCAGCGACATACATTTGCGTCACAAGCTCCCGAAAGCCGGGCGCCTGCACGGCGAAGTGAATATGCGGCGTGCGGCCCGGATAGGGCACCGGTTGGATCGTGCGGAAACGGTAGGCGCCGCCGGTGTCGGATAGTGTGCGGCCATAGCCTTGGAAATTTTGGTCGAGACGCTTGCGGCCACGATCTCCGGGGTGATGGTAGACCCCGCCGGCGTCGCATTGCCAGATCTCCACCCGAGCCTTTTCGATCGGGTTTCCGTCGATATCGAGGATGCGGCCCGCGAGATGCGTGACCTCGCCCATCGCCCGCGCCGCGCGGCCCTGAACGCGAACCAGATCGTTGTCACTGTCGGGCGGAAACCGCACCGGATAGAAGGGGCCACGGGTTTGACGTGGTGTCGGCTTCAACGCAGCCAGGGCCGGTGTCGCCGTGGCCAGCACCGCCAACGACAAGCCCGAGGCGAGCAGGCGTCGGCGGGGAACGTATATCTCCGTCATATCGATTTTCCCTGCGGCTTGAATTGGGCCATCAGTGCAATCCTAACGAACAGGACGGACAATTCCGGCGTTTCGCAGCCTCACAATTTAGCGATCGCGCCGCAGGATCAGCGTCGGCCATTGGCCGAGCCGCACCGATCCGTAAGCCTTGAGCCCCGCGTCCCGGTATGCGGCGCGGACTTGGCGCTCCTGCTCGCGCAGTATACCGGAAAGGATCGCAAAGCCGCCGGGCGCCATTGCGTGCGAGAGATCGCCGGCGATGGCGATAAGGGGATTGGCTACGATATTGGCGGTCACTAGGTCGAGCGGCCCCTGCCCGGTTAGCGTTGTGGACTTTAGTGCGTCTCCGACGCGCGTCACCACGAGACTGGCGACCTCATTTGCCAGTGCGTTCGCCGCAGCCGTTTCGACGGCGACCGGATCATGGTCGACCGTGTCTACCGCCTGCCCCCAGAGCTTGGCCATGGCAATGGCGAGGATGCCCGAGCCGCAACCGAGATCGAGTAACCGCTTGGGCGCAAATCGCGCGCGATTTGCCAGCCGGTCGAGGGCCAGCAGGCAGCCGCGTGTGGTTTCGTGGCCGCCGGTTCCGAAGGCTGGCCCGGCGTCGAGCGCGATGGCGATCCTGCCTTCGCCGGTCCGCGCCGGCTGATCTGTCGGGTGGACGAAAATGCGTCCGGCCTGAACGGGCTTGAAGTCTCTACGGTTCTCCGCGAGCCAGTCGCGGTCGGCCAACTTTTCAATCCGGATCGCCGGCCGCCCAATCTGCGCTGCGCCGGCCGCCAGGGCCGCCGCGGTCTCGATCCCTGCCCGGTCCGGTTCATGATCGGTATAGCCGCTGATGCGCCAGATCGAGCCGTCCGGCTTGGCCTCGAACATCGAGACCGCCTCGGCGCGACCGTCCAAAACGCCCTGGAAGACCGGAAGGGCCGCCACCGGCACGATCAGTTCGATCAGCCAGATTGGCGGTGCGGCCGGCACTCGGGTCAGCTCTTCCGCGCTATCCCCACCGGGACCTCGGCGAGGCGCTTCATCTCGGCACTAGCGAACAGGGCCGGATTGTCGAGATAGTCGACCACCATCTCCGTCGCATCGACGCCCCACAAGACCTCGCCGTTGATCACAAAGCTTGGTACGCCCCAGACGCCGCGCTCAATCGCCTCGTTGCCGTTCGCGATCAGCCCGGCCTTGACGGCGGGATCGTTGATATGCGCATCGGCTTCCTCCACGCTCAATCCCAGCGCGGCGGCGAAGTCCGGCCAATCGGCATTGGGATCGCGACCGTCCACCCAGATGAACTTGAAGATCGTCTCAACGACCTGCGGCGTGTTCGCGAGCGCGATCGAGAGGCGCAGGATCTTGATCGGATGAAACGGAAAAACCGGCGGCACCTTGATCGGAATGGCGTTGCGGTTCGCCCACCATTTTGTGTGGCGCAATGTAAAGAGCCGCTTGGGCGGGATCTCGGCCGGGCCTTTGTGCTCCCAGTGCCCCAAGAGCCCGGCGAACAAAATCGGCTTGCGCGTGATCTCAAGGTCGTCGGGCAGGCGATGGAAGATCGTGTGCTGCAAGTAGCTGAAAGGCGAGATGTAATCGAAATACCAGTCGGCCTGGGTCATGTCTTCCCCTCCGTCACGAAGCCCTCCATGACCTTTTTCTCTCCGGTGTGATCGAAGTCGATGGTCAGCTTGTCGCCCTCCACGGCGGTGACCGTACCGTAGCCGAATTTGTCGTGGAACACCCGCGCCCCGGAGGCGAAGCGCGGTGCCTTGCGGGCAGCGACGGTTTCGGCCGAGCCTTCGATCAGCATGCCCCCGCGCCCGCGTGGCTGCGGGATGGCGGCACCATCGGTACGGCCCCAATTGGTGCGGGCCCGGCTGCCCTCACCTCGCGACGACGTCTGGCGCCAATCGCGGCTCTGGCGGCCGTAACCGGCGAAGTCGCCGCCGCCTGAGGTCTCGCGCAGTCCGGCATCGGCGTTGCCGCCGTAAAGACCGCTCTCGGTGCGCACTTCGACATGCTCCGGCGGCAACTCGTCGACGAAACGCGATGGGATCGCCGACTGCCAGAGCCCGTGCACCCGCCGGTTGGCGGCAAACGAGATGGAGGCGCGCTTGCGCGCCCGCGTGAGGCCGACATAGGCGAGGCGCCGCTCCTCTTCCAGCCCGGCAGCACCACTCTCGTCCATGGCGCGCTGGTGCGGGAACAGCCCCTCCTCCCAGCCGGGCAGGAATACGCTTTCGAACTCCAGGCCCTTGGCGCTGTGGAGCGTCATCAGATTGACCATGTCGCCTTTCGAGCCTTCGACCGCCTCCATCACCAGGCTGACATGTTCCAGGAAGCCCGCGATGTTCTCGAACTCCTCCATCGCGGTGATCAGCTCTTTCAGGTTTTCCAGGCGGCCCGGCGCTTCGGGCGTCTTGTCGTTCTGCCACATGGCCGTGTAGCCCGATTCGTCGAGCACCACTTCGGCAAGCTCGGTATGGTCGGCCGCTTCGGCCAGCGAGCGCCAGCGCGCAAAGTCCTCCAGCACGCCTTTCAGCGAACGCCGCGCGGCTGGCCGCAGTTCGTCGGTCTCAACGAGGTCGAGCGCGGCGGCCGTCAGCGAGACATCCTTGGCGCGCGAGAGACGATGGATCGCCTGCACGGTGGCGTTGCCGATGCCGCGCCGGGGCGTGTTGACGATGCGCTCGAAGGCGAGCCCATCATCGGGCTGGTGGATCACCCGCATATACGCAATGGCGTCACGGATCTCCCGGCGCTCGTAAAATCGCGGCCCGCCGATGACCCGGTAGGGCAGGCCCACGGTGATGAAGCGCTCTTCGAATTCGCGGGTCTGAAAACTCGCCCGCACGAGGATCGCCACCTGGTTCAGTGTGTGCTTGGCGCGCTGCAGCGCCTCGATCTCCTCGGCGACCATGCGCGCCTCGGCCTCGCCGTCCCAGAGGCCGGCCAAACGCACCATTTCGCCCGCGCCCGCATCGGTCCACAGCGTCTTGCCGAGCCGGCCCTCGTTCTTTGCGATCAGGCCGGAAGCCGCGCCCAGGATATGGCCGGTGGAGCGGTAGTTCTGCTCCAGGCGTACGACCTTGGCGCCCTCAAAGTCCTTTTCGAATTTGAGGATGTTGCCGACTTCCGCCCCGCGCCAGCCATAGATCGACTGGTCGTCGTCGCCGACGCAGCAAATATTGCGGCGCTTCTGGGCCAGCAAACGCAGCCACAGATACTGCGACACGTTTGTGTCCTGGTACTCGTCGACCAGCACGTATCTGAAGCGCTCCTGGTATTCGGCGAGCACGTCCAGATGTTCGGTGAAAATAGACAGGCAGTGGAGCAACAGATCGCCGAAATCGGCGGCATTCAGCGTCCGCAGTCGGGCCTGATACTCGGCGTAAATCTTGGCCAGCTTGCCGCCGGCAAAATCGCCCGCCTCGGCCGCGTCGACCTTCGCCGGGGTCAACCCACGATCCTTCCAGCGCTGGATAACGCCGAGCAGGACCCGTGCCGGCCAGCGCTTGTCGTCGATGTCCTCGGCCGCCAGGATCTGCTTCAGCAGCCGGATCTGATCGTCCTCGTCGAGGATGGTGAAGTTCGACTTCAGCCCCACCAGCTCCGCGTGGCGGCGCAACATGCGCGCACCCAGCGCATGGAACGTGCCGAGCGCCAGGCCTTCGGAGGCCCCCGCGCCGATCAACGCCTCGACCCGCTCGCGCATCTCGCGTGCAGCCCTGTTGGTGAAGGTGACCGCGAGGATCTGTGACGGCCAGGCGAGCCGTCGGGTCAATATGTGCGACAGCCGCGTCGTCAGTACGCGGGTCTTGCCGGTGCCCGCGCCCGCCAGCACCAGGAGCGGCCCCTCCAAAGTCTCGACCGCCTCGCGCTGGGGCGGATTGAGCGAATCGAGATAAGGCTCCGCCGGCCGCGGCATGGCGGCTTCGGAAAGCTTGCGTGCCGGGGGCGATGCGCCGGCGAGGTCGTCTGTGAATTCGAATGGATCGGCCATGGATGCCTATTATATAGACCGCGCGCGCGGCGACGCTCCACCGGAAAGATCGGCCAAGCCGGCTTGACCCAAAAAAAGCAATTTTCCGTGAGCCCCTACGCCGTACCACATCGCCGACCTATAATAACAATCAACAAAGGTCCTCTGTGAACAGACATGTGCTGGCACGTCCGAAGGAGGAATGCCATGGCGGTTCGACCGAACACGGAGCGGCGTTTCCGCCCGCTGCTCCATGCGCTAGTTGCCGCAAGCTTGACGATTTTGTTCACCGCAGGCGCGGCGTTGCCTGCGGAGACGCCGCGTAAGCTCGACCGGATACTGAAGGCGGTGGTCCGGGTGATGGCGACGGTCCCCGCGGACGCGCGCACCGCACGTGCACTCGGCCAACAGCGCGCCGGCAACGGGATCGTCATCGACGCCAACGGCCTGATCCTCACCATCGGATACCTGATCCTGGAAGCCGAACGGATCGCTGTAATGCCGCTCGGCGGAAAGGCCGTCCCGGCGCGCTTCGTCGCCTACGACCATGAAACCGGGCTGGGCCTCATCCGCGTTGGCGCAAAGCTAGGCCTCAAGCCGATCGAAATCGGCGATTCGCGTGCACTCAAACAGCGCGACACACTGGTCGTCGCCGGCTTTGGTGGCCGCCATCAGGCGCGTCCCACCATTGTGGTGTCGCGCCGCGACTTCGCAGGGTACTGGGAGTATCTGCTGCCAGGGGCGATATTCACCGCACCGGTCTACCGGAATTTCGGCGGTGCTGCGCTTCTGGGTCTCGACGGCAAGCTGGTCGGCGTCGGATCCTTGGTTGTTGGCGACGCAGCCGGCCCAGGTCGTCGCCTGCCCGGCAACATGTTCATTCCGATCGAGAAACTGAAGCCGATCTTGGCCGATTTGCTGGAACATGGCCGATCGCAGGGACCGAAGCGCCCCTGGATCGGCGCTTTCACGCGCGAAGTGGCGCCAGGCCGGGTCATGGTGATCCAGTTGGTGCCCGACGGGCCAGCGGCGAAAGCAGGAATGCGACGCGGCGACCTGGTGGTCGGCGTTGCCGGCCAGAAGGTCGCCGGCCAGCTCGACTTCTACCGGAAGCTCTGGGCCGCGGGCCGGCCGGGCTCGAAGATCGAGATAGCCGTGTTGCGCCGCGAAGGCCCGGCCACGATCACGCTCATTGCCGGCGATCGTTACAGCTGGCTGAAAATCGGCAAGCGCAGCTGAGCGGCGATGTAACCTGGAATTATGCTTCGCCCCGCTCTTCGGCCCGAGCCATCAGTAATGCGCGCTGCTGGGCGAGCATGAACTCGCGCTCCAGCAACACGCCGACCAGCTTCATCGCTTCCATGTCGTCGACCACGGCTGCGCAGGGATCGCAGCCAGGGCCGAAGGCGGCGCGCGCATCGTCGAGGGTCATCGATTGCCGCAGCACAGTTTGCGGCATGCGCGCCAGATCTCCGGCGTTGACGATTTCATCAAGCGAATGGTCGAAGAGCCCATCGCTCATGTCGCCCAACGTAATCAGCCCCTGCAGCCGCCGGTCGCCGTCGACCACGAAGAGGACGCCGTGCCGCGCCCGCGCGAGGCGTCGTCGCAACTCCTCCAGCTTGGTTTCCGGGCCGACCGTGGTGACGTCGCGATCCAGCACTTTGCGAACGGCGACGGCACGCAGGTGATCACGGTCGCGGCCGCCGGTCAGTTCGATACCTCGGCGCTTGAGTTGTTGGGCGAAGAACGACCGGCCGCCAAACTGCTGCGTGATGATCGAGGCCAGCGCCACTGCCACCATGACCGCAATTGTCACCCGGTAGTCGCCGGTCAACTCAAAGACGATCAGCACTGTAGAGATCGGCGCGCCGAGCACGGCGCCGGCCACCGCTCCCATACCCACAATGCTGTAGACCCCGAACCCCGAAGCCGGAACCGGCGCCATGGCGGCGGCAGCGGCGCCGAACACGCCCCCGAGCATGGCGCCGATCACCAGTGACGGACTGAACACACCGCCACCGAAGCCGAAGCCGATGCAGAGCGCTGTTGCAAATATCTTGACGAAAAGGAGCGCAATTAGGAGCTCGAACGCAAGATGCCCGCGGATCGCCTGATCCGTCACGCCGTAGCCGACACCGAGTACCTGCGGGAATGCCAGCGCTACGAGACCGAGCACCAGCCCGGCATAGGCGGGCCGCAGCCAGACCGGGCCGGGAATCTTGCCGGCAAGATCCTGCATATTGAAGACGCTGCGAACAAAGAGATAAGCGACACCTGCACTGACGATGCCCAGGATCGCGAAGACCCCAAACTCCCAGGACGAGACGGAGAGCGCTCCCGGCACGATGAAGGCGGGGAAATCGCCGAAATGAGCGCGCGAAATCATGGTGCCGATTACCGAGGCGATGACGATCGGCGCGAACGCGGATAGGGCGTAGTGGCCGACGACCACTTCCAGTGCGAAGAACACGCCGGCAATTGGCGCGTTGAAGGACGATGCGACCGCCGCCGCGACACCGCAGCCGAGCAAGGTGAGGGCGCTACCGCGCCGCAAGTCGAAGCGTTTGGCCACCCAGGACGCGATGCTGGCACCCAGATGCACGACCGGACCTTCGCGCCCGGTCGAGGCCCCGGCGCCGATCGAGGCTGCATTGACGAAGGCGCCCTGCCAGGCGCTTGTCAGATGCAGGCGTCCCCCTTTGAGCGCCGCGGCCTCGATCACATCGGCCACACCGAGCGGGCGACGTTCTTTGGTGGCAAAACGCACGAACAGGCCGATGACCAGACCGCCCAGCGTGGGAGCGAGCACGATGCGCCAATCCGGCAGCTGCGCCAAACTGCCGAGCAACTGTTCGGCGTCGGTAGCGAACGCGCCCCACTGTACGAAGGCAATCAAGTAGCGGAACCCTATCGCGCCATAGGCTGCCGCAACCCCCAACGCCACGGCAAGCGCCAGCAGCACGACCTGGTCATTGCGCCGAAACCGCCGCAGTCGCACCCGCAGACGCCGCAACACCCGGCGGCGTTTCGATTGGGCGCTCGACATGCTGGGCGCACGATTGGTTGCCTGCGGCACCGTTGGCAATCTCTTTAGTGTTGCGAGAACTTCACAAGGTTCGACTTTAACGCCTTACCATCGTTCTAAGAAGTTCGCGTTCGACATAGCGGGCTGAATTTCTCCGTGGGTTATTTCCGCCGGATGCCAATGACCCGGCCAACCTGCGGCGGTCGCGGCAGGTCTTTGTGGGCAGCCAACACTTCGGCGAGCCGGTCAAATACCGGCGGTCCGAAATTGCTGCTCCGGCGGGTGGCCATATCGACGTGGATATTGATCCATTCCGATGTGGCGGCGAGATCGCCGCTCTCCTCCACGAACATGGCATGGAAGAAATGCATGCTCCTGTGGTCGTGGTCGATCATCCGCGTCTCGATCCGCACCGCATCGCCTTCGTGCAGTTCGCGCAGATAACCAACCTGGGTTTCCAATGCGAAGGCCGAGCAGTTATTCGCCTGACGATACGCCTCGTTCAAACCCACAAAGTCGAACAATTCGTCCGTCGCGTGATCAAAGACCAACACGTAAAAGGCCACGTTCATATGGCCGTTGTAGTCAATCCATTCGGGCAGGATGGTGGCGCGATGGAGTGATAAAGGTGCATCAATGGTCATGCCGCCAAGATAGCGGCCCGGCCCTCCCAAGCAAACCGCATGACCCATCACCATTACTCAATCTCGATGCCGCTTGTCGGGGATTGGACCAGCGGCTAGCGTGAGATTCACGATCGGACGGCTCGGCCATGCTTTCACGCTTCCTCGTCATGCTTTCCGCACACGGAACCTGGATTCTCGCGGGCGGGGTATTTATTGGGCTTGCATGGCCGCAAGCGGCTTCGCTCCTTGGGCCGCTGCTGGCACCGAGCGTATTCCTGATCCTAACGGCTTCGTTGGTTCGGCTCGATTGGTCCGCGACGCTAGGCTATGCGCGGCGTCCGGGTCTAACCGGGATCGCATTACTGGCTCTGATCGTTCTGGCACCGGTTGCCACGGCGCTGGTTATCTCACTGGTCGAGCCTCCGCCGGGATTGGCCAACGCGATCGTGCTGATGGCGGCCGCACCGCCAGTGATGTCAGCGATCGCATTCTCGCTGCTGCTCGGACTGGACGCGCCGCTGGCCACGGTGTTGGTATTCATCACTACATTGCTCGCCCCGCTGACAATACCGCCGATCGCGGTGCTGCTCCTTGGTATCGAGCTTCAAGTCGGGGTCGGGGAATTCATGCTTCGACTTGGCCTGATCGCTTTCGGGGCTGCGGGGCTGGCGGCGGCGATCCGGGCGTTGGTCCCGGCGGAATCCCTGCAACGCCGTAGCGCTGAGATCGATGGGACCGCGGTCGCCATGCTGCTGGTATTTGCGGTTGCCATCATGGACGGCGTCGCTGGGACGATCGCCGCCCGCCCGATCTTCGTGGCCATTGCCATTGGGCTCGCATTCGCCGCAAACATCGCGCTCCAGCTTGTGGCGGCGCTTGCGTTCTGGTGGGCCGGAGCGCGCCAGGCGCTCACCATCGCGTTGGCCTGCGGCAACCGAAATATGGGACTGATGCTGGCGGCACTGGCCGGTACCGCAGAGTTCGAAATCATCCTGTTCTTCGCGATCGCGCAAATCCCGATGTACGTGCTGCCTGCGCTTCAAAGGCCACTTTATCGGCGGACATTGGCGAGAAACACATGACGTCGAAGGAATGGAAACCGGTCCAACGCCAGACGCGCCAACGAGCCGGCGCGGTCAAAAAGAAGGAAGGGCCGCCGAAGCGGCCCTTCAAGGGGCAGAGGAAAAAGGGATTCCGTCCGAATTGAGTCATTGGAGGACTCCCAAACTAGCGCCTCGCTCCGGGTGTGCAACGTCACGTTCAATCACGGTTCGGTGAAATAATTCTCACGGGTTTGTGATCAAAAACGACGAGCCCCTACACGCATCACCCCGAAATATCACGACTATTTGCGATCTCCGGGATTTTCGACATTTGGCCGATTGGCTGCTGCCAGTAGCTGCAGTTTTCCAACTTGTTAATCATTCACGGTTAACTTCGGGAGCGTTGGGGGCCCATGAAAACCATCCTTAGGTAACGGAACGGCAGGGGCCCCGTCAGGAGGACGAGATGAAAACCTCAGTGACGCGACCTGGCCTCATTTGGCCCAGCCTGTTCATTCTCGGCGCCGTCTCGGCGCTGGCGATATCCAGCGGCACTGCCGCTGCGGCTGAACCGCTTTGCAACAAGCGCGGCGTCGTGTTGAAGACGCTGAACAAAGACTACGGCGAAAGGCCTGTTGCCTTCGGCATCACGGAGGCTGGCGCCATGGTCCAGCTCGTCATGTCAAGGGACGGCAAGACCTGGACGCTGGTGATCCACAACCCCAAGGGCGTCAGCTGTCTGATGGCCGCGGGCGAGACATGGAAAGCCCGCCAGTTCCCAGAGCAGGCCTCATTGCGCGCTGGCGGCGCACGCTGACAGTCTTTGGCGACTGATCCGTTGAAAGCGGTCGGACGCCTCGCGCGCTAGCGCTCGTAACCGAGCACTGGCGCTAGCCAGCGCTCGGCCTCCTGCATCGTCCAGCCCTTGCGCCGCGCGTAATCTTCGACTTGATCCTGGCCGATCCGGCCGGTCCCGAAGTACCGCGCCTCCGGGCGCCAGAAGTAATAGCCCGACACCGCCGATGTTGGCAGCATCGCAAAGCTCTCGGTCAGGGTGATCCCGGCGTTGTCCCCCGCATCCAGCAAATCGAACAACGTCTGCTTCTCGGTGTGGTCCGGGCAAGCCGGGTAGCCGGGCGCCGGCCGAATGCCTTGGAATTCTTCGCGAATCAATGCCTGGTTGGCCAGTTTCTCGTCAGGCACGAAACCCCAAAACTCCTTGCGCACCCGTTCGTGCATGTGCTCCGCGAAGGCTTCGGCGAGACGGTCCGCCAACGCTTTGGCCATTATGCTTGAGTAATCGTCGTTCGCGGCCTCGTGGCGCGCGACGAGCGCGTCGAGGCCAATGCCGGTGGTAACGGCAAATCCACCGAGATGGTCCGCGGAACCCGTGTCGCGAGGCGCGGTAAAGTCCGCCAGCGCGTAGTCCGGCCGCCCGGCTCGCTTCAGCAACTGCTGACGTAGCGTGTGGACAACGGCGCGGACTTCCGTGCGGTCCTCATCGGCATAGATCTCGATATCCTCCGCGCCGTTGCTGTTGGCCGGCCAGAAGCCGATCACGCCTCGGGCCGAGAGCAGGCGATCCGCCACGATGTTGTCCAGCATCGCCCGGGCATCCTTGAAAAGATCGCTCGCGGCCTCACCGACGACCGGATCCTCAAGAATGTTCGGGTAGGTGCCCGCAAGTTCCCAGGCACGGAAGAACGGCGTCCAGTCGATCCGCTCCGCCAGTTCATCCAGCGGATAGTCCTCGAACGATTTGGTGCCGGTGAAGGTCGGGCGCGGCGGCGCGGCCTCATACCAGTCGAAATGCGCCTTGTGGACGCGAGCCTCTTCCAGCGAGCGCCGGTCCTCGTCGCCGCTCTTGCCGGCGTGGCGTCCGCGCAGTTTCTCGTACGCCTTGCCGGTTTGCTGCAGAAGGCTTTTGCGCGATCTATCTGCAACGAGCTGGCCGGCGATACCGACGCTGCGTGAGGCGTCGAGCACATGGATCACCCCGCCCCGGTAATTCGGCTCGATCCTTACTGCGGTATGAACGCGCGACGTTGTCGCACCTCCGATCATGACCGGAATGGAGAAGCCCTGCCGCTCCATCTCTTGGGCGACATGAACCATCTCATCGAGCGACGGTGTGATCAGGCCGGACAAGCCGATCATGTCCGCGCCCTCGTCGGCTGCAGTCTTCAGTATGTCCTGCGCCGGCACCATGACGCCCAGATCGACGACTTCGAAGCCATTGCACTGGAGTACGACGCCGACGATGTTCTTGCCGATGTCATGTACATCGCCCTTGACCGTCGCCATTACGATCTTGCCGTTTGCGGCATTCTTGCCGGTCGAGCTCTTGTCGTCGTCAATGAAGGGGAGCAGGTGTCCAACCGCCTTTTTCATCACCCGCGCCGACTTCACCACCTGCGGCAGGAACATCTTGCCCGAACCGAACAGATCGCCGACCACGTTCATGCCATCCATCAGCGGTCCCTCGATCACCTCGATGGGACGCTCGCTGGCCAGCCGTGCTTCTTCGGTATCCTCAACTACGAAAGCGTCGATGCCGTTCACCAGCGCATGGGCCAGGCGCGCTTCGACCGGTCCTTCGCGCCAAGCCAGATCGTCGGTCGCCTCTTTGCGCCGGCCCTTGGCGGACCCGGCCACTTCAAGAAGACGTTCCGTCGCATCGGGCCGCCGGTTGAGAACGAGGTCCTCAACGCGCTCGCGCAAATCCGGTTCGATATCGTCATAGACCGCCAACTGCCCGGCATTGACGATCCCCATATCCATACCGGCCTGGATCGCGTGAAACAGAAAGACGGAATGAATGGCCTCTCGTACCGGGTTGTTGCCTCGGAACGAGAATGAAAGATTGGAAACGCCGCCGGAAACCTTGGCACGAGGCAGTTCGGCTTTGATACGCCGCGTCGCCTCGATGAATGCGACCCCATAGTCGTTATGTTCTTCGATACCGGTTCCGATGGCGAAGATGTTGGGATCGAAAATGATGTCTTCCGGTGAGAGTCCGACGGTTTCGGTCAGGATGCGGTAACTGCGTTCGCAGATTGCCAACTTTCGATCCGCGGTATCGGCCTGGCCCTGCTCGTCGAAGGCCATTACCACGACCGCGGCCCCGTAACGTCGAACCAACCGCGCCTGATGAATGAAGGGATCATCGCCCTCCTTCAGGCTGATCGAGTTCACGATCGCCTTGCCCTGCACGCATTTGAGGCCCGCCTCGATGACCTCCCATTTCGAAGAGTCGATCATTAAGGGCACCCGGCTGATATCGGGCTCGGAGGCGATCAAGTTGAGGAACGTGATCATCGCTGCCTTCGAATCGAGCAGGCCTTCGTCCATGTTGACGTCGATAATCTGGGCGCCGTTTTCGACCTGCTGGCGCGCCACTTGGAGCGCAGCGTCATACTGATCTTTCTTGATCAGCTCGGCAAAACGCGCCGAGCCGGTCACATTGGTGCGCTCCCCGATATTGACGAAGGAGGCGACGCGCGCCACCGGATCTTCAGGGTCGATGACATTGGGCATTCTGATCTGTTCAGTCATGATGCTCTCCCGCCGCTCAGGCCAGCTCGAACGGTTCGAGCCCGGCGAGCCTCATGTGGGGCGCGACGTGCGGTAGACGGCGCGGCGCCTTGCCCGCGACCGCACCGACAATGGCGCTTATATGCTCAGGTGTGGTGCCACAACAGCCGCCGACGATATTGACAAGCCCCGCCTCCGCCCACTCGCCCAGATGCTTGGCGGTAATTTCCGGAACTTCGTCGTAATCGCCCATGTCATTGGGCAAACCAGCATTGGGGTGAGCGCTCACAGGCACCGCCGCAACGCCGGAAAGTTCAGCCAGGTAGGGTCGCAATTGCTCCGCGCCGAGCGAACAATTGAGACCAACCGCAATGGGCACCGCGTGACGGACGGAGTTCCAAAACGCCTCGACAGTCTGACCGGACAGCGTGCGCCCCGAACGGTCCGTGATGGTCCCTGAGACGATCACCGGGATAAGCTCGCCGCGGCTTTCGGCCAGTTCGTCGACGGCGAAGATCGCGGCTTTGGCGTTCAACGTGTCGAACACGGTTTCGATCAGAAGCAGGTCAGCGCCGCCCTCCATCAGCGCCGCGCCGGCCTGACGGTACGCCTCGCGTAATTCATCGAAGCTGACATTGCGAAAGCCGGGATCTTCGACATTCGGTGAGATGGAAGCGGTCCGGTTGGTCGGCCCCAGCGCACCGGCAACGAAACGCGGGCGCGCAGGCTCCGTCAAGTTGAACTTGTCGGCAACTGTACGCGCGATCCGCGCGCCTTCGCGATTGATGTCGGTGACGTCCTCGACCGTTCCGTAGTCGGCTTGGGCGATGCTCGTCGCGTTGAATGTGTTGGTCGTAAGTATGTCGGCGCCCGCCTCAAGAAATGCACCGTGAATGTCCGCGATATGCCCCGGCTGGGTCAGATTGAGCAGATCGTTGTTGCCTTTGAGGTCGGAGGGGTGATCGGCGAACCGCTCACCCCGGTAGCCGGCTTCATCCAGTTTCAACTGCTGGATCATGGTTCCCATTGCCCCGTCGAGCACCAGGATGCGCTCGGCCAACTGGTCGGCCAGGATTGCTCCGCACGTCTCTATCTGATCGTTTTTCATGGCGCCGGACCTCCTGCCCCGCTTAAGCGCTCGCGACTTGCGCGGACGGTTCGGATTCGCCCCCGCGCAAACCGAGAATGTGGCAAATCGCAAATGTGAGATCGGCCCGGTTGAGCGTGTAGAAATGGAATTCTTCGACCCCCGCGGCCTGCAACGTTCGACATTGCTCAGCGGCGATGCTGGCGGCCACCAGCTTGCGCGTCGCAACATCGTCGTCGAGCCCCTGGAACTGATCCGCCATCCAGGCCGGCACCGCCGCGCCGCAGGCTTTGGCGAAGCGGGCCACTGTGTGAAAATTGGTCACGGGGAGAATGCCCGGAACGATCGGCACTGCGATCCCGGCCCGGCGAGCTCGCTCAACGAAGCGCAAATAGTCGCTGCACTCGAAAAAGAACTGCGTGATTGCCCGGGTCGCGCCGGCATCGACTTTGCGCTTGAGATTGTCGAGATCGGCGGTGGCGCTCGGCGCCTCGGGGTGGACCTCGGGATAGGCGGCGACGCTGATCTCGAAATCGGCAACGCCGCGTAGTCCGGTCACGAGATCGGAGGCTTGGCGATAGCCGTCGGGGTGCGGCTCATAGGCGTTGGCCCCGTCCGGCGGATCACCGCGCAACGCCACGATGTGGCGCACGCCCGCCTTCCAATACCGACGGGCGACCTCGTCCACTTCCGACCGCGAGGCGCCGACACAGGTCAGATGCGCTGCGGGCTCCAAGTCGGTTTCCCGCCGAATGCGCTCGACGGTTGCATGAGTTCGCTCACGGGTCGATCCTCCGGCACCGTACGTCACCGAGACGAAGCGTGGACCCAGCGGCGACAACCGGTTGATGGCAGCCCAAAGCTGCTCATCCATCGCCTCGTCGCGAGGCGGAAAGAATTCGAACGACGCTTCAATGCGCCGGTGCGTTCCGTTTTCCGACATCGCGTTTACTCGGCGACCACGGGCACCGCCGCTGATTCGCGCGACGGCTGGCGTTGATGAACTGCGGCCCGCCGACCAGACCAAAGGCCGACGGTCAACGGGTCGCCGGGCAGATTTGTCGACGCCTCGGGCAAAAGACCTGCCGCCGCAAACCAGCCCGCGATTTCGTCGTCGGCGAAACCGAGCCAGCGATGCGCATGTTCCACTTGCAGGCGTTCAATCTCGTGAGGCATGAAGTCGACGAGGACGAGGATCCCGTCCGGGCTCAGCACCCTCGAGGCTTCGTCGATCACCATTGCCGGCTCTTCGGCGAAATGCAGGACCTGATGAACGGTGACCACGTCGAAGCTCGAACGCGGCCAGGGCAGCTTGTACATGTCACCCTGCCGCAGCGTGGCGTTGGGGACATGCGCCGCTTCGATATTGGCGCGGGCAAATGCCAGCATGTCCCGTGACATATCGACGCCAAAGGCGCGCTCAAACCGCGGCGCCAACAATTCGAGCACACGGCCGGTTCCCGTACCGATATCAAGCAACGTATCCATTGCGCCAGTCGGCACGAGTTCGAGAAGCGCGGCTTCGACTTCCCCGTCATCCACATAAAGCGAACGAACCTTGTCCCATTGCGGCGCATTGGTCTGGAAATACGTTGCGGCCGCTGTGGCGCGGTCGAGCTTGATCTGGTCCAAACGCTCGAAATCAAGGAGGGCGGTTTCGTCGTCTGCAGGGATTGATTCTATGAGGTACCGGCCGAGCCGCGCGGCCTCCGACCGCTCACTCAGACGAAAGAAGGCATGTGTCCCCTCTCGAAAGCGTTCCAGCAACCCCGCATCGCAGAGCAACTTCAGGTGACGGGATACGCGCGGCTGGCTCTGCCCCAATATGCTGGTCAGTTCGCTGACGGTCAGTTCGCCACGCGCACAAAGTGCGAGCAACCGTAACCGCGTCGGCTCCGCCGCCGCCCGTAAAACGCTCAAAAGCTCATCCATCGCCTGCCCGCCCTCGCAACGCGTCGATACTGGAGCGTCCTGAAATCCGTGCCATACCTACACTACATTGTAATATAAATATATCTTTATATTGTTAACAAATAGATAATTCGCGTTGCTCAGGCAGAATGCGACCTTTTTGCAACGTGGTCGGCCCGAGTGTCACGCTCAAAGCTGTTCGTCGCTGACAAAGCGAAACGGCCTGTGGTACGGGGTTCAGACGTGAATAGACGGGCCGCGAGGAGCGGATTCTGCAGCCAATCTGGGGAGATGACGTCGGCAGCAGGTGGCCGCGGATCGGGGAAATTGCAGGGCTCGCTGTTTTGGGGAAGACGCGAGTATGAGGGGAATAAGGATGGGGCCGAGCCGCGTTCGAACGTTCGTTCGCGCGGCTCGTGTCGTTTTGGCGGACTTTCGCTATTGGTAGGTTCTGTTTCTGTTAGACTTTGCTGAGCTGGCGATCGCCGATCGCTGGAGGATAGTATCGCTGGGACAGGATAATGCGACGATGACGACAGCCATCGCCGCCGGTTGCCGGACCGGATCACGCGCGCGCTGGAGTGCGTTTCAGATTGTGCTTGTATTGCTGGGGGTCCTGGCGGTCGGCGCTTGCGCACCGGTACCGAAAGATCCAGAGGCGTTGCGTGCCTACCACGAGGCCAACGATCCGCTGGAACCGACCAACCGCAAGATATTCAAACTCAACATGTCCATCGATCGGGCCGTAATGAAGCCGATCGCGAAAGGCTATCGAAAGGCCTTGCCGGCCTTCGTGCGCAACAGCCTTCGAAACTTCCTCGACAATGTGAGTTCACCGCAGACTTTCATCAACGATGTGCTCCAGGGTAAGCCGGGTCGAGCCGCGGAAACGGCGATGCGCTTCTTCGTCAACACCATTGCCGGCGTGTTTGGGTTTTTCGACGTGGCCGCCCAATACGGGCTGGCGGCGCACAAGGAGGATTTCGGCCAGACCTTGGCCGTTTGGGGCGTCAAGGAGGGGCCTTATCTCATGATCCCGTTCCTGGGTCCCCATAGTGCACGCCACGCTGGCGGTCGGGTCGGCGACAAGCTGTTGGACCCCCTCACCTATGTATCGCCGGGAGGATGGCAGTACCGCGTCGCGTCGATCACTTCCAGCGTGATCAATATCGTCGACAGCCGATCGCGCTCCATCGAGGCACTGGAGGATCTGGAGCGGAACTCGCTCGATCTCTACGCCACGATCCGCAGCCTCTACCGCCAGAACCGCGCCTCAAAGATTCGCGACGGCAAATCGGTGAAGGTCACCGTGCCGGAGATTGTCGAATAGCGGCACCGGCACGATCGCCGGCGCCGGCCGCCGCTTCGATCGACCGCGGGCGATCACAATCGACCCGACATTGGCACACTTGACGGCTCGGGCGCGTATCCATCAAAAGGCATTTGTTCGACGCAAGTCGAACCTCGGCAAGATGCAGACTGGAATCAACCGACGATGAGGGTGGCAATGACGGCAAACCGCGCAATCAGATCGGCGGCGCTTGGCTTATTCCTGATCGCTGCCGTGGCCGTTCCGACGGCCCAAGCCCAATCGGCAGCCCAGGCCCAGGCGATGGTCAAACGGCTCGCCGACCGGGCGCTGCAGATACTGGCCGACAAGTCGATGGCCAAATCCGCTCGCCAGCGAGAATTCGCCAAGCTCTTTACCGACAACTTCCACACCCGTTCGATCGGTGTCTTCGTGCTTGGCCGCCATTGGCGGCGTGCGAATGCGAGCCAGCGCAAGGCTTATCTCGAAGTGTTTCAGCGCTTTATCGTCAAGACCTATACGGTGCGTTTGAGCCAGTACGCGGGCGAGAAATTCCGCGTGCGCAGCGCCACAGGGCCCGACGGCGGCGCCTATTCTGTGGACAGTGTGATCCTACAGCGGGGCCGCCCCTCGATCCCGCTACGCTGGTCGATCCGGCGCGCCAAGGCGGGCCTCAAGATCGTCGACGTGGTGATCGAAAACCTCTCCATGGCCCAGACCCAGCGCGCCGACTTCGCCGCCATCCTGCGCCGGCGCGGCAACATCGAGGGCCTGATCGCGGCACTGGAAGAAAAGATGAAATCCCTCGACAAATAGTGAGGGTGCGGTCTGAAAGGCTGCGCGGCAATCCGTTCGGGCCCAAATGATTGGCCCGCCCGGTCCACTGCCGGTAAGTAAGTTCTGAGGCGCCGATCCGTTTTGCTGCGAGCGGTTCCACCCTGGTCTCGTTCGTCTTTGGCCAAGCTCACCCTTCGACAGGCTCAGGGTGAGGCGCCGTGTTGGTTGGCCCAAACAGGCCCCTCGTCCTGTTTCCAAGACCCTCATCCTGAACCCACGACCCTCATGCTTCGACAAGCTCAGCATGGGATGGACTGTCGCCAACCCCGCCAGGAACTTCACCCTGAAAACGAGACCCTCATCCTGAGCCTGTCGAAGGATAACGCCCCCAAAGCCGCGCCGCTTCAAGCCAAGCGTCGCCTCCCAGGACGCCGAGGGCATAAAGTTCTTCGACGACTTCCGCTCCGCCTTCAACCAAGGGCAGAGCCTGCCCGAACTCTTCGGCGCCAAGGACACGCTGGAGATCAAGGCCGGCGTTGGCGCCCACCGCCAGAACCGCCGTCCCGATGTCGCCAAAATCGAGACTTTCATGGGTGCCCTCGGCGAGCACGACCCGAGCCGCACCGAAGGCCCGACCGGCTTCCTCAGCACCCGTCTAGTGGAGGACTTGCAGCGATTTCAGTCCGCCAACGGGCTCAAGGTCGACGGCATCGTCGATCCAAGGGGCGAGACCCTCGGCCGGGTCAAACAGGTCCTGACGAAGAAACTGGGGCCCGCCGCCCTGAAGCCACAAAGACGCAAGCCGGCGGGATCCAGTATGCATTCGAGCAGCGCGACCGGAAGCCTGCTCGGCAAGAAAGGAAAGGACCCGTTTGCCGGCATCGACTTGCCCGAGGGACCGGAAGCCGGTGCCAACCTGATCCCCACCCAATCCACCGGTCGCCCGCCGGGCAGCGGAAGTAATGGTCAGCCATCGGCGGGAGCGAATTTTACACGAGAGGAATTTCTCAAGAAAAGCCGCGATAGCGAGCGTAAACGCAAGCGCGATTTGGAGGGGGACTTTCACAAAGCGAGCCACGAGAGCGAGAGGCGTCTACCACAGCAGGTCAAAGAACTGGACCGCAAGTATCGGCATTTGTTGCGGCTTGCGAGGATTGGAGAGTTAATCGCCCCCAATGAGAGCCCAAGGAGAGCTATCAATGCGTTCGAAAGATATCTCGACGGGAAAGGCGGCACGGTCAGATATGATCCACGCTGGGTTCGGAGCCAACCGGCCATCAAACGAGGCGAGGACCGCGTATTGGCCCATTTCGTCGACTGGCTTTGCGGCAAACCCTTGAAGGCCGGAGGCCCACCGCCCAGCGTTTCGGCCAACATCCTTAAGCTGAAACCGGCAGCTTCGTTCAGCGATGGAACCGATAGATCGGCTGCCGCACTTTTCGGCAAGCCATTGCCGACTGACAAGTTCACTGACTTCTTCAATTTGAGCAAAGACAGTACCATAAAAGGGTTTGGAAACTTTAGTTTTTCCCGCAATGGTAATACAATTCGCGTCACCGGGACGATTGAACAGAACTGGAGAGATACGTTCGACTTCGCGCCCGGCAGGACCATTCATCTGCCAATCAAAGAAGTCGGCGTAAAAGTCGAAACGGACGAACTGATCTTCTTACGAGGCGTTGGCAAGGCACGACCGTTTCAACTGCGGTCGGCATGGCGGCGACGGGTCACAGGTCAGATCCGGGTCGCAAAGAATCCCAATACCGGGAAGAACGAAATTGTTGAAGTGACCCTAAAATGGGCTGATTGATCCGATAAATATATGAAAATGGAGAATAAACTCTCGGGGACTTTAGCAAGGAGATGACCCTGCTCATAACCAATCGAGATCTTCATGCGTCTCTCACCGGCAGAGGATCGCATGCCACTTTAAACCGCTTGTTGCGGCCCCTCATCATCATCTTGACCTTGGCGATAACTTTGCCTGCCGCGGCCGACGACTTCGCCAAGGCCAAGCTTGCTTTCGACTTCGGGCAATACAAAACGGCCGTCCTATTGCTCCGGCCGCTCGCCGAAAAGGGAGACCCCCGCCCTCAGCACCTGTTGGCGGAGTGCTATTTCAGAAAGCACGGCGTTAGCGTTGGTTTCAAGGAAGCGCTCAATTGGCTTGAGCGAGCCGTGGCGCGGAGATATTTGCCGGCGTATTCACGGCTTGGGATGGAATTATTGAAGCTCAACAGAGGCCGCCACGAACGCGGACTTCGTCTGATCCGTACCGCTTCCGCCAGGGGTGACCCAGCAGCCCAAGTTACCTTTGGCAATCTCTATTTTCGTGGCATCGGAGGTGTCCCCTTGGACCTTGAACGGTCGAAGGAGCTGTTCCTGAAAGCTGCCGGTCATAAACACATGGGCGGTATTTATTTTCTGATCATCTGGTACGGGTCCAATGAAGGCAAAAAGTCTGATTCTGTCGAAATGCTGCGATGGGTGATCATCGGCACTCGGATCGGCTCCCGGATACGCACCCATTTGGATATTGGGGAGGCCATGATGTTTTTTCGTCAAATGGCGCTAAAGAAACTAACCAAATCGCAAATCGCGGAAGCCGAGCGACGCGCGTCTGTGTGGCTCATGGCGCACGGCGAAAACCCGTAACAACATGCGAATCCGATATCGAGCCTGTCTGGAGGGAGGTCAGAGTCGCTCGAGTGCAAAAACAAGCGATGAATCAGAACAACGTTGTACAACGATTCTCCTACTTCCAACCGCCCCCTACCCCCGCAGCTTCTTGTATTTGATGCGGTGCGGGCGGTCGGCGTCGTCGCCGAGGCGCTTTTTGCGGTCGGCCTCGTAATCCTGGTAGTTGCCCTCGCACCAGACCACTTGGCTCTCACCCTCGAAGGCCAGGATATGCGTGGCGATGCGGTCGAGGAACCAGCGGTCGTGGCTGATAATCATGGCCGAGCCCGCAAACGATAGAAGCGCCTCTTCCAGCGCCCGCATGGTGTCGACGTCGAGATCGTTGGTCGGCTCGTCGAGCAGCAACAGGTTGGCGCCCGACTTCAGCACCTTGGCCAGATGCACCCGGTTGCGCTCGCCGCCGGAGAGCTGGCCGACCTTCTTCTGCTGGTCGGAACTCTTGAAGTTGAAGCCGGCGACATAGGCGCGCGACGGCACCTCGCGCTTGCCGAGCGCGATCAACTCGTTGCCGCCGGAGATCTCCTCCCACACGGTGCGCTCGCCCTCCAGCGAGGCGCGCGACTGATCGACAAAGCCGAGCGATACCGTCTCACCGAGCCGGAGGATTCCAGCATCGGGCGTCTCCTCGCCCGCGATCATGCGGAAAAGCGTGGTCTTGCCCGCACCATTAGGGCCGATGATCCCGACGATGGCGCCGGGCGGCAATAGCAAGCTCATCCCGTCGATCAGTAGCTCCTCGCCATAGCCCTTGCGGACGTCGACGGCCTCGACCACGACGTCGCCAAGGCGCGGGCCCGGTGGGATCGAGATCTGGACGTTTTCCGGGGCCTTGTCGTTGGCCTCGGCAAGCAGTGCGTCGTAACGGCTGATGCGCGCCTTCTGCTTGGCCTGCCTCGCGCGCGGGCTCTCGCGGATCCATTCCAGCTCGTGCTGCAGCGTGCGCTGGCGCGCGCTTTCCGATTTTTCCGCCTGGGCCAGGCGCTTTTCCTTTTGCTCGAGCCAGGAGGAATAGTTGCCCTCCCAGGGAATGCCCTGGCCGCGGTCGAGCTCCAGGATCCAGCCGGCGACATTGTCGAGGAAGTACCGGTCGTGGGTCACTGCTACCACGGTGCCGGGATAATCATCCAGGAAGCGCTCCAGCCAGGCCACCGATTCGGCGTCCAGATGGTTGGTCGGCTCGTCGAGCAGCAGCATGTCGGGGCGTTGCAGCAAGAGCCGGGCCAGGGCCACGCGCCGTCGCTCGCCGCCGGAAAGCTTGGAGACGTCGGCGTCGCCGGGCGGGCAGCGCAGCGCGTCCATGGCGATCTCGACGGTGCGGTCGAGGTCCCAGGCGTCGGCCGCGTCGATCTTTTCCTGCAGCGCGCCTTGCTCCTCGATCACGGCGTTCATCTCGTCTTCGGTGAGCTCTTCGGCGAAGCGCGCACTCACCGCCTCGAACTGGTCGAGCAAGGCTTTCGTTTCGGCCACGCCCTCGAGCACGTTGCCGGCCACGTCCTTGGCCGGATCGAGCTCCGGTTCCTGGGGCAAATAGCCGATCTTGATGCCGTCGGCCGCCCAGGCCTCGCCAGCGAAGTCCTCTTCGAGCCCGGCCATGATCTTAAGGAGCGTCGACTTGCCGGCGCCGTTCAGGCCCAGCACGCCGATCTTGGCGCCAGGATAGAAGCTGAGCCAAATGTCCTTCAGGACCTGGCGGCCGCCGGGATAGACCTTTCCCAGGCCTTTCATGACGTAGACGAATTTGGGGGTCGACATTGTGCGGGGTTCCATTGAAGCCACTGACAGGTTGCCGCCGTTCTAGAGCATTTGGCGCGCCGGTGGAATCGTCCCGCTCCGCCGCCGGCCACGACCCAACGCGCTTGACGAACTCAAATGGTACTGTACTGTACAGTACAGTACAAAACGACGAAGCCGAGCGCACAAACCCGCGCCGACACCATGGGAGGAAGAGATGGCAATACCCAGACGCGGCCTGCACCATTTGGCCCTATCAACCAAGAACATGGACGAGACCGTTCGCTTCTGGACGCAAGTCCTGGAGTGCCCACTCATCGTGACGCTGCACTTGCCGCCGGAGGATCCGTTTGCGCATCTGCCGCAGCTGCCGCCGACCGATTTGGGCGACAAGAAGCACTACTTCTTCGATATCGGAAATGGCGATGCGGTGGCGTTTTTCGATTTCGGCAAGGACACACCGCCGGTCGATGGCGGCTTCGCGCATCACGTGGCACTGACCTGCGAGTCCATCGACGAGCTTGAAGACACCCGCAAGCAGCTGCTCGACAAGGGCGTCGACGTCTCCGAAGTGATCGATCATTTCTTCTGCAAGTCGATCTACTTCAAGGACCCCAATGGCATCTATCTGGAATATTCCGCCTATACCGGCGAATGGACGGCGGCAAATCCGTTCCTGCAGGATGCCGCTCCCGTCCCCGCCGCGGCCGATCATCTGGGGCCGAAACAAAAGGAGCGCCTGCTCGACTTCCAAGCCGGCATTCCGGAGACTTATGGGCAAGCGAGCGCGCCGGCAGGTGAATAGACCGGCCAAACCCAACTGCGTCGCGCCGCCAACTGGACCTTCCGCATGACAGAAGCCAAGGAAGCGCATCTGCCGGAGGGGCCGGATGGCGGCGCGGCGGTATCGCGCCGCGAGCGCCGGCGCGCCCAGATTATCACCGCGGCCAATGCACTCTTTCTCGAGCGCGGCTACAGCGATACGTCGATCGATGCGGTCGTGGCGCGCGCCGGCGGTTCCAAGTCGACGATCTACGAACTCTTCCAGGACAAGGCCGGCCTCTTCGCTGCCGTCGTGGAGGATATCGTCGGGCGGATCGTCCGCCCCCTGCCCGATATCACGACGTTGGCGTTAGGCCTTCGCGAGACCTTGCGCATGGTCGCGCGCGAGCACGCGGAGCTTGTGCTTTCCGACGAACACGCGGCGTTAATGCGCCTCGTAGCCGCCGAGGCGCGCAGGCACCCCGAGGTCGGCCGGCTCTACTACGAAATCGGCCCCGCGCGGGGTCACTCCAAACTCGAAGCCTATCTTCGCGAACAGACCACGGCCGGACGGCTCGAAATCGACGATGTGGAGACCGCAGCCTCGCATTTCTACGGAATGCTGCTGCATAAATGGACGCTGAAACGGCTCTACGATGTCGCAGGTCCGCCCGAACCGGCGGAAATCGACCGTATCGCAACCGCCGTGGTCGACGAGGTCCTGGCGCGATACGCCGTTTGATACGCGCTCGTTCGGCTTTGTCTCCAACGGCGTTGCGTCCAACGGCGATCGATGGCAAGCCTACACCGACGACGCAGCCGCGGGAGCGGGAGCAGACCCGCCGATGCAAGATTTCGAGATCGAGGAACCGAACGACGGCTCGGCCGGAAATGGCGACGGGCGCCATTTACACCCACGGGCCGTGGTCGCGATCGTGTGCCTTGGCATGGCGGTGCTGGCGGCGATCTTTTTTGCGTTGATCCTCTATTTCGCGCTCGGCGCCCTGCCTGCCGAGGCGCCGGACCGGACGATCCTTTGGCTGGTCGGCTTCGGCGGACTGGCGGCGCTGGCGACCGCCGCGGTGCTGGCCTGGCTCTTCCTGGAGCAACATCTGGCGCGCCCAGTCGACACGCTCGCGCGGGAAACCGAGAGCGCCGTGCGCACCACGGCGCATACCGATTTCGTCCTGCCGCGCACCCATGCGCTGGGCGAGCTGCCGGGACTGGTTGCGGAGCTCGCCGGACGCCTGGAGATCGAACGCCGCGACACCGCCAAAGCCATGACCGCCGCCGCGGCGCGGGCGGAGGACCAAGTCGCGCGACTGGAGGCGATCCTGCGCGATCTTTCCGAAGGCGTGATCGTGGCCGACCTGGAACACCGGGTGGTGCTCTACAATCGCGCGGCCTTGTGGATGGTCGATGCCGCCGACCGTCTTGGCCTGGGGCGGCCACTCTTCGACGTGATCGAACGCGGCGGCGTGGCCCAAACGCTCACTGATCTGCGCGGCCTCGCCGAGGCCGACCCGCCCGGCCATATCGGCGGCCACACGTCGTCCTTGGAATGCCTTACGGTACCCGGCGGCACAGCACTTCAGGCCCGCATGGCGTTGGTGCGCGACAGCCAGGCCGCGCTCGCCGGCTACGTCCTCACTCTGGCCGGTCGCGGCGAGGGCGAAGCGAAGCGCGAATCCGCAACCGCCGCCCTGCCCGCCCGGCCCGAATTCTACGACTTTGATCTGATGCGCCCGCGAGCGGCGGGTGACCTGACCGGCTGGGCCTTGCGCGATCTCTCCTTCGTGGTCTTCGACACCGAGACGACGGGGCTTCAGCCCTCCAAGGGCGACCGCATCATCCAGATCGCCGGGGTTCGGGTGGTGAACGGCCGCGTGCTCGAGGGCGAGGTCTTCGACAGGCTGGTCAATCCCGGCCGACCGATCCCCAAGGCCTCGATCCGCTTTCACGGCATCAGCGACGAGATGGTCGCGGGCGCTGACGGCATCGACACCGTTCTGCCTGCCTTCCGCGATTTCGTCGCTGACGACGTGCTGGTAGCGCACAATGCTGCTTTCGACATGAAGTTCCTGTCGCTCATGGAAGCGGAAACCGGCGTCCAGTTCACCAATCCGGTACTAGACACGCTCCTGCTCTCGGTCTTCGCCCACGACCACGTCCCCGACCACACCCTCGACGCCATCGCCGGGCGCTTCGGCATCGAGATCGAGGGCCGGCACACCGCACGCGGCGACGCCCGCGCCACGGCGCGCATCTTCATGCATCTGATCGAATTGCTGGAAGGCCGCGGCATCCAGACCCTCGGCCAGGCCATGGAGGCCGAGCGCAGCATCTACAAGATCCGCCGCCAACAGGCGAAGTTCTGAGTTTCGGACCCGCGCCCGCTCAAAACACATCCCCCGTGAACTCCGAGCGGACGCGGTCGCGGAAGGCCCGTATGGCGCGGAAGCAGTCACGCAGGTAATCCTTCTCGCGCTTGGAGAGCGCCTTGGGTGAGACGTAGTTGCCGGGCGTCGCTCCGGCGGCGTGGTCGCGCAGCTGCTGACGCAGCAGGATGTGGGAGATGTGGCGATAGGCGCCGCGCAGATAGTCGAGCTCATCGGCCTCCAATAGCCCCGCTTCGCCCAGCGCCTCCATCCGCGCCAGCGTCGGACCGGCCTCGATACCCTCGCGCAGGGCCAACAGTCGGACCGCCTCCACGAGCGGCATCGAGCCCGTATGTTTGAGGTTCATCTTGCCCTTGTGCTCAGGCTCGTCCTGCACGGTGATGAAGCGGCCGAACCAGCCGAGCGCGACGCCGTGCTCGGCATCGTCGCGCACCATCTCGCGTAGGAACGCGCCGTTGCCCTTGGTCAGCGCGGTGACGTGACGGCGTAGTGCTAGCGGCATTTCCGGGTCGCCATAAACCCCGCGGAAGTCGAAAAAAATATCGGCCAGCCGGAGCGCGGTGGTATCGCGCTTCTTCTGCCAACCCTCGATCTGCGCCTGCCATTGGCTTGCGGTCTTCCGCCATAACGGGTTCTGCGCCATCACATAGCCCCTGCAGAGCGGGAAGCCGATCGTGTCGAGATCGTCATTGATGCGCACCGCAAGCTCGGTGAACCAGCCGTCGATACGGTCGTGCTCGGCATCAGGGTAGTCGGCGATGATAAAGCCGTTGTCCTGGTCGGGCGTCAGGAAGTTCTCGTCACGCCCGCCGGAGCCCATCACAATGACGGCGAACTGAACCGGCGGCTCTCCCCTGCCCGCCTCCGCCATGGCAGCAACCGCCGTCGTCGTCACGCGCCGATAGATGTCGTTGTTGATGTCGGTCAGCAGCGCCTGGATTTCAGGTGCCGGCACCTCGTCGGCAAGCAGTTCGGCGGCCAAAGCGATCTCCGCCGCCTTGACCTCGTGCAGACCGTCCAGCGTGCCCTCGCGGGTCACGAGCTCGATGCGCTCGGTGGTCTGCGCCGAAATATCCGCCAGCGCTTCGTGCAGGTCGAGATGGCCCACGGCGCACCCGGCAGCGTCGAGCACAGGCATGTTGCGGTGCCCGAAGCGGCGCATGCGGGCAATTGCGCGATAAAGGTAATCGTCGGTGCCGATCGCCTTGACGTCTTTGGTCATGATCGCGTCGAGGCGGGTTTCCGGCGTGGCCCGAAACGCAACGCGGCGGGTCACGTCCTGCTCGGTGAGGATGCCGATCACGCGTTTGTCGCCATCGATCACGAGCGCGCAGGCGGCTTTGCCCACGGTCATGGCGCCGACAGCCGCCTGCACTGTCGCGTCCGCCTCGAGCATGAGCGTCGGCGGTTCCATGAAATCGCCGACCCGCCGACGGAAGACCTGCGTCTGGGATTGCATTGAGCCGCCCTCCCTCAAGGCCGGGTTCTACACCATGGGACGGCAGCATCCCAAACTTGAACGCCCAACCATATTTGTCCAATCGCTTGGCGTGAGCTCGAGCCGCGCGCTAGACTGCACGCGCTGAAAGGCCATCAAGAGCCTTCACGCGAATGGGGAAGGAACGCCGCCATGGCGCGCTCTGTGCTGGTCGTCGACGACGAGCCGAATATCGTCTTGTCGCTGGAGTTTCTGATGAAGCAAGCGGGCCTGGAAGTCCGCACTGCAAGCGATGGCAAGGCCGCGTTGGCCGCTGTGCGGAGCGCTGCGCCGGATCTTGTTCTGCTCGATATCTCAATGCCAAACGGCGACGGCTTCGAGATTTGCCGGAAGATCCGCGACAACCCGGATTGGAAAGGCGTGCGAATTATCATGTTGACCGCCAAGGGCCGGGATTCCGAGCGCGAAAAGGGCCTCGCGGCCGGCGCGGACGACTACATCACCAAGCCATTTTCGACGCATGACGTGCTCGAGCGGGTTCAAGATCTGATCGGAACCGCGGGCGGCTGACGGCGGCCGACGGAGACGTCCTTCCCCAAATCGTGTGGATCGCGCTAGGATCGCGACTGGTTTATCCACAAGCTGCCAGACTGGGCGGCAAGGACGGTAAGGCTTGGCCGGACCGCGCAAGACCAGCGAGCGGTCGATTTCGCTCTTTCTCCTGGGCGCCTTGGCGTTCAGCCCGCCATTGCTGGCGATCTTCGGCGGCAATATGACGATCTTTGGCATCCCCTTGCTCTTCGCCTACTTGTTCGCTGCCTGGTTCGTGCTGATCGTTCTGGTCCGCAGCCTCGCCAATCGGGCACGCTTGGGCGAACAGCGCCACCCTGGCGCCCCGACGGAGCCCCGCTGAACCATGCTCAAGGGCTGGGTCATCCTGCTGGCCTCCATCGCCTATCTCTGCCTCCTATTCGCCATCGCCTACTACGGAGACAAACGCGCCGACCGCGGCCGCAGCTTGATCGCCAACCCCTACATCTACGCCCTGTCGATTGCCGTCTATTGCACGTCGTGGACCTTCTACGGCAGCGTCGGCCGGGCAGCAGCGAGCGGCATCGACTTCCTCACCATTTATCTCGGCCCGACGCTGACATTCGTTGCCTGGTGGTTCGTGCTGCGCAAAATCCTGCGCATCTCAAAGGCCCACCGCATCACATCAATCGCCGACTTCATCGCTTCGCGCTATGGCAAAAGCTCGGCGCTCGGAGGGCTGGTCACGGTGATCGCTGTCGTCGGGATCATGCCCTACATCTCGCTGCAGCTTAAGGCGGTGTCGACAAGCTTCCGGCTGCTTCTCGAATACCCGGCAATCGTCATGCCGAAGACAGAATATGTGCCAAATTTCCTAGGCGATACGGCGCTGTTGGTGGCCGGTTGCATGGCCGCATTCTCGATCCTCTTCGGCACCCGCCATATCGACGCGTCGGAGCATCACGAGGGCATGGTCGCGGCCATCGCATTCGAGTCGATCGTCAAGTTGGTGGCGTTCTTGGCGGTTGGACTTTATGTCACTTTCGGCATTTTCAATGGATTTGGCGACCTCTTCGCCCAGGCCGCTCTGCGCCCCGAACTGGGCAAGCTCTTTGTGGTCGAGTCCGGTGCCTATGGCCAATGGATCACGCTGACGATCCTGTCGATGGCCGCGATCATTTGCCTGCCGCGCCAGTTCCAGGTCACGGTGGTTGAGAACGTCGATGAGGATCATCTGCGCAAGGCCGTGTGGCTCTTTCCGCTCTACCTCCTGCTCATCAACATCTTCGTACTACCGATTGCCTTCGCGGGGATCATGCAGTTCCCGGCCGGCAACGTCGATGCCGACACGTTCGTGCTCACCGTACCGATGGCGGCCAAGCAGGAAGGTTTGGCGCTTCTGGCCTATATCGGTGGGCTCTCCGCCGCGACGGCAATGGTGATCGTGGCAACGGTGGCGCTCTCGACCATGGTCTGCAATGACCTCGTCATGCCGGTGCTGCTACGCATGAAGGCGCTTAAACTGCAAGAACGCGGCGACTTGTCGGGGCTCCTGTTGACGATCCGCAGGGGCAGCATCATCGGCATCATCATGCTCGGCTATCTCTACTTCCAATTCATCGGCGAGTCGGTGACGCTGGTCTCCATCGGCCTCGTCTCGTTCGCGGCGGCGGCGCAGTTTGCGCCCGCGATCATCGGTGGGGTTTTCTGGCGGGGAGCGACGCGTCTGGGTGCTTTGGCGGGTCTGAGCGGCGGCTTCGTCATTTGGGCTTACACGCTTCTGCTTCCGTCATTCGCCCGTTCCGGCTGGCTGCCAATCGATTTCGTGCGCGACGGACCCTTCGGCATCGCCCTGCTCAGGCCATACGAGCTCTTCGGCCTTGGCGGGCTCGACCAGATGACCCACGCGCTATTCTGGAGCATGTTCGCCAATATCGGCCTTTATGTCGCGATCTCCCTGTTCAGTCGACAAGGCGCGATCGAGCGCATCCAGGCCGCTTTGTTCGTCGACGTCTTCAGATGGTCGGGCGAGCGCGGTTCGCAGTTCTGGCGCGGCACCGCCACGGTGAGCGACCTGCAGGCTCTGGTCGCGCGCTTCATCGGAAAGCGCCGAGCCGACCGGGCCTTCGGCGAATACGCCCGCGACCGGAAGCTCAACCTGTCAAAGATTCCGGAAGCCGACGCCCAGCTGGTCAGTTTCGCAGAGCGCCTGCTGGCCGGCGCGATCGGCGCAGCCTCGGCCCGCGTCATGGTCTCCACCGTGGCCAAGGCGGAAATCATCTCAATCGACGAGGTCATGAAGATCCTCGACGAAACCAGCCAGGTCATCGAATACAGCCACCAGTTGGAACAAAAAGGCGAGGAACTGGAACGCGCCACCGCCGAACTGCGCGAAGCGAATACGCGGCTGCAGGAGCTTGATCGTCTGAAGGACGATTTTCTTTCCACGGTCAGCCATGAATTGCGCACGCCGCTGACAAGTATCCGATCCTTCACCGAGATCCTGTTCGACAACCCCGATTTGCCGCAAAGCGAACGCGAGCGCTTCCTCAGCATCGTCGCCAAGGAGAGCGAGCGCCTGACCCGGCTCATCAATCAGACCCTCGACCTCGCCAAGATGGAGGCAGGCCGGATGGAATGGCAAATGGAGCGTCTCAATCCCAAGGGCGTGATCGAGGACGCGGTTGCGGCAACGGAAGCGCTATTCGAGGAGCGCAATATCCGGCTCAACGTCCATTTGCCGTTGCGCCTGCCAGCCATTTACGGCGATCGCGACCGGTTGATACAAGTGCTCGTGAATTTGCTCTCCAACGCCGCCAACTATTGCGACGAAGAGCAGGGTTTGGTTTCGGTCTGGGCGGCATCGGCGCAGGACCAGATTCGGGTCGGCGTGAGCGATAACGGCTCCGGCATCCCGAAGGACGTGCAAACGCGGATATTCGAGAAGTTCCGGCAAGCCGAAACAACGATCAAAGGCCGCGCCAGTGGTACTGGCACCGGGCTTGGCCTTTCGATCTGCCGGCAAATCGTCGAGCATTTCGGCGGCACGATTGGCGTTGAGAGCAAACCGGGGCACGGCGCAGAGTTCACGTTCAGCCTGCCGACTGCAGCTTCAATCGACCGCGCGACTGAGGGGCCCGAGCGGCGGGGCGCCATCGGCCGGTTGGTTCCAGCCGCCGGCAAGCGGCTCAGGCTGGGACGGAAGAAGGCGGCGCCGGCCGAATAAGCGGTGGCTGAGCCCGCTGGCCACAATCCGACCGTTCGCACAGGCGGCAACTGACGCCAATCTGAATACGATTTTGGCCGCCAGCCAGGTCGAGCCCGTCGGCATAGACCATTGCCTCCGCATGCGCGATATCGCAGCCGATCTCGACCGCGAAGTGGCTGCGCGGCGCGTTGTGGCCGCCACCGTGCTTTACGACCGTGCAGGCGATGGAAAAATAGGCGGTCCCGTCGGGCATCTCGCTCGGCTGAGCGATAATTCGGCCTGACGACATCAACGCCGAATGGACCGCCCAGCGCGGACATGCACCGGAAAATCGAGGAATACGGAGACCCGACCCCATAAAGCGCTTGGAGATGTTCCCGGCGACGTCGACGCGTACGAAATGAAACGGGATCGCGGCGTCGCCCGGGCGCTGCAATGTCGTGAGGCGGTGGCAAACCTGCTCGAAACCCGTACCGAAACGCTGCTGCAAGCGTTCCACGTCATAGCGCAAAGACCGAGCCGCTTCGGCAAAGCTCTCATAAGGCATCAGCAAGGCACCAGCGAAATAGCTGGCCAAGGCCCGCCGCGCCATGGCCTCGGCTTCGGGACTGCTGAACTCGCCCTCTTCCAGACACGCACCAATCAACCCACCGTGGCTACGTTGCGCGTATTCACGTGCCAGGGCGAAGGCGGCGCTGCTTGCCGGCAAGGCCTCGTTAAGGCGTAACCGTTCTTCATCACGCCATGATGCATTCGCCATGTCACCGCTATCGGCAATGCGTTCGATCGTCACCGCGTATTGCCGCTCGAGCAATTGCGCCAGCACCGTGTATGCGGCCGCGGGCTCGAACCCCAACTGCTCGTGCAGCGATTCCGCCTCGGCATCCAGCTCCGTGAAATGGTTTCCATTGCGCTCCAGGAACTCACTGACTTCCTCTGCCGGCAGACGGCTGCCGACGATGCCCTCCAAGGCGTCGCCACGCGCCAACTCGACCAATTGGCCGACCGCACCCGTCAGGCGCTCGCTCTCCTCCACGATGATGCCAAGGAACTTCTGGCGCTCTCCGGCTTCCATGTCGGCGTGATCGCGCAAGATCTCCGAGAAGGAACGAATCGAAGTCAGGAGCGTGATCAACTCATGGATCGAGCTCGACACGAAGGCGTCGTCCGCCAACCGCTCGTTCATGCCGTGCAGATTGTCGCTGGCGGTACGGTAAGCCCGGTAAAGTTCCACTACCGCGCGGCAGGCCGCGGGCGAGGCGCCTACCAAATCGCTTAGATCGTCACGCGCAATGCCGCTTCCGCGGAACATCGGGTCGCCAAACGCCTCAACCAGATCACCCAGGATGCGGGTTTCATCCTCGTCGGAGAAAACCTCGAGATCGACCTCGAAGAGGCGCGAAACCTTAAGCAGAAGTGGCAGCGTCAGCTGACGCTGATTGTGCTCGATCAGGTTCAGATAACTTGGCGAAATGCCCAGCTGGCCGGCCAGGGCGACCTGACTCTGGCCATTCTCTTGGCGCAGGCGCCTGACTTTGTGGCCCAGCATAGGACCCTTGGCCATGGCTGTTCCTTCGTTTGAGGTTATTTACAAATTTACATTTTTACAAAAACAATCTGAAAAATATTACCGTAGTACTGGCCGAGATTCAACGGCATTCTTGACCCTGATTTTTCTTTGTGAAAATTTTACTTTTCCGCATCGCCCACCGTTCCGATTATGGCCGATGCGGCTGTCACCTTGTGGAGGGGAGGAAATAGCCTTGGCACCAAAGATCATCTGGCTATTCGTCTTCGTCGCGCTGTACTGGGCCTACTGTATCTTCTGGGGCGTCAAGTCAGCGATGGCGGCGAAGACTGCCAGTGACTACTTCATCGCCGGCCGACGGCTGTCGATGTGGGTCTTCATACTCGCCGCTACCGCGACGTCGTTTTCCGGCTGGACCTTCATGGGCCATCCGGGACTGGTCTATCGCGATGGCTTCCAATACGCCTACGCCTCGTTCTATACGATTACGATCCCATTCACCGGCGTCATGTTTCTCAAGCGCCAATGGATGCTGGGCAAACGCTTCGGTTATGTAACGCCGGGCGAAATGCTCTCGGATTATTTCCAGGGCGATGGCATCAGGATCCTGACCGTTCTCGTCGCGCTGCTCTTCTCGATCCCGTATCTGGGCGTGCAGCTTGGCGCATCGGGCTTCCTGTTCAACGTTTTGACCGACGGTCTGGTCAGCGTGAACTTCGGGATGTGGGTCCTATCGGCGGTCGTGTTCATATACGTGGCATCGGGCGGCCTACGCGCGGTGGCTTACGTGGACACACTGCAATGTATTTTGCTGGCCTTCGGCATCATCGTCGTCGGCATCATCGCATTGCAACTCGCCGGCGGCTGGGGCGCCCTGAACGAAGGCTTCGCCAAGATCGCGGCACAGCCAGAGCTCGGAAAATGGAAATCAACCCCGGCCGGGCATAACGCCTATTTCGCAATACCGGGTGTGATCCAGTTCACCGCCGGCCTCGGCAAGGAAACGCCGGTGGGTGGTCTGTGGACCGGGATCATGTGCCTGACCTACATGTTTGCACTCATGGGCATTCAATCCGCCCCGGCGTTCACCATGTGGGCCTTCGGCAACAACAATCCCAAGCCGTTCGCACCTCAGCAGGTCTGGGCCTCTTCGTTCGGTATTGGCCTGATCCTGTTCTTCTTCACCGCCTTCCAGGGAATGGGCGCGCATCTTCTGGGCGCAAATGGAGCGGTCACGAAAGCGGGGTTAGGGATCGTAAATGCCCTGCCGGATCTCACGGCCAACAAGCAAGGCGGGCTGGTGCCGCATTACATCAACACGATTGGTGATGCGACACCTTGGCTCGTCGGCCTGATCGCGGTTTGCGCGCTCGCGGCCATGCAGTCCACCGGAGCGGCATATATGTCGACCGCCGGTGGCATGCTGACCCGCGATCTCTACAAGCGCTACCTCAACCCGACAGCCTCGCACGCCACGCAGAAGCTGTTCGGCCGACTGGGCGTTGCTTTCATCGTTCTGGCAGCCCTGGTGGTCGCGACCTTCTCGCGTGACGCGCTGGTGCTGCTTGGTGGATTGGCCGTTGCTTTCGGCTTCCAGATGTGGCCCTCGCTCGCCGCAGTCTGCTGGTTCCCGTGGATCACCCGTCAGGGTGCGACATTGGGTCTGGCGGCCGGGCTGCTTGCGGTCATATTCACGGAAACCATCGGCCAGACGATCACCGGCGGCGCGCTGCCGTGGGGCCGTTGGCCTTGGACGATCCACTCGGCCGGTTGGGGCATCATCTTCAACCTGCTGGTCTGCATCCCGGTCTCGGCGATGACGCAGAATTCCGAATCAAGGGCGCACCGCATGAAGTATCACAACTTCCTGCGCGAACACGCGTCCCTGCCCGCGGATAAGAAGCGTCTGGTTCCGATCGCCTGGATCATCACCCTGGCCTGGATGTTCTTCGGAATCGGTCCGGGTGCGGTGATCGGCAACACCATCTTTGGTGCGCCGGCAGCTGGCGTCGCTGGCTGGACCTTCGGCATTCCGTCGATCTGGGCCTGGCAGATCCTGTTCTGGATCCTGGGTGTCGGGATGATGTGGTTCCTGGCCTACAAGATGCAAATGTCGACCATGCCGGAAAAGGAAGTCGAGGCACTGGTCGAGGATATCGGCGATGTTGCCGTCCCCAGCAAACAATAGGCTGGGACGAAACACGCCGTTTGATATTCCGTCGTGATGACGGCAACTCGATTGGGGGAAGGGCTTGCCCTTCCCCCTTTTTCTTTTAGTTCAAGACTTTACGGAGGATAGGCTTGCCTCGCGGCAGCGTTTTGCTAAAGTCGCCGGCACCCGATCCACCCGCTTGCCGAACAACAGCTGACGGAACCCGCCTTTGTCGCCTCAGACCTACCAGATCGTCGCAACCCTGGTCCTGGCCGCTCTCTTATTCTTCCCCGTGCGCCAGCTCATCTGGATTTTGTCGGTGCGTCGCGCCGAAGGCCGCGATGGCCAGCACGACGAGATCCGGCGCACCCGCTTCAAGCGGCGCGCGACGGCCACGGCGATCCTACTTAGCTTTGCTTTCTCGGTCCTCTTCACCAATTCGGTCATGAAAGGACCGCAATGAACCCCGACGTTATGTCGCGCTTCATCAAGTACATGTTCATCGCAATCCTGGTGACGGTCGCGGTCTATTTCATCTTGCCGGGTTTCGTGGAGCGGGCGCCCGGCGACTATTTCACCGAGCAGGGCGACATCCTGCTGCGCGACCGCAAATACGACGAAGCGATGAAAAAATTCGATGCGGCGCTAAAGGAGCAGCCCGACCACCGCGGCGCATTGATGGGGCGCGCGTTGATCTATATCCAGACTAAGAAATACGACAAAGCCGTCATCGAGCTCACCTATCTCATCGACTACCTAAAGCGCACCCTCAAGCCGGACGATCGCACCGGCAAGGGCGTTTTGGCCGCCGCCTATGCCAATCGCGGCATCGTCCACGACCGAGAGACCCGCTACCAGCGGGCGCTCGACGATTATGTGCTGTCAATCAAGACCGACGAGGGTGCGGTCTCCGGCCCAGACGTCATTCACAAGATCCTGTACGGCAACTCGCGTCCCTCCACGGTCCGCAAGCGGGCCCAGTACATTTTTCAGCAGTTGAAGCTACCGCCGGACAAGCGGGTGCTGCGCGTCCCGGAAATCGACAAGAAACAGCGGATGTACAAGCCGTAATTATCCAACGCGGGGTTCGGCGTCAGGAGAATCTGACAACCTTGAGCACATCCTGAAGCAGAACCAGCAGGAAAAACAAACCGGCCACGCAGCCGAACAGCAGCCGCACCGTATCGGGCTTTCCGTCCTCGTCGCGCCATCTGATCCCGTGGATTGCGATGATCGCCGTGACGGCAAGGAATATGTAGTTGATCGGGCGCTCCCAATCGCCAGCAAACTCGAACATCTTCGCTATCGCCTTTCCTGCCGAACCGGCGCGGCCGCCGGTTGGGGACCCGCGTCCGCGCGGCGGGACTCTCCCTCATATGGCCACGGCAGCGCAAGCCCCGAGCGCGTTACCGCTCCGGGACGACCATGAAGTCGCCCCGAACGGCGCGTTCCGGCTATTGGCCCTTGTTTACGCTTGGGCCTTCGTTCTTGAAGTAGGGCGGGAAAACCGAGCCGCCCGACCCGGTGACCTGGTCGGCCAGCAATATGCCGCCAAAGATACAAACGATGAGGATCCCGGAGGCCCAGATGAATTTGCGAACGCCATTGGGCACATGGATATGGTAGTCGGCGTCATAGCGGTGATAGGCGGGGTTCGCGTCGTTCAGCTCGCCCGCTTCGTCCTGCGTGATGATCTTGCGCGCATATTGCCGGGCCCAGAACGGCACTGCGCTGTGCATCATGTAATTGGTGAACAGCCGATCCACGATGGCGTCGGGCATGTCGCGCTTGTGCCAGTCGTGGAAGGCGAGCTGAAGCAGCTGGAACTCCCCGACTTGTAGCAAATTTGCCGCCCGGACGACCTCGGAGCGATCGTCCTCCTCTTCCTTGTCCGGCCGGATCAGCGTCTCAAGCAAAGTCATTGCGTCTGGCCCGCTGGTATCGTTCCAGGCTCTGCGTCATCCCTAAGCAGACCCCGATCATAGTATGGACAGGCTTCGCCCGCGCAGAAATTCACACAATCCGTCTTACGTTCGCGGAAACGTGATGGATCCCCGGCGAGCCAATTCCGGAGCGCGCATCAACCTGCCGGTCGTTCCATTGACATATCCGGCTGCCACCCTAGTTCGACGGGAGCGCCTCCCAAAGAGAGATCCCAGCGAGAGATCATTGGTGGCGATTGAAACCAATGGTCACGCCGAGGAGGCTGATGTGAATCTCGATCCCGATGTGCAAGCCATTCTGGAAGAGTTGGACGAGCGACGGGCACGCGACAGCGAAGCTTTCAAGTCCGGTTCCTTCGACGCCGATAAGGCAGCGCTCGCGGCCGGCCCCGATACGGCGGGCCTTCTCAATCTGATGATCCGCATGACGGGAGCCAAACGCATCGTCGAGGTCGGCACGTCCATGGGCTATACCGCGCTGTGGCTGGGCGAGGCTGCCCGCGCGACCGGAGGATCGGTGATCGGGACCGAAGTCCTTGAGAGCAAACACGCGATCGCGCTCGACTATCTCGACCGGGCCGGGCTCACCGATGTCGTCGATGTCCGCCTGGGCGACGCCAAGGCGAGCGTGGCGGGCCTCGACGGCGCCATCGACCTGGCATTCGTCGATGCGTGGAAAAGCGATTACGTCGAATTCTTCGACATGTTGCTGCCGAAGATGCGCGTCGGTGGGGCAATCGTGGCCGACAACATTACCTATCCCGAAAGCAATGCGGAGGTGATGGCAGTCTACACGGCCCATGTGCGCGGTCAGGCCAATGTGCGCAGCGGCCTCGTCCCGATCGGCAATGGCATCGAAGTGTCGGTGCGAACGGGCTGACGGGCCGCACGTTCATCCGATCGGCGCGGAACTAGCCACGTCCGCACGCCCCTGCGCGGTCCCCCTACTCCGCCTCGGCGCCATGCTTGGCGATCTCGGCGCGCTTCTGGGCCATCAGCTTCTTCTGGTAGCGCCCCTGCACCACGTCAACCGCGACCAGGACGAAGAGCACGAAGTAGAAGGTGCTCTTGGCCATCGGTTCGATGGCAAAGCCGAAGAGCTTCAGATGCGCCAGATGCCCGCCCTCCGACAACAATAGCGCGCCCACCAGCAGGAGCACGAAGAGGCCGAGCACTTCGTACATCCGGTTACGCTTTAGAAACTCCGATACGTAGTCCGCAAGCCAGACCATCATCACGCCGCTGATCACGATGGCCACCGCCATGACGGCGAAGACCTTGGTGAGTGCGATTGCGGAAAGCACCGAGTCGAAAGAGAACACAAGGTTCATCAGCACGATCCAAAAGAGCGCCCCGCCAATCGAACGCCGAGCGCTCCCATCCGTAGCCTCCAAATCCTCTACGGAGAGCATGTGGTGGATCTCCTTGATGGCGGTGTAGATGATGAAGACGCCGCCGACGAGCACGATCAAGGAATGCCCAGTGATGGCGCCCTCCAGGTAACCGATCCAGCCTATCGAAAAGAGTGGGCTCTGAAAGAGGTCGATCGCCTGCATGACAACGAACAACAGAACGATGCGGAGCACGATCGCGATACCGATACCGGCGCGCCGGACCCTGGCTTGGTGTTCGGGGGCGACGCGCTTGGATTCGATCGACAGGTAAAGCAGATTGTCGAAGCCCAGAACCGCCTGCAAGAGAATGAGCATGACCAAGGTGGTCAGGTTCTCAATCGTAAAGAGACCTTCCATGGCAGTACGCGCTCCTGGCTTTTTGGGGTTTTGTCCGGACCGACGCGATCCTGAATGCTGCGGCTCAGTCTTCGTTGCGCATCGAAAACGCGCTACCGCCTATGCTGCGGGGGTCACGCGCGGTCCATTTGTTGCGCTCCACAGCGAAGAAGAAACGCTGCAGGGCATCATTGAACGCGGCGGGTTCCTCCAGGTTGATGCCGTGTCCGGTCTTGGGCACAACCCAGAGGCCTGAGGTTGGAATCTTCCGCTTGAGGAACAGGTTGACCTCAAGGCAGGGCTCGTCCTCGTCGCCCACCGCCAGCAGAACCGGCACTGCGAGCTGCGTTAGTTCTGCCTCGAAATCGTAGAGCGAAGGACGCCCGCCTTGATAGTTGCGTACCGTGAGCGCCGAGCCCTCCGCGGAGTGTTCCTCGAGTTGTCTGTTGTACTCCGCCCAGCGGCGCGGATCCTTGTTCTGTAGCTGGACGCGTGTCGGCGAAAGCGACAGCGTGGGCGCCACGGCGGCGGCGCCCTCCTTCACCAGACGTTCGGCAAGAGCATCCGCCTGCTCTTTGAATGTCGCCTGCTCCTCGCGCGGCGCGCCGGAGCCGCCGCTTGCCAGGACCAGGCCCAACGCCCGTTCGGGATGGCGCAGGCCGAAATGCAGGGCCGCATATGCGCCCATCGACAGCCCGACCACGAAGGCCCTATCCAACCCCAGATGATCGAGTACAGCCCCGATGTCCTCGACAAAATGCCCGTAGTCGTAGGCCGAGGGATCCTTCGGCACGTCCGAAGGGGGGTAGCCCCGCGCATTCACCGCGATGCAGCGATAGAAACGCCCGAACCAGCGGAGCTGGCTCTCCCAGCTCCGACCGTCGGCCGCGAATTCGTGGAGGAACACGATCGGCGTGCCCGCGCCGGTTTCCTCGTAGTAGAGCTTCACGCCGTTATTCTCAGCATAAGCCATGGATTCCGCGCCTTCCTGATCGAAGTTGTGGCCGCATCGTCGATGATGCCGGACGGAGGGAGAGCAGTGCTATTTTGGGTTCATCGCAGACGTCGGCCGCGGCCTCAGCGTCCCTTGAACACCGGCTGCCGCTTTTCAGCGAACGCTTTGCGGCCTTCGGCAAAATCATCGCTGTCGAAACAGCGCTCGATCGCCGCGGCCACTGCCGCGAGGTCCCGTTCGTCGGGCGGCAGCATCGCCTCGTTGATCGCGCGCTTGGCGGCGGCAATGGTCAAGGGCGCATTCTCGGCAATCGCAGCCGCTGCGCCCAAGGTCTCTTCGAGAAGCGCCTCCGTGGCGACCACGCGGTTGACGAGGCCCATGCGCCATGCCTCCGCGGCATCGAAGCGACGCGCGGTGAACAGGATTTCCTTGGCATAGGCGGGCCCCACGACATCGGCCAACCGCGTCACGCCATCGAACGCATAGCCGAGACCAAGCCGGGCTGCGGGAATCGCCAATTGCGCATCCTCCGCGGCGATGCGCAGGTCGCAGCAGAGCGCAACGGCCAGGCCGCCACCGATGCAATATCCGCGGATCATGGCAATCGTGGGCTTGGGCGTATCGCGCAACGCACTGAACGCCGCCTCTCCGACTGATCGGTAAGTTTCGTTCGCGGCCGCCGAGGCGCGGCGTTTGTCGAACTGCGAGATGTCGGCGCCCGAAATGAACGCGCGCTCGCCGGCCCCTCTGAGCACGATCGCCTTGACTTGAGGATCAGCCTCATGCGCGGCCAGCACTTCAGGCAGCGCCATCCACATCTCGTAGGAGATGGCGTTGTGGCGTTCGGGTCGATCGAAGATCACCCAACCAATCGCACCTTCGGTTTCGCCCGTGACGCGCCCGGTCCCGCGGTTTTCCCCGTCAGCCACTACACCACCCCCTCTTTGCGGAATGCCGCAATTGCAGCGGCGTCATAGCCCAGTTCGCCCAGAATCTCTTGCGTATGCTCACCCCGCTCCGGCGCGGCGGAATGAAGTTCGCTCGGCGTACGGCTGAGATGCACCGGTTGACCCACCACCCGGATATCACCCAGCGATGCGGATTTCACAGGTGTGGCGATGCCCGAATGCTGGACCTGATCGTCGGCAAAAACCTCGTCGATTCGGTTGATCGGCCCGCAGGGGATGCCGGCTGCGTTCAGCTGCTCGATGAGCTCGCGGCTGGTTTGTTGCCCAGTGAATTCGTTGATGATCGATTTCAGAGCATCGCGGTTCCTTGAACGCGCGTCACCTGTCGCGTAGTCCGGATCGTCGACCAGTTCGGGCCGGCCGATCAGCTGGCACAGACGTTGCCAGATCGGGCCACCCGTCGCCGCGATATTGACGTGACCGTCGGCGGTTTCAAAGACCCCGGTCGGAATGCTGGTCGGATGGTCGTTGCCGGCTTGGCCCGGAACCTCGTTCGTCATTAGCCAGCGCGCGGCCTGAAAATCGAGCATCGAGATCTGCGCCTCCAGCAGCGAGGCGCTGACCCATTGACCTTCGCCCGAATTTTCGCGTTCCAGCAACGCCACGAGGATGCCGATGGCGCAAGTCAGACCGGCGCTCAGATCGGCTACGGGAATGCCTGCCCGCACGGGGCCCTGACCCGGAAGGCCGGTGACAGACATGATACCGCCCATACCTTGCGCGATCTGGTCGAAACCGGGCCGCATGCGATAGGGGCCGGTCTGGCCAAAACCGGAAATGCTGGCATAGACAAGGCGCGGGTTGAGCGGCTTCAGTGTCTCGTAGTCAATACCGAGGCGGTCCTTTACGTCGGGGCGATAGTTCTCCACTAGCACATCGGCGCCAACGACTAGGCGGTGCAGGATGGCGACGCCATCGGGGTGCTTGAGGTTCAGTGTCAGGCCGCGCTTATTACGATGGAGATTCTGGAAGTCAGGTCCGTGTCGCGGCCCGCCGCCGCCCTGGCCTGGCTCGATCGCCTCCGGGACCTCGATCTTGATCACCCGCGCGCCCCAATCGGCGAGCTGTCGAACGGCGGTCGGCCCTGATCGTACGCGGGTCAGGTCGACCACCGTGAAGCGATCCAGGGCTGCCATCGAAACCACCTCGGCCGGAGCGGCGCGCCGACACGACAGCACGCACCAAGAAGCCGATAGGTTAGACCATTAATCCGTCGCGTGGAATCGGCGCCCGCCCCTACTCGTCTTCACTGTCTGGGACAAGAGGCCTTGCGAAGCGCTCGACCGAGAAGGGCTCAATCGGCAGGTCGGTGTGACCCGTTGTGATCAGATCGGCGAGGATTTCGCCGACGATCGGTCCTAATTGGAAGCCGTGCCCGGAGAAGCCAAAGGCATGATAGGCCTGGGGTGCCGCAGCACTTGGCCCGATCACCGGAATGTCATCAGCCATTCGCCCCTCGAAACCGGCCCAGCAGCGCACGATCCGGACCTCGCGGAGAGCCGGAAAGAGGTCGGCGACCGTCGCGGCGCTTTTCTGCAGCCCATCGAAGTTGATCCGATTGCGCTCGCTTTCGAGCTCGCCGGTTGCCAGATAGCCGCCGCCCATCACGATCGTCCCGTTCGGCATTTGCTTGAGCGACAACGGTCGCCCGCTGGCGATCACCACCGGCTCGACCAGCGGCGGCAATCGCTCGGACACCATCATCATCGGTAGGATCGGTTGGAAGGAAACGGTATCGCCGAGGCGCTCTGCACATTCTCCGGCCCAGGCCCCGCCGCAATTGATCAGCACGGGCGCCTCGAAATCCTGGTCGCCGGCCCGGACGTGCCAGACATCGCCGCGCCGCTCCATGCTCTCGGCCCGCGTGCCTTCGAAAAGTGTCGCGCCGACCGCTTCGGCCTTGCGTCTGAAGGCCCTTGTCGTGTGATAGGGGCTGGCGAAGCCGTCCTGGAGAACCGCAAGTCCCCCGAGGCAATGATCGGCAAGCGCCGGCACCATTTCACGCAACTCTCCCTGGTCGATCAGCACTTCGTGATCGTGGCCGAGTTGATTGACAACGCCGTGGCGAGCTTTCAGGCGATCAAGGTCTTCGTCATTTTCCGCGACCGCGACCTGGCCGACGGTCTTGTAGCCGCAATCGTCGTCGACCAGGTCTTCGATCGCATGCCACATCCTCCGCGCCGCCAGCGCCAGCGGGATTTCCGCCGTGTCGCGCAGCAGTGTGCGAACGCCTCCCGCGTTTACGCCGGAGGCATGCCGCCCGGGCCAGTTTTTCTCCAGGATTGCCGGTTTGAGACCCCGTTTGGCCAGCTGCAGCGCCGCCGAGCAGCCGTGCAATCCGCCGCCGATGATCAGTACGTCAAAGTTGTTCATGACACTGGCCGGCGCCAGCCTGAATTCTCAGGCCGCGTCCTCGTCTTCGCCCGGCTTGGTCGGCATCGCGTCGAGCGCGGAGACGTCGCGGCCAACCCCGGCAAGCTCGGCGAGTTGGCCAACGGTGAGTGGCTTGAGCGGCGGCCGCACACGGTAATGCCCCACGTCACCGGGCGCGAGCCCGCGCGCCTTCGCAATGGTCGCCGCCACACCAAGTCCGCACATCCTACCCTGGCAAGGCCCCATCCCCGCCCGGGTGAACGCCTTGGCTTGGTTCGGCCCCATGCAGCCATGCGCGGCAACCTCACGCAGCTCCCCCGCGGTTACTTCCTCGCAGCGGCATACCACAACATCATCGCGCGACGGCACCAGGAACTCTTCCGCCGGTGCATAAAGCACATCCAGGAAACGGCGCAACCCGGCGCCGCCGGCCAACGCGGCCTGCTCCGGTGCGGACAGCCGGTCACGCGCGGCAGTGTCTATCTTGCCGAGCCGGCACGCGGCATCCAGACCGGCGAGCCGGCCGCGATGCTCCGCCGCGCGCGCCCCACCGATACCGCCACAATCGCCGGCCACGGCAACACTCTCAATCGAAGTGGCACCCCAGGCATCGGTTTCGGTGTGCCAGCATGCCTGCACGTCGTCCCAGCGTTGCGTGCAGTCGATGGAAGCGGCGAGCTGGTTGTTGGGCACCACACCCTGATGCAGCAACAGTAGTGGTGCGTCGATGCGATGGGTGCGACCGCCGGCCTGATATTCGACCGCTTCCACGCGTTCCGTGCCGATTGCGGCGAGCGAGCTGACGTGCTTGACGAACTTGACGCCAGTGGCGCGGGTTTCGGCCATCCAGCGTCGACCCTTTCGGATTTGACCGAGCGATCCAAAGATACCGTTCAGTTTTGGCAGCGCCGCGAAGTAGTTCCCGCGCGGCGTTGTATCGAGGACCGCCTTTATGGCAACACCGGCCTTTGCCAGCTGCCAGGCGACGAGGTAGAGGAGAGGTCCACTGCCGGCCAGGACCACGGGACCGTCAGGCACCGCATTAGCGGATTTCAAAAGCGTCTGGGCCGCGCCCACCGTCATCACGCCGGGCTTGGTCCAACCGGGGATGGCGACCGGCCGTTCCATTGCACCCGCGGCGATCACGATACGACGGGCGCGGATTAGCGCCGCTTGGCCGTCACGCAATGTTCCGATCGTCCCGTTCGGTTCGACCTCCCATACCGAGCTGCCCGGCGCATGCTTGGCGCCGCTATCATGAAATGCCTGCACCAATCCGGCGCCATGAGCGTAGTCCTCGCCCAGGAGACCCAGAAGGCTTGGGTCGCCTTTGGTGACCGCCTCTATATTTCGATAGATTTGGCCACCCAGCGTCGATTGCTCATCGAAGAGCACGGTGTCGAGGCCGTGCTCAGCCGCTGCTGCCGCCGCCGCCAGCCCTGCGGGGCCGCCGCCGATCACTGCAACGTCGTGCTCGGCCACGGTCATATCTCAACCTTCGGTGCTGGCGCCTGGCGCTTGATGCGCATGCCGTCACGGACGGCGGTCAGGCAAGCTTGCTGAGCCGGCAAATCATCGATCTCAACCATGCATTCGTAGCAGGCTCCGATCATGCAATGCGGTGCGCGCGCCTCGCCGGAAACCGCCGAGCTACGTAGTGCGTCGATCCCAGCGCAAAGCAGCGCCGCCGCAACGGTGCTCCCGGCCGCGGCCTCGATAGGGCTGTCCTCGAAAAATATCCGTACCGTTTTTCCGCGGGGGTCAGGCCGCTTCTTGAACATCGAACCTCCCCGTGCGGAAGCACCCCAATTCCGGCTCCAGCGATGCCCCGCTAATCCAGTCGGGTATCACCAGCGCATGGGCGGCTGCGAGGGTTACGCCGCTGTGACACGCCGCCACGAACACGCCCGGATGGCTGGCCGACTCGTCGTAGATCGGAAAACCGTCGGGGGTCATGATGCGCAATGCGGCCCACATTCGCACGACCCGCAAGCGCTCAAGAAATGGGAACGCGGTCCGGCAGCGCCAAGCGACGTCGCGCAGCATGTCGGGGCGCGTCCCGGTGTCATAACCCGCATCCTCGGCGGTATAGCCGAGCAGCATGCTGCCTTCACCGGTCTGGCGAACCAGATTGGTGGGAACCTCAAAGAGCGGCCCAACCCGCTCGGTCACCATCAACTGGCCGCGCATCGGCGCGGCCGGCGCACGCAGTCCGACCAGCGCTGCGAGGCGCTCCGTGCCCAGACCGGCAGAGATTACGACCGAGGCGCTTTCCACCGTCTCCCCGTCGGCCTCGATCCGGTAGCCTCCGTCGCTGGGGGTTATGGCTGTTACGCGGCGGTTGGGACGATAGTCCCCGCCATGGGCGGCAAAGGCACTGTGCAGCGAGCGCAACAGGATCAGCGGATTGGCGTGCCCGTCATGTGGCGAGTAGGAGCCGCCCACCACGCCAGGGCCGATGCCCGGCAGCAGCTTCTCCAACTGCGGACGCGACAGGAACTCGTACTCGTAGCGCATGTTGCCGGCGCGCCGACTGATTTCTTCCAGCAGCGCCCGGTTCTGCTGATCTTCGGCCTCGCTCAAGGTGAGCAGCACGCCACCCTTGTTTTCGTGCCGCACGTCGAGCCCGGTGACTTCTTTCAATTCGCGGGCAAGTTCCGCCCACATTGTCGCGGAGCGCAGCGACCACTGTGCATATTCCGGCCGGCCGTTGCCCTTGCCCTGCACCCAGACCAACCCGAAATTGCCGCGCGAGGCGCGCAATGCAATGTCGCCTTCGTCGAGCATGACGACGCGGCGGCCCTTGCGCCTCAACCCGTAGGCGATTGCGGCCCCGACCAGGCCACCACCGATCACGGTGACGTCGTGCCCGCTCATGAAGCGGCCACTTTCTGGTCGGGATCGAGCAGATGGCAAGCGGCGAAATGTCCGGGCTCGATCTCGCGCATTGCCGGCGCCGGATCGGCGTGGCAGCGGTCCATGACCCGGGGACAACGCGACGCGAAGCGGCATCCGGGGGGCGGGTCGATCGGCCGGGCAATCTCGCCCCTGATCTCCGGGATCGGACGTTCGTAGCGCGGGTCGGGCACCGGCACCGCCTCGACCAAAGCCTTGGCGTAAGGGTGCTGCGGATTGCCGATTACGAGGTCGGTCGGCCCGATCTCCATCGCCATGCCGAGATACATCACCAGCAACCGCTCGGAGATGTTCGAGAGGATCGAAAGATCGTGCGAGACATAGATGCAAGTGAAGTTGAGCCGCTGCGAGAGATCGCGGATGAGGTCGAGGATGCCGGCCCGGATCGAAACGTCGAGCATGGAGAGCGGCTCGTCGGCGATCACCAGCTCCGGATCGAGGACTAGCGCGCAGGCAATGCCGACACGCTGGCGTTCGCCACCGCTCATTTGGTGCGGGAAGCGATCCTTGTATTCGTCGGGCTGGAGCCCGACCAGACGAAGCGTATCGAGCACCCGCTTGGTGATCTCCTCGCGGCCCCAGATACCCAGCGCGCGCGGCCCCTCGGCGACGAGGTCAAAGGTGCTGTAACGCGGATTGAGCGACTCGTAGGGGTCCTGGAAGATCAGCTGGACTTGGCGCCGATAGTCCCGCATCGCGGCCTTGTCGAGCTCGGCAATGTCCTGGCCCTTGAAGCGAATGATCCCACCGGTCGGATCGTGCAGTTTGGAGATCAGCAAGCACGTCGTCGATTTGCCGCAACCGGATTCTCCGGCGATACCGAGGATCTCGCCCGTCTCCATGGAAAAGCTGACCCCGTCGACCGCCTTGATGGTCTGCTTGCGCTTGCCCGAGAGCACGCGCCCCAACAGACCGGGGTCGACCTCGAAATGCTTGGTCAGGCCGCTGATTTCGAGGATTGCCATGTGCTCTTCTCGCTGGCTCGCGCGCGCATTGTCTGAACGTCGCCTATGCGGTGACAGGCAACCAGATGATTGGGGGCCACGGTTGTTTCGATGGGGCGCTCGCTGGAGCAGTCCGCCACCGCGAAGGGGCAGCGTCCGGCGAATGTACAGCCAGGAATGTCGCCGATCAGGTTTGGCGGCGAGCCGGGGATCGAGATCAGCTCGCGGTCGAGCGCCTTGATGCTCGGAAAGGCGTTCTTGAGGCCCAGCGTATAAGGGTGATGCGTGTTCTCAAACAGATCGATCGAACTCGCCAGCTCCATCAAGCGACCGGCGTACATGATGCCGATGCGGTCGCTCATCTCGGCGATCACAGAAATGTCGTGGGTGATCAGCAAGATCGAGCTTTTGATCTCGCGGCGAATTTCCAAGAGCTTGCGGATTATGCGCTCCTGCACCAGCACATCGAGACCGGTCGTGGGCTCGTCCATGATGATGAGGCTGGGCTCCAGCGCGAGAGACATCGCGATCATTGCGCGCTGACGCATGCCGCCGCTGAACTCGTGAGGGTAGTTGTCCATCAGGCTCGGCTGCAGACCGACGACGTCGAACAGGTGCGCCACACGCTCCCGTGCCTGTTTCTTTGACGTATCGACATGGGCGCGGATCGCCTCGACCACCTGATCGCCGACCCGGTAGACCGGATCGAGCGAGTTCATTGCGCTTTGCGGCACGAGCGATATCTCGTTCCACAGCATCTCCTTGCGGAACTCGCGGTCGGAAAGCGACTGCATCTCGCGGCCCTTGAAGACCAAGCGTTCTGCCGTCACCTTGGCGGTCCCGGGCAGCAGGCGCAGGAGGCTCTTGATCAGGGTTGTCTTGCCGCAACCCGATTCGCCGGCAATTCCGACGACTTCGTTCTCGCCGATCGAAAGCGTGACACCGTCAACCGCCTTCACCACACCCTGGCTCGTGCTGTAGTGAACCTTCAGATCCTGGATATCGAGCAGCATCCTGGGCGGCCCGGTCAGCGCTGGCGAAGTCGCGGATTGGCGACTTCCTCGTAAGCGCGCGAAACGAACACCAGCGCGCTCACCAGCAGCACAATGGCGATCGACGGCGGCGCGAACCACCACCACGCGGTCCGCGATTTGCCGGAGATCCAAAGTTCGTAGAGCATGCCGCCCCAGGTCAGTTGGTTGGGATCGCCGAAGCCGAGGAAACTCGCCCCCGCCTCGGCGATAATCGACCAGGCGATGTTGAACGACGTGTAGAGCAGCAGAAGCGGCAAGATGTTGGGCAGGATGTGGCGGTAGATGATGCGGAAGTCACTGCAGCCACGCACCTTGGCCGCGCTAATGAACTGGCGTTCCTTGAGCGCCAGGGTCTGTGCCCGCACGACCCGCGCGGAAGTGCGCCAAATGATGACCACGATGGCGAGCACCACGAACCACTTGCTTCTCCCGAAGAGCGAGATCAGGACGATAATGAAGGGCAGGAACGGCATGCCGTAGATGATGTCGGTGAAACGCATCATGATTTCATCGAGCTTGCCGCCGTAATAGCCTGAAAGCAGACCGATATTGGCCCCTATGGCAATCGAGATGACACCTGAGATCAGGCCGATGATCATGGTCGCACGGGTGGCGTAGATCATCTGGCTCAAGATGTCGCGGCCGAGCGATGTCGTGCCGAGTGGGAACTCCCAGGACGGCGTGCGCAATATGGCGAGCTTGTTCGATGCGTCGCGCAGCGTCTCCCAGGGATCGTGCGGCGCAATCCATGGCGCCAGGATTGCGATGATCGCAAAGAAGATGATGATCGCCGCCCCAATGCGCCCGAGCCCGCTGCTGCCGATGATCCGTCCCTGGTTGCGGAGCGCGGCTCCAGTGCCGCGGAAGATTTTCGACAGCGTGCCTTCAGCCGCTGGGCTCGCTGGGCTGCCCGGCCGGTTCATGCCGCGCTTCCGCCGACCGTGCGCACCTGTCCGACGCGCTCTGGGCCAAGACGCACGTGGTCGGAAGCGAGCGACGTCACTTTTTGTTCGTCAACCGCGATGCCAAGACCCGGTTCGCCTGGAACGGAGACCTGGCCGTTGCGCACCAGCCGGCCGAAATCGGTGAAGTCATCGCGCAGGCGGAGCGTCGACATGTAGGCATGCCCGCAATCGATCAGGTTGGCGAGCGTGCAACCGAGTTGTAACGACGCAGCCTGGGTGATGCCGCATTCCAGCATGCTGTTCATCAAACAGGTCATGCCGTTCGCGGCGGCCACCGTGGCGATTTCGCGGGTTGAGGCGATGCCGCCGTTCTTCGAGACCTTGAGGCTGAAAGTATCGACCGCACCCTCACGCGCAAGCTCGGCCGCCTGGTGCAGCGAAAACACGCTCTCATCAGCGGAGACCGGCGCCAATGAGGCCTGGCGAATGCGCGCGAGCCCGGCCCGGTCGTGGCGATCGACAGGTTGCTCAAGCAAGGCCAGCGGCGTGTCGTTGGCGCCCGCCACGAAGCGCAGCGCCTCGGCCTCCTGCCAACCCTGGTTGGCGTCGGCGATGAATTTGACCTCCGGGTGGAAGCGCTCCGTGAGGGCCTTGATGCGGGCGATCTCAACCTCGATCGGTTGGGCGCCCATCTTGACCATGAATGTGCGGAACCCCTCCGCGTATTTCGCCTCGACGAGCGCGCGGTCTTCCTCCAGCGTGCCGCTGCCCATCGGCCACAGCACAGGCAGCACATCGACCAGCGCGCCACCAATAAGCGCATGAACCGGCAGTCCCGCCGCTTTGCCGGCCAGATCGTGCAGCGCCATGTCGACGGCGCCCTTGGCCAATGGATTGCCAGGCACCAACGCATCGACCATTTGCCGGCAGCGCGCGACATTGCCGGCGTCATGTCCGATCAGCGCCGGGCCGAGCAATTTGCCCAACAGGTCGACAACACCGCTCGGGGTTTCCTCGGTGAAGGGCGGCAGCGGATTTGCCTCGCCCCACCCGATCAGCCCGCCCTCCGTGCATATGCGAACCACGATGGCGTGGTTGTCGCTCACGGTGCCATAGACCTTGGAAAGCCGATACGGCACCACGAACGGGATCGAGAGTGCGTAGATGTCGATTGATTGGATTTTCATACGCCCGCCCTTCCCTAACTGCCGACCTTGATGCGCGGATCGAGGTAGCTGTAGGAAATGTCGGCGACCAAATTCATCAATATGACGATGACCGCCAACAGCAGGAACGAGGCCTGAGCCACCGGATAGTCATGCGAGGCTGCAGCCTCGACCATCAGCAGGCCCATGCCCGGCCAGGAGAACACGGTCTCAACGATCACCTGTCCGCCGATGGCAAATCCCAGCAGGATCGACGAAACCGTCGTTACGGCCAAAAGGGCATTACGCGCAGCGTGGCGGATCATCACCTGATGGGGCGGTAGACCCTTGGCGCGGGCGAATTCGATAAAGTCGCTGCCCAGCACCTCGAGCATGCTGTCCCGCATGATCAGCATTGGGGTGGCGAGGTAGTAGGCCGTGATCGTGACCGTCGGCAGCACGATATGGTGCAGGAAGTCCTTGGTGATGATGAAAGCGAAGAGCCCCGATGGTCGAACCCCAGGGCTATGCATCCCCCCGGTCGGAAACAGATCCAAGCGGTAACTGAGCACGATCAACAGCAGGATGCCGGTGATGAACGGCGGCGCGGACTGGAACACCATCGAGACCACCGTGCTGCCGATATCGAGCTTGCCGCCACGCCGCCATCCCATGACCATGCCGATGTTGACGCCGATCACCAGCGTCAGGCACATGCCCGCCACCATAAGCAGCAGCGTGTTCCAAGTCCGATACATCAGGATCTCGAAGACCTTCTCCGAGCTCGTGAACGACCGGCCCCAGTCGAGGATCACCAGGTTCTTCAAATAAATCAGGTATTGCATGATCATCGGCCGGTCGAGGCCGAAGGCTTTCTTGAGGCGCTCTTGGGAGGCCTCGTCCAATGCCGGGCTGATCACTTGGGCCGTCGGGTCGCCGGGCATCATGCGGAACATGACGAACAGCACGGTCGCGACCGCGAAGATCGTGAACAACGAATAGATGATTCGTCGTGCTATATATTCCCGCATAACTGGCTTTCAAATGCCGCAGCCAGGGGGCGGGCGGCATGTATGCCGCCCGCCTGCCTCTCGCAGAGCTTTGGCTCAGCTGGGGTAGTGGAGCTTGCCGCCCTTCCAGGTGAACCCGGCATCAGCCAGGATCTTGCGTGCCTTTTTCAGATCTTGGCCCGGAGCCTTGATGGCCGGGTTGTGCCAGAACTGGTTGGCCGGCCCGATCACCGAGCCGCCACTGGCCGCATGGCCGCCGAGCACGACATCGCGGATCAGCTCCCTGGGGATGACGTACTGCATCGCCTGGCGGAGCACCGTGTTGTCGAAGGGCGGCTTGGTGAGGTTGTAGCTCAGGCAGTAGAAGCCGTGGCTCGGATAGCCCTTGCCGACGACGTTCTTCACCTTATCGAGGTCGTCCATCAAGCTCGGCTTGATGATGTAGCGGGTGCGGTCGCACTCGCCCTTTTCGATCGCCGCCGCCATGGCGTCGTGGCTACCATAGACGATACGGATCACGCCAGCCGATTTGGGCGGGCTGAAGTGCTGCTTGTTCGCCGAGACCTTGAATTCCTTGCCACGATCCCAGTAGTCGAAGCGGAACGGTCCGCTGCCGACCGGCTTCTTGTTCGCGTAGTTGAGCGGATCGCTGACATCGACCTTGTCCGGTATGTCCTGCCAGACATGCTTCGGGATCAGGAAGATCGCAGCGAACAGGTTCGACAATAGCGGCGCAAAGGGTTCGGTCAAAGTGAACCGCAAGGCGTTCTTGCCGGTGATCTCCACCGATTTGACCTTGGACAGCGACGAGCGGAAGAACGGCGCCTTCCATTTCTTCTGATAGTCGAAGGTGAATTTGACGTCGTCGGCGGTCACTGGCCGGCCATCGTGCCAGAACATGCCGTCGCGGATCGTGATGTCGATCGTCGTCGCGTTGACCACTTTGAACGTCTTGGCCGCCCATGGCTGCGGCTTTCCGTCTGGTCCGACGCGGAATAGCCGGTCGTAAATCATCCGGAGTTCCTTGAACTCGTTGGCGTCCTTGACCGCCACCGGGTTCAGGTTCTTCAGCGCGACCGTGGCGCCAGTGCGCACATAGCCGTCCTTGCCGCTGCTGACCATCCCGATGTCGGTCCAGAAGCTGCCGATGCCTTCGCCCATCTGGGGTACCAGGCCGCTGATCCGGTCGGACCGGTAGGCATTCGTCATTTTCGGATAGACGACGACATTGTTTGCCTGGTCGTCGTTGATCAATTCCTGGGCCTGGAACACCAGGTCGCGGCGCTTGTTGATATCCATCTCGCGCTGCTGGGCGGCGGCCATCGAATCGACCTTGGGATTCTTGTAGCCGGTCCAATTAAACCCGCCTCGCTTATAATTGGACGAGTGGTGGACCTGGTGAATGAACACATTGGGATCGATGCGGACCGAAGCGCCGGTGAGACGCACCAGGAACATGTCGTAGTCATGCTGCATGATGACTTTCTGGATGCCCTGGTTGTAGTCGATCGGGTTCGGCTTAATGTCGAAGCCGATCTTCTTTGCCGCTTGGGCGATCAGGCGCACGGTCTCCGGCCTTACCGGATCGAATTTGGCGGTTGACGTGATCAGCGCCGGCGACTCGACTTTCCCACCAGGCTTTCCGGCCATCGCTGCGCCAGGCAGGCCGGTCACGGCCGCGCCGACAACGGCACCACCGGTGGTTTTCAGGAATTTGCGGCGCGGAATCGGTCTGCTTGGCATTGTACGTCTCCTCCTGGGTCCCCGGGCAATCTGGTCTTCGCCAGTATCCCGCGCTGTATTAACTGCCAGATCTACTATTCCGTCAAATTCATTTTTTTGCTAGCATTATTCCAAAAGGTTATTTCGTTGATATCGGGCAGTTGTCGCGGAGCCGCGCGTTGCCGAGCGACTAGGGGAAGATCATGGATGATGGCGCCTCCGACGGGTCTCGCAGAAGCAGTCTCGAATCTCACGACCCATGGCCGGATCTTGAACGGCTGTGCGCGCTTGGGGGTCGTCTCTGCGGCACGCCGGGAGAAGCGGAAGCACGGGCCTTCCTTACCGGCCGGCTGCAGGAGATTGCAGAGTCGCATGGCGGGCAGGTCCTATCGGTGCCGCACGACTACCTTGGCTGGCGCGCGCGCGATTGCAGGATCGAGGCACAAAGCAGCGGACAGACTTTCGAAGGCTACCCACTGTTACATTCGCCGAGTACGGCGCCTGGGGGGCTGAATTGTGAGGTCCTCGACCTCGGGCGCGGCACCGACGCCGACATCGCAGCGCACAGTGCCGAGATCGCCGGACGTATCGTTTTGACCCGGCACGAGTTCATGTTTAGCCCCGAACACATCCATCGAAACCGCAAGTACATGAACGCGGTGGCGCACGGCGCGGCTGGTTTCCTGATCGCCGGCGGGGCCGATCAGGTCGGGATGGTCGGCGGCGGGGTCGGCTTCGGCGACGCCGACACACCGATCCCAGCGGCCGGCATCTCCGCGGAGACTGCCACGGCGCTGGCAGGCGGGGCGGACGGTCCGTCTCGCGCGCGCTTGACCATCGCAGCCGATACGGCGCCGGCGCACACCGAGACGCTGGTTTACGAACGCGCCGGTGAAACGCCGGAATGGATTGTCATCAGCGCTCATCTCGATGGGCATGGTCTGGCGCAGAGCGCAATCGACAATGCCACCGGCGTTGCGGCCGCGATTAGCGCGGCGTCCGACATTGCTGCCCACGCGCCGACGCTGACGCGCGGGCTGCGCCTTTGTCTCTTCTCGATCGAGGAATGGGGGCTGCTCGGCTCTCGCGACTATTTGGCTGGTCTTGGCAGGGAAGCGTGCGAGGCAATTTCGCTCAACGTCAACCTCGATTCGGTCGCCGGCGCGGCCGGATTGGCGGCGCTTTATAGTGAGTTCCCTGCCCTTGCCGATTTTCTGCGCGACGTTGCTGACGAGGCGGACACATCGCTTGCCCTGCACGAGCCTTTGGTCCGCAACTCCGACCACTACAATTTTGCCGCCGCTGGTATTCCGGCTTGCCGGCTAATGGCGGGTTTCGAGATGCCGAAGTCCAATCTCCGCCATGTCCTCACCGCCGAGGACACAATCGACAAAGTCAGCCCCGAACAATTGCGCCTCGCCGCGGCGTTGACCGCACAGATCGTCATGCGCGCCTGCACCGCGCCGGAACTGGACTTGCGGGCGGGCCGCAGGGAACCGGCTTCATGAAACTCAACCTGCGTCAACTGGAGGCCTTCAAAGCGGTAATGGAGACCGGCACGGTGAGCCAGGCCGCGGGCGTGTTGACCGTCTCGCAACCAGCGGTCAGCAAGCTGATCGCCAACTTCGAGCGGGCGGTCGGGTTCAAGGTTTTCGACCGCACTCATGGCCGTCTTGCCCCGACCCCGGAGGCCGCCATGCTCTACAACGTTGTCGAGCGCGCCTTCATCAGTGTCGACCAGATCGGGCAGTCCGCAACAGATATCCGCGAGCGCCGACACGGCCGCCTCATGGTAGGGGTTATGCCGGCCCTCTCCACGGGCTTCATTCAAGAAATGGCGACGCAGTTCCTCGCCGACCGGCCCCGGGTCACATTGACCTTGCACGCGAGAAGCTCGCCCAAAGTCATCGAGTCGCTGGCCGGACAACAACTCGATCTCGGCATTATCGCCGCCGGCTTGGAACATCCCGGTGTGGAAACCGAGTTTTTCTGTAAAGTCGAGGCGGTGTGCATTCTGCCGCCGGACCATCGCCTGACGAATAAGAAAGTAATTGTACCCGAAGACCTTGAAGGCGAGAGCTTCATCTCGTTGACAATGCTCGATCGGATCAGATCCCGCATCGATCATCCGTTCGAGGAAGCAGGCGTACGCCGGGTACTTCGCATCGACACACCGATGGCGGCTTCGGCTTGCGCATTCGTCGCCAAGGGTGCGGGCGTGGCCATCGTCGACCCGTTCAGTGCATTGGAGGCGAAGGACGGGCGCTTTCTCATCAAGCGCTTCGCACCGGCGATCCATTTCAACTTTGTGATCGCCTATCCGCTGCACGGCCAGCGCTCCCAGCTGGTCCAGGACTTCGTCGTTGAGCTACGTCGCAGGACGCGGAGCTATCGAGGCCTGCCTCTAATCGACATGCAAACCGCCTAGCGCGAAACCGGAGGCGTCACTCCGCGCCGTCAGCCTCGCGCAGCATGGCGTGCAGCAAGACATCGGCGCCGGCGGTGATCCATTCGGGCTTGGCATCCTCGACTTCGTTGTGGCTGATGCCATCGATGCACGGCACGAAGATCATCGAGGTCGGCGCGACCCTGGCGAGGTAGCAAGCGTCGTGTCCGGCGCCGGAAACAATCTCCCGGCTGGTGTGCCCGCAGACCTCGGTCGCCGTTCGGACCGCGTCGATGCAACGGTCATTGAAGTGGACCGGCGCTGAATACCAAATTTCCTCAAACTCCGTCTCCAAACCGATGTCGTCCGCAATGGCCGCCACGCCGTCACGGAGCGCGCGGTCCATGCCCGACAGGACTTCGTCATCGGGATGGCGGATATCGACCGTGAGGAAGATCCGCCCGGGGATGACATTGCGGGAGTTGGGATGGACCTCGAGGAGGCCGACCGTGGCGCAGGCAGACGGCGCGTTGTCCAGTCCGACCCGGTTTACGAGCTCAACCACTCGGGCCGCACCCAACAGTGCATCGCGGCGCCGGTTCATTGGCGTCGGTCCGGCATGCGACTCCATACCGGTGAAAGTGAGTTCGTACCAACGCTGGCCCTGGGCGTCGGTGACCACGCCTATCGTTTTCTCCTCGACTTCAAGGATGGGCCCCTGCTCGATATGGGTCTCGAAGGCGGCGTGGATTTCGCGTCCACCCATGGGCTCGTCCCCTGCATAGCCGATGCGCTGTAGCTCGTCCCCCATGGTCTTGCCGTCGCGGTCGGCGCGGCTCAGTCCGTATTCGAGATCGAAGACGCCCGAGAAGACGCCGGAGGCCACCATAGCCGGCGGAAAGCGCGAGCCTTCTTCGTTGGTCCACACGGCGACCTCGACCGGACGCTCGGTCTGGTAGCCCGCATCGTTCAGGCTGCGGACGACCTCCAGCCCGGCGAGCACACCGAATACGCCATCGAAACGGCCGCCGGTGGGCTGGGTGTCGAGGTGGCTGCCTGTCATCACCGGGGACAGGGTGTCGTCGCGGCCAGCGCGTCGCGCGAAGATGTTGCCCATCTTGTCGACCTTGATCGTGCAGCCGGCGTCCCGGCACCAGGACACGAACAGATCGCGCGCCTGCTTGTCGAGATCGGTCAAGGCAAGCCGGCAGCAGCCGCCTTTTTCGGTCGCGCCGATCTTGGCCATTTCCATGAGGCTGTCCCACAGGCGTCGACCATCAGTCCTCAAATTCGTTGCGCCGTCCATGTCGCTTCATCCCGTTGCTGGTAGCGTTGCTTATGGCGCGCCTTGCATCAGGCGCGGCATCCCAGATCATCACACAAAACGAACGCCATTCGCACCCCAAGCTGCGTCCGTAAGTTCTGCCAGCGCAAATCCTCGACTGTCAGTCCAGATCGCGAAACGGCGCCTCGCGCACTTTCAGGAAATCCTGCAACGATTTCTCCTTCAGCATCCGCATCCAGTGCCGCCCTTCCGGCGACGCGTGCAGCGTGGCAACGGCCTCGACATTGTAGAGCCAGGAGCTCGTGAGTCCGGCGGTCTCTTGGTAGTGATTGATCGATGCCTTGGCGAACTTGATCGCCGGATGGGGCATGCGGGCGAGCTTGCGGGCGAGCCGCTCGCTCTCGGCCTTGAGGTTGTCCGCCGGCACCGCCTTGTTGACCAGATGAATCCGCTCTGCCTCCCGTCCGTCGATCATATCGCCGGTATACATGAGCCAACGCACGTGCCGGATCGGAATGGTCCACGGCATCATCAAGGACGGCGGACCGGATACGTGGCGCACCTCGGGTTCGCCCATCATCGCGTCCTCGGCGGCAATTGCCAGATCGCAACACATCATCAACTCAAGCCCGCCGGCCAGCGCAAAGCCGTTGACCGCTGCGATGATCGGAATTTCCGCTCCCCATATCGTGCGCAGGCGCCGGCAATTGGCGGACATATCCTCACGCCACCCTTCGGTCTCCATCTCAAAATCGTCGCCGACCAAGTCGAAGCCAGTGGTGAACGCGCGGCCGCTCCCGGTCAGGATCAGCGCCTTGATGCTGGGGTCCTTAGCGGCCTCGCGGACCGTGTCTTCCAGCGCGTCAAACAGCTCAAGGTCAAGCGCATTCAGCTTGTCCGGGCGATTGAGCGTGACTGTCGCGAAAGCATCATCCGGATCGCGGTCCACCAGGATCACGGGGTCGTCTGGCATGCGAAGTACTCCTTGAATTGGTGCTGTCCGGTCGAGCCGGACCAATCTCAGTCGGTGTCACACTGCCGGGTCCGAGACCAGGTAGTGGTCCATGATCTCGCCGCCGGTGGTGATCCAGACGTCGTCGTGACCGCAGATGTATTGAAGCGCGCCTTCAAGCGCGCCGATGCGATGGGGATGGCCGATCAGGAAGGGATGCAGGCAGATCGCCAGTACACGTCCCGACGCAGCGCCTTCCCGGTAGAGAACGTCGAACTGCCGGCGGATCTGCTGGTCGAAAGCGTCCGGCGAAAGACCCCAGCGCACGAAGGCCCCAAAATCGTTGGTCTCGCTGGAATAAGGAACCGACACCAGTTGTTTGCCGTCGACGTCGATCAAATAGGGTTGCTCATCGTTGACCCAATCGCAGACGTACTGGCATCCGGCCTCGACCAGATGGTCGAGCGTGTCCCATGTCTCGATGAGCCCGGCGCTCAGCCAACCTCTCGGGCGGGTGCCCGTGGCGCGCTCTATCCGATCGAAGGCGCCGTGGATTTCGTCGCGCTCGGCGCCTGACGGCAATTGGTTGAGCGGCCGGCTGTTGCTCTGATTGTGGGCCATGAATTCCCAGTCGCGCTTCATCGCCTCTTCGATGATCCGCTCATGGTGGTCGCAGACATCGCTGTTGAGCGCGGCCGTGGCGCGAATTCCGTAGCGGTCGAGAACTTCCATGATACGGAATATCCCGACCCGATTGCCATAATCCCGGTTCGACCAAGCGAGAACGTCGGGTACGAATCCCGCGCCATAGAACACTTTGTCGTTAAGCGGAAAGAACTCGATGTTTGGTACCACCCAGAGCGCCAGGCGGGCGCCACCGGGCAAGCTGAGCTGCGGCCTGTCGATGCTGGGTATGTAGGGAAACGGACCGTAGGGTCTGGGCTTCATCTCCGACGGCGCTCCTGTCCTCAACTTCAGTTTGCTCGGTCACGACCATACGCCTATTGCCCGAAGCGCCGTACATCGAGCCTTTCGGAGAATAGCTGCGCCACCCAAGCCGGGCGGCAGCATGGCCATTCAGCCGTCAGCCGCGTCCGCCAGGATCCCGGCAACATCGTCAGCGGCGGAAACATTCAAGAAATGATGGCAGTCGACCGCCTTCACTTGCCAGCCGGGATCGTCGCCCAGAGCCGCGGCGACGGGCTGGAACGGGCTCGGATCGTAACCGGTCGCCAGGATGTATAGCCTTCGCGCTATGGTTTCGTGCTTGCCCTGGAGCGAGATGGGCTGCGTCATCGTGGCAAACGGATGATCGCCGGAGTGCCGATCAATCCAGGCCTGCTCGTCGGGATCGGTGACGCCCCAGGCGGCGGCCGGGATCGGAGGAATACGCCAGCCATCGCCTCGTCGCTCGGCCAAATCCCTCAGTTGCGCCTGCCGGTCGGTGGTTGCCAGATCCATGATCGACTGCCCGTCGCGCGGCAGGAAGGCGTCGAGATACACCAGGCACTCGATGCTGCTATGCACGCGGTCGGCAACGCCCGTGATCACCATGCCGCCATAGGAGTGCCCGACCAAGATGAATTCGGACAGCTCCTCGCAGCGGATCACGCCAAGGACGTCCTCGATATGTGTGGTCAGATCGACCGAGGGCGAAAGCAAATGGGCGCGCTCGCCAAGGCCAGTCAGGGTCGGCGTGAAAACCCGGAAACCGCGTTGGCGCAGCCGATCGGCGACCGGCCGCCAGTACCAGCCCCCCTCCCAACCGCCGTGTACAAGGACTATGGATCTAGGTGCGCTCATCAATCGAATCCCATTTCTCAAAATACGGCCTACTTGGGCGTCACCTCTAGTACCACTCGGAGCGCCAAAGTCGGAGGACCGTAGTCGATTTGCCTTCCAAGGTGGGCCTGATACGCTGCGGCAACAGCGCAACTGTAGGGTGGACGTGCCATGGCCCCGAAGGACAACGCAACCTACCCGGCCTACCAACCGAACCCGGATGTCCAAAAACTATGGCCGGGAATTTCGGGAAATGAAATCAACGGCCTGGGCGAAACCGAATCTGCGCCCCCGCGACCGGTCTTCTGGCGCAGCGACGGCTCCACACCACATGCGCCTGTGATGTTCTACTTCTATGAGAAGGACAAGGACAACGCGGCCATCACTGAAGCCAGGAAGTACCGCCAACGCGCCAGCGACATCCAAATCCGCGATATCGCCGAAGACCAGATCGAACGTACGGCCGCGCAGTGGACGCCCTTGCTCAAAGCCGCGGCGCTTGAGGCCGGCGCCGACGATGTGGGTATCTGCGCCTGGCACAAGGAATGGGCCTATCCCGACCGGCCGGCACCTCAAGGCAAGTGGGCCATCCTTCTGGCCTACGCTCATGACTACGAAAACCTGAAGGCGGCGCCGGCGGATACCGCCTATATCGAAGTCATGGCGCAGTACGAGCGTGCGGGCAACACCGCCAAGATTCTCGCAAACTGGATACGCGGCCTGGGCCATTTCGCCGAACCCAAGACCGGCCCGATGACCGAAGACGTTCTTATGATTCCGCCCGCCATTGCGGCGGGTATCGGCGAGCTTGGCAAGCACGGCTCGCTCATCCACAAGGAATTCGGCTCGAATTTTCGCCTCTCCATGGTGCTGACCGACATGCCGCTGACACCCGACGCGCCGGAGGTCTTTGGCGCCGACATGTTCTGCCAAAGCTGTCAGGTCTGCACTAACGCCTGCCCGCCCGAGGCGATCTTTCGCGAGAAGCAGATGGTGCGTGGCAAACGCAAATGGTACGTCGACTTCGACCTTTGCGTTCCGTATTTCGTCGATAACCTGACCTGCGGCATCTGCCTTGCAGTATGCCCGTGGAGCAGACCTGGTGTCGCTCAGAACCTGGTCACCAAAATGGCGCGTCGGCTACAAGCCACTGAGGACGCGCCGCCCCATCCGCAACAGACCAGGTCGGGCAACGAGTAGCTTATCGCCCGGGCAGACTGTTTCCTAATAGGCGGCTCTGCCCGGGCGACGCAGTCGCTACATCCGCAACCAGATAGCGTCTTCGGATTGAGTGAAGAGGCCAGGCTCGGGCGTCGGAATTTTACCGGCACCCACATCGGCAATGATCTTCCGCCGAAGATCCTCCAGGTCCGACATGCTGTCATGGAAAGAAACCATGGTCAGTTGCCCGGCCGGGCCGCCAAAGCGCGAGTTCAAAGAGACTTCGATCCCGTAAGCTTTTTGCAACGCCGCGATTCTCTTCTTCGCAAATTCAGCGGCTTCGCCAAGTCGGCCGGATGCGGGTATTGCAGTCCTCGTGAAGACGACAGTCATTTCCATCCCCTACCAATTTTTGGTGCCGGCAGAATTCGCTGCCGATCGAGCGGACCTTTTGGTCCGCTTCGGGGCGTATGACTATTTGTGGGTTGCCGGATTGACCTGGGTCATTGACGATCGGGGAGCAGCGCAGCCGTCTGCCGCGCACCGAGCAAACCAAAGATCGCCAATTCAACGCAACTATCCGGGCTGATATTGCCCAGACTGAGGGTTTTCGCGGCCGAGGCGCTGGTAGAACGTTCCGGCGAGCCACCCAAGTACCGCCCAAAATATTGCGTTGACCACAATTGACGCAGCGGCAAAATGACCCGCCAATTCGGGCGGCACCGCACCGCCAAGCTCGGCCGGCTGTGGCGCCCCGACCAAATGCGGCACGGCGATCAAGACGGCGCCGAGGGCCTTGAGCGCCCAATGACGAGCGAACACCATCAATCCCAAACCGAGTGCTGTCGTAGCTGCCGAAAAGCCCCACCAGATCTGCCGGTCGGTCAGCGCCGCGGTCTTGGCGCCGGGCACCTCCGGCGGCAATCCGAGCGCCGGCGCGAGGACGAACACGGCAAATCCCGCGAGACCCCACATGACACCACGGTGGCCATCGACCGGCTTGCCGTGGATGGCAAAGCAGGCGACCAGCAACAAGCCGAACCCTACCCCGGCTAGCAGGTTCGAGAGGCCGGTGAAGAGCGTGCGCTCAAGTCCGATTCCGGGGGCCCAGGCTTCTTTCTTTTTGTTCTCGTGACCATGGATCGACCGAGCCTCACCGCGGCCAGGCGGCGGCGCCAGCTTCGGTGGCAAGGCCAACACCGCAACCCGGACCAGAGCGCGTTGTCGCTCGATACCGGAATGACCCGAATGACTGCCTCCGCCCCTTTCGTACTTCTCGGCGTGCAGGATGATGGGCGTGGTCGTGAAAGCCTGGACGGCGGTGATCAGCACAGCCGCCAAGGCTCCCGCCGCGAGCGCGGCGAGAAATATGCGCTTGATCATCTCAGAAAATCAGTGGCAGGGAAACGACATGGCGTGCCGGGCGTCATGCGCGGCATTGTGGACTACCTGCGGATGCGCGAAACCGGTCGCGAAAACGAGAAACAGGCCCACGACGATCGCAAAGCTGGCAGCAACGATTGCCGACGTTCTCTCGTCGGTCCGTACGGCTGTTACAGCGTTCTGAAGTGCCATCTCAACTTCTCCAATCTCTGCGTCCCACCCGACGCATCTGAGTTCACCATGCCGATCAGAAATATCCTGGCTGGGCTTCCTCGCTCGCAGCGCCTTCCCGGCAAATCCGCGCCAGTGGCAATTGCTACGGCATCTTCCCTTACAGTTGCGGGGGCAGCGACGGATTCCGCTCCCAACGAGCTTCACCGTCTTCCTCCCGATCGACGCGCGAAGCCTATCACGGGCGTTGTCGGGCACGCAAACAAGATCGGCTCGAAAGCCACGTCGTGTTTCAAACAGCGATCACCACGGCGGATTTGAGTGCAACTAGGACGACCAAGACGGCGCATTCGATCGACTGTTCGGCCGCAGCCATTACATCGCCGGTTTGACCACCGACCTGCCGCAATGCCAGCAACGCAACGATAGCTGCCAAGACGATCGCGGCGACAACAACACCAGCCGCAGCCGTGAACGAACCGAGCGCGACCGTGGCGCCAATCGCGATTGTCAGCGATATCAGACAGCGTATCACCCCCGGCCTGGCAGCCTGCGCGCCCAATCCGTCGGCGCGTGCGCGAGGCAGCCATTGAAGCAGTGGCGCCAGAAATCCGCGTGACAAGGCTCCGGTCACGACGAGCGAAACCAGGATCAGCCGGGGCTCGGCCAGGGCCACCAGCGCAGCACAGCGGATCAGGGTCGAGAGCATCAGCGCGACGGCGCCATAGGTGCCCAACCGCGAGTCGCGCATGATCTCAAGCTTGCGCGCCTTTGTCGAACCGCCACCGAAGCCGTCGGCCGTGTCGGCGAGGCCATCTTCATGAAGGGCTCCGGTCACAAGTATCATTGCGGTGACGGCCAGCACGGCAGCGAGTAATACCGGCATTCCCGCCCAGAGCGCGATTGCGGCGATCCCTCCCCCGATAGCTCCGACCGCCGCACCGACGATTGGATAGGCCCAGACCGACTTGCCGAGCGCCGGCGGGTCCTGACCGGCGATCAACCACCAGACGGGGAGTCGGGTCAAAAATCCGAATGCGGCCACAAACTCGCGAACCGGGCCAAGCATCGTCGGTCAGTCCGCCCCGTCCACGCCAGCCTCGGCGAACGTCGCCATGCCGTTGTGGCAGGCAACCGCCGCACGCAGCACATGCACGGCCAAGGCCGCGCCGCTTGCCTCACCGAGCCGCATTTTGAGATCGAGCAGCGGTGACTTGCCGAGCGAGGCGATCAACGCGTCGTGCCCGGCTTCCGCCGAACGGTGGGCAATCACGCTGTGATCCAAACCGCCCTCGGACATCTTCGAAAGCGGCGCCGCCGCCGCGGTGCAGACAAAACCATCCAAGACCACCGGTATCCGGTGCCGGCGTGCGGCCAAGGCCGCCCCCAGGATGGCGGCCAATTCCAGCCCGCCGAGAGACGCGGCGGCCATCAGCGGATCAGCAATGGCATGACCGTTTTGGGCCAGGGCGGCGTCGATCACAGCGGCCTTGCGGGCCACGCCGGCGTCATCCAACCCGGTGCCTCGCCCGGCCCATTTGACGCCTCCGCCGCCAAAGAGCGCCGCCGCCAACGCCGCCGCCGCGGTCGTATTGCCGATCCCCATCTCGCCGAGGCAGAGCAAGTCGGCGTCGCTGGCCACGGCCTGATAGCCTTGAGTGACGGCATCGGCAAAGGTCTTGTCGGTCATCGCAGGCGCTTGAGTGAAATCGGCGGTGGGTGCGGACAAATCGAAAGCGTGAACGTGCAAATTGGCGCCGGCGATCTCGGACAGTTGGTTGATCGCAGCGCCGCCAGCCGAGAAATTCGCCACCATCTGTTCGGTGACGCTTGCCGGAAAGGCTGAGACCCCTTGGGAAACGACGCCGTGATTGCCGGCAAAAACCAGAATCTCGATCTTGTCCATTCGTGGCGCGGGCCGGCCCTGCCAGGCCGCCATCCACTCCGCCAGCACCTCAAGCTCGCCCAAGCTGCCTGGCGGCTTGGTGAGCTGAGCTTCTCGCTCGCGAACGGAAGCTGCGGCGCCCTCATCGGCGGTCGGCATATCACGCGCCGCGCTCCTTATGTCTTCTATCGAGCTAAATGCCATTACATCCTGTTCCAGTTCGCGGCGAGGTATCGGCCATTGCCTGATGGTCGTGGTCTTCGGCGATCGCATGAAAATACGACCCGGTGACGCGGCCGCGCCGTCCGCCGGCCGGACCCAGCGGCCGCCCGAGGCCATCGGAGACATGGGCAAAAGTGGCATCGACGTCGTCGTGCGACACGCTCGTGTAGTGGAACTCATGCCCCCGGATCAGCGTACCCGCCCGGCCGATTGCACAATCAGCCTCGAGTTTGGCGCGCCGATAGCCCAAATGCAGCTTGCGGTCGACGAAGCTTGTACGGTGGCCGAGCAGGCCGGCCATCGCGTGCCGTCCGCCTTTGGCATCTTCCAGCATTTCGCCCAGCACCATGAAGCCCCCGCACTCGCCGTGGACCGGCCGCGCCTCGGCAAATCGACGCAACCCGGACAGGAACCCCTTAGCGTTGGCAAGCTTGGCGGCATGGAGTTCGGGATACCCGCCGGGCAGCCAGCACATGTCGCAATCCGACGGCGGCGGCTCGTCCGCCAGCGGTGAGAAAAACGACATCTTTGCACCGGCACGGCCCCAGCCGTCGATCAGATGCGGATAGATGAAACTGAAGGCGTCATCGCGAGCGACGGCAATACGTTGTCCCGGCGGCGGCAAGGCCGGGCGCGGGTTATCGGTTTTCCCGATGACCGGCTCGCATGCCAGAGCGACAATCGCGTTGAGGTCCAGCGATCGCTCGGCGACACCGGCAAGCGCGGCGATGTGGTCATCGAGGGCAGCGTGCTCTTGTGCCTGGACCAGTCCCAGATGGCGCTCGGGCAATGCAATATCCGGGTCGCGCATGACCGCGCCGAGGACCGGAATGCGGGCGGCGTCCATTGCTTCGGCGACGTAGGATCGGTGCCGCTCGCTACCGACCCGGTTGAGCATGACACCGGCAATTCGGACCGCCGGGTCGTGAGTGGCGAAACCGCGCGCCACCGCCGCCGCCGATTGGGCCTGCCCTGAAATATCCAAGACCAATAGAACGGGTATTGCATAGCGCGCCGCGAGGTCAGCCGCGGCGCCTGCCCTACCCGCCTCTCCGGCCACGCCGTCGAAAAGCCCGGTCGCGGCTTCGATGATCACCAGTTCGTACAAGTCGACAAGTTCGGACAGGCCTTGATCGAGCAGGCCTGGGCTCATGGCCCAACTGTCGAGGTTTCGGCATGGCTCGCCGGAGGCTGCGGCGTGGAAGGCGGGGTCGATATAGTCGGGCCCGCTCTTCGCCGCCGCGACCCGGATGCCGCGCGCCCGGCAAGCCGAGATCAATGCCATTGTCACGGTCGTCTTTCCGGCGCCCGAACGCGGTGCGGCAACGATGATGGCGCGGCCGCTCATCCCAGTTTCTTGGCCGGCGCCGGTATCATTTCGGCAATCTGCTGGCGGATCGAGACGATGTCACCGATGCCGATGATGGCGGGCGCCGTTAGACCGCGGCCGGCACAATCTCGCACGACGTTGCCAAGTTCGCTGACCAGAATTTGCTCGTCGGCCGTCGTCGCCGAAGCGATCACCACTGCAGGGGTCCCCGGTGACAGGCCGCCGCCCATGAGTTCGTCGGCGATCTCGCCAAGCCGGGTCATCGCCATATAGAGCACAATGGGCTGACCCAGCGCGGCGATGGCCCTCCAGTCCGGCGCGGCGTTGCCGTCGGCGCCGTGACCGGTGGCGATCACCAAAACCTGGTTCACCGCACGCATCGTTGCCGGGATTGTTGCCGCCGTAAGCGCGGAAAGCCCCGCGGTCACGCCCGGCAGAACGCGAAACGGGATACCCTCCTTTGCCAGCGCGAGAGCCTCCTCGCCACCGCGCCCGAACACGAACGGATCTCCGCCTTTCAACCGGACAACCCGCATACCGGCGCGCGCGAAATCGATCATCTGTTCGGTCATCTGCGCCTGATGCGCGGATGGCTGGCCGCCGCGTTTGCCTGAAAACAACTTGCGGGCCTCGGGCCGTGCGAGGGCGAGAACCCTTTCGTCGACCAGCGCGTCGTGCAGGATGACGTCGGCCTGCTGCAGGGCGGACAGCGCGTCGAGCGTCAACTGGCCCGGATCGCCTGGGCCCGCGCCGACCAGCCAGACATGGCCGGGCGCCAATACGGGCCGCGTCCCCCAGAAATTTCCCATGCTCGGCTCGCTCACGAATTCGCCCCTATCTGATGACAGCCATGCATGGTTGGGCTATGTCGGTCGCCATGAGCAAGGATCCTCCCCTGCGCCGCGGCTGGACGACCGGTGCCTGTGCGACCGCGGCGGCAAAGGCCGCCTTTACCGCTTTGCTGACGGGAGAATTTCCGGATCCGGTGACTATCACCTTGCCCGGCGGCAAGACCCCGGCCTTCGCCCTGGCGGAAACGAAGCTGGCCAATGGGAGCGCGCGGGTCGGCATCGTCAAAGATGCCGGAGACGATCCGGACGTGACGCATGGCGCGCTGGTCGTTTCGACCGTGCGGCTTGGCGCGGCAGGTAGCGGCGTAATATTCACAGCCGGGCCGGGCGTCGGTACGGCCACCAGGCCCGGACTTCCGATCGCGCCTGGCGAGCCGGCGATCAACCCCAAGCCTCAGGAGATGATGCGTACCGCGATCAAGGAAGCCGCCGACGCTCACAACGTGCCGGGCGACGTGGAAATCGAAATCTCTATCCCCGACGGCGAAGCCCTCGCCGCCAAGACCCTCAACGGCCGCCTCGGCATTTTCGGCGGCTTGTCTATCCTGGGCACCACCGGCATCGTGGTCCCGTTCTCGTGCTCGGCTTGGATCCACTCGATCCATCAGGCGATCAACGTGGCGCGGGCCATGGGCCTGCCCCATATCGTCGGGTCGACCGGGAATACCTCTGAAGCCGCGGCGCAGCGCCATTTCGGCCTGCCGGAAACCGCGCTCGTCGAGATGGGCGACTTCGTCGGCGGCATGCTGAAGTACCTGCGCAGCCATCCCGTGCCCAGGGTCACCATCGCCGGCGGCGTCGCCAAGATGACCAAGCTGGCGCAGGGACGGCTCGATCTCCATTCCAAGAAAGGCTCGGTCGATCGGCAGCAGCTTGCGAAGGTCGCGACCGATGCCGGTGCGTCCGAAGCGCTCAGCCGTTCGATCGCCGAAGCCAACACCACGGCCCTGGCCTTCGAGCTGGCCGCCGCCGAGGGCATCCGGCTGGGGAATGAGATCGCCCAAGCGGCGCGGGACGTGGCGGCCGAGGTGGTCGCGGGCGCCGACATCGCGGTGGACACGCTGCTGTTCGACCGCAAGGGCCGCCTGGTGGGGCAGGCAGAAGCGGATGAAGGTCATGAGCCTGCCTCTCCCTCACGGTAGCGCCGGCGGTACTCGGGGTCATAGAGCGCACTGTTCCTGAAATCGGTGGCGGCCAGAACCTTGCCAACGAGGATAAGAGCGCTGCGTTCCATCGGCGCTTCATCGACCCGATCCTTGATGTTCGCCAGCGTCCCGGTCACCACCCGTTCTTCCGGCCAGGTCGCGCGGTAGACGACGGCGACCGGACAATCGGGGCCGTAGCGCGGCGCCAACTGCTCGACAACGTCGCCCAAGACGTGAACGGACAAATGAAGGGCCAGCGTGGCGCCAGTCTCGGCAAACGCCGCCAGCGTCTCCCCGGGCGGCATTGCAGAGGCGCGCCCGGACGTGCGCGTCAACACCAGCGACTGGGCGACCTCCGGCAAGGTCAACTCGCTGCCCAGCGCCGCGGCGGCGGCAGCGAAGGCCGGCACGCCAGGCGTCATGGTGTAGGGAATGCCAAGCTCGGCCAGCCGGCGCATTTGTTCGCCGACCGCGCTCCAGACCGACAGGTCGCCCGAATGCAGGCGCGCGACATCGTGCCCGGCCTCCGATGCCTTGCGGTACTCTTGAGTGATCTCGTCGAGCGTCATCGGCGCCGTATCGACGATCCGGGCGTCAGCCGGGCAATGCTGCAGGATGTCCTTGTGAACCAGCGACCCGGCATAGAGGCAAACAGGACAGCGGCTTAGGATATCGCGGCCGCGGAGCGTGATGAGGTCAGGTGCGCCCGGTCCCGCGCCAATGAAATGCACGGTCATTGCGCCGCCCCTTCGGCCAATGCGCAAGTCGCCGATCCGTTGTCGATGCGCGGCAGGATCAGCCGCCCGCCCGGGCCGGCCGCCGCCAGCGCGGTACCCTCGGCCACGGAATGGAAGCCGGTTTCCCTGAGGGCCACTTCCGAGCGCGTGACGCAGTTCGCTTGCGCAGCGCCAAGGGCCGCGTCGCCGACCGTTGTTGTGTCCACGTTCAAGACCCGCGCGGCGCCGGCGGGCCCGCTCTCCGATGACTTGAACGCCGGGACCGCGAGCAGCCCCAGCGCATCGGGCGAAAGACCCGCCTGCGAAAGGGCGGTCCGAACGATCTCAACGATCACGTCAGGCGGGCAGTTCCGGCGGAACCCTATGCCGGCAACGATCATGGCTTCGTCGCCTTCCATTGCGTGACCGGCATGGCCGGCCGCAGGCCGTGCATCGTGCCCAGCGCGTCCAGTCGCTCGATGCCGATGCGAACGAGCGTCCCGCCCAATCGACCAACGGTGTCGATCAATACCGATTGCCCTTCCAGCGTGACTGAATTGGCGACCATCCGGCCACCCGACGCCAGCGCGTCCCAGGCACGATCAACCAAGCCCTCTGTGGTCACGCCGCCGCCGATAAACACGGCGTCCGGGGCATCCAGGCCATCGAAGGCGGCCGGTGCTTCTCCCAAGATGCCTTTGAACGCCGGGACGCCCAGCGTCTCGGCGTTGCGCATCGCCCATGCAAGGCGGTCCTCGCGCGCTTCGATCCCGATGGCCCGATTGGCCGGATGGCGCAGCATCCACTCAATGGCGATCGAACCCGAGGCCGTCCCGACATCCCACAGGAGCTCGCCCGGATGCGGTTCAAGGCTGGACAACGTAACGGCGCGGACCTCGCGTTTGGTCAGTTGCCCGTCCGTCTCGAAGAACGCGTCGGGCAGGCCGCTCGCGAACGGCAAAGGGCGGGCATCGGGTCCAGCCACCAACTCCACGCCAATTACGTTCAAGGGATCGACATCGCTCAAATCGAAACCATCCGCAGGGCAGCATCTCGTGCGTTCGCCGATGCCGCCGAGCATCTCAAGCACATGAACCGTCGAGCCGCCAAATCCGCGCTCGGTCAGCAATGCGGCGATTTGCCCGGGCGAGCGGTCGTCGGCGGAGAGCACAAGCAATCGCCGGCCCGGTTGCAGATGCGGCACGATGGCGGCCAGCGGCCGGCCGCAGACCGATAGAGTCGCGGTGTCCTGAAGCGACCAAGCCAGCCTCGCCGCTGCCAACGAAAAGGACGAAGGCGCCGGTCGGCAGATCATTTCGTCCGCGCCTACCGCGTTGCCGAGCAGCGCGCCAATTCCGAAATGGTTGGGATCGCCCGAGGCCAGCACTGCGACGTGTTGGCCGCGCAACGACAGGATGTGCTCGACCGCTACTGAAATCGGCGACGGCCAGACATGCACCTCGCCGTCCATCAGCGAGCGCGCGAGTTCAAGATGCCGCTCACCGCCGAAGACATGCGCCGCCTGGGCAATGGCGTCCCGGCCCGCCTGCGAAAGACCCTCGACACCGTCGGCGCCGATGCCGACTATGGACAGCCAATGGCGTGCCTCTTCCGGTGCGTCGCGCGTTCCTTTGCGGACTGGATGTGTCACCTTTGCGGACCTTGATCCTTGGCGGCACCACGGAAGCCAGCGAGCTGGCCGAACGGGTGGCCGGAGATAGCCGGTTCGACGCCACGGTGTCGCTGGCGGGCGTCACGAAATCGCCCAAGCTCCTTGCATTGCCCGTGCGCATCGGAGGCTTCGGCGGCGCGAAAGGCTTGGCGGAATTCCTGAGCGCCAACGGCGTACAGGCGCTGGTCGACGCGACCCATCCCTTCGCGGCAACGATGAGCGCCAACGCTCATGCCGCGGCCCGAGAGGCCGGGGTTCCCCATCTCGTCGTGAACCGGCCGCCCTGGACGAAGATCGAGGGCGATCGCTGGATCGAAGTTCCAAGCATGGCGGCCGCCGCCAAGGCGCTGGGTTCCACGCCACGCCGCGTTTTCCTGACCGTCGGACGCAAGGACCTGGCGCCCTTCTCCGCTGCGCCCCAGCACGCCTATGTGATCCGCAGCGTCGATCCCCCGCCGGCCGAACTGCTGCCGCCCGACGTGTCGGTCATCGCCGCTCGTGGGCCGTTCGGCGAAGCCGATGAAAGCGCGCTGCTCAAGGCGCATCGGATTGACATTGTGGTGACCAAGAACTCCGGCGGCAGCGCTGCCGCCGCCAAGCTCGCCGCGGCGCGAGCGCGCGGCATTTCCGTTGTGATGATCGCGCGGCCGACACCGCCCAGCGGAGACCATGTGGCCACGGCCGCCGAAGCACTCGACTGGATGGCCGCCCGGCATCACGAATTCGCCTCGGCCCGTCGCGGCGTGTAGAGCCAACTCGACTTGTCGGACCGCTCCAACCGCCGCGTGGCGGCCGAGCCGATCAGGACCACTGTGCGCATGTCTGCGCAGGACGCGTTCGCCTCACCCAGCGTCGCCAGCACGATTTTCTCATCCGGGCGCGACACCGCCGTGGCGAAAGCAACCGGCGTATCGGCCGGCAGGATCTGACGAAGGATTTCAAAAGCCTTCCCGAGCTGCCATGGCCGTGCCTTGGAGGCCGGATTGTAAAGCGCGATGACGAAACCCGCGCGGGCCACTGCCTCTAGCCGATCTACGATGGTCTCCCAGGGCTTCAGGTTGTCCGACAATGAGATGGCGCAGAAATCGTGCCCCAACGGTGCGCCGAGCCGGGCCGCAGCCGCCACCATCGCGGTCACGCCCGGGACCACATCGACATCGATATCGGAATAGTTTTCCTGGTTCTCTTCGATCGCCTCGAACACGGTCGCCGCCATCGCGAAGACGCCGGAATCGCCCGAGGACACGATGGCAACCTGGCGGCCGGCCCGAGCGAAATCCAGCGCCGCCCTCGCGCGGTCGATCTCGACCCGGTTGTCGGAGGGATGTTTGATCTGCTCCGGCCCAGCGGACACGCGGTCGAGATAGGGACCGTATCCAATCAGGTCGGTTGCCGCAGCCAGTGCCGCGCTCGCGGCTGGGGTCGTGTGCTCCGGACCGCCGGGGCCAAGACCGATGATCGAGACCCGGCCGGTCATGGTCCGGCTTGAGACCCTGGCACCAGGACCAGAGAGAAATAAGGCGCCCGGTCGTCCGATTTTTCGCAGAGCCGCACAATCCGCTCTTCGGACATGGTGCCGCGCTCGACAAAAATCGCCCGTTTGGTGAGGCCCGCCCGTGCCAGCGCGGAGCGGACCTTGGGCAAGTTACGCCCGACTTTCATGATCACTGCTGCGTCGCAGGCTTCGAGCCGTTCGACCAGTTTGTTTTCCTCGATCGTGCCGGCAAGCACCGAAAGACACTCGTTGCCCCTTGTCATCGGCGTGCCGGCGCGCGTCCAGCAGCCGCTCATGCTGGTGATCCCCGGCACCACCTCGGTCGCGTGATCGCCATTCAACCGGTCGTAGAGATGCATGAACGAGCCGTAAAGGAAGGGATCGCCTTCACACAGGACCGCGACACTGCGGTCGCCGGCCAGACAGTCGCCGATTTGCGCGGCGGAGGTGTTGTAGAAGGCCTCCAGCGCCTCGACATAGCGCGGGTCGGATGCGGGTATCTCGGTCGTGTAGGGGTATTCCAGGCGAAGTTGATCCGCCTCGGCGCCGATATGGTGCTCGGCGATGTTTCGCGAATTGCCGTGTTTGCCACGCTTGGCGAAATAGGCCACGACGTCGGCTTCGCCGATGATACGCGCGGCCTTCAGTGTGATCAGCTCGGGATCACCTGGTCCGACCCCGACGCCATAAAGAGTTCCGGTCATGTCTGGTCTTACTCCGCCTTGCTCGCCAGGGCGTTGACGGCCGCCGCCGCCATTGCGCTGCCGCCCTTGCGACCACGGATAATGAGGGATGGGACGCGCCCGAACTCCGCGAGTGCATCTTTCGATTCTGCCGCCCCGACGAAGCCAACCGGGACGCCTATGATGGCCGCCGGCGCGGGTGCACCCGCCTCGATCAACTCGATCAGCCTGAAAAGAGCCGTCGGCGCATTGCCGATGACACAGAGCGCCCCGGCCATCCTGTCGCCCCATAATTCGACCGCCGCGGCCGACCGGGTGTTGCCGATGGTCGCCGCGTGCCCCGGCACGCGCGGGTCGCCCAACAGGCATATGACCTCGTTATCGGCCGGCAGCCGAGCCCGGGTCACGCCGCTTGCGACCATGCGCGCATCGCAAAAAATGGGCGCGCCCGCTGTTAGGGCCGCTTGCGCTGCATCTGTGAAACCAGGAGAAAACCGAAGTTCTCTGGCAATCTCCACCATGCCACAGGCGTGGATCATGCGAACCGCCACCCGTGCTTCGTCGACGCTCAAATGGCCAAGCTCGGCCTCGGCGCGGATGGTGGCGAAGGATTGTTCATAAATCGCGGCGCCGTCTCGGATGTAATCTTGCGCGACGGTCATGACCGTGCCTCAGCCCGAAGCCGTTCAACCACATCGGAGAGGTGTTGGTTCGTCAGCCATGGTGCTGCATCGGCGCGGCCGCTCCGAACCAGATCGTAAAGCCCGTCATGGCCGACAAGCGTGAGTGCACAGGGGCTGGGATGCGCGCATCCCTTGCTGCACCCCGAAATGTGGATCACTCCCTCGAACTCGGCATCAATCTCTGCAATCCGGGCCGCATCGGCGCGGGTTTCGACCGTTGAGGAGGAACAAGCAGGCCACCCCGCACAGGCAAAGATTCGCCTTCGCGGATCGTTGGCTTCGACCACCATGTCCATCGAGGATGCCTGGGCAGCGAGCCCTTCCGCTGCCTCGCGGGCAACCCCGGTCAAGGCCAGCGCCTTCCAGGCGGTCATCCGCAGCGTCCCGTCACCGAATTCGCCGGCCAGCCGGGCGAGGCCTTCAAGCCTTTCCGCATCGATCTGACCGAATGGCGCCGCGGCCACGAACGCTCCGATATCCGATCCGTCATGGGCGACGAAGCCGACCGGCGGCGCTCTTTCGGGCGAACGCGGTGGCTGTGTTTCGGAACAGGAGAGCCCGGCGGCCTCGAACAGATCCGGACCGCCCCTCTTGCCCGCGACATCGCGCATGCGCCGGATGACCCCGCGACGCTCGGCAATACGCGACACGAACGCCGAAGCCAGTCGTTTCGCGGCCAGGGCGGCGGCCTCCGGCGTATCCACCAACACCGTTTCGGCGCATCCATCCAGCGAAATCCGCCACGCGCCCCCATAGGATCGGATCTCGACATCCGTGGCGGGGGCGAATGAAGGCATCAGCACGCCGGCATCGACAAGAAAGCCGAACTTTCCAGGGAGTGCGTGAAGTTCCGGGGTCTCCACGATTTGCTTTTCGATGACAAGCCCAAGCGCGTGCGAATCGCCCCTCGCTTCAGGATCGTCCGGCCCTAGGGCGTCGACCAGGATCGTCCGCGCGCCCTCGGCGTCGGGATCGGGTACGGCCAGTCCGCATCCAACAACCACTTCCGCAAATTTAGGGACATCGGCGTCGGTCAGGCCCCTTACTTGCAAATTGCCGCGATTGGTGAGGTCGATGATCCCGTTGCCGTGGGCCCTGGCGGCGTTGGCCACCGTCTCGGCCTGGGCCACCGTGAGGCGGCCAGCCGGCGGCTTGATGCGCACCAACAAACCGTCGCCGGAGGCCATCGGCCGCATCAGGGACGGGCACCAGCCCTTGCGTTGCGGCGCGTTCACGAACTCTCCTCCGACAGGATGGCGGCGACCGAATTGCGCCGTGGCCGCCAGAGGTCCCGATCGACAGCCTCGTTGAACCGGCCGACCATGGCGCCGCGCGCGGCCGGATTCGCATTCCGCAGAAACTGATCCACCGCCTCATTCCCGAGCGTCGCATCGAATACGAGTTCGAATTGCCGGTCGAGACGATCGGGCAACGCGGCGGCAAAGCCGAACAACCCGTCGAGCGCCCGCGAAATTTCCGCAGCGCCGCGATATCCGTGCACCATCATACCGTCGATCCAGACCGGGTTGGCCGCGCGGCCGCGCACGACCATGTTGATCTCCTCGCTGAGCGTGCGCACTTTCGGCGCGTCCGGCTTCGAGGTGTCGGTGTGATAGAGCGTGGGCTGAGCGCCCAATTCTTCCGCCGCGGCCGCAAAGCCGCCCTCATGCGCGGCATAGTCGGTGCTGTCCAAGACATCAATTTCACGGTGATCTTGTTGGTGCACCAATGCGTCGACATCCTTGATCCGATTGGAGAATCCATCAATATCGAGCCGGCCATCGAGCCCGGCGCCGTAAGCATTGGCCGACGCCGCGATATAGCTTTCGCCTAGTTCGCCGCGCTCTTCCCAGCGCCCGGTTGCAAGCAGGTCGGACACCCCGGCGCCGTATGACCCCGGCGCGGCGCCGTAGATACGCGTGGTCGCGCGCCGGAAGGCCTCGTCGGTTAAGCCCCTCGAAGAAGCGGCGAGCGGGTTCAACTCATCGGCCTCTTCGCGCAGGGCAACCGCCTGCACGACCCTGTCGAACATCGTGATCTGCGCCTCGAAGGCGTCGCGGAACAGCCCCGAAATACGCACGGTTACGTCGACCCTCGGGCGTTCCAGCAAGGTGACGGGTGTGATCTCAAAGCCGTTCACGCGGTTCGATCCGTCATCCCAGATCGGGCGCGCACCGACCAGGACGAGTGCCAGCGCCAGATCCTCCCCGCCGGTCCGCATCGTAGCGCTGCCCCAGAGGTTGATCAGGAGCGAACGCGGCCAGTCGCCATGATCCTGCAGATGGCGGCGCAGCAATTCGCCCGCCGCTTTCTCCGCCAGCACCATTGCCGAGCGCGTCGGCACGGCACGCGAATCGATGGTGAAGATGTTTCGGCCCGTCGGCAGGACATCGGCGCGGCCGCGGGTCGGGGCGCCCGCCGGGCCAGGCGGCACGAAGCGGCCGTCCAGCGCCGCGAGCAACGCCTCGCGTTCCCGCTCGGCGCAACGGTCGAGCCGCGCCTCTAGTTCGGCCCGGTCGATCTGGGCGTGGGACGTGGCCAGAGCTTCAGTGAGCGCGGCACGGCGATTTTCCGCCGGCGGGCGGCCGAACACATGGAGCCCTTCGCGGATCTGCAGATCCTTGACGTCGCAGAGATAGGCGTCGAGCCGGGAGAGTGCGTCGTCCTCCGACATATCCCTGGAGACACCGCATTCCTCCAACAAGCCGCAGGATTCGGCGCCCTCCAGGATCTTGCCTCGGAGGATCCCGGTCCGCCGGGCGTCGAGCCCGTCCGCGGCGGCGAATTCGTCGATCAGCCGCTCAAGCTCCGCGGCGGCGCCATGCGTGCCGGCAGATTTGAGTGGCGGGGTCAAATGCCCAATGGTCACCGCACCCAGCCGCCGCTTGGCCGCCGCGGCCTCGCCCGGATTGTTGACGATGAACGGGTAGATCACCGGCAACCCACCGCTGAGCGCAGTCGGGAAACAATCATCGGAGACCGCCACCGCTTTACCCGGCAGCCATTCGAGGGTGCCGTGGGCGCCCATATGAACGATCGCATCGACCCGCTCGACGTCCCGCAACCAGACATAAAAAGCGGCGTAGGCATGGCGGGGCGGCTGGTCGGGGTCGTGATAGATGGCCTTTCGCTCAGTTGGCGAGCCTCGGTCGGGCTGGATCGCCGCGACAACATTGCCGAATCGGCAGAAGCGCATGTGAAAGGCATCAGTCGCTGCTGCGGGATCGTCCTGCGCATCGCCCCAAGCCGCCGTAATCTTGCCGAGCGCCGCCGCAGGCAGCCCCTTGCTCAGACAGTCATAGTCGGCAAGACGAAGATAAGGCTTGGGCTCAGCTTCGCACAGCAAGGATGCCATTGCGGAACCGTCCGGCAGGTCGGTCCCGACCGAGTAACCGGCTTCTCTCAGGAACTCCAGCAGCGCGACGCTGCTTTCAATGGCATCGAGGCCGATTGCGTGCGCCGCCTGCCCGGCCGACGGATAGTCGGAGAGCACCAACGCAATCTTGCGGTCCTTTGCGTCGATGGCCGAAAGCCGCGCCCAGGCGGCCGCCTGGCGGGCCGCATGCTGGATGCCCGCCTCGTCGGTCTGGTGGATCGTGCGGGCGAATTCCAAACCGGGGATCGGCGCTTCCTCGCCCTTGAACGAGATCGCGGTGCTGGAGAGTCTCCCGTCGAGTTCGGGCAGCACGACTTGCATGGCAAGGTCGGCCTGGGACAGCCCGCGCGCCGACAGGCTCCAAGCCTCGTGGCTGGAGCCGGACAGCATGACCTGCAGCACCGGTACGCCGCCTGCATCAAGCGGGCTCGACCCATCCTTGCGACGGGCGGAGAAAGCGGTCGCATTCAAGATCACGCTCGGTCCGATTTCCTGCAGGGTCTCTTCAACGAAGGCGCCGGTTTCCGGATCTTTCAGACTGGCTGCGTAAACGCCGACGGGTGAGAGCCCCTTCTTTTCGAGCGCCGCGGTTAGGGCATCGATAGGCCCCGTGTCGCCAGCTTGAAGATGCGCCCGGTAGAACACGATCAGCGCACGCGGGCGACCTTCGGTCCCGCCGACGATCTCACCGGAACCTAGCGAGTAAAGGCCATGCTTCGGCATCGCCTGCGGTGGCCCCTTTGGATCGGCGCCGCGTCCCGCCAGATGGGCCATCAGGCGAAGGGCGATCCCCACGTTGCGCGGCCCGCCTTCGCCGAAATAGGCCCCGAGCCGTGCACGGGCGGCTTCGTCGATGGTGGAAAGCGCCGCAAGCCCCGGATCGACCTTGTTGTCGCCCGGCAAGAGCGCCAGCGCGATGCCGCGTTCTTCGCAGACCCGGGCCAGCTCCTCCACACCGTAGCTCCAGTAGTCCAGCCCTCCGAGCAGACGAGCCACGACCATGCGGGCGCCGACAATCACCGAGTCGATATAGAGATCAACCGAGAGCGGATGGCGAAGCTTGCCGATATTCGCCAATCGAAGCGACGGCAGCGCCTCGCCTGCCGCCTGCCATGCGCTCGCCGCAGCACCCAGATCGCTGTCCGCGAACGACAACAGCACCAGATCGCCGGGCGTCTGCCCGAGATCGCTGGCTGCGTCGGCCGCATCGAGACTATGGGTTTCCGGGACGAGCAGGTGCATCGGCGTTTATCCTAGAATGGCCGCTTCGACCGCCGCCCGGTCGAGACCCATTTGGCCGATGACGACCAGGTTCCCCTGGCGCGGTTCGCTCGCGGCCCAAGGGCGGTCGTAATGGTGGCGGAAGCGGTTACCGACGCCCTGCACGCTTAGGCGCATCGCCTTGTCTGTCACTGCCACGAAGCCCTTCATGCGAAGGATGTCGTGGGCGGCTGCGACCTCACCCAGCATTTCGACAAATGCGGCAGGTTCTGCAATCTCGGGCAGCGCCAAGACGAATGTATCGAAATCGTCGTGCTCGTGATCGTCATCATCGTCATGGTGCGAGGGACGATTTGCGAGATCGTCTTCGGCCGCCGCGGCGAGGCCCAGCACGACGGCCGGGTCGACTGCTCCCTCGCGCGCCTCGACCAGCTTCACGGCCCGCGGAGTAGCGCCGGCGATCTTGGCCTTCAGGCTCGACAGATTGGACTGTTCCAGCAGGTCGGTCTTGTTGAGTACGACCAGATCGGCCGCGTTCAGCTGGTCCTCATAGAGTTCTGCCAACGGGCTGTCGTGATCAAGCGAAGGATCGTCGGCCCTTTGTGCGGCCACGGCTTCGGGATCATCGGCGAACCTGCCCGCGGCCACCGCCGGCCCGTCGACAACGGCTATGACCCCGTCGACGGTCATGCGCGAACGCACGGCCGGCCAATCGAACGCCTTGAGGAGCGGCTTCGGCAAGGCCAGGCCCGAAGTCTCGATCACCACGTGCTCGGGCGGATCGTCGCGGTTGATCAATGCCTCCATGGTCGGCAGGAAGTCGTCGGCCACGGTGCAGCAAATGCACCCATTCGCCAGCTCGACAATGTCGTCGTCGGCGCAATCTTCGATGCCGCAGCTCTTGAGTAGCTCGCCGTCGATGCCGAGGCTGCCGAACTCGTTTACGATCACCGCGATCCGGCGCCCGTTGGCGTTGGTCAGCAAATGACGCACCAACGTCGTCTTGCCGGCGCCGAGAAAACCGGTGATCACCGTCGCTGGAATCTTGGGCGCGTCGAACATTGTCATAGGTTCACCTGATTGGCAGTTGTTTCGTTGGCGGGCAAATCGTCCGGGTGTGCCGGCAGGCGCGCGATCACTACGTCCTTCAGTTCCGGCGGGCGCTTGGACGGCATGACGACGCCAGACTTGGAGGCCGCGTAGATCGCCGCATAGTCAACCAGCGCATCGGCTTCGGCTGCCGTCAATCGGCCGACGATGTAGGACCACTTACCCGGCGTTGAGAGCGCGGCGGTGCAGCCCTGCTCGCAATTGGCCATGCAGGAGACACGGTTCACGCGGATTTGCAGCGGTTCGTCCAATGCGGCGATGCGGCGCTCGACGGCCGCCAGCAATCGGGCTCCGTCGGTCTGCTCGCCCGAAGCGAACTTCGCGCCCTTATGGCCGCAAGTCTCGCAGATATGGAGGATCGTCCGGGGGTCGCGCTGCAAACTATGATCCCTTCAGCTGGGCGTCTTCAAACCAGGGTGCCGAAAGGAGTCTGGAACGAAAGCGTGGCCACCGGTGCCACTCGCTCCAGTACACCAAAAACCCGCGCACCCCGCCCGGGCCCAAGGTAACGATGTCGACGGCAGGTCTCCTGGCTCGCGGAAAATACGGCTGATCAACGCCTTCCCGGGCTATGCCCAGTGACAGCGCCGGCGCCCGGCGCTATAGCGATCAGCCTTCCGCCTACAGTTGCGGGGGCAGCCGCGGCATTGGGTTCCGAACCCTCACCGCATTCCCTTTTTGCCTTCTAGGAAGAAGGACCGTCCTGATTTCATTATCCTTCCATGGCGGCTAGTGTCAACGCAAGCGCCACCCGGCACCGAACCCGCAAAACCGTGACATGGCATGACGCTTCCTCCCTTGACCCTCATTCTCGGTGGCGCCCGGTCAGGCAAAAGCCGCCACGCCGAGCACCTCATCTGCCAGCTCCCGGAGCCGTGGACCTACATCGCCACAGCCCAGGCTTTCGACGAGGAAATGCGGGCTCGCATCGAAGAGCATCGCGCGCGGCGCGGCGCCGGCTGGGTCACAGTTGAAGCGCCGACTGGGTTGGGCGATGCGATCCGCGGCGCAGACAAGCAAGCGCCGTTGCTGGTCGATTGCCTGACGTTGTGGCTTAGCAACATCATGCTGGCTGAAGCCTCTGTGGAATCTGAGTTGAGCACGCTGGAAGCGGCGCTGGATGACCGCACTGCGCCCAGTATCCTCGTCTCAAACGAGGTCGGCTGGGGCATTGTGCCGGAGAATGCATTGGCCCGAGCTTTCCGCGACGAAGCCGGCCGGATCCATCAAAGGCTTGCCGCGCGCGCCGATAATGTGCTGACAATGATTGCGGGACTGCCCATGACCGTAAAGGCGGCTGAATGACCGGCACATCTGACCAGGATGATCGTCACCGCAAAAAAATGGCCAATCGCAAAGCCGTTCAGGACGCCGAGGTGGCCGAGAAGACGCTGGAGAAGGGCTTATTGATCGTCCATACCGGCCCCGGCAAAGGCAAATCGACGGCGGCCTTCGGTTTGTTGCTGCGCGCCCTTGGACGTGGGCACAAGAGCGCCGTCGTGCAGTTCATAAAGGGCGCCTGGTCGACGGGCGAAAAGATCGCGCTCGAACGCTTCGGCGATCAAGTTGATTGGTATGCGCTCGGCGAGGGGTTCACCTGGGAGACGCAAGACCGCGAGCGGGATATCGCCGCCTGCAAACGGGCCTGGGAGAAGGCCTGCGAACTGATGGACGACCCTAAAATCACTTTCATGGTTCTGGACGAACTCAATATCGCGATCCGCTACGACTACCTTCCGCTTGATGAGGTCGTCGCCACGCTGCGCGCCCGCCGGCCGGACCTGCACGTGGTGGTGACCGGCCGGAACGCCAAGGACGCCCTGGTCGAGGCAGCCGACCTGGTTACCGAGATGACCCTGGTAAAGCATCATTTCGCGGCCGGCGTGAAGGCGCAGGAGGGCATCGAGTTCTGATGCCGGCCCGGGCGATCATGCTCCAGGGCACGGGATCGAATGTCGGTAAATCTCTTCTGGTTTCGGGCCTGGCCCGTGCCCTGACCTTGCGCGGCCTCGCCGTGCGCCCCTTCAAGCCTCAAAACATGTCAAACAACGCCGCCGTAACCGAGGACGGCGGCGAAATCGGCCGCGCGCAAGCGCTCCAGGCGCGGGCGGCAAAGGTCGCGCCGACGACCGACATGAACCCGGTTCTGCTGAAACCCCAAAGCGAAACCGGATCCCAGATCATCGTGCAGGGCCGCATCCACGGCACCGCCCAGGCGCGCGATCTGGCATCGATCAAACCCGGTCTCCTGCCGAAGGTGCTGGAGAGCTTCGAGCGCCTGCGCGGCGAGGCCGATATCATCTTGGTGGAGGGCGCCGGCAGCGCCTCGGAGACAAATCTTCGCGAGAGCGATATCGCCAATATGGGGTTTGCGCGCGCCGCCGGCGTCCCGGTGATAGTCATAGGCGATATCGACCGCGGCGGGGTGATCGCCAGCCTGATCGGCACCAAGGTCGCCGTGGCCGCTGAAGATGCCGCCATGATCAAAGGCTTTATCGTCAATCGGATGCGCGGAGACCCTACCCTATTTGATGAAGGAATGAGCGAGATCGCACGACGCACAGGGTGGGCACCCATCGGTCTCGTACCGCATTTCGAGCAGGCGCTCAGTTTGCCGGCCGAAGATGCGTTCGAGCTCCACGATCTGGCGGAGGCGCGCAGGCGTCGCAAAGAAGACACCGCTGACTTGACGATTGCCGTACCCTTGCTGCCTCGGATCGCCAATTTCGACGATTTCGATCCGCTGGCCAATGAGGCGGCAGTTGATTTGATCATGGTCCCGAAGGGATCGCCGCTGCCGGCGCCGTGCGACCTGGTGATCCTGCCCGGCAGCAAGGCGACCATCGCCGATCTGGCGGCACTCCGTGAGGAGGGCTGGGACATCGACTTGCTCGCGCACCGCCGGCGCGGCGGGCGTGTCCTCGGTATCTGCGGCGGCTTTCAAATGCTCGGCCGCGCGATTTCCGATCCGAACGGGATCGAGGGGCCACCCGCTACAGTGGAGGGGCTCGGCCTGCTCGACGTGGACACTGTGTTGACAGGCAACAAGCAATTGGTTCGGGTCGACGGGGCCAGTCTGTGCGACGACGTTCCATTTCACGGCTACGAAATGCACGTCGGCGAAACCACAGGCCGGGACACCGACCGTCCTGTGATGCGTTTCTCCGATGGCCGAATGGACGGAGCGACCTCACCTGACGGCAGCATCGTCGGCACCTATGTGCATGGTCTTTTCGCCGACGACGAACAGCGTGCGGCTTGGATCGAGCGGTTGGGCGGTCGCTCGCCCCGCAGCCACTATGAGGACGAGGTCGAGGCGGTGCTTGACGCGCTGGCGGCGCATCTGGAAGCGAATATGGATCTGGACCGTCTGCTCAGCCTCGCAGAATGAGCGCCGCGGCGAGCGCAAGCATCAGGATCTGCAGCAGACAGGCGGACCGATAAAGCCGCAACGCGCGCCGGATATCATCGGCATCGGCGTCGTGCCGCCCATCTCCGATCCAGGCCCCATCCACGCTCTCATCGGCATAGCGGCGCGGGCCGCCAAGCCGGAGGCCCAGCGCCCCGGCCATTGCCGCTTCCGGCCAACCGGCATTGGGAGAAACGTGCTTGCCGGCGTCCCGAAGAGCCGACCGAATGGCGTTGATGGGCCGCGCCCCGGGCGTCACCATTGCGGCCAAGATCAACCATAGCGCCGCAAGGCGCGCTGCCGGCAGGTTGACCAGATCGTCCAACCGTGCGGCGGCCCAGCCGAATGCTCGGTGCCGCTTGGAGCGATGACCGATCATGCTGTCGGCGGTGTTGATGGCTTTGTAGGCCGCCAGCCCAGGCAGTCCGGCCAACGTCCCCCAGAACGCGGGCGCCACCACACCATCGGAAAAGCTCTCTGCCAGGCTTTCGATCGCCGCGCGCGATACGCCGGAGGCATCGAGCGCCTCCGTATCGCGCCCCACGATTTGCGCCACCGCCGCGCGACCTTCCCGCAAACCGTCCTCCCGAAGCGCGCGCGCCACTGCTGCAACATGTCGGTCGAGGCTTTTCTGAGCCAGCAGCGTCGCGGCCGGAATGGCCAGCAGCGGAGCCGCCACGAACATTGGCGCCTTGTGCATCACCAGATACTGCAGCAGCGCGGCCGGCAAAACCGCCGCCGCCGTTATGGCGACGAGCGCGAGTATGCCGTTGAAGCGCCGCAAACCATCGGGCATGGTTGGCCGATTCCATGCCCGGTCCAGACGGTCGATCATGGTGCCGATCCACACCACCGGGTGGGCGACAGCCTTGTAGATTATTCGCGGATAGCCAACGGCGGCATCCAGGACTAGCGCCGCGACGATGGAAACGAGGGTCAGTTCAAGCCACATGGATCAAGACTCAAGAACGGGCCGAACGCCTAGCACGATCCCGCCCGCCGGGGGAGTGCGCGCGATTGAACATGGCGGACGTCTGCGTGAGGCAATGCAACGCTTCCCCGATGCGCCGCGCCCCTTCGTCGACCTATCAACCGGCATCAACCCGGTCCCCTACCCGGTACCAAAAATGGCGCCGGACGTGTATTCCCGGCTGCCGGAGCCGGAAGATCTGTTGGCACTGCAGGATACAGCGGCCAAAACCTACCGGCTGGAAGACCCAAGCCTGGCCGTCGCCGCGCCCGGAACGCAGTTCCTGATCGACTTACTGCCCCGGCTCTTTGACCCTGGCCCCGTTGCGGTGTTGTCGCCAACCTACGGAGAACATGCGCCGGCATGGGCGCGTGCCGGACACGCGGTAAACCTGGTCGGTGCGTTCGAGGACCTGACCACCGCCACGACGGCCGTCCTGTGCAATCCGAATAATCCCGATGGGCGCCGCATCGAGCCGGCGCGCGTCACCGAACTGGCGAGCCACCTCGCGGCGCGCGGCGGGCGGTTGATCGTCGACGAGGCATTCGCGGAGTTCGGCGAAAGCAATTTGAGTGTGGCGCCATCTCTGCCGCGCGAAGGTCTTGTCGTACTGCGATCCTTTGGCAAGGCGTACGGGTTGGCCGGATTGCGATTGGGATTTGCGCTGGCCTCGCCGAACTTCTCCGCAATGATCCGGGAAGCGCTCGGTCCTTGGGCTGTCTCCGGCCCGGCAATAGCGGCGGGCCTGGCAGCCCTGGCCGACGACGACTGGCGAGCGGCGGCCGGGCGCCGATTGGAGGCCGATTGCGAGCGGCTGGATCGCACACTGAGCCATGCCGGCTTTCAAATCCTGGGCGGTACAAGCCTGTTTCGGCTGGCCTCAGTCGCACATGCGGCCGACATCTGGCTCCGATTATGTCAAGCCGGCATTCTGGTGCGCTCATTCGAAAACCACGCCGATTGGCTACGCTTCGGCCTGCCCGCCAGCAAGGACGAATGGCGGCGCCTGGAAGCCGTTCTCACCGGGTAAACGAACTGTGGCCGGTTTCTGATTTCCCAACATACGCACAAAGAAATGGCCCCGCACGATGGCGGGGCCAAGTCTTTCTGATCGGGAGGTTAGGATTTCAGCATTTTCAACTCACTTCGCAGCCCCATGAGAACAGCGACGCACATCAGCAGCAGCACAAGGGCAAATGGGAACCCTGTAGAGATGGCTGCAGCCTGCAACGAGGCGAGACCCCCGCCCAGCAGCAGCGCGATCGCCACCAGACCCTCAAAGGTGCACCAGAACACACGCTGCGAGACCGGCGCGTCGATCTTGCCGCCGGCCGTGATGCTGTCGATGACCAGCGAACCGGAATCCGACGAGGTTACGAAGAACACGATCACCAGCACGATGCCGATAAACGAAGAAACCTGCGTCAGCGGCAACTGTTCCAGCATCTTGAACAGCGATAGCTCCGGCTTCCATGGCTTCAACGTACCGACCACGCCCTGGTAGCCGTCGTTGATAACCTGGCTGATGGCGGTGCCACCGAAGGCAGTCATCCAAATCACGCCGACGAGGGTCGGGATGATCAGCACGCAGATGAGAAACTCGCGCACCGTGCGGCCCCTGGAAACGCGGGCGATGAACATGCCCACGAAGGGCGACCAGGAAATCCACCAAGCCCAATAGAACGTCGTCCAGCCTTGCAGGAACCCTTTGTCGGAGCGACCGACCCAGTTGCTAAGATCGGGCAGAGCCGCAACGTAGTTGACCGTGTTGACGAAAAATCCCTTCAGGATCTCCAGCGTGGGTCCGGCAAAGACAACGAACAAGAGCAGGATCAGCGCCAGCAGCATGTTGATCTCGCTGAGGCGTTTGACCCCCTTGTCGAGGCCGCGCAGCACCGAGACCAGCGCCACGGCCGTGATACCAACGATCAGGATTACTTTCACCATGTTGGTGTCTTCGATGCCGAACAGGTACTTCATGCCGCCGGCTGCCTGGTTGGCGCCAAAGCCAAGGGAGGTCGCAAGCCCGAACATGGTGGCGAAGACCGCCAGAGTGTCGATGATGTGGCCGGGCCAGCCCCAGACTGCCTTGCCGAATATCGGATAGAAGGCCGATCGGATGGTCAGCGGCAATCCACGGTTATAGCTGAAGAACGCCAGCGCCAATGCGACCACCGCATAAATCGCCCAGGGATGAAGGCCCCAATGGAAGATCGTGGCGGCCATGGCGATGGACTGGGCCGCGGCTTGGTCCTTGCCGTCGACCCCAAGTGGCGGGCTTTTGAAGTGGTTGATGGGCTCCAACACGCCGAAGAACATGAGGCCAATGCCCATGCCGGCTGCGAACAGCATCGCGAACCAACCGAGATAGGAATAATCAGGTCGGGCGTCGACCCCGCCGATCCTAATCTTGCCGTAGGGCGAGACGATCAGGAAAAGACAGAAAACGACGAAAATGTTGGCCGAGATCATGAAGACCCAATCGAGCCTCGATGTCAGCCATGGTCGGAGCGCCCCCAGCGCATCCGCCGCCTCTTTCTGGAAAGCGAGTACGATCAGGACAAAGGCTACTATCACCAGCCCCGATATGAAGAAAACCGGGTTGTGGAGATCAAGTCCGAACATACTGACATTGTCCTGACCAACCTTGTATCCGTCCTCAGTCTTGCTCTCGGCTGCATCTGCCTTGGCGTCACTCATAAGATAAACCCTCCCCTCATGCGGCCAATTATCGCAGGTCGAGCCCCGCACTTCGGCACCAAGTTCGGTGCCGTCGAACCAACACGCCCGATCATGGCACGCCGATCGTCCGTGTCCTAGGCCGCCGCGAAAAGCATACACTTGTGCGCGCGGCCCACTTCATGTCGCAATCCGGCCCGAACTGTCCTTCAGTCGACGCTGGCGATTCGGCAGCCGATAGACCCTCCGGTCCTGCCCATGTCGCAATTCGACCGGCTCGTGTCGCAGATGAGCACCACCGCCCGCGTTGCCCGATGTAGCAAGCCAAGAGCATCCATGAGCGCCCATCGCGAAAACCGAGGCGGGCGCAGAGGTTGGACGGCAAAGGGAGTGAAATCCAATGCAAACCGAAGCGCGGGTCGTCGTGATCGGGGGCGGCGTGGTCGGCGTGAGCACGCTCTACCATTTGGCTAAAAAGGGCTGGACCGACGCGGTGCTATTGGAACGCACCGAGCTGACCGCGGGCTCCACCTGGCACGCAGCTGGGCTGCTGCCGCTCTTCAACATGAGCTACAGCGTCGGCCAGATCCACAAATACTCCGTCGCGCTCTACAAGACGCTGGAGGAGGAAACCGGCCAGCCGGTCGGCTTGGTTCAGTGCGGCAACCTGCGTCTTGCCAACACCAAGACCCGCATGGACGAGTACCGGCACTATGCCGGCACTGCTCGCACAATCGGTATCGACGTTGAGTTCCTGACACCGAAGGACATCGCCGAACTTTGGCCGCTCTGCAACACCAAGGGCCTGAAGGGCGCGATCATTCACCCCGAGGACGGCTATATCCAGCCCGCCGACGTGACCATGGCGCTGGCGATCGGCGCACGGAAAATGGGTGCCAAAATCCATCAGCAGACACCGGTGACCGGCATCGAACAGAAGCCGAGCGGCGAGTGGCTGGTCAAGACGGCGAAGGGCGACATTGCCTGCGAGCACGTGGTCTCCGCCACCGGCAACTATGCACGCCAGACCGGGGCCATGGTTGGCATTGAAGTGCCGAGCATCCCGGTCGAGCACCAGTTCATCGTCACCGAAGCCATACCTGCGCTGGTCGAACGCCGTGCGCAGGGATTGCCCGAGCTGCCGATCCTCCGCGAGTCCGACGCATCGTACTATTTGCGCGAGGAACGCCAGGGGCTCCTCCTTGGACCGTATGAGCAGGGCGCGCCAGCCTGCTTCGTGGACGGCGTGCCGCCAACTTTCGAGAAAGATCTTTTCCCGGGCGACTTGGAGCGCCTAATGCCGCATGTCGAGGCGGCGATCAACCGCGTCCCGATCTTCGCCGAAGCCGGCATCAAAGACATTGTCAATGGACCGATCGCCTATACACCCGACGGCAGCCCGTTGGTCGGACCGGCCTGGGGAGGCTTGCGCAATTTCTGGATCAACGAGGGCCATTCGTTCGGCATCACGGCCGCAGGCGGCGCCGGTTGGCAGCTGGCCGAATGGATGGTCGAGGGCGAGCCTTCGATCGACATGCTGGGCGTGGACCCGCGCCGCTTCGGTGACTATGCGTCGAAGGCCTTCCTCAAGAACAAAAACGAAGAAGCCTACGCCAACGTCTTCACCGTCCATTATCCCGACGAGGAACGCGCCGCCGCGCGGCCTTTCCGGCGCACCCCCTGCTACGACCGCATGAAGGAGCGTGGCGCGGTGTTCGGCCAACTCTTCGGTTGGGAACGGCCCAACTGGTTCGCGCCGAAGGGTGTGAAGGCTGAAGACAAATGGTCGTTCAGGCGCGCCAACTACTTCAAGCCGGTCGGCGACGAGTGCCGCAACGTGCACGAGAACGCCGGCCTCCTCGACATGTCGGCCTTCGCAAAGACCTACGTATCTGGGCCGGGCGCAAACGACTGGCTGGAGAAACTGGTGGCCAATAAGCTGCCGAAGAAGAACGGGCGTATCGGTCTCTGCCACGCCCTCTATCCCAAGGGCGGGGTGCGCTCTGAGTTCACCATCATGCGCGACGGGCCGAACGCGTTCTATCTCGTCTCCGCCGGCGCCTGGCAGCGCTTCGACTGGGCCTATCTGGAAAGGATGCTACCAGCCGATGGAAGCGTCCGGCTCGATTACCTTACGACGCAGATGGGCGTGCTCGTGCTGGCCGGACCCAAGGCCCGGGACATCATTGCCAAAGTAAGCGACGCCGATCTTTCCAGCGCGGCCTTCCCCTGGCTCTCGGGCCAGCAGATCGACATTGGGCTGGCGCCGTGCCGGGTCATGCGGGTTAATTTCGTCGGTGAACTTGGCTGGGAGATCCATCATCCAATCGAGATGCAGAACCACATATTCGACGTACTGATGGAAGCCGGCGAGCCAATGGGGCTCAAGCCCTTTGGCATCCGCGCCATGAACTCGATGCGCATCGAGAAATCCTATCGCCTGATCGGCACTGAATTGTCGATCGAGTACGCGGCGCTGGAATCGGGCCTCCATCGCTTCGTGCATCTGAACAAGGGCGAGTTCATCGGCCGCGACGGGCTGACCAGGTGGCAAGAGCGCGGCTTCAAAAACGACTACGTGACGCTTGAAGTCGGCGATATCGGAGACGCGGACGCTCTTGGGAACGAGCCGATCTACGACAAGTCCGGTGCGATGGTCGGCCGCGCGACCGCCGGCGGCTTCGGTTGGCGCCTCGACAAGAGCCTGGCTTTGGGTTACGTGCGGCCCGACGTCACGGCGCTCGGCACGGAGTTGGAAATCGATATCCTCGGCAAGATGCACCCTTGCCGCATCATTGAGGAATCGCCCTTCGATCCGCAAAACGAGCGGTTGCGTGCCTAAGGGCTGACGCCATCGCTATGGTTGTCGGCCGCTGAAGCGCTTTGGGCGTTACGGCACCCGAACGCTCGTTCCAAAAACCTTTTGCCAAATACGGCGTTTCGTGTCGTAATTTGAACACGAGGCGCGCCCGTAGGTTGCGTCTCCGTTGGGGGGTGACCCGTTTTGGGGAGGCGCCGCACTGGCGTTCATGCGATCGATGAACACCGACCCCGGAAGCCGCTTCGGGTTCCTGATGATCCCGAACTTTTCGCTAGGCGCATTTTCAGCCGCGATCGAAGCCTTGCGTTTGGCCAACCATGTCACCGGCGAACAGACATACGAATGGTGCACGATCTCCCTCGATGGTGCGCCCGTGACCTCGTCAAGCGGGGTCGAAATCAGGGCGGAATTAGGAGTTACAGACGTCGAGCGCCTGCCAACGGTCTTCGTTTGCGGCGGGCTCGATACGCATCGATTTGAGGACCGACGGCTGTCGAATTGGCTGCGCCAGATCGAGCGGCGGGGCACCAAGATCGGCGCCATGTGCACCGGTAGCCACATTCTCGCGCGCCTCGGATTGCTCGACGGTTACCGCTGCACCATCCATTGGGAAAACCTGCCCGGCTTCGCGGAGGATTTTCCGGAGATCGACGTGAGCGACGATATTTTCGTGATCGATCGCAACCGTTTTACCTGCGCCGGCGGCATGGCAGCCTCCGACATGATGCTCAGTTTCATCAGCCGTCAGCACGGCTATGACCTGGCGGCGGCGGTTTCGGAGGAAATGGTCTATGAACGCATGCGCGGCGAGGATGACAATCAGCGGATGGCCTTGCGCCTGCGCCTTGCCGTCAGCCAACCCAAGCTGCTAGCCAGCATCAACCAGATGTCCGACAACATCGAGGCGCCGCTCAGCCAGGTGGAGCTCGCCCGCGAGGTCGGGCTCTCCACGCGCCAGCTCGAGCGGCTGTTCCAGAAGTATGTGAACTGCACGCCGAGCCGTTACTATCTGGAAATGCGTCTGAACCGCGCGCGCTCTCTGCTGCAGCAGACTTGCATGTCGGTCATGAACGTGGCGCTGGCGACCGGCTTTGTTTCCGCTTCGCATTTCAGCAAATCCTACCGCCTTCAGTTCGGATACGCGCCCAGCGCGGAGAAACGCTCGCCCGTGCAGGCGGCGCAGGAGCAGGCAAGCAGCGCTGCATAGCCGCCAGTTCTTTCAGCCCAGCGGCCAACGGCGAAGTCGCTCTTGGCTAATTCTCTTTTTGCTTTGAGTGAATCCGACCCAGCGCCTTGCCGAGTATGACGAGGCTCCCGTTCCGCATAGCTCACCCTTCGACAGGCTCAGGGTGAGGGCTTTGATCGTACGACCAACAATGCACCTCATGCTGAGCTTGTCGAAGCAAGAGGTCCGCCGCACCGGCCCCCACTTTCGGACCTATGTCGCCTCGGTTGCCCGCCGTGCTTGTCGGCGTTTGCTTGTACCCGCCTGAGCCTTCAGGCGCCGATCACGTAGGATGCCACTGTCTTCTACAATAGAAGCAACCAGTTCTTCCTGGCGGTAGGCCATGACGTGCACGCCGGCGATACCCTCGATCTCGCGGATTTGCTGGATCAACTCCACGCATAGATTTCGGCCCTCCCGCTTCTGGTCGTCGGCACCGTCCAGCCGCTCTATGATCGCGTCGGGGATGTGGATACCCGGCACGTTCGTGCGCATCCAGCGCGCCGCCCGGGCACTTGCCAACGGTCCGACGCCGGCCAGGATGAAGCAACGCTCATGCACGCCAAGCTCACGCACCTTGGCCATGTAGCGTTCAAACATGGGCATGTCGAAACAGTAGTTGGTTTGAATGAATTGCGCGCCGGCCGCGACCTTTTTGGCCAATCGGAGCGGCCGGAAATCATAAGGCGGGACAAACGGGTTGGCGGCCGCGCCCAGGAAGATGTTGGGCGGCGAGGTAATCCTACGGCCCGACAGGAACGTCCCTTGATCGCGCATCTGCCGCAGGGTCTGCAGCAGCGAGATACTGTCCAGATCGAAGACCGGCTTGGCGTCGGGCTGATCGCCGACCTGGACACCGTCGCCGGTCAGGCACAGCACGTTTGACACGCCCATGGCCGCCGCGCCCAGCACGTCACCTTGGATCGCGATGCGGTTCCGGTCCCGGCAGCTCACCTGCATTACCGAGGCATAGCCGGCGCGGGCCAGAAGAGCGGAAATACCAATGCTCGACATGTGAACGTTGGCGCCGGAGGCATCGGTCGCGTTGATTGCATCGCACACTTCCGACAACACCGTAGAGCGCTCGAAGACGTCGCGCGCATCGGCCGAATCTGGCGGATTGAGCTCAGCCGTGATCGCAAACCGTCCGGCGCGCAAGACACGCTCAAGGCGGCCGTTCGACGAATGGCCGGGCTCCGGCGGCAACGGTTCGGCCGCCCCAAAGTGCTCGTCGGTTCGGGTCACGTGTCCCCCTCGCCGTCCAGGTCCTGGCTTTGGTTCCACAACACGCCCGACGTTCTCTCAACCGCCACGCGCACCCACGAGGAGCTTCCCTCCGCGGTGTGGTCGACTGGGCGCTGCACGGCGAGCAACGCATCGGTATCGGCCATAGCCTGGGCGCCTTCCCACGCCTCGACCCAGACGCATGGCATGCGGGGGTCGACCTCGCAATTGCCGTCAGGTCGGACACCCCCGCAGGGGCCGTTCCGCAGTTCCTTGGGACAGTTCATCGGACACGACATGCCGGTATGGCCGAGCGCGCATTGCCCGCACATCTTGCAGTCGAAGAGAAAGCCTTTGACACCACGTTCGACCAGGGCGACCGGACGTTCAAGAGCCCGTCCCTTTATCCGCCTGGCGATCGGTCGAAAGAGGAACAGGCTAGCCTCGACCAACCGATAGATACGCATCAGGCCGCGCGCATGCCGGACCGACCAGTGCCTTACCGCGCGCATGGGAGTACCGCCCTAGCCCCCGGCGGTGGCGACGCCGTATTCGAGGCCAGCGTCTTCCAGCCAGCGCCAGGCGTAATCGGCAAAACTGCGATGGACATAGACCTCGAAGGACGGCTCGTTGGACGTCATATGAAGGATCATGCCGGTCTTGGCGAGCAATGTTCGCACAACCGTACTCGCCCCGAACACACTTGGATGCAGGTCGATCGTACAACCCTTGGCGAGGACATCGCGCGCGCGCGCTCCGGTGAGCTCGATCACCGTCATCGATTCGCCGACTTCCACCACTGCTGCATGCTTCGAGGCAAGCGCTTCGGTGAGCTTGCCAGGCAAGGTCTGCCGTTCGTCGGCCGGGGCGACGACCAGCCATTCGTCAGGCCCCATCCACAAAATTGCGCGCGGGCCCTTGCTCACCGAACCAAGCGGCGATTTTGGCAGCGCCAACCCAACGGTCTTTTCAACCGCTGAGGCGAACCCAGCATCGCTGATATCGCCGCGCAACGTGATCATCGTGCGATGGGCGTGCTCGCGCATGACAACGCCCGCATCCTTGGCCACGCCGCTGGCAAACGCGGCCAAATGCAGGTGCGCGAGTGGGCTCTGCCGCAGATAAGGCTCAGCCATGGAGCCGCGCTCCGTCCTTGTCGTAGAATACGGTATCGGTAATCGTGGCGCTCGCGGAGCCTCCGTTCAGGAACGGCACATGGACCTGCTCGCCCATGCGATCGCGCCCGCCTCGCACCAGCGCCAGCGCAATTGACCGGTCGAGCGTCGCACTCCAGTAGCTAGACGTCACATGCCCGATCATCTGGACCGGCGGTTTCGCATTGAGTTCGATGACGATCTGTCCACCCTCGGGCAAAACGGTTTTCGGGTCATCGGACAATAGCCCGACCAACTGCTTGCGGTCCCCGCGCAGGGTATCCGGCCGGGCGAATGAACGGCGGCCGAGGAAATCCTTTTTCTTCGAAACGATCCAATCCATCCCGAGATCCTGAGGCGTTACCGTTCCGTCGGTGTCCTGCCCGACGATGATATAGCCTTTCTCCGCACGCAGCACATGCATCGTCTCCGTGCCGTATGGCGTGAGGCCGTACTTGGCGCCGGCGGTCATGAGCGCGGTCCAGAGCGCCATGCCGTAACTCGCCGGCACGTTGATCTCGTAAGACAACTCGCCCGTAAAGCTGATCCGGAACACCCGCGCGGGAATGCCTGCGACCTTGCCGGCCTTCCAGCTCATGAATGGAAAATCTTCCGGCGAGAGATCGATACCTTCGGTAAGCTCACTCATCAGTGCGCGCGCGTTGGGCCCACAAAGGCTCGCGGTTGCATATTGTTCGGTCACGGAGTTCGTGTACACCTTGAGCTCGGGCCATTCGGTTTGCAGCCAGCTCTCCAGCGAGGTCAGCACGCGCGCGGCGTTGCCGGTCGTGGTGGTCATCAGATAATGGTGTTCGGCCAACCGCGACGTCACGCCGTCATCCATGACCATGCCGTTCTCGTCCAGCATGAGGCCGTAACGACAGCGCCCGACCTCCAGTTTCGACCAGGCATTGGTGTAGATGCGATTGAGGAATTTCGCAGTGTCGGGCCCCTGAAGGTCGATCTTGCCAAGCGTGGTGGCGTCGAGAACGCCCACGGCGTTGCGCGCGGCGAGGCATTCGCGCGCTACGGCTTCGTTTTTGCCCTCACGGGCTTCCGGGTAATAGAAGGGCCGCTTCCATTGCCCGACATCCTCGAACACGGCACCTTGCCCCGCGTGCCAATGGTGCATTGGCGTATGCCGAGCCGGGTCCATGAAATCGCCCCGGTCGCGCCCACCCATGGCGCCGAAGCTGAGTGGCGTGTACGGCGGGCGGAAGGTCGTGGTACCGACCTCTGCGATGGGCCTGTCGAGTTGGTCCGCTAGCAGCGCCAGGCCAGGTACGTTGGCGAGCTTGCCCTGGTCTGTGCCCATCCCAAGCGTGGTGTAACGCTTCAAGTGCTCCACCGAACGGTAGCCTTCGCGCGCGGCCAGCCGCACATCGGCGACCGTCACATCATTCTGGAAGTCGAGGAAGTGCTTGCGCTCGTCGGCCGCACCCTTGGCGGTGGGCACTGACCATAACGCTTCCAGCTTGGCGGACGCGTTCTCTGCGGTAACGAACTTGGGTTTGCGGACGGCCTTTGTGGCCCCCGCATCCTTGGCTGCGGCTATTCCCGCAGCAAATCCTTCATCCAGCGCGGTCGCCAGTGAGACACCGCCGTTTGCCGCACCTACGGACCGGGTCGGTTGCGCCGCTTGGTCGGGCACAAAGCAGGCGTTGATGGCGTCCCAGCGCAGCTTGCCTTGCGCTTGCGAGAAGAGATGCACCGCAGGGTTCCAGCCGCCTGACACTGCAACCAGGTCGCAATCGATGCGGCGCGGCTCGCCACCGGCCAATGGCGCAACCGCGACCGATTTGACCCGGCGGTTGCCGCCGGCCTCGGTAACGTAGTGATGCGCGAGGATTTCAACGCCAGCCTGCGCCGCCTCGGTCGCAAGCGCACCAGCCTGAGCGCGCGGGTCGACCAAAGTCACGGCGACACCGCTCCGGGCGAGCGCACTCGCAGCCTCGTAGGCGCTGTCGTTGTTTGTGAAAACCACTGCACGCTCGCCAACCTTGACGCCGTAGCGGGCAAGATAGTTGCCGGCAGCATTCGCGAGCATGATGCCCGGCCGGTCGTTGTTCTTGAAGCCGATCATGCGCTCAAAGGCGCCTGTCGCAAGCACGACCTGCTTTGCCCGGATACGCCACAGGCGCAGGCGCGGACGGTGTGGATCGGAACCCGCCGGCCCAAGATGGTCGGTCACACTTTCGCAGGCGATAAGGAAGTTGTGGTCGAAATAGCCGGTCACCACGGTGCGCGGCAGAACACGCACCTCATCCATGCCAGCCAGTTCGGTGGCTGTTTTGCCGACCCAATCCAGCCCCGGCCCGTCATTGATCTCGCCAACACGGCCCAGCAGCGAGCCTCCAAGTTCCGGTTCGCCATCGAGCAGCATGACCCGTGCGCCAGACCTGCCCGCGGCCAGTGCTGCGGCAAGCCCGGCCGGCCCAGCCCCAACCACGAGCACGTCGCAATGGGCATTCATGCGCTCGTAGCGGTCGGGATCAGGCTCGCTCGGCGCCCTGCCGAGGCCGGCCGCGCGCCGGATCACCTTCTCGTACTGAGCCCAGAAGGAGGCCGGCCACATGAAGGTCTTGTAGTAAAATCCCGCCGGGAACAAGCGCCCGAATACACTGTTGATCGCGCCGACATCAATTTGCACGGACGGCCAGGCGTTGACGCTGCTGGCCTTGAGCCCGTCATAGAGCTCGATCTGGGTGGCCCGGATATTGGGCTGCAAGTATCCGCCGGTTTCCAGTTGGACCAGCGCGTTTGGCTCCTCCGGACCAGCGCTCAGGATGCCACGCGGCCGGTGATACTTGAAGCTGCGCCCGACCAGATGCACCCCGTTCGCCAAGAGAGCCGAGGCGAGCGTGTCGCCCTGATAGCCTTCGTATGATTTCGCGTTGAAATCGAAGTTTAACGGGCGCGTCCGGTCGATCCGGCCGCCTTCGGGCAGGCGATAGCGTTGCCGGCTCATGATTTTGGAGCCTTGCGACGCGCCGGCGCCTTTTTCTTCGCTCTGCTCGGCGGCTTCGGCTTACTCGCGGATTCCGGCGTTACTTCGCCCGGCACGGATGGGCGTTCACCGATCTTGTAGATCGCCAGGAACTCTTGGGTGACGGTGTCACGCGCAGAGTTGAACCAGCGGCGGCAGCCGTGAACATGGAACCAGCGTTCGCGGTGCACGCCCTTGGGATTGCTGCGCAGGAAGACATAGTCGGCCCATTCCGCGTCGCTCAAACGATCAGGCTCTGCCGGCCGCACGATATGCGCTTCGCCGCCGTGGGAGAACTCGGTCTCGTCGCGCGGACCGCACCAGGGACAGCTAATAAAGAACATGGAAGCGCGCCCCCGCCCTAATGCGCCACGGCCGCGGCGCCGTGCTCGTCGATCAGCGCACCGGAGGTGAAACGCTCGAGCGTAAATGGTGCATTGATCGCGTGCGGCTCGTCGCGGGCGATGGTGTGAGCGAAACTCCACCCCGAGCCCGGCGTTGCCTTGAAGCCGCCGGTCCCCCAGCCGCAATTGAAATAGAGCCCGTCAACCGGCGTCTTGGAGACGATCGGCGAGGCGTCCGGGCAGGTGTCGACAATGCCGCCCCATTGGCGAAGCTGGCGAAGACGCGAGAAGATCGGGAATAGTTCGATGATCGCGCCGATCTGGCCCTCGATCGTGTGGAAGCTGCCACGCTGCCCATACGAGTTATAGGCGTCGATGCCGGCGCCGATCACGAGTTCGCCTTTGTCGGACTGGCTGACATAAACATGGACCGCATTCGACATCACCACCGTGTCGAGCACCGGCTTGATCGGTTCCGAAACGAGGGCCTGCAGCGGATGGCTCTCGACGGGCAGGCGCAGGCCAGCCATCCCCGCCAACACGCCCGCATGACCCGCCACAACGACACCGACCTTGCCTGCCTGGATCGAGCCGCGGGTTGTCTCCACGCCGGTTATCTTGCCACCCGCGATCGTGAACCCTGTGACCTCGCAGTTCTGGATGATATCGACGCCGCGGGCGTCGGCGGCACGGGCATAGCCCCACGCGACGGCATCGTGCCGCGCCACCCCGCCCCTGCGCTGCAGCGACGCGCCTAGGATCGGATAGCGCAGGTTCCGCGAAATGTTGATGATCGGCACCATCGCCTTGACGTCGTCCGGCGTCAGAATCTCCGAATCGATGCCGTTCAGGCGAATCGCATGGACGCGGCGCGACAACTCCTTCAGATCGTGTTCGTTGTGAGCAAGATTGAGCACGCCGCGCTGGCTCAGCATGATGTTGTAGTTGAGATCCTGGCTCAGCCCTTCGTAGAGCTGTAACGATTTTTCGTAGATCGAAGCACTCTCGTCCCAGAGATAGTTCGAGCGGATGATGGTCGTGTTGCGGCCGGTATTGCCGCCGCCGATCCAGCCTTTCTCGAGAACCGCGATGTTGGTAAGGCCATGTTCCTTGGCCAAGTAGTAGGCCGTGGCAAGCCCGTGACCGCCGCCACCGACGATGACCACGTCGTAAGCCGGCTTGGGCTCGGGACTGCGCCAGGCCTCCGGCCAATTCTCATGATAGGCGAGCGCGTTCCGCGCCAGGCTGAAGACCGAGTACCGTGTCATCTTCGACCCCTTGGCCCAGCCGGCCGGACCAGCTTCGATTTTGCCGTCCGGCACGCTCCATCCTCGACATATCTTCCCAATTGCATGAGGCTGAGACGCTCTCTGTCCCGATGGCGACTATCGCAGTCGAGATTGCGACAGGCGTTGGTAGCGTCATCTATAGCGCAGTATCAGCGGGCTTGAGAGCGACGCTTTGTCGCGCGCCAGCCAACCTTTGTCGCGTCAGGGATAGTGCAGTTATCCCCCGACAATCCAAAAGAAAACCCGGTTCGGGGTGTTCCCCCGGACCCAATTTGGCAGGCCTGCCCAAGCGGCATGCGGCATCGTTCAATCGGGCCGCATTCCGCCGGCAATATCAGAGTAGGACAGGGCCCATGTCGGACGATGAACTCGATCTCAGCTCGCTGAGCGATGCCGAACTTGTCGAGCAGATGCACGACGACCTCTATGACGGTTTGAAGGAGGAGATTGAGGAAGGCGTCAACATTCTGCTCGGACGCAAATGGGCGCCTTACAAGGTCTTGACCGAGGCACTTGTCGAAGGCATGCGGATCGTCGGCATCGATTTCCGCGACGGCATCCTTTTCGTACCGGAAGTCCTGCAATCGGCCAATGCAATGAAAACCGGCATGACCATCCTGCGCCCGCTACTCGCCGAAACCGGCGCCCCGCAGGTCGGCAAGATGGTGATCGGAACGGTCAAGGGCGACATCCACGACATCGGCAAGAACCTAGTCACGATGATGATGGAGGGCGCCGGCTTCGAGGTGATTGATATCGGCATCAACAATCCGGTGGAGAGTTACCTGGAAGCGATCGAGGAGCACAAGCCGGACATCCTCGGCATGTCGGCGCTGCTGACAACAACCATGCCCTACATGAAGGTTGTCGTCGAAGCGCTGAAGGAGAAAGGCATTCGCGACGACTATCTGGTGATGGTTGGCGGCGCACCGCTGAACGAGGAGTTCGCCATGGCCGTCGGCGCCGACGCTTACTGTTCCGACGCTGCGGTCACGGTCGATACCGCAAAGGAGTTGATGCAACGCAAGCACAACCAGCGCGGAGCCGGCCCTCGGGCCGCCTGAAAACCTGGCCGGTCACGGCAATGGCCCAAAAACCCGTTATCGATCGGCCGGACATCGATCTTTCGATTGACGATGCCCCGGTCTTCAAGAGCGAAGGCACGCCGCGCGCGCTGGTCATCGCCTGCGGCGCGCTGGCGCGTGAAATCGTGGAGTTCCGCGCTGCGAACCGCTTTGAGTTTCTGGATATCGCCTGTCTGCCGGCCAAACTGCATAACCGGCCGCAATGGATACCGGAAGCAGTTCGCGAAAAGATCAGGGCCAACAAGGACAAGTACCGCTCGATCTTCGTCGCCTACGGCGATTGCGGCACCGGCGGCCTGCTCGACAAGGTGCTGGCCGAAGAGGGCGTGGAACGCATCGGCGGCCCGCATTGCTATGCCTTCTATACCGGCCAGGACGCATTTGAAAAAATCACCGACGACGACCCAACTTCGTTCTTTCTGACCGACTACATGGTCCGGCATTTCGACCGGCTGATCATCGAGGGTTTGGGTCTCGACCGCTTTCCGGACCTGCTGAACGACTATTTCGGCAACTACACCAATGTCATCTATATCGCCCAGACCAAAGACGCCGACCTCGAAGTGAAGGCCCGCGCGGCGGCGGAGCGCCTTGGCCTCGGCTATCTCTACCGTTTCGTGGGTTTTGGCGAGCTCGGGGATTTTTTGAACGCGGCCGCGGCCGACAAGAACGAAAGACAAGCCTCATGACGCGCACCGTGGTCAGTTCAGCCACCAAGGAAGTGGTCATTGGTTTCGATCAGCCCTTCTGCATCATTGGCGAGCGCATAAATCCGACCGGCCGCAAGCTGCTCATGGCCGAGATGGCGGCAGGCGACTATTCCCGCGTGGAAGTCGACGCGCTGGCCCAGGTCGCGGCTGGTGCCCGCATGCTCGACGTCAATGCCGGCGTGCCGCTGGCCGACGAGCCCAAAATCCTGGCCGAGTGCATTCAGCTCGTGCAGTCGCTGGTCGATGTGCCGCTTTCGATCGACAGTTCCATCGTCGAAGCGCTCGAGGCCGGCTTGGAGGTCTATCAAGGCAAGCCTTTGCTGAACTCCGTGACCGGCGAGGATGAGCGGCTGGAAGCGTTGCTGCCACTGGTCAAGAAATACGGCTGCGCGGTGGTCGCCATCTCCAACGACGAAAGCGGGATTTCCGAGGACCCAGATGTGCGCTTTGACGTCGCCCGGAAAATCGTGGAACGCGCCGCCGATCACGGCATTCCCAAGGAAGACATTGTGGTCGACCCGCTGGTCATGCCGATCGGCGCGATCAACTCCGCCGGCCTCCAAGCCTTCGCGATCATGCGGCGTCTGAAGGACGAACTTGGCGTCAATTCGACCTGCGGCGCCTCCAATATCGGCTTCGGCCTGCCCAACCGGCCGAGCGTCAATGGTGCGTTTCTCAGCATGGCGGCTCGCTCCGGGCTGACATCGGCGATCATGAACCCACTACATGAAGGCGAAGTCGCGGCCGTCATGGCGGCCGACATGATGAATGGCAACGATCCCGATTGCCGTCGCTGGATTTCCCGGTTCCGCGATCCCGAAGCGGATGGCGGCCAGGGCGGCGAACGGCGCGGCCGACGCGAGGGCCGGAGACGGCGGCGGGAGGGCGCCGCCGGCGGCGCGTGACCGAATGGCTAGGGCCGCACGCAAGGACGCTCTCGTCGTGTTCACGCCGTCCGGCAAGCGTGGGCGTTTCCCAATAGGAACACCAGTGCTGGAAGCCGCCAGGACGATCGGCGTCGATCTCGATTCGGTTTGCGGCGGACGCGGGCTGTGCGGCCGCTGTCAGATAGAGGTCAGCACCGGAAAGTTTCCGAAGTTCGGTCTGGAAAGCAGGCTCACCCATCTAAGCCCGTCCGGCGAGAATGAGGCGCGCTATGCGGAGCGGCGTGCACTCAAGGACGCTCGCAGGCTCGGTTGTGCGGCTCGCATCGAGGGCGACCTCGTCATCGACGTGCCGCCTGAAAGCCAAGTCCACAAACAGGTCATCCGCAAGCGCGCCGAGGTGCGCGATTTCACCATCGACCCTGCGATCCGATTGCATTTTGTTGAGGTCGTCGAGCCTGATTTACATAACCCTCGCGGCGACTTCGAACGGCTTGGCGATGCCTTGCATCAGCAATGGGGGCTGGCCGATCTCGAATGCGACCTGCGAACGTTGCGCACGCTCCAGGCCGCGCTTCGCGAGGGTCATTGGAGCGTGACCGTCGCGGTTCATCGCGGCCTGCGGATCACCGCGGTCTGGCCGGGGTTCCACGACCGGGCTTATGGCCTTGCCTTCGATATCGGATCGACCACGGTCGCCTGCCACCTGGCCAATCTCGCCAATGGCGAGGTTCTCGCTTCGGCCGGGGCCATGAACCCGCAGATCCGGTTCGGCGAAGATCTCATGAGCCGCGTCTCGTACGTGATGATGAACCCCGGCGGCGATGTCGAGCTGACCGACGCGGTGCGCGGCGCAGTCAATAATCTGGTCGAAGAGGTTGCCGGCGAAGCGAAGGTCGAAAAGCGCGATATTCTCAACGCCACCTTTGTCGGCAACCCGATCATGCATCACCTGCTGCTGGGCATCGATCCGACCGAGCTGGGTGGTGCGCCCTTCGCGTTGGCGACCTCGGGCGGCCTCACGCTGTGGGCGACAGAGATCGATCTCGATATCAATCCCGATGGCCGGGTCTACATTCTGCCTTGTATCGCCGGACATGTGGGCGCGGACACGGCCGGGGTCGTGTTGTCGGAATCCCCGCATCTGGCCGAGGACGTTGCCCTAATCGTCGACGTCGGCACCAACGCCGAAATAGTACTCGGCAACAAAAACCGCCTGCTCGCGGCCTCCTCGCCAACCGGTCCGGCATTCGAGGGCGCGCAGATCGCCGCCGGCCAGCGCGCCGCACCCGGGGCCATCGAGCGTGTCCGCATCGACCGCGAGACGTTGGACCCCAAGGTCAAGGTGATTGGCTGCGATCTTTGGTCGAATGAAGAGGGCTTCGCAGCTGCGACCGCGAACACCGGCGTCACCGGTATCTGCGGCTCGGGGATCGTGGAGGCGCTCGCTGAAATGTTTTTGGCGGGGCTGCTACGAGCGGACGGTACGATTGACGGCGATGCGGCGGCGCGCAACGACCGGATTTGCATGGACGGCCGAACCTTCAGCTACGTTCTCCACCGCGGCGAGCCGGAAATCCGGATCTATCAGACTGACGTGCGCGCGATCCAGCTCGCCAAGGCGGCGCTCTTGGCCGGTGCCCGCTTGCTGATGGACCGGATGGCCGTGGACAAGGTCGACCGAATCGTGCTGACCGGCGCGTTCGGCAGCCATATCGACCCGGTATATGCCATGACGCTCGGCATGATCCCTGATTGCCCGCTTGAGAACGTTGTCGCCGCCGGCAATGCCGCGGGCACGGGCGCCTTGATCGCCCTGCTTAATGCCAAGGCGCGCGACGAAATTGAAGCCGTGGTACGCCAGATCGAAAAGGTCGAAACCGCCGTCGAGCCCGACTTCCAGCGCCATTTCGTCGACGCCATGGCCATCCCGCACGCCGCTGCTGAATACCCCAATTTGGCAAAGGCCGTGGAGCTGCCAGCGCGGCCGACTTCGGAAATCACGCCGAGAAGCCGAAAACGGGCCCGCCGCAAACCACTGGCGGCGAAGGTTTAGATCATCGAATCCGGCATCGACGCTTTTTTCTTTGCGACAAATTCCTTCAACGCCTCATCGATACCCGGATCGATTGCCGGTGCCTCGTAACTGGCGAGCATGGATTTGTAGAGCTTGTTCGCCCGCACCGCTGCATCCTCGCTGCCGTCGGCTTGCCACTGCTCGTAGCTTGAATTATCCGCCACCGATGAGCGGTAGAATGCAGTCTCGAAATTGGCTTGCGTATGGGCGCAGCCGAGATAATGACTGCCTGGGCCGACCTCACGGATCGCATCCATAGCCTGGCCGTTCTCGCTGAGATCGTAGCCGTTGGCAAGCACCTGCATCATGCCCAGCTGATCGCCGTCCATGACGAACTTCTCATACCCCGAGACCAGCCCGCCCTCCAGCCAGCCGGCGGCATGGAGCACGAAATTCGCGCCCGCCAGCACGGTTGGCAATAGCGTCTGGGCGCTTTCGTAGGCTGCCTGAGCATCGGGCAGCTTCGAAGCGCTGAAGGATCCGCCGCCGCGATAGGGCACGCCCAGACGCCGGGCCAACGCCGCCAATCCGAAGAGCGCGAGCGTCGGCTCCGGTGTACCGAATGTCGGCGCACCGGTCTGCATCGAGACCGAGCTGGCAAAGCTGCCGAAGACCACCGGCGCGCCCGGCCGGCAGAGCTGGGTAAAGGCCATGCCCGCCATGGCCTCCGCCAATGTCTGCGCCATCACGCCCGCGACCGTCACCGGAGCCATCGCGCCCGACAGGATGAAGGGGCTGATCACGGTGGCTTGGTTGGCCCGCGCGTAAACCTTGAGCGCCCCCAGCATGGTCGCGTCGAAGGTCATGGGCGAGTTGGCGTTGATGAGGCTGATGCAGACCGTATTGCTCTCAACGACGTCGGCGCCGAACAGAATGCGCGCCATCTCCACCGTGTCCTCGGCGCGTTCGGGCGCGGTTACCGATCCCATGAAGGGTTTGTCGGAATACCGCATATGCGAATAGACCATGTCGAGGTGACGTTTGTTGACCGGCACGTCGACCGGTTCGCACACCGTGCCGCCGGAATGATGCATTGCTGGCGTCAGGTAGGCGAGCTTGATGAAATTCTCGAAATCCTTGAGCTCGGCGTAACGGCGACCGGCCTCGATATCGTAGACGAAAGGCGGCCCGTAGACCGGCGCGAAAACCGTGTTGTCGCCGCCGATCTCAACCGAGCGATCCGGGTTCCGCGCGAGTTGGGTGAAGCTGGATGGCGCAGTGGACAGAAGCTGTCGGGCAAGGCCGCGCGGGAAGCGAACGCGTTCGCCGTCGATGTCGGCGCCGGCGTCCTTCAGAAGCCGAAGCGCTTCCTCGTCCTCGCGGAACTCAATCCCGATTTCCTCCAGGATGGTCTCCGCATTCTCCTCGATCAGCGCCAGACCTTCCTCACTTAACAGCTCGACTTTGGGGATGAGGCGCGTGATGTAGCGCAATTGCTCTACGCTGCCGCCGCTCCGCTCCGCGCGTCGAGCCGCGCGCCCGCCACCGCGCCCTCGCCGGCCGCGTCCTGCCGCGCCGGTATCGCCCAAGGCGCCCTCGCCTTGATCCACTGGTCCGGTCATGACCCGGGCTCCCCGTTTGATCGTCCTGTTTCGCGTTGCCGCTGCAAACCATGATCCAGCCAGCATGGGGCGGACTATCGGATTTGCGACCCGAAAAAGCCTTGGCGCGCCGAATCGCACCGTATCGCATTTGGACAACAATGCGGCGGGTGTCGGCGATTGCCGAGCGGATCAGAAACGCTATCACCAACCACCATGCACCTGTGCGGGCGGACGGCCGGAATGCCCGTATCGGAGCACCGGCAATGTGTGCACAAGGACAGAGTCCATGTCGGCAGCCAGCAAAAAAGTCAGCGCGGATACCAAAGCTCCGACCCGAGGCGGTGGCCGCAAAGGCCGACGATTGAAGCGCGAAGCGGCGGCCCCGCATATCATCGCCGGAACACGCCGCCAGATCCCGACATACGACCTGCTGGAGGAGGAAGACCTCGTTCGCATCGAGGATGCGGCCGATACGATCCTGCAGGAGATCGGCATCGAGTTCCGCGGCGACGTTGATGCGCTCAAGCTGTGGAAGGAGGCCGGCGCCGACATCGAGGGCGAACGCGTCCGCTTCGAAAAGGGCATGGTCCGGGCGATCATCAAAAAGTCCGCTCCGTCGCGCTTCACCCAGCATGCCCGCAACCCAGAACGCTCGATCAAGCTGGGCGGCCGCGATATCGCCTTTGTGCCGGCCTATGGCTCGCCGTTCGTGCGCGACGCCGAGAACGGCCGCCGCTATGGCACGTTGGAGGATTTCCAGAATTTCGTGAAGCTCGCTTATGTGTCGCCCTGGCTGCACCATTCCGGCGGTACGGTGTGCGAACCGGTCGACGTGCCCGTCAACAAACGCCACCTCGACATGGTCTACGCGCATCTGAGATACAGCGACAAACCTTTCATGGGCTCTGTCACCCACCCCGACCGCGCGGAAGATTCCATCGAGATGTCGCGGCTTGTTTTCGGTGAGGATTTCGTCGATCGCAACTGCGTCGTCATGGGAAACATCAACGTCAACTCGCCACTGGTCTACGACGCAGTGATGTCCGGCGCGCTCAGAGCCTATGCCCGCGCCAACCAGTGCCCGGTGGTAGTGCCTTTCATTCTGGGCGGCGCGATGGGCCCGGTGACCAGCGCTGGGGCAATCGCTCAGTCGCTCGCCGAAGCCATGGTCGGGGTGGCACTGGGTCAGCTCGAGCGTCCCGGATCGCCCGCGGTTTTCGGCAACTTCCTGTCGTCGATGTCACTCAGGTCCGGGGCCCCCACCTTCGGAACCCCGGAGCCGGCGCTCGGCTCGTATGTGGTCGGCCAGCTCGCGCGGCGGCTCGATTTGCCGCTACGCTGCAGTGGCGCTTTCACGACCTCGAAGCTGCCCGACGCCCAAGCAACGCAGGAGAGCGTCAACTCGATGCTCGCCGCGGTATTGTGCGGCGCCCATTTCATCCTGCATTCCGCCGGATGGCTGGAGGGCGCACTGGTCATGGACTACGAGAAGTTCGCCCTCGACAATGACTACCTGGGCGCGCTCCACACATTCGTCGGCGGCCTCAAAGTCGACGACAACACCCTGGCACACGACGCCTTCCGGGAGGTCGGGCCCGGCAGCCACTTCCTGGGATCGGCCCACACCATGGCCAACTACGAGACCGCGTTTTGGGATTCAGAAGTCTCCGACAACAACTCCTTCGAGCAGTGGACCGATGCCGGCGAAACCAACGCAACGAGCCGCGCCAGCGCCAAATGGAAAGCGATGCTGGCGTCGCATGTCTCGCCGCCCCTTGATCCGGCGGTCGACGAGGCGCTGAGGGATTTCGTCGCCAAGAAGAAAGAATCGATGCCCGACGCCTGGCACTGAACCGCGTAGCATCAAGACGTGCGGCACTAGGGGGAAACCGACCCAATGAAAATCACCAATATCCGCGTGACCCACGTCAACGTGCCCTTCGATGCGCCCTTCTGGTGGTCGGCCGGCCTTTATCCCGGCGCGTCCAAATCGATTGTCGAAGTGGAAACCGATGAAGGCCTCGTTGGCCTTGGCGAAGCGCCGTGGTGGCATTTCGGCGAGGTAATCGAGCGCGATATCGCACCCGCTCTCATCGGCGCCGACCCGCTCGATCTCGCCGATTGCGAAGCGCGCTGCGTCCCCGCCTACCAGATCACGGCCAATACCGGCGAGAACGCCTCGCAGGTCGCCTTCGGCGCTGTCGAGCTGGCCCTCTGGGACATCAAGGGCAGGGCGTTTGATATGCCGCTCTACAAACTGCTGGGCGGAGCGGTGCGCAAGGACATCCCCTTCACCGAATACTTCTCGTTCCGGCCCGAACACGAGGGGGCGGGCGGCGAGATGACCCCCGAAGCCATCGTCGAATACTGCCTGAAGATGCGCGAGGAGCACGGCTCGACCTTCTTCGAAGGCAAGCTGATCCTGGGCGATCCGGAGCTCGAAATTCGAACCGTGCGCATGCTGCGCGAGGCGCTGGGCCCGACCGACATGATCCGGCTCGATTCCAACATGCAGTGGTCATTGACCACCGCCCGTTGGGTCTTGCGCGAGATCGAACCCTTCAACATCCGCAACTACGAAGACCCCGTCGCCACTTTTGAGGAAATGGCCGAGCTCCGCCGCCACACGATCATCCCGTTCTCCACCCACGTCCCCGACCTCAGACGCGCCGTGGCGCTGGGCGCGCCCGACACGTTCGTCTGCAACTTCGCGGCACTCGGCGGGATCAAGGCTACGCTCAAATTCGTCGCCGCGTGTGAGGCGATGGGCAAGGGCTACTGGTGCTATTCGAACGATCTGGGCATCATGACCGCGGCCTATCTGCACCTGACCGCGGCCACGCCATGGATCACCGAGCCGGCGCAGTCGCTGTTCCGCTGGCAGATCGGCGACGTGATCGAAGACGGTCCGTTCCGTCAGACGAATAACACCGTCCGCGTCCCTGAAGGCCCCGGGCTCGGGGTGAAACTCGACCCCAAATCAAAGAAGCGCTGGCACCAGCATTTCGTCGACAATGGGCCGATGAGCCATTTCCATCACCCGGACAGCCCGGACCGATACACCCGCCTACCGCTCAACTGAGGCAGGGGCCATGCCGTCGCTCGATCCGTTGCTGCAACCCTATGCGCTGAAGCATCTGACTTTACGCAATCGGATCATGTCGACAGCGCATGAGCCCTTCTATTCCGAAAACGGCCTGCCGACCGAGCGCTACCGGCTCTATCACGCTGAGAAGGCCAAGGGAGGGATCGCGCTCACCATGACGGCGGGCTCGGCCGTTGTCTCGACCGATTCGCCGCCGGCCTTCGGCAATCTGCACGCTTACAAGGACGAGATCGTTCCGCATCTGGCGCGCCTGAGCGAGGCCTGCCACGAGCACGGCGCGGCGGTCATGATCCAGATAACGCATCTGGGGCGGCGAACGAGTTGGAACCAGGCGGATTGGCTGCCGGTGTTGGCGCCCTCCCCGGTCCGCGAACCGGCTCACCGCGCCTTCCCCAAGGAGGCGGAGGACTGGGACATCGACCGCATTGTAAAAGATTATGCCGATGCGGCCGAACGCATGGCAGCGGCTGGGCTGGACGGGATCGAACTGGAAGCCTACGGGCATCTGATGGATCAGTTCTGGTCGCCGGCCACGAACAGCCGCGACGATGACTACGGCGGCTCGCTCGACAATCGGCTGCGCTTTACTTTCCGTGTGCTCGACGCCATTCGTGCGCGCATCGGCGCCGATTTCATCCTCGGGCTTCGCCTGGTGGCCGACGAGGATTGGCGGGCAGGCTTGAGCCGCGAAGAGGGCATGGAGATCGCCCGGCGGCTGATCGCCACGGGCCAGGTCGATTTTCTCAATGTGATCCGCGGCCATATCGACAGCGACGCAGCCCTCTCGAAGGTCATACCGGTCCAGGGCATGGCATCTGCGCCGCATCTCGATTTCGCCGGCGAGATCCGCGCGGAAACAAAAACCACCGTTTTCCATGCCGCGCGCATCAACGATGTCGCAACCGCCCGGCACGCCATCGCCGAAGGCAAGCTCGACATGGTCGGAATGACCCGCGCCCACATCGCCGATCCCCATATTGCGCTCAAGGTTGCCGAGGATCGCGAGGATGAAATCCGGCCGTGCGTGGGTGCGACCTACTGCCTCGACCGGATCTACGAAGGCCACGAGGCCTTGTGCATCCACAACCCGGCGACCGGCCGCGAAGCGACCATGCCCCACATCGTCGCGAAAACCGCCGGCGCGCACCGCAAGGTGGTCGTGGTCGGTGCCGGGCCCGCGGGCCTGGAAGCCGCCCGGGTTTCCGCCGAGCGCGGTCACGACGTAGTACTGTTCGAGGCCGCCGATCAACCCGGCGGCCAAGTTCGCCTCGCTTCACGAATGAAACGTCGACGCGAGCTCATGGGAATCGCCGACTGGCGGGCTGAACGCTGCGCCAGCGCCGGCGTTCAGATGCGTTTCAATATCTGGGCCGAAACCGAGGACGTGCTAGCCGAGAACCCGGATATCGTAGTGGTTGCCACCGGCGGTCTGCCCAACACCTCGTTTCTGGCGGCAGGCGAAGACCTCGTCGCGAGCAGCTGGGACATCCTGTCGGGTGACGTCAAGCCGGCCGCAGAGGTTCTGCTGTTCGACGACAATGGCGGCCATCCTGGCATGCAAGCCGCCGAGCTCATCGCCGAGGCGGGAAGCCGGCTCGAGCTGGTCACGCCCGAGCGGTTTTTCGCACCGGAGATCGGCGGGCTCAATCATGTGCCATACGCTCGCTGCTTCCAGGAGCATGGCACGACGATCACCATCAACCGCCGCCTGCTCTCGGTTGGCCGCGACGGGAACCGGCTGCGCGCGCTGGTCGGCAGCGACTACAGCGAGCAGACGGAGGAACGGCTGGTCGACCAGATCGTGGTCGAGCACGGCACCCTGCCACTCGACGACCTCTATTTCGCGCTCAAGGACGGCGCAGCCAACCGGGGCGCAGTCGACTACGGCGCGCTGATCGAGGGCAAGCCGCAGGCCGGTGCCGCCAATCCCGACGGAGCCTACCGGCTCTACCGCATCGGCGATGCGGTCTCCTCGCGCAACATCCACGCCGCGATCTATGACGCGCTTCGTCTGTGCAAGGATTTCTGAGTTCAGAGATGCGCCTCGATCGCCGCCAGGGTCTTGGCCGCCACTGAGACACCGTCTCTGTCCGCCTTCTTGCGCGCGGCCTCGCGGCCCTGGCCCTGCAAGTGGACGCCGGGCTGCTCGTTGAACGCCCCGACCAAAGCATCGACTCGCGCGGAAAAAGCGCCCCCGGAGAAGGCCTCCGGGTCCATCGCCATGAAGAACTGGCCGGTCTTGGGCGGTCCGCCTTTCGTGCCGGAGAACGGGCTTGCATCGATGCCGAGCGTGGCCCCGGACATGGCGGCCGCCATGGTCTCGACCAAGAGCGCGACGCCGACGCCCTTGTAGCCGCCCGTGGGCGCCATCGAGCCCTTGAGTCCCAGTTCGGGGTCGGTTGTCGCGTGGCCGTCGGGATCGAGTGCCCAGCCCTCCGGAATCGGCCGGCCTTCGCGCGCGTGCTTCATGATCTCGCTCTTGGCGACCACGCTGGCGCTTTGGTCGATCAGAAACGCGGCTTCGCCCTTGCCGCCCGGCACGGCGAGCGAAAACGGATTGGTGCCGATCACCGGCGTGCGTCCGTTTACCGGCGCAATCGAAGCTGGCGCATTTGTGAAGCCGATGCCAAGCAGACCATCCGCCGCCAGCCGCCCGGTGTGGTATCCGAGCACGCCGCAATTGTAGGAATTCCGGATCGCCAGACCGGCGATGCCATTCTTGCGTGCCGCCTTGATGAGATCAACAAACCCAAGATCGATGGCCGGATGGGCGAAGCCGGTCTTCGCGTCGACGACCAGGCTGGCGGGCCGGGTTCGATCGAGCGCCGGCGCCGCCTGGCCATCGACCTTGCCGCATTTGACATGTTCGCAATAGGTTGGGACGTAGGCGAGCCCGTGACTGGCAATTCCGTCGCGCTCAGCGGCCGCCACGGCGCGCGCCAGCGGGGCGGCGTTGCTTTCGCTTGTGCCAGCGGCGACCAGGGCTCGTGCGGCTAGCGCCTCGATCTCCTCGACCGACATGGTTCGTGCATCCGTCATCGCCGCTCTCCCCGGGAACCGTAACGTTCAATCATTGTCGTCGAGCCCGGCGCCCGCGCCGCGCTCGCGCGAGGCTTCGCTGGCCGGCACATAGGTCCGGTGGGCATAGGCACCGAGCCGCGCCAACGGGGCGGGATCGACAGCAATTCCGCCGGTACTGGCTGAGATCACGGCGCCCGGCGGCAACTGCGATCTTGGTTCGCAGACAAGCTCGTCCGCCGCAACCGCCAACGCATCGGTTCCGGTTGCCAGGTGCAAGCCGGCCTCGTCCACGCCGATCGACACCCCTGGCCATTCCAATACGAACGCGCTGCCCACCGCTCGCTGCGCCGCTGCCACGAACGGCGCCACCAGCAGCGGATAGGCGATGGGGCCGGTTTTGAAGCCCTCGCCCGCCGCAATAGTTTCGGCGTGATCACATAGCGTGATGCCGACGATCAGCGGACACAACAGCCCCGCGCGGCCGACCCAACGCTCGCCCTCGCGAACCGGCCTGAGGTCGCCATAAGACCGGCCATCGATCAGGTCGAGCGTGCCGACCAGCACGTCGGCGGCCGGTTGGCCGTGCGCTGCAAGCCAGCGCGCCGCCTTACCGGCCTCCTCTGCCAGCCCCCAAGGCACGCCTGCGCCGCGAACCGCCTTGGTCGATAGACCTTCGATTTCGTTCAAAGAGTGGGTCATGCTGTCACCCGTCCGCCAAAGCCGGGAATGCCCAATCATCCGCGTCCATCTTGTCGAACTCATCAGGGAAGGGCGCGCCCTGATACATGTTGATGCGCAGCCAGCGATCCGATTTGGGATCGAACTTCGTCGCACCGAAGAACGACAGCTTGCAACGGAGCATGTCGAGCGGAACCATGTCGGCCGCGAGCAGATTGTCGCGGATCTCCGAATAGGGATTGCGGGCGGCAATCTGCACGCGCCGTACCGCCCGGCGGTGTTCGGGGTGCGTGAGCAGCCACGCCGAAAGCGGCGCCTTGGGATCTGCGTCCATCAACGCCGTGTGCAATTCCGACACATCCCGCGCCATGGTGAGCGGCTGTTCGAGCTCGCTGCCAGGCTCGACGCCGCGCTCGCCCAATCGTGGCTCCAGCTTTTCCTCCGATACGTACCAAAACCGCGCCTGGGCCGCCGAAGAATTGAAATCGATCTCCAGGACCCAGTCGAAATTGGCGCGAATGCTATCGATCGTCACCGCGACGGTCTGCGCGGCGTCGATCCGGAACAAAGCACCCTCATCGATCGCCATGGCCTGGGCGAGATCGTCGACCAACGCTCCGTGGGGCTCGATCAAGAGGCTGACCAGCATTTCCTGCCCTTCCGGCGAGAGCGCTGCCTCACCCCACCCATAAAGCCGGTCCCAAGGTGCGGGTTCGTCAAGCGCGCCCTGTTCAACGTGGTCCGCCAGTTTGCTCAGGTCGTCTTCCAACGCCGCGGTCCGCTCGGTCTGCCGCTCGTCGTCGACCCGCCAGGCGCTCGCCAAGGCGCGCGCGCGCTCCAACGTCTCTTCGAACTTGGCGGCCGTTTCCCCGGTTGCGGCGGGTAAAGCCCGAATCCGCGCCAGCGCGGTCTCGCGGGCGCTGATCCAACGATCGAACAACGCAGGGTGATTGGCGATGAAGGGCCCGAGCCCGAGACCGGTTGCGTTGCCGACGCCCAGACTGCGACGAATATCGCGGTCGAGCCGCACCGCCGTATCCGGCGCGCGGGCGGCTGCCAGATGCTCGGCGAGGTCGACCGTGAAAGTGCGGATCAGCCAGACTGTCAGCATCTCCGCCTGGAACGACCCGGCCAGCTCGGGCCGGCCGGCGATCCGGTCACGGTCGGCGATGCCGAACTTGCCATTGCCGTACACGGCGGTCGTGCGCATCAGGTAGCCAACCTGGCCGAGTTGCTCATGATCGGGCTGCCGCCCCGCAGCCAACTCGTCGACAACATATTGGAAGAGACGCACGCTCCTGTTGGCCCGCGACAGGGTCAGTTCGGTAGGCTCATATCGCCCCGCTTCCTGTAACGGAACGTTGGCCTGCAGCCGGGCGATCTGGGCTTCGGTTGGTTCGCCGTCATAGAGCGCGAACGTGGCATCCCAGGCTTCCGCGATTACGCGGTCTGTACGAAGCGCCGGATCGAGGTCGTGGGCGAAACACACCAGCGAATAGGTCCGCTCAGGTCCCCGCGCCCGGTAGATGCCGACCCCAACGCCGTTCGCGGAAATATCCCAACGCGGCCGGTCGATCCTCCAACCCTCGCGCTTGAGCCGCCGTAGCAGCACCCGCATGAAACTGAGCCGGGTCTGGTGAAAGGCACCCAAACGCTCCAGGCGCATGACCGTGGAAGGTGGCCGCAAAGGCCCGCAGGCCGGTGTCTTGGCGTCGTTGGGGTTGGCCGTCACCTCATTCATGGATCGCAGGTCCCGTTATGTGACCGCAGTTGGATCGGAAGCCAGCGTCACGGGATCCGCAACGCCGGATATGGCTTCCGCTCGACCAAATGAATGCTCGAAAAACCGCAACCAATTCACGCCCATAACGCCCGCCACTTCATCCGGGGAGAAGCCTACCGCGCGTAGCCCGCCAGCAACACCCGGCATATCAAGATTGGACCGGAACCATGTCGGCTGGTCCGGGAAGCGCATGGCGCCATGCGCTGCGCTTGCCGCTGCGGCACCGGCGTCCGGATCCGTCTCCCAGACGCCGGTGCGCATCCAACGCACCACCGCATCGGGTTGGTCCTGGCACAAATCGGATCCGATCCCGAGATGCTCGGCTCCGATCAGCTCGGCCGTTCGGGCGGCCATTTCACAGAAATCTTCCAGCGAGCAGTTTGAACCGCCTTCCAGATGGCGCGGGTAAAGGCTGAAACCCAGCATTCCATCGCGTTCGGCCAAAGCCCTCAGCACCGCATCGGATTTGTTTCGACCAGTCGCGCACCAGGCACTTGGATTGGCATGACTGATGGCGACCGGACGACTGGAAAGGTCAATCGCTTCCAAGGTCGAGCGCTCCGCGGAATGCGACATGTCGATCACAAGACCGGTGCGGTTCATCTCCACGATGGCCTTTCGGCCCAGATCGGTGACGCCTCGATCTTGGTCCTCGTCGACCCAGCCTGTCGCGAGCGGACCGACGTGATTATAGGAGAGCTGCATGAACCGCACGCCTAGGCCGTGCAGGACTTCGATCAGGCCCAGATCTTCATCGATGGGCGAACAGTTCTGCAGGCCGAAGAAAACCGCCGTGCGGCCGGTCGCCTTCGCATTCCGCACGTCATCGGCAGTGCGGCCCGGCAGGATGAACCGGGAGAATTGTTCAAATCGTCGGCCCCACTCCGCGAGGTTCGCCTTAGTTTCGTTGAAGTCCTCGTGATACGCCACCGTGACGTGGATCGCATGCACGCCGCCTTCGCGCAGTTGCTCGAAGATCGTTTGCGACCAATTGCAATACTGCAGGCAGTCAATGACAACCGGTGTCGCGCCAGCGCCGAGTGTCTCCGCATCTCCGGGCATCCGCCGTACCTCGCACCAATCAATTTTGACAGTCGCCAACTGTGAGCCGGGTTGTCGATCATATCAAACTGAAATAACTTCACGATATTTCAGAAAATATGAAATCGGAAAAGAGGATCGCATCCATGGCCATCAGTGTTGCAGCCCTCAGAACCTTCGTCACCGTTGCGAACGCCGGCAATATCATCGAGGCGGCCGATGCTTTGGGCCGCTCGCCATCGGCTATTTCGATGACGCTCAAACAACTGGAAGATCATCTCGGCCGGCCCTTGTTCGAGGGCGACCGCAAATCTCAGCTGACGGCGCTCGGAACTTACGTATTGGAGAAAGCCAAACGCGAAGTCGAGCATTTCGCCCAGACCATCGGATCGATTGAAAGTTATGCGCGCAACGAGATCGGGCGGGTTTTCGTGGCCTGCGTACCCTCATTTGCAACGCTGATGCTACCTGGCGTGTTGGAGCGCTTCGTGGGCCAATATCCCGGAATCGAGTTGGATATTCAGGACATGGACTCGCAATCGGTCGTGCTGGCAGTCGAGCAAGGTCGGGTCGAAGTCGGGATCGCCAGCGCGCCGAACAGAAACGGAGGCCCCAACGTCATCCCCCTGATGGCCGATCCCATGGGTGTGGTCTGCCGCTCCGATCATGCGCTCGTCGCCCTCGACCGGCCGGTGAAATGGCGCGATCTTGAAGCACACTCTTTCATTGCGAATGGCATTTGCAGACTTGTTTCAGCGCCAGAACTGACGGCCATTCTTGCACGGTCCACCTTGATGGCGCGCAATACGACATCGCTGATCGCGCTGGTCGCCGAAGGTATCGGTGTCACAATCCTGCCCCAGCTCTCGGTACCCGCCGATAGCGAGCATCTATGCTTCCTGCCGATCGAAGGCGTGAACGAATTGCGGCCGCTTCACGTGGTGACACGGTCCAACAGCTCACCGTCGCCGGCCGTGGAGGCCTTCATCCATGCCTTGCGGTCTGCCGTCGACGAACGCGGTTGGGGGAACGGGCCGGAGCGGCCAAGTTCAGGATAGCTGCGTAGCCCTGACGATCCGTCGATCAGGCCTCCGGCGGCATCGATCCATTTCAATTTATTTGAAATACAAACTAGTAATTTCTGTTTGATTTAAAGAAGCGATTCGGCGAGCCTGTTCAGGCTATCATTGGCGAGAATGAGGTTATTCAAGTTTGATCACTGTCGCCCTTTGACATGAGTTCGTCGCCCTAGGCGCAGACCGAAGTGGCCCCGACCAAACGAATCACAGGTCGACGGCAAATGCGCCACGAGTTGGGAGAGTGGCACCTTCGAACGAGTACCCTTGATTGTCGCAAGTGGCATTTCCGATCTGCAGGCCGCCAGGCGGTCCGGCGGATCCAACAGCAAGAAGAAACGGGAATATCAAGAAGGCACAAGATTTGCGGCCCGGCCATTGCCGGATCGGGCCAAGGATATCGGCATTCGGGTCATCCGGCCTGAGAATACACAAACGAATTCGACAGAAACGAACTGGGAGGTACGTTATGCGAGCATTGAAACTGACTGTCGCGGCGGCGGCGGTTACTCTGATGATCGCCAGCCCGAAACCGGGTATGGCGGAGACCAAATGCGGGACCAGCGACGAAATCACGATCGCCAACATGACCTGGATGTCGGCCAACGTTTTGGCTCAGGTCACTCACCGGATCCTGACAAAAGGTTATGGCTGCAAGGCCAAACTGGTTCCCGGCGACACGGTTCCGACCGCGACCAGCATGTTGACGAAAAACAAGCCGCATATCGCGCCTGAGCTTTGGATCAGCACGGCCTCGTCAATCTGGAACAAGATCCAGAAAAAGGGCAACGTCTACAAGGCCGGCGACATCTTCGGTAGCGGCGGCAAGGAAGGCTGGTGGATCCCCGATTACGTCGCCAAGGCGAATCCTGGCCTCAAGACGGTAGCCGATCTGAAAAAACCTCAATACGCCAAGCTGTTCGTCGAGAGACAGAGCGACGGCAAAGGCAGGCTCTACGGCTGCCCTCCGGGTTGGGGTTGCGAGATCATCACCAACAATCTCTACAAGGCGCTTGAGCTGAAAAAGGCCAACTATCAGCTCTTCTCGCCTGGTTCCGGCGCGAATTTGAAAGCGTCGATTGCGCGCCGCGTGACGCGCAAGAAGCCCATCGTTGCCTATTATTGGGGCCCGACGGCGGTTATCGGCCGTTACAAGCTGGTGCGCCTCGGCATGCCGGCTTACGAGGCCAAGAAGTTCACCTGCTTGACCAACAAGAACTGCGACAAACCCCAACTCACCGGCTGGAAGCCCGGCGAAGTCGGAGTCGCGGTGGTAAAGAGCCTGAAGACCAAAGCCCCGAACGTCGCGGCGTTCCTGGCCAAGCTTCAAGTACCCAATGAAGTCGTCAACCAGGAGTTGGCCTGGGGCGACGGCAGGAAGGCGAGCATCGAGGAAGTCACAATGCACTTCTTCAAGAACCACGAGGCAGTCTGGACGAAATGGGTTCCGGCTGACGTCGCGGCACGCGTCAAGGCGAGCCTGAAGTAGACCGGCTCGACCGAAAATGTGGATGGCGGGCGCCTGATGCGGGCGCCCGCCTATCCCCAAGATTGATGTACATTCGAATGTCATAAATATACGCCGGGGGTCGGGCCGTGAGGCGGCACCGCCAGGTGGCGTCGCTTGTGCCGGCTGATCGACGTTCGCGGGAGGGGCGACGAGATGGCCGAGCAGTTTCCTGAACTGATCAATATGCGGAAAGTCCGCATTGCGATTGATGACACCTTCAGTTGGATCGTGGAAAACTGGGGCGAGACGCTGGAGGAGATTTTCCTTCCCGTCGTTCACCTGCTCACCGCAATCGAAAATTTCCTGCTCTGGCTGCCTTGGTACGTGGTGATCGTCGTCATCACGGGCATCGGTTTCGCGGCAACGCGAAGTTGGAAGGTCGCCACGGGCATAGCCCTCATGATGTTTCTGCTCGGCTTCTTCGGATTGTGGGAGCCCGGCATGAAGACAATCGCGCTCATGCTGACCGCAACCTTGCTTGCGGTGATCATCGGCATTCCTCTCGGCATCTGGATGTCGCGTTCCGACCGAGTGGAGCGGATCACCTTGCCGGTGCTCGACATCATGCAGACGATGCCGATCTTCGTTTACCTGATCCCCTTCGTCATGTTGTTCGGCCCGGGCAAGATCCCGGCCCTGCTGGCGACCATCGTCTTCGCGGTACCTCCGGTCATCCGTCTGACCAATCTGGGCATCCGCCAGGTCGACCGGGAGGTCGTCGAGGCCTTCACGGCATTTGGCTCGACGAAGCGTCAACTCTTGTTCGGCGTGCAGATACCCCTTGCTCTGCCGACGATCATGGCCGGCATCAACCAGACCACGATGATGGCGTTGTCGATGGTCGTGATCGCCTCGATGATCGGCGCCGGCGGGCTTGGCTATCAGGTCCTTCAAGGCATCCAACGGCTTGAGATCAGCCGCGGGTTGCTGGCAGGCCTCGCCATCGTATTCCTCGCCATCATCTTCGACCGCATCGCGCAGGCCTATGGCAAGCGCATGCAGCAACACCTCCATCTGGGACACTAGGATCATGGACGAGCGAAAAACCAAGATCTCGATCGAGAACGTCTACAAGATCTTCGGTCCCGACCCGCAAAGCGTGCTGGAACGGGTCAAGCAAGGCGCCAGCAAAACGGACATCCTGGAGGAAACCGGCCACACCATCGGTATCCGGGATGTCAGCCTTGAGATCAAGTCGGGCGAGATCTTCGTCGTGATGGGACTGTCCGGATCCGGCAAGTCGACGCTGATCCGACATATCAACCGCCTGATCGAGCCGACCGACGGGCGGATCCTGGTCGATGGCGAAGACGTCTTGCAGCTCAATCCCGAAGATCTGCGTCATCTCAGGCGCTACAAGATGAGCATGGTGTTCCAGCGCTTCGCCCTGTTGCCCCACAAGACGGTCATCGAGAACGTCATGAGCGGACTGCAAATCCGCGACACGACCAATCAGGGGCTGCTGCCGCACAAGACTGTGCTGCAGAACATCACCAAGGTCTTGCGCATGCAGGGCGCGACGCGAACCGAAGCGCACGATCAGGCCCAGACCCAAGTCGAACTCGTCGGATTGAAGGGCTTTGAGAAACAATATCCGAGCCAGCTCTCCGGCGGCATGCAGCAACGCGTCGGGCTGGCCCGTGCCTTGGCCACCGACGCGGAAGTGCTGTTGATGGATGAAGCCTTCAGCGCGCTCGATCCGCTGATCCGCAACGACATGCAGGATCAGCTGATCCAGATCCAGGAAGAGCTCAATCGGACGATCGTCTTCATCACGCACGATCTCGACGAGGCCCTCAGGATCGGCGACCACATCGCAATACTGAAGGACGGCGAGCTGCGTCAGGTCGGCACCCCGGAGGAAATCCTGATGAAACCGGCCGACGACTATGTCAGCCGATTCGTCAAGGACGTGAACCGCGGCCGCGTCGTCACCGTTGGCAGCATCGCGACGGAATATCCAACGGTCGACTTGAAGTCGGCAAGCTTCAGCGACGCCATCTCAAAGCTCAAGTCGAGCGAGCGCAACACCGTTTATGTACTTGATGATAAGGGAAAACCAGTCGGCGCTGTCACCACCCAGATGGCGGAAAACGGCAAAGACCTCTCAGGCAAGATCGCCAACGATGAGAAGCTCGACCCGGTGCTAACCGTGGACAGCGAAACGGTAATCGAGGACATGCTGACCCTTACGGTCCAGAGCGAGATTCCAATCGCGGTGCTGAACCAGCAGGGCGGGCTCGTAGGCGGTGTGCCTCGTCGCACGGTCATGTCGGCCTTGGTTCGCGCCGACTGAAACCGGACGGGGTCCCTCCCCCGTCGGAGCGCTAGGTCGTATTCATAAGATGGATGGCTCACGCCGTTCTTTCGATGAGCCAGTTGCGCTTGGCGGCCGCGGCAAGAGCCCGCGTCAACTCCGACATCTTCGTCAAGCACCGGGAACGAGCGAACAATCCCTATGACCGAACCATCGAACTCGACCGTATCGGCCCAAATCGGGTTCGGTCCTCGCATCCGCAAATCGCCCTATTTCGACGCGACCATGCGCGCCGGTGCCAGCGGTTGGTCGGTCTACAACCATGTCTATATGCCGCTCTGGTACGACAGCCCGGAAGCTGATTACCAGCGCTTGTTGAAATATGCCTGCTTATGGGATGTGGCATGCCAGCGTCAGGTTCAGATATCCGGTCCCGATGCGGGTCGGTTCGTGCAGCACCTGACACCGCGCAATCTTGCGTCCTGTCAGGTTGGTCAGTGCAAGTACGTGCTGATGACCGACGAAGCTGGAGGCATCGTCAACGATCCGGTTCTTCTGAAACTTGCCGACGACCGGTATTGGCTCTCTCTGGCCGATTCCGACGCATTGCTGTGGGTGAAGGGGGTGGCCCTCGGCCTCTCGATGGATGTGGAAGTCAACGAACCCGATGTCGCGCCGCTCCAACTTCAGGGGCCCAGATCACGGGATATTTTGTTTGCGCTCCTGGGCGGCGATTTGCCGATGCTTCGTTACTTCCGATTTTTTGAGACTGAGCTCGACGGCATTCCGATGCTGATATCGCGTACCGGTTGGAGCGGTGAGTACGGCTTCGAGATATATCTTCGCGACAGTTCTCGCGGCGACGATTTATGGGGCCGCATCATGGCGGCGGGCGAGCCGTTCGGCATCGGCCCCGGCGGGCCCTCGACTATTCGCCGGATTGAGGCCGGACTGCTGTCCTATGGCGCCGATATCACGCTGGAGGTCAACCCATACGAAGCTGGGCTCGGCAGGCTGGTCGACTTGGACATGGAGAGTGACTTTGTCGGCAAGGCAGCTCTCACGCGCATTCACCAGGTCGGGGTGAGCCGCCGGCTGGCCGGCTTTGAAATCGGCGGCGAACCGCTTGCCGCACCGAACCAGCAGCCCTGGCCGGTCTCCGACGGGGGAGAAGCCATCGGACGGGTCACCAGCTGCGTCTTCTCACCGAGCCTGAACCGGAACATAGGCCTGGGATTTGTCCCTGTCGCGGGAAGCGAAAACGGCGCCAAGGTAAAGGTGTCCGACCCGAGCGGCGCGCGTCCCGCAACCGTCAAAGATCTCCCATTCGTGGCCCATCGGGCGAACTTAAACCCCAACCTATAGAACACGGCACCACTTACCGCGTTTCTTTGAATCTAGGCGGAAGCTCGTAGCCGTGGCGCGACCGTCCGAGCGGCATTATCAGACTTGACACCAATCATACGCAGCCGGAAGAACGCGAGAAAATCACGAAGCGCCGGTCTCTTGCGCGCCTGTCTCCACCGGTCCGGGTTCAATGGAGCCATTGCGGCTGTCCAGCGGAAGGATGACAGTCACCGTCGTACCCTTGTTCTTGTGGCTGGTGATGTCCATTTGCCCGCCGAGGATGTCCACCAAGCCCCGGGACAACGGAATCCCCAGACCCATGCCGTGATATTCGCGCAGATATGCGGGGTCTTCCAGATGGCCATATGGCCGTTTGGACTCCTCGATTTTGTTCTCGGTCATTCCGACACCGGTGTCGGTGATTGCGATTTGAGCCGCATCAGCAGCGTAGATCACCTCAACGGTTACCGACCCTTTGGGCGTCCAGGTGATGGCGTTTGACAGGAGCTTCGTTATGACCTGCTTAACGCGAATGCGGTCGGAATAGATATGCTTGTCGTTCCGGCCGGTTTTTCCCTTTGGTCCCGAGACGGTCAGCGTGACAGTCGTTTCGGAATCCGCAGCCGCACCTTCCAACACGTCAATGGCCGTTTTCACCACTTCGACGAGATCGATGAAATCGCATGTCAGTGTCAAGTCACCAGCTTGAATCTGCGTTAAATCGAACATGTCGGAGATAATCTCCAGCAGATACCGGCCGCTGGTGGTGATGTCGAAACAGTAGTCCTTGTAAATATCGGGCAGCTGACTGATGACCTCGGTGCGCATGAGCTCCGAAAGCCCGATAATGGCGCTCAGTGGAGTCCTGAGTTCATGGCTCATATGAGCCAGAAAGTTTGATTTCGCCGCATTCGCCCGTTCAGATGCTTTCAATGCGACCTCAAGTTCCCGCGCCTTTTTGTCCAGTTTCCTGGACAGCACCAAAAGGTTCAGCTCGTCAACTTCCTGCCTGGCCCGGTCGGTCGGGGACGGCGCGGGCATGCGGCCATCATCATTCCCCTCGGAAATCTCATTGATGGCGGCGATGATGTCCTGGAACTCCATTGGCTTCAACAGATAGCCCGACGCGCCAAGGCCTTTGGCAAGTTCCACATCTTTTTCATCGGTGTATGTGGCGGTATAGAAGACCACCGGAACATCCCTTAGCGACGGATCTGCCTTGATTTTCCGGCAAAGCTGGAAGCCATCCATTTCGGGCATCAGGATGTCCGAAACGATGAAGTCAGGCTGCGAACTGCGCGCCGCTGCCAAGGCTTCCAGGCCATTGGACGTGGCGATCACATTGTGACCAATTGAAGTCAGCGCACGCTCCAAATAGATGCGCGAATCGTCATCGTCGTCAGCGATCACGAAATTCATGCCGAGACCCCAATCACCTGTTCAATCTGCTGGACCACATTCGTTGGATCAATCGGCTTTTCGATGTATCCGTTGCACCCTGCATCGAGGAAGCGGCCCCTGTCCCCGGCCATTGCATGAGAGGTGATGGCGATAACCGGCGTATCCTTGGTTCGTTCCGACGCGCGAAGCATTCCCAGCACTTCGATGCCACCCATATCCGGCAGCTGAACGTCCAGCAGGATGAAATTCGGTTCTGTCTCAGTCGCCATATCAAATCCCATTTGGCCATTCACGGCGATAAGTACCTGATATCCCGATTTTTCCATGAGCCGCTTGATAAGGACGCAGTTATCTTCATTGTCTTCGATTATCAAAACGTTCTTCATAGTGTGTGTCTATCCACAAGCCGTTTTGAGCCCTTGGCCTCGATTTTTCTTGGGACACGCAAAGCGAAAACGCTCCCTTCCCCCGACTTGCTCTCCACCGAGACTTCGCCCTCCAACACATCAGTTGCGATCTTCCGCACAAGATATAGGCCCAACCCGGTGCCGCCGGCCTTGATGCGTAGACTGCTGTCCAAACGTTCGAACGCCTGAAACAATCTGGGAATATCTTCCTTGGCGATCCCGATCCCGGTATCCGCTACGGAGAGATTGACCCAATCGCCTTCCTCGCGCACAGAGAGGGTGATCGTCCCGGCTTCAGTGTATTTCAGAGCGTTGCTGAGATAGTTCATCAGACATTGAAGCAGATGTTTTCTGTCCGTGTACAGATTGGGCCACGATGGCGCATCAATCTTCATATCGAGGTCCTTGGACATCAGTTGCGGCTGTATGGCGTCGACCGCTTCGCTGACAACCGACTCCAAGGAGAAAGGCTCAAGAATACGTTCGGCTCGGCCAGCCTCGATCTTGGAGATGTCGATTACATCAGAAACAAGTGACAGCAAATGTCGGCCGGCGCGGTTTACGCGCTCCAAGCCATCCCGCTGTTCATCGTTCACTTCACCGCTCATGCCCGCCAAAACCATGCCCGAGAAACCTATGATGGAATTGAGCGGCGTGCGCAGCTCATGGGACACGGACGCGATGAACATGGATTTCAGGCGGTCGAGTTCCTGCAGTCGCAAATTGGCGGCCTGCAATGTCTTCTCAAAGGCGATGCGTTGAGATATGTCGGTCCAACTCGACCGGGTAAACTTCAACACACCGTCTGAATCGAAGAACCCCGCCGCATCGAGCAGCACATCGATTGTCGAACCGTCCGCGCACTTGACTTTCAGCTGCACGCCGTGAACTTCGCCTTCCTTTTTCAGTTCCTCGAACGCAGCGGCGGCTCGTTCACGCGATGTGTCCTCGTACATATCGAATAGTTTGCGACCGATGATCTCCTCACGCGGAATTCCGACTGTTTGCGGGACACGGGAATTGCATTCGATGATGCGGCCAGTCTCCACATCGACCGACATCAGGCAATCGGGCGAGTTTTCGTAGAGGTCGTGGTATTTCGCGCTGGCCTCGGTCATTTCTTGAACATTGGACTTGAGCCGTTCGTTGGCGGTGTTCAGCTCAGCGGTGCGCGCGGTCACCTGCTCCTCCAAATGCTCGCGGTGCCTTATAAGTTCCACTTCGGCGCGCTTGCGTTCGGTAATGTCGAGGATCGTCGCCGTGCTGCCCTTGTATTCGTCGGACGAACCCGTGATCGACGTGATGAAGACCAAAGCATCGATGATCTTCCCGGATTTAGTTCTGTAACGTTTCTCCAAAAGGTAATTATTCGTCTCATTCGCTGACAGTGATTTGACCATCTCCATGCTTGCCGATAGATCTTCCGGCACAGTCACGTCCGGGATGCCCATCTTTCCAACCATTTCCTCCCGGCTGTACTCGATCAATTTGCACCAGGCGCCATTGACCTCCACAAACTTGTGATCCGGTCCCGTCATCGCGATCCCATAGAGGGCATTGTCGAAGATCGATCGGAATTGCGAGGCGCTCTCGCGCACCTCGCGTAGCTGCATGAACACATCGTTCGCGAGATCCTTGACCACCGCTTCGATGGGCTGAAACTCCAGAAACCGAGTGGCGCCCGATGACGACACTTCAGGACCTTGGCGATAGGATCTCGCCAACTCGGTGAAGGATGCGAGCGGCCCGCGGAAAAACTTGCGGATGAATATGTTGTTGAGCACCACGATACTGAGGACGGCCAGTACCCAGAAAAGCAAACCCTCCAATAGGAGGTCGACCGCAGTTCTGGCAAACGGCGCGCGCGAAAAACGCACCTCGATTCGGCCCACGCTTTTGTTACGAAATTGGACCGACCGCGTTCGAGTTACCACGGTGCCGGCGCTCTGTTCCTGAGCGGAGAACACTTTTTTGTTTTTCTCGTCAGTGATCGTTAAACCAACAATCAGATCGTCTCGTAGCACCGATTTCGCGACCCGGACGGCGGTGTCGTGATCGTAGTTCCACAGCACCGGCGCAAGTGTGCCTTCCAGATAGGAAAGCGTCCGTTCCATCTTTTGAGTAAAGGTCTGCTCCATTTCGGAGGCAGTGAAAAAGTAAAATCCACCGGCAACTAGCACCACGACGAAGGTCATGGCCAGGACCAGTGATATGGTCAGGCGCCGGCCCATAGAAAATGATTTGTCTCGTAGTCCGCTCATGTTTGGCCAGCGCACCGACGACCGCGGACAATGCCTGCGAAATGGAGAGCCGCAGTTGAACCTTTGCCACGGGCGCAGGGATCAGTCTCGGGTTTTCGTAATGTTGTACGAAACACCGCGGTTATTCTCTCTTAGTGGCCTGAAATCCGCGATCGCATGAGATCCCCATATCCCCACATCGATCGCGATTTATCTGCACCCAATTGCAAAAGCGTCCTCAAACAAAGCCACTTCGCGCCACCCATCTGCGGTCAATACCGCCAGCGTTGTACTAAGTCTCTTACGAAAGGTGCTGACATGGGCGGGTATTCCGGGAAGACCATGTGACTGACTTAGAGCGACCTCAACAATGTTGGTTTGATTTCCGAGACATCAAGTTAAAAGGAGGGCCGATTGAGAAATAAGTAAGTTGAACTTCATTTCGCAATTGACCTGTTCGGTCAAACCGCCAGTGTGCCTTGGATAGCAGAACCAACAACGCACTATTCACCGGGCAATGATCCTAGGTGAAATATAAATACTAAATTCCCGAAGGCGAAAGTTGCAAGTTACCTTTCAATTTGAAAATTAAGCATCATCAATATACCAGAAATAAAAGGCACTTGCGTAACAGGCAAATAGCTAAATCGAAAATCTCAACTGACTTTTTTCATTGATTCACGCTTGCACCGACGGAATAACCGAGTATTCAGCAAAATGACCGCCAAGGGTGACAGGAACAGTGCGGAGTAGGTCCTGCCGGAGAATTGTCACGGATCAACGTTGGCGCACGCGGCAGTCGATTTTGGAATGGTTCGAGGCATTTTCCAAAAGCCTGACCGGGAACATGCTCCGACACTACTTGCCGGCGAAGGCTTTACGCACATAGGCGACGATAGTCCAGATATCACCAACCTTCAGCTTGCTCTTGAGGGCCGGCATTCCGGTTTTCCCGATACCGACAGTTCCGTCGGCGATGGACCAATATATGTAGGCGTCGGTATAGCCACTCCATCCGGCCAAGGCGGTAAGGTCGGTAGGCGGCGGATCATAATAGGCGCCTTCTTCACCGTCGCCCTTTCCGCCAACGCCGTGGCATTTCAAGCATCGCTTGGCATAGAGCGCCTTTCCCTTGGCAATGACGTCGGCCCCCATCTTCAATGGATTGGTCTTGCCTTTGTAACTCCCCGGTACGCCTTTTTTCGCCACCCATGCTTGGCGCGGCGTCTGTTCGGCGGCAGCGACCATCGGCCCCGACAACGACGCCATCACCGTCAGCGCCGCGACGAGGATCTTCGATTCCAATGATTTCGCATTCATCTGCCGCCTCCTTGTGTGAGTAACTTTGATCATAACACCGCCCCGGTTCGCGTTGAATGCACCAACCATCCAGACTGCATTGGCAGGACTGAGCAGCGGCAAATTGGGTTGCCTCCAATGTGGCAATGCAACGCTTTCGATCGCACATGTCTCTGCTAGAGTCGACGCACGGAACCGATCCGTGACTTGGGAGCTATTCAGCGGGGGGGCGCATGCCGACAATCGATCTGAACCAGGAATACGAAATCGAGTCCAAGGTCCCAAATGTCGGCGAACTACAAGCGCGTTACGCGGAGTTGAGCGCGACCGCTGCAACGCTCCCTGGGGCAAACCTCGACCTTTCCTATGGCCAGACACCCCTGCAGGCGCTCGATCTGTTCCTTCCGGCAAGCAAGCCAGTGCCAGCGATAATGTTCTTCCATGGCGGCTATTGGCGGGCAGGCAGCAAGGAAACGCGACGGTTTGCGGCCGCACCCTGGCTCGAGCGCGGGATAGCATGGGTTCCGGTCGGATACCGCCTCGCGCCAGATGTGACGATGGACGACATCGTGGCCGACGCCCGCGCCGCCGTCGCCTGGTTCCATACGAACGCTGCCCGGCTTGGCTGCGACCCCGACCGGATCCATGTGGCGGGCAACTCGGCCGGCGGTCACCTTGCCGGCATGCTGGCGGCGGACGGCTGGCAGGACGCAATGGATCTGCCGAGCGACGTGGTCAAGTCGGTAGTTGGGGTCAGTGGGTTATACGACCTGACGCCGCTGCGCCGGACCTTCGTCAACGATTGGCTGTCTCTCGATGCCGACGCGGCAACCCGAAACAGTCCGATCCATGCGCCGCCCCGGGCAGGTCTGCCGATCCTGCTCTCCTGGGGCGGGCGCGAGTCGGATGAATTCAAGCGTCAATCCCGCGACTACGCGGAGGTTTGTCGATCGGGCGGTGCGGATGTATCTCTGCTCGAGCGCGAAGACGCCGATCACTTCTCGATCATCGGCGAATTTGGCCAACCGGAAAGCCCCCTCTTCGCGGCCATAGCCGGGCAGCTCAGCGTGGCCTGATCAATCAATCTTTCGGTCCGTCGCGGGCTGCGACCGCAATCAGCTCGATCTTGTTGCCGCCGGCGAAGGTGACTTGCACGCAGGACCGCATCGGCCAATGTTCGGGGTCGTCGCCGATCCAATCGGCCCACATGGCATCGAACACGCCCTTCTCGCCGACGTCGTAAAGATAGACCTGGACGTTGAGCAGGCGGGTCCGGTCGGTGCCGGCGGTCGTCAATCCGCGATCCAGCGCTTCGAAGGCCCTTTTTGCCTGCTCCTCGAAGGGCAGAGAGAAATCGTCCGACATGCCGAGCGCCCAGACGAGATCCTTGTAGGCTGAACCCCAGTGGCGGGTCGGAACATTGCCGGGAATGCGCTGGATATCGGTCATGAGCAGGCTCCGTTTGTCGTCAGGGGACCGTCATCAGGCTGGGCAGATAAAGCGCGATTTCGGGCACCAGGATGAGCAATGCGAAGAGGATGATACCGCAGAGCACATATGGCGCCGCAGCTTTGGATACATCTCCAAGCGTCGTCCCGGCGGGCGCCACCCCCATCATCACGAACAGGTTGAGCCCGAAGGGCGGCGTGATCCCGCTCATTTCCAAGGACAGCAGCATCACGATGCCGAACCAGATGAGATTGAAATCCATCGATTGGGCGAGCGGGAAGAAGATCGGGATGGTCAGCAACATGATCGAGACTTGGTCCATGAACATGCCCATCACCAGCAACACAGCGAACATCAGCACCAGGATCAGGATCGGCGACAGCTTGAGACCCTCGACCCAGCCGACGAGCCCGGATGTGGCGCCGGAGAAGGCCAGGATCTGGGAGAAGGTCGAGGACGCCATCACCACCAGCAACACCATGCAGGTGACGATCAACGCACCCCGGATCGATCGTACGATTGCCTGCCAAGTGAGCGAACGAAACGCCGCAGCGAGAATGATTACCCCCAGAACGCCGAATGCCGCAGATTCGGTCGGGGTCGCGATACCGAGCAGGATCAGGCCGATGACCATGAAAACGACCAGCCCCATGGGCAGCAAATGGGTTGCGATCATCAGCAGCTTGGTGCCCAAAGGCACCGTCTCGACGTCGTATTGCGGCGCCGATTTGGGATCGAGCTTGACCATGCCGAAGATCAGCAGAACATAGAGCGTCGCCAGTACCAGCCCCGGCAGCACGCCGGCGATCAGCAGTTTCCCGATATCGATCTTGGCGAGGCTGCCGAGCAACACACCCAGACCGCTTGGCGGGATCAGAATGGCCAGGCCGCCTGTCCCGAGGATCGGTCCCATTGCCATGTGCTTCTTGTAACCGCGATCGGTCATCTCCGGCACCAGCAACGAGCCGAGCAGCGCAGTATTGCCCATGCTGGTGCCAGAGAGCGCGGCGAAGGCGGTACCGCCAGCGACCGTCAAATAAGACAGTCGACCCGGTAGCCGGCCGAACAGCACATCGAAGGCGTCAAAGACGCGAACCGCAACTTTCGTATGGAAGAACAGCTCGCCCATAAGCAGGAACAGCGGGATCGGCAGGAAGGCGAACTTGGTAACCGATGCATTCGCGTTGACGGCAACCTGGATGACCCCAGCCTCTCCGCCGGTCATGTAGAGCATGCCGAGGCCGCTTATCGTGAAGAAAGCGAAAGCGACCGGAACCGACAATGCCATCAGCATGATGACGAGGCCAATGGCGAGCGCGCCGGCGAGATACCACTCCATGGCGGCTCACACGGCCCGGCTCGGACGTGGACGGCCGTTGTTAATCTCGCCCCATGTTGCGGCCGACCGCCGATCAGCCGACATCGACACTCGCGGTCCGCTTGCCACTCAGCATCCGGTCATAGCCGAGGAGAAACCGAAAGAACTCTGCGGCACACAGGGTGAAACCCACGGGCAGCGGCACGAATAGCACCCAGCGCGGGATCACGATCGAGCGCACATCGTCCTCGCCACGACCGGCAATCTCGATGCCAGTGGTCGCTGCGTAGTAGGCGAGCACCAGACACACGCAGATGCAAAGTATCAGTACGCCCCGCTCGATCACCAGCCGGACGCGCGCCGACAGATTTGAGGTCAGAGACTCGACGTAGACATGCCCCTTGATGCGTACGACCCACGGGGCAGCGAACATGGTCATGTAGAGTAGCGAATACTCGGACAGGGCGCTGACGAACAAAGGCGGTTGCAGCCCAGAGGTGCGCATTACGACATCGAGAACAATCATCAAAAAAACGGCGGCCATCATGGCACCGGCGCTTATGGCCAGTCCCACGATGACCCCGTTATAGATGCGCTTCAGCGCCCCCACCCATCGGCCCCCTTTGGGGGTTAGTTTAGCGCGTTGGCGGGAATTTCGCGCGCAGCATATCGTAGCTCCCCGGCGCCTTTTTCTTGATCTGCGCCCATTGCAGCGCTTGCGCGCCGGAGACGTAGACCTTGCGCGCCGCCGGCTTCAGCTTGAACGACTTGACGCCAGCCTTGTCTGTCACGGCCTTTTCCTTGGCCATGAGCTGCTTGTAGAAGGCATGCGCCTTGGGCTCGAAGGCGATTACCGAATCAGTGAGCGCCTTGCGCTGGGCGGCGTTCAGCGAATTCCACTTGTTGAGGTTCACCCAGATCAGGTTGTCGAACTGCCAGACCGGCGGGTCGACGCGGTACTTGATGAACTTCTGGAACCCCAGATCGGTGATGCCAAGACCCGGCCATGCGGCGCCGTCGACCAGCTTTCTTTCCAAAGCATTATATATTGCTGGTGCCGGTATCATGACGTTGGTGGCGCCCATCTTGGAGAGCCAGGCACGGTAGAGGCCGGACGAGCGGATCTTCATGCCGCTCAGATCGGGCGTTCCGTCGGCCTTGATTTTCGGCTGCTTCTTCAGCCAGACGTGATAGCCGACGCCGGCGGCAACCCAACCGATGACATGAGCGTTGGCCTTCTTCGCGTAAATCTTGGCTAGCAAGGCAGTGCCGCCATTTGCGCGCGCCTGCATCGGCGTGATCTCGGTGCCATAAAATACGAAACCTTCAGGCACTTGTCCGACATAGTAGCCCGCCGCGCCAAAGAGCATGTCGACAACACCGTTGCGAACGGCCGTCAATTGCTGAACCGCGGGCGTCACTTCGGGGCCGCCGACATGTTTGATCTGGATGTCGGCTGCCTTGGCAGCGGCGCTCTTGTTGAATTCTTCGGCCCATTGCAGGGTGCGCTTGACCGAATAGACGTTCTTGCCCCAGTTGGTGATCAATTTTAGCGTCTCGGCCGAAGCCGTGTTCGCCGCCAGCAAAGTCACCGTTGCCGCGGCTGCGATTCCGCCGATCAATGCCTTGCGTATAGTCATCCTTGTTTCCTCCCGGAATGATGATCCGACGCGGCGGCCTGCCGCCCGTTGCCGCGCCGGTCCGATTTGACGCCGTTTTCGCTTCTCTCCTCGAAACGTCGGCGCTGCTCCTCTTTGGCGATGTACAGTTCAATCTAGCGCATTTGGATTTCGGCTGAACTGTCGTTAGCAACTTATGGTTAACCGTCTTATGAGGCCTTCTTCATTGGATAAGGTAACCCATCCGCGCCCGACTCGGCGTGAATTTTCGCAAGTGTACGAACACTTTCCATGGCGACGTGAGCATGTTCCTTCATGAGAGATTCGGCGCGCGCGCCCTCTCCTGCCGCGAGTGCATCCCGGATCAAGCTGTGCTCGATTTGAGCGATCAGTAGAATACGCCGGCGCTCCGGCTCGGTCCTCAGTTCCCAGGCCACCGACGCCGCCGCGGCAAATGGCAGCTTGTCGTTGATCGACAGCGCGTTGGTAAGAGCGGCGTTGCCGGCTTCTTCAACGACGGCATTATGAAATCTGCCATTCATCTGCGCGAACTTGACATCGTCCTTGGGGGCGATGCGGTCCTTGGCAAGTATGGTCTCGCCGATCGAAACGCACTCGTCCAGAACCCCACTTAATCGCCGGGTAATCCCGTGTTCCGCAACCACGCGCGCAGCCAATCCTTCGAGTGCGCCACGCACGGCGATGGCGTCCACAACATCCTGCACACTGAAACGGCGGACGACATAGCCCCGGCTTCCCGACGGCTCCAGCAGACCTTCCGCCTCGAGTAACGTCAAGGCGTGGCGCACCGGCGTTCGCGAGACGCCAAGACGCTCTGCCAACGGTATCTCAGTCAGCCGCTCGCCGGCCGTTAAGTCGCCGTTCAGGATCCGCTCCCGCAGGTCGATCATCACCTGATCAAGTTGTGCGCTCATGCTCCTCCTGATCTCCGGCGAACCCAGGCGTCTTATGCGACCAACGCGGCTCTCTTCACATCTGGCATAGGCCACAAATATCAGAATATTGTATCCAGAACAACGATATTTGTAGACAAATTCCTGAAGAGCGACAATGCTGTTGGGGGGAGCAACCGAGGCGTCATGTCGGATCAGTGGCGGGGTAAATCCATGCGGCGATTGCAAGCGGAGCGTCGGCAGGCATGAACGTTACGGCATACGCCGCCTCGGTCGGGCATTCGGTCTGGTTCAGCCACGATCTCGGCGAGAGCTGGAACCGCGCCATCACGCCCACCGGCGGCGTCTACAATGAGTCGCGATGCTGGTGCGTGTCCGTTCACCCCGATCGTCCCGGCGAAGTCCTGGCCGGCACGGACCTTGGCATCTATCGCTGGCATCCCAAGGAAGACCGCTTCGTACATATCCCGTCTCCAATGGATGGGTTGCACGTTCTGCAGATTGCCCAAGCCCCGCATGATCCCGACGTGATTTATGCCGGCACGCGGCCGGCCCAGCTCTTTCGGTCGATGGACGGCGGTCGGTCATGGTCGCGTTGCGCGATCGACAACGCCGCAGAATCCGATTTCATAAACACGCCCCGGGTCACCTCGATCCACTTCGATCCGCGAGATCGATCGACGGTCTGGATCACGATCGAGATCGACGGCATCTTCCGGTCGCGCGACGATGGCGACACCTGGGAACGGCTGGTCGACGGCCTGATCAGCATCGACACCCACAACCTTGTGTTTCTCGACCAACCCGGCGGATGGGTCATCCTTTGCTCGACCGAAGAAGGTCTTCACCGTAGCGAAGACGACGGGCGGAACTGGCGCCATGTCCCGGTACCTTTGGCGCCGTGGCCCTATTTCCGCTGCATGCGGGCGCGAGAGGACGGATCGGGCGTCATATTCTTGTCGATCGGCGACAAACCATCGGGTGAACAGGCCATGATGCTGCGTAGCCGCGACTGGGGTCAAAGCTGGGAAACGATCGATTTGCCCGAGCGGCCGAACTCGACGATCTGGTGGATTTCGACCAATCCAGCCGATCCCATGCTCATCTTCGCATGCACGATATTCGGGCAAGTATTCCGGTCAACCGACGGCGGGGAAAACTGGGAGAAACCTTGGCGCGAGTTGGGTGAGCTCCGCATGATCGCTTGGCAACCGGCGGCCTGACGGCGCCGGACTAGGTAAACGTAGGGAGGACGGCATGCCGCATCCGAATGAGATCCCGCAATATGTCATCGACCGAATTATGGCCAAGCGCGGCAAGCTGGAGGTGTTCGACCACTTCGATCCCGCGAAAACCGCGCTTGTCGTAATCGACATGCAAAATTTCTTTGTGGCCGAGGTCGATACGGCCAAGAGCATCGTCCCCAATATCAATCGCCTTGCCGGGGCCGTACGCGAGCGCGGTGGCTTGGTCGCTTGGGTGCTCTTGACCGTGGCCGACGAGCCCGGCGGCCCCAGCAAATGGCCGATCTACCACGACTATTTCTTCAAGCCGGAGAAGAAGAACGCACACAAGGACGGCCTCACCGAAGGCAGCGAGGGCCATAAGCTCTACCCTGCACTCACCGTGCAGGACGGCGACATCATTGCGCGGAAGTCTCGCTTCAGCGCGTTCATACAAGGCGCATCGGATCTACATGAGACGCTGCAATCGCGCGGCATCGAGAACCTGTTGGTTTGCGGTACGGCAACGAACATGTGCTGCGAGTCGAGCGCCCGCGACGCGATGATGATTGGCTACCGAAGCGTCATGGTGCTGGATGGAAACGCCGCCCGCTTCGACGAGGACCACCTCGCCGGCCTTACCAGCTTCTGGCAGAGTTTCGGCGATGTCCGCACCACCGATGACGTCATCGAGCGATTGCTTGCCGCGCCGAAAGATAGCCAGGCGGCGGAGTAATCGGGGGCTCTGGGCGGGGTAGAAATGATGTCCGACAGTTTTCTGTACCAGCCGCATGTCCGTGAGAGCGACGGCGTCCTCACGCCCGATCTTGTCGTCGACCGCCTCGCCCTCGCCCGCGCGTCCGATCCGGACCCAACCCTGCCGCTACCCATAAACCTATTGAGCTGCGCAACCGAGATCCAACAGCTGGGTGACACGGCCTGCGGCTCCGTTGCGCTGGTCGTTATCGCGGCGGGTCGGGGTGCCGTTGTCACCGTGGGCTCCGACCACTGGGACCCCGCGCTCGCTAAGACCGGGGGCCCGGCGCATCAGACCTGCGCAAAGCCGGTCAGCCGTGAGGCCATCCGACTCAATGATTGTGGTGCTGATGCCGAATTCGTGCTGCGCACCTTCCACATCAGAAATGGCGCCGTCACGCTCACCGGTGAGACCAAGCTTGGGGGCGAAGTCCCCTTGGGTAGCATTGTCAGTTTCGGATCTGGCGGTTCGGAGCCGCCGGTCCGGTCGGCGCTTTTCATCAGCGCTGAACATCGAGACGCGGATGTCGGGCTTGCCGACGGCTACCGCGTCGAACTGGAGCATTCGAAATCGAACACGCGCCTGGAATGCGCATATCGCGTGCGCCGGCTTTGATGCCGATCGTCTTAAGGGACGACAGCCAGCAACCGGCGGTGTCGAACAGGAGGAGAAGACCGTGGCAACGAACCATAAACCCATCTTTCGGGCGGATCACGTCGGAAGCCTGCTAAGACCCGAACGCCTGCACGAAGCGCGCTCAAGATTGGAGCATGGCGAGATAACAGGCGACGAGCTAAGGGCTATCGAAGACGACTGCATCGCGGAGGTCGCCAAGCTTCAGGAAGACGCCGGGCTTCAGGTGATCACCGACGGCGAATTCCGCCGAACGGTGTGGTGGTACGAATTCATCGACGCGCTCAAGGGTGTCGAGATCGCCGAGCCGGACAAGGATGCGGCATTCTCCGGCGGCAACGAGGAGTGGGAGTATCTGCCCAAGACAGTCCGAACCGTCGGAAAGGTTGGCCGACCGGGCGAGATCATGCTGCGGGAATTCGAGGTTTTGCGCGCGGCCACGAACAGGACACCGAAAATTACCATCCCCTCGCCCAGCCGCATCCATTTTCACGGCGGCCGGGCCGCGGTCGACAAGACGGCCTATCCCGACATGGAGCAATTTTGGTCGGATGTCGCGCTTGTCTACCAACAGGAAATCGCCTCGCTGGAAACGTCGGGCTGCACCTATATCCAGATCGACGACCCGGTTTTGACTTACTTCCTCGACGAAAGGCTACGCGCGAATGTGAGCGACATCGGCGAGGATCCCGACGAGTTGCTTTCGAAATATGTCGAAGTGATCAATCAATGTATCGCAAAACGAAAACCCGAGACGCAGATCGGGATCCACCTCTGCCGCGGCAACTCGCGGAGCAAATGGGTCGCCGCCGGCCCCTACGAACCGATTGCCGAAACCATCTTCCCTCACCTCAACGTGGACACCTATCTCCTGGAGTATGACGACGAGCGCTCAGGTGGGTTCGAGCCGCTCCGATTCATGCCCGACGAGAAAACCGTCGTGTTAGGGCTCGTCACCACCAAGTCCGGTCAACTGGAAGACACGGATACGCTGAAACGCCGCGTCGACGAAGCTTCCAAGTTTCAACCAATGGCGTCTTTGGCAATCAGCCCGCAATGCGGTTTCGCCAGCGAGGTCGGCGGCAACATCATCACCCTGAAGGACCAAATCGAAAAACTTCGCCTAGTGGTGCACGCAGCCGAGGACATCTGGGGCAGCATTTCGGCAGCCGCCTGACCGTCGCGCCACCGTCGCTTGCCAGCCAAGCACTGACCATTGACGGTTGGTCGCTCCGGGCCTCTGTTCTGTGCCTCGGCGATGCACACAAAGGGCCACATGTGGACATCGTCGCTCGGCCATCGCCTGATTTGGGGCATTTGACGCCGTCCTGCCGACCGGCAGCGGCACAGGCCGGCGCCGGTAAGGTCACGTCTTGCGGATTGCCGAACGGCGTCACCGCGCGTTATGGATGGGCATGGCGCCGACCGGACTGCGTGAGACCGACCTTTATCCCCCCGTCAAGCAGCTGCTCGAGGGGCAGGGCTACGAAGTAAAGAGCGAGATCGGCTCGGCCGATGTTGTCGCCATGCGCGACGGCGACGATCCCGTCATCGTCGAACTCAAAACCGGCTTTGCACTGACGCTCTACCATCAGGCCATCAACCGGCAGCAGATAACGGACGCTGTTTACATCGCCGTCCCGCACGGCACGGGCCAGGTTTTCCTCCAAGCCCTACGCAGCAACCTGGGTCTCTGCCGCCGCCTCGGATTAGGGCTGATCACGGTCCGCACCAAGGATGGCCTGGTTCAGATCCATTGCGACCCAACGCCCTACCGGCCGCGCAAGTCGAAATCCCGACGCGGGCGTTTGTTGCGTGAATTCGCCAAGCGGGTCGGCGACCCCAACTCCGGTGGGGCAACGAGGCGCGGCCTGATGACAGCCTATCGCCAAGACGCGCTGCGATGCGTGCAACTCCTTTACGAGTACGGCCCGACAAAAGCATCGGACGTGGCGAAGCGAACGGGAGTAGAGAATGCGCGGCGGCTGATGGCCGATGACCACTACGGGTGGTTCGACCGCGCGCGAACTGGCGTCTACGCTCTAAGCCCGAAGGGTGTCGCTGCGATCATTGAATACGCCGATACAATCGCGACGCTGGACCTGGTTGATCTGGACATTCAATCGTTGACCGGCGATCCCAATCTTTCGTCCAGCAGCCAGAAATAGGCGCCGATGCCAGCGCCTCCACCGGGCACTTTTTGGGGGAGACGCACAGAGCAAGTTGGATGTCCGCTGCCCGTCGTCGGATGATTTAAGACTGAAGGTTGCTTGAACCAAGAGCGGATTCCGACCCATCTGGTTGTTGATACTTGGCGACGGATTGGGCTGATCAACGGCGCATCCTCGGCTTCTAACACCAAACTCGTTGGTATATTCCTCTGAGAAGCCTAGAAAAAATTTTGGACGAGGAAGCCGCGTGCTGAAAGCCGGTTGGGTGTCTTTCGCATGTTGTCAGCATGGAGCGCTACCAGGCCAAGCGCGAGCGCCATAGGTCGCTGCCACAATATCGAAGCCAGATGGGAGTAGTCTTCAATGCGTAATGCTGACTGGCGCCCGAAAACCTAGTCGGTAGTCAGTGCTGATGAATATCTCGCGCCAAGAATGAATACATGCGCCACTGTCTCGGAATGGACATTCGCCTGGACCAATCTCGCAGCCGGTCCAGTTTCCAAGCCGCCAGGCAAGTGTATCGGCACTTTTTGAAGATTAGGAGCGACGCTGCGAGACTTACTGTCAGTATCGGGTATTTCAGCCTATTCATCGGAGCCCCCGTTGGAACAAGCACGCGCGCTGCGACTTAGTGCGAGCACTGCACCGTCTGTCAAAATCGTATTGGAATACCTTGAGGCCCTTCAACTCGATCGGTACGCAAGATGTGCGTGGTCGATAAGTTTTTTGGTAGACGATGTCCGCAACTGGCTAGAAGCGGACATTAGGATGGCTGGTCGAAATGTCTGCTTTCGGGGGCACAGCGGACGTGGCGGCCAAAGCTGCCAATGTCTCCTTTTGGCCCAAGGCGGGCATTGACGCCCTTCAATTGCCAGCCGAACGACCGGTGTCTAGGATCAGGCTGCGTACGCCCTCACGGCGAGCCGACTGGACAAGTCCAATTAGTAGATGGGAGTGAAGAAATGTACCGTGCAACTGCGGACATCAAGTTGCCGACCGCGCTCATCGGATCGCTACCGCGCCCGGCCTGGTTCACCGAGAACATCGGCACGCGGACATTCCTCCAGGCGATGGTGGATTCGAACTTCCGCGAGCAATACACGGACGCCGTAGCCGTCTACATGAGCGACCAGGAAACGGCGGGGTTGGACATCTTCACCGATGGCGACGCCCACTACGACAATGAAGTGGGCGGTCAAAGCTGGACGAGCTACCCCCCTTTCCACATGGATGGCTTCCAGAAAGGGACCGCCAGCCCGGCCACCTACCGAATGGGCGGGGTTGCCTTTCCGATGGGCCACATCCTGCACGATTATCTGGAGGCCCGGGTCATGCCTCGCATTGTCGGTCCGGTCGGTCCGGGCGACCTACAGTATGCAGCCATGTGGAAGGCGGCGCAGCGCCTGACAAACAAACCGGTCAAGTTCGGCACAATCGTCCCGGAGATCCTAGCCGCCGCAATCGAGGACGAGTATTACAAAGACCCGGTCGAGCGCGTTATGGCCCTGAGCGGCGCGCTGAATGCCGAACTAAATGAGCTGGCCGACGCGGGATGTCCGGTCATACAGCTTGAAGAGCCGCAAATTCACATGACCCCGATGCGCGGCCCGGCATTCGGCAAACTCGACATGCCCGATCTCGTGAAGGTGTTCGACAACACGGTGAAAGGTCTGCGCGACAAGACAGAAGTCTGGTGCCACACCTGCTGGGGCAATCCCTCGCAGCAACGCATGTTCCTCGATGTGCAGAGCTATGCGCCGTCGCTTGAATATCTCAATCAGGTTGATGCCGACGTGATCACGTTCGAGTCCTGTAGCTCGGGGCACATCGACCTGAAGGCGATCGGCGAGCGGATTACCGAAAAGAAAGTGGCGATCGGCATGATCGATCACCACTCGCTGCAGGTGGAGCGCCCGGAGGAGATTGCCGCCAGCATCCGCGAAGCGCTCAAGCACATCCCGGCGGAGCGGCTCATCCTGTGCTCGGATTGCGGGATGGGCCGCGAAGGCATGAGCCGCCGGCATTCTCGTTACAAGATGGTCTCGCTGGTTCTCGGGACGAACATCGTACGCAAAGAACTGGGCCTCCCCGAGGCCGAATGTTTGGCCGCCGATGAACGATACTCGCTGCTGCGGACGGCGTGACCGGTTCAGGCTCGCCTGAAATTTCCGGACAAACGGCGATTTGGTGTCGCTACCGAAAGGGGCGATGGATCGGCGCCCGGTCAAGCTGCCCCTGCTAGACCAGCCCGCTTTTTCGCGCCTGTTCCAGCGCGACCACGGCCCAGTCCCGCGCCCCGTCGCCGCTCTCGATGGCGCCATTCAGCCGGTCGCGCCAGACCTCTCCGCTCGGCATCGGCACGCCCACATGTTGACCGGCCCGCAGCGCCAGCTTGGCGTCCTTCAGGCCGAGTAAAGTCGTGATGCCGACGTTGTCGTAATCTTCGCGCGCAATGATGCCGCCATAGCCGGAATACGCAGGACAGTCGAATACGCCCGCGGTCAGCACCTCATGAAACATTTTGGGATCGACCCCATAGCCCCTGACCAGCGAAAAACCCTCGCCCATCACCTCGATGGCGCATCCAAGCACGAAGTTGTTGGCAAGCTTGATGGAGGCCGCGGCTTCCGGAGCCTCGCCGGCAACAAAGGTCTGTTTGCCCATCGCCTTGAACAGCGGCTCGCATGTCTTCAACAGGCCCGCCGCTCCGGCCGCCACAACGATAAGTTTGCCTTCGCCAACCACGGTAAAGCGGCCGATGACCGGCGCGGCTACGTAGCCGCGTCCAGCGGCCTCATGCGACGTGGCCATCGTTTTGGTCGCATCGATCCCATGTGTTCCAGTTGCGACATGGACCGCACCGTTGTCCATGGCGGCGATAACGCCTCCGCCGTTGCAAATGTCCTCAAGGGCCGCGTCATCGGCAAGACAGCTGATCACCACTTCGCGGCCCCGCGCCGCGTCAGCCGGCGTTTGCGCGACCGTGGCACCGCCATCGGCGAGCGCCTTGGCTTTGGCGGCGGTCCGATTAAAGACCGTGAGCTCGTGGCCGGCCTCCTGGAGGCGTAGCGCGATGGCCTCGCCCATTCGGCCAAGGCCGATGAATCCGATCTTCATGACGCGTCCTTCCTACCGATTCGGCGGCCCCGCCTTTTCGGCGTTCGACCTGATGTGCCGCTAGGCGAGCTGCTCCTGCACCCATTCCAGCTCCCGGGTGACGTAATCGACGATATCACCCGTCTTCAGATGTTCCGGAAGCACATCCCAGGTGTAGGTCTCGATTTCGAGCTGGTCGGAGCACGGCGTCGCCTTGTGGAATTTGAGTGCGTCCTCAATCGCGAAACGCGTGGTCCGAAAATCACCCAGTTCCTCCAAAAAGACCGGCACGTGAAAGTGCGTTCGCCATTCGCGCGGGCCCGGATCCTTTTCCCAAGCCACGAAGGCATCCTCCAGATTGATGAACTCGGTCATCGCGCCGTTCTTCTTCTCCATGGTCTGGGTCAGATAGACCGTGTCGGCATAACGGCGAAGCGAGTCGACCATGCTTTGTGTAACCTCCGGCACCTGCAGGGCGGCGGCCTCCTGCAGCTTGAAGATCGGGATATCCGCGTCGACCAATTTTTGCAGCGCCTCCCCGATATCTTCGAACTCCACGGCTTGGTGACAAATGTCGAACACAATGCCGAGATGCCGGCGCAGGGCTTCGCCCGCCTCCGCGCTTGAGATGCCAAGTTCCTTGGCCAACGCTGCCGCATTCGCCTCGGCATAAAGGTGATCTGTGAAGTATTCGATCGCTTCGTCCGTGGTCTCCAGGAAACAATAAGGTTCCGGCTCAAGCGCCAAAGTGACAGTCCGGCCGGTTCGCTCGCGCAGGCGCGTCATATGGGCGACCACTCGCGTCACCTGATTTGTATATGCGGTGACCACATCAGGGCCGGTGACCCTAGGCTTGAAGCCGAGTGGCGCGCTTTGGATCGACGGGTTGACATCGGGATCGGCGATGTCCGACAGGATATCAGCGACCTGCATCGTGTACTCGGCGCGTGTATCAGTGCGCCAGTCGGGCTCGTAGACCTGTTCCTTGACGAGCTGGTTCTTGAAAGGCCCGTGGGGAAAGGCGTTGACGGTGTAGAGGTAGAGGTCGTTGTCGCCGAGGAACTTCTTGACCTTCTCGCGCTCCTTGGCGTCGGCCGACAGCCTTGCGGCGGAGTTGCCGGAGAGCCGCAAGGATACGCCGAAGCGCTCGTTCGGCGAAACGCGCTCTTTCACCGCCGGAACATAGCGCGTGAGGCTGTCCCACATCTCCTCCCAGGTATCGCCCGGGTGCACCAGCGTAGAGTAGGTAAGGTGACCTTTCTTCGGCCCCAGATCCATCCGTCCTCTCCCGTATTTTTTAGTGTTGGTCCAAGGGCACGGCTACCGGCGGCCGTGTCTCTCAGACGACGTGTTCCAAGGCACCCGAGCGCGCCGACTTGACGATTGTTTCGGTGACCGCCGCGCCATGAATCATTTCGTCCAATGGTATGGGGTAAGCGGGGCCGCCATTGGCCGCCTTACCGAACGCTTCCAGGCAGGCGCGACTAACGTCGTACGCATCAGCCTGCCAGACCTCCGGATCGCCTTTGATCGGATGGAAAGTGCAATCGCCGAACAACCGGCTGCGGCGTTCCTCGGACGGAGCGCCCGCGATATGCGTCATGCCGTCGATCCGTAGCCAGCCCTTCGACCCGTAGACCTGCAGCCGGAAACAGCCGCCGGTCGCCGTCATGGTTCCGAGGTAGCCTGACATGCCGTCTTTCATCTTGAACAGGACCGCAGTGGTATCGTCATTGTCGACCTCCACCACGCGGTGATGGCTCATGCAGAAGACGCTGTCGACCTCACCAAACAGATCGATCACGCCGTCGATGATATGCACGCCCATCGGCGTAAGGCCGCCGCAAGGCGTTTCGTCGCTGCTCGCACGCCATGCATCGGGCTTGAGATAGAGTGCATTCGGGAAGCACATCGTACCTTCGAAATGGAGGATCGTTCCGAGATCACCGGAGCGCACCCGCTTGCGCAGGTCCGTGATGGTCGGATGGAAGCGCCGGTTGTAGCCGAGCCCCAGCGTGATTCCGGTTTCCTTGACCGCCTCGGCGGCCTTCTCGGCACTCGCCTTGTTTAGGGCTAGCGGCTTCTCGCAGAAGACGTGCTTGCCGGCCCGCGCTGCGGCAACGATTTGCGGCACGTGTTGTGAGTGTGGCGTGGCCAACACCACCGCCTCGACATTCGGATCGGCGATCATGGCATCGTAAGTCTCGTGCATCGCCAGCCCGTTCGCTTTGGCGAATTCTTTGGCGTCGCCCGATAGCGTGCGGGTGGTGCCGGCAACAAAACGGATGTCGTCACTGCCTTCGGCGACGGCCTCGACCAGGGTCTTTCCCCACCAGCCCAGACCTACGATACCTGCCTTGATCATTCAGCTTCCCCCCTACCGTCCTGTTCACGTGCCACCCAGCATACCGAGCTACGATTCAAGGATCGCCGGCAACGATTTGATAATGATGTCGGCGGTCCAGGTGTAATGAGCCGTTAGCAATTGCACGGCTTCGTCGGCCCGGCGCGCCGTGGTGGCTTCAGTAATCGCGCGGTGCTCGTCGACTTCGCTGCGCTCGGTTGTGTTGGTGGTCATGGCCAGCCGCCGGTAGCGATCGGCCCGGTCCATGAGTTGCTGGCAAAACTGCAGCAGCCAGCGCGACCCACATGCCGAAATTAAAGCCCGGTGGAAATCGCCATGCAGACGCTCCCACTCAGGGTCGATCGCGATGGTTACCTTGGGCGCCAATTTATCGACCATGGAAAGGCGATAGTTGGCCAGGACAATGCCCTCTTCCCATTCGCGCCCACCTCGCTCGATGGATTCGCGAAGCGCGATCTCTTCCAGCTGAACCCGTGTCCGGATCGTCTCCAGGAGGTCCGCCTTGCTGACGCCTGCGACATGAAATCCCTTTTGATCCCGCCGCGAGACGAAGCCTTCCGCCGAGAGGCGATTGAGGGCTTCGCGGATTGGGCTGTTGCCGACCTGATAGCGCTCCCGCAAAAACTCTGTGCGCAGTTTGCTGCCGGGCAGCAGAATTCCGCTCAGGATATCGTGCCGCAGTTTCGAGTAGACCGCTGACGCGAGCGTCGCGCCCGGCCGGGGCTCATGCCCGCTGTCAAATGGGTCGATGGTCTCGGTTGTGGCAAATTGGTCAGGCAACGCTTCGGTCTCCAGCCAAACATGTTCTTCGAGGGCGGGCCAAATCTCGATCTCGCCCATTTCATCACTCGATATAAGATCATCGCGATATAACGGCAATCATGATCTTATCATAATAATATCGAAATTTGGTTGACGAATGCCACAATATATATAATTTTTGAGAGCACACAAAATCGTGAACTGCGGGCAAGGGAGGCCACCATGAAGTTGAGAAACCTGATCAGGACAGTCGGCGGTGCCGCGGCGGTGGCCCTTGTCGGCGTCTCAGTATCAAGCGCCCCCGCGCAGGCCGAGCAGGTGATCAACCTCACGGCCATCGACGGCTATCCAACGAAAGCCTCGTGGGTCCGCGAATTCATCAAGTTCTACATCCCGGAGATCAACAAGGCGCTGGCCAAAGGCGGTAAATACAAAATCAAGTGGAACCAAGCCTTCGGCGGCTCCATCGTCAAGCCGAAGGGGGTGTTCAAAGGCTTGCAGACCGGGCTTGGCGATATCGGGGTCATAACGACCGTGTTTCATCACGACAAGGTTCCGCTCCAGGCCGTGGCCTATGTGACCCCGTTCACCACGACCAACTCGCTGCTCATGGCGCGCACGATCGACAAGATGGCCGACAAATTCCCGGCCATGCGCCAGGCGTTCTCACGCTACAACCTGGTCTACCTGACCAACCAAGTCGTGATCGATTCTTACCAGCTCTATTTCAAGAAGCCGGTTTCCGGGCTGCAGGATCTGAAGGGCCGCAAGATCGGCGGTGCCGGCATCAACCTGCGCTACGTGAAAGCACTGGGCGCCGTCGGTGTGGGCGGTCCGCTGCCGAAATACTACAACATGATCAAGACCGGCATCGTCGACGGCGCCATGCTGTGGCCGGAAGCCTCGATTTCCTTCAAGATCTACGAGGTCGCGCCGCACATGCTCGATGCCCAGATCGGCGCCGTGAACTCAAAGGCCTTGGCAGTCAATGCGGACACCTGGAAGCGGCTTCCCGCCGAGGTCCGCAAGGTGCTCGCCGAACAGGCGATACGCTTCCGTGACCACATGGGGAGTGTCGCCATGCGTCGCGGCCGCGACAGCTACGGCACTTACAAAGCAAAGGGCGGCAAGATCGTCAAACTGTCGGCCAAGGAGCGCTTGAGATGGGCCCGCACGATGCCGAATATCGCCAAGGAATGGGCAGCGCGGCTCGACAAGAAAGGATTGCCGGGAACGGCGCTTTTGAAGGCCTATATGACCGAGATGCGTGCCGCCAAGCAACCGGTCGTGCGGCACTGGGACCGGTAGTGCCGGGCGATGTCGGATAGCCCATCGGCTCATCCGAACGACAATGGTGATGACGGCGCAGCCTCTGATGACGTGCCGCCGTCATCGCCGCTTCGCGCCGCTCTCTATGCGCTGAACTGCGTTGGTACCGTCGTTATTCTCGGCTTGATGCTGCTGATCAACCTCGATGTATGGCTGCGCGAATTCTTCAACTTTCCGATCGACGGTGTTCCGGAGATGATCGAGCTTCTTATCGTCGCGATCGTCTTCCTTCAGCTCGGCGATGCGACCCGGGCCGGTCGGCTGACGCGTTCGGACGGGCTGCTTCAATTCGTGCGCAGGCGACGGCCGCGGATCGGCCGAGCAATGAGTGCCGTGTTTGATCTGTTGGGCGCACTATTCATGCTCCTGATCCTCATCGGCACCTGGCCGATCTTCATCGAAGCCTACGAGAAATCGCTGTATGTCGGGGATATCGGACGGTTCAATGCGCCGACTTGGCCCGTCAAGCTGATCATCGTCATTGGGTGCGTTATGGTGATGGCACAGTTTATTGCATTCGCTTCGCGCTTGGTCGTTCGGCCAGGTCAATCGCGGCCAGATCTCGAGACGCGGTCCTGACGGCCGCGTTCTAGTCAGGGCACTCCAAGATGACCGGTTCGGAAGTTGGAATCCTGTCGGTCATTTTGATCTTGGTGCTGATCTATCTCGGCCTATATGTGCCGGTCGCACTTGGACTGGTGTCGTTCGTATGTGTCTGGATCGTTCGCGGCGATATTGAAATCCCGATCAAACTTCTCGCCGTTGCCACTGGCGATACCGTGGCGAGTTACATCTTCGGCGTCATACCTCTTTTCGTCTTGATGGGTCTGCTGGTCAGCAATGCCGGCCTCGGGCGCGATATCTATGACGTCGCGAACTGGATGTTTCGCGCGGTCCGCGGCGGGCTGGGCATCGCCACCGTCGCGGCCAATGCCGTGTTTGCCGCGATCACCGGGACCACGATTGCCTCGGCGTCAGTCTTTACGCGGATTTCCCTCCCCGAGATGCAACGCTTCGGCTACGAAAGCCGGTTCGCGGTCGGCGTGATTGCCGGCAGCTCGGTGCTTGGAATGCTGATCCCGCCGAGCGTGATGCTGATCCTCTATGCGGTGATCACCGAGCAGTCGATCGGAGATTTGTTTCTGGCAGGCGTGCTGCCGGGGATCGCCCTTTCGCTCGCCTATGCCGTTCTCATCATCGGCATGGCCTATCTCACCCCCGGCTTCGTCGGCCGTCGAGCGCTCAGCCAGCAGGCCCGGATCGAGGCGGGCGAAATGACGGTGTGGGAAGCCGGCAAGAAAATGATCGCCCCTGTCGGCCTGATTACACTCGTCATGGGTGGGATTTATGGTGTCTTCGACGGGTTGTTCTGGGGTGAGGTGAGCCTCAAGTTCACGCCAACCGAAGCCGGCGCCGTAGGCGGCTTGTTCGCGCTCATCATCGCGCTTTTCAAGCGCAGCCTGACCTGGAAATCATTCTGGAACATCCTGGTCGAAACCGGGCACATCACCGCATCGATTCTTTTTCTGATCATCGCCGCGTCGATGTACAGCCGGATGCTTGGCATTACCGGCATTCCATCGGAACTGGGCTCTTGGCTTCGGGGCCTGGAGATGGGGTTCACCGGTGTGATCGTGCTTTATGTTGTCTTGCTGCTGTTGATGGGCACGATCCTCGACACGGTCTCAATCATTCTAATTGTTGTGCCACTGTTCCTGCCCGTTCTGATTCCGGCGGAAGGTTCGCTGTTCCAAGGCGACGTCGTCTGGTTCGGGATCGTCACTGTGATCGGCGCGGAGATCGGATTGTTAACTCCGCCTCTCGGTATCGCCTGTTTCGTCATCAAGAGCACGCTAGACGACAAGTCGATCACGCTTTTCGATATCTTTGCCGGTGCGTTCCCATTCGCCGTTACCATGCTCTTGGTGCTGATCCTGATTATCGCTGTGCCATGGCTCAGCCTGGCGCTTATCTGACGGCGCGGAGAAACTGGGGCTTCGGCCAACCGCGCTGCGCCCATGTGCGATCTGGTGTTGCCGGCATATTGAGATGCGTCCAGCCACGGTTTGTGATCCCGCAGCCCACAGCACTCCTCATTGCGATTGGTAGGACCGAGGTTGGCTTTCGCCGCTCGTGGCTAAAAGCGGACATTCTGGGCATCTGCGGTGATGTCCGTTTTCAGTCGCAAAGCAGACATCTTGGGTAAACCTGAATCATGTCCGATTATGACCCTAAGCGGACATTCGAGTGATTCCTGATAGGATTAAGGCTTGACTATTTTTTGGCGGGATCACTCGTTTGAAACGGGACATGAAATCGGCGATTTCGTTCGTTTTGCTGCTGGCGACATCAATGCTTTGGGCGAGTGCCGCCTTCACGTCGGAAAAAAAGAAACCCTGGCGCCCCGATTGGTTAGCCGTTTCCAACACCGCGGAACTCAAACGTACCTGGACACAGGCACTGGTTTACTTGCCCGCGAGTGTCGGCGGGCAGTTCGGTAGGCTTCTGGCACAAACAAAGCCTTTCACCGTAGATTTGAGATCGAGGCCCAACAGGCGAAATCTGCCAACCATCCTCTATCTCCATTCTTGTGAGGGGCTCGGTCATCATCGCGAGGACCTGAAACGTTTGTCGAAGCTTGGATTTGTGGTTATCGCGCCGGATTCGTTCGCCCGCAAACATCGGCCGCTCGGATGCAACGAGGAACGGGAAAAGTTCATTCGGTACTTTGACATAGCCGCCGCGTTTCAGAAGGCCGAGCTCGATTACGCCGTACAGCGTTTGAAAGAGTTTTCGTGGATAGATCGGAAAAACTTCTTTCTGATTGGGAGCGGCATTGGCGGCATGGTCACGGCTCACTATCAGGGCGCGGACTTCGCCGGACACGTCATTGAAGGTTGGGGTTGTCGCGGCCCAAACCCTGTCTTTGATGGCATTTGGGCGCCGCCAGGAGTTCGGGTGTTTTCAGCGGTTTCCCGGATTGATCCCTGGTATCAAAAGAATCCCGGATTTGGAGTTGATTGCGCAAGTTTTATCGTTGGCCGTCCAGGTAGCGTGTCCGTCGTTCTCATGAGGCCCGCCCATTATGTGAGCTGGTATTCCAAATCTCGCGTCGCGCTGATCAAGTTCCTCACTAGAGATATGAACGTTGACGCCAAAGCGTTGGCATCCGACGTGCCGATCGTGGTCAAGAGTTCGGCGGATGGAATACAGCTCCGCGAGAAATGGTCGGATGAAGCCGTTTACGCTGCGGCACGCACCCACTGCGCGAAGTACGCAAAGCGCAGCCATTTGATCGCGAGAACGCAGAAGAATGTCTATTCCTTCGTTTGTGAATAGGAAGGGAATTGTTCTTTGACCCCGAAGATTCGCGAAATGAGGACGCGTATCCTGTTGTTGATTGGATTTATTCTCCTATCCGCATTTCCCGGTGCTGCCGCGAACTTTTCGAGTTGCCAGGTAGGGGCCGGGAGATGGCGGGACGTGTCCGGCCGCTGGATCGCGGCAGTGGGTCCAATCGATCTTCAAGCGAAAGGGAACCGGGTCACCGGCGTTTATAACCAAGGCAAGTGGGCTCTAACCCTGCGATACTCAGTAGACCGAAAACGCTTGCACGGGCAATGGGACCATCTGAACGGACTGTCAGGCCCGGTCGTATTCTTTCTGGATGAACGAGGCTGCATCCGGCATGCAAAATGGGGGGGTACAGGCAAACCACCGTGCACGCCGTCCGATTCCTCTGCGTGTGTCAATAACTGGGCGATCCATGGCCGAGCGATCGGCGCCAAGTGACTTAGGGAGTCTGATATTGACCATCGGCGACGTTCTGGGCGCCGGCAACAATGTCGGCATTCGGGTGCAAAGCGGATTTGCCCGGCAGCCGTGCTAATGTCCGCTTATAGCCAAAAGCAGACCTTCACGATTTTACAATATGGAATGTTTCTGCAGACACGCCCGTGCCTTAAACGTGATCTACCCGTCCCTTACCCCTCCTCATAGGCAATCTTTATCACCTCGATGTGCTTCGCGCCGTTGGGAGTTCTTATCGCGACCACGTCGCCTTCCTCGGCCTTCATCAGCGCGCGGGCGATGGGGGAGATCCAGCTGACCTCGCCGCGCGCGACGCTGGCCTCGTCTATGCCGACGATGCGCAGGGTGCTTTCCTCGTCATCCAAACCGCCGTCGGCGTCCACATAGGTGACGGTGGCACCGAAGAACACCTGGTCGCGGTTTTTTTGGCGCGCCGGGTCGACGACCTCGGCGCTCTCGATGCGCTTCATGAGAAAGCGCAGGCGGCGGTCGATCTCGCGCAGGCGCTTCTTGCCGTAGATGTAGTCGCCATTCTCCGAGCGGTCGCCGTTGCCCGCCGCCCAGGCCACCACCTCGACCACCTTGGGGCGCTCGACCCGTAAGCAATCGAGCTCGTGCCGCAGCAGGCGCAGGCCATTCGGCGTCACGTAGTTCTTGAGGCCGTTGGGTAGCGGGTCCGATGTGCCCGGCTCTACCGCCTCGGTCTCAGTCTCCTTGGTGAAGGCCTTGCTCATGGGGTTCCGTTACTAGATGCATTGCTTCGCGCTCGCAACCTCACTGCGCATGGTCGCGCGCTAGCTGAAGCTCAGGCGGGAACCGGACATTAGCCGCTCGATCGTGAATGTCTGTGTGTAGCCGAGACTGTTGAAGAACTCCCCATGGATCTCCCGCTTGTGCCGAATAGCTTGTCGCTTTTCGTTGCCCATCGCTATGGCCCACCTGTGCAATCGGTTACCTTTCAGCGTCGGCCCGCTCACAGCACGCAGCAGAGAACTCCCATGTCCGCTTAGGGTCAAAAGCAGACATTGTCGATAACGTTTCGAATGTCCGCTGCGCTCCCGAAAGCAGACACGCCGCCACCCAGGAATAGTACTGAACCGGTCAGATATCTAGTAACGGATGATATTCGAGGCGCGAAGCGCTGCCAGATTTGACATTGTATTTTGCGCTTAACGTGCACTTACGTTTCAGGATGACATGTAGTCAGATCGGATAAGTTATTGAAAAGGTGGTGGGCCCGGCAGGACTCGAACCTGCAACCAAACCGTTATGAGCGGTTCGCTCTAACCAATTGAGCTACGGGCCCGTTTTGGGCCAGGGCCAAATTCGTGGCTCCGTTCCTGCCCGTCAAGGCTTAATCCGCGCCGCCAAGGTCTTGGCATTGAAATCGCTAGATCAACCTTCGGCAAAGCGCTCGCAAATACATGGGAAACAAAACATTAATATTAGGAACAATTTGTCTCAACAATGCCTTAGTTATTAATCGCTTTTTACTAAGTTTATTCATTTCAATTTAAAACCACGAGGCGCTTCCTTGCGGATAGCACAGGGCGGAGACCGCACCCAGCACGGCTCAGTTGGCCAAGGGTCCGCCTATCCGCCGGTATTCCCGGAGGTCATCGCTCAATCCCCGGTGACCATCAAGGAGTCGAATATGGTCAGTAACGCAATTCCAGCCCCCCTCACCCGAAGGGCCAGCAAAGCCGCTGCGTCCAACAAAGGCGTTGATGCCAAGACCGAATTGCCGTCGCCGGGCACCCGACGCTGGTACCGTCATGACAAGCAGCGGGTGGTCGAAGCGGTCCGAAGCGGTGCCCTCGATTTTCACGAGGCTTGTCGCCTCTACCTTCTGTCCTATGAAGAGTTCGTCGGCTGGGAGGGGAGTTGCCGAAAAGCAAGCGCTGCCGACCCTGCGGATGGGGAAATCGAGCGGCGGCGTTTTTACCGCATCGCCCTCGGCTCGCCCGGCAGCCTGCGGATGGGCGGCCGGCGTGTCGAATGCGATATCGAGAACCTCTCGGCGAGCGGGGCGCTCGTCCTTATCGGCGACGGCCGCGCTTGCCCGAGCGAAGTGACGCTCGAGGTTCCCGGCAGTAGAACCGCCCTGCCCGCCCGGATCGCCTGGCGCGGCCGCAATGCATTGGGGGTCGAGTTTGTCGACAAGCCCAACGTCGTCGCTTCATCCGTCAAGGCCAGCTGGGACGATCGTCAATCGGCAGCTTGATCGAAAGCGCCCTCTCTAGACCGTGCGCGCGCGGGTCAAACGGAGCCGGCGGCCTTGGGCACGGTTGCACCGAACAACAAGGCATAGAGCACCGGCACGATCCCCAGGGTCAAAACTGTCCCGCCGAAAAGACCGAAGGCAATCACCGTCGCCATACCAAAGAACAGCGGATCGACGGAAACGATCAGCGGCAGAAGCCCGAGGATCGTGGTCAGTGTGGTCATCAGGATAGGCCGAAACCGGGCCAGGCTGGCGCCGACAATGGCGTCATAGGTATCCTTGCCGGCCTCGCGCTCGCTGTCGATCCGGTCGATCAGGACGATGCCGTTATTGATGACGATACCGGCGAGACTGAGGAAGCCCAGGATCACCATGAAGCCAAAGACGGCCTTCATGACCAACAGTCCGACCACGGCGCCTATCAATGTCAGGGGGATGGCTGTCAGTATGATGGCGGGCCGGCGGAAGGAGCGGAACTGCCAGACCAGCAGCGCCACGATGAGCGCGAAACAGATCGGCATGTTCTTGAAGAGATTGCCTTGAGCTTCGGCTGATTTCTCCAACTCGCCGCCAATTTCCCAACGGTGTCCCGGCGGCAATTTGAGGGCGGAGAGCGATGGCTGTAGGCGCTGCAGAAAATTGCTCGTTGTCAGCGTCTGGCTTTTTGCACTGACGGTGATCGTTCGCTCTTGGTTGAAGCGTTTGATGCGGCTCAGCACCCAAACGGCCCGGATATTGGCGATCTGGGGCAGCGCGACGGTTTTGCCGGTCGAGGCTGAGTGGACCGAGACGTTTTGGAGCACCGTCAGGAACCTGCGCTCCGATGCCTCGCCGCGGACCACCAGCGGGATAGTCTTATCTCCCTCCCGGTAGTCGGAGATGATCGTGCCGTCGATATAGGCCGCAAGTGAGTTCGCCACCTCCTGTGAGGTGATACCGGCGCGGCGCGCGCGCGCCTGATCGACCTGGACAACCGCCTTGACGATATAATTTTCCCAATCCTGCTTGAGGTCGATCGTGCCCGGGATCGAGCGGAATCCTTTCATCAGGACGCTCGCAGCGCCGGTCAGCACATCGGTGTTCGGCCCCGATAACCGGACCTCCAGCGCCCCTGTCTCAGTGGCGCCGAACCACATCGCCTTGACCCGGCCACGTAGTTCGGGAAAGCGGTCGAACAGGTGCTGGCGCACTCGGGCAATCATGCCCGGGACGTCTTTGTTGCTCTTTGTGTTGACGACGATGAAGCCGACATGCGGGTCGGGATCTATAGGGGAGAGCGACAAGAAAAATCGCGGCCCGCCACTGCCAACATAAGCGATGGTATTTATGACCGCCGGATTGGTTTTCTTGTCGCCAAGCCAGGCCGTCAGCCGCCGGACCGCAGATGTGGTTTCGCCGATATGTGTCCCCGCCGGCAGGTCGAGGTAGACCAGGAACTGATTACGGTCGCTCGCCGGAAAAAACGCAGTCGGAACGAAGCGCATGGCCCAACCGGCGATGACCAAAAGAGCCAGTGTTGCCGCGATCGTGGCAACCCTCCGGCGCAACATCGCTTCGAGCAACCGCCGATAGACTGCGTAAAATCCGGTGGTTCTGCCGATGTCGTCCGCTTCATCGGTCGACGCCGCCTTTGGCGTCACGCGCATGAACCGGTAGCACAAGGTTGTGGTCGAGACCATGGCAAGGAACCAGGACGACAGCAGCACGATGATCACCACCTGGCCCAGTGAGAGCGTGTATTCGCCTGTTCCGCCCACCGCGAGCGGAATGGGCGCAAAGGCCAGGATGGTCGTCAGCGAGGCCGTCAGAAGCGGGATCGCCAGGCTTCGGCCCGATTGCACGACTGCTTCGCGCCGCTCCTGACCGGCTTCCAAGCGCGCCCGAATGTCTTCCGCAACGACGATGCCGTTGTCGACCAGCATTCCGAGCGCGATGATCATCGCTGCGATCGACATGCGCTGCAGCTCGATATCGGCCAGCCACATGATGATGAGGCCCATGAGCATGGCCAGCGGCACGAACGATCCGACGATGAGACCGGTCCGCAGACCGAGGAAGACCATCACCACGATCAGCACGATCGCGAGCGACTGATAGACATTGCTCACCGCACCCGACACCGCGATTTCGACAAGCTTGGGCTGGTAAGTGGCGTATTGCAGGAAATAGCCGAAAGGCAGCCCGCCCTCGACGACCTTGACCTTCGCTGTCAAGCGGCGGCCGAATTCCACGGAGTTGACGCCGTCGAGCATCGAAACGCTGATAACGATGGCGGGCCGGCCGTTATAAAATACCGGCTTCTCCGGCGGGTCGACGTAGCGGCGGCTGATCTTGACGATCTCGCGCAGCGGCACGACCTTCTTGGTTCCGGGTATGGAAATCAGCACGGAAGCGATTTCCGAAACGTCGTTGAAATTTCCCGATGGCTCGACAACGATCTCGCGCCCGCCGGCATTCAGGCGGCCGCCCGGAAGTATTATGTTCTGCGCGGTCAGCGTATTGACGATGACGCCGGGGCTGAGCCCAAGCTGGGCCATCTTGGCGTTCGACATTTCCAGATATATGCGTTCTTCCTGGATGCCGAAGAGCTCGACCTTCTTGATGCCCTGAACGGTATAGAGGCGGTCGCGGGTCGCCCGCGCAACTTCACGCATTTCCGCGAGGCTGAACCCGTCGGCCCAAAGAGCGATCGTCGCCACTGCTGTCAAGCCACGCTCGTCATCGACTTTGGGCCCGTTGGTTCCCTGCGGCAAACTCGCCTTGAGGTCGGCCATCTTGTTGCGCAGGTCCTGCCAGATCGGAGCCAGGTTCTTGATCTCATCCCGGATTGTCACGCGGACGATCGAACCGCCGATCTTGCTAACCGACTTGATATCCTTGACTGCCGGGATCTGGCGGATTTTCTCCTCGATCGGCCGGGTGATGAGATCCTCGACCCGCTGGGTCGACATGCCGGGGTAAGAGGCGGTGACAACAGCTTCGCGGATCCGGATGGAGGGGTCTTCCTTCTTGGGATAGTCGAGATAGACGGTGATCCCGCCAAACAGGATGACGAGGATCAGCAGGATCACGAGCCGGTTATTGTTGAGCGCTGCTTCGGTCAGCGAACGCATGTATCAGGGCTCCAGCCGATTGATGCGCATTAGACCACCGTCCGAGCCCATCATTTGCTCGCCATCAGCTTGACCTTCTGGCCGTCCAGAAGGAAATGCACGCCGGCGGTAGCGACGATGTCACCCAGCTTGACGCCCTCGACGGCGATCATATTGTCCTGCACGCCTTTGCCGCGGATCAGCGTCTTCTTGACAGTCGAGTTGGCCGACTGAAAAACGAACACATAGCCGTGGCCCTGCGCGCGGTCCGGCGCCGGCGCGATCGCGGCAAGCGGTACGAAATATCCCGTGGTCTGCCGGTCGTTCTTAAGCCGGACCTGTACTTGCGAGGACATGCCGGAGCGCACGCCCTTGGGCGGATCGACCAGGCTGGCCTTGACCGGAAAAGCGTTGGCGGTCCCCGCCTTGGAGCCAATCTCGGTAATCCGCCCATTGCAGGGGCAGGTATTGGGCGTGTTGAAGGTGATCGTAACGGGCATGCCAATCGCCAGGCGGGCGATCGTGGTTTCCGGCACATCGAATGCAATCTCCAACGATCCGGAGGCGTCGATTTCGAAGAGCTTCTGCCCCGCCTTCACGTCAACGAAAGGATCGACGAGTTTCTCCGAGATCGTGCCGTCGAACGGGGCCACAAGCACAGTGTGGGCAAGATCGCGCCGCGCCAGGCTAAGCTTCGAGACGGCAAAATTCACTTGCCCGACCGCGGATTCGTACGCGCTCTGGTGCTGCTCGAGACGCGACTTCGCGATCCATCCCTTGGCGAACAGCACGCGCTGGCGCTCCATCTCCGAGCGCTTCTGGGCAAGGTCGGCTTTGGCTTTCCGCAACTCGGCTGTGGCGGCCTGCACGTCGAGCTCATAGGGTTTTTTGTCGAGGACAGCCAACGTCTGGCCCTTGGTCACCCGGTCGCCCGCCTTGACTGCCACCTTCTGGACGTTGCCCGACACCTGAAAGCTGAGTGCGGACGAATTCGTCGCCTGCACTGTGCCGGAATATTTGCGCGTCTGGCCGGAGGCAACTTCGGTGACGGTAAATGTCTTGATGGCACGAATGTACTCAATGGGCTTCGCCGCCTCTTCGCCGCATCCGGCGAGAAGCGCCGTCAGTAGTGACGCCGCCAAGGCCGACCGGATCGCCGCTCGCCGCATTGCCGCCTCCCTGCGGGACGTGCCCGCCACACGTCGTTCCTGATAGCTGCATCGTCGCAGGTGAACAGGCTAGCCGTCTGCTCCGACGACCGCAACCGAAGCACGTCACTGAAAGACGTTCGTGACGACCCGCTTCGACGGCGGCTTGCCATGTTGTGCGCCCGGCCACATTTCAATCACAAAGCTGCCGCCTAGTTGCAGTAGCATGAGCCAGGGGAGATGGACGATGCTTGTCAGACTGATGATATCCGCGTTGGTTGCCGGCGCCTCGCTTTGGTCCACAATTGCCCTCGCCCAAGCCACCGCGACGGCAACAGTCAAGGATACCGCCGGCAAGACAGTCGGTGCTGCGATCCTGCGAGAGACCCCGAATGGCACACTCGTTGCCCTACGCTTTCGCGGCTTGCCGCCCGGGACTCATGCTTTTCACGTCCATGCGGTCGGCAAGTGCGATCCGCCATTCAAATCGGCGGGCGGCCATTACAATCCGGGCGGGATCAAGCACGGCATCCTGATGGAAGGCGGTCCGCATGCCGGTGACATGCCTAACATTCACGTCGCGAAGAATGGCAAGCTCGATATTGAGATTCTGAACACGCGCCTCAAGCTCGATGGCAGGCTGTTCGATGCCGATGGCGCCGCGCTCATCCTGCACGCCAAGGGCGATGACTATCGGAGCCAACCGTCCGGTGCTGCAGGGGCGCGCATCGCCTGTGGCGTTATCATCAAGAAATAGCGGACGCATCAAACACCGTTCGTTGCGCCATCATGGTTCGTTCGCGGTCAGACGGTATATCGAGCCGCCCACATTCCGCGTGGTGCAAGTTGGATGGTCCATGCCTAAATTTGTGCCACGAACCTCTATGACGACAGAGCGGCTCGAACACGCTCCCCAACGCCTTGCAAACGCTCAATAGGTTCGTTGCTGAAGACAAGCCTCACGAACTGATCGCTGTTCTCGTCGCCCCAATCGCGCATGTAAGTCGCGGCAATACGTCCGTGCTCGAGCAGCCGCTCAGAGGCCGCCAGCGAATCGTACCCGCGCTCGCCGACATCCAAGAGCATCGACCATCCGCCAGCCGCCGGGACGGTGCGGAAATCCGCCAACTCCGTGACGATGAGATCCCGCCGCTGCTGCCATTCCGTGACGGCCGCCGACACGCCGCTCTCGCTGTCCGGCGCATCGAGGACAGCGGCGACGGCGGTTTGCGTGATGCCGACGGGATCGGCGGTGTTGTAGACATGCACGGTCCCGATCGCCTCCATCACGCTTTGCGGCCCGGCGACCCATCCGACCTTCCAACCGATCATCCGGTACTCCTTGGACGCCGACCCGACGGTAATGGTCCGCTCTGCCATGCCGTCCAGCGACGCGGGATGCAGATAGGGCCGCCCGTCGTAGAGAATGTGTTCCATGGCGGCGTTGTAGATCAGCCAGAGGTCGTTTTCCTGGCACAGCGTGGCGATCGCCTGCCATTCCTCTGCATTCAGGACCGCGCCGGAGGGCATGGATGGGTTCATGATAAAGAGCGCGGCCGTGTCGGCGGAGACCGCATCCCTGAGGCGATCGAGATCGAGCCGCCATTCTGTCCCGACCACGCGAAACGGGACAAGAACCGGTTTGGCGCCAACCAACCGCACCCGGTTGATCATGCCGGCATAAGTCGGATCGGTCATGACGACCTCCCGCTCGGGATCGACGGTGGCGAGCAGGGCGTTCAACAGCCCCTCCATGCCGCCGCAGGTGATCACGATTTCCGAGTTGGGATCGTAGGACGTACCGGATTGCGCTTTGAGGCGCCGCGCGACGGCGGCCCGCAATTCGATCCGCCCGGTCAGCGGCAGCCAGCTGTTGCAGTCGTCATCCGCCGCCGCGCGGCGGGTTTCCGCAAGCGCGATCTCCGGCACCGGAATGTCCGTGTCGAGGTTCTCCAGGCGCAATACTTGAGGATCGCCCCCGGCCGCCGCCGCCACCCGGTCCAGGCCGATGCCGGTCAGCGCCTCCACGCGTCGTGCAAGCATAATGTCCCCCGCTCAAACTATGAAGCGCGGTCAACACCATACTCGTAGGCGGGTGTCAGGTGTCGAGGAAACTCCGAAGCTTCCGCGAGCGGCTCGGATGCTTGAGCTTGCGGAGCGCCTTGGCCTCGATCTGCCGGATGCGCTCGCGGGTGACACTGAACTGCTGGCCGACTTCCTCCAGCGTGTGATCGGTGTTCATGCCGATGCCGAAGCGCATGCGCAGGACGCGCTCCTCGCGCGGGGTCAGCGTGGCCAGCACGCGCGTCGTGGTCTCGCGCAAGTTCGACTGGATCGCGGCGTCGAGCGGCACGACGGCGTTCTTGTCCTCGATGAAGTCGCCCAGATGGCTGTCTTCTTCATCACCGATCGGCGTTTCGAGCGAGATCGGCTCCTTGGCGATCTTCAGGACCTTGCGCACCTTCTCCAGCGGCATGGCGAGCTTCTCGGCCAGCTCCTCCGGGGTCGGCTCGCGGCCGATCTCGTGCAGGATCTGGCGCGACGTGCGGACAAGCTTGTTGATTGTCTCGATCATGTGCACGGGGATGCGGATGGTGCGCGCCTGGTCGGCGATCGAGCGGGTGATCGCCTGGCGGATCCACCAGGTGGCGTACGTGGAAAATTTGTAGCCGCGGCGATACTCGAATTTATCGACCGCTTTCATGAGGCCGATATTGCCTTCCTGGATCAAATCGAGGAACTGCAGGCCGCGGTTGGTGTATTTCTTTGCGATCGAAATCACCAGGCGAAGGTTGGCTTCGACCATCTCCTTCTTGGCCTTGCTGGCCTCCTGCTCGCCCTGGCGAACGGAGTTGTAGATGCGCCGGAATTCGCCGACCGGCAGCGAGACCGTATCGGCGATTTCGGAAATGCCGTCGCGGATCGCCTCGATTTCTTCGCTGAATTCGGTCGTGAAACGTTTCCACTGCTTTGAGCGCTTGGAATTCTTGCGCGCCCATTTGGGATCGAGCTCGCTGCCGTAGTGCTGCTCCAGGAAGTCCTCGCGCTTGACCCCGCCGGCTTCCGCGTAACGCAACAACCGGCCCTCGAAGCTGACCAGCAGGCGGTTGAGCTCGTGCATCTGGCCAACCAGCTGCTCGATGCGAAGGTTGTTGAGGCGAATGCTGCGCACCAGATCGACCAATTCGTCGCGGACTTTGGCGTAGCGGCGCTCTACACGGGTCGACGGCTCGGAGCCCTTCTGCAGCTCGTTCAGGCGCTGGTCCTGGATCTTGGCGAGTTTCTTGTAGGTCGACGCGATACCGTCGAAGGTGCCGAGCACCTCCGGCATCAGCGTGGCTTCCTTGGCGGCCAGCGACAGGTTGGCCTCATCGGCCTCGTCGTCATCGCCTTGATCGCCCTCGCCTTGCTGACCGTCCCTCTGTTGACCGTCCCTCTGTTGACCGTCGCCACTTTCGCCATCGCTGGCTTCGCCGTTGCTTCGCTCGCCTTCACCCGAGGCACCTTGGCCCGCGGCAGCGTCGCGATCTTCGCCATTGGCCTTCTGGCCGTCTTGGCCATTGGCTACGGCCGGAGCGCCACCTTCGCCAACACCATTGCCGGCGCCTTGGCCATTCTGCTGGTTCTCGTCGCCGGTGACAGGTCCGCCGCCGAAGGTCACCTCAAGGTCGATGATGTCGCGCAGCAGCATCTTCTGGCCGACCAACGCGTCGCGCCAAGAAATGATCGCCTGCATGGTGAGCGGCGATTCGCAAATCGCACCGATCATTTTCTCGCGCCCCGCCTCGATGCGCTTGGCGATGGCGATTTCGCCTTCACGCGACAGCAGTTCGACCGAGCCCATCTCGCGCAGATACATGCGCACCGGATCGTCGGTGCGCCCGACATCGTCGTCGGACACGTTGCCCGAACGCACGGTGGTCTCCGTACTGTCGCTGGACGTCTTCGCGGCGGGGGTGTCTTCCTCGCCGTCGTCGGCCTCGATGACGTTAACGCCCATCTCCGACAACTTGGAGAGAACGTCCTCCACGACATCGGAGGAAACCCGATCCGGCGGCAATGCTTCCGCCACCTCATCCTCGGTGACGTAGCCGATCTCTTTGGCCCGGGCGACCAGCTTCTTGACCGAAGCATCAACGCTGTCGAGCAGCGGCGCCTCGGCGGCATCTTCGCGCGGTCCCGGCGCGGGGGTCTCCTGTTTCGCTTGGGCCTTTGTCGCCATAAAGTCAGTCCCCAGTGATTTCGCCGTCACAACTCATCGAAAACGGCCACCAGTCCCCATCCAGTCACGAGGTCAAATGGCCGTTGGTATCCTCTGCAATATCGAGTTCGTCGTCGCTGCCGCCGGCGCGTTTCTTGACCGCATCGAGGTAAGCCCAGTTGCGCTGCGAGGGGTCGGCCGCGAAGGCATCGCGGGCCGCCTCGATCTCGTTAGCGAAACTCTGGCGTTTTTGAAACAGTTCATACAGATGCGACCAGCCACGACGTACCGTTTCCGCCGCCACTCCGGGCCGCGCGAATGCGGCATGCTGGAGGACATCCCGGCTCAACAGCCGGTCCAGAAGGGTGGCGAAACCGTGTTCGGACAGGTGGCGCTTGAGTGGCTCTGAGTCAAGGTCCGACGTCCATTGGTTAACGATTTCCTGCCGCAACTTGTCGAGATCGTTTGAGGCGAGACGCAAAGTACCGATTTCCTCGCCATATTCGCCGACCAGCCAGGGGTGGCCGATCAGCGCCGCGATCAGGGCCTGTTCGTGCCGGGCTGCCAGCACGCGGACATTTCCGTCGCTGCGCAATCCTGCGCCCATCGCCGGCGCCTGAAAGCCGCGGCCGCCGCGCTGATCGGCCCGGAAACCCCTGCGTTTCATGCCTGGCCGGCCAAAGGATTTGTCGAGCCGCTCATCGATCTCGACCCGGTAAGCATCCTGCACCGATCGCTCGGCAATATGCGCAACGAGCTCGCGGGCTTCCTTGGCCACCAGGGCGCGGCGTTCGGGCGTGTCGGCCGGCCGGTTCGCCGTCGCGATCTCCCATACAACATCGACCAGAGGGCGCGCCGAGGTCACGGCATCGCGCATCGCGCCGGCCCCGTGCGCGCGAACGACGCTGTCGGGATCTTCGCCCGGCGGCATGTAAGCGAACCGCAGGGAGCAACCGGGACGCAGCAGCGGAAGCGCGCGTTCCGCAGCCCTTGCAGCGGCGCGCCGGCCGGCCGAGTCGCCGTCGAAGCACAGCACCGGTTCCGGCACCATGCGCCACAAAAGTTCGATCTGTCCTTCGGTGAGCGCCGTACCGAGCGGCGCCACAGCGCCGGAAAATCCGGCCTGGTGCAGCGCGATCACATCCATGTAGCCCTCGACCGCGATCACCTCGTGATCGGCCCGCGCCGCTTCACGCGCAAGCGCCAGGGCATAGAGCGCGCGGCCCTTGTGGAAGATGTCGCTGTCGCGCGAATTCAGATATTTCGGCTGGCCGTCACCAAGCGCGCGCGCGCCGAAAGCGATAATACGCCCGCGTTGGTCGGCGATCGGAAAGGTGATGCGGTTGCGCAGGAAGTCATAGGCCGCGCGACCGTCGTCGGGTTTGGAGATCAAGCCCGCTTCCAAAAGTGTCACTTCGTCGAACCCGTCCTTGAGCAGCTTCGATTTCAGTGCATCGTTGCCGCGCGGCGCGTAGCCGAGGCGGAAGCGCGCGATCGTGTCGTCGGACAGACCGCGGCCCTTCAGATAGTCGAGCGCCTCGCGCCCGCCCTGCAGCCGGAGCTCGTGCTCATAAAAGGCGCAGGCTGCCTCGACCGCCTTGACGAGGCCGTCGCGGGCGGAAAAGCGTTCGCGTTCTTCCGGCGAGGTGACCGGCATCGCCAAGCCGGCTCCCCCCGCCAGCCGTTCGACCGTTTCTGGAAAGCTCAGCCCTTCGGTGCGCATGACGAAGCCGATCACGTCGCCATGCGCGCCACAGCCGAAGCAGTGATAGAATCCCTTATCCTCTACGACCGAAAATGACGGCGTCTTCTCGTTGTGGAACGGGCACAACCCCTTCCACTCGCGGCCTGCGCGCTGCAGCTTGACCCGCTTGCCGACCACATCGGCAAGCGCAACGCGCGCCCGGATATCGTCGAGGAATTGCGGAGAAAAGGCCATGCAAGCCGGCTCGTCGTGAAGGGGCGTTACAATAGACCATTATCCACGTGCGTGGAATCGCTCCGGCACAAGAGAGCCCGGTAGATGAAGACCGTGCGTGCGAAATCGCAACCGAGGCTATGATGTTCGGGCAAACCGGCGATGCGCCGGCCCGCAATCAACTCAGCTGGGCCTTGACCAATCCGCTCGCCTTGGCGAAATCCATGCGGCCGGCGTAGCGCTCGCGCAGCGCGCCCATGGTGCGACCCATATCCTTCAGGCCTTCGGCGCCAAGCTCCCCGATGAGCTCCATGATGGCGGTCTTGGCAGCGTCTTCGGTCATCTGCTCGGGCAGGAAGCGGCGGATGATCTCGATCTCCTCGCGTTCCTGCTGGGCCAGCTCCATGCGGTAGCCCTTCTCGTACATCTCGATCGATTCGTTGCGCTGCTTGATCATGGTCTGCAGCATTTGCAGGATCTCCGTCTCGTCGATCCCTTCGGTATTGCCCTTGCCGCGCGCCGCGATATCGCGGTCCTTCAGCGCCGCCAGGATCAACCGCACAGTGCCGACCGCACGGCTATCCTTGGCCTTCATCGCCGTCGGCAGGGCGTCGTTCAGTTGGTTCCGCAACATTGTCCAGATACCCGAATTGTCAATAACCGTCGCGTTCTTCGCACAGGCAACGGGCGCCAATCGGCTGCATCCCGCTAACACCTTGTTTCATCTTGTTTTTTCTTTGCTCCGGACGCTTGACGCCCGGCCGATTTCAGCTTATCTCTTGCGCGCCTCGGCCGACCGATTCCCGCTCGACCGCCGCCTCCCGCCGCCAATCTCGAAACGCGCCGCCCCCGCGGCGAACCGGGACGGGCAAAGCGCGGCAAATTCGCCCACGCTGGCGAGCCCGCCGCCCAGCCAAGCGGGATATTTGGGTAGAAAGGGACCCGACGTCAATGGCGAAGACCGCTTCGTCGAAAAAGTCCGCGCGTGCCGGTTCAGCCCGGCGCGGGGCCGTTACGTCGAAGTCCAAGACCACAAAATCGCGGAAATCAAAGGCGAAGCGGCCGGCCGGAACAACCGGCAATCCGGGCGGCGCGACCGCCGCGCTGGTGCTGGAGGATGGCACGACCTTTTGGGGAACGGGGCTTGGCGCCACAGGGGAGAGCGTGGGCGAGGTCTGCTTCAACACCTCAATGACAGGCTATCAGGAGATCCTGACCGACCCCTCCTATGCCGGCCAGATCATCAATTTCACCTTTCCCCATATTGGCAATGTCGGCACCAACCCCGAAGATCTGGAGACCATCACGCCGGCGGTTCGCGGCTGCGTGCTGCGGGCCGACATCACCCATCCCTCCAACTACCGCGCCGCGGGCCATTTCGATACCTGGCTGAAGTCGCACGATCTGGTGGGCCTTGCCGGGGTCGACACGCGGCGCCTGACCCGCACGATCCGCGAGCACGGCGCGCCGCGTGGGGCGCTGGCGCATCGGCCCAAGCGCAAGATCGATCCGCAAGCGTTGAAAGCCGCCGCCAATGACTGGCCGGGGCTGGAAGGCATGGACCTGGCCGGCGAAGTCACCTGCCGCCAGACCTATCACTGGGAGGAGACGCCCTGGGTCATGGGCCAAGGCTACGGCCAGCTCAATGGAGCGAAACGCCATGTCGTGGCCATCGATTTCGGCGCCAAGCGCAACATCCTGCGCTCGCTGGCCGGGCTCGGCTGCAAGGTCACCGTGCTGCCGGCATCGGCCAGCGCCGCCGACGTGCTGTCGCACAAGCCCGACGGGATCTTTTTATCGAACGGCCCCGGCGATCCGACGGCGACCGGGGTTTACGCCATCCCGACGGTGCAGCAACTCCTCGCCTTCGAGTTGCCGGTCTTCGGAATTTGTCTAGGCCACCAGATCCTGGCCCTGGCGCTCGGCGCCACGACAACGAAGATGCATCACGGCCACCGTGGCGCCAATCACCCCGTGAAGGACCTGAAGACCGGCAAGGTCGAGATCACCTCGCAGAACCACGGCTTCGTCGTCGACACCCTGCCGGCCGGCGTGGCGGCCACGCATATCTCGCTGTTCGACCAATCCATCGAGGGCTTTGAGGTCGAGGGCAAGTCGGTCTTCGCCGTCCAGTACCACCCGGAGGCCTCACCCGGCCCACATGACAGCCATTATCTGTTTGAGCGGTTCGTGAACGCGATGGACGAGGAAAGATCGTGACCAACCACAGTGGCACAGAGGCACAGAGTAGGCTTACGCATCGCGATCCGCTGACGGACACGGTGATTGGATTGGCTATTGAAGTACATCGAGCATTGGGACCTGGGCTACTGGAATCGGCGTATGAAGCGTGTTTGGGTTTCGAACTCTCGGAAAACCGGATTCCCCACCGCCGCCAGGTAACACTTCCAGTCGCCTATAAATCAGTGAAACTCGACTGCGGCTACCGCCTCGATATCGTCATTGACGATCGGTTGATCCTTGAACTCAAAACCGTGGACCGCATACTCCCGATACACGAGGCGCAACTCCTGACCTATCTGAAACTTGGCGGTATCGGTACCGGCTTACTTCTCAATTTCAACACACCCGTGTTGAAAGACGGAATAAAGAGAATGGTGCTGTAGCGTGACCGCAACCTCTGTGCCTCTGTGCCTCTGTGGTTTACCCAACCATCGGCCCCTGCATGCCTAAACGCACCGACATATCGTCGATCCTGATTGTCGGCGCCGGGCCGATCATCATCGGCCAGGCCTGCGAGTTCGACTATTCGGGCACGCAAGCCTGCAAGGCGCTGACCGACGAGGGCTACCGGGTGATCCTGGTCAACTCCAACCCGGCGACGATCATGACCGATCCCGGACTGGCCGACGCCACCTATGTCGAGCCGATCACCGCCGACACGGTCGCGCGCATCATCGAGGCGGAGAAACCCGACGCGCTGCTGCCGACCATGGGCGGCCAGACCGGCCTCAACACCGCCATGGAGCTGGCCGACCGCGGCGTGCTCGACGAATTCGGCGTGGAACTGATCGGCGCCAAGCGCGACGTCATCGCCAAGGCCGAGGACCGCCAGCAATTTGCCCAGGCGATGCGCAGCATCGGCCTCGACTGCCCGCAGAGCGTCGTCGTCTCCACCGTAGAGGATGCGCGCGTCGCCCTAGTCGAGATCGGTTTGCCGGCGATCATCCGTCCGTCCTTCACCCTTGGAGGCACCGGCGGCGGCGTCGCCTACAACGCCGATGAGTTCGACCGCATCGTGCTCGACGGTTTGAAAGCCTCGCCGGTCCACGAGATCCTGGTGGAGCAGTCGGTGCTCGGCTGGAAGGAATTCGAGATGGAGGTCGTGCGCGACCGCGCCGACAACTGCATCATCATCTGTTCGATCGAGAATTTCGACCCGATGGGCGTCCATACGGGCGATTCGATTACCGTCGCGCCGGCGCTGACGCTGACCGACAAAGAATATCAGATCATGCGCGACGCCTCGATCGCCTGCCTGCGCGAGATCGGCGTCGATACCGGCGGCTCGAACGTGCAGTTCGCGGTCGACCCCGCGAGCGGCCGCCAGGTGATGATCGAAATGAACCCGCGGGTCTCGCGCAGCTCCGCGCTCGCCTCCAAGGCGACCGGCTTTCCGATCGCCAAGGTCGCGGCCAAGCTCGCCGTCGGCTACACGCTGGACGAGCTCGACAACGACATCACCGGTGTGACGCCGGCGTCGTTCGAGCCGACCATCGACTACGTCGTCACCAAAATGCCGCGCTTTGCTTTCGAGAAATTCCCAGGCGCCGATGACCAACTGACCACGTCGATGAAGTCGGTGGGTGAGGCCATGAGCATCGGCCGCACTTTCTCAGAAAGCCTGCAAAAGGTGCTGCGCTCGATGGAGACCGGCTTGTCCGGGCTTGACGAAATCGAGATTTCCGGCGTCTCCGGCGAGCTTGCCGACCCGGCAAACCGGGACGCCATCCGGCGCGCCCTCTCGCGCCCGGCGTCGGAACGTATTCTGGTGATCGCCCAGGCCTTCCGCGCCGGACTGTCCCTCGACGAAGTACACGCCGCCTGCAAGGTCGATCCATGGTTCCTGGAGCAAATGCGCGGCGTGATCGAAGCCGAAAGCGACATCCGAAAGCAAGGCCTGCCGAAAGACGCAGCGACACTGTCGCGCTGGAAGGGCTTTGGTTTTTCCGATGACCGCATCGCCCAGCTCGCAAGCGTCAAGCCCGCGCAAGTCGCCCGCCTGCGCGCCAAGCTCGGCGTGCGGCCGGTCTACAAGCGCATCGACACATGCGCTGCGGAGTTTCCCTCGCAGACGCCTTACATGTACTCGTGCTACGAGACCTCGGCCTTCGGCGAAGCGCCGGAAGACGAGGCCGATCCAACCGAGCGCGACAAGGTCATCATTCTAGGCGGCGGACCCAACCGGATCGGCCAGGGCATCGAATTCGACTATTGCTGCGTCCACGCCGTCTACGCGCTTGCCGAGGCGGGCTACGAGACCGTGATGATCAACTGTAATCCGGAAACGGTCTCCACCGACTACGACACCGCCGACCGCCTTTATTTTGAGCCTTTGACGGCGGAAGACGTGATCGAGATCGTGCGGGTGGAGCAATCGAAGGGCAACCTGAAGGGCGTCATCGTCCAATTCGGCGGCCAAACGCCGCTTAAACTATCGCTGGCGCTGGAGAAGGCGGGCGTTCCGATCCTCGGCACCTCGCCCGACGCGATCGACCTGGCAGAAGACCGCGATCGCTTCCAGAAGCTGTTGAAGAAACTGAAGCTGCGCCAGCCCGCCAACGACATCGCGACCAGCGTCGAGGCGGCGGTCACCAAAGGTGCAAAGATCGGCTATCCGATCCTGCTGCGCCCCTCCTACGTGCTGGGCGGCCGGGCGATGCAGATCATCCACGACGAAGCGGGTGTGCGAAACTACATGAAAGAAGCCGTGAAAGTGTCGGGCGCAAATCCTGTGCTGATCGACCGTTATCTGCGGGGTGCCATCGAGGTCGACGTCGACGCGCTTTGCGACGGCAAGGAGGTTTACGTCGCCGGCATCATGGAGCATATCGAGCAGGCCGGCATCCATTCGGGCGACAGCGCCTGCGCCCTACCGCCGCATTCGTTGTCCCCAAAGGTGATTGCAGAGATCGAAAAGCAGACCGCGACCCTGGCCCATGCGCTGGAAGTCGTTGGCCTGATGAATATCCAGTTCGCGGTCAAGGACGGCGAGGTCTACATTATCGAGGTCAACCCCCGGGCCAGCCGTACCGTGCCATTCGTTGCCAAAGCGACCGGCGTGGCCATCGCCAAGATCGCCGCGCGCATCATGGCCGGTGAAAAACTGAAAGATCTGGGAATAGACAAGGCCAAAGCCCGCAACGGCACGGTGAAGCACGTCGCGGTCAAGGAGGCGGTCTTTCCCTTCAAACGCTTCCCGGGGACGGATACCCTCCTGGGGCCGGAGATGAAGTCGACCGGCGAAGTCATGGGGCTCGACACCGATTTCGGCCGTGCCTTCGCCAAGTCACAACTGGCCGGGGGTGTGCACCTGCCACTCGCCGGCGCGGTTTTCATCTCCGTCCGCGACGACGACAAGCCGGCGATCGGCGTTCCGGCCAAGGGTCTGGCCGAGATGGGCTTTCAAATCGTCGCCACGCGAGGCACGGCGCAGTATCTCGGCGAACAGGGTATTGAGGTCGAGGTCGTCAACAAGGTCATGGAGGGACGGCCCCATATCGTCGATCGAATCAAGAGCCGCGAAATCGACCTGGTGTTCAACACCACCGAGGGCGTTCAGGCGATCGCCGATTCATTCTCACTGCGCAATGCAGCGTTAACCGGCGAAATACCCTACTATACAACCGTGGCCGGCGCGGTCGCCGCCGTCGAGGCCATCGCCGCCCTCAAATCGGGGACTCTTGCAGTCGCGCCCCTTCAATCCTACTTTACCCAAACATTCTAACATTGAGGCAGGACTGCACTGCGTACACCTCCCGAGGGTGAGCGCCTCAAATTTCTTTGTCTCGGACAGGACCAGACGACATGGAACGCATCCCGATGACCGCGAACGGACTAACCCGTTTGCAAGAGGAACTGAAAACCCTCAAATCGGTCGAAAGACCTGCGGTTATCAAAGCGCTGGAGGAAGCGCGCAGCCACGGCGATCTTTCTGAGAACGCCGAGTATGAGGCCGCGCGCGAACGCCAGAGCTTCATTGAGGGCCGGGTCGCAGATATTGAAGACAAACTGCGGCGCTCCGAGGTGATCGACGTCTCCAAGCTTTCCGGCAAGGATGTCAAGTTTGGCGCCACGGTGATGCTTGAGGACGAGGATACCGGCGAGAAATCGACCTACCAGATCGTCGGCGTCGACGAGGCCGATATCACCAATGGTCTGCTCTCGGTCAATGCCCCGCTCGGACGAGCCCTCATCAACAAGACCGTCGGCGATTCCGTCGAGGTGACGACGCCGCGCGGCACCAAAGCCTATGAGATCACCAAGGTCCGGTTCAAGTAGCGCTTGAGACAGCGGCGGCGAGGTACTCAGTCCAGGTCGATCGGAATACCCGGTTCGGATTTGGAGTTGCGGATCACCTGAATCGTGCGCACCGTCGCAACGTTTGGTGCGGCCGTGAGGCGCTCGGTAAGCTCGTTCTCGTGGGCCGTGTTCCGTGCCACGATCTTCAATACGAAATCGTCGGGGCCCCGGCACATATGGCATTCCCGCACTTCATCCCAGGATCCAACGGTTTCCTCGAAGGCATTCAAAACCGACTCCGATTGACCCTCCAGTCCAACGAGGGCAAAAAAGATCACCTCGAACCCGAGCGCCTCCGCATCGATCTCGGCGTGAAATCCGTGGATGTAACCCGCTTGCTCCAACGCCCGTACCCGCCGCAGGCACGGTGGCGCCGATATGCCGGCTCGGCGCGCCAACTCAACGTTGGTCATACGGCCATCCTCCTGCAGGTCGCGGAGAATGCGACGGTCGATCTGGTCGAGTTTGACCCGGCGCATAGCAATGAACCTTTCGACGAGGAGGTGGGCGACCCGATCAGGGCGCGAAATTATATTACAAAACGTAATTATATTTCAACAACAGGCCCACTCTCTTTTCCGAAATTGTGTTCCCTGGAGGCATCGATTGCGGCCCTAACCCGTTCGCCCCTCCGCGGCCGGACGTCCGTTCCGCCGCCATCATGAGCGGCCAAACCATCTGGGTGCTGACCGAAGGTCATGCCGGCATGGAAAACCAGGCCCGAGGCCTGGCCGAGGCATTGGGCGCCGAACCCGTTATCAAGCGCCTTTTCCCACGCGTGCCATGGCGCCATCTGCCGCCCCGGCTGTGGCCCCTGCCCTTGCGCTCGCCTGGCTCGGCGGGCGACGCCCTGGCGCCGCCTTGGCCCGACATTCTCATCACCTGCGGCAAGCGCGCGTCCGCCCCCTCGGTGGCGATCCGCCGGGCAAGCAGGGGCCAAACCTTCACGGTGCATATCCAGGATCCGCCCTTCCCCGCATCCGCCTTCGATTGTCTGGTCGTTCCTGCCCATGACAAACTGCGTGGTTCCAACGTGATTGTCACCCGCGCCGCTGTCCATCGCGTGACACGCGCCGGCCTCGACGCAGCGGCTGCGGCGCTGCGGCCACGGCTCAAGGATATGCCGCGGCCGTTGGTCGCCGTACTGGTTGGTGGCTCGAACCGCCGGCACAAGGTCGAAACGGCGGATATCGTGCGTTTGGCACAGCAACTCGCATCGCTATGCCGCGCGGAAGGCGCCGGACTGCTCGTTACCCCGTCGCGGCGCACCGGTGCCACAAATGAAGCCATTCTGCGGTCGCACTTGGAAGATCTGCCGGTCGAGATTTGGGACGGCAAGAACGACAACCCGTATTTCGGCTATCTCGGCATTGCCGATGCGGTGGTGGCAAGTCGCGATTCTGTTTCGATGGTCTCGGAAGCCTGTGCCACTGAACGGCCCGTCTACACGGCCCGGCTCGGCACGACCTCACGCCGCGTCGACGCATTCCATGCCGCGCTCGAAGATGCCGGCGTGACGCGCCCCTTCGACGGAACGCTGGACAAGTGGCATTACGAACCACTGAACGACACGGCCAAAGCTGCGGCGGAGATTAGGCGGCGGCTGGCCCAACGTATGCCGGCATGATCAACGCTTAGTCCGTTTGGTCGCACCCATGCTTGGCACGGTTTGCGCTATAAAAGCATTGGTTCACCCAACATGAGGAATACCGGGCCGATGGGTCTCGATATCGATACCTTCAGCAACGTCAGTGGCGGCGCCAGCTTCTTCAAGGCAGTCGGCCATCCACTCGCCGCGCGTGCGGCTGGTCCGTTGCTCACCGGATTGGCGGATAGCGGGCCCGTGTCCATCTACGACCCCTTGGGTTTCGCTAGTGGTTTCGGGGCTTTGCACGACCTTGGCGGGCTGTCGGTCGAGGGCGTCTATGTACAGGATATTGGGGACGTCGGCGAAAACCGGCTCGGCCATGCCGCGCGCCCGGTCACGGATCTCGCCGGCGCCGAGGCAGGAGCCGTTTTGGTAGCGGCCTTCGATGCCGAACGCCTGATCGCGCATATCCGCCACCTGCTGCCTCAGGGCGCGGCGGTGCAAAGCCTCGATGCCATGCGACTGCCGAACGATATGCTGGCCGACACCAAGACGTATCTGAACCCGCTCAACTTCGCTACAAACTACGCTTTCTTTCGAGATTCCAATAAGTTACACACGCGACTTGTGACGGCGAATTACTGGTCGGGCTACGGAGCCAAAGAGGTGTCGCTCTGGTTTTGTCTGTTTGATGCCGATGGCAACGTGCTTGCGGAGTGGCGCCAGCCGGTTGGCTCCGGCCAAGCCGCTGTCGTGATCGACAGCGCCGAAATCCGCGACCGCTTCGACCTCCGCGCCTTTGAGGGACAGTTGTTGATGCACGTGATCGGTGCGGCCGGACACGACGTGGTCAAATACGCACTCGACACCTATGGAGAGAATACGGGTGGAGAGCAATCAAATCAGCTCTCCTGCACCCACGATGCCAATGCCTGGCCGGCCGATTATTATGCCGGCCTGCCGGCGCCGCGCGAGGGCGAACGCGTCATCCTCTGGGTTCAAAACAGTCAGCCCTGCCCAATCCCGAGCGGCGCCATCGGCCTAAACGCCATGGGCAGCGAAGATGTAATTTGGTCGCCGCGCGAGGTGCCGGCCTATGGCAGTTTCCCGCTCGATGTTGCCGCGCTGTTGCCCGCGTTGCGCTGGCCGCAACAGATCGAAGTTAGGGCCGGCAAGTATTTCGTCCGGCCGCGCTACGAGATTGTTGCCGCAAACGGCCGCCGGCGCATTGCCCACGCCAACGTGGAACGGACGGACCTGAAAGCCGATCCCCGCATCCCGGAACTCTCAAATCTACTCGGCAAGGGATACCTGCTGCCCGCGCCCATACTGCCGCGCGACCGGTTTGAGACAATCGTCCAACCGACCCCGATGTCGACCAGCCAGGCCGACCTTCCGATCGGCATTGCGATCCATGACGCCAGCGGCACAGAAGCCGCCTATCACCGGATTGGACGGTTGAAGCGCGATGACAGCCTGGCCATAGAGATCGGCGAGATTGTCGGCACAAACGGTGCGCTGCCAAGCGGCTATGGCCACGTCGAGGTGGTTTACGATTTTGCCGAGGGCGGAGACGCGGATGGTTGGCTGCATGCACTGTTTCGCTACCAGGCGCGGGACTCGGGACACACCGCCGAGACCAGCTTCGGCGCCCACATCTTCAATACCGTACTGACCTACCGCAACGAACCGCAATCCTACGCCGGCCGTGCACCGGGATTGTCCACTCGCCTTTTCCTGCGGGTCGGCGAAGCCCCGTTGGAGACGATGTGCCACCTGATCTACCCGGCCTCCACGCCTTGGCATACGGCCTCTGTGACCGACCTGATCCTGCATTCTGGAGATGGCGAGGAGGTCGCGCGCGAGCGCATCAACATCCCTTGCAGCGGCTCCGTGTTGTGGCGGGTCGGTGAGGTTTTTGACACTGCGGACCGGAAGCGCAGCGGCAAAATGGCTTATGTCGTGATTCGCGATACCAGCTGCAGGCTTTTCGGCTACCACGGGCTCGTGGGTCCTGAAGGCAGCTTCAGCTTCGACCATATGTTCGGGTTTTGATCCCGCCCGCCTTGCCGCTCCGGATAACGGACTATATTAAAGGTGGGCTTTTTCCCTACAAACCACGCTGACGAAGAGCGACCATGCCTGAGACTCACAAGAGCAAGCTACTCATTATCGGTTCGGGACCGGCCGGTTATACGGCGGCAATCTATGCTGCGCGCGCGAGCCTTGAGCCGCATCTGGTGGCCGGGCTGGAGCCAGGCGGGCAGCTCACTATTACCACCGACGTGGAAAATTATCCGGGCTATGCTGATGTGATCCAGGGGCCTTGGTTGATGGAACAGATGAAGGAACAGGCCGAAAAGGTCGGGACCAAACTGTTCAACGACATAATCGTCGATGTCGACTTCACGCGTCGCCCTTTCGTTTGTCGTGGCGACGGGGGCGACGAATACATCGCCGATACGGTCGTCATCGCGACCGGCGCTAAGGCGCGCTGGCTGGGACTGCCGTCTGAAGAAAAGTTCATGGGCTATGGTGTATCTGCCTGTGCCACCTGCGACGGTTTCTTTTTTCGGGGCAAGGAAGTCGGCGTGATTGGCGGCGGCAACACGGCTGTAGAGGAGGCGCTCTATCTGACCAACCACGCGACAAAGGTCACGTTGGTTCACAGGCGCGACGAGCTTCGGGCGGAGAAGATCCTGCAAGAGCGTCTGCACAAGAACGACAAGATCGAAATCGCCTGGGACAGCGTTCTGGAGGAAATCACCGGCGACGAAGATCCCATCGGCGTGACCGCCATGCGGCTGCGCAACGTGAAGACCGGCGCCACCACCGATACACCCGTGGACGGCGTTTTCGTCGCCATCGGCCACGACCCCGCCACCGAACTTTTCAAAGGCAAGGTTCGGATGGATGACGAAGGCTACATCTTAACTGCGCCCGACAGTACGGCCACCGACATACCCGGCGTATTCGCGGCGGGGGACGTCAAAGACAAGGTTTTCCGACAAGCCGTAACCGCGGCCGGGCTCGGCTGCATGGCCGCGCTTGAGGCGGAGAAATATCTCGCCGAGAACGAGAGTGCGGCGGAAATGGCGGCTGAGTGAGCAACCGCCGCCAGGCCGCTATGGAAATATCGGGCAGGTCCGTCACCTCGCTCGACTGGGACAAACTACGTGTATTCCATGCGGTTGCCGAGGCTGGGAGCTTCACCCATGCCGGGGACACGCTACATCTCAGCCAGTCGGCGGTGAGCCGGCAAATCGGCGGACTGGAGCAAAGCCTCAACACGCCGCTGTTCCATCGCCACGCCCGCGGCCTGATCTTGACCGAGCAAGGCGAGGTGCTCTACCGCGCGGTTCGCGAAATCTTCGGCCGGCTCTCCGAGGCCGAGGCGCTGATCGCCGAAAGCAAGGCCAAGCCCCAGGGCGCGCTTCGGGTCACCACGACTGTCGGGCTGGGTTCAATGTGGCTGACGCCGCGGATCCGGGAGTTCCTGGAAATCTATCCCGAGATAGCGATGACCTTGCTCGTCGACGATGCCGAGGTCGACCTCAATCCGCGCCACGCGGACATCGCGATCCGCATGGTGGCGCCGACCCAACCCGATCTGATCCAACGCCGGTTAATGCGAGTGAATTTCCACGTCTACGCCGCCCCCAGCTACCTCAAGCGATACGGGATCCCGAAATCGGCCAGCGAGCTCGACGATCACGGCATCATCGTCTACTCAGAAGATCCCCGACCGCCATTCCAAAGCACCAAGTGGCTCCTCACCGAGGGCGTGCCCGACGGCAAGACGCGCATGCCGGTGTTCCAAGTCAACAACGTCTATGGCATCTACCGTGCCGTCGCCAGCGGCCTCGGCTTGGCCTCACTGCCCGACTATCTGGTGCCACGCGAAAGCAATCTCGTCCGCATCTTGCCCGAGCTGCAGGGCCCGCCAATGGATGCCTATTTCGTCTACCCCGAGGCGCTGCGTCATTCGGCGCGGGTCACGGTCTTCCGCGATTTCTTGATTCGCAAGATTTCCGAAACGGAATTCTGAGCGACCGGCGGCTCCGGTCGCCCATCCCGTGGAGCCCGAAGCGCGCCGCACCCTACGACAGCTATGCGAGCGATGCATGGCTTGCTTGTGGTTTCACCTCTGGCCTGCAGCCCAACTTCGAACCAGATTAATCACAGTGTTGCTGCGACGCAGCGCGACTGGGTTACGACCGGGCAGAGGTTTTATCGGTCTTGGCGCTCAGCTGGTTACCGGGGCCCGACACAGTCCCCGAAGCGAAGAGCCAAGACAGAGTTTCGGTCACTCACCCAGATGTGAAGCCTCCCTGTTCCCTTAAGCCGGGCCTTCGTGGTCCGGCTTTTTTTTGGAGTTGGGAGCGCGGTCGGCCGGCACGGCTACATGAACAGCTTCTCGCCCTTGATGTTCTTGTAGAGATCGGCGACGTATTCCGCATAGCCGTTGAAATACTCCGTCGGAATGCGGTTGTTGGAACCGAGCACACGCTCGGTGGCCTGGCTCCAGCGTGGGTGGGAAACCTTCGGGTTCACATTCGCCCAGAAACCGTATTCCCTCGGCTGGATCTTCTCCCAGAACGATACCGGACGCTTGTCGGTGAAGGTAAACCGAACGAGCGATTTGCCATGCTTGAAGCCGTACTTCCACGGCACAGCCAAACGCAAGGGCGCGCCGTTCTGTTTGGGCACCGGCTTGCCGTACAACCCGGTGACCATGAAGGCGAGCTCATTGGTCGCCTCCTCGATGGTCAGGCCTTCCGTGTAGGGCCAGGGATACCAGCTCTGGCGCTGGCCGCCGGCGACCTTGGGATTCTGGAATGTCTGCATCTGAACGTATTTGGCCGAGCTCAGCGGCTTGGCAAAATCGACCAGCGCCTTCAACGGGAAACCCGACCAGGGCACCGTCATCGACCAGGCCTCCACACAGCGGTGGCGATAGACGCGCTCTTCCAGCGGCATTTTCTTGATTAGCGTGTCGACATCGACGACCTGCTTCTTCTCCACCATGCCGTCGAAGGTCACGGTCCAGGGCCGCAGCGGCAGCGCCTGGGCCCGGCTGGAAATCTGTTTATGGGAGCCGAATTCGTAGAAATTGTTGTATGTGGTTGCGTCCTTTTCCGGCGTCAGCGGCCGCTTCTCGCGGTAGCGCAAGTTGCGCTGGACGGGATAAAGGCCCTTGGTGGGGTCGGGCTCGCCCGCCGCGGCGGCGGAGATCGGTCCGCCGGCCTCGTCGCAAGCCGCCAACAGCGCAGCGGCGCCCGACAGCAGGATGGGTCCGGCAGCCAATCCCTTCAATAACCGGCGGCGCTCCATATAGACGCCCTCATCGGTGGCGGCGCGCTCTGGCAACTCCCAGCCGCGCGGGATTCGGATCAGCATTGCAAGGCCTCCTCGGTCCACGATTGATCACGGGACAGACGTTCGTTCGGAATCAGTCTTTTCTTGCTGCTTAGGTAACTAGTTCGCCACTGGTTAACAAATCAACTTCGCCTCACACTCTCGCGAAATCTCCGCGAGTCAGAATTGAACCGGCGCAACGGGGTCAATACGCTCCATCGGTTCATCGGCGATCGGCCAGTGCAGCAATGCCGCGGCCACACCAAGGACGATGGCGATCAACCAGACAACGTCGTAAGAGCCCGTGGCGTCAAATAGTTTGCCGCCCAGCCAGACGCCGAGGAAAGCGCCAATCTGGTGTGAGAAGAATACGATGCCGAAGAGCGTGGTCATGTAGCGCACCCCGAAAATCTGCGCCACCAGGCTGGAGGTCAGGGGCACTGTCCCGAGCCAAAGCAGACCCATCGCGCCGCCAAAAATCAACATCGTGGTCGCCGTCGGCGGCGCCAGCAACAGCCCGGCGATGACCGCGGCGCGCGCCAGGTAAAGCAAGCTGAGGAGATACTTCTTGCGGTACTTGTCCCCCAGGCTGCCGAAGGCGAAGCTGCCGACGATGTTAAAAAGGCCGACCAAGGCCAGCGCCGTTCCGCCGACCCAGGCCGGCAGCGACTTGTCGGTGATATAGGCGGGCAGATGCGTCGCTATGAACGTCACATGGAATCCGCAAACAAAGAACCCGGCGTTGAGCAACATAAAGCCGCGATGCCGGAAGGCCTCGCCTAGCGCCTTTGAAAGGCTTTCCGCACCGACGATTACAGTTGGCGCGCCGGCAGCGGCCTTGCGCCGGCGGATCGCAATGGACAGCGGAATGAGACAACCCGCGGAAACGATTGCGCAAATCAGAAAGGCATTACGCCAGCCATCAGCGTCGATCAGCGCCTGGTTGCCGAGCACGACCAGGAACTGGCCCGCCGAGCCAATGGCGCCGCCGATGCCGAGCGCCATGCCCTGGCGTTCGGGTGGGACTTCCCGCGCGATCGCACCGAAAACCAGGGCGAAACTCACCGTGCTCAGCGCCACGCCCATCATCAGCCCGGCGCTCAAATGGAACGCCAACGGCGTGGTGGTTATGCTCATGATATACAGCCCGAGCGCATAGACGGTCCCGCCAGCGGCGACCACGCGGCCTGGGCCGTAACGATCCGCGATGGCGCCGACAAAGGGCTGGCTAATGCCCCAGATCAGGTTCTGCAGGCCGATCGCTACGGAGAAAACTTCGCGGCCCCAACCCAGATCGTTGGTCATCGGCGCCAGAAACAGGCCGAAACTCTGGCGGATACCGATCCCCAGAAACAGCACCACGCAGGCCGCGGCAATGATCCAAAGGGCCCGGTTCTTCATCGCTCAAATACTCGCACGCATGTCGTCGCCGGGCGCACTCTAGCGCGTGCGGCATAGCAATCCCGACAAGTTTTCGCGAGGCGCGTGATGCCGCCGGATCAGAAACGGCGCAGATGCTCAAGCTTGAAGGTCCATTCCGGGGTACTGAGGCGATCCCCGTCCGGGAGCGCAAACCAAGCGCCCAGCTTCGGCTCGTGGACGTTTTTCAGTACATGCAGGTTCTGAGCCGGCATGTAGCTCTGGGCGAGCAGAAAGAGCTTTTGCCCAGTCCTCCGGTTCACGGCCATGTCGACCACGATAACCGCATGACCCGGGAAGCCGCCCTGGACGAAAACATCGCCGATGCGGATATCCTGTGAGGCGGGCACCCGTTTCAGCTCCCGCGAAAGCGAATAGCTGCCGGCATAAGTGAACACTGAGATCAGGTAGGAGCGGAAGTTCCGATACCCGGTCCCGCGCTGCCCCTTGCGCGCCCAGCGCACCCGTCGGCCCACAATGCGCGGCCGCCAGCCATCGGCCCACCGCCCGAACGCCGCGCGGTCGCCGCTCGTATAATTGAAGGCGATCGACCTAAACCGGCGCTTCGAATAGAGATACTCGGCGCGCAGCCGCATCACGGCATCGGCGCATTGCTGAAGGTCGCGCCGACCGACATCGAGATCGACCACTGCAGCATGTACGCCTTGATTGGGCTTCAGGCGCTTGTCATGCAGATAGACCTTGGCCCCGGCCGGTTTCAGCGGCAGGCCACGCAGCCAGGCGGCGAAACTGCCCGGTCGTGCCGAAACCCGCTCAAATCCAGACGGTACGGCAAATCGCTTGCCGATGGTCTCGAGCGAACCGGGCGATCCCGCCAACCAGGGATAGCGCGGCGCTTCCGCCGCCGCCATGCGGGGCAGGCCCAAAACCGAAGCCACGGCAACCGCCGATAGCCCAAACGTCACGGCGCGTCGGGATTTCATTTCCGTCATGGCACATTGTAGACGGACAAACTGGCAAGAATCCGGTCCAGAGCAAACTGTTCAGATTGCCTTTTCCCCCAACTTCTTACGCAGTGCGCGGATATTGAGCCGGGCCGAATCCAGATGCGGGTTGATCGCCAGCGCCGCCTTGAACGCAGCGATCGCCGCACGGTGGCGGCCGAGCTTGATCAGAACGAGACCGCGACCCGATAAAGCTCCGAAATGCCTCGGTTCCAGCTTTAGTGTCCGATTTATGTCTCTCAGCGAACCCTGGTAGTTGCCTAGCAGATAACGCACGGTGGCGCGGCGGTTCCAGCCTTCGGCATAATCGGGCGCGATCTTGACGATATGATTGAAAAGCTCCGCCGCAACGGCGATACGCCGCAGTCGCAAATGCGTCTGACCGCGCAGCACCAGCTCACGCACTGCCGGATTGCGTGCTTCGAACCATACCGCCCAGATGGTCCTCGTCAGCCGCGCGGCTTCGGCTTTGTCTTTGGTCGCTCTCAGTTGGGTGAAGAGTTGCGCGAGCCGGGCGTCGTTCTGGTCTGCCCGCGCGTGTGGGCTGAAGGCGAGGAAGCAAAACGCCACCGACAATATGGCCGCGATCGAGGCGCGCCGTCTCATCGTGCACTTGCCTTGTTCAAGGCTTTCGGCATGGGACCACCTGTGGCCCAGTCGAGCAGCTCGGCGGTGTGAACGACCGGGATATCGGTGCCGCCGGCGATCTGTGTCAGACAGCCGATATTGCCCGTCGCGATGACCGTGGCGCGCGTGCGTTCCAGATTGGCCACCTTGCGATCGCGCAGACGTTCGGCCAGCGTCGGCTGCAGCATGTTGTAGGTTCCGGCCGAACCGCAGCAAAGATGTGCTTCCGCCGGTTCCCGCACTGTGAAGCCGGCGGACCGCAGCAACACCTTGGGCTCCTCGCGCAGACCTTGCCCGTGCTGCATCGAGCAGGCCGAATGGTAGGCAACGACATGCTCTTGCCCATCGCGCGCAGCGGCGTCGAGGTTCAGCCCCAGTTCGCTCATCAACTCGGAGATATCTTTGGTGATCGCCGAAATTCGCGCCGCGTCACCGGCCAGTGCAGCGTCTTCGCGGAACATGAAGGCGTAGTCCTTGACCGTAGTCCCGCAGCCCGAAGCGTTGATGACGACCGCATCGAAACCGGGCCCGTCGAGCTCCGCGCACCAAGCCCGGATATTGGCGGCCGCGGCCGCATGCGCTTCGCCGGCCCGGCCCATATGATGCGCAAGCGCGCCGCAACAACCGGCTCCTTCGGCAACCACGACCTCGCAGCCATGGCGCGTCAAGAGACGCACCGTGGCTTCGTTTATCTGCGGCGCCAGCACTGTCTGGGCGCAACCCGTGAGCAACGCCACGCGTTTCCCCTGCTCGCCCTCAGCCGCGAAGACCTGTGGGCGGTCGCCCGGCGAGGCGGGCGGCAATCGTTTCGGCGCCAGGGCGACCAGGGACTTCAGTCGCCCCGGCAGTGCCCAGGCGAAGGCGCGTCCCAGCGCCGCACCTCGCAATGCAAGTCGGAACAGGGCCGGCTTGGGTACCAGCCGCGCAATCAAGCCACGCAGCATCCGATCGCCGAGCGGCCGTTTGTAGGTCTGTTCGATCCTCGCCCGGGCAAGGTCGACAAGGTGACCGTAATGCACACCCGAGGGACAAGTCGTCATGCAGGCTAGGCATGACAGGCAGCGATCGACATGGAGCGCCGTGCGCGCATCAGCGGGCCGGTCGTGTTCCAGCATCTCCTTGATCAGGTAGATGCGTCCACGCGGGCTGTCGAGTTCATCGCCGAGCAGCACGTAGGTCGGGCAGGTTGCAGTGCAGAAGCCGCAGTGCACGCAGGCGCGCAAGATGCCATCGGCAATGACAATGTCAGGGTCGGCCCGCTGGATCTCGCTGAAGAGCGTCTGCATAGTTTGCCTCAGACCCCCGCATACATGCGGCCGGGGTTGAGGATACCCTGCGGATCGAAACTCTCCTTCAGCCGCGCGGTCAGCCCGGCGACACCGGGTTCCAGCGGATGGAATACCTCAACCGCGGCGCGGATGGCGGCCGGCGCGCGGAACAGTGTCGCATGTCCCCCGGTCGTTGTGACCGCTGCGCGCACCGCCGGTGCGTGAGCATCGTCGGTTGGCGGCAGCGATAGCCAGATCAACCCTCCACCCCAATCGTAGAGCGCTTCGCAGTCGCCGTTCACTCCGACGGCATCGACCGCCACCGCGCCCGCGCCGGGCGGAACCGAAAGACGCCAGACCAGGCGTTCCGGCTCGGTGGCAAAGGCCGCAACGTCGCGCAGCTCGGCCCAGAATGCCGCCGAGTTGTGACCATGCAATTCCTCGGTATCGCCAAAAGCGCACAACATCTCGCGCAGCGCCGCGCAGCGATGTTCCACCGAGGGACCGGGCCCCTCCACCCGCAGCGCCGTCACCGCACCGCCGGCCTGTTTGACATAGGAAACAGCCGAACGTGCCGCGGCCACTGCAGGCACGTGCCCCGCCGCGGAGACTTCGTGCGCGCTGCCAAGGGCAGAAGACATCGCATCGATCGCCATCGCATCGGAAAGGCCGACGACGAGAACGGTGCGGGTCTTTTCCGGCGCGGGCAACACTTTGACCGTCAACGCCGACAGAACTGCCAGCGTGCCATGCGACCCGGCGACCAGCTTGCAGAGGTCGTAGCCGGTTACGTTCTTGACCACGCGTCCGCCCGCCTTGAAAGCCTCGCCGCGCCCGCTCGCCGCCTCGAATCCGAGGAAGTGGTCGCGCGCGGCCCCCGCCTTGATACGTCGAGGACCAGACTGATTGCAGGCAATCACGCCGCCCAGCGTTTGCCGCCCCCCCTCGCCGCCAAGGAGCGGGCCGAAATCGGGCGGCTCGAACGCCAGTATCTGGCGCTCCTTGTTGAGCGCCGCCTCGACCTCGACCATGGGCGTTGCCGCGGCCGCGCCCAGCACCAGCTCGTTCGGCTCATAAAGTCCGATGCCGCTCAGCCGTGAAACATCGAGCGTATGGTTCGCCTGGCTCGGCCTGCCCAAACCGCGCTTGGAGCCGCCGCCGACAACCTCCAGCGGCGACGCCTCGGCGGCCGCCCATTTGACGGCGTCGAGTAACTGATCGGCGTTTTCCGGGCGCAGCCGTTCGGCCACCGCGCACCTTCCCTGACGATAAATTGCCCCGTATTCCGGTCGGCGAGTAACGCGCGCGCGTCGCGTTGGGTCAAGTCCGCCGGTCAGCCAAATCCGCGATCGCAGACCGATGAACCCCAGATGAACGGCCGCTTCACGGCCGGTTCAGGCGCATGGGGCTAAAACGGTACCCGTCACGGTCGTCATCCCGTTCCATGCGCCGCTCTAGGCGGTCGTGACCGCGGCGGGGCTTTGTCCAGGTCCCGCCGCACCCCTGCCCGCCACACTACTGCCCGCTGCATCTGCTTCGGCCATCATTGGCCGAACATTACGTTATCTGAACCTCAGATGAACGCGCCTGTCAGAAACCGTTCAGGCCGGTTCAGGTAGGGTCCACCCATCACGGTCCAACCTTGTCATCCACAGTGCTCGTCACACTGTGCCCACCGTGACATGCGCCGGGGTCCCAGGATGGGACTCCGGCGTTTGTGTTCATGGGCGGCTCGCCGGTTTGGTCTTTTGACAGTCCTTAAGCGCCCGCCTATCGTTCAAGATCCACCAATGCAAAGATTGAACGTGGCGAAACCGGCTGGCGGGTTGCGTTTGCGATTGCGGCCGAAAACGGGGGAGCAAATAGCATGATGACCACGCACCGCGTCTTGCGGGCCGCGCTTTCAGCAATCGTTCTAATGTCGGTTGGCGGTGCGGCGGAGGCCGAAGGCCGTCTCGACAAGGTCCTGAAGCGGGTGAAACTCCCTCCGGGCTTCAAGATCAATGTATTTGCCGAAATCCCCAAACCGCGTTCGCTAGTTATCGGCCGCCCGCTCGGCACGGTGTTCGTGGGCTCGCGCCATGGCACCGTTTACGCGCTCCGCGACACCAACCGCGATGGCAAGGCCGATCAGATTCACAAGCTTTCGGGCGGACTCGATGTGCCCAACGGCGTCGCCTTCCAAGACGGCATGCTTTACGTCGCCGAGAACAAGCGGATCTTCCGCTGGGCCGTGCCGGCGGAATTCGACCTGACGTTGCCGCTTCAGCCACGCATTCCAGTTTACACCAAGCTGCCGCCAAAATTCCTGCATGGCTGGCGCTACGCGGCGTTCGGACCGGACCGAAAACTTTACGTTGCCATCGGCGCGCCCTGCAACATCTGCAAGCTCAGCGGCTTTGAGGGCTCTATCATCCGCATGGATGCAAACGGCAAGAACGTCGAGGTTTATGCTAGGGGCGTCCGCAACTCGGTTGGCTTCGACTGGCATCCCAAAACCAAGCAGATGTTCTTTACCGACAATGGCGCCGATGGCATGGGCGACGACATTCCGCCCGACGAACTCAACCGCGTGACCGCCAAGGGTCAGCACTTCGGCTATCCCTTTCTTGGCGGCAAAATCAAGCTCGCCGGCATGGAAAAGGCCAAAGCCCCGGCCGGTGCGGTTCCCCCCGCCGTCGAGTTTCAGGCGCACACGGCCAATCTCGGCATCCATTTCTACACCGGCAAGATGTTTCCCAAAGCCTATCAAAACGACGCCTTCGTAGCCCAGCATGGCTCTTGGAACCGCACCAAGCCGGTCGGCTATCGCATCATGCGCATCCGCTTCAACGCCAAAGGCGAGCCGACAGGCAAAGAGGTTTTCGCCGGCGGCTGGCTGCAGGGCGAGGATGCAAGCGGACGCCCCGTCGACATCAAAACGCTGCCCGATGGCTCGCTCATTGTCTCCGACGACTATGCGAACGTGATCTACCGCATCAGCTACGACGGAACGAAATGAAGCACACGGTCTTGGTCGGCCTGGCGATTCTGACAGCCGGGCCGTCGACCGCGGCCGATCTTTTCAATGGGCGTCTCCTTTTCGCCCAGTGTGCCGCCTGCCATTCACTTTTGACGCCGGGCGCCACGGACAATAGAGGTCCGACACTCGCCGGCCTTTTCGGACGTAAGGCCGGCACGCTGAGCGGATTTCGATTTTCAGCTGCGATGCGCCAGAAGGGCGTTGTCTGGACCGAGACGACGCTTCACGCCTACCTGACGAAGCCCAGCGCTTACGTTCCCGGTACGACGATGATCCATAGCGGGATCCGCCGGCATTCCGACCGGCGAGACCTGATTGCATATATCAAGAAATCCCTCAACGCACGGCGATGACCGATAGCCGATTTCCCTTAGAACCGTTCGATATCCGGAAACGGTACCTTGCCCTTGTGGACGTGGAGACGGCCGAGCTCGGCGCAGCGGTGGAGCGTCGGAAACATCTTGCCGGGATTGAGCAGGCCATTGGCGTCAAAGGCGCATTTGACGCGCTGCTGCTGTTTCAAGTCGTCCTCGGTGAACATCGTGCCCATGAGGTCGCGTTTTTCCACCCCGACGCCGTGTTCGCCGGTCAGCACACCACCGACCGCCACGCAGAGCTTGAGTATCTCCGCGCCGAATTCCTCCGTCTTTTCAAGCTCTCCCGGCACGTTCGCGTCATAAAGGATGAGCGGGTGCAAGTTGCCGTCGCCGGCGTGGAAGACGTTGGCGACGAGCAGCCCATACTGCTCGGAGAGCTCGGCAATGCGTTTCAGGACCTCCGGCAGGCGGCGGCGCGGGATGGTGCCGTCCATGCAGTAATAGTCGGGCGAAATCTGCCCCACCGCCGGGAACGCCGCCTTGCGCCCGGCCCAGAAGCGCAGGCGTTCTTCCTCGCTCGTACTGGCGCGAAGATACGTGGCGCCCGCTTTTTTCGCGATCTTCTCTACTGTTTGTGTCAGGTGATCGACTTCGACGTGCGGGCCGTCCAGCTCGACGATCAGCAGCGCGCCCACATCGAGCGGATAACCGGCCTTGGCGAAGTTCTCCGAAGCCTCAATGGCGGGGCCATCCATCATCTCCATGCCTCCGGCGATGATGCCGGCGGCGATGATCGCCGCAACACAGTCTCCTGCCGCCTCGTTGCTGTCAAAGCCGAGCAGAAGCGCCCGCGCGCTTTCAGGGTTCTTCAGGATGCGCACCGTCACTTCGGTGACGACGCCGAGCAGGCCTTCGGAGCCGGTGATCACCCCCAGCAGATCGAGCCCTGGCGCGTCCAGATGTTTGCCACCGATCCGCATGACCTCGCCCTCGATGGTGACAAACTCGATGCCGAGTACGTTGTTGGTGGTGAGTCCGTATTTCAGGCAATGCACGCCGCCTGAGTTTTCCGCAATGTTGCCGCCAATGGTGCAGGCAATTTGGCTGGACGGATCGGGAGCGTAGTAGAAGCCCTCATCCTCGACCGCCTCGGTGATGGCGAGGTTGGTGACGCCCGGCTGCACGACGGCGGCGCGATTTTTGTAATCGATTTCGACGATCTGCTTGAATTTGCCGAGCCCCAGCAGAACCCCATCGGCCAACGGCAGCGCTCCGCCCGAAAGCGAGGTTCCGGCGCCGCGCGGCACCACTTTGATACCTTCTTCGTGGCAGTAGCGCAGAACGCGCGCGACCTGCTCGGTCGTTTCCGGCAGCACCACGAGCATCGGTAGTTGGCGATAGGCGGAGAGGCCGTCGCATTCGTAAGCGCGGCGCTCCGCCTCGTTATCGATCACACCTTCGCCCGGTACGATGACGCGCAAGGCCGCCGCGATCTCGGCGCGTCGCGCAATCACAGTCTCATCGGGCTTGGGCATCGAAACCATGGCGGCGCCTCGCCTATTCCTTGTCCTTGTTCCGCGAGAACATCGGCTTTCGCCGCGGCCGTTTGGGAGCCGGTTTGCGATCCCAGCCGCCTTCGCCAGCATCGGCGGGCCGTTCGCCGTCCCAGCCGCTGTTTTTATCAGCTTGAGCCGCGGGCGGCGGTTCGGTCGTTCCACCACCAGCCATCGCGGGAGCCGGCTGACGGCGACGTGACTTCAACAGCATGAAGGTAGCGAACCCAATCGCCACCCCTACCGCCAGCACGATGGCCGCCAGCAACGGCCGAACGGCGAACCAAGCAATGGCAATGGTCAGCGGTGCGATCAACACTGTCAGCACAAAGGCGATGAGCCCGGTGCCAAACGCAACGAGTTGCGAAAGGATCGGGAGCACCGCGCCCAGCATTGTGATCGGCCGCAGGATCATCAAGAACGCGATGAACATCGCCAGCGTGCCGCCAGCTCGGATCAGCCAAGTGATCAGCGAGTTGGTTTTCTCCGCCTGCTTGAACATCGCTTGCGAGGTCACAATGCCGGCGGTGATCATGAATAGCTTGTCCCCCGCCTTGGTCTGATAGGGCGCAAAGGAATTGCCGGTCTGACGCGCGACCAGGCTTACCGGCTGTTGCGGGATGGCAGAAAAACCGACGCGCACATCACCAATCCGCGGCCGGGAGGGCTCGAAGCCGATATAGAATTTGCCGTCGATGCTGCGCCCCTCGACGCCGGCGCGGCGCGCCATGCCTTGGGCGAGTTGCGGCGTCACCGGAATTTCTCGGGCACCGCCCACCCGGGTCACCAGCGAGCGCGGCAACAGATAGGCGCCGACCGTCACCCGCTCAGCGACCCACTGCCGCGAGGAAACGCGCATTTGGGCCGGATTTCTGTGACCGCTCGGTCGCCTGAAACGACTGGAATCGATGAGCTTCGACGACCAGGTCCGGCGATAGCTGTACGTCGTCACGGTCTCACGGCCGCCGCCGACCTTATCCCTCGTACGGCTCTCGCGTTTCTCTTGCCACTGGTACATCTCCGCCGTCCGAACCAAGCGAACCGCCTTGGCGGAGATCCCAAAGGTCGGATCGCCAACACGTCCACCTGTCGTCATACGGCCCGACAAGTGGACGATCCGACCTTCCATGGCGCGATCGACGGTCTCGGGCTTGACCGAGCGGATGGCGCCCGCCCCCTCGCTCAGGGAACGATAGGTCTGTACCGAGCGGCCTTCGTTCCACGACAACAGCCAGATCGAACCAGGGACCAGCACGATGCCGACCAGCACGCCGCTGATCGCGCCTTTCATACGCGACAACCAAGACTGCGATGAAACTTCCCTGAATTCGTCCACGACAACGCCCCTGACTGATCGACCGGTTAGGAATCCTTTTCGTCGCCGGGCGCGGTCATGGCAAGCTCAAACGCGTCCGACCCGGCCACGCTAGCACGATCGAAAGCTCCTCTGGAATCAATCGGGTGGGGCTTTTTTGGCGCCTGTCCGCCCCGCGGACATGACAGTTTCGAGGGACGGTCGGCCCCTCGCCGTCCTCAACCCTGGCGGGCCTTGAAGCGCGGGTTTTGCTTGTTGATCACATAGACGCGGCCGCGCCGGCGCACCACCTTGCACTCCTTGTGGCGGGTCTTGGCCGTCTTCAGTGAGTTCTTGACCTTCATAATCGCCTCGTACGGTTGGCGCCGAACCCGCTCTGCCGCGGATCAGGGCCAGAATATAAAGCGCCGGGGCCACGGATATCGGGGCCTCCGGCAAAGCGGAACATAGGCACGCCACCCCCAGCTGTCAACGAGCCCAGCGCTCGCCCGGAGCGGTATACAACCATGGATATCCGCCGTGGATGCTCGCGGCAGATACTCGCCAGCGGCAATCGCCTCCCCCTTCGCCCACGCTTTCGCCCACCTCTTCGGCCACGCCTTCGCGCTCCCGAATTGTCATATCACGGCTGACGCCCTAGAGTGTTTCCGTAGCGCCGCCGGCGGAATTCAAAGGCAACAAGAGCAGGCGCACCGGGGCACATATCGCATCAAAACGGCAAGGAGAACCTGCCACATGCGGGCATTGGCGTGTATCATGGTCCTGGCGACGACAATCGCCTTCAATCTCGCGGCAATGGGCCCCGCCGCGGCAGAGTCAAAAAAGATCTCGGATTTCTTCGGGGTTTATTCCGGGCAAAGTATATCGGCTACCGGAGAAGGCCTGTCGGCTCGCGATCTCAGCGTCACGATCAAACGAACGGGTGACGGATTTAACGTCAGTTGGACAACCGTCACGCATCGTGCAGACAAGTCGGCCAGCCGCAAGTCATATTCGATCGATTTTGCCAAATCGGCGCGTAAGAACGTTTGGGGCTCCGCCGTCCGCAAGGACGCGTTCGGCAACATGCGGCCGGTCAATCCGCTGAACGAAGGCGAAGTTTTTGTCTGGGCGACCCTTCGGAAGAGCACGCTCACGATTTATGCGCTGCTGATCGCCGACGATGGCGGATATGAGCTGCAAACCTATGCCAGAATGCTGACCGCCAAGGGAATGAACCTAAGATTCACGAGACTTCGAGATGGAGAGAAACAGCGCGCAATCACCGGCGTGCTGATCAAAAAATAATATCGATCCGCGCTATTCCGGAGACCCAGCCCTCACCGTTTAGGTGGCCGCCGGCACAGCGTAAATCGCCACGGCAATGAAATGGCAGACCGCGCCGGCAAATACGAAGAAGTGCCAGATTGCGTGGTTGAACGGCAGACTGCGCCATAGGTAGAAAACCACGCCGCCGGAGTAGGCCAAGCCGCCTGCGAGCAGCAGCCAGCCTCCGCCTGCGCCCATGCGCTCGAAAATCGTCCCGGCCCAGAAAAAGCCGATCCAGCCCATCGCCAGGAATACCGGCACCAACATCCAGTGCAACCCGCCGAATACCAGGCGCACCGTAATGCCGATCACGGCCAAGCCCCAAAGCACGCCGAACAGTATCCAACCGAGCGGCATCGGAAACGCCAGCAATGTGATCGGCGTGTAAGTACCCGCGATCAACAGAAATATTGAAATGTGGTCAAGTGCCAGCATCGCCTCTTTGGTGCCGCGGTGCCAAACACCGTGATAGAGCGATGAGGATAGGAAGGCGAGGAAGAGCGTTGCGCCGTAAACCGCCGAGGTCGCCACCGCCCAGGCGCTGTCGGTCAGGGCCGAGAGCACCACAAGCAGAGCCAGCCCAGCCGCGGCAAGAACGGCCGCCACTCCGGAGACCACGGCATTGGCGATCTCTTCGTACAGCGTCTCACCGCTCTCTTCGACGAAAGCCTGTACCCGCTGTTGCCGACGGGCCAAGCGGCGGCGCGCCCACAAGCGTTCGCCGAACGCCGCCCACGGGCTCGCGCTGCGCCGCCGGGCCATCCGCCAGCGTATGTTCTGTCGCCGTCGTCCCATCGCATCCATCGGACTAGAGGACTTGGCGTTTTATACCGCGATTGCCAGAACCAAACGGTGAATTTTGGGCGCCAATGTTAATACCGGTTAACGATACCGGATTCCGATCACCTAGTATCTGCCTCGCAAATCCCGCCGGCTCAGCCGAAGCAGGGGATTGCCAGCATCAAGGCCACAGGTGCGGCCAGCAGGCCGGCGGCGAGGACGGCAGCGCTGTCCAGTGCCAGTTGACCGATGCGTCCCCAGAATGTGTCATCTCGCGACATCTTGGCGTCTCCCTGTTTGTGGGCGCTTACGCGGCCTGCCAATACCCATGGAAGCTAAAAGGCACGTGGTGATCGAGCATGACCTTGGCAACGGGCCCGGCGTCAATTTTTCGCGCGTCGAAAATGGCAAGAAAACTCTTGCCGGTATCGCCACTCAGTGTTTGCGCGAGAAGCCAACCTTGACCTTCCGCCGACCCTGACGGCGCAAAGATCGGCTCACCGACAAAATGCTTCGGCCCGAAGCCGAATGTCTCGCGTCGGCCGGTCTTCATATCGACCCTCGCCAACCCATCGTGATACCAGCCCCGTCCTGTCTGGTAGCTGAGATGCGCAAAGCGGCTCTCGTGGCACTGGACCCGCGCATCCACCATAGGGAACTCGTGATGGCCTGAGGCAATCGTCTCCTCGCGAATGGCCTTTCCCGCAAGATCGATCAGATATCGACGCAGAAGGCCTGGATGTTTGGCGTTCCCTTCGCGTCCCTGCATGACCGCCTTGAAATCGGGATCATCGCCGATGAAGTGGTCCGGCTCCGCGTAGCCGACGAATTCCGCCACGATTGTCGATCCCCGCTCATAAGCGTTGAGGCTGTGCCACATGAATGACGCGGGCGCCTCAAGCATCAGCGGCGGCTCTTTGCCGTTCTTGTCCGCGACGATGACCAGGTTTCCCTGAGCGCGGTTCCAGCGCAGCGAATCGATAAAGCTGCGAACGCCCAACAACATCGCGAGTGGTGAGAATTCGATTGGATTGAGAACGAATACGACATGCCGCTCGGTCACGAAAAAATCATGCAGATAGGTCGAGCGCGGCGCCTTGATACGACCTGAAGCCTTGACGCGCCCGTCGGCGCCACGAATCAGATGGTGGACGTGCATGGCGCGCCCGTACTCGGTGCCGAACAGCGCCCAGTCGCCGGTCCGACCGTCGGTCTTGGTATGGGCCTTGTAGTCAAAGCTCGGCTTGCCTGGTTCGACGGCAAACGATCCCTGTGTCGCCAAGGTCGCCGGATCGAGAGCGTATGGCGGATTGATTTCGTCGAAGGCGAGCAGTCGACCGTCCTTGACAAGCGTGGTGACGCCAGCTTGCGACGTGCCGGCACCGCCGAGATTGGACCACATCCCCCCAGGCGCCAACGTGGACCAGGTTGAATACCGGTAACGCTCCGCGGCTGCCTCTTCACGGTACTTTTTGGTCTGCACGAAACGGTTTCGGTAACGCACTTTCCCGTCGAGGAAATCGAAAGCCTGGATCATGCCGTCGCCGTCGAGCAAATGATGCTTGCGTACACCGCCGCGTTCGAACAGCCCGGGACCATTGCGATAGAGCGTGCCCTTCAGTCCTTCCGGAATGCGGCCTTCGACCTTGGCCGTGTAATCGTGCTCCTTGGTGAGCGATGTCCCGAGCAGCGTGATCCAACGCCGCTCCTCAGGTAGCATCCGGGCGGCCGTTGCGGGCCGCGTTGCCGTGCCTGCCGCCGCTCCAACAACGCTTGCGGCGGCAACCGCCCCGATCGACTTCAATACCATTCGCCGGTCCTCGCGCATGTCTCCAACTCCTGCCTGTCATTTGTTCCAGCGGTGAACCGCTTGCTTGCGTCACCGCTGTCACCGGACTAATGTTGACGGTGTCAACTTAAGGGCTTATGTTTACGCTGTCAACATAAAAATCGAACTGGACCAATCGTGGCAAAAACCAAAACAACTAACCCGGCGCCGAAGCCCGAAACATCCGCCCGCGCGTATCACCACGGCAATCTGCGTGAAGCCCTGATCGCGTCGGCGCTGGACATCCTGGAGACCGAAGGTGTGGCGACGCTCAGCCTACGCGCGGTCGCCAGGCGAGCGGGCGTCTCCCAGACCGCGCCTTACCGCCACTTCCAAAACAAGGAAGAGTTGCTGGCGGCCCTCGCTGCGGAGGGATTTCGCGGGCTCACAGCGCGGATGACAACCGAGGCGGAGCGAGCATCCAAAAAAACATCGCGTCTGCGCGATCTCGGGCGCGGCTATGTCCTCTTCGCTGTTGAGAACCCGGCCTATCTGCGGCTGATGTTCGGCCCCGAGATCTCAGACAAATCGGCACATCCTGACTTGCTGCAGGCCGCCGAGGCCGCCTTCGCCATATTGTCTGGTGCGAGTGCCGCCGGCACTCCGGCAGACGACCCTTCAGACAACGCTTTAGACGACCTGGCGGCCGACCCAGCAATCGCCGCACTCACTGCATGGTCCACCGTCCACGGTCTGGCGAACCTTCTCATCGACGGTCAGGTCAAAGACCGAATTCTGAATGGCCGCCCCCTCGACGTCGGCGCGCTCACCGATCTTGTTACAGCCGGCATGGAAAAATAGCGGATCGATCGGCCAAGCTTCCGCCATGTTTTGGCTGGGTCTTCGGCCGGCCGCTCTGGCGAAATTCAAAAATGAATGCCGAGCTTTCCATCGGTTTCGCCATACTTGACAATTCGTGTACTATTTAGTACATACTACACGAATGAATGAAGGATCGGCATTCGGGCCATATATGCGTTCGGCCAGGGAGGCGCGGAAAGGCGAAGATCGCCGCTTCAGCTTGCGTCAAGTGGCTCTGCGGATCGGCGTTGAGCCCGCTTATCTCAGCAAGATAGAGCGCGCACAGACGGCCCCGCCCTCCGAAGCGACGATCCGCCGGTTGGCGGAGGATCTGGGTGAGGATGTGGACGTGCTGCTGGCTCTGGCGGGCAAAGTCTCGTCCGACCTGCAAGCGGCCATTCGCAAGCGGCCGCGCCTGTTCGCCGATCTGATCCGCCAGCTCAACGACGCCCCCGATCACGCGATCCTGCGTGTGGTCCGGGAGGTGCGGGACGGCGATTGGTAAGGGAGACGACAAGAGATGATCACATTGCAAGATGACTGCCTGGTGTTTCAATTCCCCGAGGTGCACGCCGACGCCGGCGCCCGGATTGAATTCCAGCGCACGCTGCGCATTCCAGATGACGAGCGCGACTATCCGCTACCGCCGGGGCTTGGCGCGTTTCCGCTGCGCCATCTTGACGACTTCGCCAGTGCCCTGCCCGGCGCCTGGCGCAAGCGCGGCGGCATCATCATGCCAATGCACCAGTCCGAAGCGTTGTGGCTCAACTTTCTGGGCGACTACCCCTGCGCGATCCGGATCGCCACCGGAAAGATCGATGCCGTCACCGGTAAGGACTGGTCTCGCGGCCTCCGCACCAAAAAGCAGAACTATATCGTCGTGCCGGACCAACCTTGGCTCGACGGCTATGCAGTCGAAGAGGGCGTGATTCGGCAGTTCGTGGCCATGCCCCTGGGCGCAGGATATACGGCGGAGGAACAGCTCACCGGCGCCGCGGAGCATGGCGGCATCCAGATCGAAGTCTTTCCGATGAAGGCCGAGCACTATGAGCGTGTTCGCGCGGCAATGAAGGATCATATGGACGAAGAGGTCATGTACGCTTCTATGCCTATGGTTTCGGCCGCCGCCGAAGCGCCTGATATGGGCTTGGCTCCGGGCGGGTGGATGCACCAGGAGATCTTCGCCGACGTCCACGGCATCGACGCCTGGGACCTCGAACATTCCAGCCGCTGTTTCGTGTCCCTCGCAAACTCGCTGACCTGGGCTGCGATCACCGACGAGGTCCCGCCGACCAAACCGCCAAGCGCCGCCGACTACGCCGCCGCCGGCCTGCCGTGGTTCGACTATTACGGCGGCGACCGCAATGCGCTTGCCGGTGCGAAAAAACTGAAGAAACTCAAAAGTGTGAAGGAACTGGGTGCGATAAAGGGCGAGCAGCCGCTGCCGGAAAACCAAAGCGTCGAGCCCGGCCCTGTCATCCAACTCACACCCGACGGCAACGCCGTGGTGCGCGAAGGCGAATTCTGAACCAACCGCTTCGAGTTCACTTGAAAAAGATGGCCAGTCCGCCGGGCAAGTAAATCAACCGCTTGTGCCGACCGGCCTGCATCAACGTTCGTTGCCATGCATCTCCGCCACGGCAATCTCAAAAGGGCTCGGCATCAGCCAGCAATGTGGGTCTTCCAGCGGCGGCGGAGGTGGGCAGCCGATCACCCAAAACGACGCAACTCGCAAGATCGAACCCTTGCAGCGCGTCGCGGCGGATGTTCGGGGATAGGGGGGGCGGCCGTGGCAGTCGCATAAGAGCGGCCCCGCAGGGCCGCCCTGTCCTAACCCGCGATCCTTTGACGCAGCATCGCGTAGTGGGTGTTCGATCCGCTGAAGGGCGGGAAGGTCTTGTAGTCGTCGCGCAACTTGTGCCGCACATCGGAACGCATCGACGCATTTAGATCGTCTATGGTGTCGAACACGACTTCATTGCCCAGCATGTAATCCGCGCGCGGCACACCCAGCGGATCATTCCAATCGATCGGCAGGTAGCACATCACGTTCCGGATGTTCGGGAACTCGCCCAGGATCGGCGGGTGATACTTCACGTAATGCGCAACGAACTTCGCCTCGTCTTCCGCCGGACGGTGATAGCGCACCACGTATGAGCAGCTCGGGCCCTCTGGCAACGGCGTGGCTGCGCTCTGTCCTTCCACTGGAAAGTATTGCGCCTTCATCGCCTCGTGCACTGCGGACAGTCCCTCAACCGGGGCATTTTCACAGCGAGCGGCGGCAGCTGGAAATGCGGGCGAAGCCAGGGCCTTTTCCAGCGTTGCCAAGTCCGGGAAGTAGAGCTGCACCATTGCGAGCGGCCCCGGCCCATCATCGAGATACGGGTCGTGTGAGACTTCCGGCGTATAAAGATCATAGGCGAGCAAGCCGTCCAGCCCTGCGAAGGCCTCGTTCGGGCCGCTCTCGAACCAATCGCTGAAATCCGGTCGCGCCTCAACCGGCCCGTAGAAAACCAGGAAATAAGCAAAAGTACTGTCGAGCTTCTTGGTCATCACGCCTCATTGTTCACGGACACCACGCTCCACTGCGGCGGTTCGGCCGGGTCTTGATGCCGGTCGAGCCGGGTGACCGAAAGAATATCTATCACAAACGATATCGCCTGACGCGGTGCCAGGTCCATCGCCAATGTGAGTGCGGCGCGAATTGTTCCGGCATGCGCAACCGCCACGAAATCGACCCCCTTATGGGCCGCGTTCAGCGCCTCTATGGCCGGGGCGACACGTGACGCCACTTCTTCGAAAGTTTCGCCGCCCGGTGGTCGCACAAGCGCCGGCACGCGCAGCTCATCCGGCGAAAGTACGCCATAGACCGCATCGTAGCGACGGCCATGCCAGTCACCAAAATCCTGCTCGACAAAGGCCGATTCAACGGTTGCTGTTGTGTCCGCCTCGCCGCGCAGGCGGCGCAACGCGGCCGCCGTCATCGACGTACGCTCTGCAGGGCTCTCAATCCAAACCACCTTGACCGGCAGCCGGCGCGCGATCCTTTCCATCGCAGCCAGGTCTGAGAGGTCCGCCAGCGCATCCAAAGGCGCGAAACCCTGGTCGTATGGCGGCGCGATGGGGCCATGCCGCACCCACCACCATCGGTTCGTCCAACCATCAGTCAATGGTTCGGACTTCGCCAATGAGGCTGTGAAGGTGGATATTTGGTGTCAGTGCGTTCGGGTCGCAGTAGGCGCGCTGCCAATCGCAACCCTCGCTGTGCAGGCGTCGATTGACACTTGCCAGCGGACGATACCGACGCCGCGGCTGGCTGTGGCGACATAACGGCCGCCGGCCTTGCTCAACGAGCCGCGCCAATCATTGGCAGAGGGTTTCAAATAGCGTAGCCCACGGATCGCAAAGTAGCCCTGCCGTTTCAAGATCGCGGTTATGCCGCTCGGAGACAGCGCTGGGCTGCCGGTCGGACAAATGTTGGGCATGGCGTAGGTCTGGCTTGGTGCGGCAACACCGCCGATTGCGCCAGGTCCGGCCATGGCATTGCTCGCGGCGGCGAGCGATAGCAGGAGAACCGCAATCGTCTGTGGTACTCGGGGCGACTTGATCATCCCAGATCCTCGCACGGTCCAATGGCAAAGCAACGCTGCCAGAACGCAAGTGAACCTAACCTGACGGGGCCGTTCATCCAAGGTTCATCTTTCGTACTGCACTAAGGAGCACACAATCTCATTTCGGCCAGCGCCCAGATCCGTACCCTGAGGAAAGTCGCCGAGGCGTTGGTTTGTCCGCTCGCCCGGACTTATCGGCCACGCTACAATCCGTCCAGTCCTACCCAATAGTTGGATAGACGGACCGACGTGAAAGTTTCCGGGCACACCACCCCTGCTACACCGGAGGGCAATCGACTAAGCCACGCCTTCCGGGCCCCGTTCCACCATGCCGACCCGACCGGACGGGTCGGAATCGTGCCGTTGGCAAACTACCTGCAACAAGCCGCCGGGGAGCATGCCGAGCGGCTCGGCCTGGGCGCCGAGCGCCTCATGCAAGAAGGCCTTTTCTGGGTCCTCACGCGCATTTATCTGAACATCGAGCGCGCACCGCGGGCTGGCCAGTCACTGACCGTGGAGACTTGGCCGTCGCGCCCGCCGCGCCAGCTTTTTCAGCGCGATTTTCAGATCCGATCCGAAGATGCCGGTCTGCTCATCACCGCCACAAGTTCTTGGGCGCTGATTGATGCTGCCACCCGCAAGGCAGTGAGGGGGCCGGCCTGGATCGCCGGGCGTGTCGCCTACGAGGCGGTTCGGGCAGTGGAATTCCCGGTCCACCGGCCGACCCGCCTGAATTCACCAGAGCTGTCGTTTGACATCGTCCCGCGCCGTTCCGAACTTGACCTCAATGGCCATGTCAACAACGCCAGTCTGATGGGCTGGTTGTTCGAAGTCCTAGACGATGCCTGGCTTAACGAACATGGATTGGCCGCGCTCGACATCGTCTTCCGTTCAGAATGCACCCGCGAACACGCCGTACATTCCTGGGCAGTGAGGCTCGGCGACAATCATTTCCAGCATGCCCTCCGGCGCGACAACGGAGTGGAGATCGCACGCGCGAAATCGTGGTGGCGCCGCGGCGCGTGAATAAGATCCCGCCGGGTTCGCAGAGAGGCGGGCCATATCCGGGCTACCGACCCAACGCTGTGATCAAATTCGGTTCCCGTGAGCGTCGGCCGCCCCTAGCACTAAAAGAGTAGGGCTGAAACGCCGTATCATTGTTGTGAGGCGGCGGCGGATTGCTTCGCTTGTCTTGCCGCCAACCTACGATCCCTTGCCAGCACCCCGGCCTATCGCAAGGGCTTGTGAGACAGGCTGCCCAAACAGCGTTGATTTAAGGAAATGCGCCTCCAGCCCAGGATTGGGCGATCGCAAATGGGGTAACCGAGGTCGATAGCCAGGCGGTTAGCCGGGCTCCAGCGGCGCAATCCCTTCGCGGCGATAGCGCCGGCAAGAATTCGAGATTCAAGATCGACCGAGAAGGATACGAAATTCCAATCCCACGGATCCCAGTCCAAGTCTTCAGGGGGTCGAATTACTGTATCCAGAATATCACAGTGACAAACATCGTCGCCCCTTCGACGTCCGTCCGGCGAGGTCATTTCAGCTGATCTGATGCCTTGCGGAGCGGTTTCATACCGATCTTTGCATCCACAGGCGCGGCGGTTCGGCCAAACGCAAACAAATTCCGGCTACCGGCGGCATCCAACAACCGACCTTCTGAGCGGGTCTGCAACTAGCGCATAGCCGCAGAAATGCTCCGGTTAGCTGGCATTCTCGCGGCATCGTGAGAATAATTCACAATTCTGTGAATACACTCACATAATAGTGAGCGTTAGTAAAGTAAATGTGAATAAATACACAATCGCGTGAGACAGAATAAAGTAAACGTCATAGTACCCTGGCTTGACCGATTTGATCCTGTACTATCGAATCACTTTGGACGCTTAATCGTGGGGCTAGAAAAAGGGGAGTGGATAGTTATGGCTCAAATTGGTTGGCGGTCTGCACTATTGGGTTCTGGGGCTGTTGTCGCTTTACTTGCGGCTCAGGTTCCGGCCTCAGCGGACGAAATTGAGGAGCTGCGTTCGCAGATCCAAGGCTTGCAAGAGAAAATGGGCAAGCTGGAAGCTGCGCAGCACAGGAAGCGCCGGGTAGCCCCG